>ERZ777003.2-NODE-2-length-450891-cov-60.227276_pt1 | contig 450891 bp, 416 predicted proteins | sample MGYA00374956_ERZ777003 | MGnify/ENA primary metagenome ERZ777003 (study PRJEB29302, sample SAMN06268252) | bioreactor metagenome | isolation source: Joint BioEnergy Institute, California, USA | place: USA:Joint BioEnergy Institute, California, USA | collected... | reverse complement strand
CGTACACCCGGTAGTGCTCCCGCACCACCGCGCTGCTGGCGTGCATCTCGTCGTAAGTGGGCATCATGGGCAACTGTCTCCTGGCCGGCGTTCTGCAAGTTCCAGGCCATGGGACCATGGCCGGCGCACCGGTCGGTGCACCACAATGGGGCTGCACGCCGGGCATGGCACGTGCAGCCGGCACAGCGGAGACCAGCCATGAGGCCGTTGTTCGAATCGATGTCCGCCCGCTTGCAGGACCTCTGGAAGCGGGGCCAGGCGCCGGCGGCGAGCCGCGCCAGCCGCTGCGTGTGCGGGCGGCCGGTGTTCTTCGACAACAGCCTGTGCCTGAACTGTGGCCGGCCGCTCGGCTACGAGCCCCGGCTCGGGCGGGTGCTGGCGCTGCAGCCGGGCCCGCAGCCCGGCACCTGGCAGCCGGCGGCGGAGCTGCCCGAAGGCGAGCCGCGCCCGCTGTACCGGCGCTGCGGCAACTTCGACAGCGCGGCCGGCTGCAACTGGCTGGTGGAGGATGCGCAGGCACTGTGCCGCTCCTGCCGGCTCAACCGCGTCATCCCCGACCTGTCGCTGCCGGAGAACCAGGTGCTGTGGGGCCGCATCGAGGCGGCCAAGCGCCGGCTGGTGTCGCAGCTGATCGGGCTGGGCCTGCCGGTGCGCACTCGCCTGGGCGAGGACCCGGCGCGCGGGCTGGCCTTCGACCTGCTGCGCGCGTTGCCCGGCGGGCCGCCGGTGATGACCGGCCATGCCGACGGGATCATCACGCTGAACGCCGAGGAGGCCGACCCGGCCTACCGCGAGCGCACGCGCGAGCACCTGCAGGAGCCCTACCGCACCGTACTCGGCCACCTGCGACACGAAGTGGGCCACTACTACTGGGACCGGCTGGTCGCGCACACGCCCTGGCTCGAGCCGTTCCGCCGGACCTTCGGCGACGAGCGCCAGGACTACGCCGCGGCACTGCGCCGCCACTACGAACAGGGCGCACCGGCGGACTGGCAGTCGCGCCACGTGAGCGCTTACGCCAGCGCCCACCCGTGGGAAGACTGGGCCGAGACCTGGGCGCACTACCTGCACATGGTGGACACGCTGGACACCGCGCTCAGCTTCGGGCTGGACGCCGACAGCGTGGAGCCCTCCCATGCACCCTACACCCCGGAGACGCTGCAGCAGCCGGCCGACGCCACCACGGCAGGCTTCCTCTCCTTCGTCAACGCCTGGATGGAACTGACCTGCGTGCTCAACGAGCTGTCGCGCAGCATGGGGCAACCGGATTTCTACCCCTTCGTGCTGTCGGCGCCGGCCGTGGACAAGCTGCACTTCGTGCACCGGGTCGTGACGCAATACCGGGACCACCCCGGGCCGGACTGAGCGCAATGCCCCCGCAAGGGCGTTGTCAGGCGACTCGCGTTACGCTCGGGCCTGTTGCCCTCACGATGTCGCCATCTCCCTTGCCTTCCTCCCGCCCGCGCGCTGCCGGCTGGGCACCGCGCATCCTGGTCATTGCCGACAGCGTCCACGCGCGCAAGCTGTTCGCCCGCGCCTGCCTGCATTTCGAGCCGCACGCCGAGATCCTCGCGGCCGAGCACCCGGCCGAGGTGCCGCCGCTGATGCTGTCGGAGCCGCCCGACCTGCTGCTGATGGAGTCCGACGGGGACCGCCCCGACCGCCTGGAGCCGCTGCTGCAATGGGTCCAGTGCGTCGTGCGTCCCCCGCTGGTCGCGCTGGTGGGCAACCAGCCGGTGCCCTGGCCGGCCACCGGGCCCGGCCCGTCGGCCGACGCGCGGCCGGTCTGCATGGGCTGGACCGCGCTGCCGCCCTGGCTGGCCGTGACGCTGCCGCGACTGCGCTGCCGCGCCGAACTGGCGGCACTGCGCCCGGGCGCGTTCGGCGACACCACCCGCCCCGGCCACCTCGTGACCACCGTCTGAGCGGGCCGGCGGCGCTTCAGCGCGCGATGCCGGCCTCGGGGTGCTGCCCGAGGATGAGCGCCTCGAACTCCTCCGGCCCCATCGGCCGGCCCAGGTAGTAGCCCTGCGCCTCGTGGCAGCCGTGCTGGCGCAGGAACTCGAGCTGCTCGCGCGTCTCCACCCCTTCGGCCACCAACCCGACCTGCAACGTGTGGGCCATCGCGATCAGCGCGGCAGCCAGCCGCGAGTCGCTTTCCGAAGCTGGCACGGCCTCGAGGAAGGCGCGGTCGATCTTGAACTTGTCCACCGGCAGCTCGCGCAGGTAGGACATGCTGGAGTAGCCGACGCCGAAATCGTCGATCGCGATGCTGATGCCCAGCGCGCGCAGCCGCGACAGCACCGAGGCGGTGGACAGGGTGTCGCGCACGATGGCGCTTTCGGTGATCTCCAGTTCCAGCCGCGACGGGGCGAGCCGGTTCGCCTCCAGGGCCTGCGCGATGTGCTCGACCAGGTGGTCGGTCTCGAGCTGGCGCGGCGAGAGGTTCACCGCCACGCGCAGCGCCATGCCGGTGCGCTCCTCCCAGGCACGCGCCTGGGCACAGGACTCGCGCAGCACCCAGTCGCCGATCGCGACCACCAGGCCGGTGTCCTCGGCCATCGGGATGAAGTCCGCCGGCGAGACCATGCCGTGCAGCGGGCGGCGCCAGCGCACCAGCGCCTCGGCGCCGACCAGGCGGCCGGTGGCCACGTCGAACTGGGGCTGGTACATCACGCGCAGCTCCTTGCGGTCCAGCGCCTGGTGCAGGTCGTTCTCCATGCGCAGGCGCACCGCCGAGTCGCGCGTCATGCTCTCGTCGTACATGCGCACCGTGTTGCGGCCCTGCGCCTTGGCGTGGTACATGGCGGCGTCGGCCGCGCGCATCAGCGTCACCGGGTCGTCGCCGGCCTGCGGGTAGGTCGCCACGCCGATGCTGGGCGTGACGCGCAGCTCGTAGCTGCCCACCGGCATCGGCTCGCCGAGCGCGGCGATCACCTTGCGTGCGACGACCTCGCAGTCCTCGACCCGCGTCACCTTGGGCAGCAGCACGACGAACTCGTCGCCACCCATGCGCGCGACGGTGTCCGAGGCGCGCACCGCCGAGCGCAGCCGCTCGGCGACGATCTTCAGGATGGTGTCGCCGACGTGGTGGCCGAGCGAGTCGTTGATGTTCTTGAAGCGGTCCAGGTCGATGAACATCAGCGCCATGCAGTCGCCCTCGCGCTTGGCGCGCGCCAGCGCCGCACCCAGCCGCTCCTGCAGCAGCACGCGGTTGGGCAGCGAGGTCAGCGCGTCGTGGTGCGCCATGTGGCGGATGTGCTCCTCGGCGCGCTTGCGCTCGGTCACGTCGTAGGCCATGCCGAGATAGCCGACCGGCTCGCCGGTGTCGCTGGACATGGTCGTGACCACCTGCACCACCGGCACGCGACGGCCGTCCTTGCGGATGTAGGTCCATTCGCGCTCGTCCGGGCGGCCGTGGCGGGCGCGCGCGACCAGTGCATCGAAGCCCGCCTGGATCGGCTCGCCCAGCTCGGCACTCAGCTGCGTGGCGCGCAGCGACAGCTCCTGCGGGTCGTGGAACAGCACCGGCGTCTGGCGCCCGACCAGCTCGTCGGGGCTGTAGCCGAGCAGCATCTCGGCGGCCGGGTTGAGCGCCTGGATCACGCCGCGCAGGTCGGTGGCGATGATCGCGAACGGGGCGCTGTCGTAGATGCTGCGGCGCAGCGCGTCGGCGCGGCGCAGCTGGCGCTGGGTTTCCTCGTAGGCCAGCTCGGCGGCGCGCCGCTCGCTCATGTCGCGCAGCATGCCGACGAAGTGGCGCTTGCCGTCGAGCAGCACCTCGTTGACGCCCAGGTCGATCGGGAACAGCGTGCCGTCGCGGCGCAGGCCGGTCACTTCCAGGCCGCTGCCGAACACCGCGCCCTCGCCGGTCTGCTGGAAGCGCTTGAGGTAGCTGTCGTGCTGCTGCGCCTCGGGCAGCGGCATCAGCATCGAGACGTTGCGCCCGAGCATCTCGTCCTCGCGGTAGCCGAACATGCGCAGCGCCGCCGCGTTGATGCCGATGATGGTGCCGCGCTCGTCGATCGTGATGATGCCGTCGACGGTGCTGTCGATCACGTTGCGCAGCCGCGCCTCGCTCTCGCGCGCCTGGCGGCTCAGGCGCTCGGCCAGTTCGGCCGCGCGGCCGTAGCGGCCGGCGAACACGCGCAGCGCGATCCACAGCGCCACCGTGCTGAACAGCGCGCCGCCCAGCACCGCGAGCGCGGCCGGCAGCTGGTGGTAGGCCACCGGTTCGCGGATGCCGCGCACCTCCCACAGCCGCCCGCCCACCTGCACCACCTGCGCGTGCGCCCGCCCGGCCTCGACCGCGGCCGCCGCTTCGGCGCGCTGCGGTCCCTCGAACAGCGGCACGACCGTCTCGCCCGATCGCGGGGCCGAGTCCTCGCCGACGTCCACGACGTGCACGTGGTAGCGGCGCGCGTCGTCCTGCGTCAGCGCGTCGCGCATCAGGTCGGCCGCCCGCACCACCACGCTGACCTGCCCGCGGTGCGCCTGGCGGCGCGCCTCGACGCTGTCGCCCACCGGCACGGAGTCGTACACCGGAGCGCGCACCAGCAGCACCCGCGCCGCCGATTCCCCGGGGAGCGGCTGGGGGGCGGAGAGCACGGCCTGCCCGGAGTCGCGCGCGCGCTCCATGTCGCGCCGCGCCGCCGCATCGGCGGCCGCGTCGAAGCCCAGGTGAGCCTGTCGCTGCTCGCTCGGCTCGCTGTACAGCACCGGCAGGTAGACGTCGCGCTCGCCCTCGGGATGGATGCGCCAGCCCGTCAGTCCCTGGGCCCGAGCCGCGGCCTCGACGCGGTCCCGCTCGGCAGCCGGGACCAGCTCGGCATAGTCCAGCGCCACCAGGGCCGGATAGCGCTCGAGCATGCGCAGCGACAGGAAATGCTTGCGGAACGCCTCGCGGCCGACATCGCCGCCGGACTGGAAGATCGCCGCCACGCCGACCGCGAGGTCGGCATAGCGGTCCAGCGCGGTGCCGATCTGCTGGACCAGCACGGTGAAGTGCTGCTCGAAGTTGCGGTCTTCCCGCGCGTTCAGGCTGGACGCGGTCAGGTGCCACACCAGCAGGCTCGCGGCCAGACCCAGCGCCAGCACGGCGTCGGCCAGCCGGCGGTAGAGCCGGTGCCGGGAGGCGGGATCGGGAGCCGCGGCGTCGGCAGCGGCAGGATCGGCGAGGCTGGCGGTCACGAGGGCTGGGTGGCAAGCGCGCGGATTTCGCAACCCCGGATGCTACCCGGCGCGGGGCCCGTTCCAGCTTACGGCACCGCCTCGGGCGGCACCGGAATGTGGCCGGCACGCTGCAAAGCGACGATCCGGGCCAGGAACTGCGCCGCCGGCACCGGCCGGCCGAGCAGGTAGCCCTGCGCCTCGTCGCAGCCCAGCGCCTGCAGCTGGCGCAGCTGCGCCGGCGTCTCGACGCCCTCGGCGACGATGCCGACATCCAGGCTGTGCGCCATCGCGATCAGCGCCCGCACCAGCCGCGCGTCGCTGCCCGGCCCCTGCAGCCGGGCCACGAACGAGTGGTCGATCTTGAACTTGTCGACCGGCAGCTCCTGCAGGTACGACAGGCTGGAGTAGCCGACGCCGAAGTCGTCGATCGCGATGCTCACGCCCAGCGCCCGCAGCCGCTGCAGCCGGAAGGCCGCCTGCCGGGTGTCGCGCACGACGGCGTTCTCGGTGATCTCCAGTTCCAGCAGCTGCGCCGGCAGGCCGCTGGCCTGCAGCGTCTGCGCGATGCGCTCGACCACCTGCTCGTCTTCGAGCTGCCGCGGCGAGAGGTTGACCGCCACTCGCACCGGCCATTCCAGGCGCTGCTGCCAGCCTGCCGCCTGCCGGCAGGCCTCGCGCAGCGCCCATTCGCCGATCGGCACGATCAGGCCGGTGTCCTCGGCCACCGGGATGAACTCCTCCGGAGCCACCAGCCGGCCGTCGCGGTGCCAGCGCACCAGCGCCTCGGCACCGACCAGGCGCCCGCTGTGGCACTCGAACTGCGGCTGGAAATACAGCACCAGCTCGTCGCGCTCCAGTGCCCGGTGCAGGTCGTTCTCGATCTGCAGGTCGGCGGCGATCGCCGCGTCCCCGCCGGGCGTGAACAGCCGGTAGGTGTTGCGGCCGGCGTCCTTGGCAAGGTACATCGCGCGGTCCGCATGGCGCATCAGGTGGGTGGGGTCGTGGCCGGCGTCCGGATAGGCGGCCACGCCGATGCTGGCAGTGACGCGCAGCTCGTGGCCGGCCGCCACCATCGGCGGCGTCAGCGCGTCGAGCATCTTGCGCGCCACCGCCTCGCAATCGGCCTGGCTGCCGATGTCCGGCAGCAGCACGACGAACTCGTCGCCGCCCATGCGCGCCACGATGTCGCTGTGCCGCACCGCGCCGCGCAGCCGGTGCGCCACCTCGCACAGCACCTGGTCGCCGACGTGGTGGCCGAGCGAGTCGTTGATGTTCTTGAAGCGGTCCAGGTCGACGAACAGCAGCGCCATCATGCGGCCTTCGCGCCGGGCGCGCTCCGTCGCGTGTGCCAGGCGCTCCTCGAGCAATGCCCGGTTGGGCAGGCCGGTGAGCGCGTCGTGCAGCGCCATGTGGCGGATGCGCTCCTCCGTGCGGCGCCGCTCGGAGATGTCGCGCACCACGCCGACGTACTGGCGCTCGTCACCCAGCTGCATCTCGGTGAAGGCCACGTCGACCGGGAACTCGCTGCCGTCGGCGCGCCGTCCGCTGCTTTCCTGCACCACCGGGCCGGACGCCGTGCCGAACGCATGGGGGACGAAATCCCCGATCGGCCGCCCGACCATGTCCTGCTCGGCCAGGCCGAACATGCGCTGCGCCGAGACGTTGGCGCTCAGCACCGTGCCGTCGCCGGCCAGCGTGAGGATGCCGTCGACCGCGCTGTCGATCACGGCCTTGAGCCGGGAGGCGTAGGCCTGTGCCTCGCGCCCCAGGCGGCGCGCGATCTTGGCCGCCTGGTCGTAGCGCACCGCGAAGGCCATCACCGCGGCGAAGCTCACCAGCGAGGCAAACACGCCGCCCAGCAGCATCATCAGCGGATGCGCCTGCCAGTGGAACGCCTTCGGCGTGCGCGCCACCTTGATCGCCCACAGCCTGCCGGCGACGATGCGCACGTGCACCCGCAGGTCGTCTAGCGCCGGGGCGAACGGCCCCGCCCCGGCCAGGCTGTCGAACAGCAGGCGCACCGGGGCGCCCGGCGGGTCCGGGGGCTCGTCGAGGGCCCCCAGGTCCTCCACCCGCAGGCGGTAGCCGAGCGCCTCGTTGGTCATCACCTCGGCCATCACGCGCACCGCGCGGAACACCCCGGAGACCAGCCCGACGAAGGCCGCACGCCGCTGCTCGACCGTCTCCAGCGGCATGCCCGGCGCATAGACCGGCACCCGGATCACGATGCCGGGGTCGCCCTGCAGCAGCATCACCGGGGCCGACACCGCCGGCCGGCCGCTGTCGCGCGCCCGCTCGACCGCCTCGCGGTGCGCGGGGCTGCCCAGGCTGTCGAAGCCGAGCGCCACCTCGTTGCCCGCCAGCGGCTCCGTGTAGACCACCGGCGTGTACAGCGGCCGCTCGCCGGCCGGCTTGATCGCGTAGTCGGCGATGCCTGCCTGGGCCAGCAGGCGCTCGCGCATGGCCTGCTCGAAGCGGGCCTTCGCGGCATGCGGCACCAGCGCCGAGTACTGCACCGCCTGCACTGCCGGGAAGCGTTCGCCCACCGACAACGCCTCGAAATGGTGGCGGAACACCTCCGCGCTGACATGGTCGCCGACCTGGAACAGGCTGCGGAAGCTCAGCAGCACTTGGGTATGGAGGTCGAAGCCCTCGTCGATCGCCGCCGCGGTGCGGGCCGCGAAGCGGTCCAGCGAGGCGTCGGACTGCTGCCGCAGCTGCTCGGCCGCGTCGCGCCAGAGGAAGAGCGTGGTGACGAGGCTGGCCACCAGCACCGCCCATGCCAACGCCTTGTACGCATGGCCGCGCCGAGGCAACTGCTCCACCGATACATCCACTGTCCGCCCCCTCTCCGGCGCGCCTGCGGTCTCCGGGGCACGCACGCCTTCTGCCCCTCTCGTGTCGGCCCGCACCGGCACCGCTCGAGCCTGCCGCGTGCCTCAGCCGCGCTGGGCGCGCATCGCGCGCGACAGCAGCACCACCGGCAGCAGGCCGACCAGCACGATGGCCAGCGACGGCAGCGCCGCCTCGCCGAGCCGCTCGTCGCGCGCCAGCTGGTTGGCCACCACGGCCAGCGTATCGCTGTTGAACGGCCGCAGCACGTAGGTGGCGGGCAGTTCCTTCATCACGTCGACGAACACCAGCAGACCGGCGGCCAGCGCCGAGCGCCGCAGCAGCGGCACGTGCACGGTCCCCAGCAGCTTCCAGCGCGGCGTGCCCAGCATGCGGGCGGACTCGTCCAGCGTCACCGGGATGCGGGCATAGCCCGATTCCACCGACTGCAGCGCCACCGCGGAAAAGCGCACCAGGTAGGCGTACAGCAGGCCGAAGGCGGTGCCGGTCACGAGCGCGGTCAGGCCGCTGTCGGGCCAGACCGACTGCAGCCAGCCCAGCGGCAGCAGGATGCCCACCGCGATCACCGCTCCCGGCACGGCATAGCCCAGCGAGACCACGCGCACCGCGAAGCGCAGCCCGGGGCGCGGGCTGGTGCGCATCGCGAACGCCAGTGCCACCGACAGCAGCACCGCCAGCGCCGCGGCGATCGCCGCCAGCCGGAAGCTGGCCCAGCTCCACTGCGCGAAGCGGTCCCAGGGCATGCCGAACTCGGAGTAGTGCATCTCGGCCCACAGCAGGCGCAGCAGCACCAGCACCGGCAGCACGAAGCCGAGCAGCACCGGTACCGTGCACACGGTCCAGGCCAGCCAGCGGTGCCGGCCGGCCAGCGGCACCGGGCGCGCCTCCTGGCCGCCACCGTGGCCGCCGCGCCCGGTCGCGAAGCGCAGGCGCCGCTGCGCGCGGTGCTCGAACCACAGCAGCAGCGCGACCACCGCCAGCAGCACGGTGGCCAGCTGGGCCGCGGCGATGCGGTCGTCCATCGACAGCCACGCCTTGTAGATGCCGGTCGTGAAGGTGTTGAGGCCGAAGTACGAACCGACGCCGTAGTCGGCCAGCGTCTCCATCAGCGCCAGCGCCACGCCGGCGGCCATCGCCGGGCGCGCCAGCGGCAGCGCCACGCGCCAGACCCGGCGGGCAGTGCCGGCGCCGAGCAGCCGGGCCGCCTCCATCAGGTGCACGCCGCGCTCGGACAGCGCCGCGCGCGTGAGCAGGTAGACGTAGGGGTAGAACGAGAAGATGAACATCGGCACCGCCCCGCCCAGGCTGCGCACGTCGGGCAGCATCGCGCCCTCGCGGCCGGTCAGCGCGCGCAGCGCGGTCTGCAGCGGCCCGCTGTACTGCAGGAAGTCGGTGTAGGCGTAGGCCATCACGTAGGCCGGCATCGCCAGCGGCAGCAGCAGCGCCCACTCGAAGACGCGCCGGCCGGGGAAGTCGAACAGCGTCACCGTGGCCGCGGTCAGCCCCCCGACCACCGCCACGCCGAGCGCGACGCAGGCCGACAGCAGGAAGGACGTCCAGGCGTAGCCCGGCAGCACGGTGGTGAACTGGTGTGCGATGACCGCAAAGCTGTCGGCGTTGAAGACGGCCCAGGAGCCGACAACGCCCAGCACCGGCAGGGCGAGCAGCAGGGTCAGGACGGAAAGCAGGCGCATGAGTACAGCAATACGGCGCAGCAAGAGCGCCGGCAGGTGCAGCGCGTCGGCTGCCGCCTTGACGACCATCAAGACGGAAGGAATGAGAAATCAAATTATTCTCTCTCGAAACCTTCCCGATCCGGGACGCACCAGGCCAGGCCACGGCATTACGGCACGCCGGCGCCCGCCTGCGCGTCGGCCCGGGCCGGGAATTCGGGCATAGTTCGTGGCTTCGCGCGGCCCCTGAAGGCCGCGCGACGTCGTTTTTCCGTTGCGGTCCCAGCATGTTCCTCCAGCTCGATCACGTCACCATCCGCTACCCCGGCAGTGCGTCGCAGCACCCGGCCGTCGACCAGGTCAGCCTGACGCTCAACGCCGGCGAGATCGGCGTGCTGATCGGCCCGTCGGGTTGCGGCAAGACCTCGCTGCTGCGCGCCATCGCCGGGCTGGAGCGCATCCAGGGCGGGCGCATCCTGATCGCCGGCCAGGTGCTGAGCGCCGCCACCCCCGACGCCACCGTGCACCTGGCGCCGGAGCGCCGGCAGATCGGCATGGTGTTCCAGGACTACGCGCTGTTCCCGCACCTGAACGTGCACGACAACGTCGCCTTCGGCCTGCCGAAGATGGACAAGGCCCAGCGCAGCGCCCGGGTGGCGCAGATGCTGGCGCTGGTCGGCCTGGCCGGCATGGAGCGCCGCTATGCGCACCAGCTCTCCGGCGGCCAGCAGCAGCGCGTCGCGCTGGCGCGGGCGCTGGCGCCGCAGCCGCGCCTGCTGCTGCTGGACGAGCCGTTCTCCAATCTCGACGTGGACCTGCGCGAGCGGCTCGCGCACGAGCTGCGCAACATCCTCAAGCAGACCTCCACCACCGCGCTGTTCGTCACCCACGACCAGATGGAGGCGTTCGCGGTGGGCGACCTGATCGGCGTGATGAACCACGGCCGCCTGGAGCAGTGGGACGACGCCTACCACCTCTACCACCGCCCGGCCACGCGCTTCGTCGCCGACTTCATCGGCCACGGCGTGTTCGCGCCGGCGCGCATCGTCGAATCGGTCCACGGGCCGGTGGTGCGCACCCCCCTGGGCGACCTGACCGACCTGGAGGAATGCCCGCTGCCGACCGCCTATCCGGACGGCGAATGCGAGGTGCTGCTGCGCGCCGACGACATCGTCCACGACGACGCCAGCCCGGTCAAAGCCCGCATCGAGCGCAAGGCTTTCCGCGGCTCGGAGTTCCTCTACACCCTGCGGCTGGAGTCCGGCGAGCAGGTGCTGGCGCACGTGCCGTCCCACCACGACCACGCGCTGGGCGAGTGGATCGGGATCCGCCCCGACGTCGACCACGTCGTGACCTTCCCGAAGGAAACCGCCGGCTGACGGCGCCCCCGTCCGCCGGGAAGCCCTGCAACTTTCTGGCGGTTTCGGGCATCGAAGGGGCTGGCGGTCAGCCTATACTGACTCCAGTTTTCCCAGGACAGGGCAAGCGAAAGGACTGCGCGCACATGGGTGCCAAATTGAAGATTGCTGGCTGGATCTCGCTCGGCGCGGTCGCGGGCGCCTTGACCACCATGCAGCTGCAGGCGACGGCCAGGAACGGGCTTGCCCCGCTGCCGCTGGAGGAACTCCAGCAGCTGGCCGCGGTCTTCGGCATGGTCAAGTCGGACTACGTCGAGCCGGTCGACGAGAAGAAGCTGATCACCGACGCGATCAGCGGCATGGTCGCGGGCCTGGACCCGCACTCGCAGTACTTCGACAAGAAGTCCTTCAAGGAATTCCGCGAGGGCACGACCGGCCGCTTCGTCGGCGTGGGCATCGAGATCACGATGGAGGACGGCCTGGTCAAGATCGTCTCGCCGATCGAGGGCTCGCCCGCCTACCGCGCCGGCCTCAAGAGCGGCGACCTGATCACCAAGATCGACGACACCGCGGTCAAGGGCCTGACCATCGACCAGGCGGTCAAGCGCATGCGCGGCGAGCCGAACACCAAGGTCATCCTGACCATCTTCCGCAAGTCGGAAAGCCGCACCTTCCCGGTGACCATCACGCGCGAGGAGATCCGCGTGCAGAGCGTGCGCGCCAAGATGGTCGAGCCCGGCTACGCCTGGCTGCGCATCAGCCAGTTCCAGGACCGCACGGTCGACGACTTCGTGCGCAAGCTGGAAGAGCTGTACAAGCAGGACCCGGCCCTCAAGGGCATCGTGCTGGACCTGCGCAACGACCCCGGCGGCCTGCTCGAGGGCGCGGTCGCGGTGGCCTCGGCCTTCCTGCCCAAGGGGGCGGTGGTGGTCTCGACCAACGGCCAGATCGCCGAATCCAAGGCGGTGTTCAAGGCCAGCCCCGAGTTCTACGTGCGCCGCGGCGGCGGCGACCCGCTCAAGCGCCTGCCCGAGGCGATCAAGAACGTGCCGCTGGTGGTGCTGGTCAACGAGGGCTCGGCCTCGGCGAGCGAGATCGTCGCCGGCGCCCTGCAGGACCACAAGCGCGCGGTCATCATGGGCTCGCAGACCTTCGGCAAGGGCTCGGTGCAGACCGTGCGGCAGCTCACGCCCGACACGGCGCTCAAGCTGACCACGGCCCGCTACTACACGCCCAGCGGCCGCTCGATCCAGGCCAAGGGCATCGTGCCGGACGTGATGCTGGACGAAACGCCCGAGGGCAACGTCTACGCCGCGCTGCGCATGCGCGAGGCCGACCTGCAGAAGCACCTGCAGAACGGCGACGAGAAGGACGAGAAGGACCCGGCACGCGAGAAGGCGCGCGAGGAAGCGCTGCGCCGCCTCGAAGAAGAAGCGCTGAAGCAGCAGAAAGGCGCCGGCCCGAAGCCGCTGCCCGAGTACGGCAGCCCCGAGGACTTCCAGCTGCAGCAGGCGCTCAACCGCCTCAAGGGCAAGCCGGTGCTGGTGTCCAGGACCGCGGTCGAGCGCAAGCCCGAGGAAACCGGCGCGAACTGATCGCCGCCCGCCAGCCCTCCCGCCGACGCCCGCCTGCCGCGGGCGTCGGCATTTTGGGCCGCCTCCGGGGCCATGGCGGATTCGGTATGCTGGTGCGATGAACGACGAACAGCTCCTGCGCTACAGCCGGCATCTGCTGCTCGACGACCTCGGCGTCGAGGGGCAGGAGCGCATCCTGGCCGGCCACGCCCTGGTGGTGGGTGCCGGCGGGCTGGGCTCGCCGGTGGCCTACTACCTGGCGACCGCCGGCGTCGGCCGCCTGACCCTGGTCGACCATGACGAGGTGGACCTGACCAACCTGCAGCGGCAGATCATCCACGACATGTCGCGCCTGGGACGCCCCAAGGCGGAATCGGCCGCGACCACGATCGCCGCGATCAACCCCGACGTGCGGGTGCGCCCCGTGGTGCGCCGGGCCGACGAGGCGCTGCTGTCGGAGCTGGTCGCCGAGGCCGACGTGGTGCTCGACTGCACCGACAACTTCGCCACCCGCCAGGCCATCAACCGCGCCTGCGTGCAGCACCGCAAGCCCCTGGTGGCGGGCGCGGCGATCCGCTTCGACGGGCAGGTCTCGGTCTACGACACGCGCCAGCCCCAGGCGCCCTGCTACGCCTGCGTGTTCCCACCCGACCAGCAGGTCGACGAGGTGCGCTGCGCGACCATGGGCGTGTTCGCCCCGCTGGTGGGCATCATCGGCACGGTCCAGGCCGCCGAGGCCCTCAAGCTGCTGGCCGGGGTGGGCAGCTCGCTCGCCGGACGGCTGCAGATGCTGGACGCCCGGTCGATGGAATGGAGCGAGATCCGCATCGGCCGGCACGCCGGCTGCTCCGTCTGTGCGGCATGGCGGGAAACCCCGCACCTTGTCACAACCTCCTGAGCCCGGTGCACGGCAGCGGCCGCGGCGTCGGATAAGCTGGCGCCCCTCGCACACAGACAACAAGGGTAGACCCGAAGATGACCAACAAGCGTCAGAAGCTGACGGCGCGCAATTTCCCTTCTGCCCACGAGGATGTGATCGCAGCCTCGACGCTGCCGCGCTACGGCGGCCCGGAAAGCGCATACCGGCTCGCCTTCACCGACGAGAAGTTCCTGCTGCGCGAGGAAATGCGCCCGGTGCGCATGCAGCTGGAGCTGCTCAAGCCCGAGCTGGTGCAACGCGAGCACAACATCGAGCTGACCGTGGTGATCTTCGGCAGCGCGCGCATCCCCCCGGCCGACGTCGCGCAGGAGCTGCTGGCCGAAGCGCGCAAGTCGAACAACCCGGTGCTCGTCCAGCACGCCGAGGCGCGCGTGCGCATGTCCCGCTATTACGAGGAGGCGCGCCGCTTCGCCGCCATCGTCACCGAGGCGTCGAAGCGCCTGGACCCGCCGATCTACGTCTGCACCGGCGGCGGCCCCGGCATCATGGAGGCCGGCAACCGCGGCGCCTTCGAGGCGGGCGGCAAGAGCATCGGGCTGAACATCGTGCTGCCGCACGAGCAGGAGCCCAACCCCTACGTCACGCCGGAACTGTGCTTCCTGTTCCACTACTTCGGCCTGCGCAAGATGCACTTCCTGATGCGCGCGATCGCGCTGGTGTGCTTCCCGGGCGGGTTCGGCACGCTCGACGAGCTGTTCGAGGCGATGACGCTGACGCAGACCGGCAAGTCGCGCAAGCGCCCGATCCTGCTGTTCGGCCGCGAGTTCTGGAGCCGCGTGATCAACTTCGACGTGCTGGTCGAGACCGGCATGATCTCGCCCGAGGACGTCCACCTGTTCCAGTACGTCGAGACCGCCGAGGAAGCCTGGGCGGCGATCTGCGCGGCCTACGCGCTGGACGCCCCCCATCACGCCAACGGCGCGCTCGCCGAGGAGTGACGCGCCCTGGAGGAGGGAGAACCACCATGCCGATACCCGTGAGCCTGATCGGCGCGCCCACCGACGTCGGGGCCGGCGCGCGCGGCGTGTCGATGGGCCCCGAGGCCCTGCGCGTGGCGGGGCTGCAGCCCACGCTGGAGGGCCTGGGCTGCGAGGTGATCGACCGCGGCAACCTCTCCGGGCCGCCCAACCCCTGGCAACCGCCGGTCGACGGCTACCGCCACCTCGACGAGGTGGTGGCCTGGAACAGCGCGGTGCACGAGGCGGTCTACGGCGAGCTGCAGCAGGGGCGGCTGCCGGTCCTGCTGGGCGGCGACCATTGCCTGGGCATCGGCTCGATCAGCGCGGTGGCGCGCCACTGCCGCGAGCAGGGGAAGAAGCTGCGCATCCTGTGGCTGGACGCGCACGCCGACTTCAACACCAGCCTGATCACCCCGAGCGGCAACCTGCACGGCATGCCGGTGGCCTGCCTGTGCGGCCACGGTCCCGAGCCGCTGGTCCGCCTGGGCGGCCACGTCCCGGCGATCCAGCCGAACATGGTGCGCCAGATCGGCATCCGCAGCGTCGACGAAGGCGAGAAGCGCTTCGTGCACGAGATGGGGCTGGAAGTGTTCGACATGCGCTACATCGACGAGATGGGCATGCGGCACACGATGGAGCTGGCGCTGGCGATGCTCGACGAACGCACCCACCTGCACGTCAGCTTCGACGTGGACTTCCTCGACCCGGAAATTGCCCCGGGCGTGGGCACCACGGTGCGCGGCGGGCCGACCTACCGGGAGGCCCAGCTGTGCATGGAGATGATCGCCGACAGCGGCCGGCTCGCCTCGCTGGACGTGATGGAGCTGAACCCGGCGCTGGACGTGCGCAACCAGACGGCCGAGGTGGCGGTGGACCTGATCGCCAGCCTGTTCGGCAAGTCCACCCTGATGCGCCGGTGAGGCCCGCTGCCCGCTTCCTGTCCCACGGCCTGGCGGGCCTGCTCGCCGGACTGGCCGCGACGCTGCGGGCGCAGCCCGCGCCCGCGGCCGAACCCGCGCTCGAACCCCTCGTCGTCACCGGCTCGGTGGCCGAGCTGCGCGCCTTCGACGCACCCTACGCGATCGGCACGGTCGACGAGGAGGCACTGCGCGCCGGCGGCTGGCTGGTGGACCTGTCCGAGTCGCTCGCCGCGGTGCCGGGGCTGTCGGTGCTGCATCGCGGCAACCACGCGCAGGACCTGCAGGTCAGCTCGCGCGGCTTCGGTGCGCGCGCCGGCTTCGGCGTGCGCGGCCTGCGGCTCTATACCGACGGCATCCCGGCGACGATGCCGGACGGCTCCGGGCAGGTCTCGCATTTCGACCTGCTCGGCGCGCAGCGCGTCGAGGTGCTGCGCGGTCCGTTCTCGGCGCTGTACGGCCACGGCTCGGGCGGCGTGATCACGCTGGTCAGCGCGCCGGTGCGCGAGCGCCGCGCCGAGGCGGGCGTGGTGATCGGCAGCCACGGCGCGCGCCAGCTGCGCGGCCGCTACGAGGCGCCGCTCGACGAGCGCTGGGACCTGCGCGCCACCGCCTCGGCCTTCGAGACCGACGGTTTCCGCCCGCATGCCGGTGCGCGGCGGCTGCTCGGCAACCTGCGCCTGGGCTGGCACGATGGCGCCGATCGCATGGTGGTCCATGCCCACGCGCTGCACCAGAAGGCCGACGACCCGCTCGGGCTGACGCGCGCCCAGTACGAGGACGATCCCGGGCAGACCACGCCGCAGGCGCTCGATTTCGACACCCGCAAGACCACGCGGCAACGGCAGCTCGGCGCGCAGTGGAGGCGCGAGCACGGTGGCGTCCTGAGCGAGACGGCCCTCACGGCCTACCTCGGCCAGCGCGAGGTGCAGCAGTGGCTGGCCGTGCCGCCCGCCGCGCAGGCCAACCCGACGCATTCGGGCGGCGTGATCGACCTGGACCGTCGCTACCACGGCCTGGACGCGCGCGCGGTGTGGCGCTTCGCGTCCGTGCGCTGGGTCGCCGGCATCGCCTGGGAGCACCAGCGCGACCGCCGCAAGGGCTACGAGAACCACGCCGGCAGCGGCGCCGGCCAGCGGCTGGGGGTGACCGGTGCCCTGCGCCGCAACGAGGTCAACGCGGCCGACACGACCGACCTCTACACCCAGGCGGAGGTCGACCTCGGCGAACGCGTCGTCGCGACGCTGGGGCTGCGCGCCGGGCGGCTGCGACAGCGCTCGGACGACCGGTTCCTGGCCAACGGCGACGACTCGGGCCACGCCCGCTTCCGCTATGCCAACCCGGTGGCCGGCCTGCTGTGGCGCGCGACGCCGCAGTGGAACCTGTATGCGAGCGTCGGGCGCGGCTTCGAGGCGCCCACGCTCAACGAGCTGGCCTACCGCGGCGACGGCAGCGGCGGCTTCAACGACACGCTGGACCCGCAGCGCAGCCGCCAGCTCGAGCTGGGCGCGAAGTGGCGCGCGCCGGACAGTGCGGCAGGGCTGGACGTGGCGCTGTTCCGCGCCGAGACGCGCGACGAGCTGGCGGTGCGCACCAACACCGGCGGGCGCTCCAGCTACGCGAACGTCGGCCGCACGGTGCGCCAGGGGGCTGAGCTCGCCCTGCACTGGCGCTGGCAGCGCACGCTGCAGGCGCGCCTGGCGCTGACCTGGCTGGACGCCACCTACCGCGACGCCTTCCTGGCCTGCGACGGCGCGCCGTGCACCGAGCCGACCGTGCCGGTCGCGCCCGGCAACCGCATCGCCGGCACCACGCCGCGCAGCGCCTGGCTCGAACTGGCCTGGCGACCGGGCCACGGGCACGAGCTGGCCGCCGAGTGGCGCGCCCAGGGACGCACCGCGGTCGACGACGTCAACAGCGACTTCGCCGCCGGCTACGGCGTGCTGGCGCTGCGCAGCCGGGTGCGCCTGGGTGGTGCCTCGGGCCCGGAGCTGTTCGCGCGCATCGACAACCTGTTCGACCGCCGCCATGTGGGCAGCGTGATCGTCAACGAGGGCAACCGGCGCTACTTCGAGCCGGGCGCGCCGCGTCGCTGGACGCTCGGCCTCAGCTGGCCGCTCTAGGCGGGCAGGGGCCGTGCCAGCGGCGGAACACCTGCGGCAGCATCGGGTCCGGCTGCGAGAACAGGCCGCGCCGGGCCTGCCGCGCCTCGCGCTCCAGCGCCGCATAGGGCCCGTCGTCGCGGCGGAAGCGGTAGCTCCAGGCATGGCCCTCGCGGACCATCCAGGCGGCCACGTCCTCGCCGTCCAGCCACAAGGTGCCCAGCCACCGCTGGTAGCTGTCCCGGGCGCGCAGCACGGCCTCCAGGCGACGGCCGAGCACGCGCGCCTTCAGCGCCTCGGTGGCCTCGCGGCCCCAGGGCTGGCAGGCCTCGGGGGCATCGATGCCCTCGATGCGGATCTTCAGCGGCTTGCGGTTCTCGCCCTCGACGCGCAGCCACAGCGTGTCGCCGTCGGTCACGCGCGTGACCCTGCCGACCACGCGCGTCCCGTCGGCCCAGGCCGGCAGGCAACACAGGGCCAGCCACGACGCGATGACGAACCGCCTCATGCGCCGCTCCCGCCCAGCAGCCACCAGACGAACAGCCCCAGCATCACCAGCCAAAGCAGCACGACCAGCGCCGCACCCCACAGCAGGCGCGGCAGCTTCTCGCGCGAGACCTCGGCCTCGCGCAGCAGCTGCTGCCATGCCGGCTGCGGCACCAGCTTCGCGACCAGCGCGATGCCGAGCGGGATCAGCACCAGGTCGTCGAGCTGGCCCAGCACCGGGATGAAGTCCGGGATCAGGTCGATGGGGCTCACCGCGTAGGCCAGCACGACGATCGCCACGAGGCGCGCGGCGCGCGGCATGCGCCGGTCGCGGAACAGCTTCCACAGCGCGATCAGGTGGGTGGCCAGGCGCGCGGTGTGGGCGGCGCGTACCAGCTTGGTCAGCTTCATGGCGTCTTCTGCAAGGTCTTCTCGGCCGCCCGCAGGATGCGCTGCAGGCGGTCGGCCAGCTTCTCGGTCGTCAGCTGCTCGCGGAAGCGCTCCACCATCAGCGGCAGCGACATCGGGCTCGGGTGCCGCAGCACCACCGCCTCGATGCGCTTGCGGCGCATCGCGCCCAGCGTGGCGCGCAGGCGCGCGATGTCCAGCTCCTGGCTGAGCACTTCGCGTTCGGCCTGGGCCAGCAGCAGGTTGCCCGGATCGTACTTGCGAAACACCTCGAAGAAGAGCGAGCTGGACGCCTGCAGCTGCTTCATGCTCTTGGGGGCACCGGGATACCCGGCAAACACCAGGCCCGCCACGCGCGCGATCTCGCGGAAGCGCCGCTGCGACAGCTCGGTCGAATTGAGGCTGGCCAGCACGTCCTCCAGCAGGTGCCCGGACGAGAACGCGCGGCCGTCGAGCACCGCGCTCACGTCGACCGGCAGCGCGCTCAGCAGCTCCAGGCCGTAGTCGTTGAACGACAGGCTGAAGGTGTTGGGCCGGTCCTTCGCCAGCCGCCAGGCCAGCAGGCTGGCCAGGCCCATGTGCACGTCGCGCCCGGCAAACGGGTAGAGGTACAGGTGGTGCCCCTCGCGCGAGCGGTAGCGCTCGACCAGCAGGGTCTCGGGCGACGGCAGCCGCGACAGGCGCTGCTGCACGGCCAGCATGGGCTGCGCCGCCTGCAGTTCGCCATCGAGGACATCGCCCTGCTGCACGCCGCGCAGCACCTGCAGCATCATGTCGGCCAGCTCGTTGGACAGCGACATCCGCCCGCCGTTCCAGCGCGGCACCGCGCCGCGCCTGCGCTCGGCGCGGCGCACGTAGGCGACCAGGTCCTGCACCCGCACGAACTCGAGCAGCCGCCCACCGAACAGGAAGCAGTCGCCCGGCTTCAGGCGCGCGATGAAGCTTTCCTCGATGGTGCCGATCCGGCTGCCGCCGAGGTACTTCACCTGCATCGTCGCATCGCCGACGATGGTGCCGACCTGCAGGCGGTGGCGGCGCGCGATGCCGCGGTCGGTCACGCGGTAGACGCCGTCGACCGGCCGGACGCGGTGGTATTCCGGGTAGGCGTGCAGGCTGTCGCCGCCGCGCTCGACGAAGTTCAGCGCCCACCGCCACTCCTGGCGGGTGAGGCCGCGGTAGGCGTAGGCGCTGCGCACCTCGTCGTAGAGATCGTCGCTCGTGAAGCCGCCCCCGAGCGCCACCGTCACCAGGTGCTGCACCAGCACGTCCAGCGGCTTGTCCGGCGAGACGCGCTGTTCGATGCGCCCGGCCTGCGCGGCACGGCGTGCGGCCACCGCCTCGACCAGCTCCATCGTGTGCGTGGGCACCAGGGTCACGCGGCTGGGGCGCCCCGGCGCATGGCCGCTGCGCCCGGCCCGCTGCAGCAGGCGCGCCACGCCGCGCGCCGAGCCGATCTGCAGCACGCGCTCGACCGGCAGGAAGTCCACGCCCAGGTCCAGCGACGAGGTCGCCACCACCGCCTTCAGCCGTCCCTCCTTCAGCCCCAGCTCCACCCACTCGCGCGCCGCCTGGTCCAGCGAGCCGTGGTGCAGCGCCACCAGGCCGGCCCAGTCGGGCCGGGCCTCGATCAGCATCTGGTACCACAGCTCGGCCTGCGAACGCGTGTTGGTGAACACGAGCGTGGTCGACGAGCGTTCGATCTCGTCGATCACCGGCTGCTGCATCTGCTGGCCCAGGTGCCCGGCCCAGGTGAAGCGCCCCGGCTCGGGCGGGATGAGGGTGTCGATCACCAGCGCCTTGTCGATGCGCCCCTGCACCAGCGTGCCGCCCGGGCCGCCCAGCAGCACCTCCATCGCCTGGCCGAGGTTGCCCAGCGTCGCGCTCAGGCCCCAGATCGCGAGCGACGGATTCCAGCGTCGCAGGCGCGCCAGCGCCAGCTGCACCTGCACGCCGCGCTTGTTGCCGAGCAGCTCGTGCCATTCGTCGACGATCACGGTGTGCACCTGCGCGAGCTGCTCGCGCGCGGACTCGCGCGTGAGCATGAGGCTCAGCGACTCGGGCGTGGTGACCAGCGCCGCGGGCCAGCGGCGGTCCTGCCGGGCACGCTCGGCCGCCGGCGTGTCGCCGGTGCGCATGCCCACCGACCAGCCCGGGGCCAGCGCCGCCAGCGGGGCCTGCAAGGCGCGCACGCTGTCGGCCGCCAACGCGCGCATCGGCGTGATCCACAGCACCTGCAAGGGAGGCGCCCCGCGCGCCGCGGCCGGATGCCGGCGCGCGCGCAGCAGGGCGCCGAGCCACACCGCGTAGGTCTTGCCCGCGCCGGTGGTCGCGTGCAGCAGGCCGCTGGCACCGCGCTGCATGGCCTGCCAGACCTCGCGCTGGAACGGGAACGGCTGCCAGCCGCGCGACGCGAACCAGTCCTCGGCGACCGTGATGGGTTCGTCCATGGCGGACATTATTCCGGGCCGGCCCAAAGGCCCCGGGCCGCGCTCAGGCGCTGGCGATCCAGCCCTCCAGCGGGTCCACCGCGTCCGGCAGGCCCCAGCGTGGCTGCCGGGCCGCCCAGGCGGCCTGCATCATGCACAGCACCGCGTCCAGGCTGTCGGCCATCGGGTCGGCCACCAGCCGGTCGCGCTGCGCGTGCGTCAGGCGCAGCCGCAGGCCCAGGCGCGTGCGGCCCTGCTCCAGTGCCTCGAGCAAGTCCTTGCGGGCGATCAGCCGCTCGGGCGTCTGCTTCGCGCGCGCGTCGGCCTTGTAGCTGCGCGCGCCGATCAGCTCACGCGCCAGCAGCCCCGGATAGCCCTCGAGCGCGACGCGCTGCGGGTCGCCGTCGTGCAGGCCGGGCAGGTGCACGCCGGCCTCGAGCAGCCGGGGTACGCCCGCATGCATCATGTACGCGACCGGCGGGTTGACCCATTTCATCGACGGCGACGAGCCGGCCGGGCGGTCGCAGGCCCGGTGCGCGAACTTGGCGCCGGCCGGGCGCGCCGCGCAGAAGGCGGCGAAGGTGGTGCGGATCGCCTCCCGCGACAGCGCGGCGTAGTGGCGCATCAGCGGCAGCCACTCGGTCGGCCAGCCGAGCTGCTCGACCAGCTCGCGCGGCAGGCCGAACGGGAAGTCGAACGCGCCGACCCACGGGCCTGGCCCGGCCAGCCAGGCGGCGAACGCCGCATCGCTCGGCAGCGTCAGCAGCTCCTGCAGCTGCACGGCCCCGTCGCGGCAGACGCCGCGCGCGACGGTGATGGGCTTGCGCGGCGTGGGCCGGCTGGTGAAGTCGACGCCGACCACGCTCCAGCCGGCAACAGGTGACACATCCATCACGGCATTGTGTGACGGATGGCCCGTGCCGCGTGCAGCGCCGCTTCGCGTCGCGCAGAATTCACGGCTGCGATGGCCATGGACCGCATCGATCCCTCCCCTGCTCCCGCTTCCCGGCCGCGTGCGCGGCGCGCGCTCGTCATCGCGCTGGCGGTGCTGCTCGCGCTGGCCACGCTCGGCGTCGTCGGCTTCCGCGTCGCGGTGCACCAGCTGCAACGGCAGCTCGAGGCCGCGCTCGGCCCGCGCAGCCAGGTCGCGCAGCTGCGGGTCGGCTGGAACGGCGTCGAGGCGCTGGACGTGCGCGTGCGTGGCGACCGCAACCGGCAGTGGCCGGCCGAGGACGAGCTGCGCGCGCAGCGCGTGCTGGTGGTGCCTGACCTGCGCAGCCTGCTGGGCGGCACGCTGCGCATCCACCGGGTGCGGGTCGAGGGCGGCTACGTGTCGATGCTGCGCACCCGCGACGGCCGCCTGCGCGTGCTGCCGGCGCTGACCGAGGAACGGCGTGCCGATCCCGGCGCCGCGGACGGCAGCGCGCCGGCGGTGTCGATCGGCCGCATCGAGCTGCACGACGGCACGCTGGAGTTCTTCGACGCCTCGGTGCGCCGCCCGGCGCTGAAGCTGCGGCTGGAACGGCTGCAGGCCGGGGTCGGCCCGCTGGACCTGCCCGCGCTCGACAGCGCGACGCAGGTCGAGCTCGACGGCGTGCTCAAGGGCGTGCAGCGCGACGGACGCCTGCACGTGGCCGGCCGCGTGACGCTGGCGACCCAGGACGCCGACATCCGCGCGCGCTTTGCCGGCGTCGACCTGGTGGCCCTGCAGCCCTACCTGATCAAGGTCTCGGAGACCGGCGTGCGGCGCGGCACGCTGGACCTGCGGCTGGACGCCAAGGTGAAGGACCAGCGCCTGCGCGCGCCGGGCCACCTGACGCTGTCGGACCTGCAGCTGCACAGCTCGGGCGTGCTCGGCACCTTCGCCGGCGTGCCGCGCCAGGCGGTGATCGCCGCGATGAGCCGCAACGGCAGGCTGGAACTGGACTTCACGCTGGAAGGCCGCCTCGACGACCCGAAGTTCTCGCTCAACGAGAACCTCGCGGTGCAGGTGGCCTCGGGCCTGGCGCGCTCGCTGGGCGTGAGCGTGGGCGGCGTGGTCGAGGGCGTGGGCAACATGGTCAAGGGCCTGTTCGGCCGCTGACCGCCGCCCGCCGTCAGGTGCGGCCGACGATCGAGGCGGTCGCGATCAGCTCCTCGAGCAACGCCATCGAGGCAGCCCCGGAGACCCGGTACGGATCCAGCACCGGCTTCTCGGAGTACTTCAGCAGCAGCGACGGGTTGATCTTGGCGAGGTTGACCTGTCCCATGGTCCAGCCGGCGAAGCGCCGCTCGGCGATCTCCTCGTAGCGCAGGATGACCACGTCGCGGTGGCGCGGGTCGCAGACGATCTCCTTGTACAGCTCATTGACCGCCTCGCGCCCGCCCTCGAGCACCTGCATGAAGATGTCGCCCCCATGGCACAGGATGCCCGTGATGCCGAGCGCCGGGTTGCGCGCCCGCGCGCGCGACAGGATCTCGTCGATCACCTCCTGGCTCACCGGCTGGGCCGCGCGGCTGGCATAGAGCAGGCGGATCATCATGGCGTGGGCTCCCGGGAAGACTTACTTGCGGTGGTTCAGCAGGGACAGGAACTCGCGGCGCAGCGTCGCGTCCTTCAGGAACGAGCCGCGCATCACGCTGTTGACCATCTTGGAGTCCATGTCCTTGACGCCGCGCCACTGCATGCAGAAGTGGTCGGCCTCCATCACGATGGCCAGCCCGTCGGGCTGCATCTTCTCCTGCAGCAGGTCGGCCAGCTGGACCACGGCCTCCTCCTGGATCTGCGGGCGGCTCATGATCCATTCGGCCAGGCGGGCGTACTTGGACAGGCCGATCAGGTTGGAATGCTCGTTGGGCATCACGCCGATCCACAGCTTGCCGAGGATGGGGCAGAAGTGGTGCGAGCAGGCGCTGCGCACCGTCACCGGCCCCACGATCATCAGCTCGTTGAGCCGCTCGGCGTTGGGGAACTCGGTGACGCTCGGGATCGGCACGTAGCGGCCCTTGAACACCTCCTGCAGGTACATCTTGGCCACGCGGCGCGCGGTGTCCTGGGTGTTGTGGTCGCTCTCGGTGTCGATCACCAGGCTCTCGAGCACGCCCTTGACGCGCTGCTCCACTTCGTCGAGCAGCGCCTCCAGCTCGCCGGGGCGGATGAAGTCGGCGATGTTGTCGTTGGCGTGGAAGCGCCGCTTGGCGGCGCGCAGGCGTTCGCGGATGCGCTGCGACACCGGCACGCCTTCGTCTTCGGTCACGGCGGCATTCGCGGGAGAAACGGCTTTCATGGCTTGCGGGGTCCTGTCGATGCCGGCGATGCTAGCAGCCTTGCCCGGCCGGCACGGCGGCGGGGGCATCAGCCGCCCAGCAGCGCCTCCAGCGTCTGCAGGGTGTCGGCCTCGTGCAGCGGCTTGTCCGGACGCAGGCGCAGCATGCGGGGAAAGCGCACCGCGATGCCGCTCTTGTGGCGGCTGCTGCGCTGGATGCCCTCGAAACCCAGCTCGAACACGAGCGTGGGCCGCACGCTGCGCACCGGGCCGAACTTCTCCAGCGTGTGGCGCCGGATGGTCGCGTCGACCCGGCGGAACTCCTCGTCGGTCAGGCCCGAATAGGCCTTGGCGAACGGCACCAGCTGCAGACCTCCCGGTGCCGGCGGCTCGCGCCGGGCGATCGCCTCGACCACCGCCTGCGCCTCGGCCGCGTCGGCGGGCGCACGGTTCCACACCGCGAAGGTGTAGTCGGTGTAGAGGCTGGCGCGCCGGCCATGGCCGCGCTGCGCGTAGACCAGCACGCAGTCCACGCGCATCGGCTCGATCTTCCACTTCCACCAGGTGCCGTCGGCCTTGGTGCGCCCGACGCCGTAGGCGGCCTCGCGGTGCTTGAGCATGAAGCCCTCGACGCCGCGCTCGCGCGACTGCGCGCGCAGCTCCGCGAGCGCCGCCCAGTCCGCGCCCTCGACCAGGGGCGACCGCGGCACCTCGAGCTGCTCCAGCAGCGCGCGGCGCTGCCATTGCGGACGGGCCCGCACGTCCTCGCCCTGCCACTCGAGCACGTCATAGGCGATGAACCCGACCGGCGCCTCGGCCAGCACCCTCTTCGTCAGCGTCTTGCGGCCGATGCGCTGCTGCAGCAGCGCGAACGACGCCGGCCGCCCTGCCTTCCAGACCAGGATCTCGCCGTCGAGCACCGTGCCGTCGGGCAGTGCCTCGGCCTGCGCCACCACCTCGGGGAAGCGGTCGGTGACCAGCTCCTCGCCGCGCGACCAGATCCAGGTCCGGCCTGCCCTGCGCACGAGCTGCGCGCGGATGCCGTCGTACTTCCATTCGACCAGCCACTGCGACGGCGCCCCGAGGCGCTCCTCGAAACGCTCGACCGGCAGCTCGATCTGGTGCGCGAGGAAGAACGGGTACGGCTGGCCGCCGTCGGCCGGACCGCCCGCCCCGGGCGACAGCAGCGCCAGGTAGCGCTCGGCGCCGGGCCGCTCGCGGCCCTCGCCCACCATGCCGGTGAAGCCCATCATGCGCTGCGCGACCAGCTTGGGGTCGATGCCGGCATGCTCGGCCAGCGCCCGCGTGACCAGCAGGCGCGAGACGCCGACCCGGAAGCCGCCCCCGATCAGCTTGGCGAGCAGGAAGCGCCCGGCCCAGTCCAGCTCGTCCCAGTAACCGCGGATGCGCGCCCGTTGTTCCTCGGGCGGCAAAGCGCGCAGCGGCAGCAGCCGCTCCTCGACCCAGCGCGCCAGGCCGAGCGCGGTCTCGCCGTGCCCCGGGGGCAGCACGTGGGCGATGGTTTCGGCCAGGTCGCCGACCGCCTGGTAGCACTCCTCGAACAGCCAGTCGTCGATGCCCGCGACCTCGCAGGCCAGCGCGCGCAGCTGGCGGGTCGGCACCAGCTGGCGCGGCCGGCCGCCGCCAAGGAAGTACACGGCCCAGGCGGCATCCGCCGGGTCGGCCTCGGCGAAGTAGCGCTTCAGTGCCGCGACCTTGTCCAGCGTGCCGGTCGAGGCATCCAGCTCGGCGTACAGGCGCGCGAAGCGCTTCATCCCGCGCCGCCCTCCTGCGGCGGCAGCAGGCGGCGCTTGAGCGCCTGGAAGCCGGCATCGATGTCGGAATACTCGGCCCGGATGCGCGCCGCGTCCTCGGCACGCCGCGCGGCGATGAAGCGCTCCAGCTCCCGGTGGTGGTAAGGCGCGAGGTGGCGGTCGCTCAGCCGCACGATGTCGGCCACCAGCGCCCAGTCGACCGCCTCGTCGGCCAGCCACACCCGCGCATCGGCCGGCACGTGCCGCATCAGCTCGAGCAGCGCGGCCTGCCCGTCGGGCGAGGCGATCGCCGCGACCGCCGGCCAGCGCGGCAGCACCGGGTGCGCCGCCGGCAGCGGAGGCCACAACGCCACCAGGTAGTGCGGCGGGTAGCGCTCGATGCGGCCGTCCTGCTCGACCTCTCCGGCCCCGAACGCGGGCCGGATCGCGCCGATCCACAAGCCGGGCTGGTAGTCGGCGCGCAGGCGCCGGCTGGCTTCGATGAAGGCCTTCATGGCGTGGCGTCCTCCCCGGTGCCGGCGGCCGCGGCCTCCTCGATCGCGTCGTCGCCGTACTCGGTGCGGAAGGCCCCGGCCTGCAGCCCCTGCTGCTGCAACCAGCGCACCAGCACCGCCTCGTAGCCGTGCGTCACGATGACCCGCCCGGCGCCGGTGGCCGCGATGGCCTGCATCAGCCCCGGCCAGTCGGCATGGTCGGACAGCACGAAGCCGCGGTCGACGCCGCGCCGCCGCCGCGTGCCGCGCAGGCGCATCCAGCCGCTGGCGAACGCGTCGCTGGCACTGGCAAAGCGGCGCCGCCAGGCACTGCCCTGCACGCTGGGCGGCGCGAGCACCAGGGCGCGCCGCAGATCGGCCTTGTCCGCCACTTCCGACACCAGCCGGGTCGCCGGCAGCGCGACGCCGGCGGCACGGTAGGCCCGGTTCACCGGTTCCACCGCGCCGTGCACGACGATGGGCCCGATCGAGGCGTCCACGCCGCTGAGCAGCCGCTGCGCCTTGCCGAAGCTGTAGCCCAGCAGCAGGCTGGGGCGGCCGGCGGCGGCGTTGGCCGCCCACCAGGCATTGATCTCGGCGAACACCTCCTGCTGCGGCGGCCAGCGGTAGATCGGCAGGCCGAAGGTCGATTCGGTGATGAAGCAATGGCAGCGCACCGGCTCGAAGGGTGCGCAGGTCGCATCAGGCTCCACCTTGTAGTCGCCCGAGACCACCCACACCTCGCCGCGATGCTCGATGCGCACCTGGGCCGAGCCGAGCACGTGCCCGGCCGGATGCAGCGAGACGCGCACGCCTCGGTGCTCGACCGTCTCGCCGTAGGCGAGCGGCTGCAGGGAGATGTCGCCCAGCCGCGCGCGCAGCACGCCCTCGGCCGGTGCGGCGGCCAGGTAGTGCGCATGCCCGACGCGGGCATGGTCGGCATGGGCGTGGGTGATCACGGCGCGGTGCACCGGCCGCCACGGGTCGATGTGGAAGTCGCCAGGCGGACAGTACAGCCCCTCGGGGCGTTCGACGACCAGGTCCGCCACGCCCGCCCCCTCGCCTCAGTAGCGCCCGGTGGCGCCGGCCACGCGCAGGTAGACATGCGCGCACCAGGCGACCAGGCCGCGACGCAGGCGGTTCAGCCACCCCGGCTCGGTGCCGCTGGTCACCTCGCGCGAGGCGGCGATGGCCTTGTCGATCTCGTCGGCCAGTTCGGCGACGAACCGGTGGTCGCGCACGATCACGTTGGCCTCCAGGTTGAGCAGCAGCGACAGCGGGTCGATGTTGGAGCTGCCCACGGTGGCCCAGTCGTCGTCGACCAGCGCCACCTTGGCGTGCAGGAAGGCCGGCATGTACTCGTAGATGTGCACGCCGTGGGCCAGCAGCTCCTCGTACAGCGCGCGCGCGGCCAGCCCGGCAATGCGGTAGTCCAGCTTGCCCTGCAACAGCAGGCGCACCCGGACGCCGCGCCGTGCCGCCTGCTGCAGCGCGCGCCGGAACGCGCGCCCCGGGTAGAAGTACGGCGAGACCAGGTCGACCCGCGTGCGCGCATTGCGGATCGCCTCGATGTAGCTGCGCTCGATGGTGCGCCGCTGGCGCAGGTTGTCGCGCACGACGAACGCGGCGCGCACCGGCCGCATGTCGGCCAGGTTGCGCTCCTGCCCGGCCCAGCGCGTGGTGCGGATGCGGCGCAGGAAGCGCCGCGCGCGCGCGACGCGGTGCGGCGAGCGCGCCAGCCCGATCAGCTCGTCGCGCCAGTCGCGCCCGAAGCAGGCGCGCGTCCACACCGCGCGCGCCATCTGCTCGATCGGCGCGACCACCGGGCCACGCACCTCGACCGCATAGTCCAGCCGCGGCGCCTCGCACCAGCCGTGGTGCAGGTCCAGCATGTCGTCGATCACGTTGATGCCGCCGACGAAGGCGACCTCGCCGTCGACCACGCACAGCTTCTGGTGCAGGCGACGCAGCAGCCCGGGCTTGAGCCAGCTCCACCAGCCCTTGATCGGGCGGTACACCACGACGCCGACGCCGGCCTCGCGCAGGTGCTTGAGCAGGCCGGGCAGCGTCGCCAGCGAGCCGAAGCCGTCGACCACCACGCGCACCCGCACGCCGCGCGCGGCGGCGCGCTCCAGCGCCTGGCGCACGCCGACCGCGGTGGCGTCGTCATGGAAGATGTAGGTCGCGAACCAGACCTCGTGGCGTGCGCGGTCGACCGCCGCGACCAGCGCCGGGAACAGCTCGCAGCCGCCGCGCAGCAGGCGCACGGCGTTGCCGCCGACGAACTGCGCGCGCGACTGCGCATACCACGCCAGGGGACTGGCCCGCACGTGCTCGAGGAGCTGGGGGTCCTGTGGCGGCGTCATCGGCCTACCCGTCCAGCTGGAGCTCCGCCACCAGCGGCAGGTGATCCGACATGCGCGCCCACATCGTGCCGCGCGGCACGAACGTGGAGACGCAGCGCAGGCCGCGCGTGTAGACCCGGTCCAGCGCGAACACCGGCACGCGCGACGGGAAGGTCAGCGCCCGCTTGCCGTTCGGCGGCATCGCGCGGCGCAGGCCGCACCTGCAGATCAGCTGGTCGAGCTTCTCGCTCCAGTCGTTGAAGTCGCCGGCGACCACCACCGGCGCGCCGCGCGGGACCTTCTCCTCGATGAACTGCGCCAGCCGCTCGCCCTGGCGTACCCGGCTGGCGTGGATCAGCCCGAAGTGCGCGACGATGGCGTGCACCTCCATGCCCTGCCAGCGCACCGGCACGTGCAGCAGGCCGCGCTGCTCGAAGCGGTGGTCCGAGACGTCGTAGTGCCCGATGTCGCCGATCGGCCAGCGCGACAGCAGCGCGTTGCCGTGCTCGCCGCCGCGCGTGACGGCGTTGGTGCGGTAGGCCACCTCGTAGCCCTCGGGCGCGAGGAACTCGGCCTGCGGCTGTTCGGGCCAGCCGAACCAGGTGCGCTGGAAGCGGCGCGCCTCCAGTTCGTGGAAGCGCCGCACCTCCTGCAGGAACACCAGGTCGGCGTCCAGGGCCTCGACGCCCAGGCCCAGGTTGTGGATCTCCAGGCGCTTGGCCGGGCCGATCCCGCGCACGCCCTTGTGGATGTTGTAGGTCGCCACCCGCAGCACGCCGTCGTCGGCCGCGGCGCCGGTGGTCTCTCCGGAGGGCAGCAGGGTCGAGTTGAGCGGATTGGTCGTCATGGTCGGTACAACGCTAGACGAAACGGGGCAGCTGGAGGATGGCCTCGGCGTTGGACGGCGAGAAGCAGCGGTCCGCCGCCTCGCGCCAGGGCAGCCATTCATGGCGCAGGTGCTCGCGCGGCGCCAGCCACACCGGGATGTCGCGCGGCACCTGCAGCCCGAACACGTGCTCGGTGTTGTGCGTCACCCCCGGGGCATAGCGGTGGCGCCACACCGGGTAGATCTCGTAGACGTTGCGCAGGCCCCAGTCGCGCAGCCGGTCCAGCCCCACCTCCGGCTCGCCGGGGCGCGGCGCCGCGACGACGCGGATGCCGGTTTCCTCGCCGACTTCGCGCACCGCGGTGAGTGCCAGCGCCTCGTCGGCGCGGTCCTTCGAGCCGGTCACGCTCTGCCAGAAGCCGGGCTGGTCGGCGCGCTCGAGCAGCAGCACCTGCAGGTCGGGCGTGTGGATCACCACCAGCACGGATTCGGGAATCTTGTACGGACGCGCGCTCAAGTCGGTCTCCAGGGGCTCGGGGCCATCGGCATCGCTGCGCCGATTGTGTCCCAGATGGGGGCGGTCGACGGTCGGTGCAAGGCCGATGCCTGACGGCCTTGACATGCCACAAAAAGAAAAAGGCGGCCGAAGCCGCCTTGCGGGCCGGGGTGTCCGGCGGCCTCAGGCCTTGGACGCGTCGCCCGCCGGCTGCGGGTTGCGCAGGCGGATGTGCAGCTCGCGCAGCTGCTTCTCGTCGACCATGCTGGGCGCGCCGGTGAGCAGGCACTGGGCACGCTGGGTCTTGGGGAAGGCGATCACGTCGCGGATCGACTCGGCCTTGGTCATCAGCGTGACCAGGCGGTCCAGGCCGAAGGCCAGGCCGCCGTGCGGCGGCGCACCGTACTGCAGCGCGTCGAGCAGGAAGCCGAACTTGACGCGCGCCTCCTCGGGGCCGATCTTGAGCGCGGAGAACACCTTGCTCTGCACGTCGGCGCGGTGGATGCGCACCGAGCCGCCGCCCAGCTCCCAGCCGTTGAGCACCATGTCGTAGGCCTTGGCCAGGCAGCGCTCGGGCTCGCTCTCCATCCAGTCCTCGTGCCCGTCCTTGGGCGCGGTGAACGGGTGGTGCACCGCGTTCCAGCGCTGCTCCTCCTCGTCGTACTCGAACATCGGGAAGTCGATCACCCACAACGGGGCCCAGCGGTCCTCGAACAGGCCGTGCTTCCTGCCGAAGTCGCTGTGGCCGATCTTCACGCGCAGCGCGCCCAGCGCGTCGTTGACGATCTTGGCCTTGTCCGCGCCGAAGAAGATCAGGTCGCCGTTCTGCGCGCCGGTGCGCTTGAGGGTCTCCTCGATCGCGCGGTCGTGCAGGTTCTTGACGATCGGCGACTGCAGGCCCTCGCGGCCCTTGGCCAGGTCGTTGACCTTGATCCAGGCCAGGCCCTTGGCGCCGTAGATCTTCACGAACTCGGTGTAGGCGTCGATCTCGCCGCGGCTCATCTCGCCGCCGCCGGGCACGCGCAGCGCGGCCACCCGGCCGCCCTTCATCGTCGCCGGGCCGGAGAACACCTTGAACTCCACGTCGGCCATCACGTCGGTCAGCTCGGTGAACTCGAGCTTGACGCGCAGGTCCGGCTTGTCCGAGCCGTACAGGCGCATCGCGTCGGCGTAGGTCATCACCGGGTACTTGCCCAGGTCGACGTCCATCACCTTGCGGAAGACGTGGCGGATCATCTCCTCGAACAGGTCACGGATCTCCTGCTCCGACATGAACGAGGTCTCGATGTCGATCTGCGTGAACTCGGGCTGGCGGTCGGCGCGCAGGTCCTCGTCGCGGAAGCACTTGGTGATCTGGTAGTAGCGGTCGAAGCCGGCGACCATCAGCAGCTGCTTGAACAGCTGCGGCGACTGCGGCAGCGCGAAGAAGTGGCCGTCGTGCACGCGGCTGGGCACCAGGTAGTCACGCGCGCCTTCCGGCGTGCTCTTGGTCAGCATCGGCGTCTCGATGTCGATGAAGCCGTGCTCGTCGAGGAACTTGCGCACCTCCATCGCCACGCGGTAGCGCAGCATGAGGTTCTTCTGCATGTAGGGGCGGCGCAGGTCCAGCACCCGGTGCGTCAGGCGCGTGGTCTCGGACAGGTTCTCGTCGTCCAGCTGGAACGGCGGGGTCACGCTGGGGTTGAGCACCTCCAGCTCGTGACACAGCACCTCGACCTTGCCGCTGTGCAGGTTCGGGTTCTCGGTGCCGGCCGGGCGCGCGCGCACCTTGCCGACCACCTTCAGGCAGTACTCGTTGCGCACACCCTCTGCGACCTTGAACATCTCGGGCCGGTCCGGATCGCACACCACCTGCACCAGGCCTTCGCGGTCACGCAGGTCGATGAAGATCACGCCGCCGTGGTCGCGGCGACGATGGGCCCAGCCCATCAGGGTCACGGTCTGCCCCATCAGCGCTTCGCTGACCAGGCCTGCATAGGTCGTTCTCATGGATGCACTCCAAATACGGGTTCGGGCACGTGCCGTCGGCGGCGGCACCGGTGGCTGGGCACTGGCGGGCAAGTATCCCCTGATCGGACTCGCGCCGGCCAGTCAGGCCTGGGGGTCGCGCGGCACCTCGACCAGCGGGTTGGCGTTGCTGTCGAGTATCGCCGGCGGGGCCACCACCCCCATCGAAATGATGTATTTCAGCGCCTCGTCGACGCTCATCTTCAGCTCGATGACCTCGGACCGCGGCACCATCAGGAAGAAGCCGGAGGTCGGGTTGGGCGTCGTCGGGACGTAGATGCTCAGGTAGTCGGCCGGGTGCAGGTGCTGCCCGACCTCCCCGCCCGGGCGGCCGGTCACGAAGGCGATGGTCCAGGCGCCGTGGCGCGGGTACTGGATCAGCACCGCCTCGCGGAAGGCGTTGCCGCTGCTCGAGAACAGGGTGTCGGAGACCTGCTTGACCGAGGTGTAGATCGACTTGACGATCGGGATGCTGGACAGCAGGCGGTCCCACTGGCGCAGCCACCACTGCCCGAACATGTTGGCGACGAACAGGCCGGTCAGGAACATGCCGGCCAGCATCAGGACCACCCCGAGCCCCGGGATGCCGGCCAGCCGCTGCAGCAGCGGGTGCGCCGAGGCCGGCAGCACCGCCTGCAGGGCCGCGAGCACCCAGGCGAACACGCCGTCGAGCAACCCGGCGATCCACAGCAGCACCCAGACGGTGATGGCCAGCGGCAGCCACACCAGCAGGCCGGTGATCACATAGGTGCGCACCGTGTGCCCGAGGCGGCCGCGGGGACCCGGCGACGGCGCCGCCCCGTGGGATTCAGTGGCAGGCACAGGAGCTGCCGCACGCGCCGCCGGACGACGCGGCTTCCGCCTTGGTTTCGCTCTTGGCCGACGTCTCGGACGACCCGTTGCCGGACGACGAGGCGCTGCCGGACGAGGACGACGACGAGCCGCCGCCGCGGAAATCGGTCACGTACCAGCCCGTTCCCTTGAGCTGGAAGCCGGCGGCGGTGATCTGCTTGCGGAAGGAGGACTGGCCGCACTGGGGGCAGTCGGTCAGCACCGGATCGGAAATCTTCTGAAGCACATCCTGCCCATGCCCGCAGGACTCGCATTTGTAAGCGTAGATAGGCATACCGACACCAAAACGGGAAAGAGTAGGAAACGCAAAACCCATGATTATAAATGGCCGCCGCCCGGCACGGTTCCTGCATCCGCACGGCCCCCGCGGACACCTATAATCCGCGCCCACGAATTCACCCCCCTTTTCCCGGGAAGGAAGTCTCGAATGCTGTTGACCCTGGTCTTCATCTATCTGGCGTTGTCGATCGGCATCGGGGTGTACGCGTCGCGGCGCGTGCACAGCGCCCGGGACTACATCACGGCCAGCCGCAACCTGTCGTTCCCGCTGGTGATGGCGATGGTGTTCGCCACCTGGTTCGGCGCCGAAACGGTGCTGGGCATTTCGGCGACCTTTCTCGAGGAAGGCTTCCGCGGCCTGATTTCCGACCCGCTCGGCGCCTCGCTGTGCCTGGTGCTGTTCGGCCTGATCTTCGCGCGGCCGCTGTACCGCATGAACCTGCTGACACTGGGCGACTATTTCCGCGTGCGCTACAGCCGCCCGGTGGAGCTGGCCGTCTCGATCTGCATCGTGATTTCCTACCTGGGCTGGGTGGCAGCGCAGATCACCGCGCTGGGGCTGGTGTTCAACGTGCTGTCGGCCGAGGCCATCTCGATGAAGCAGGGCATGCTGATCGGCATGGGCGTGGTGCTGGCCTACACGGTGTTCGGCGGCATGTGGTCGGTGGCCGTGACCACCTTCGTGCAGATGATCGTGATCGTGATCGGCCTGCTGCTGGTGGCCGGCGAGGCCGCCACCCAGGCCGGCGGCATCACGCACGTGGTCGCCAAGGCCGCCGAGGACGGCAAGTTCGAATGGCTGCCCACCGCCGACCCGGTGGACATGCTGGGCTGGATCGCCGCGCTGGTGACCATGGCGCTGGGCTCGATCCCGCAGCAGGACGTGTTCCAGCGCGTCAACTCTTCGAAGAACGAGACCGTCGCGGTCTGGAGCACGGCGCTGGGCGGCGTGGCCTACTTCTTCTTCGCGGCGGTACCGTTGTTCCTCGCCTACAGCGCCCACCTGATCGACCCCGAGCTGGTGACCCGGCTGATGGAGGTCGACTCGCAACTGGTGCTGCCGACGCTGGTGCTCGAGCGCATGCCGGTGTGGCTGCAGGTCGTGTTCTTCGGCGCGCTGCTGTCGGTGATCATGAGCACGGCCTCGGGCACGCTGCTGGCGCCGGCCGTCACCTTCGCCGAGAACGTGCTGCGCCCCTACCTGAAGGGCCAGAGCGACGACCGTTTCCTGAACATGACGCGCGTGATCGTGGCCGCCTTCGCGATCATCGTGACCGGCTACGCGGTGGCCACCGACGCCAGCATCCACACGATGGTGGAGAACGCCTACCGCATCACGCTGGCCGGCGCCTTCGTGCCGCTGGCGTTCGGCCTGTTCTGGAAGCGCGCGAACAACCGTGGTGCGGTGCTGGCGCTGGTCTTCGGCCTGGGCACCTGGCTGGTGCTCGAGATCCTGGGCATCGACGACCCGGTCGAGCCGCAGCTGTTCGGCCTGTTCGCCAGCGCCGTGGGCATGGTCATCGGCGGGCTGACCGGCCTGGCCCCGCAGCGCCGCACGGCCTGATCGGGGCCGAAGCCCGGCCCGGCCGCCGCGATGGCGCCGGGCCGTCGTGCTTTCTGGCGGATGTGGCGCGGCCGGGCCGGGTGCGGGCCGCGGCGCGGGACCGCGGCGCCAGCCTCACCAGACGCCGGCGCCGTGCAGCAGCTGCGCGACGGCCACCAGCAGCAGCGCGCCCAGCAGCAGCCCGACCACCTTGAGCGCGCGGTTGGTGCGGCGCCGCTCGGCGACCAGCTGGTCCAGGCGCGCCTGCATCTGCGGCAGCTGCACCAGCGCGTGGTGCGTCAGGCGCGGCAGCTCCGGCAGCAGCTTGGCGTAGCGCGGCGCCTCGTTCTTGAGGCGCTCCCACATCCCGCGCCAGCCGATCTGCTCGTTCATCCAGCGCTCGAGGAAGGGCTTGGCGGTGCTCCACAGGTCCAGGTCCGGGTCGAGCTGGCGCCCCAGCCCCTCGACGTTGAGCAGCGTCTTCTGCAGCAGCACCAGCTGCGGCTGGATCTCGACGTTGAAGCGGCGCGAGGTCTGGAACAGGCGCAGCAGCACCTGGCCGAGCGAGATGTCCTTCAGCGGCTTGTCGAAGTGCGGCTCGCAGCAGGCGCGGATCGCGCTTTCCAGCTCGTCGATGCGGGTGTTGGGCGGCACCCAGCCGCTTTCGAGGTGCAGCTCGGCGACACGCTTGTAGTCGCGCCGGAAGAAGGCGATGAAGTTCTGCGCCAGGTATTCCTTGTCGTACTCGGTCAGCGTGCCGATGATGCCGAAGTCCAGCGCGATGTAGCGCCCGAAGGTGGCCGGGTCGAGGCTGACCTGGATGTTGCCCGGGTGCATGTCGGCGTGGAAGAAGCCGTCGCGGAACACCTGGGTGAAGAAGATCGTCACCCCGTCGCGCGCCAGCTTGGGGATGTCCACCCCCGCCTCGCGCAGCCGCTCGACCTGGCTGATGGGCACGCCCTTCATGCGCTCCATCACGATGACCTGCTCGGTGCACAGGTCCCAGATCATCTCGGGCACGATGACGAGGTTCAGCCCCTCCATGTTGCGGCGCAGCTGCGCCGCGTTGGCCGCCTCGCGCACCAGGTCCAGCTCGTCGTGCAGGTACTTGTCGAACTCGGCCACCACCTGGCGCGGCTTGAGCCGCTTGCCGTCGGCCCAGACCCGCTCGACCACCCCGGCCAGCATGCGCAGCAGCGCCAGGTCCTCGTCGATGACCTTGAGCATGCCCGGGCGCAGCACCTTGACCGCGACCTCGCGGCCGTCCTGGAGCACCGCCAGGTGCACCTGGGCGATCGAGGCGCTGGCCACCGGGGTGCGATCGAAGCTCTCGAACACCGCGTCCAGCGGCCGGCCGAAGGCCTGCTCGACCATGCGCACCGCCACGTCGCCGTCGAACGGCGGCACCCGGTCCTGCAGCCGCGCCAGCTCCTCGGCCACGTCCGCCGGCAGCAGGTCGCGCCGGGTCGACAGCACCTGGCCGAACTTCACGAAGATGGGCCCCAGGCGCTCCAGCGCCATGCGCAGCCGGGCGCCGCGCGGTGCGTCGAGCCGGCGGCCGAACGCCACCACCCGCGCCAGTGCCCGCAGCCAGGGCTGGCGCAGGCTGCCCAAGGCGATCTCGTCGACCCCGTAGCGCAGGACGACGACGCTGATGTAGACCAGCCGCAGCAGCCGTCTCATGGGGCGGGCCGGTCGGGAATCAGGCGGGCCAGCGCGGCCAGGCCCTGCCGGACCGCGCCGCTGGCCATGCGGATGACCTGCGCGATCTGGTGGCCGGGCACCGGGCCCAGCAGGCGGGCGAGGTCGTCCTCGTAATCCCAGCGCAGGTTGTCCATCAGCCAGCCGATGTCGGTCGCCAGCTGCGCGTCGCCCTGGATGTTGACCGAGGGGCGCCGCCCGCTCAGGGCGGCCTCGACCAGCCGCGCCGGCTGGGACAGGTCCAGCTCGAGGCGCAGGTCGGCCGCGGGCGCCGCCGGCTCGTCCAGCGCCTCCAGCAGCCCCGCGGGCGTGATACGAAACGCAAGAAATTCAGGCGCTTGCAACAGCGCCGGCAGCCCTTTTGGTAACACTTGCAGCACGCGGCCGGCATGCGGACGCAGCCGCGCCTGGGCCTCGGCCTCAGAGGCAAGGACGTGGTTGAGCGCGAGGGTCAGGCGCTCGATCAGCACGGGGCCGACCAGCTCGGAAAGTTGTTTCAGCATTCAACGATTGTAGGGACAGCGGGACTGTCGACCCCGCGTTTGCGTGACCAAAATCACGGGGTGCTCTGGGACAATGATCTGGCACTGGTACGGCGTGATCAACCGCCTGCCGCATGGCGTCGTGGCGCAGACATGGCCGGGTGTCCCGTGCAGCCAGGGAGGCTGCGGTTTTCCTCGCCACACCCGCGCATGCTTCGGTGTCGGGCCTGGGCGCACGTGCGGGCCGCGGGCCGGCACGCCGGCAGGTTCGCTGGAAGCGTCACAGGGGGGCGTGCCCATCCATGTTTGAAGACCGGACCTATACGAGAACCTTCTACAGCGCTCCGCAATCGGTCACGTCGTTCGTGGCGGCCTTCCTGGAGCCGGCCATCACCGTCGGCTGCTTCCTGGCCGTGCTGGACTACCACGACCTGCCGGTCGACGGCGCCGCCATGACCTTGTGCCTGCTGGTGTTCGCGCTGTCCTTTCCGGGGCGCAACCGGTTCAAGGACCCCAAGCTCACCGCCATCGTCGACATCTCCACCTCGTGGGCCAGCCTGCTGGCCATCCTGGCGCTGTGCGGCTACGCCACGCGCAGCCTGGACCTGTTCGACGAGGAGGTGCTGATCGCCTGGGCGGTGCTGACCCCGGTGGTCCAGCTGGCCGCGGTGGTGGTCGGGCGCGAGATCGTCAAGATGCACGCGCGCCGGCCGGAGGCGCGCCGCTCGGCCATCGTCGTCGGCGCCGGCCCGCTGGGGGTGAAGGTGTCCCGGGCGCTGCAGGGCCACGAAGGCTTCGGCATCGACTTCGTCGGCTTCTTCGACGACCGCACCGACATGCGGGTGCACCCTGACGCCTCGGACAAGGTGCTCGGACGCCTGGGCGACGTGTCCTCCTACGTGATGCAGCACGGCATCAAGGAGGTCTACATCACCCTGCCGCTGACCACGCAACCGCGCATCAAGGCGCTGCTGGAGTCGCTGCAGGAGACCACCGCCTCGCTGTTCTTCGTGCCCGACGTGTTCGGCATCAGCATCATCCAGGGCCGCCTGCAGGACGTGAACGGGGTGCCGGTGGTCGGCATCCTGGAGACGCCCTTCACCGGCACCAACGCGCTGGTCAAGCGCATCACCGACATCGTGCTGTCCACCCTCATCCTGGTGCTGATCTCGCCGCTGATGCTGCTCATCGCCATCGGCGTGAAGCTCAGCTCGCCCGGACCGGTCATCTTCAAGCAGAAGCGCAACGGCCTGGACGGGGAGGAAATCACCGTTTACAAGTTCCGCACGATGCGTACGATGGACAACGGCCCGGTGATCAAGCAGGCCACCCGGGACGATCCGCGCGTCACCCGGTTCGGTGCCTTCCTGCGCCGCACGTCGCTGGACGAACTGCCGCAGTTCTTCAACGTGCTGCAGGGACGCATGAGCATCGTCGGGCCGCGCCCTCATGCGGTCGCGCACAACGAACAGTACCGCAAGATGATCAAGGCCTACATGGTGCGCCACAAGGTCAAGCCCGGGATCACCGGCTGGGCCCAGGTCAACGGACACCGGGGGGAGACCGACACGATCGAGAAGATGGAGGCGCGCGTCGAGTACGACCTCGAGTACCTGCGCAACTGGTCGCTGGGCCTGGACCTGCTGATCATCGCGCGCACGGCGCGGCTCATGCTGTTCGACCGGCACGCCTACTGAAGGCGGGCCCGTTTCCGCCGCCACCACCAACAACGCTGAGGAGGTCGCATGTCCCACCCGCCCGTCCGTCGTGCACTCGTGCGCCGTCTGCCCGTCGCCGCCGCCTGCGCCGCCCTGTCCCTGGGGGCGGCAGCCCAGGCCAATCCCTACTACCTGCAGCTGCAGCAGTCGTTCACGCACGACACCAACCTGTTTCGCGAACGCGACGGCCAGGAGGACAGCGACCTGATCTCGACCACCGGCCTGGAGGTCGGCCTCGACCAGCCGATCAGCCGGCAGCGCCTGCGCGCCCGGGCGCACGTCGAGCGCAACCGGTTCCGCGACAACGACCACCTCGACAACACCAGCTACGGCGTGGGCGTGCGCGCCGACCTGGAGACCGTCAACCGCATCTCGGGCGGCCTGCACTACAACCACGAGCGCAACCTGGCCAGCTTCGACACCTACACCGGCTCGGTGCACCTGACCGAACGCAACATGATCCGCCGCCAGGACTACGGCGCGCGCATCCAGTACGGCGGCATGTCGCTGCTGACGCTGGAGGCCGGCTACGTCCACCGCGACCAGAAGTACTCGGCCGACGCCTTCCAGAACCGCGAGCAGCGGTCCGACACGGTGCAGGCCGGGGTGCGCTACCGCCCCAGCGACCTGGTCGGCTTCGGCCTGGCCGGACGCTACACGCGCGGACGCATCCCGCACTACACCCCCACCGAAGGCGACAAGTACAAGCGGCGCGACCTGGACCTCACCGCGACCTGGGTGCCGACGGGCCTGAGCACGCTCAATGCACGCGTCAGCCTGACGTCCACCGACCACGACCTGGCCGAGGCGCGCGACTTCGACGGTGTCACCGGCGCGATCAGCTGGCGCTACCAGCCCACCGGCAAGCTGACGCTGAACCTGCACCTGGTGCGCGAGACGAACGACGAGACCGGCTTCTACCTGGCCGAACCGGAAACGCCGGACGAGCCGCCGCAGCTGGCCACGCTGCAGGAGACCAAGCTGATCCACTCGGCACGCCTGAGCGCCACCTGGGCCGCCACGGCCAAGATCCGGCTCACCGGCGGCGTGCGCCACGTCGACCGCAACATCCGCGTCACCGACGGCCGCGGCAACGACCGCACGACCACCGCGGAGCTCGGCGCGAGCTACGCGATCACGCGCAGCATCCTGTTCGGCTGCAACGTCGGCTGGGTGCAGCGCGACACCAGCAGCGGCGCCGCCAGCGTCAGCTACGACTACTCCTCCCGCACGGCCAGCTGCCTGGCGCGGCTCACGCTGAACTGACCCACCACCACGACCACTGCATTCCATGCCCACCATCCTGCTGACCGGGGCCACCGGCTACATCGCTTCCCACACCTGGCTGTCGCTGCAAGAAGCCGGATATGACGTCGTCGGCGCCGACAACTTCGCCAACAGCTCGCCCGAAGTGCTGAACCGGCTGGCACGCCTGTCGGGCCGCGCCCCGGTGTTCCACCGCCTCGACGTGGGCGACCCGGCCGCGCTGCGCGCGGTGTTCGAGCAGCACCGCATCGACGCGGTGGTCCACTTCGCGGCCTACAAGGCGGTGGGCGAATCGACCGCGCAGCCGCTCATGTACTACCGCAACAACCTGGGCAGCCTGCTCACGGTGTGCGAGACCATGGCCGCCTTCGGCGTGCACCGGCTGGTGTTCAGCTCGTCGGCCACGGTGTACGGCAAGCCCCGGTCGCTGCCGATCCGCGAGGATGCGCCGCTGTCGGCGACCAACCCCTACGGCGCGACCAAGCTGATGAGCGAGCGCATCCTGCACGACCTGCAGCAGTCCGACCCGCGCTGGCAGGTCGCCTGCCTGCGCTACTTCAACCCGGTGGGCGCGCACGAAAGCGGCCTGATCGGCGAGGACCCGCGCGGGGTGCCGAACAACCTGATGCCCTACGTCGCGCAGGTGGCGGTCGGCCAGCGGCCCAAGGTGCAGGTGTTCGGCAGCGACTACGACACGCCCGACGGCACCGGCGTGCGCGACTACATCCACGTGGTGGACCTCGCCGAAGGACACGTGGCGGCGCTGCGCCACCTGTTCGAGCGGCAGCAGTCGCTCACGGTCAACCTGGGCACCGGCCGCGGCTACAGCGTGCTGGAGGTGATCCGCGCCTACGAGCGCGCCAGCGGCCGCCCGGTGCCCTACGAGATCGTCGCGCGCCGCCCGGGCGACGTCGACGCCTGCTACGCGGACCCCGGCTTGGCACGCACCCTGCTGGGCTGGCAGGCCACGCGCGACCTGGATGCGATGTGCGCCGATTCCTGGCGCTGGCAGCGCATGAACCCGCAGGGCTTCGGGGGCAGCGCCCCCGGCTGACCTGCACGGTCCACACCTCAGGGAGAGTACGACATGCATCAGAACAACGTGCTGCCGGTCGTGATGGCCGGCGGATCCGGCACCCGGCTGTGGCCGCTGAGCCGCGCCCTCTATCCGAAACAGTTCCTGGCGCTGTCCGGCAAGGACACGCTGTTCCAGCAGGCGGTGCGGCGCCTGAAGACCCTGTCGGACGACCACATCCGGCTCGCCGACCCCTGCATCGTCGGCAACGAGGAGCACCGCTTCCTGACCCTGGACCAGCTGCGCGAGATCAAGGTGGGCGCCTCGGCCGTCCTGCTCGAGCCGGTCGGCCGCAACACCGCGCCGGCACTTACGCTTGCCGCGCTGTTCGCGCGCGACGAGCTGGACGACGCCGAAGATCCCGTGCTGGTCGTCACGCCGGCCGACCAGACCGTCACCGACCTGCCCGCCTTCACCGCGGCGCTGCGCGGCGCGGTCGACGCAGCCGGCGACGGCAGCATCGTGATCCTGGGCATCCGGCCCGACCGGCCCGAGACGGGCTTCGGCTACATCCACGCGCGCGGCGACGGCGCGGTGCGGCCGGTCGCTGCCTTCGCCGAGAAACCCGACCTGGAAACCGCCCGGCGCTACCTGGCCGAAGGCCACTACTACTGGAACAGCGGCATGTTCGTGCTGCGCGCCTCGGTCTGGCTGAAGGCGCTGGCGCATTTCCGCCCCGACATCGCCACGGCGACCGAGGACGCCTGGCGGCAACGCCAGGCCGACAACGGCTTCATCCGCCCCGGCCACGACGCCTTTGCCGCGGTGCCGGCCGAATCGGTCGACTGCGCGGTGATGGAGCGCTGCCCCGCCGACCCGCACTGCGGCTTCACCGTCAAGATGGTGCCGCTCGATGCCGGCTGGTCCGACCTGGGCGCATGGGAAGCGGTGTGGCAGGTCAGCGAGAAGGACGCCGACGGCAACGTGGTCCACGGCGACGCGATCACCGCGGCCTGCCGCAACACGCTGGTGCACGCCACCAGCCGGCTGGTCAGCGCCGTGGGCCTGGACAACGTGGTCGTCGTCGAGACCTCCGATGCGGTGCTGGTGGCCGACCGCAACCGCAGCCAGGAAGTCCGCAAGATCGTCGCCGAACTGGAGCAGCGCGAACGCAGCGAGTGCACCCTGCACCGCTTGGTGCACCGCCCCTGGGGCTGGTACGACAGCATCGACTGCGGCCCGCGCTTCCAGGTCAAGCGCATCATGGTCAAGCCCGGGGCCAGCCTCTCGCTGCAGATGCACCACCACCGGGCGGAACACTGGGTGGTGGTGTCCGGCACGGCCGAGGTCACCTGCGGGCAGAAGAAGCAGCTGATCACAGAGAACCAGAGCACCTACATCCCGCTGGGCGAGGTCCACCGCCTGGCCAACCCGGGCACCATCCCGCTGGAGATCATCGAGGTGCAGTCCGGGGCCTACCTGGGCGAAGACGACATCGTGCGCTTCGAGGACAGCTACGGGCGCACGTCGGCACCGACCGCCGCGGCCTGATCCCCGCGCCGCCCCCCGCCGCTTGCGGCCCGAACAGCGCGAGGATGTTCCGCATGTTCCACCGACCCCGATACCTTCCCCCCGCCGTCGAGCACCGGGGCGCGCTGCACGTCGACGCGCTGTTCGCGCTCTTCTGCTTCGTCACGATCTGGCTGGGGGTGGCCTTCGGCTCGCCGATCCGCTACCTGACCTACCTGATCCCGGTGCTGGGCGTGGCCTTCGCGATGGCGATGGGCGGCATCCACATGCCGGACATCTACCGGCCCATGCTGGTGCTGGTGGTCGGCGGCATCGCGACCGCCCCGCTGGCCACCCTCTGGGGCTGGCAGGACCTCTACCTGGTGCTGATCGGCATCATGCCGTTCTGCCTGGGTTACCGTCCCCGGCTCACGTGGTGGCAGGTGTTCTGGGGCTTCGTGATCGGCACGGTGCTGGGGCTGGCGGTGGTCCAGTTGTTCGGGCGCAGCCCGCTGGAAGGCGGCGTGCAGTTCAACCCGCTGCTGTCGCAATCCAGCTTCGAGTCGCCCTACGGGCACGCCTTCGGGGTGCTGGCCGTGTGGGCCGCGGTGACCCGGCGCTGGAAGCATTTCCTGCTCGCGCTGGTGCTGGCCATCCTGACGCTCAAGCGCATCGCGGTCATCGCCACGGTGGTCTGCGGGCTGGTCTACCTGATGCCGCGCGGCCTGGTCGACCGGGTGCTGCGCCCCTGGTTCATGATCCCGGCCAACGTGCTGCTGCTGTCGCTCGCCATCCTGTACGGCCTGGGCTATTTCGACCGCTGGGTGTACGAGACCTTCGGCACCAGCAGCAACCACGTCAGCATGGGCCGGCGCTGGCTCTACCACTGGCCGGCCCGCGACATCGTCGACTCGATGCCCGGGCTGCTGTTCATCGGCGACGGTGCCGGCCACGTCTACCAGGTGCTGATGCAGAAGGCCGGCTACAGCGGCAAGTACCAGCTGCACAGCGACCTGATGAAGCTGCTGCTCGAGTACGGTGGCCTGGTCTTCTTCCTGTACTTCTGGTTCGCGTACCGGTTCAAGTCCCTGGCCGCGCGCATGTTCTGGCTGTACTTCAACATCATCATGCTCACCGACAACGCGCTGAACTACCAGTACCTGGTGTTCGTGCTGGGCCTGTGCAGCATGTGCGCCCGGCGCGAGCTGGGTGACACCGAAGGCATGATGTCGTCGCTGTACACGTCGAACGCCACCGTCGGCGCGCAGCTCAACCGCCCGCCGATCCGCAATGCGAACAGCCCATAGCCCGGGGGCGGCCGCCCCGCTGACCCCGGCCGCGGCGACCGGGACGCGACGCACCTCGGCCGCCCTGGATCCGGAGGTCTCGCGCCGGCTGGGCCTGCTGCGCTTTCCGTTGATCGTCGGGGTGGTGTTCATCCACGCCTACGAGACGACGGTATGGCTGAGCGGGTATGCGGTGGCCGCGGCCGGCCAGGCGGCCTGGTCGCAGTTCGTGCGCGACTTCGTGTCCCAGGGCGTTGCGCGGGTCAGCGTGCCGCTGTTCTTCCTGATGGCGGCCTACCTGCTGTTCTTCGGGTTCGACGGCAGCGCAGCAGGCTACCTCTCGCGCCTGAAGTCGCGCGTGCGCACGCTGCTGGTGCCCTTCCTGTTCTGGAACGTGGCGGTGCTCGCGCTGTTCGCCTTCGCGCAGGCGCTGCCGTGGACGGCGGCCTTGTTCAACAGCGGCAAGCCGCCCGTGGCCGCCTACGGCCTGCGGCAGTGGCTCGACGCGCTGCTGGGCCTGACGCAGCCGCCGATTGCCTACCAGTTCTGGTTCATCCGCGACCTGTTCCTGCTGGTGCTGGCGGCCCCGCTGGTGCACCTGGCGGTCATGCGCATCCCGGTCGCCGGCGCGCTCGCGCTCGGGGCCTGCTGGAGCGCCGGCATCGGCCTGGCCATCCCGTCGATCGAAGGCGTGTTCTTCTTCTACCTGGGGGCGTGGCTGGGCGTGCGCCGCGCCGACCTGTGCCGCGTGGACCGCTTCGGCACGCTGCTGGTGGTCGCCTTCGCGCTGCTGGCACTGGCCGATGCGGCGACCAAGGGCAGCGTCGCCAGCAGCCCCCTGCACAAGCTCATGATCCTGGCCGGCGTGGCCGCCGCACTCCATGCGGCAGGCCGCATCCGCCGCGGCGGACGGCTGGAGCAATGGCTGATCTCGCTGTCGGCGGCGAGCTTCTTCGTCTTCGCGATGCACGAGCCGGCGCTGACCCTGGCACGCAAGCTGGCCTACCGCCTGCTCGCGCCGGAGACGGCCGCTGCCACCATCGCGCTGTACTTCGCGATCCCGCTGGCGCTGATCGCCGTGCTCGCGGCGCTGTACTTCCCGCTCAAGCGCAGCCTGCCCCGGCTGATGGCCCTGGCCACCGGAGGACGCTGAGCGCCGGACCGCCTTCGGAACCGGCGAGCGCCCTCGGCTGCGCTCAGGGACGCCCGATGCCGTGGTACTCGATGCCCAGCGACCGCATCAGCTTCGGCTCGTAGAGGTTGCGGCCGTCGAACACCGTCCGGTCGGCCAGCGACTCGCGCAGGGCCTCGAAGTCCGGCGTGCGGAATTCCTTCCATTCCGTGACGATGATCAGCGCATCGGCACCTTCCAGCGCGGCCCGCGCCGAGTCGGCATAGCTCAGCCCGGGGGTGCCGGCCAGCACCCGCTGCGCTTCCGGGACCGCCACCGGGTCGTAGGCCTGCAGCTTGGCCCCGCGGCGCGCCAGCTCGGCGATCACCACGCGGCTCGGCGCGTCGCGCATGTCGTCGGTGTTGGGCTTGAACGCCAGGCCCCAGACGGCGAAGGTCTTGCCCGTCAGCTGCTCGCCGTAGCGCGCCACCACCTTGTCCACCAGCACCAGCTTCTGGCGGTCGTTGACCGCCTCGACCGCCTGCAGCAGCTGCAGCGGCTGGCCGGCATCGGCGGCGGTGCGGATCACTGCCTTCACGTCCTTGGGGAAGCACGAGCCGCCGTAGCCGCACCCGGCATAGAGGAAGTGGAACCCGATGCGCGGGTCGCTGCCGATGCCCTGGCGCACCAGTTCGATGTCGGCGCCCAGCTTTTCCGCGACCAGCGCCAGCTCGTTCATGAAGCTGATGCGGGTCGCGAGCATCGCATTGGCCGCGTACTTCGTGAACTCGGCACTGCGCAGGTCCATCACCATCATGCGGTCGTGGTTGCGGATGAATGGCGCGTACAAGGCCTTCATCAGCAGGATGGCGCGCTCGTCGTCGGCGCCGACCACCACGCGGTCAGGACGCATGAAATCGGCCACCGCAGCGCCTTCCTTGAGGAACTCCGGGTTGGAGGCCACAGCGAAGTCGAGCCGGATGCCGCGCCGGTCCAGCTCGTCCTGCACGGCGGCCTTGACCTTGTCGCCGGTGCCCACGGGCACCGTGCTCTTGTCCACGATGACCTTGAAGTCGGTCATCGTGCGACCGATGTTGCGCGCCGCGGCCAGCACGTACCGCAGGTCGGCCGAGCCGTCCTCGTCGGGCGGTGTGCCCACGGCGATGAACTGGATCGTGCCATGGGCGACCGCCGCCTCGACGTCGGTGGTGAACTCCAGCCGCCCGCCGGCCACGTTGCGCTGCACGATCTCCAGCAGGCCGTGCTCGTAGATCGGGATGCCGCCTTCCTTCAGGATGCGGATCTTCTCGGGGTCGACGTCGAGACAGACCACGTGGTTGCCCATCTCGGACAGGCAGGCGCCCGTGACGAGGCCGACATAACCGGTGCCGATGACCGTGACTTTCATGATGCGTTGAACCTCGAGCGATCAGGGATGGGGGAATTGCGCAAGCGCCCGCCTCAACGGTTGCGGGCCACGGGACGACGTGAAAGCAGCCAGGGCAGCATGCGCATCACGAAAATGCTGTTGGTGACGAGGTAGCGCTTCCACAGGCGACGCGGCTCGCTGAGCAGCCGATGGAACCATTCCAGCCCGCAGCGCTGCATCCACGGCGGTGCGCGGCGGATCGTGCCGGCGTGGTAGTCGAACGCCGCACCGACGCCGACCATCACCGCCTGGATGCGGCCGCGGTGGGCCGCCATCCACTTCTCCTGCTTGGGGCACCCGATGCCCACGAACAGCACCGCCGTGCCGGCGGCGTTGATCTGCCGCGCGTATGCCTCGTCTTCCTCGGCCGACAGCGGCCGGAACGGCGGCGAGACGAGTCCTCCGATCCGCAGCCGGGGGAACGCCCGCAGCAACGACGCCTGCAGCTTCGCCAGCGTGTCCTCGGTGCCGCCGTAGAAGAACACCACCTGGCCGCGGCGCTCGGCTTCGGCCAGGTACCTCCACATCAGGTCCGGGCCGTTGATGCGCTCCTGGCCGGCGAAGCCCGCGCGCCGCAAGGCCCAGGCGACCGGCGCGCCGTCCGGCGTGGCCATGTCGGCCTCGTCGAGGACGGTGCGGAAGGCGGCATCCTGCGTCGCGGTGACGACCGAATGCACGTTGCAGATGCAGACGTAGCGCGACTCGCGCCGCTCGCCCCATTGCACGAGGCGACCGACCGCATCGTCCCAGCTCACCGCGTCGATGAACGAGCCCAGCACGGGTGCACCCTCACGCGGCCTGGCGGGCACCCTGGCGGACATGCTCGATGGCGTCGGCATAGATCTCCATCAGTTGTTGGTAGTTGCGCTCGGGCGTGTAGTGCGCCTCGTAGGCTGCACGCGCGGCCTGCCCCATCTCGTGCATCGCCTCGGGGTGTGCCTCGGCCCATTGCAGCCGGCGGGCGAGGTCCTGGGCATCGCCCGGCTCGAACAACAGGCCCGTGACCCCGTCCTCGACGATCTCGGCCAGTGCCCCGATGCGGCTGGCGATTACCGGCAGGCCGCATGCGTACGCCTCGGCGATGGTGCGAGGAAAGTTCTCGTACCAGAGGCTCGGCACCACGAGATAGAGCGCGCGGCGCATCAGCGCCAGGATCTCGTCCACCGGACGGAAGCCCAGGTAGCCTCCGCCAAAGGTCTGCCGGGCCAGCGGCGCCAGTTCGCCGTCGCCGACCACCGACACCCGCGGATGCGGAAGCTGGCGCACCGCGGCCGCCAGCACGTCCAGGCCCTTCTCGGGCGAGAGGCGCCCCACGAACAGGCCGCCTTCGCGCTGGGTCCACGCGGGGCGTTCGGGGCTGTCGATGAAGTTGGGCTTGATACGGATGCGCTCGGCTGGCAGCCCGGCCTGCACGAACTTGTCGCGGCAGAAGCGGTTCAGCGCCACGTAGCGCGTGACCTTGTGCCGATAGGTGCCGAAGGCACGGTGCAGCACCACCGTGCCGGCCAGCACGCCGCTTTGCGCGATCGAGCCGCGATAGCAGGCGCGCACCACGCCACGCCACGGCAGGCGCCCCACGCAGTCCTCGCAGACGCGGCCCTCGCGCAGCAGCATGGCCTGGGGGCACATCAGCCGGAAGTTGTGCAGCGTCTGCACCACCGGCACGCCCGCGCGGTCGGCGGCCCAATACAACGAGGGTGACACCAGCGGGAAGGTGTTGTGCGCATGGATGACGTCAGGCCGGAACGCCTCGATCACGCGTGCCAGTTCTTCCGTGGTGCGCCTGGACCAGACGGTCTGCGCCGCCAGCTTCACCCGCGACCGCGCGGCGATCTCGTCGTTGTGGCGAGCGTAGAGCCGCACCGCGTGCCCGCGCTGCGCGAGCAGCGCGAACTCGGCCTCGCACACCGCATCCTCGCCGCCGCGCTGCTGGTAGGCGTTGTGCACCATCAGCACGCGGGGCGCGCGGCCGTCGTCGCGCTCGACCTTCATGTCTTCCACTCCGGCGCCGTCTCGCCGAGCCGGGGGGCGTCCAGGCAGCGGCCGATGCCCTCGGTGAAGCGGCGCGCCATGTTCTCGACGGTGTAGCGCCCGGCCGCGTCCGCGCAGCCCTGCCTGAGCCGCTGCGCGACCTCGGGCCGGGTCAGCAGCATCACGGCGGCGTCCACATAGTCGTGCAGCGTGTCGGGCGTCATCAGGCCGTTGTGGCCGTGCCGCAGGTACGCGATCTCCGGGCTGTGCAGCCGGCAGTCGGTGGTCAGCATCGGCACGCCGCAGGCGAAGGCGTCGAGCACGCCGAGCCCCACCAGCCCGGGGTTGAGCATGACCTGCGCGAGCGCGACGGCCTCCACCTTGTCGCGCCCGGTGCGCACGCCCAGGTAGTGCACCCAGGGATGCCGGGCCGCGTGCTGCTCCACCATCGGGGCCAGCGGTCCGCTGCCGACGATCAGCAGCTCGAAGTCCGGCACGCGGCGACGGATCTCCCCGGCAGCCTGCAGCAGGAAGTCGACGCGCTTGTCGGCATACAGCGAACCGACGAACACGCCGACGTGGTGGCCGCTCAGGCCGAGCTTCGCGCGCGCCGCCTCCACAGCGGTGGCGTCGATCTGGCGGCGCCACTCGATGAGCTCCTGGGTGTCCACCGCGTTGTCGAGCACGGTGATGCGCTCGGGCGCATAGCCTTGCGCCTGGACCAGGTCCGCGCTCAGGTCGGTGTAGGCGAACCACCAGTCGACGCGCCGCGTGGTCCAGCGCTTGAAGCGCTCCTTCCAGCCGTCGGGCCGGTCGGACTGCAGGTTGCCGCCATGGCCCCAGAACGCGATGCGGGGCGGACGCCGGACCGTCAGCGCCACCAGGTTGTACAGCAGCTTGTTCTCCTGCGTGACGATGACGAGGTCGGCGTCGCGCACGCGCGGGCCGAAGTTCTGCCAGCACAGGCGGCCGCCGGCCAGGTAGCGCGTCGGCAGGTGCTCGGCCCACCCGACCTGTCCCCCGTCGCGCTTGGTCGCCTCGACCGGCGTCGGGTCACCATGCAGCAGACGCAGCTTCATGCCGCGCTGCGACATCAGCGTGCGCATGCGTTCGAACAGGGGCACGCGGTAGTTGGTCAGGCGCCGCTGCACGATGACGACCTCGGGCACGCTGCTCATGCCGCACCTCCCCCGGTCGCGGTCCGGGGTGCCACCGCGTCGCCGGTGCCCAGCATCTGGGCATAGAGCCGCCGCCAGCTGTCCACGAAGGCCCCCGGGTGGCAGCGCTGCACCGCACGCCGCGACGCCTCGCCCATGCGGCGGAGCTCGTCGGCGGGCAGCTCCAGCAGGGCCTGCATCGCGGCGCGGATGGCCTGGGCGCGACGCTCCACGGCCCAGCCGTTGACGCCGTCGTGCACCAGCTCCTCGACCCCGTACAGGCCGCGCGTGACGACCAGCGGCAGCGCCGCTGCGGCCGCCTGGTGGACCGCCAGCGAGAAGGTCTCGTAGGTGGACGGGAACACGAAGCCGTCGGCGCACCACAGGCAGGGACGCACGTCGGCTTGCAGCCCGAGGAAACGGACGCTGCCGTCCACGCCGTGGCGCCGCGCGAGCTGGCGAAAACTCTCGATCTCGCCTGGCTGCCCGCCGACCACCAGCAACCGGGCCCGCTCGCGCAGGCGTGGTTCCAGCCCGGCCAGCGCCTCGATCACCAGACCGAGGCCCTTGCGCGAGAAGTCGCCGAGCGCGACGAAGGCGAACACGAAGGCGTGCTGCGGCAGGCCGAAACCGGCGCGTGCGGTGGCGCGATCGAAGCCGGGGGGTCGACGGAAGCGGTCGGTGTCGACCGGGTTGGGGATCGTCACGAGCTTGGACTCGCTGCCCGGATAGCAGGCTGCCACCTCGCGCGCCAGCCCGAGCGACGGCACCACGACGCGCGTGGCGCGGTCCACCGCACGCGCTTCGGTCCAGGCATTGAAGCGGTGGTTGATCCAGCGCGCCCAGCGCCGCGGACCGCGGACGCCGGACTGCTTCCACGGCCCCTGCAGGTAGGCGCGGTGGCAGAAATGCGCGTACACGATGTCGGCACCGACGAACTGGCCCTGCGTGGCCTGCACCAGCGCCGCGCGGCCGCCGGCCAGACGCCACGCGAGCAGCTTGAGCCTGGCCAGGCACTGGAAGGCGACGTAGCGCAGGAACAGCGGCTTGCGCGGCACCGGCACGCGCTTCCAGGCGAGCCGCTCGCCCACCGGCAGCTCGCACTGGTCGGCGAACACCGTGACGCGGTGGTCGGGCAGCAGCCCCTGCACCTGCGTCAGCACGCAGCTGCCCGCAGGGCTGCCCGACGTCGGCGACTGGTCGACGACAACGACGTGCGGGATCGGACTCATCGAAGCTCCGTCGAGGTCCTGCAGGCAGACGGCGCGCGCGGCACGATGACGCGCACGTGCGCGAACCGCATGGACCGGGGCTCCGTCCATCTCGTGTTCATGTGTTTTCCTCCCTGGCGGGGCCGCATGGCAGGCAGCGTGGCGGTCCCGATCCCCATTGAAGCATTTCCCGCGCCAGTGACGGGTGGGCAGCACACACTGCGTTTCATGTTTAACGAGAACATCCCCCTCACCCGCGGGTAGCATTCACCCGACTTCACTTTTTCCGAAGGTGTTCCCTCCAGCGTCGTGGCGCGGAGGATCGAGCAGCCACTTCCTCAACCCCGTTCCAGGAGGTCCTGCGCCGTGTCGCGCCCGCCGTGTCCTGCCCCGCTTCTGCTGCATCGCCAGTGCCGCCGGGTGTTCGCGATGGCCGCCACGGTGCTCGCATGCGGCATGGCAGCGTCCTTCGCTGCGGCGCAGGAGGGCTCCCGGCCCACGGGAGATGCGGCGGTCCCGCTGCCCGCCTCGTCGGCGGAACTCGCTGCCGCCCCCCGCCCGCCCGCGCCGCAGCTGGCCCGGCGGGTGAACGCCTGGGGCAACGCGCGCTACGCCCATGACGATGGCGACCGCACCCGGGCCGAGACGGTCGGCACGGCACCGCAGGGCACGGGCCGCGGGCAGCGCTTTCGCGTCATCGACCGCGCCCAGGGCGATGCCCAGCTGGCCTACGCCTTCTCGCCCGAACGCGGCCGGCTGTACCGCGCATCGCTGAAGCTGCGTGCCGACAGGCCGGCGCGCGTGGAGGTGATGCTGCGCCGCGAGGGACCGCCTTACGATCCCTATGCCCTCGCGACGGTGCAGGTGGGCTCGCAGTGGCAGCAGGTGCAGCTCGAAGGCCGACCGATCTCGGAAGGCGGCAGTTCGCTGCGCATCGCGCCGCTCGAGACCGGCGTCGACGTCTGGATCGACGACGTGCGCGTGGAGCCGGGCCCGCCGCAGGACTTCCGTCCCGTGCTCGAGCAGCCCTTTGCACCGGAGATGTTCGGCCTGCACCTGATGCGGCTGGGCATGCACATGAACTGGCCGCAGTTCGACCCGGGCCTCGTGCGCCTGTGGGACACCCGCACGATGTGGAAGGACCTGCAGCCCGAGCCGCATCGCTGGGATTTCTCCAACACGGGCTTCAGGCGCCTCGACCTGTACGTCGACCACATCCGCAAGCACAGCCCGGCCACCAGGATCCTCTACGTGCTGGGGCAGACCCCGCAATGGGCCTCGAGCGCGCCACAGTCGCACAGCCCGTACGGCGAAGGTCACGCCGCGCCGCCGCGCGACCTCGAGGACTGGCGCGACTACGTGCGCACGCTGGCGCGCCGCTACGCCGGTCGCATCACCCACTGGGAGCTGTGGAACGAACCGGACTACCGCATCTTCTACCTCGGCTCGGTCGAGACCATGGTCGAGATGGCCCGCATCGCGCACGAGGAGCTCAAGGCCGCGGACCCGCGCAACACCATCGTCTCGCCCGGGCTGACCGCCAGCCAGGGACTGCGCTGGCTCGACCGCTTCCTGGCCGCTGGCGGCGGGCGCTACGTCGACGTCATCGGCTTCCACTGGTACTACTCGTTCCATCCCGAGGGCCTCGCCGCCTTCATCGACAACGTGCGCGGCGTGATGCGCGCGCATGGCGTGGACCACAAGCCGCTGTGGAACACCGAGGGCGCGCTCGGCTTTCCTGCGAAGGACCAGGACGGCGTGCCGGTGCATCCGACGCTGGCACAGCAGCGCGGCCTGACCCTGCGCGCCCTGCTGACCATGTGGTCACGCGGTGTCAGCGGCTTCGCCTACTACTTCTGGGAAGGCCGCCTGCCGGGCGAGAAGATGCTGACGAACGACTTCAAGCACTACACGGAGTCGGGTCGCGCCTACCTGCGCGCGGCCGGCTGGCTGAAGGACGCCCGCATGGTCGACGGGTATCGCACGCCGCAGGGCGTGCACGTGGTCCGGATGGAGCGCGGTGCACGCACCTTCCGGTTCCTGTGGTCGGCCGCCGAGCCCGTCACGGTGCGCCTGCCCGAGGCGTGGCAGGCCCGCCGCATCGCGCGGCTGGATGGGTCGACCGGTGAAATTTCGACAGATCAGCTTGTAGTTGTTACCGGGGCACCGGTGCTGATCGAGTAGCAACCACGCCGGTCAGGTGCAGGAGAGAGACCGGCGGATCCGCGCCTTCGGGTGCGGATTTGATCACACGACGAGGGCAACGACTTTCTTTTACTTACTTTTGACGCAGCCGCGTTGCATTTAGGGGGTGAAGCCCGACCCGTGCATGCCCGTATAGACGGGTATCGCTGATGGCGCCCAGCGCTCAGATCCCAGTCTGACAACGCCACACGCGGGGAAGGGCCTTACACGGACGCTGACGTCGCACCGGCTCCCGGCCGGTGCCGTGGCTTGCTGCACCCCGCTTCTTCGCTCGAACACTCGTGTCCGCGCGCCGCCCAGGCGCGCCCGGGCTTGGCTTCGACGTGCAAACCAGACTGTCAGGACCAAGAATGACTTCGTTCCTTCATCGTTGGGCACTGCTTTTGCCCGTGCTCGCGCTCGCCGCCTGTGGAGGCAACGGCGGCGGCTCCCAAACCAGCCTCGAACCGGCGTCCGACGACCTCGCGCTGTCGGAAACCTACCCAGGTGATGCAGCAGGCGACGTGCCTGCCGAGGAAAGCCCGGAGATGATGGGCCCCGTCACCGTCGACCGCACGCCCGACATGGGCCCTGCCGAAGGCGCCGGGATCGAGACGGCGATGGCCGCGGGCGACGCGAGCGATCCCACCCTGGTCGCCAGCAGCGACTTCGAGGGCACCTACACCGATCGGGCCCCCGGCTGGACGGTCAACTACTGGGGTGAGGTCGGGTTCGTCGTCGCACGTGAAGCCACGCCCGCGAACGTCTACGCCGGCTCCAGCTCGCAGCGCTTCCGTGTCACCCGGCGCGCCTCAGGCGCGGACGCCCACCTGATCCGCAGCTACGGCTTCGAGAACGGCAAGACCTACCGCGCGGCGGTCTACCTGAAGGCCAGCGCCCCGACCTCCGCCACCATCCAGATGCGCTACGACCTGCCGCCGTACACGGTGTTCGGCGCCAAGAAGGTCGACCTGACCACCAGCTGGCAGCGCGTCGAGGTCGAAGGCGTCTACACCCAGCGCGGCGGCGGTTCGGTCCGCTTGGTCGTGGGCTCGACCAACGTCGACGTCTACATGGACAACATGACGCTGCGCGAAGTGCCGAACGGCTCCGGCAGCTCCGCGGGCGGCATCGCGCTGCCGGCATCGGGCGGCTCGGCGGTCCAGGTCAACACGCTCGCCACCTCCGACCTGGAAGGCAGCTATTCGTCCACCGCACCCGGCTGGCGGGTCAACTACTGGGGCAACCCCATGCCGCGGTGGATCGTCCAGCGCGAAACGCGCCCCGAGCACGTGCGTTCCGGTTCGTCCTCGCAGATGTACCAGGTCAACGCCATCGGTGACGGCGACGTCCACCTCACCTACCCCTTCGCCTTCAAGAAGGGCAAGAAGTACCGCGCCTCGGTGTGGATCAAGTCCAGCGTCAACGCCACCGTGCAGGTCTTCATGCGCCGCGACGCCCACCCGTGGGATCCGTTCGCGAGCAAGACCGTCGCCGTGACGCCGACCTGGCAGAAGGTCGAGATCACCGGCACCTACCTGGCCGACGTCGGCGGCACGCTGCGCATCGCGCCGAAGACGATGGGCGCCACCGTGTGGATCGACGACGTGACGATCTCCGAGGTCATCGAGAACCCGGTGGCACCGGTGAACACCAACCCCGTCCCGAGCACGCTGTTCGGCATCCACATCAACAAGTTCGGCGTCCACCAGAACTGGCCGGGCCTCGGCCACGGCATCGTCCGCCTGTGGAACACCGGCACGACCTGGCGCGACCTGGAGCCCTCCAACGGCGCGTGGAACTTCACGACCAGCACGGCCGGCCGCCGCCTCGACATGCTGGTCGACTACGTGAAGAAGCACGACCCGTCGGCCGAGATCCTGTACACGCTGGGCCAGACGCCGCAGTGGGCCTCCAAGACGCCGAACGTCAGCGGCCTGTACGGTCCGGGCGCAAGCGGCACGCCGGCCAACATGGCCGACTGGCGTGACTACGTGCGCACGCTGGCCCGTCGCTACGCCGGTCGCATCCGCTACTGGGAGCTGTGGAACGAGCCCGACTACCCGCCGCACTTCAACGGCACGGTGGAAGAGATGATCGAGATGGCGCGCATCGCGAAGGAAGAGCTGAAGGCGGCCGACCCGAACAACAAGCTGGTGTCGCCTGGCCTGACGGCCGGCCAGGGCATGCCGTGGCTGAACAACTTCCTGGCTGCCGGCGGCGGCCAGCACGTGGACATCATCGGTTTCCACTGGTACTTCGACACCTCGCCCGAGAAGCTGGGCCCGGCGATCGAGAACGTGCGCCAGCTGATGACCACCTACGGCGTGGGCAACAAGGAGCTGTGGAACACCGAAGGCGCCCCGGGCTGCGACGCGCTGACCTACACCTGCTCGACCTTCGTGCCGACCCAGGAGCAGAAGCGGGGAACCACCGCCCGTGCGCTGCTGATGATGTGGGCCAAGGGCGTGAGCAACCAGAACTACTACTTCTGGGAGCGCACCGAGGCGCTGTCCCGACTCGTCGAGAACGACTACAAGACCCCGACCGCGGCGGCGATCGCCTACAAGGAGGTCGTCAGCTGGATGAAGGGAGCCCGCATGGTCGACGGCTACCGCGTGAACGACAAGGTCTACGTGTTCCGCATGAACCGCGGCGCCGACAACTACGTGATCCTGTGGTCCACGACCCCCGGCACGGTGGTGAACCTGCCGTCGAGCTGGAGCGTCTACAAGATGCGCACGCTCGCCGGCACGGAAGCCGCGATCCCCTCCTCGCGGCAGCTGACCATCGGCATCGAGCCCGTGATGCTCAAGCCCTGAGGTGGTGGCACCACCTTCGGCAAGAAGCCGCCTTCGAGCGGCTTTTTCTTTGCCTGTGGCCGAGCGCCGCCCGCGCTACCGCGCGACGAAACGCCTGAGTTCCTGGATCGCGGTGCGGTTCAGGACGAACGTCAGCACGGCATAGACCGCCACCCCGACCAGCACCCCGCCGACCAGGCGCAACAGCATCGAATGCAGCGTCGACGACAGCGGCTCGCCGGCCAGCCCGACCGCCACCGCCATCAGCACCGTCACCCCCAACGGCCGCGCCAGGGTCTTCGCGAGGTCGGCCAGCCCCAGGCCGACCTGGCGCAGCGCGATGTGCAGGCACGGCAACGCGTTCAGCACGTTGGCGACGAAGTACGCCTGGGCCACGCCCAGCACCCCCCAGTGCACGCCGATCACGAACGACGACACCATCAACGTCGCGCTGTACAGGCCCAGGAAGAACATCAGGCGGGTGCGGCCGGTGGCCATGAAGACGGTGCCTGTGGTCGCCACCAGCGACTGGATGAAGCCCACCGGCGCGAGCCAGGCCACGATGCCGGCCACCTCGTGCCACTTGCTGCCCAGCACCGTGTCGACGAACTCCTCGCGCAGCACGAACAGCCCGGCCATCAGCGGCCCGGTGATGCAGGCGATGACGAACAGCACGCGCAGGTACAGCCGGCCCATCGCCTCCCGGTCGTCCTGCTGCCGGCTCATCACCGGGAACAACGCACGCGAGGCCACCAGCGTCAGGTTCATCATCGGGAACAGCATCAGCCGGTAGGACAGCGTGTACGGCCCCAGGCTGGCCGGCCCGAGCACGCGGCCGATGATGAAGCTGTCGGCGTTGCGCGAGAAGTAGTTGATCAGCTGGAAACCCACCAGGTAACCGCTGAAGCCCCACAGCCCGCGCAGCGCTTCCCGGCTGAACCGGAACCTGGGTCGCCACGGCGAGGCGTGCCACATCTGCAAGGTGCCGAGGATGGGCGCCACCAGCGCCTGCATCACCAGGCTGTAGGCGCCGAAGCCGTTGAGCGCGGCGGCAATGCCCACCAGCAGGCCGATCGCCTGCGAACTGACCTCGATGCGGGCAATCGTCGCGAAGCGGTGTTGCCGCTCCAGCAGGGCCTGGTGCACGCTGGCCGAGGCACCGATCGGGAACGGCAGCGCCAGCAGCATCAGGATGCCGGCCACCTCCGGGGTGCGGTACCCGGCCGCCAGCCAGGGAGCGATCAGCATCACCGCGGCCCCGACGGCCGAACCCATCACGCAGGCGAACCAGAAGGCCGTGTGCTTGGTTTCCTCGTCGAGCTCCTTCTTCTGGATCACGGCCTGCACCGTGCCCAGGTCGCGGACGATGACCGCCAGGTTGACGACCACCATGGACATGGCCACCAGGCCATAGTCGCGCGGATTCAGCAGGCGCGACATCACCAGCACGCCGCCGATCTGCAAGACGATGCGCGCGGCCTGCGCCAGCCCCAGCCAGCGTGCGTTGCTCAGTGCACTCATCTGGACAGCGCGTCCGCCCGCAAGGCACTCCTGCGCGGCTGGCCGGCGGCACGCCCCGCCCGGGGCCCCGGCCGGCCCGGCATGCGGGGCGGCACGTCCCCGGCATCGGTGGTGATCCGCCCATGCGCTTTCGCGCGATGCCATGCCGCAACGGGCGTGGCCCGCCGATCGCGCGCACGCCCGCGCCAGCGGCCCGCCCTCACTTCGTCGTTCATCGTGTTCCTCCCTGATGGTGCCAGCGGTCGAGCCTCACCCTAGCGTCCCATGGGCCGGCGCACCCCGAGCAGCAACGCGACCATCTTGAGCCAGGACACCGGATCGAACCCCAGGCTGAAGAAATGCGCCACGTCGCGCAGCCGGGGCCGCAAGCCGTACACCCTGGAAAACATCTGCAGGAACAGCCGCTGCCGCAGGGCGGGCGGCTGGTCCGCGTACTTGGCCGACATGCGCAGGTAAGCGGCCATGATCTTCTCGCGCGAGGCCTTGGTGATGCGGTCCGGGCGCGGCGCATCCAGGAAGTAGTACAGGCCCGCGTCGAGCAACCGTCCCGGGCCATGGGTCATCAGCACGCGCACGTAGAAGTCGAGGTCCTGCCACGCCGGCATCTCCTCGTCGAACAGCCCCGCGTCGATGTAGGTCTGCCGCGGCGCGAAGATCTGGTTGCCGACCAGGTTGGCGGTGAACATCTGCTCCACGCTGACCGAGCCTGCACGGCGGGTGGTGAACGCCGGGCCGCGACCGATCACGACGTCCTGCGTGTACAGGCAGGAGAAGCGCTCTCCGGTACGTCCCAGCAGGTCCCAGTAGGCCAGCAGCGACTTCAGTCGCTCCGGGTGGAAGTAATCGTCGTCGTCCAGCCCCGTGACGAAGTCGCCCGTGGACCGCAGGATGGCCTTGTTGCGTGCCGCGGGGGCCCCGCCCGGCGTTTCGTTGTGGACGACGATGACGCGCGCATCGGCCGCCGCCAGGGCGTCGAGGTAGGCCCTGGTGCCGTCGGTCGAGGCGTCGTTGACGACGATGAGCTCGAAGTCCTGGTGGCTCTGCTCCAGCACCGACCGGACCGCGCGCTGCAGCAGCTCGAGCCGGTTCCTGGTCGGGAGGTAGACGCTGACTTTCATGGTGCCGACTGCCCGTCGGGGCGGGCGGGGCCGAACGCAAGCGTCGGTTGCACCTGACCCAGCCATTCGATGTACGGTGCCAGCGTGCGCTTCCAGGCATATGCCTTGACGGTGCCGCGCACGGTCTCGGCGTCCAGCGGGGCCTCGCGCGCGAAGTAGCGCCGCACGGCATCGGCCACCGCCTCGCCGGTCAGGGCCTCGATGAACACGCCGTTGTCCGGATTCACCAGTTCATTGAATCCGCCGACCCGGGTGGCCGCCACCGGGACGCCGAGCGAAAGCGCCTGCAGCAGCACGCCGCTCTGGTCGATGTGGCGGTACGGCAGCGCCACCAGGTCCGCAGCGGCGAACACCCGGGCGATCGTGGCCTCGTCGACGTAGCCGTCGAACCAGCGCAGCCGGCCGGTCTGCCGCAACGCCACCAGGCGCGCACGGATCGCGTTGCCGTAGCTGTCGGGCGTGCAGCGGCCGGCCATCAGCAGGGTCACCTCCGGCATGCGTTCGACGGCATCCATCAGCAGCTCGACCCCCTTGAAGGGCGACACGTGGCCGAAGAACAGCACGGTGCGCGCATCGGCCGGCAGGTCGAGCAGCCGCTTGGCCTGCGCCTTGCTGCAGTCCAGCGGCGCCACCGCGTCGTTGAGGCCGTGCGGCACCAGCAGGATCTTCTCGGGGCGGATGCCGAACTGCTCGATCAGCCCCTGCCGCGTGCTCTCCGTGTGCACCAGCAACCGGCTCGGGATGCGGTAGATCCACCAGTACAGGCGGCGCATCGCCGCGGTGTGGCGATCGTGCGGCAGCAGGTTGTGCACCGTGAGCGACAGGGGCCGGCCGGTGCAGCGCAGCAGCGCGCATTCGACCAGGCCGACGATCCACTCGGGCCGCAGCATGCCGATGATCATGATGGGGTGCCGGGGGCGCAGCAGCGCCAGGGCAACGAGCTTGACGTGATAGCGCAGCAGGCCGAGCGCCTTGCCCCAGCGCGGACGCTTCTCGTCCTGCGATCCGCGCAGGTTCTGGAAGCGCACGCCGGGATGCAGCCTGTCCACCAGCGTGGTGTCGGAGCCGAGCAGCCGCACCGGCACCCCGTTTTCCGTCAGCCCGTTCGCGACCCCCAGTTCGTAGTGCGACTGGAAGCCGTGCGACACGAGCAGGAGTTCCTTGGGCATTTCTCGCATTCCCCTCTACACACCGCAACCACCAGGATCGGCGCCCCGGGCCTCACCGGCGCCGGCCGTCTGCCTCAGCGCAGCAGGCCCGCCGAGCGCCGCTGGCAGAAGTCGGTCCAGCTCCGGCGTATCCCCTCTTCCAGCGTCGTGGTGGCCTGCCATCCGAGTCCGTGCAGCCTCGACACATCGAGCAGCTTGCGCGGCGTGCCGTCAGGCTTGGAGGCATCGAAGGTGATCTCCCCCTCGAAACCGACCACCCGCATCACGGTCTCGGCCAGTTCGCGTATCGTCACGTCCTGCCCGGTGCCGATGTTGACCAGCGGGCCGTCATAACCCTGCTCCATCAGGTACACGCAGGCATCGGCCAGGTCGTCGACGTACAGGAACTCCCGGCGCGGGTGGCCGCTGCCCCACACCGGCAATGTGCGGTCGCCGCGCTCCTTGGCCTCCTGGGCCTTGCGGATCAACGCCGGCAGCACGTGGCTGTTGTGCAGGTCGTAGTTGTCGTTCGGCCCGTAGAGGTTGGTCGGCATGACGCTGACGTACTGGCGACCATGCTGGAGGTTGTAGCTCTCGCACAGCTTGATGCCGGCGATCTTGGCGATCGCGTACGGCTCGTTGGTCGGCTCCAGCGGCCCGGTCAGCAAGTACTCCTCTCGGATCGGCTGCGGGCAGTCGCGCGGATAGATGCAGCTCGACCCGAGGAACATCAGCCGCTGCACGCCGGCCTGGTGTGCCCCGTGCACCAGGTTGCACTCGAGCATCAGGTTCTCGTAGAGGAAGTCCGCACGATAGGTGTTGTTGGCAAGGATGCCGCCCACCCTGGCGGCTGCGACGAAGACGTAGTCCGGCCGCTCGGCCTGCAGGAACTGGTGCACGGCACGCGCATCGAGCAGGTCCAGCTCCTCGCGGCCGGGGGTCAGCAGGTTGTCGTAGCCCGCCGCCCGCAGGCGCCGGACGATGGCCGAACCGACCATGCCCCGGGCTCCGGCGACGAACACCTTGCTGGAGCGGTTGACGACGGCAGTCGAAGTGGTCATCTCGATGGGATCCTCGGTGAGCTGCGCATCCGTTCACGCGACCAGGGGACGACGCTCGTGCAGGCGCAGCAGCTCGCGGTCGATGCGGTCGAGCAGCGCACCGGATGCCTGCGACGTCACCTTGCGGACGAAGAACTTCTGCGAGGCGCGCAAGGCTTCGAAATCGCTCTCGGTGTGCACCTTGCGCAAGCCCGGCGGGATCAGGTGCAGGTTGGACAGCAGGTGCACCGACGGTGCCTGGTACGGCACGAAGCCGTCGCTGCGAAACAGGAAGTCCGAGTTGGCGACGATGGTGTGGAAGAAGTGCTCGTCAGGCGCAAACGAGGTGCGCATCCAGCGCACCACGTCCGGGCGTTGCTGGATGTACTCCATCACGAACTCGCAGCATTCGCGCGTCAGTGCCCAGAACGCGCTGCCCCAGGCCGGCACGATGCCGGTGGGACGCCGCTTCTTCACCACCTGCCGCAGCAGGCGGCCGAAGCCGCGCCGCACCTTGGTCTGCAGCCATCCGGACGGCAGCCAGGGAATCTCCTCCATGAACCAGTAGTACTCGTGGAAGATGCGGAAATGCGGCGGCACCGAGGCGTCGATGAAGCGGATGAACTCGTGCTGGGGCTGCTGCGCGAACAGGGCGCGCAGCTCCGCGGTGGGCCGGATCGGGTAATCCAGCCCCGACAGCATCATGAGGTGCCGGTACGGCCGGCCGCTGTCCAGTGCGGCACGCATCGCGCGCAGCGTCGCCTCGACCGGCGAATACGCCCCCCACGACACCCGCACGCGCGGCTCCACGAAGTGCACGCAGCGCGGCAGGTCCTGGTCCCGGAACGGCCCGATGTCGAACTTGGCGTCGATGTGCAGGTAGATGTCGGCATGGTCGTCGATCGCCCGGCACAGCCTGGCCACCTGGGCCGGGTCGGTATGCGCGAGGATCAGGTAGGCGACCTCCGGGACCGGCCCGCCAGCCACCGCGCGCAGCGGTGCCTCCTCGACCCGGTGCGGGCCCGTCAGGGCCTCGAAGGAGCGATGCGTCAGTTCGTTCATTCGTGGTAGTCGTACGCCTGGAATCCGGCCATCTTGACCATCGAGTCACGCCGCGCGGCGTTGTAGTCGCACTCGACCATCTCGCGCACCAGTTCGTCGAAGCTGGTGCGCGGCATCCAGCCGAGCTTCTCCTTCGCCTTGGAGGGGTCGCCCAGCAGGGTCTGGACTTCTGTGGGCCGGTAGTAGCGCGGGTCGACGCGCACGATCACCTCGCCGACCTTGCAGCGGGCCCGCTTGCCCTCGACCTTGGCGACGATGCCCACCTCGCGTTCTCCCTCGCCTTCGAACACCACCGTGATGCCGAGCTCGGCGGCGGCCCGCTCGACGAACTGGCGCACGCTGTACTGGTGGCCTGTGGCAATGACGAAGTCCTCGGGCTGCTCCTGCTGCAGCATCATCCACTGCATCTCGACATAGTCGCGCGCATGGCCCCAGTCACGCAGCGCGCCCAGGTTGCCCAGGTAGAGGCAATCCTGCAGGCCCAGCGCGATGCGCGCCAGGGCCCGCGTGATCTTGCGTGTCACGAAAGTCTCGCCGCGCACCGGGCTCTCGTGGTTGAACAGCACCCCGTTGCAGGCATACATGCCGTAGGCCTCGCGGTAGTTCACCGTGATCCAGTAGGCATAGAGCTTGGCCACCGCGTAGGGGCTGCGCGGATAGAAGGGCGTGGTCTCCTTCTGCGGCACCTCCTGGACAAGGCCGTACAGCTCGCTGGTGCTGGCCTGGTAGAAGCGGGTCTTCTTCTCCAGCCCCAGGATGCGGATCGCCTCGAGCAGGCGCAGCGCCCCCAGCCCGTCGGCATTGGCGGTGTACTCGGGCTCCTCGAAGGACACGGCCACGTGGCTTTGCGCCGCGAGGTTGTAGATCTCGTCGGGCTGGACCTTCTGCACCACGCGGATCAGGCTGGTCGAGTCGGTCAGGTCGCCGTAATGCAGGATGAAGTCGCGGTTGTCGACATGCGGATCCTGGTAGAGGTGGTCGATGCGGTCGGTGTTGAACAGCGACGTGCGGCGCTTGATGCCGTGCACCTCGTACCCCTTCTTGAGCAGGAACTCCGAGAGGTAGGCACCGTCCTGGCCGGTGACGCCGGTGATGAGAGCGATTTTCTTCCGGGGCATCTGGGTCATCTCGGTCGAGTCCCTCCAGCGTTGCGGAAAGCGTGCCCGGGGTGCACCGTCAGAGGTCGGTGGAGCCGAACACGCGCGACTGGTACTGCGGCGCAATCGATTGCGCGATCTCGCGCAGGAACCTCTCCTGCGCGGCGTAGGCGGCCTGGTTGTCCGGATGGATGCTGGAGACGCGCACCAGCATGCCGTCCGGAATCCGGCCGCGCAGGCCGTAGCTGAGCTGGGCCAGCTTCTGCTCGGTGTTGGTGCCCACCACCCGCTCGCCGACCACCACCCAGTACATCACCGGCTCGTTGCGGCTGCCCAGCCGGGTATGGACCTTCTGCACCGGGATGTCGCGCCCCGCCACGCCGGACAGGGCGTCGCGCTGCACCGACAGCACCTGGAAGCCCTGCGCCGGGTAGCAGACCTCCGGCCGGTGCACCTGCATGCTGTCGGACTGGTCGCCGCCATAGGCCACCGACAGCATCACGCGCTCGCCCCGGCTGTTGACGTAGGTGCGAGCCAGCACCTGGCTGTAGATCTTGTCCAGTTGCGCCTGCACGTCCGGTGACGGCACGACCACCGGTACCCGCTCGTCGATGCGCCAGTCGCCGAACTGGCGCGGGAACACGGTTTCCAGGTCGATCGCGGGGCCCTGGTCGGCCATGCGGATCGACGGGCGCGCCACCACCGCCATGGCCGATGCCAGGCACATCAGACCGGCCACGATCCAGACGCGCAGCCGGATCATGCCGCCCCCTTCCGCTGGCCGCCGCGCCGGTCGAACAGGCCCAGCACGCTGTCGAACGCGAACAGCAGCGCCAGCGCAATGACGAACAGCACCATGCCGGCGGTGCCGTGGATGAAGCCCTGCCCGGCCTCGTCGCCGAAGTGGTAGGTCACCAGCACCAGGATCATCACGCGCAGGGCATTCGCCACGAAGGCAATCGGCAGGATGCTCAGCACGATCAGCGCGTTGCGCCAGCGGCTGGCATGCCCCATCAGGTACAGGTACAGCAGGCCGACCGCGGACAGGCTGAACATGCTGTTGAGGCCGGAGCATGCGTCCGCCACCAGCAGCTGGTACTGTCCGATCTGCAGCACCACCCCGCTGCGCGCGATCGGGTAGCCAAGCTCGTACAGCACGACCTCGGCCACCACCGACACCGAGCGCTTCAGCGGCCCGGTCATCGAATCGATGATGGCCGCCGGCAGCGGCGCCATGAACACGAGGAACAGGATGGGAAACGCGACGACGCGCACCGCGCGCCAGCCGAACAGCACCGCGCAGGCGCCGGCCAGCAGCGGGATCTGGGAGCCGACCTCGAACAGGATGATGTCCTGCGAACGCCCGAACACGTAGAGCAGCAGCCCGAAGGCCAGCACCACCCAGCCGAGCGCCGTCCTGCCCCCGTCCTGCGCGACGGCCGCGAACTCCTCGCGCTTCTGCCAGAACAACCACAGCGACACCGCCAGGATCAGCGGCCCGTGGCCCTGTTCCTCGCTCTGCCAGATGGTGCGCCACAGCTCCAGCACCGTCGGCGTGTACATCAGCAGCAACCCCGCGACCAGCGGAACGGCGGTCATGAGCCACGGCCGGCGGGTGTCGGCGATGGGCATGGCGGTCTGCATCGTCAGTACTCGTTCATGATCACGCCGGCCAGCTTCGCCGGGCTGCCCGTCAGGGTACCGACCAGGTCCTGCAGGCGATCCACGCGCGAGCGGCCCTGCCGCGCCACCACCAGGGCGGCACCGCAACGGGCGGCAATGACGCTGGCATCCGAGCCGTAGGCCGCAGCCGGCGTGTCGACTACCACATGGTCGAACTTGTTGAGCAGCTCGCGCATCAGCAGCCCGAAGGCCGGTCGCTCCACCAGCTCCAGCGGGTTGGGTGGCGTGATCCCGACCGGCAGCACGTAGAGGCTGGGCAGTGCCGGGATCTGCTTGATGACATTGGTCTCGGCGCGGCCGGACAGGATGCCCGACAGCCCCGAGCTGGCGTCCAGCTCGAACACCTCGTGCTGTCTCGGCCCCCGCATGTCGCAGTCGACCAGCAGCGTACGCCCGCCCAGCTGCGACAGCACCACCGCCAGGTTGGCGGCGAAGAAGGTCTTGCCGTCGCCCGGGTCGGGACTGACGACCGCCAGCGCGCGGCGCGGCTCTTCCGCGGTGAACAGCCGCATCATCAGCTGGCTGCGGATGGCCCGGAAGGCTTCGGCCTGGTGCGAGAACGGCTGCGTCGCCGTGACCAGCTCGGAGCGCATCTCGCGCCGCGGGTCCGGCGCGTACGGGTAGTGGAACTGCTGCGACAGCGCAAACAGGACGTCGTCGTCCGTGGCCAGCCCCAGCGCGACCGCCGCCTCGCCGAAGCGCAGTCCCTTCTCGCGCTGGAACTGCAGGATCTGGTCGACCTGCTCCGCCGACAGCTTCTTCCTGCGCCGGATGATGTCGCCAATGGGTCGGTCGTGGATGGCCGCCGGCTTGACGTCCTCCACGTCGTTCGGCACCGGATGCAGGTGCGGTGCCGCACTGGCTTCACGGAAGATGGCCATCAGACCCCCTTCGGGCGCGGGAGCTGCCCCAGCACGCGCCGCGCGATCAGCGGCCGGTCACGGCGACCGGACAGCATGCCGCGGCGCACCGGCTTGGGCATCACGCCCAGCACCGGCAGGCCCAGCAGCTGCACGACGTCGGCGAAGGTGCGCACCCGGCGGTCCAGCAGCTCCAGCAGGACGCTCGCGGCCACCGCCAGCACCAGCCCCACGCTGGTCGCCAGCAGGACGTTGAGGATCAGGTTGGGCGAGGACGGGTCCGTCGGCGGGACCGCCGGACTCAACATCGATGCATTGGTCAGCGTGGCGTGGCTTTCCAGGTTGGTCTGGTTCAGCCGCGCCAGCACCGCATCGTAGGCCCGCTGGGCGTTGGCCACGTCGTTGACCAGCACCGCCGCCTGGTCGCGCTGCTCGCGCATCTTCAGCAGCCGCTCGCGCTGCGCCTCCAGCGCCGCCTTGATCTCGGCCTCGCGCTGGCGGTTGATGGTGTTGCTCACGCTCACGCCGCTGGTGACGCGCCGCGTCTCGGCCGCGATGCGCTCGCGCAAGGCGGCGATGCTGGCCTGGGCCTCGATCACCTGCGGGTGGTTGCTGCCGTAGCGCGCGTTCAGTTCCTGCAGGCGGGCCTCCTGGCGGTTGAGGTCGCCCTTGAGGCTGGAGATCAGCGGGTTGAGCAGCACCTCCTGCATGCGGTCGGCCGCCGCACCGGCCTGGCTCTGCCGGCTGCTCGATTCGGCCGTGACCGCCTGGATCGCCACCAGCTGGGAGGACAGTTCCTGCAGGCGCGCGTTCTCGATGTCGAGCCGTTCGTCGGTGGCCACCAGGCCATGCTGCTTCTGGTATTCGGACAGGCGCGCCTGCGCAGCCTCGAGCCGTTCACGCAGCTCGCGGGCACGCTCGTCGAAGAAGGAGGCGTACTGCTTGGCCGGTTCCTTGCGCAGGTCGACCTGGGTGTCGATGTAGCCCTGCACGAAGGCGTTCGCGATCAGCGCCGAGAACCGGGGGTCGACCGAGGTGTAGCTCACCGCCAGCACCTGCGAGTCGCCTGACGGCTTGACCTCGAGGTTGCGCAACAGCGCCTTGGCCAGCCAGGACTCGATGTCCACGCTGCCGCCGGTGGACTCGCGCCACTGCTCGCGGGTCTGCGGGTTGTCGGCGAGCTTGAGGTTGCGCACCACGCGCAGGGCCACCCGCTCGCTGCGGATGATCTCCAGCTGGGTGAGCAGGTAGCCCTGGGCGCCGGGCAGCACCATGCCGGCCACCGGGTCGGGAGAGCGCACGTCGACCACCACGGTGGACGTCGCGCGGTACTGCTTGGGCAACAGCAGGCTGATGGCCACGGCCGCGCCGATCGCCAGCACGAGCACCGCGAGCGCCACCTTCCACCGTGCCAGCAGGATGGAGAAGAATTGACCGAGCGTCATGACGACTCCTTGCTAGAACAGGCTCTCGCGCACGTAGACCACGTCGCCGTCGCGGAGCTTGTCCTCCATCGACGGCTGGATCACCTGCACCTTGCCGTCAGGACCGCGCCGGTGCACCCGCAGGCCGCGCTCGGTGCCCCGCTGGGTGAGCCCGCCGCCCGTGGCCAGCGCCTGCATCACGGTCATGTCGCGCTCCAGCCGGATCGCGCCCGGACGCTGCACCTCGCCGTAGATGTAGATGGTGGGCATGCGGTCGACGTAGACCACGTCGCCGTTCTCCATGACCATGTCGTCGTCGGTCCGGCCCTCCATGAAGATGCTGGGCAGGTTCACCTCCTTGCGGAAGGGCTTGCCGTTGCGCGTGCCGGTGACGACGACCACGTCCGCTCCCGCGGGCGCCACCCCGCCGGCCATCGCGATCAGGTCCGTGAGCCGCGTGTTGGCCAGCTCCAGCGGGTACTTGCCGGGGCGGTTCACCTGCCCGAGCACCGATGCCTGGTTGCCGCGCACCTGCACCACCATGATGGAGACCTGTGGCTGCTTGACGTAGTTGCCCGAGCGCAGGCCGTCGGCAATGCGTTTCTCGGCCTGGACCACCGTGATGCCGCCCACCTGCACCTGGCCGAGCAGCGGATAGGTGATGGTTCCCGATTCGGAGACGCGGGTCTCCAGCGACAGGTCCGGGCTCTGGAACACGGTGATGCGGATCACGTCGCCGGGCCCCAGCACGTACTCGCGCGTGTTGGCCGGCTGGGCCGCCGCGCTGCCGGCCATCACCAGCAGCAGCACGGCCGCCATCCATCGACGAAACAGAAACAGCGTGGTGGTCATTTACTTGATCCCCGACAGTCCCTTGTTGATGGCCGCCGCATCGTCGTCGGCGTCGGTGGTGGTCACCCGGGAGGCATCGGTCGCCGTGGGTGCCGCAGGCGCCGCTGCGGCGGCCCCGCCTGCCGCGCCTGCATCGGCGAACTTGCCGAGGTACTCGATCTGCGCGCTGGCGCGCAGCGCCTTCATGTCCTCCTCGATCAGCTTGCGCTTGCGTTCGTTGAGGATGAACTGCTCGATCGCCGGACGCGCGCGCACCTCGTCGACCGGCATCTCGCGCGAGGCCAGCACGAAGATGGCCTGCGCGCCGGAGGGGGACGGCACCATCAGCGCCTGGCCGTCCTTGAGCTCGTGGAACGCATCCAGCAGGCCCAGCGGCAGCTGCTCGGCCGCACGCGCGGCCTGATTGACGGCAAAGTCGATGCCGCTGGCCTTCAGGTACTCGAGGAACTCGGCGCTGGACGTCGCGGCCTTGAGCCGCTGCTCGATCTCGGGCAGGCGGTCCGGCTCGGCCTTGATCGCCACCTCCTGGAGGTTGTAGACGCGCCGCTCGCGGAACAGCGCCGGCTTGTTGTCGTAGTAGGCCTTGATCTCCTCGGGCGTGGGCTTTGCCGCCGCCTCGGCCACCTTCTCCAGGTAGAAGCGCGCGAGGATCTCGCGCCGCGCGGCCTCCAGGGCCTGCACGACGCGCGGGTCGCGATCGAGCTTCATCTCGGCGGCCCGCTGCACGGCGAGCTCCTGGTCGATCAGCTTCTCCAGCACCGCCTTGCTTGCGGCTTCGGCCTGCTCCTGCTTGAGGCCGTGCTGGCGCTGCAGGACGAAGTTGATCTGGTGGACGGAGATCTCGCCCTTGTTGACCTTCGCCGCCACCTGGCTCGCGGGCTTGTCGCTGCCACGCTCGCCACACCCGGCGGCCAACAGCGCGGAGATCACGGCGGCTGCCACGGCAGCACGGCGCATCGTGACCAACGCAGTAGTACGGCATGTCGTATTCATTCTTGGACTGCTCCCTTTGCGTCTCGAGGACGCCTTGCCGGCCCGGCGCCACCGGGCATGTACTGGGCTGTTGCGCGTATGGACAACTCCGCGTGCGCACCATCGGTGCTGCAAAGTTGAAGTCCAGTGTACTGGTGGGGGTAGGCGGCAAAGTAACCCCTGGTTAAGGGGCCTTGCAGAAACAAAAAGTCTCAGACTGCGCGCGGCAGAAGGCTTAGATCTTGAGACCCATGCGCACATGGCAGGCACGAATCACGCCTGCCGCGACGACCCGTTGCAGGTCGTCGTGAAGCGGTCGCCGCGCGCTCAGTCGAGCGCCTGCACGCCCGCCAGCAGCCAGCCGGTAGAACCGTCCTTCGGCCGGGTGAGATTCCAGATCTCGCGAAAAGGGGAAGCGCCGGCGGAGATCTCCTCGCGGATCATGCCGGAGAACTCCACGCTGGCGATGTAGCCCGCGCCGACGTCCTCGACGCCGAGCATCTCGGCGCTCAGCGTCACCACGTCGGTGCGGTTGGGCTGGTCGCCCCGCTCGGCGAGCTGCTGGCGGATGTGCGCCAGCATCTCGTCGGTCATCAGCGAACGCAGCGTCTCGAGGTCGGCGTGGTCCCAGGCCTCCTGCAACAGCACAAAGTTACGCTTTGCCGTGCGCAGGAACGCATCGGTGTCGAAGCCCTCGGGCACGCCCCAGCGGAACTCGCCGGTCTGTCCGGCCACGTCGGCGACGCTTTCGGGGCCGTAGTGCACGGTCGATTCCGGTGCCAGCGTCGCCGGCTCGTAATGGCTCGAGGCAAACGAGGAGGTGCGGGCCGTCCCGGTCCCCGCCGACGGGAACGACAACGACGCGGCGCGCAGTGCCGGGCGCCGCACGTAGCGCCACACGCCCCAGGCCAGCGACAGCAGCAGCACGGCCCCCAGCGCCATCGAGAACCAGCCGGCCGCCTGCGGGCCGACGCCGAAGCCGTGCAGCCATCCGGCCACCCCCAGCCCGGTCGCCAGCCCTGCGACCATGCCGGGCTCGCCGTCGACCGTGCGTGCCAAGGGCGGCAGGGCCTGCACGTCCTGGCGCTGCACCTCCGCCTCGCGCACCACACCGGCCGCATCGGTTTCCTGGCCGGCCGCCGGCCGGGCCTGCACCGCCGACGCCAGGGCCATCAGGGCGGCCAGGCAGAAGGCGGCAAGCTTGGAGGTGATCATGACAGGACCTGCAGACTACAGCGACGAAGGGGACGGAGGGCGTCCGGCCCCGCCCCGGGCGGACTCGATCAACACTTGATGCCGACGTGCAGCGCCACCACGCCGCCGGTCAGGTTGTGCACGTCGACGTGGCCGAAGCCCGCGGCCTTCATCATGCGCTTGAGCTCCTGCTGGTCCGGGTGCATGCGGATCGACTCGGCCAGGTAGCGGTAGCTCTGGGCGTCGCCCGCGATCCATTGCCCCAGGCGCGGCAGCACGTTGAACGAATACCAGTCGTAGGCCTTCTCGAGCGGCTTGACGACCTTGGAGAACTCCAGCACCAGCAGCTTGCCGCCCGGCTTGAGCACGCGGCACATCTCGGCCAGGGCGCGGTCCTTGTGCGTCATGTTGCGCAGGCCGAAGGCCACGCTGACGATGTCGAAGCTGTTGGACGGGAACGGCAGCGTCTCGGCGTCGCAGATGGCCGTCGGCAGCACCAGGCCCTCGTCGAGCATGCGGTCGCGCCCGACGCGCAGCATGTTCTCGTTGATGTCGGTGTGGACCACGCAGCCGTTCGCGCCGACGCGGCGTGCGAAGGCGCGGGTCAGGTCGCCGGTGCCGGCAGCGATGTCCAGCACGCGGTGTCCCTCGCGCACGCCGGAGACGGCCACCGTGTAGGCCTTCCAGGCCCGGTGCAGGCCGGCCGACATCAGGTCGTTCATCAGGTCGTAGCGCGAGGCGACGGAATCGAACACCCCACGCACGCGGCGGGCCTTTTCTGATTCTTCGACGGTCTGGAAACCGAAATGGGTGGTACTCATGGCGTGATCGTACGTGGAGGGGATGTCCGTGCGCCCTCACAACCCCGCACAGGTGCGGGACATGGCACGCGTGCGAAGCGGATGTGAGGCGAAAAACCGACAGCGCGCCCTAGTGAGCATGGCCGCACGCCGGGCCGGCAGCCGGCGGCATCGGCGCGTCGCGGTCGAGGCCGGCGGCCTCGAGGCGCTCGAGGTACTCCCGCCACAGGCGGTCCTGCTCGGCGCCAAGGCGGTAGAGGTACTCCCAGGTGTAGATGCCGGAGTCGTGGCCGTCGCTGAAGGTCGGCTGCACCGCGTAGTTGCCGACCGGCTCCAGCGCGACGATGCCGACGTCACGCTTGCCGGTCTGCAGCACCTCCTGGCCGGGCCCGTGGCCCTGGACCTCGGCCGAGGGCGAATACACCCGCATCAGCTCGAACGGGATGCGGAAGGAGGCCCCGTCGCTGAACTGCACTTCCAGCTGTCGTGACTGCTGGTGCACGGTGATGGCGGTGGGCGTCGGGGTGTCGGGTTGCAGGCCGGCCATGGAAAGCTTCGTGGGCATCAGAAAACGAGCGAAAGGTTGACGTGCAGCTTGTCGTCGCCTTTCTCCGGAACGGACGGATTTTCATCCGGATCCGCCCGGCTGCCGCTGACCACGTAGCCGTATTCCGCACTGACGTGCAGGCCTCTGGGGTGTTCGTAGCGCAGGCCCAGCCCCACGCTGGCCAGGCGGTCCTTGCGGCGGCGCGTCGGCAGATCGGCCAGGTCGCTGCGGATCAGGCCGGCATCGACGAAGGCCAGCCCGCGCAGGCCGGCGATCCACGCCGGCGTGATGCCCTCGAGCGTGAGCGAGGCGCCGGAGTCGCCGTACAGCACCCGGTCGGGCACGCCGCGGATGGAGCCGACGCCGCCCAGGCCGAAGGCCTCGCCGGCCAGCAGCAGGTCCGGGCTCCACTGCGCCTGCCCGCGGGCCAGGAACTGCCAGCCCGAGGCCATCGCGCGGAAGAAGGTCGCGCTGCCGCGCAGGGCCTTCCAGTGGATCGTGTCGATCTGGTCGTTTTCCGTGCGATACGCGGACAGCGTGTTGCCGCTGCCGCCACCCAGGTTGGCCGCCAGCTCGGCGCTGTAGGTCAGCAGCTGGCGTTCGGCCTCGATGCGCCCGACATAGGCGATCGACAGCGGGCGCGAACGCCGGTCGCGCTGGTCGGTGGCGACCCCCTCGATCTCGGTGGCCTTGTAGACCTTGTCTTCCCAGGCCAGGGTCAGGTAGGAGCGGTAGCCGCCATCGGGCACGAAGTAGTACGAATAGCCCAGCTTGAAGACGTGGCCCGCGGCCGTGCTGCGGAAGGTGTCGTACTGCGTGTTGGTGGCGTCCAGCCCGAAGGTGCCGGTGACGTCCGAATCGACGTAGCTGGCGAACGCCACCCCGCCCCAGCGGTACAGCGGGGCACGGTAGGTCAGGCCGACCTGCTTGACGCGCGAGGGGTGCTGCAGCGAGGTGGTGTAGGCCATGCCCAGCACGTGGTCGCGGTTGAACAGGTTGTTGTAGCTGCCGCTGACGGTGAAGCGGTCGCGGCCGGTCTCGGAGGTGCCGTGGTTGTTCCAGCCCACCCCGAACGACCAGGGCGCCTGTTCGGTGATGCGCACCGTCGCGTCGATGCTGTCCTCCGCCTCGGACTGCCGCAGCGCGACGACCAGCTGGCGCGAGGGGTTCTCGTTGGCCACGGCGGTCTCGCGCGCCAAGCGGCGCAGGTTCGGCGAGGTGCCCTCGCGCAGCTCGGGCAGCGCGGCACGCACGTTGTCGTCGTCGAAATGCGTGCCGTTGCCCTGCAGCTGGACCTTGGCCAGCGTGAAGCGGACGATGTTGAGCGTGATCGTGTCGGCGAGCGGCTGCGGCGGCAGCACCACGCGGTACAGCGAGTACCCGCGGTCGTGCAGGGCCTTCTCGAGCGCGGCGGTGGCGCGCTGCAGCACGTCCAGCGTCGCATCGGCGCGCAGGAACGGCGCCAGGATCGCGCTGGTCTCGCCGCTGCCCAGCGGGTTCTCCCCGTTGATCGCGAACCCCTTGATCGGGAACACGGCCTGGGGCGGCTGCGGCGGCATCGGCGCCGGTGCCTGCTGGGCCCGGACAGCGCTGCAGGCGGCTGCCAGCGCCAGCACGGCGCACGGCAGCGCACGGGGCCGCGGCACCCGGGGAGACTGGAAATACGGCTTCATCAAGGCATCCCTCTGAACTCGGACGGCAGGCGCCCCATCAGCGACAGATTCCCGCACCGGCCGGCAGCAGGTCGCGCAGCAGGCTGTACAACGCGGGGTTCTCGACATCGGGCAAGGGTACCGGATCGAACTCGATGAACAGCGGCATGTCGGCCGGCCGCACCACCTCGCCGTGGAGGCCCGCGAAGCCCGCCTCGCCGCGGCCCAGGTGCAGGACCTGGCTGGCGGTCATGATCTCGACGTGGCCGTCGCGCACGAACACGTACAACCCTTCCTGGTCGCCCATCGGCGCCACGCTGAACAGCGCATCCTCGTCGATCTCGACGCCGTCCGGGCGCGGCGCGTCGATCTCGAAGCCCTGCACGAGACGCTGCAGGACACCCGGTGCAATGTACAGGCCTTGTCCGGTCTCGACGACCTCCTCGGGCGCGCCGCCCTCGGGCGTCACTACCACCGTGCCCTCCCAGGTGAACAGGTACAGCCCGCTGTCGGGCGGGCCGCCCTCCTCGGCACATGGACCGGTGCAGCTGAGGTCGAAGCCGGTGCCGCGGATGCCGATGGTGGCCGTCGCGGTGGCGATGCCGACGCGGCGCGGGTCGGCCTTGCCGATCAGGCCGGTCAGGCCGCGCAGCGTGCCGCGCGCCAGGCGCACGAGGAACGAGCCCTCGGCGGGCGTCTTCGGATCGAACACGAAGTTCTCGATCTTCATCCGGCTGTTGGGCCCCAGCGCCATGCGGCTGCGGTCGCGGAACGCCAGCAACGCGAACGCGCCCGGGCGGGTCTCGACCTGCTCGCCGGCGTAGACCGCGCCGCCGGTGGCCAGCAGCCGGCTCGCGCCGCCCCCGTCGTGCGCGTAGACCTCGCCGCGCAGCACCGCCACCTTGGCGCTGGCCTGCACGCTGTTGGGCCGCGTCGGCTGCGAGACCTGCGAGGACTCCTGCGCGCAGTCGCCGCCGCTGCACAGGCGGGCATCGAAGTCGGTGCCACGGATGCCGATGGTCGCTGTGGCCGTCTGCACCTGCGCGGCGTTGGGGGCGTTCTTGTTGATGAGCCCGGTGATCGCGCGGAAGCCGCCGCGGAACAGTTGCATCACCAGCGAGTTGTCGCTGGCGTTCTCGCGGTAGCGGTAGGTGCGCAGCACCAGGTCGGAATTGGGCCGCAGCGTCATGCGCGTGCCGTCGTCGAGCCGCACGATCGCGAACGAGGAGGCCGCGGTGGTGATCCGGTCGCCCTCGTGCAGCGGCAGCCCCTTGCCCAGCGTGCGCGGCACCTGGCCCGGCAGCTGCGCAAACCCCACGCCGCGCACGAAATCCACCTGGCCGACGGGCTGTTGCGCCAGCGCCGGGAGGGCGAGCAGGGCCAGCGCCAGCGCGGCCAGCCACCCCCAGAGCCTGCGCGCCTTGTGGCGATCCGCCTCGGAGCGAAGTTCAACGACAGACATTTTCAGCCTCCAAGGCAACCTCGCCGAAACGCTCGGACTCGAGGATCCGCTGCAGCTGCACCAGCACCTGGATCACCGGGATGTCGGCCTGCGTCTCCTCGGCCGGCAGCCCCTGCGTCAGGCCACGGTTGGCCACGCCGTCGCCGAGCGGACCGCCGGTGCTGTGCCGGAAGTCGGGCGCGCAGTCCGGGGTGCAGATCCAGCTCGGATCGATCGCCACGAAGCTCGGCCGCGAGGCGGTGGTGTAGATCACCGCGTCGGCATTGGCGCCGCTGCCAGGCGAGAAACTGAGGGTGGCGCCGCCGGGCAGCCCCAGCGCGAGGTCGGAGCCGTACTGGATGGCCGCATAGGCGTTGTTGCCGGTGCCGCCGGTCAGCGACAGCGAGGTCGCGTTGATCGCGACATGCTCGCCCGCCACGTGGGCGGCGGTCGAGCCGCCGATGAGCCACAGCGGACCGTTGGCATTGAGCGTGAGGTTGTTGCTGGCCACGATGGCGGCGCTGCCGACAGGCCCGGGCGTCACCGCCATCGGCTGCTGCGGGTTTGCGGCCTGCCCGATGACGCCGATGCCACCCTGGGCGGTCAGCGTGACGTTGCGTGCCTGGATGCGGGAACCGTCGGAAGTGGCCCGCACCTCCAACACACCGGCCGTGTCCAGCACGAAGTCGCCGCCCGGGTTGAGACCGCTCCAGACCGACAGCGTGCCCGAGCCGGTGTTCGTGAGCCGCACGGTCCTGCCGCTGGAGTCGCTGGCGGCCAGCAGCACGTCGGTGTCCATCGTGGCGGTGATGTTCCCTCCGGCCTGCAGCGCCAGGACCTCGCTCCTCAGCTGGGGCGTGGCGGCCCCCGCCATGCCGGCAATGTCACCGCCGGCGGTCAGGGAGAGGGTCTCGGCCGCGAGCTCCACGTCGCCGGTCAGCGTCAGGTCGCCGCCGGCCTGGACGCTGACGTCGCTGCCCTCGCCGACCGCGAAGTCGGCCCCGGGTTGGTCGCTGCGCAGCCCGACGTAAACGCCTCCGTCCAGGGTGACATTGCGGCCCTCGATCGAAATGCTCCCGGCGTTGCCGCTGGACCCGGAGCCGACCGCCGGCCAGCCCCCCCGCGAGGTGATCGTCGCGCGGTCCTCCATCACGATGCGGATGTCGGTGCCGGCATCGGCCCCGCCCACGGTGACGTTGCCCCCGTTGCCGCCATCGCCGGCGCCGGGATTGGCCTCGAAGGCGCTGCCGCCGATGGAGTGCAGCCCGCCGCGGTTGTAGTTCGGGAAGTAATCCGGCAGGAACAGGCCGTTGTCCTCCAGGTGGAGCACCCCCGCGTCGCCGTTGGTCGCCCCCTTCAGGACCACCTCGATGTTCCCCCCGTCGGCCCCGTTGCCGTCCATGTCGCCATCGCCACCGATGCTCGCCACGCCCTCCCGGATGCGCACCGCGGGCGTGCCGTCGGCCTGCTGGCGGCCCTCGATCAGGATGTCGCCGCCCCGGCCCGGCGTGTCGGCACGCGCGCCCGCCGCGACCACCGCCCCCAGGTCGACCGCACCGTTCTCGCTCGCCACCGTCACGTTGCCGGCATTGAACAGGGCGGGATTGAAAAATTCGTTGTCTCCGCTGGTCTCGATGCTGTTGACGGTGATGTTACCGGCCGCGCGGATCGTCACGTCGCCACCGTAGGTGACGATGTCGTTCACCCGGACCTGGGCGGATTGCTGGCCCGGCACGGCCGGGTTCTGCACCCCGGCGAGGATCGTGATCGTGCCAGCAGAGGTGCTCGTGCTGCCCGACAAAGCCACGATCTGGTCGGGACCGCTCGTCGCCAGGTCGATGCCGCAGGCCACCGTGGTCGGGCAGCTGGCATCGGTCGTGCGCAGGGTCAGCGACGAGCCCTCGCTGATGATCAGCTGGCTGCCGGAACCCCAACCCGAAGCCGTGATGCCCTGCCGTGCCTCGATGCGGATGTCCACCCCGGAGAAGCTCTCAATTTCCTCCTGGTAGATCTGGGTGGGCCCGGGGTCGTCCGCGTCCATCTGGCCGCTGAAGTTGAAGCTGCCGGAGCCGGGCAGGATCAGGACCTGGTCCGGGTCGAGCAGCCAGGTGCCGCCGCGCCCCTGCGGCGCGCCGACGTCGGGCAGGCCGCTGCGCACCAGCGTCTTGCCCGAGGTCTCGACCCGGCCGCCGTTGCCGCCCTGCGCGCCGCCGCGGGCGCTGAGGTGGCCGAGGGTGCTGGTCTGGCCGTCCGACCACACCACCACGGTGCCGCCGTCGCCGACTTCGATCGCGTCGGCGCGGACCTGCGCCCCCTGCTCGACCCGCGTGGTCCGGGCGTTGTCGATGGCCGGATCCTGCCCCTGCCAGCCGCCGCCCACGTAGACCGCGCCGCCGCCACGGGCGCCGGAGGCATCCAGCCGCGCCGAGGCCGTGACGCGGGTGTCGGCACCGGTGACGACGATCTCGCCGCCCAGGCTGCCCTGCCGCGCCGTGGCCTGGCCGGAGACCTCGACGCCGTCGTGCGCCTTGAGCCACACCTTGCCGTCGACCGTCTCGAGGGCGTTGGCCTGCACCGCACCGCTGTGCTTGAGCGTGCCGGCGAACAGGCCGACCGCGCCGGCCTCGATCGAGCCGAGGTTCAGCACCTGGTCGCCCGGGTTGACCACTTCGAGCTGGATGCCCTCCAGGCCGCGGCCGGTGATCGCGACCGACTGGCCGGCCGCCAGCACGGCGTGGCCGTTCTCGACCTTCACCGCGCCGGTGTTGGTGATCTGCGGCGCCACCAGGTAGACGTCGCCGTGCACCTGCACGACATCGGTGATCGCGATGCCCCCGGGCACCCCCTCGGCCTGCAGTCGCACCCGGCCGGCCTTCCAGTCGGCATCGCTGATGTTGAGCGTCGAGGCGGTGAAGCCCGCCGTGTCGATGACCGCGCCCTTGCCGAACACGATGCCCGCACCGTTGATCAGGAACACGCGGCCGTTGGAGCCCAGCGTGCCGAGGATCTCGCTCGGGCTGCCGCCGACGACACGGTTGAGCACCGCGCTCCTGGCGTTCTGCTGCTGGAAGTAGACGCTTTGCCCGGCGCCGATGCCGAAGCTCTGCCAGTGGATCACCGCCCCCGGGGTGTTGGTCACCTGCAGGTGCGAGCCCTGCTGGCTGATCTGCGCCGAACCGCGCACGACCTGGGCGCCCTGGGGCAGCGCGTGGGCGGCCGGCACCGCGAAGCCCAGCGCCAGCGCCGCGGCCAGCGGCCGGACCGGGAAGCCCCGGCGGGCGGCGGGTGGAACGGGGGCCGTGCCACGTCGCGCCTGGCGGACGGGACGGGACGCCGCCGCGGACGGGACGTCGACCCGCGGCACGGTGGAAAAGGACATGCGTGCGGTCATTGAGGTCTCCCCTTCCGCGCGCCACCGACAGCCGCGGACCGGTACAGCACCCTCCGGAACCAGCAGGGAAACCACCGCCCGAGACGGCCGCGCAAGGTCCTGACGCCAATCCCCTGTCCGGAGCTTGGCGATTACATCATCGTTGCGCGATCCTGCGTAACCCTCGTCCTAGGGATATGTGCGCAGGGCCGGTCAGCCTGCCGGCAGCGCCTGCAGGGCCGTGCGCACCGCCTCGTCGAGGGTTTCCAGGGGGCAGGCCAGGGCCGCACGCGCGCCGCCGGGCACCTCGCGCAGGCGGTTGCCCCAGATCGGGTTCGGGTAGTGGCTGTCCCAGTCGAAGCGGGCGATCACGTGCCAGTGCAGGTGCGGCACGACGTTGCCGAGCGTCGCCAGGTTGACCTTGGCCGGCGCGAGCCGCGCACGCAGAACCCGCTCGATCGCCGAGACGGCACGCATGCACTGCTGCTGCCCGCCTTCGTCCAGGTCGGTCCATTCGGCGACATGGGCCTGCCAGATGACGCGGTAGAAGGCCGGGAAGTCCTCGTCCTCGACCCGCACGACGCGCCAGGCGGCGGTCTGCAGGATCAGCCGCCCGCCGGGGGACCGGCACAGTTCACAATCGGGACGCGTGGCAAGAGGGGAAGCGACGGACATGGTCGAGGAGGCGGGCAGGACGCAAGGAGCGCCATTATCGGCGCAGGGCGGGGCCGGGAGCGAGCGGCTCGCGCTCGCCCGCCAGGCGCTGGCGGCGGCCGACTTCCGCGCCGCGGCGGACCACCTGCAGGCCGCGATGCAGGCGCTGCCGGCCGGGCTGCAACCGTCCGCCTCGATGCGACTCGCCCTGGCCTGTGCGCTGGCGGCCACCGGTGCACTGCGGGAGTCCACCGACGTCGTGCGGCGCATCGCCGCCCCGGCGCGCAACGCGCTGCTGCGCGATCCCCGCACCGACCGGGCGCTGGCCGAGGTGCTCGCGGTGGGCTGGGACGCCCACCAGGTGCAGGCATTGCTGTGCGCCTACGCGATGCGCATGGGCCGATGGGGGTACCGGGCCGGCTTCGTCGAGGCGCTGCACGCCATCGCCGGGATGCGTGCCGGCGTGCCGCTGCACCGCTCGCTGGTGTTCGACGCCTTCTCGTTCGGCCAGCCGGACGCGCTGGTCGCGGCGCTGAGCGCCCGCTTCGCCGAGGACCGCGGCGCGCGCCCGCCCCCGCCGCCGGCGAAGTCCCTGCCGGACGACGGCCGGCGCGTGCGGGTGGCGCTGCTGTCCGGCGAATGGCGCCGCCACCCGACCTGCATGCTGCACCGCGACCTGGTCGCCGCCCTCGACCGCCGCCGGCTGCACCTGACCGCCATCCACCTGGATCCGGTCACCGACCACCACACCGAGGACCTGCGCAGCCTGTGCGACGACTGGCTGCACTGGCCGCAACCCGACCCGGCCGCGGCCGCCCGGGCCATGCGCGAGCGCGGCTTCGACATCGTCTGGGTGCTGGGCAGCTTCCAGCAGACCCCGGTGGCCGAGGTGCTGGTGCATCGGCCGGCGCCGCTGGCGATCAACGGGCTGGCCTCGTACTACCCGCACGGCCCGGCGCTGGTCGACTACACCGTGATCGACCCGCTGACCGTGCCGCCGACGGTGCGCCCCCACTGGCGCGAGGCGCTGGTCCTGCTGCCCGCCTCGGCCTACGTGCTCGGGCCGGTGCCGGCCGAGCCGCCGGTCACGACCACGCGAGCCGCACTGGGCTGGCCCGAGGACCGGCTGGTCCTCGCGGCGCCGCACCAGGCCTACAAGCTGTCGCCGGAATGCGCCGCGCTGTGGTCGGCGGTGCTGCGGCGCTGCCCGGATGCGCTGCTGTGGCGCGTGCAGGGGCCGGCGCTGGCCGAACGGCACTGGGCGCAGGCGCTGCAGGCGCACGGGGTCGATCCGGCACGGCAGATCGTCACCCCACCGGTCGGCTGGGCCGAGCACCAGGCGCGGCTGGCCTGTGCCGACCTGTTCCTCGATGCCACCCCGATGGGCGGGCACACGACGCTGCTCGAGGCCCTGCGCCAGGGCGTGCCGGCGGTGACGCTGCACGGCCCGGGGCCGGCCGGGCGCATCGGCCATGCGCTGCTGGACGCGTTCGGCCTGCGCGAGGGCTGCTGCGCCGACGCGGCAGGCTACGTGGAGACGGTGGTGCGCTGGGCGCAGGACCCGGCGGTGCGCCGGCGCTGGCGCGAGGTGCTGGAGGCGCGCCGGCCGGGCGGCCGCGGGCCGCTCAGCCCGAGCCTGGACCCGGCGCGCCACGCGCGCTGGTGGGAGGCACTGCTGCTGCACGCCTGGCAGCGCCACCGCGCCGGGCTGCCGCCGGCCTCGTTCACGGTGGAAGACCAGGAGCTGGTCCGCCCCGCCCCCTGAAGGCGCGGGGCCGGCGCCGGCCTCAGACCAGCACGCGCTCGATGCCGCCGGCGTTGGCGCGCGCCACGTACTGCGGCAGCCAGTCCTCGCCGAGGATGCGGCGCGCCATCTCGACCACGATGTAGTCGGCTTCCAGCAGGCCGTTGTCCAGGTCGTTGCCGTAGCGGGAGAGGCCCTGCAGGCAGCTCGGGCAGGAGGTCAGGATCTTGATGTTGTCGCGCTCGCCGACCGCGCCGCTGGCGCGCAGCGCCGCCTCGCCCTTGCGGATCTCCTCTTCCTTGCGGAAGCGGATCTGCGTGGAGATGTCCGGGCGCGTGACGCCGAGCGTGCCCGACTCGCCGCAGCAGCGGTCGCTCTTGAGCACCTGCTCGCCCACCAGCGCCTTGACCGTCTTCATCGGGTCCTGCTGCTTCATCGGGCTGTGGCAGGGGTCGTGGTACAGGTACGCGCCACCGCCCTCCAGCCTGATGCCCTTTTCCAGCAGGAACTCATGGATGTCGACGATGCGGCAGCCGGGGAAGATCTTGTCGAACTCGTACCCCTGCAGCTGGTCGTAGCAGGTGCCGCAGCTGACCACCACGGTCTTGATGTCCAGGTAGTTCAGCGTGTTGGCCACGCGGTGGAACAGCACCCGGTTGTCGGTGATGATCTTCTCGGCCTTGTCGAACTGGCCCGAGCCGCGCTGCGGGTAGCCGCAGCACAGGTACCCGGGCGGCAGCACGGTCTGCACGCCCGCATGCCACAGCATCGCCTGCGTGGCCAGGCCGACCTGCGAGAACAGGCGCTCCGAGCCGCAGCCGGGGAAGTAGAACACCGCCTCGCTGTCGACGCTGGTGCGCTGCGGGTCGCGGATGATCGGGACGTACTCCTTGTCCTCGATGTCCAGCAGCGCGCGCGCCGTCCTGGTCGGCAGCCCGCCCGGCAGCTTCTTGTTGACGAAGTGGATCACCTGCTCCTTGATCGGGGCGGTGCCCACGGTCGCGGGCGGGTGCGCGGTCTGGCGCTTGGCCAGGCCGCCGAGAAGGTCGTGCGCCAGCCGCTGCGCCTTGAACCCGACGCCGACCATGGCCGTGCGGGCCAGCTTGATGGTCTGCGGGTTGGTCGCGTTGAGCATGAACATCGCCGCCTTGTTGCCGGGGCGGAAGCTCTTCTTGCCCATCTTGCGCAGCAGGTTGCGCATGTTCATCGACACGTCGCCGAAGTCGATCTTCACCGGGCAGGGCGTGACGCACTTGTGGCAGACCGTGCAGTGGTCGCCCACGTCCTCGAACTCCTCCCAGTGGCGGATCGACACGCCGCGGCGCGTCTGCTCCTCGTAGAGGAAGGCCTCGATCAGCAGCGAGGTGGCGAGGATCTTGTTGCGCGGGCTGTACAGCAGGTTGGCGCGCGGCACGTGCGTGGCACACACCGGCTTGCACTTGCCGCAGCGCAGGCAGTCCTTGATCGACGCGGCGATGTCGCCGATGTCGCTCTGCTGCATGATCAGCGACTCGTGCCCCATCAGCCCGAAGCTCGGCGTGTAGGCATTGGTCAGGTCCGCGTACATGCCGGGCTCGCGCATCAGCTTGCCCTTGTTGAAGCGGCCGTGCGGGTCGACGCGCTTCTTGTAGTCGATGAAGTCGCGCAGCTCCTCGTCGCTCAGGAACTCGAGCTTGGTGATGCCGATGCCGTGCTCGCCCGAGATCACGCCGCCCAAGCTGCGCGCCAGCTTCATGATGCGGCCGACCGCCTCGTGCGCGGTCTGCAGCATCTCGTAGTTGTCGCTGTTGACCGGGATGTTGGTGTGCACGTTGCCGTCGCCGGCATGCATGTGCAGCGCCACCCAGACGCGCCCGCGCAGCACCTCCTTGTGGATGCGCTTGCACTCCTCGATGACGGGCGCGAAGGCCGCGCCGGCGAACAGCGCCTGCAGCGGCTTGAGCACCTGGGTCTTCCACGAGGCGCGCAGGCTGTGGTCCTGCAGCTGCTGGAAGTAGGTGCGACCGTCCGGCTGCGGCACGTCCAGCTGCACCATCCAGCCATGCCACAGCTCGCGCGTGGCGCGGATCAGGTCCAGCGCCTGGTGCACGCGGTCCTCCAGCAGCTCCGCGCTGGGGATCTCGCTCGCGTCGTCGGTCTTGCCCAACGGCAGGTGGCCGGCCGAGAAGAACTTCTCCAGCGCGTCCAGCAGCTGCAGCTTGTTGCGCAGCGACAGCTCGATGTTGATGCGCTCGATCCCCTCGGTGTACTCGCCCATGCGGGGCAGCGGGATCACCACGTCCTCGTTGATCTTGAAGGCGTTGGTGTGCCTGGAGATCGCCGCGGTGCGCTTGCGGTCCAGCCAGAACTTCTTGCGCGCGTCCGGCGAGACGGCCACGAAGCCCTCGCCCGAGCGGCTGTTGGCCATGCGCACCACCTCCGAGGCGGCGCGCGCGACCGCATCGGGGTCGTCGCCGACGATGTCGCCGATCAGCACCATCTTGGGCAGCGTGCCGCGCTTGGACTTGGTCGCGTAGCCGACCGCCTTCAGGTAGCGGTCGTCCAGGTGCTCCAGGCCGGCCAGGATCGCGCCGCCGCGCTTCTGCTCGGCGAACATGTAGTCCTTGATCTCGACGATGGCGGGCACCGCATCCTTGGGGTTGCCGAAGAACTCCAGGCACACCGTGCGGGTGTGCGCCGGCATGCGGTGCACCACCCAGCGCGCCGAGGTGATCAGGCCGTCGCAGCCTTCCTTCTGCACGCCCGGCAGGCCGGCGAGGAACTTGTCGGTGACGTCCTTGCCCAGGCCTTCCTTGCGGAACTTGCGGCCCGGGATGTCCAGCCGCTCGGTGCGCACCAGCGTCTTGCCGTCGGCCTCGTAGTAGCGCAGCTCGAAGCTGGCCACGTCGACGTCGTGGATCTTGCCGAGGTTGTGGTTCAGGCGCACCACCTCGAGCCACTGCGCCTCGGGCGTGACCATGCGCCAGGAGGCCAGGTTGTCCAGCGCGGTGCCCCACAGCACGGCCTTCTTGCCGCCGGCGTTCATCGCGATGTTGCCGCCGATGCACGAGGCCTCGGCCGAGGTCGGGTCCACCGCGAACACGAAGCCGCCGCGCTCGGCCGCATCGGCCACCCGCTGGGTGACCACGCCTGCCTCGGTCCAGATCGTCGGCACCGGCCGGTCCACGCCCGGCAGCGAGACGAACTCGACCTCGGACATGCGCTCGAGCTTCTCGGTGTTGATGACGGCCGACTGCCACACCAGCGGCACCGCGCCGCCCGTGTAGCCGGTGCCGCCGCCGCGCGGGATGATGGTCAGGCCCAGCTCGATGCAGCCCTGCACCAGCCCGGCCATCTCGGCCTCGCTGTCGGGCGTCAGCACGACGAAGGGGTACTCGACGCGCCAGTCGGTCGCGTCCGTCACGTGCGAGACGCGGCTCAGGCCGTCGAACTTGATGTTGTCGCGCGCGGTGTGGCGGCTCAGCACCTTCACCGTGCGGCGGCGCAGCTCGGCGATCTGGTCGAACTGGTCGGCAAAGGCCTGCACCGCGGCCCGGGCGGCATCCAGCAGCTCGCCGACCAGGGCGTCGCGCGCCGCGTCGGCCCCCGGCGTGCGGCGGCGCTCGATCTCCTGCAGGCGATGGTGCAGGGCCTCGATCAGCAGGCGGCGGCGCTTGGGGTTGTCCAGCAGGTCGTCCTGCAGGTAGGGATTGCGCTGCACCACCCAGATGTCGCCCAGCACCTCGTAGAGCATGCGCGCCGAACGCCCGGTCTGGCGCTCCTCGCGCAGCCGGTTCAGCACCTCCCATGCGCGCGGCCCGAGGATGCGGATGACGATCTCGCGGTCGGAGAACGAGGTGTAGTTGTAAGGAATCTCGCGCAGGCGGGGCGCGGCGTGCGCGTCCTGCAGGCCGTTCGGATCGGCCGCGATGTCCTTCAGGGGAAGCGGTGCGTTCATGGGCGCCGGGCGCAAAGGCTCGTGGGGGGTTGTAACTGCGCTTAAACCGTGATGGTATCGCAGGCGCTTTTTCCGCCCGGCCGCCCCGGGAAACCTCCGGCCGTGCGAATGGCGCCCGAAATGCTTCCAAGTGGGGCTAACCCGGTTGTTCGCCACCCCGCATCTGTGTGAGAAACGTCGCTGTCATACATCGGTACCAGACTGTGCAGGCAGGGCTCCCGTACCCGCCTGCGTCCTATTTGGAGTGAGCATGAAAGTGAAATCTGTTGCGCTGGCTTCGACCCTCGCCGCCGCCGTGTGGTGCGCGCCTGCCCACGCCCGGATCGAGATCCAGTGGTGGCACGCCATGGGCGGTGCCCTCGGCGAATGGGTCAACGATCTGGCCAAGCAGTTCAACGAAAGCCAGAACGAGTACCGCATCGTTCCGACCTTCAAGGGCTCGTATGACGAATCGATGACCGCGGCGATCGCCGCCTTCCGCGCCGGCAACGCCCCGCACATCCTGCAGGTGTTCGAGGTCGGCACGGCCACGATGATGGCCTCCAAGGGCGCCATCAAGCCGGTCGGCGAGGTGATGCGCCAGGCCGGGCTGAAGTTCGACCCGAAGGCCTACATCCCGGCCGTGGCGGGCTACTACACCGCCCCGAACGGCGAGATGCTGAGCTTCCCGTTCAACAGCTCGACCACCGTCTTCCACTACAACAAGGACGCCTTCAGGGAAGCCGGCCTGGACCCGGAGAACCCGCCCAAGAGCTGGCCTGAAGTCGCCCTGGCCGCCGCCAAGCTGAAGGCCGCCGGCCACAAGTGCCCGTTCACGACCAGCTGGATCAGCTGGACCCAGCTGGAGAGCTTCTCGACCTGGCACAACGTCGAGTTCGCCACGCTGAACAACGGCTTCGGCGGCACCGCCACCCGGCTGTCGTTCAACTCGCCGCTGCACGTGCGCCACTTCGAGAACCTGGCCAACATGGCCAAGCAGGGGCTGTTCGTCTACAAGGGCCGCGGCAACTCGGCCGACGGCACCTTCGTCTCGGGCGAGTGCGCGATGATCACCGGCTCCTCCGGCCTGTACGGCAACATCAAGCGCAACGCCAAGTTCGCCTCCGGCACCTCGGCGCTGCCGTACTACCCCGACGTGCCCGGCGCGCCGCAGAACACCGTGATCGGCGGCGCCAGCCTGTGGGTGATGGCCGGCAAGAAGCCCGAGGAATACAAGGGCGTGGCGCAGTTCTTCGCCTTCCTGTCCAAGCCCGAGGTGGCCGCGGCCAGCCACCAGCGCACCGGCTACCTGCCGGTCACGCTGGCGTCCTACGAGCTGACCGAAAAGAGCGGCTTCTACAAGGAGAACCCCGGCACGGACGTGGCCGTCACGCAGATGATCCGCAAGACGACCGACAAGTCGCGCGGCATCCGCCTGGGCAACTTCGTGCAGATCCGCACCATCATCGACGAGGAAACCGAGCAGATCTGGGCCGGCCGCAAGACCGTCAAGGAAGCCCTGGATGCGGCCGTCAAGCGCGGCAACGAGCAGCTGGAGCGCTTCCAGCGGTCCGCCAAGCTCTGACCTGCGCTCACCCGAGTATCCTGTGTGCCCTCCCGGTACCCCCGGGAGGGCTTTTCGATTGCTGACGGGCCGTCACCCGGCCCGTCGCCCGCCTCATGGAAAAACGCGTCCGTTTCCGCTCCCGGTGGCTGCCCTGGCTGCTGATCGCGCCCCAGATGGCCATCGTGCTGGTGTTCTTTTTCTGGCCTGCGGCGCAGGCGCTCTACCAGAGCGTGCTGCAGCAGGACGCCTTCGGGATGTCGGTCGAGTTCGTCGGCCTGGAGAACTTCCAGCGCCTGCTGGACGACCCGACCTACATCGATTCGTTCAAGACCACCGCGCTGTTCTCGGTGCTGGTGGCCGTGTGCGGCCTGTCGGTCGCGCTGCTGCTGGCCGTGATGGCCGACCGCGTGGTGCGCGGCGCCGCCGTCTACAAGACGCTGCTGATCTGGCCCTACGCCGTCGCCCCGGCGGTGGCCGGGGTGCTGTGGCTGTTCCTGTTCGCCCCCTCGATCGGCGTGATCAGCTACGCGCTGCAGTCGCTCGGCTACGACTGGAACCACCTGCTCGACGCAGGCGATGCGATGACGCTGATCGTCATTGCCGCGGTCTGGAAGCAGATCTCCTACAACTTCCTGTTCTTCCTGGCCGGGCTGCAGTCCATCCCGCGCTCGCTGGTCGAGGCCGCTGCCATCGACGGCGCACGGCCCTGGCGGCGCTTCTGGACCATCGTGTTCCCGCTGCTGTCGCCGACCACCTTCTTCCTGCTGGTGATCAACGTCGTCTACGCCTTCTTCGACACCTTCGCGATCGTCGATGCCGCCACCCAGGGCGGGCCGGGCAAGGAGACCGCGATCCTGGTCTACAAGCTGTACTACGACGGCTTCAAGGCGCTGGACATGGGCGGCTCGGCCGCGCAGTCGGTGGTGCTGATGGTCATCGTGATCGTGCTGACCGTCATCCAGTTCCGCTACATCGAACGCAAGGTGACCTACTGAGCAAGAACCCGGCGGCCGCCCGGGCCGCACGACGGCCCCCGGCCTGCCCCACGCATGGAGCTTCCATCCGATGAACACGTTGACGATCGCTGCAGGAGACCGGCATGGTTGAGCGGCGTCCGGCATTGACGGTGCTGTCGCACCTGATCCTCATCCTCGGGGTGCTGATCGTGGCCTTCCCGGTCTACGTGACCTTCGTCGCGTCGACCCAGACCGCCGAGCAGATCGCCCAGTCGCGCCCGCTGTCGCTGCTGCCGGGCGACCACATGATCGAGACCTACAGCCGCGCCTTCTTCGGCGGCAAGGGCGACTACGGCAGTACCAAGGCGCCGGTCGGCCAGATGCTGTGGGTCAGCTTCGTGATGGCGATGGTGATCGCCATCGGCAAGATCGCGATCTCGCTGCTGTCGGCCTTCGCGGTGGTGTACTTCCGCTTCCCGCTGCGGAGCCTGTGCTTCTGGATGATCTTCGTCACCCTGATGCTGCCGGTGGAAGTGCGCATCGGCCCGACCTACGAGGTGGTCAGCAACCTGGGCATGCTCAACACCTACGCGGGCCTGACGGTGCCGCTGATCGCCTCGGCCACCGCGACCTTCCTGTTCCGGCAGTTCTTCCTCACCGTGCCCGACGAGCTCGTCGAGGCCGCGCGCATGGACGGCGCCGGGCCGATGCGCTTCTTCAAGGACGTGCTGGTGCCGCTGTCGGCCACCTCGATCGCGGCACTGTTCGTCATCCAGTTCATCTACGGCTGGAACCAGTACCTGTGGCCGCTGCTGGTCACCACCAGCGAGGACATGACGCCCATCGTCATGGGCATCAAGCGCCTGGTGGCCGGCGAGGCCTACACCGAGTGGAACGTCGTGATGGCCACCGCGATGCTCGCGATGGTGCCGCCCGCGCTGGTGGTGCTGCTGATGCAGAAGTGGTTCGTCAAGGGCCTGGTCGACTCCGAGAAATAACCCATCGTTGCTTCACTCATGGCATCCATTTCGCTGCGACACGTCATCAAGCGCTACGGCACCGGCCCCAAGGCCAATCAGGTCATCCACGGTGTCGACGCCGAGATCGCCGACGGCGAGTTCATCGTCATCGTCGGCCCGTCGGGCTGCGGCAAGTCCACCCTGCTGCGCATGGTGGCCGGGCTGGAGGAGATCACCGAAGGCGAGATCGCCATCGGCTCGCGCGTGGTCAACAACCTGGAGCCTTCCGAGCGCGACATCGCGATGGTGTTCCAGAACTACGCGCTGTACCCGCACATGACGGTGTACGACAACATGGCCTACGGCCTGAAGATCAAGCGCCTGCCCAAGGACGAGATCCGCCGCCGCGTCGAGAAGGCCGCCGCGATCCTGGAGCTGGGCCACCTGCTCGACCGCAAGCCGCGGCAGCTCTCCGGCGGCCAGCGCCAGCGCGTCGCGATGGGCCGCGCCATCGTGCGCGAGCCGCAGGTGTTCCTGTTCGACGAGCCGCTGTCCAACCTGGACGCCAAGCTGCGCGTGCAGACCCGGCTGGAGATCCAGAAGCTGCACCGCGAGCTGGGCATCACCTCGCTGTTCGTCACCCACGACCAGGTCGAGGCGATGACGCTGGCCCAGCGCATGATCGTGATGAACGCCGGCCGCATGGAGCAGTTCGGCACGCCCGAGGAGGTCTACGCCCGCCCGGCCACCACCTTCGTCGCCGGCTTCATCGGCTCGCCGCCGATGAACCTGCTGGAAGGCGCCGCCGAGGGCGGCCGCTTCCACGGCGAGGGCACGGCGCTGGAGCTGCCGGCCGGCACCCCGACACCCGCCGGCCGCGCCATCCTGGGCGTGCGCCCGGAGCACCTGTCGGTGCAGGCCGACGGCAACGGCTGGCCGGTGACCGTGGAGATGGTCGAGGTGCTGGGCGCCGAGCGCCTGGTCTACGGCAAGCTGGGCCCGTGGGCGGTCGTCGTGCGCACCGACGACAGCCAGCTGCACCCGCAGGTCGGCCAGACCCTGCACGTGCGCCCGCACCCGGGCAAGCTGCACTGGTTCGACGCCGAACGTCACACCCGCATCGAGCCCGCCGCATGACGACGAAGCTGGAGCCCTGGCCCTACCCGCTGTGGATCGCCCACCGCGGCGCCGGCAAGCTGGCGCCCGAGAACACGCTGGCTGCCTTCCGCGAAGGCGCGGCGCACGGCTACCGCATGTTCGAGTGCGACGCCAAGCTGAGCGCCGACGGCACCCTGTTCCTGCTGCACGACGCGACGCTGGAGCGCACCACCGACGGCCAAGGCGTGGCCGGCGACCGGCCCTGGGCCGAGCTGAGCCGGCTGGACGCCGGCGGCTGGCACGGCCGCCGCTATGCCGGCGAGCCGGTGCCGACGCTGGAGGCGCTGGCGCGCTACGTGCTGCGCAACGGCTTTTTCCTCAACATCGAGATCAAGCCCACGCCCGGCCACGAGGAGGCCACCGGCCGCGCCGTCGCCGAGGCCTGCGCGCGCTGGTGGCGCGACAGCCGCCACCCGCCCGCCGCGCTGCCGCTGCTGACCTCCTTCAAGCCCGCCGCGCTGCAGGCGGCCCGCGCCGCACAGCCGCAGCTGCCGCGCGGCCTGCTGCTCGACCACTGGCGCGACGGCTGGCGCGACGAGGTGCGCGCGCTCGAGTGCGTGGCCGTCGTCGCACACTGGAGCATGCTGGACGCGGCCACGATCGCCGAGGTCCACGCACTGGGCTGCCGCGCGCTGGCCTACACGGTCAACGATCCCTGCGAGGCGCAGCGGTTGCTGGCTGCCGGCATCACCGGGCTGATCACCGACGCGGTGGACCGCTTCTCGCCCGGCACCACCGTGCTCGACTGAGCCGTCCCCTCCCCCGACAGGCACCCGCAAGTACCCGCGCGCGACGCCGCCCTATGCCGGGGCGCGCTGGACGCGCGCGGCCATGCATGTCCTAATCGTCAGCGGTGAGGGACTGGCGGCGCCCCGACCTGCCGCACCGGCGGCGGTGCGCCGTGAAAGGCGATCGAGATGCGCTTGGCAGTCCTGTCCGCGCTGCTGCCCCGGCCGGCCCTGCGCCGCGCACTGGCGTGGCTGCTGTGCTGCGCGCCGGCCTGCATCGCCGCCCTGCCGGCACCGGGCTGGGGCGCCCCCGGCACCGTCACCCAGGTCACCATCGACGGCCCGATCGGCCCGGCCACCGCCGAGCACGTGCGCCGCGGCCTGGAGCACGCCGCGCGCGACGGCCACCGCCTGGTGATCCTGCAAATGGACACGCCGGGCGGCCTGGACACCTCGATGCGCGAGATCATCAAGACCGTCCTCGCCTCGCCGGTGCCGGTGGCGAGCTACGTCGCCCCCGGCGGCGCCCGGGCGGCCAGCGCAGGCACCTACATCCTCTACGCCAGCCACGTCGCCGCGATGGCCCCGGGAACCAACCTGGGCGCGGCGACCCCGGTGGCGATCGGCGGACCGCCGGGCGGCGAAGCACCGCGCCCGTCCGCGCCGCCTGCCTCGGCACAGGCGCCCGCTTCGGCCCCCGGCTCGGCGCTGGAGCGCAAGCAGGTCAACGACGCGGTGGCCTACATCCGCGGGCTGGCGCAACTGCGCGGCCGCAACGCCGACTGGGCCGAGCGCGCGGTGCGCGAGGCGGTCAGCCTGCCGGCGGCAGACGCCCTGGCACAGCGGGTCATCGACCTCGTCGCCCCCGACGTCGACAGCCTGCTGCGGCAGGTCGACGGGCGCACGGTGCAGGTGCAGGGCCGCGAGGTGAAGCTGGAGACCGCCGGCGCCACGGTCGTGCCGCACGAGGCCGACTGGCGGGTGCGCCTGCTGGCGGCCCTCACCCACCCCAGCGTGGCGCTGATGCTGATGATGATCGGCATCTACGGCCTGTTCTTCGAGTTCTCCAACCCCGGCGTCGGCATCCCGGGCGTGCTGGGCGGCATCTGCCTGCTGCTGGCCTTGTACGCCTTGCAGCTGCTGCCGGTCGATTACGCCGGCCTGGGGCTGGTCCTGCTGGGCGTCGCGCTGATGGCCGCCGAGGCCTTCGCGCCCAGCTTCGGCGTGCTCGGCCTGGGCGGGGCGCTGGCCTTCGGCATCGGCGCGGTGATCCTGATCGACACCGACGCGCCCGGCTTCGGCATCCCGCTTGCCTTCATCGTCACGCTGGCCGCCGTCAGCGCGCTGGTGATCGGCGCGATCGCGACCATGGCGCTGAAGGCGCGTCGCCGCGCGGTGGTCACCGGCGACGAGGCGCTGGCCGGCAGCCTGGCCGAGGTGCTGGAAACCGACGCGGAAGGCGCCTGGGTGCTGCACGCCGGAGAGCGCTGGCGCGCGCATGGCACGGCCCCGCTGCGGCCGGGGCAGCAGGCCCGGGTGCTCGGCCGGCGCGGGCTGGTGCTGGAGGTCGAGCCGCTCGACGGCGACCACTCCCCGACACGCACGACAGGAGGCAGACCATGATCTTCAACTTCGGTTTCGGCGGCATCGTGATCCTGGCGCTTCTCGCGCTTCTGGTCTCGGCCCTGCGCATCCTGCGGGAATACGAGCGCGGGGTCGTGTTCCAGCTGGGCCGCTTCTGGAAGGTCAAGGGCCCGGGACTGGTGTTCGTGATCCCGGGCATCCAGCAGATGGTGCGCGTGGACCTGCGCACGCTGGTGCTGGACGTGCCCAAGCAGGACGTGATCTCGCGCGACAACGTCTCGGTGCAGGTCAACGCGGTGGTCTACTTCCGCGTCGTCGACCCGCAGAAGGCCATCATCCAGGTCGAGAACTACGCCAACGCGACCAGCCAGCTCGCGCAGACCACGCTGCGCGCGGTGCTCGGCAAGCACGACCTGGACGAGATGCTGGCCGAGCGCGAGCGGCTCAACATGGACATCCAGCAGGTGCTGGACGCGCAGACCGACGCCTGGGGCATCAAGGTCTCGAACGTGGAGATCAAGCACGTGGACCTGGACGAATCGATGGTGCGCGCGATCGCCCGCCAGGCCGAGGCCGAGCGCGAACGGCGCGCCAAGGTGATCCACGCCGAAGGCGAGCTGCAGGCCTCCGAAAAACTGATGCAGGCCGCGCAGATGCTGGCGCGCGAGCCCGGCGCCATGCAACTGCGCTACATGCAGACGCTGGGCTCGATCGCGCACGACAAGACCAACACGATCGTGTTCCCGATGCCGGTGGATCTGCTGGCGGGGTTGGCCGAGGCGCTCAGGCCCAGGGGACAATCTTGAAGGCCGTTTGTGCCGGGGAGGGGCTGCACCGCCCCAGCAGGGACCCGTTGGGGTCACGCACCCGACAGGAGGGCGGGCTCGGCACCACCAGAGCGCCAGATCTGCCGCTATTGATCTTTCGCCCCAGCGCTCTGCACTGCGCGCCCGCGCGGTGCGAGGTGTTCGCGCTGGAATGCGTCGCGGCCGTCTTGCACAAGAGCTGCGTTTGCCTCAGCGAAGGGGTGCGGGAGGCGCCCCCCTGTGCCGACCAGACCGAACGGTCACGCCGCAGCCCCCCTCAGCTAAGGATCGAAGCCCAGCCCCCACGTGACCGGCCTTCGGTGCTCGCCCGGCCCGGCTTGCCGATCCGGCCGTCGGTGGTCATCATTGCCCGACACAGGAGGGCGTGGCCGTGGTGTCCAGGTACCGTCGTCGCAAGGCCGACATCGAAAAGCCGACGTTCCGGTTCCGGCGGGCCGCCCCGGTGGCTGCCGCGGACGCGTCCGGCGGGGACGGCGACACGCCCCGCACCGGGCCCTTGGGGCCTCGGGTGGTCGTCGGCCTGGATGCGCTCTCGCGCTGGATCACGGCCGGCGCACTGCTCCTGCTGCCGCTGGTCGCCCTCGGCTTGATCGTCGCCGGGGTGCTGTCCGGGCTGTCGACCGAGAAGCTGCAGATCGACAAGGTGGACCTGCCGGAACGCCTGGTGCAGGCCGGGATGTCGTCCGAACGGGTCGAGCTGGCGGTGCAGGCGGCGCTCGAACGGCTCGTGCAGCAGGAGGCCATCGGAAGCCCGGAAGGAAGTGGCCGTGCCCCTGACGTGCTGAAACTGCGCGACCCCGTGTCCCTGCTCCACCGGCAGGGGACGGAGGTGGTGATCGCCGGGCAGTTCATCTCGACCCGCCGCGCGGCGTTCCAGGTGCAGCGCTTTCTCGGGATCGGCCGCTTGCAGGCGATGGTCACGCTGCGGGTGGCCGAAGCGCGCGACGGGCTGGACCTGCACGTGCACTACCGCCCGACGCAGGGCGAGGACCGGTTCTGGCGGATGTCGGTGCGCGAAGGCTTCGGGCTGCTGGACGAGCGCGGCGCGCCCTTGCAGCAGCTCGCCATGGAGGTGTTGCTGCACTTCCATCCCTTCCGCGCCATCGAGCTGCTGATGGCGCGCGACTGGCACCGGTGCCGCTGCGTCTCGCCCGCCACCGTCGAGCGCATCCAGCAGCATTTCGACGGGCTGGGCGACTTCGAACTCTTCCAGCTGGTCCAGTACATCGAGGCGTTCCGGCTGCCCGATGCCGCCACGCTACTGCAGTTCGACCCGAGCGAGCAGGGGGACCTGGCGCGGCTGGTGCTCCGCGCACGCCTGCGCCTGCCGGAAGCGCCCTGGCGCGAGGCCGCAAGCACCCGGCAGGCGCGGTTCAGCGTCCAGTCGACAGGGACCGACTGCCTGGCGATGGCAGACAAGCTGCAGCGGCTGGCCGGCACACGGCGGGACCAGGCACTGTACGGAACCAGGGGGCTCGTCCATGTGGCCGAGTGCATTGCGAGCGCGCAGGACCTGGCAGCCCTGCGGCAGCTGCACGCACGGGGCGGGCCACGTGGCATCGATGGGTCTGCCTGGCGAGATGAACTGCCCTACCTCGTCACGGCCCAATTGCTGGTGCGGTCCGGCCAGGCGGACCCGGCGCAGCAGCGCTTCCGCGAGGCAGCCAAGGCCCTGATCACCGACGAGACGGTGCGGGCCGCACTCGCCGATCTCGAGGCCTGGGGCATGGAGACGACCGCCATGGGGAGCGTGTCCGGGGCCTCGGCCGCAGACACGACCTCCCTGCAAGCCGGTTTCGAGCGCCTCCAGATGCGACAGGCCGAACTACAGCTCGGCCCCACCTGCCGACTGGCGACGGACGAACCGTGGTCGTTTGCCGATGCGCGTTGCCGGCTCGCACCGGACGCGCAGGTGGACCCCGTGGTGCCGGACGACCTGACGACGTTGTTCGTTGCGCCGGAAAGCGCGCTGGTGAAATGCACCGTGTCGCTGGTCGCACGCCCGGGTCAAGCCCTGGCACCGGTGTGCCTGGCGGGAGCCCACTGGAAGCTGGGCCGCGTGGACGTCGCCTGGGGCTGGTTCCAGCAGGCCATGGCGGCACAGGCTGCAGCGCGGCAGGACGAGTTCGGCCTCCTCGACGCGCCGGTCGCACGCGAGACGCTCTTCGGCGGCGCGGCGTGGGCGGGGCTGCACCTGGGTGCCGACGGGCGCACTGTCGCGGACCTGCTCCGGCTGGCAGGCCCGGGGTCCGACGAGGGCAGCGCGTCGGCCCGGCTGTGGGCGATGGGCGTGACCTGCCGCGCCGCTGCCGCGTCCTCCGTCACGCCCGGTTTCGTCGACCGCCCAGCCGTTCCCCGGGCAGAACTCGACCCCCTCGCTGACCGGGTGCCCTGGATCGTGGCCGAGCGAGGCCGGCGCGCCCTGGCCCGCGGCGATCACGCGGGGGCGCGCGAAGCGGCAGCGTCCCTGCTGGTGGCGTCGCGCAAGGAGCCAGCCTCCTTTGCGCATCCTGACCCGGTGGATCCCCGCGCCTTCGAGGGCCACCTGCTGATGGGACTGGCGCTCCTCGGGCAGGGCCATCGGGAACGGGCTCACGAAAGCTTCGGAAAGGCTGTTGCCTTGCGCCCCTATTCGGTCGAAGCGAACGTGTTGCGCTCCACGGCGTTCGACATGCCGCCGCACCCGGGGCATCGCCACCCCTGCGTGCCGGCCGGGGAACGGTACGCCGGCAGCCAGGCACTGCAGGACTTCCATGCGCACGAGGCGATCGTCGTGCCGGTGCCGGGTCGATCCGGTGTCCAGGCCCTGCAACGGCGACCGCCCTGACCGTGGCAGCGGCAACGGCGTCGCACGGGCCCGGTTTCAAGGCGCAAACACCCACATCAACGCGAACGTCATCACGACGTAGCGCAGGAACTTGCCGATCGCCATGTACAGCACGCAGGGCCAGAACGGCAGCTTGAGCCAGCCGGCAACCACGCACAGCGGGTCGCCCAGCACCGGCAGCCAGGACAGCAGGCAGGCGCGCGGGCCGAAGCGTTCCAGCCAGCCGAGCACGCGGTGCTGCACCGTGCGGTGCGTCATGCGCTCGTAGGCCACCTCGGCGCCGTAGCCCATCCACCAGCAGATCGCCCCGCCCAGGGTGTTGCCCAGCGTGGCGACCGCGATGCCCGGCCACAGCATGGCAGGGTTGAGGCGCACCAGGCCGTACAGCGCGGGCTCGGAGCCCACCGGCACGATGGTGGCCGAGATGGTCGCGACGACGAACAGCGTCGTCAGCCCGTACTCGGGCAGTGCCAGCAGGTCGAGCAGTCGTTGCAGCCACCATTCCATGGGGCGCGATTATCGCGACGGGCCGCAACCGCATGCGGCGCGGCCCCGGCGCCCTTCGTTGCCGCGATCCTTGGAACACCCCGACCGCAGCGCGGCACGGCGCATGCCGGTGCCGACGGGAGATGCATTTCATCTGTTGAAAGGTGCGACGGCTATACTTTGCCTCCTTTTTCAGCACCCCTTCCCACGCCGTTCCTCCCATGCGCCTCGGCCCGTTCGAACTGCCGAATCCGCTTTTCGTCGCGCCCATGGCCGGGGTGACGGACCGGCCATTCCGGCAGCTGTGCAAGCGGCTCGGCGCGGGCTATGCGGTCAGCGAGATGGTGACCTCGCGGCGCGACCTGTGGAACAGCCTCAAGACCTCGCGCCGCGCCAACCATGACGGCGAATCGGCGCCGATCGCGGTGCAGATCGCCGGCACCGAGCCGATCATGATGGCCGAGGCCGCGGTCTACAACATCGAGCGCGGCGCGCAGATCATCGACATCAACATGGGCTGCCCGGCCAAGAAGGTGTGCAACAAGTGGGCGGGCTCGGCGCTGATGCAGGACGAGGCGCTGGCCGCGCGCATCGTCGAGGCGGTGGTCACGGCCTGCACGCCGCACGGCGTGCCGGTGACGCTGAAGATGCGCACCGGCTGGTGCCAGCAGCACCGCAACGCGCTCGTGATCGCGCGCGCCGCGGAGGCCGCGGGGGTGGCGATGGTCACCATCCACGGCCGCACGCGCGAGCAGGGCTACAAGGGCCGGGCCGAGTACGACACCATCGCCGCGGTCAAGGCCGCGCTGCGCATCCCGGTGGTGGCCAATGGCGACATCGACTCGCCGCAGAAGGCCCGCGAGGTGCTGCAGCGCACCGGCGCCGACGCGCTGATGATCGGCCGTGCGGCGCAGGGACGGCCCTGGATCTTCCGGGAGATCGCCCATTACCTCGCCACCGGCGAGCACCTGCCGCCGCCGCGCGTGCCGGAGGTGCGCCAGTGGCTGGTCGAGCACCTGCATGACCACTACGCGCTGTACGGCGAGTACGCCGGGGTGCGCACGGCCCGCAAGCACATCGGCTGGTACGTGCGCGGCCTGCCCGGCGGCGAAGCGTTCCGCCGCGCGATGAACGCACTCGAGACCTGCGACGCACAGCTGCAGGCCGTCCACGACTACTTCGATCAACTGGCCGCGTCGCACGAACGGCTGCCCGAGCCGCAGCCCGCCGACGACGATGCCCTGACCCTGGAAGCAGCATGAGCAAGAAGAACATCGAAGAGTGCATCCGCGCCAGCCTGGAGGCCTACTTCAAGGACCTGCGCGGCGAGGAGCCGCACTCGATGTACGAAATGATCATCCACGTGGTCGAAAAGCCCCTGCTGGAAACCGTGATGCAACATGCGGACGGCAACCAGTCGCGCGCGGCCGAGTGGCTCGGCATCAACCGCAACACGCTGCGCCGCAAGCTGGTGGAACACAAGCTGCTGAAGTGATGGCCGCCGGCAGCCCGGGACGCCTGCGGCACACCCGGCCCCGCCCTCCCCGAATCCCCCAAGAAACCCGAGACCACGAACATGCAAGCCCTGCTCTCCGTATCCGACAAGACCGGCATCGTCGAATTCGCCCAGTCGCTGCACGCGCTCGGCGTCAAGCTGCTGTCCACCGGCGGCACCGCGAGGCTGCTGGCCGAAAAAGGCCTGCCGGTGACCGAGGTGTCCGAGGTGACCGGCTTCCCCGAGATGCTGGACGGCCGCGTCAAGACGCTGCACCCGCGCATCCACGGCGGCCTGCTGGCCCGGCGTGACCTGCCCGAGCACATGGCCGCGCTGCAGCAGCACGGCATCGACACGATCGACCTGCTGATCGTGAACCTGTACCCGTTCAAGCAAGCCACCGCGCGCCCCGACTGCACGCTGGAAGACGCGATCGAGAACATCGACATCGGCGGCCCGGCGATGCTGCGTGCCGCGGCGAAGAACTGGCAGGACGTGGCGGTGGTGATCGATCCGGCCGACTACGCGCGCGTGCTGGAGGAGCTCAAGGCCGGGCAGATCCAGCGCAGCACCAAGTTCATGCTGGCCAAGAAGGTGTTCGCGCACACCGCCGCCTACGACGGCATGATCACCAATTACCTGACCTCGCTGGCCGAAGGCGCCGAGAACGCCACCGCGGCCGTGCCTCAGCGCAGCGAGTACCCGGCGGTGTTCAACCTGCAGCTGCACAAGACGCAGGACATGCGCTACGGCGAGAACCCGCACCAGAGCGCGGCGTTCTACCGCGACGCCGCCCCCGTGGCCGGCGCGCTGGCGCACTACCGCCAGCTGCAGGGCAAGGAGCTGTCCTACAACAACATCGCCGACGCCGACGCCGCGTGGGAATGCGTCAAGACCTTCGACGCGCCGGCCTGCGTGATCATCAAGCACGCGAACCCCTGCGGCGTGGCGGTGGGCGCCAACGTCGCCGAGGCCTACGCCAAGGCCTTCAAGACCGATTCGACCTCGGCCTTCGGCGGCATCATCGCGTTCAACCAGCCGCTGGACGGCGCGGCCGCCGAGCTGGTGGCCAAGCAGTTCGTCGAGGTGCTGATCGCCCCGGCCTACACGCCCGAGGCGCTGGCCGTCTTCAAGGCCAAGCAGAACGTGCGCCTGCTGGAAGTGCCCCTGGCGCACGAGCCGAACCCGTTCGACCTCAAGCGCGTGGGCGGCGGCGTGCTGCTGCAGTCGGCCGACGCGAAGAACGTGGCCGCCGGCGAGCTGCGCGTGGTGACCACCAGGCAGCCGACCCCGCAGCAGATGGAAGACCTGCTGTTCGCCTGGAAGGTGGCCAAGTTCGTCAAGAGCAACGCCATCGTGTTCTGCGCCGGCGGCATGACGCTGGGCGTGGGCGCCGGCCAGATGAGCCGCATCGACTCGGCCCGCATCGCCTCGATCAAGGCCGAGAACGCCGGCCTGTCGCTGCAGGGCTCGGCGGTGGCGAGCGACGCCTTCTTCCCGTTCCGCGACGGCCTGGACGTGGTGGCCGATGCCGGCGCGACCTGCGTGATCCAGCCGGGCGGCAGCGTGCGCGACGAGGAAGTGATCGCCGCGGCCAACGAGCGCGGCATCGCGATGGTGTTCACCGGCACGCGCCACTTCCGCCATTGAGTCCCGGCCGGCGGCCTGCGGCGCGCCCGCGAGGGGCAGGCCGCGGGCACGCCGCCGACGGGGCGCCGGCCCGCCCGGCGCCCCCTTCCCCGCACCCGCTACCATTCAGCGCATGACGCTGCCCGAAGCCGTCGGCCTGCTGCTGTCCTTTCTCGTGCGCCTGATCACCGGTGCCCAGGGACACTGGCACGGCTCGGTCCCCACCGCCGAACAGCGCATCTACTTCGCCAACCACCAGAGCCACCTGGACTGGGTGCTGATCTGGTGCGCGCTGCCGGCCGAGCTGCGCGCGCGCACGCGCCCGATCGCCGCGAAGGACTACTGGACCTCGAACCGCCTGCGCCACTGGATCACGCGCGAGGTGTTCAACGCGGTCTACGTGGACCGCCACCGCACCGAGGACCAGGACCCGCTCGAGCCGCTGGTCGCCGCACTGAGGAACGGCGACTCGCTGGTGATCTTTCCCGAGGGCACGCGCGGCCACCTCGACGAGCCGCAGCCGTTCAAGTCCGGGCTGTACCACCTGGCGCAGCAGTTCCCCGAGGTGCAGCTGATCCCGGCCTGGATCGACAACGTGCAGCGCGTGATGCCCAAGGGCGAGGTGGTGCCGGTGCCGATCCTGTGCTCGGTGACCTTCGGCGCGCCGATGCAGCTGCTGCCCGGCGAGGACAAGCGCGCCTTCCTGGAGCGGGCCCGCGAGGCCGTGATCGCCCTGCGGCGCATCGAGAGGGCGGCGTGAGATGAACCTGTTCCGGCAGATGCGGGCCTGGTCGGCCAGCGAGCAGATCGCCCTGCTGTTCGTGATCGTGTTCGGGCTGCTGCTGCTCGCCACCGTGGCGGGCATGGTGATGAGCCTGCGCGCCGCCGACGCCACCGCGCTGGCGCGCGTGGACCGCTTCAAGAAGCAGCTGCGCACCTCCTGGGTGATGGTCACGGTGTTCTGGATCGCCTGGGTGTCCGGCAGCGTCGGCTCGGTGATCCTGTTCGGGCTGGTGTCGTTCCTCGCGCTGCGCGAGTTCATCACGCTGGCGCACACGCGGCGCGGCGACCACCGGGGGCTGATCCTGGCCTTCTTCATCGTGCTGCCGCTGCAGTACTACCTGGTGGCGGCGCGCTACTTCAACCTGTTCTCGGTGTTCATCCCGGTCTACGTGTTCTTCGTGATCCCGGTGATCAGCGCGCTGGCCAACGACCCCGAGCGTTTCCTCGAACGCAACGCCAAGATCCAGTGGGGCATCATGGTGTGCGTGTATGGTCTCAGCCACGCCCCCGCCCTGCTGCTGCTCGACTTCCCCAAGTACGAGGAACGCGGCGCCTTCCTGCTGTTCTTCCTGGTGATGGTGGTGCAATCCTGCATGCTGCTGATGAGCTACGTGGCGCGACACTACCGGCTGGCGCCGGTGGCGCCGCGCATCAGCGCCTCGTTCTCGTGGCGCGCCGCGCTCAACGGCGTGCTCGGCGGCAGCGTGATCGGCGCGTTCCTCTACTGGATCACCCCGTTCAAGGCCGGGCAGGCCTTCGCGATGGCGCTGATCGCCTGCACCGCCGGCACCCTGGGGCATTTCGTGATGAAGGCACTGAAGAAGGACGCGGGCGTGCATTCCTTCGGCGGCGAGGGCCGGCTGGTCACCGGCGGCATCGGGCTGCTGGACCGGGTCGCGCCGATCTGCTTCGCTGCCCCGGTGTTCTTCCATTCCGTACGCTGGTACTTCAAGCTGTGATGCCCCGCACCCCGCCCACGGAAATCCAGGCCCTGCGCGTGCTCGGCATCGACCCCGGCCTGCAGACCACCGGCTTCGGCGTGGTGGACGTCGAGGGCCCGCACCTGCACTACGTGGCCAGCGGCACGATCAAGACGCGCGACGCCGCGCAGGGCGACCTGCCGGCTCGGCTGAAGATCATCTTCGAGGGCGTGCGCGAGGTGGTGAACCGCTACCAGCCCAACGTGGCCTCGGTCGAGATCGTGTTCGTCAACGTCAACCCGCAGTCGACGCTGCTGCTCGGCCAGGCGCGCGGTGCCGCGCTGGCCGGCCTGGTGAGCTGCGACCTGCCGGTCAACGAATACACCGCGCTGCAGATGAAGAAGGCCATCACCGGCCACGGGCTGGCGCGCAAGGAGCAGATCCAGGAGATGGTCGCGCGGCTGCTCAAGCTGCCCGGCCTGCCCAGCAAGGACGCGGCCGACGCACTGGGGCTGGCGATCTGCCACGCCCACGCGGGTGCCTCGTTCGCAGCCCTCACCCGTGCCGGCGGCCAGCTCAACCGCCGCACGCACGGGCACTACAAGGGCGGGCGCACCTACTGAAGGGGCCGCCCGCCCCGCGGCGGCCTCACTCGGTCGGCGCGCCGGCCTGGAACCAGCGCGCGACGAGCGCGCGCTCCTCGTCGGTCATGCCGGTGGCGTTGTTCAGCGGCATGGTGCGCTGCACCGCCACCTGCTGGTACACCGACTGCGCATGGCGCCCGAGCAGCTCGGCCGTGTGCAGCGCGACGTTCTTGTTCTGCAGCTGCTCGTTGTGGCACAGCACGCAGCGCTGGTCGATCACCGTGCGCACCTCGGCGTACGACGGCGGCGGCAGCGCGACCGTGGCTTCGGTGCGGGGCTCGGGCGCGATCCACGCCGCCACGCCCGCCAGCAGCACCACGCCGGCCAGCGCCGCGCCCCAGGGCGGGCGCACGCCCTGCACCTTGGCCTGGTGGCGTGCGACGAAGAAGTGGCGGATCAGCGCGCCGGCCAGCATCACCAGCACCAGCACCAGCCAGTTGTGCTCGTGCGCGTAGAGCATGCCGTAGTGGTTGCTGATCATCGCCACCAGCACCGGCAGCGTGAAGTAGGTGTTGTGCACGCTGCGCTGCTTGCCGCGCTGGCCGTGGATCGGGTCGACCGGCTGGCCGGCCTTCATCTGCGCGATCACCTTGCGCTGGCCGGGAATGATCCAGAAGAACACGTTGGCGCTCATCGCCGTGGCCATCATCGCGCCGACCAGCAGGAAGGCCGCACGGCCCGCGAACAGCTGGCAGGCCAGCCACGACGCCAGCACCACGACCGCGAACACCAGCACGCCGACGATCAGGTCGCCGTGGCGGCGCTGGCCGAACAGGCGGCACACCGCGTCGTAGACCAGCCAGAACACCACCAGGAAGGCCAGGGCGCCGGCCACCGCCATGCCCGGCGACCAGTCGTGCACGGTCTTGTCGACCAGGAAGGTGCCGGCGTTGAAGAGGTACAGCACCGTGAACAGCGCGAAGCCGGTCAGCCAGGTGGAATAGCTCTCCCAGTAGAACCAGTGCAGCTTCTCGGGCAGCTGCTTCGGCGCGACCAGGTACTTCTGCGGGTGGTAGAAGCCGCCGCCGTGCACCGCCCACAGCTCGCCGTCGACGCCCTTGGCCCTGAGGTCCGGGTCGGTCGGCGGGGTGAGGCTGTTGTCCAGGAAGACGAAGTAGAAGGAAGACCCGACCCACGCGATCGCGGTGATCACGTGGGCCCAGCGCAGCAGCAGGTTGGCCCAGTCAAGCAGATAGGCGTCCATGCCTCGATCTCTCTTTGAGGCCCGGGCAGGCCGGGCCGGTTCACCTTACCACTGCGGGCTCTGTAAGGGCGACCGTCGCAACCGGGGCATGACGCGTTCGGTGCGCATGCGCCGGGCTCCGCGGCGACGTTGTCACGGTGTGCTGCTCAGCTGCCCCGGTAGGTCGAGTACGCCCAGGGACTCGCCAGCAGCGGCACATGGTAATGCTGGCCGGCATCGGGGATGCCGAACTCCAGCGGCACCTCGTCCAGGAACGGCGTGTCCGGCAGCGCGACGCCGCGCTGGCGGAAATAGGCCGCCACCGCGAACACCAGCCGGTAGCGCCCCGACACGAACGCCTCGCCCTGCAGCAGCGGCTCGTCGGCGCGGCCGTCCGCGTTGAGGGTGACGGACTTCAGCAGGTCGGCCCGGTCGCCGTCCAGGCGGTACAGGCGTACCGCCATGCCGGCGGCCGGACAGCCGTGCACGGTGTCCAGTACATGAGTGGTCAAGCGGCCCATCGAACAGCGCCTTGCAGAAAAGGTTTGAAATTGACGCCAAAGTGTATACAGTTCTGCGTACACATCAAGACCTGTTTTGCATCCCGACCCCGCCATGGCCCGCTCGCGCGACCCCGCCGCCCCCGCTGCCGCTGCTGCCGGCAGCACCACGCAGCGCATCGTCGAGTCGATCACCACGGCGATCGTCGAGCGCCGGCTGATGCCAGGCACCAAGCTCGCGGAGCAGAAGATCGCAGACATCTTCAAGGTCTCGCGCACCGTGGTGCGCCAGGCGCTCAACCAGCTCAGCCGCGACAAGCTGATCACCCTGCACCCCGGGCGCGGCGCCTTCGTCGCGCGCCCGAGCGTCGAGGAGGCGCGCCAGGTGTTCGAGGTGCGCAACATGATCGAGACCGCGATGGTGCGGCGGCTGGCCGCCTCGATCACGCCGCAGCAGGTGGCGCAGCTGCGCGACCACCTGCGGCGCGAGCAGGCCGCGGTGCAGCGCACCGACGTGCCCGGGCGCACCCGGCTGCTGGCCGAGTTCCACGTGGTGCTGGCGCGCCTGCTGGGCAACGAGGTGCTGGCCGAGATGCTGCGGGACCTGGTGTCGCGCAGCTCGCTGATCTCGCTGATGTACCAGTCCGCCCACTCGGCCGAGCATTCCTCGGACGAGCACGTGGCCATCGTCGACGCGCTGGAGCGCGGCGACGCCCGCGCCGCGGTGCGCCTGATGGAAAGCCACCTGCACCACGTCGAGCACAACCTGCGCCTCGATCCCCGCGTGCCCGACCTCGAGGCCGCGCTGACAGCCCTGGAGTGACCCACATGACCACGACCCGCTACCCCCGCGACCTGATCGGCTACGGAGAACACCCGCCGCATGCGGCCTGGCCCGGCCAGGCGCGCGTCGCCGTGCAGTTCGTCCTCAACTACGAGGAAGGCGGCGAGAACTGCGTGCTGCACGGCGACCCCGGCAGCGAGCAGTTCCTCAGCGAGATGTTCAACCCGGCGTCGTACCCGGCGCGCCACCTCAGCATGGAGTCGATCTACGAGTACGGCTCGCGCGTGGGGGTGTGGCGCATCCTGCGCGAGTTCGAGCGCCGTGCGCTGCCGCTGACGGTGTTCGGCGTCTCGATGGCGCTGGAGCGCCACCCCGAGGTCACGCAGGCCTTCGTCGAGCTGGGCCACGAGATCGCCTGCCACGGCTGGCGCTGGATCCACTACCAGAACATCGACGAGGCCACCGAGCGCGAGCACATGCGCATCGGCATGGAGATCATCGAGCGCCTGACCGGCGAGCGGCCGCTGGGCTGGTACACCGGCCGCGACAGCCCCAGCACCCGCCGCCTGGTGGTCGACTACGGCGGCTTCGAGTACGACAGCGACTACTACGGGGACGACCTGCCCTTCTGGATGCAGGTGCGCACCAGCGCCGGCGAGCTCAAGCCGCACCTGGTCGTGCCGTACACGCTGGACGTCAACGACATGCGCTTCGCGCTGCCGCAGGGCTACTCGCAGGGCGAGGACTTCTTCACCTACCTGCGCGACACCTTCGACGTCCTGTACGCCGAGGGCGAGGAAACCCCGCGCATGATGTCGATCGGCATGCACTGCCGGCTGCTGGGCCGCCCGGGCCGCTTCAAGGCGCTGCAGAAGTTCCTCGACCACATCGAGGCGCACGACCGCGTGTGGGTGACGCGGCGCATCGACATCGCGCGGCACTGGAAGCAGGTGCACCCGTTCGACCCGAACACCGCCTTCACCTGGGAGTGATCGTGCTGACCCTGGACCGCCTCAACGCCGCCGCACCCGACGAGTTCGTCGCGCTGCTGGACGGCATCTACGAGCACTCGCCGTGGGTCGCGCAGGCCGCCGCGCCGATGCGGCCCTTCCGCACGCTGGCGCAGCTCAAGCGCGCGCTGGTGGTGGCGGTGCGCGAGGCCGGGCGCGAGCGCCAGCTGGCGCTGATCCGCGCCCACCCGGAACTGGCCGGCAAGGCCGCCGTCGCCGGCGAGCTCACCGCCGAGTCGACCGGCGAGCAGTCGCGCGCCGGGCTGACCCACTGCACCCCGGAAGAGTTCGCCAGGCTCCAGCAGCTCAACGCCGACTACAACGCGAAGTTCGGCTGGCCCTTCATCCTGGCCGTGCGCGGGCCGCGCGGCACGGGGCTCACGCGCGCCGAGATCATCGCGACCTTCGAGCGGCGGCTGGCCAACCACCCGGACTTCGAGTTCGCCGAGTGCCTGCGCAACATCCACCGCATCGCCGAGATCCGCCTCAACGACCGGTTCGGTTTCGTGCCGCGCCAGGGCGAGCAGGTGTGGGACTGGGCCGAGCAGCTGGCCCGGCACTCCGACCCCGGCTTCGCGGAGCAGGGGCAGCTCACCGTCACCTACCTGACCGCGGCGCACCGCGCCTGCGCGCGCCAGCTGGAAGCCTGGATGCGCGAGTGCGGCTTCGACGAGGTGCACCAGGACGCGGTGGGCAACGTCGTCGGACGCTACCACGGCACCGACCCGGACGCGCGCATGCTGCTGACCGGCAGCCACTACGACACGGTGCGCAACGGCGGCCGCTACGACGGGCGGCTCGGCATCTTCGTGCCGATGGCCTGCGTGCAGGCGCTGCACCGCGCCGGGCGGCGGCTGCCGTTCGGCATCGAGGTGGTGGCCTTCTCCGAGGAGGAAGGCCAGCGCTACAAGGCGACCTTCCTCGGCTCGGGCGCGCTGGTGGGCCAGTTCGACATGGCCTGGCTGGACCAGACCGACGCCGACGGCATCACGCTGCGCGAGGCGATGACCCAGGCCGGCCTGCGCATCGAGGACATCCCGGCGCTGCGCCGCGACCCGGCACGCTACCTCGGCTTCGTCGAGGTGCACATCGAACAGGGCCCGGTGCTGGACGAGCTGGACCTGCCGCTCGGCGTGGTCACCTCGATCAACGGCGGGGTGCGCTACCTCGGCGAGATCGTCGGCATGGCCAGCCACGCCGGCACCACGCCGATGGGCAGGCGCCGCGACGCGGCCGCCGCCGCGGCCGAGCTGTGCCTGTACGTCGAGCGCCGCGCCGCGCAGGACGGCGACTCGGTCGGCACCGTCGGCATGCTGGAGGTGCCCGGCGGCTCGATCAACGTCGTGCCCGGGCGCTGCCGCTTCAGCCTGGACCTGCGCGCGCCCAACGACGCGCAGCGCGACCGGCTCGCGGCCGACGTGCTGGCCGAGCTGGCACGCATCTGCGAGCGGCGCGGCGTGCAGTACCGCATCGAGGAAGCGATGCGCGCCGCCGCCGCACCGAGCGCGCCGCCATGGCAGGCGCGCTGGGAGCGTGCCGTCGAAGCGCTGGGCCTGCCGGTGTACCGCATGCCCAGCGGCGCCGGGCATGACGCGATGAAGCTGCACGAGGTCATGCCGCAGGCCATGCTGTTCGTGCGCGGCGGCAACGCCGGCATCAGCCACAACCCCCTGGAAACCATCACCGCCGACGACGCGCAGCTGTGCGTCGACGCCTACACCCAGCTGCTCGAGCAGCTGGCCGCAGAGCCGCAGCCATGACGACGACTTCCCACCCCGACCGCTACCAGGCGCTCGACGCCTGGATCGACCAGCACTTCGACGAGGAGGTGCGCTTCCTGCAGGAGCTGGTGCGCGTGCCCACCGACACGCCGCCGGGCAACAACGCCCCGCACGCCGAGCGCACCGCCGAGCTGCTCGCCGGCTTCGGCCTGCCCGCCGAGAAGCACCCGGTGCCCGCCGACGCGGTGCGCGACTACGGCCTGCAGTCGATCACCAACCTGATCGTGCGGCGCCGCTACGGCGAGGGTGGTCCGGTGGTCGGCCTCAACGCGCACGGCGACGTGGTGCCGCCCGGCGAGGGCTGGATCCACGACCCGTACGGCGGCGAGGTGGTCGACGGCAAGCTCTACGGCCGCGCCTCGGCGGTCAGCAAGAGCGACTTCGCGACCTACACCTTCGCGGTGCGCGCGCTGGAGGCCCTGGGCGCCCCGCTCAAGGGCGGCGTCGAGCTGATGTTCACCTACGACGAGGAGTTCGGCGGCGAGCTGGGCCCCGGCTGGCTGCTGCAGCAGGGTCTCACGCACCCCGACTACCTGCTCGCCGCGGGCTTCAGCTACCAGGTGGTCACGGCGCACAACGGCTGCCTCCAGATGGAAGTGACGGTGCACGGCGTGATGGCGCACGCGGCGATCCCCGACACCGGCATCGACGCGCTGCAGGGCGCGGTGCGCATCCTCGACGCGCTGTACGCGCTCAACGAGGGCTACCGCCAGGTGCGCTCGCAGGTGCCGGGCATCAACCACCCCTACCTCAACGTCGGGCGCATCGAGGGCGGCACGAACACCAACGTCGTGCCCGGCAAGGTGGTGTTCAGGCTCGACCGGCGCATGATCCCCGAGGAGAACCCGGCCGAGGTCGAGGCCTCGATCCGGCGCACCATCGCCGACGCGGCGTCGGGCTTCCCCGGCATCACCGTGGAAGTCAGGCGCCTGCTGCTGGCCGACGCCTGGAAGCCCGACGAGCGCAACGCGCCGCTGGTGCAGGCGCTGCAGCGCCACGGCGAGGCGGTGTTCGGCGAGCCCATCCCCACCTCGGGCACGCCGCTGTACACCGACGTGCGCCTGTTCGGTGCGCGCGGCATCCCGGCCGCGATCTACGGCGCCGGCCCGCGCACGGTGCGCGAGAGCAACGCCAAGCGCGCCGACGAGCACCTGGTGCTGGAGGACCTGCGCCGCGCGACCAAGGTGGTGGCGCGCACGCTGTTGGACCTGCTGTCCTGAACCGGTTGCACCGCAACGGTGCAATCCGCCGGGCGGCGCACCGGCATGCGCCAGCCCGGGGCGCGGCCGCCTGCACCTCGGCCGGCGGCAACGCGCGCCGACACGGCGCTGCCGGAACGCTGCGCACGGATCTTGCTGCCTGGGGCCTCCGTCTGTTGACTGGAGGATCCCATGACGCTGTCCCTGTCCCCGCGCCGCGGCTTCCTGGCCGCGGCTCTTGCCGCCACCTGCGCCCTGGCCGCCCCCCTGGCGCATGCGCAGGAAACGCCGATCAAGTTCCAGCTCGACTGGCGCTTCGAAGGGCCGTCGGCCTTCTTCCTGCTGCCGGTGGCCAAGGGCTACTTCCATGCCGAGAAGCTGGCCGTGACGGTCGATGCCGGCAACGGCTCGGGCAATGCGGTGAACCGGGTCGCCTCGGGCGCCTACGACATGGGCTTCGCCGACATGGCGGCGCTGATGGAGTTCCACGCCAACAACCCGACTGCGCCGAACAAGCCGGTGGCGGTGATGATGGTCTACAACCATTCGCCGGCGGCGGTGTTCTCGCTCAAGAAGAGCGGCATCAAGGCGCCGGCGGACCTGGCCGGCAAGAAGCTCGGCGCCCCGGCCTTCGACGCGGGCCGCCGCGCCTTCCCGATCTTCCAGAAGGCCAACGGCGTCGGCGCCGTCGAATGGGTCAGCATGGAGCCGGCGCTGCGCGAGACCATGCTCGCACGCGGCGACGTCGACGCGATCACCGGCTTCTACTTCACCTCGTTGCTCAACCTCGAGGCGCGCGGCGTGAAGCCTGCGGACATCTCGGTGATGCTCTACCCGCAGCACGGCGTGCGCATGTACGGCAACGCGATCATCGCCTCGCAGGAGTTCCTGAAGAAGAACCCGGAAGCCGTGAAGGCCTTCCTGCGCGCCTTCACCAAGGGCGCCCGGGAAGTGATCGCCGACCCCAAGGCCGCGATCGCCTACGTCAAGCAGCGTGACGGCATCATCAACGTCGCGCTGGAGGAGCGCCGCCTGCGCCTGGCGATCGACTCGGCTGTGGCCACGCCCGACGCGCGCGCCGAAGGCTTCGGCGCCGTGCACCCGCCGCGCCTGGCGCTGATGGCCAGCCAGGTGGCCGATGCCTTCGCGACCAAGTCGCGCATCGACCCGGACGCGGTGTGGACCCCGGCCTTCCTGCCTCCGGCGGCCGAGCGCGACATCTTCCCGGCCGGCAAGTGAGCACGGCGCAGCAGATGACGGCCGGCGCCCCGCAGGGCTTCGTCGAGTTCGACCGCGTCTGGCTCGCCTACAACGAGGAGTTGCTGGCGAAGAACCAGTTCGCGGTCGAGGACATCACGCTGTCGGTGCGCGAGGGCGAGTTCATCGCCATCGTCGGCCCCTCGGGCTGCGGCAAGTCGACCTTCATGAAGCTCGCCACCGGATTGAAGCTGCCCTCGATGGGCAGCATCCGCATCGGCGGCGAGCGCGTCACCGGCCCGCTGAAGTTCACCGGCATGGCCTTCCAGGCGCCCTCGCTGCTGCCGTGGCGCACCACGGTGGACAACGTGCTCCTGCCGCTGGAAATCGTCGAGCCCTACCGTTCGAACTTCCGCGCCAAGCGCGCCGAGTACGAGGCCCGCGCCCGCGCGCTGCTGCAGAGCGTCGGCCTGGCCGGCTACGAGGACAAGTACCCCTGGCAGCTGTCCGGCGGCATGCAGCAGCGCGCCTCGATCTGCCGCGCGCTGATCCACGAGCCGCGCATGCTGCTGCTGGACGAGCCGTTCGGCGCGCTGGACGCCTTCACGCGCGAGGAGCTGTGGAACACGCTGCGCGACCTGTGGACGCAGCAGCAATTCAACGTGATCCTGGTCACGCACGACCTGCGCGAGGCGGTGTACCTCGCCGACACGGTCTACGTGATGAGCAAGAGCCCCGGGCGCATCCTGATACGGCGCGAGATCGACCTGCCGCGTCCACGCGACCTGGACATCACCTACACCGAACCTTTCGTGAACATCGTGCACGAACTGCGCTCGCACATCGGTGCCGTGCGGGGCGGCTGAACCATGAAGCATCAGAAACGACTGGAGCGCTGGGCGCCGTGGGTGCTGCTGCTGGCGGTGGTGATCGTCTGGCAGGTGGTGTGCTCGGCCTTCGAGGTGTCGGAGTTCATCTTCCCGAGCCCGCTGCGCATCTGGGACCAGTTCCTCGAGTTCCGCGGCGAGATCCTGCGGCACTCGTGGCGCACCTTCTGGGTCACGATGGTGGGCTTCGGGCTGGCCATCGTGGTCGGCGTGCTGCTCGGCTTCGTGATCGGCAGCTCGCGGCTGGCCTATGCCGCGATGTACCCGCTGATGACCGCCTTCAACGCGCTGCCCAAGGCGGCCTTCGTGCCCATCCTGGTGGTGTGGTTCGGCATCGGCGTGGGTCCGGCGGTGCTGACCGCCTTCCTGATCTCGTTCTTCCCGATCACGGTCAACATCGCCACCGGGCTGGCGACGCTGGAGCCGGAGCTGGAGGACGTGCTGCGCGTGCTGGGCGCGAAGCGCTGGGACGTGCTGGTCAAGGTCGGGCTGCCGCGCTCGCTGCCGCACTTCTACGGCTCGCTGAAGGTGGCGATCACGCTGGCCTTCGTCGGCACCACGGTGTCCGAGATGAACGCGGCCAACGAGGGCATCGGCTACCTGCTGGTGTCGGCCGGCTCGGCCATGCAGATGGGGCTGGCCTTCGCCGGCCTGGTCGCGGTGGGCATCATGGCGATGGTGATGTACGAGCTGTTCGCCTGGATCGAGAAGCGCACCACCGCCTGGGCGCATCGCGGCTCGCACGCGGCATGAACGGCATCCCCGTCCTGGACCGCCCGGCCCGTCGCTACACTGGCGGCCTATCCACTGCCACGGCCGGGCCTGGTGCCGGCACGTCCCCCATGAGCTGGCACGGCCGCCTCGAACTCCGCTACCGCCACGATCCCGAAGGCCGGCGCACGGTCGGCCACGACCGCCACGACGGCCCGCTGCGCGTGCTCGCCAGCCTGCATCCCGAGGGCCCCGGCGTGTGCCACCACGTGCTGGTGCACCCGCCGGGCGGCATCGTCGGCGGCGACGTGCTGGAGATCGACGTGGAGGTGCAAGCAGGGGCGCACGCGCTGATCACCACGCCCGGGGCGACGCGCTTCTACCGCAGCGCCGGCCCCACCGCACGGCAGCACCTGCGCGCGCGCGTGGCCTCGGGCGCGCGGCTCGAGTGGCTGCCGCTCGAGACCATCGCCTACGACGGCGTGCGTGCCGTCAACGCGATGCGCTTCGAGCTGGACGACGGCGCCGAGATGATCGGCTGGGACCTGCTGGCACTGGGGCTGCCCGCGGCCGGCGAGCCGCTGCGCCACGGGCGCTTCGAGCAGCAGATCGAGCTGCCCGGCGCCTGGCTGGAACGCGGCATCCTGGACATGGACGACCCGCTGTCCGCTCGCCTGCTCGCCAGCCCCCTGGGCTGGGACGGCCGCAGCACGCTGGCGACGCTGTGGTTCGCGAGCGGCAGCGCGATGACGCCGGCGCGCCGCGACGCGCTGCTGGCGGCAGCGCGCGAGGCGATCGAGGCGGCCGATGCGACGCTCGCGGCCGGCGCCACCTCGCCCGACGGGCGGGTCGTGGTGCTGCGGGCTCTGGCCCGGCGCACCGAGCCGGCCTTCGCGCTGCTGGCCGACGCCTGGGCACGCTGGCGGCAGGCGGCTTGGGCACGGCCGGCCTGCCCGCCGCGGGTCTGGCGCACCTGAAGGCGCGCGTTCAGGGTGCCGCGGCCGCGAGCCGTCGCGCCTCGCGCCCGGCACGGGCGCGCTGCATGAACCACACGAACGCGACCAGCGCCAGCCCGGGCAGGTAGATCCAGTGCTGCGACGGCCGGTCGGCCGGCACCATCACGGCCGCCACGTCCCATCCGACCTCGAAACCCGCCTTCTTCGCCGGGCTGCCGAAGCGCACGTTGGCGACCTGCACCATGTCGCCCAGCGCGGTGATGGTCAGGCCCGCCTTCTGCAGCCGCTCGCGCCCGGGGCCGGGCTCCTGCAGCTGCACCGCGACGGTCTTGCGGATCTCGTCGCCCTCGATGTTGGTGCCGGCGATCTGCAGCACCAGCCGGTCGCCCTCGCCCAGCTGCTCGGCCACCTTGTAGATGTCGCTGGCGGGCGCCTCCTGGTACGGGTCATACATGCGGTCCATGAACCAGTCGGGCCGGAACAGCATGAAGGTCGCCAGCAGCAGCAGCAGCGTCTCCCACCAGCGGCAGCGGATGCGGAAGTGGCGCATCGTCGCCGCGGCGAAGGCGAGCGACGCCACGGTCGAGGCAAACGCGACCACTGCCACCTCCCACCAGCCGTGCACGTCGATCAGCAGCAGCACCGGGTTGAAGATGAACACGAACGGCAGCACCACCGTGCGCAGCGCGTAGATGGAACCCTGGACGCCGGTCTTGATCGCGTCCTCCCCCGAGATGGCCGCCGCCGCGAACGACGCCAGCCCCACCGGCGGGGTGATGTCGCCCATGATCCCGAAGTAGAAGACGAACAGGTGCACCGCGATCAGCGGGATCACCAGCCCGGACTGCGCGCCCAGCTCGACGATCACCGGCGCCATCAGCGACGCGACCAGGATGTAATTGGCGGTGGTCGGCACGCCCAGGCCCAGCACCAGGCACACGAAGGCCGTGAACAGCAGCATCAGCACCACGTTGCCCTGCGAGACGACCTCGACGAAGTCGGTCATGCGCAGGCCCAGGCCGGTGAGCGTGATGCCGCCGACGATGATGCCCGCGGTGCCGGTGGCGATGCCGATGCCGATCATGTTGCGCGAGCCGCTGTGCAGGCCCTCGACCAGCTCGTTCCAGCCCTGCCGCCAGGCCTGCGCGATGTCGCCCTGGCCGCGGAACCAGCGCAGCAGCGGCCGTTGCGTGAGCATCAGCCCGATCAGCGTCACCGTGGCCCAGAAGGCCGACAGCGCGGGCGACATCTCCTCGATCATCAGGCACCAGATCAGGATGCCGATCGGGATCAGGAAGTGCAGGCCCGCGCGCACCGTCGGCCAAGTGGGCGGCAGCACCGGGTTGTTGACGTCGATCTCCTCCGGCAGGTCCGGGTAGCGGCTCGCGACGCGCACCAGCCACACGTAGCCTGCAACCAGCAGCACGCCGAGGATCCAGGGCGCTGCGGCGCCGAACACGTGGCGCGTCGCCAGCGCCACCCAGTAGATCAGGCTGCAGACGACGATGGTGCCGGAGATGCCCAGCCCCCACGCGGTCAGCTTCTGCCGCACGGTGCGGTCGCGCGCGCGCGCCATCGGCTCCAGTCCCAGACGCAGCGCCTCCAGGTGCACGATGTAGAACAGCGCGATGTAGGAGATCAGCGCCGGCAGGAAGGCGTGCTTGACGATGTCGGTGTACGGGATGCCGACATACTCGACCATCAGGAAGGCCGCCGCGCCCATCACCGGCGGCATGATCTGGCCGTTGACCGAGGAGGCCGTCTCGATCGCGCCGGCCTTGACGCCGCCGTAGCCGGCCTTCTTCATCAGCGGGATCGTGAAGATGCCGCCCGAGACGACGTTGGAGACGGACGAACCGGAGATCAGGCCGTTCAGCCCCGACGAGACCACCGCCACCTTGGCGGGACCACCGCGCAGGTGACCCAGCAGCGCGAACGACACCTGCATCATGTAGTTGCCGGCGCCGGCGCGGTCGAGCAGCGAGCCGAACAGCACGAAGATGAAGATGTACGAGACCGACACGCCCAGCGCGACGCCGTACACGCCCTCGGTCGTCAGCCACATGTGCGACACCAGGCGCTCCAGCGACGCCCCCTTGTGCGCGATCACGTCGGGCAGGTACGGCCCGAGGAAGGCGTAGCCGAGGAAGACCACCGCCAGGATGGCCATCGGCAGGCCGACGGCGCGGCGGGTGGCTTCGAGCAGCAGCACCAGGCCGACGCTGGCGGTCACCACGTCGAAGGTTGTGGGCTGTCCCGGCCGGGTCGCGAGCTCGCGGTAGAACAGCAGCAGGTAGGCGCCGGCGAAGGCGGCGGCGATCGCCAGCACCCAGTCGACCAGCGGAATCCGGTCGCGCGCGGCGCGCCTGCTCGCCGGATACGCGAGGAAGGCCAGCAGCAGCGCCAGTCCCAGGTGGGTGGCGCGCGCCTCGGTGTCGTTGAGCAAGCCGAAGCCCAGCGCAAACGGCAGCGGCGAGGCGTACCAGAGCTGGAACAGCGCCCACAGCAGCGCGACGCCGAACACCACCTTGCCGCCGAAGCCGCGCGCGTCTCGCCCGCCCGTGTCAGCGTCGGCCACCAGCTGCTGCAGCTCCGGCGACGCTTTGTCGAGATCACTCATGATCGTTCCTTGGAGGGAGGGGCGGCCGGCCTCGGCAGGCCGGCCAGGAACGTGCCCCCGGGCGACGCCGGCACGCAGCGTCGCCCCAGGAGGTCACAAGGCGTCGCTGCCGGTCACTTGATCCAGCCGCGTTCCTTGTAGTAGCGCACGGCGCCTTCGTGCAGCGGCGCGGACAGGCCGTCCTTGATCATGTTTTCCGGGTTCAGGTTGGCCAGCGCCGGATGCAGCTTCTTGAAGTCCTCGAAGTTGTCGAACACCGCCTTCACGACCGCATAGATCGTGTCGGCCGGCACCTTGGCCGAGGTGACGAAGGTGGCCAGCACGCCGTAGGTCGGGGTGTCGTTCGGGTTGCCGGGGTACAGGCCGCCCGGGATCGAGACCTTGGCGTAGTACGGCTTCTCGGCGACCAGCTTGTCCACCGCCGGGCCGGTCAGCGGCACCAGTTGCGCGCCGCAGCTGGTGGTCGGGTCCTGGATGTTGGCCGACGGGTGGCCCACGGCGTAGAGGAAGCCGTCGATCTTGCCGTCACACAGCGCCGGGCCGTGCTCGTCGGCCTTCAGCTCGGCGGCCAGGCCGAAGTCGCTCAGCTTCCAGCCCATCGCGTCGAGCAGCTCCTCCATCGACGAGCGCGTGCCGGAACCCGGGTTGCCGACGTTGAAGCGCTTGCCCTTGAAGTCCTCGAACTTCTTGATGTTGGCTTCCTTGCGCGCCACGACGGTCATCGGCTCGGGGTGCAGCGAGAACACCGCGCGCAGGTCGGCATAGGCGCCGCTGTCCTTGAACTGGCCCACGCCCTTGATCGCGTTGTACTGCACGTCGCTCTGCGCGACGCCCATGTCCAGCTCGCCCGCCTTGATGGTGTTGACGTTGAACACCGAACCTCCGGTGGACTCCACCGAACAGCGGATGTTGTGCTTGGCGCGGTCCTTGTTGACGAGACGGCAGATCGCACCGCCTGCCGCGTAGTACACCCCCGTGACACCGCCGGTGCCGATGGTCACGAACTTCTGCTGGGCCATCGCGCCGCTCCACGGCATCGCCAGCGATGCCAGTGCAACGGTGGCCAGCGTGTTGCGTAGCAGTTTCTTGTGTTGCAGAGCCACTTGAGTCTCCTGGTGGTTGGTGGAACAAGAGGAACGGAAGTGTCAGCGGCGAAAGAACCTCTCGCGCGCCTGACGCCATGATGCCCGGGGGATGCCCAGGGCGTCGAGCGTTTGCGCCATGCGACTCACCTGCATGGCGTTGTCCGTGGCGGGGCTGCCGTCGGGCAGGTGCACGTTGTTCTCGAAGCCGATGCGCACGCCGCCGCCCAGCGCCGCGGCGGCCGTCAGGCAGGCGAACTCGGTCGGGCCGAACGCGCACACCGACCAGCCCCACCCGGGCGGCAGCACCGCCAGCATCGCAAGCAGCTCGCGCGGATCGCCGGCGCGGCGCTGCGCGTAGGAGCCGAGCACGAACAGCACCTCCGGCGCGCCGTGCAGGCGCCCCTGCGGCCCGTGCAGCGCGACCAGGCGTTGCAGGTCGGCCGGGTCGTAGACGATGAACTGCACCGCGGTGCCTGCCTCGCGCTGCGCCTCGAGGAAGGCACAGGCGCGCGGCAGCAGGGCGTCGTCGGCGAGCAGCTCGCGCACCGCGACCGACACCGCCTCGGGCTGCACCGCCTCGACCGCGGCGATCTGCTCCTGCGGACTGTAGCGGCCCACGGCCTCGGTGGTCATCTGCAGGACCATGCCCGTGCCGACGCGTTCACGGATCGCCGCAAAGGCCTCGCGGTAGCGTGCGGCGTCCAGCGTGTGGGCACCGGCGTCATCGCGCACGTGCACGTGGAACCAGCTCGCGCCGGCGGCCTCGCAGGCGGCGGCGCACTCGGCCAGCTCGGCCGCGGTCATCGGCAGCGCCGGATGGTCGCGCTGCGTGCGGCGCGCGCCGTTGGGCGCGACGCCGATCGGCACCGGCGCGATCACGCGCGTCGCGTCGGGCCAGGTGGCAGGCGTGGTCGCGTCCATCGTCAACGGCTCCCGGCCGGCAGCGAGGCCAGCGCGTTGTCGACGGCCCTCGACAGCCGCTCGACGATGGCATCCAGGTCGGCATCACCGACGATGAAGGGCGGCGCGAGCAGCACGTGGTCACCCTGCTGGCCGTCGATCGTGCCGCCCATCGGGTAGACCATCAGGCCCTGCGCCATCGCCTCGCGCTTGATGCGCGCATGCAGCTTCCACTGCGGGTCGAACGGCGCCTTGCTGGTGCGCTCGCGCACCAGTTCGAGCGCCTGGAACAGGCCGCGGCCGCGGATGTCGCCCACGTGGGGGTGTGCTCCGAAGGCGGCCTGCAGGCGCTCGCGCAGCCCGGCGCCCTGGCGGCGCACTGCCTCCAGCAGCCCGTCGCGCTGGATCACGCGCTGCACCGCCAGCGCCGCGGCGCAGGCCACGGGGTGGCCGATGTAGGTGTGGCCGTGCTGGAACAGGCCGCTGCCGCGCTCGAAGGCCTCGACCAGGCGCTGCTGCGCCAGCACCGCGCCGATCGGCTGGTAGCCGCCGCCCAGGCCCTTGGCGATGGTCACGAGGTCGGGCACCACGCCTTCCTGCTCGCACGCGTAGAGCGTGCCGGTGCGGCCCATGCCGCACATCACCTCGTCGAGGATCAGCAGGATGCCGTGCCGGTCACACAGCTCGCGCACGCCCTTCAGGTAGCCGGGCACCGGCACCAGCGCGCCGGCCGTGGCGCCGACCACGGTCTCGGCGACGAAGGCGATGACGTTCTCGCCGCCCAGGCGGTCGATCGCCTCGGACAGCTCCCGCACCAGCCGCGCGCCGTACTGCTCGGGCGTCTCGTCGGCGCGTCGGTCGCGGTATTCGTAGCAGGGCGAGACGTGCGTGACGTCGATCAGCAGCGGCGCGAACTGGCGGCGGCGCCACTCGTTGCCGCCCACCGCGAGCGCCCCCAGCGTGTTGCCGTGGTAGCTCTGGCGGCGTGCGATGAAGTGCCGCCGCTGTGGCTGGCCGATCTCGACGAAGTACTGGCGCGCCATCTTGAGGGCGGCCTCCACTGCTTCGGAGCCGCCGGAGACGAAGTAAGCACGGCCCATGCCAGCGGGGGCACGGGCGACCAGCTCGTCAGCCAGTTCCTCGGCCACGTCGGTGGTGAAGAAGCTGGTGTGCGCATAGGCCATGCGGTCGATCTGCCGGTGCATGGCCGCGAGCACGTCGGGATGGCCGTGTCCCAGGCAGGAGACGGCCGCCCCGCCCGAGGCGTCGATGTAGGTGCGGCCGTCGGCGTCGGTGATCGTGACGCCCTGGGCGGCGACCGCCCGCGGGTAGGTGGTGTTGAGCTGGCGATGGAAGACGTGTGTCACGGTTGGGCCTTCTGCAGGGGACGCTCCCAGTACGCACGCACGGCCCGCAGCTGCTCCTGCCTGGCGGCCAGGCGCTGCTGCACCCGCTCGCCGCCGCGCACGGCCACGGCGGCGACCAGGGCTTCGGCCATGGCCTGCGCACCGGTCATGGACTGGAAAAAGGAAGGGGAATCGGACTGGAACAGCAGCACGTGCCGCGCGCCGCGCGCGATCGGCGACAAGGGGCTGTCGGTCAGCGCAACCACCGGCACGCCGGCCGCACGCGCCTGCGCCACGGCCTCGACGGTCTGCCGCGTGTAGGGTGCCTGCCCGACGGCGACCAGCACGTCCTCGGGGCCCAGCTGCACCAGCTGGTCGACCAGGGTGCCGCCGGAGTCGGAGGCCAGCACGCCGTTGTGCATCAGCATGCCGTAGGTGTAGTGCAGGTGGTGGGCCACCCCGAGGCTGGCGCGCAGCCCGATGAACAGCACGGTGCGCGCGGCCAGCATCGCGTCGGCCGCGGCGTCGATGCGGGCGCCGTCGTTGGCCGTCTGCACCGACTCGACGTTGCTGCGCTGCGCCGCGTTCAGGCGCGCCAGGCGGTTGCCCTCGCCGCCCCCCTGCTGCTGCAGCGCCAGGCGCTCGACGTAGGTGTCGCGCCCGGCGCGCGCCAGCGCACGGCGGAACGGCTGGCGGAAGCCCTCGAAGCCGTCGAAGCCGAGCGTCTGCGCCAGCCGCGTCATGGTCGCCGGCGCCACGCCGGCGCGCTTGGCCGAGGCGCGCATCGATTGCAGCCCCAGCTCGGTCGGATGCTGCCGGGCCCAGCGCGCCGCGCGCTGTAGCTCTGGGCTCAGGGCATCGAAGTGGCGGTCGATCAGGCGGGTGATGTCGCGGGGGGTCACGGCGCGAGACGCGAAGGGCATGCAGGCATGAAACGATTGTTTCATTCTAGGCGCCGTGAATCACTCGTTTCAATCGCTGCGCCGCCGGGTTTTCCCGGGGACGGCATGCAAACCGTGCATCGGCCCGCACATGACGCGCGCCGCTACCATCGGCGCATGCGCATCCGCTCGATCGAGATCTTCCACGCCGTGATGCAGTGCGGCACGGTCAAGGGCGCCGCCGACATGCTGCACATCACCCAGCCCGCCGCCACCCGGCTGCTGCAGCAGGCCGAGCGCCAGGCCGGCTTCCCGCTGTTCCAGCGCGTCAAGGGCCGCCTGGTGCCGACGCGCGAGGCGCGTGCGCTGTACCCCGAGGTCGAGCAGCTGTACGTGCGGCTCGACGGCATCCGGCAGCTGGTCGACAACCTCGCGCACGGCCAGGGCGACATGCTGCGCGTGGCCTGCGTGCCCAGCCTCGCGCAGGACTGGCTGCCCAAGGCACTGGCGCCGCTGATGCAGCGCCACCCGCACCTGCGGTTGTCGGTGCGCACGCTGCATTCGCGGCAGATCGTCGACAGCCTGGTGCTGCGCGAAACCGACATCGGCTTCGCCTTCGACGCGCCCGAGCACCCGGCGCTGCTGGCCGAGCCGCTGGCGCAGGCGCGCCTGGTGTGCGTCGGCCCCAGGCTGGGCCGCAGCCAGCTGCCGCTGGCCGAGCTGGCGACGCTGCCGGTGATCGACCTGGATGCCTCGGACCCGCTCGGGCGCCGCCTGCACCACGCGCGCGAGCTGCACGACATCCAGTGGGCGCCGCGCATGCTGGCGCACAGCCATCACGCGGCGATCGCGCTGGCGCGCGAGGGCATCGGGCTGGCGCTGGTGGATTCCTTCACCGGCAGCGCAGCCCGGGCGACGCTGCCGCTGGAGATGGCGGTGGTGGAGCCGGAGATCCCGGTCACCGTGCACGCGATGCGGCTGCACGATGCCCCCGGCAGCGCGCTGGTGCGGCACCTGGTCGACGCGATGGGCCGCGTGCTCGCGACGGCCGCCAGCCTCACGCCGCAGCCAGCGGACCATGCGCAAAGGGGCGCAGCAGCGGCGCCGGCTCCCGCGTCGCCAGCGCCCCGGCCAGCAGCGCGGCGGAACCGAACGCCAGGGTGAAGCCCAGCGCGCCGTGCCCGGTGTTGGCGTAGACATTGCCCCAGCGCCGCACCCGGCCGATGCACGGCAGCCCGGTGGGCGTCATCGGGCGCAGCCCGGCCCAGGGCTGCAGGGCCGCGACGTCCAGCGCCGGGTCCAGGCCGAACACATCGTCGGCCGCACGGCGCAGCCGCTGCAGGTGCTCGGCGTCGAGCGACAGGTCGCGCCGGCCCAGCTCGGCGATGCCCGCCACGCGCAGCCGCGCCTGGGCGCCCTCGCCCAGCGGCGCGAACACCACCTTGCGGGCGCTGTCGGTCACGCTGCACTCCGGGAAGCGCTGCAGCGCCGCGCGCGGGATCTCCAGGCTGTAGCCCTTGAGCGCCTCGACCGGCAGCCGCACCCCCAGGGGCGCGAGCAAGGCATTGCTGCCGATGCCGGCGGCGACCACCACCGCATCGGGCTGCACGTCGTGCAGCGTCTCGCCGCTGCGCAGCACCAGCCGGCGCACCCGGCCCTCGCCGGTCTCCCAGCGCATCACCTCGGTGGACATGCGCAGCGTGCACTGCGGGTGCTCGCGCAGCTCCTCGAACAACACGTGGCACAGCTTGCGGCAGTCGGCCACCTCCTCGTCCGGCGTCCAGATGCCGCCGACCAGCGACTGCCCCGCCAGCGCCGGCTCGCGCTCGATGCAGGCGGCGGCGTCCAGTGCCTGTTGGCGGCTGCCGTAGCGCGCCTGCAGGGCGAGCTGCTCCAGCGCGCCCTCGAAGGCGGCCCGGGAACGGTAGACGACCAGCTTGCCGTTGCCGCGGTGCTCGATCGCCGCGGCGCTGCCGCCCTGCAGCCAGCGGTGCAGGCGTTCGCGGCTCAGCTCGGCCAGCTGCAGCAGGGCCTCGGTGGTGCGCTCGACCTGCGCGCTGCGGCAGGCCCACAGGAAGCGCAGGCCCCACGAGAGGAACGCCGGCGAGGCGCGCAGCTGCAGGCGCAGCGGCGACTCGGCGTCGAGCAGCAGCTTGGGCAGGTCCTTCAGCACCGAGGGGTTGGCCAGCGGCGCGACGTAGGCGTAGCTCAGCTGCGCGCCGTTCTGCCCGCTGGTGCCCGAGGCCGGCTGGTCGGCTCGGTCCACCAGCGTGACCTGGTGGCCGGCATCGAGGAGCGTGCGTGCCGTCGCCAGGCCGACGATCCCGGCACCGATCACCACCACATGCATGACATCACTCCCCGAAACGGCAAAAGCCCAGTCTAGGCAGCCCGGGAGTGCCTGTCGATTGCCGAATGCGGCGCAGGGTATGCCGCCAGGGCATGGCCTGCAGCCGCCGCGGCGGCGCGGGTCAGATCGACATCAGGCGCCGCACGCCGTCGGCTTCCATGTCCTTGCCGCGCCCGCGCCGGATCACCTCGCCGCGCTCCATCACCAGGTACTGGTCGGCCAGCTCGGCGGCGAAGTCGTAGTACTGCTCGACCAGCACGATGGCCATGTCGCCGCGGTCGGCCAGCATGCGGATCACGCGGCCGATGTCCTTGATGATGGAGGGCTGGATGCCCTCGGTCGGCTCGTCCAGGATCAGCAGCTTGGGGCCGGCCGCGAGCGCGCGCGCAATCGCGAGCTGCTGCTGCTGGCCGCCTGAGAGGTCGCCGCCCCGGCGATGCAGCATCTGCTTGAGCACCGGGAACAGCTCGTACAGCTCCGCCGGGATCGGCGTGCTGGCCGGCTTGTAGGCCAGCCCCATGCGCAGGTTCTCCTCCACCGTCAGGCGGCCGAAGATCTCGCGCCCCTGCGGCACGTAGCCGATGCCCTTGCGCACCCGCTCGTAGGGCGTGTCGCGCGTGATGGGCTGGCCGTCGAGCGTGATCGTGCCGGTCTTGACCGGCACCAGCCCCATCAGGCTCTTGAGCAGCGTGGTCTTGCCCACGCCGTTGCGCCCGAGGATCACCGTGACCTCACCCTGTTTCGCGTCCAGGCTCACGTCGCGCAGGATGTGCGAGCCGCCGTAATACTGGTTGACGCCTTCGACTTTCAGCATGATGGCTCACCTGCCCAGGTAGACCTCGACGACCTTCTCGTTGGCCTGCACGTCGGCCAGCGTCCCTTCGGCCAGCACGCTGCCCTCGTGCAGCACCGTCACGCGCTTGCCGTTGCGGCCGCCTTGCGTCAGCTCGCCGATGAACTTCATGTCGTGCTCGACCACCACCAGCGAGTGGCTGCCCTCGAGCGAGAGGAACAGCTCCGCGGTGCGCTCGGTTTCCTCGTCGGTCATGCCGGCCACCGGCTCGTCCAGCAGCAGGAGCTTGGGGTCCTGCATCAGCAGCATGCCGATCTCCAGCCACTGCTTCTGGCCGTGCGAGAGGTTGCCCGCGGTGCGCTGCGCGTGGTCCTTCAGGTGGATCAGCGCCAGCACCTCGCCGATTCGGTCGAGCTGCTCACCGCCGAGGCGCGAGAACATCGACGCGCGCACGCGCCGGTCGGCCTTGAGCGCCAGCTCCAGGTTCTCGAACACCGTCAGCTGCTCGTAGACGGTGGGCTTCTGGAACTTGCGGCCGATGCCGATCTGCGCGATCTCGCTTTCGCGCAGGCGCAGCAGGTCGATGGTCGAGCCGAACCAGGCCTTGCCCTCGTCGGGGCGGGTCTTGCCGGTGATGACGTCCATCATCGTGGTCTTGCCCGCGCCGTTGGGCCCGATGATGCAGCGCAGCTCGCCGGCGCTGATGCTCAGCGACAGCCGGTTCAGCGCGCGGAAGCCGTCGAAGCTGACCGTGATGTCCTCCAGGTACAGGATCGCGCCGTGCGCCGTGTCCACCTCGCCGGGCCGCACCACGCGGCCGTAGCTCGCCCCGCGGTCGCCCGAGCCCTGCCGCCCGGCCTCGCGGGCCTCGTGCCGGCGGCGCAGCCGGGCGCCCTGCTCCATCAGTTCGGGGGTCATGCCCGCTCCTCCTTGCCTGCTTGCGCGTCGTCGTCGCGGCGCCACTGACGGAACAGCCCGACGATGCCCTGCGGCAGGAACAGCGTCACCGCGATGAACAGCGCGCCGAGGAAGTACAGCCAGAACTCGGGGAACGCCACGGTGAACCAGCTCTTGGCGCCGTTGACGAAGAAAGCGCCGACGATCGGGCCGATCAGCGTCGCGCGCCCGCCCACCGCGGTCCAGATCGCGATCTCGATGCTCGCGGCCGGCGACATCTCGCTCGGGTTGATGATGCCGACCTGCGGCACGTACAAAGCACCCGCGATCGCGCACATCACCGCCGAGATCACCCAGATGCTCAGCTTGTACCAGAGCGGGTCGTAGCCGGAGAACATCACGCGCGACTCGGCATCGCGGATCGCCTGCAGCACGCGCCCGTACTTGGTGTTGACCAGCCAGCGCGCGAGCAGGTAGCAGCCGATCAACGTCAGCCCGGTGATCACGAACAGCGCCACGCGCGTGGTCGGGGTGGCGATCGGGATGCCGAGGATGCGCTTGAAGTCGGTGAAGCCGTTGTTGCCGCCGAAGCCGGTCTCGTTGCGGAAGAACAGCAGCATCGCGGCGAACGTCATCGCCTGCGTGATGATCGAGAAGTACACGCCCTTGATGCGCGAGCGGAACGCGAAATAGCCGAACACGAAGGCCAGCAGCCCCGGCACCAGCACCACCAGCAGCATCTGTGCGACGAAGGAATCGCTCAGCGCCCAGTGCCAGGGCAGTTCCTTCCAGTCGAGGAAGACCATGAAGTCCGGCAGGTCCGACTGGTAGTTGCCGTCCCGGCCGATCTGGCGCATCAGGTACATGCCCATGCCGTAGCCGCCCAGCGCGAAGAACAGGCCGTGGCCCAGCGACAGGATGCCGGTGTAACCCCAGATCAGGTCCATCGCCAGCGCGCAGATCGCGTAGCACATGATCTTGCCGATCAGGGTCACGTAGTACTCGGGCAGGTGCAGCGCGCTGCCCGGCGCCACCGCCAGGTTGAGCACGGGCACGACGACGGTGACGGCGATCAGCGCCGCCAGCAGGCCGATGCGGCCCCGCGCGCCGAGGAAGGACGGGCGGCGGGCAGCCGGCATCGACAGGGTCGGTGTGGAGGTCGGCGTCGGAAGGACGGCGCTCATGCAGGCACTCCATTCAGGGCAGGGCGTCGCGGCAGGAGGAACGCCCGGGTCGGGTGGGGGATCACGCGGGTAGCCGCACCGTGCGGCAGCATGTGGTCGCAGGAGGTGCGCATGCTCATGCCTCCGCGCTGCGACCCTTCATCGCGAACAGCCCCTGCGGCCGCTTCTGGATGAAGGCGACGATGAACAGCAGCACCATGATCTTGGCGAGCACCGCGCCCTGCCAGCCCTCGAGGATCTTGTTGATCACGCCCAGGCCCAGCGCGGCGTAGACCGTGCCGGCCAGCTGGCCGACCCCGCCGGTCACGACCACCAGGAAGGAATCGACGATGTAGCTCTGGCCGAGGTCCGGCCCCACGTTGCCGACCTGGGACAGCGCACAGCCCGCCAGGCCGGCGATGCCGGCGCCGAGCGCGAAGGCGTACATGTCCACGCGGGCGGTGTTGACGCCCATGCAGGCGGCCATCGGGCGGTTCTGCGTCACGCCGCGCACGAACAGGCCCAGGCGGGTGCGCGCGATCAGCAGCGTCACGCCCAGCAGCACGAGGCCGGCAAACGCGATGATCGCGATGCGGTTGTACGGCAGCGTGAGGTTGCTCATCACGCTGACGCCGCCGCTCAGCCATGACGGGTTCTCGACCTGCACGTTCTGCGCGCCGAAGATCGAACGCACGGCCTGCATCAGCACCAGACTGATGCCCCAGGTCGCCAGCAGCGTCTCGAGCGGGCGGCCGTACAGCCAGCGGATCACGCTGCGCTCGAGCACCGCGCCCACGGCGAAGGAGGCGGCAAACGCCACCGGCACCGCGGCGACGATGTACCAGTCGAACCAGGCCGCCGGCAGGTACGCGCGGAACAGGTTCTGCACCACGTAGGTCGCATAGGCGCCGATCATCATCAGCTCGCCATGCGCCATGTTGATCACGCCCATCAGCCCGTAGGTGATGGCCAGGCCCAGCGCGACCAGCAGCAGGATGGAGCCCAGGCTGACGCCGGAAAACACCACGCCCAGCCGCTCGCCCCATGCCAGGCGCGACTCGACCGCGCGCAACGACGCCTGCAGCGCCGCACGCACCTCGGCGTCAGGCTCGACGTAGGCGTCGCCCTCGCGGGCCAGCCGCGCCAGCAGCAGCGACTTGACCGCGGGCTGGGCGCTGCCGCCCAGCGCCTGCGCAGCCTCCAGCCGCTGCGCCCTGTCGTCGGAGGCGATCAGCAGCGTGGCCCTCAGCCGCGCCAGCTCGTCCTTCAGGCCGGCATCGGTCTCGGCCTGGTAGGCGCGCTCGATCAGCGGCAGCTGCTCCTCGTCCAGGTCGTCGCGCAACTGCGCGACCGCGCGGCGGCGCTCGTCGACCTGCGTCGACAGCAGCTTCAGCCCCGCCAGCGCGCCCTGCAACGCACGGCGCATGCGGTTGCTGTTGACCACGTCCTCGGCGTCGTCGGGCAGCGTCGCCGGCGCGCCGGTCACGGCATCGGTGACCGCATCGCCGCGCACGATGTAGACCTGCTCGCCGGAGGTCTTCACCTCGTCGCCGAGCAGCGCCTCGACCAGCGGCTGCAGCGCCGGATCGGCCGCCGCCACCGCTGCATTGAGCACCTCGATGCGTTCATCGTTGTCGCCGGTGGCCAGCACCCGGACCTGTTCGGGCGTCAGGGCCCGGGCCGTGCCGGCGCCGGCCAGCAGGCACGACAGCCACAGCAAGGCGGCGCCCAGCCGCATCCAGGAAGGGGGGAATCTCACTCTCGGGTCCCTCAGCAACGACTCGTACCGGGTCCGTGGCCGACCGGCCTGGCTGCGCGGACGCGCAGCACCGGCCGGGCAGGCCCCGCGACGATGGTCGGGGGCGACATGCCCCCTTCAGCTCAGAGCGCCTTCTCGGGCTCGTCCTTCTTCTTCTCGTTGCCGGGGATGTACGGGCTCCACGGCTGGGCCTTGATCGGGCCCTTGGTCTTCCAGACGATGTTGAACTGGCCGTCGGCCTTGACCTCGCCGATGAACACCGGCTTGTGCAGGTGGTGGTTCTTCTCGTCCATCTTGGCGACGAATCCCGACGGCGCCTTGAAGGTCTGGCCGGCCATCGCGGCGATCACCTTGTCGGTGTCGGTGCTCTGGGCCTTCTCGACCGCCTGCTTCCACATGTGGATGCCGATGTAGGTGGCTTCCATCGGGTCGTTGGTCAGCGGCTTGTCCTTGTGGCCCGGGATGTTCTTGGCCTTGGCGTAGGCGCTCCACTTCTTGATGAACTCGTCGTTGGTCGGGTTCTTGACGCTCATGAAGTAGTTCCATGCCGCCAGGTGGCCGACCAGCGGCTTGGTGTCCACGCCGCGCAGCTCTTCCTCGCCCACGGAGAACGCCACCACCGGCACGTCGGTGGCCTTCAGGCCCTGGTTGCCCAGCTCCTTGTAGAACGGCACGTTGGAGTCGCCGTTGATCGTCGAGACCACCGCGGTCTTCTTGCCTTCGGAGGCGAACTTCTTGATCTTGGCGATGATGGTCTGGTAGTCGCTGTGGCCGAACGGGGTGTACTCCTCCATGATGTCCTCGTCGGGGATGCCCTTGGACTTCAGGAAGGCACGCAGGATCTTGTTCGTCGTGCGCGGGTAGACGTAGTCGGTGCCCAGCAGCACGAAGCGCTTGGCCGAGCCGCCGTCCTTGCTCATCAGGTACTCGACCGCGGGAATGGCCTGCTGGTTGGGCGCGGCGCCGGTGTAGAAGACGTTCTTGGACAACTCCTCGCCTTCGTACTGCACCGGGTAGAACAGCAGACCGTTGAGCTCCTCGAACACCGGCAGCACGGACTTGCGCGAGACGCTGGTCCAGCAGCCGAACACGACGGCGACCTTGTCCTGGGAGATCAGCTGCTTGGCCTTCTCGGCGAACAGCGGCCAGTTGGACGCCGGGTCGACCACCACCGGCTCCAGCTTCTTGCCGAGCACCCCGCCTTGCGCGTTGATTTCCTCGATGGTCATCAGCGCGACGTCCTTCAGCACGGTCTCGGAGATCGCCATCGTGCCGGACAGCGAGTGCAGGATGCCGACCTTGATCGTGTCGGCGGCATAAGCCGACGGCAGGCCGAGGGCAGCCACGCCGAGGGCGACGGCGGAAAGCGTCTTGACGACGCTGCGGCGGGAAAGGCTCATGGGTTGCGCTCCTGGTAAGGGGACTGAGGAATGAACGAAGGTGCGACCGGTGTCGTCTCCGCCGGCACACGGGCCCGACGGATGGACGCAGGTTACGGAGCGCGGCCCGAACGAGAAATACGCCAAGTGGCGTAGGCCGGGCGAAGGCGATGGCCGCCGCCGGATGGCGCCGGGTTGATCTGGAGGGTGGCAAACGCGCCGGGATCGGCTACCCTGTGGGCCCATGGAGACACTACCGCTACGCCTGAGCCCCGGCCAGGACCTGCGCCGGGCCCTGGAAGCCGCACTCGCGGTGGAGGGTGCACGCGCGGCCTTCGTGCTGTCGGGCATCGGCAGCCTGTCGGGCGCGCAGCTGCGCCTGGCCGGCAGGGAGCGGCCGGACACCTTCGAGGGGCCGATCGAGGTCCTCACGCTGGCCGGCAGCCTCTCCGACCGCGAGTCGCACCTGCACGCGACGATCGCGCTGGCCGACGGCCGCGTCATCGGCGGCCATGTCGCACCGGGCTGCACCGTGCGCACCACCGCCGAGGTGCTGCTCGGGCTGCTGCCGGAATGGGAGTTCCGGCGCATGATGGACCATGCGACCGGCCACCCCGAGCTGGTGATCCGCCGCCATCCGCCTGCCGCGACGGGCGGGGAGCAGCCCTGAACGCCGCTCAGGCGCGCCGGCGCTGCGGGCGGCGCACCGCCCGCACCATGCCGCTGGGACCGCCGCCGCAATAGAACAGCCCGTTGCCGTCGGCCTCCAGCCCGCTGACGCCGGTGCCCGCCGGCATCTGCACGCGCTCGACGACCTCGCCGGTGGCGGGATCGACGCGGCGCAGGTCGCTGGCCTCGCCTTCCCAGGTGCCGTGCCACAGCTCGCCGTCGACCCAGGTCACGCCGGTGACGTAGCGGTCGGACTCGATGGTGCGCAGCACGCGCCCGGTCTGCGGGTCGAGCTGCAGGATGCGGCGCTCGCTCCACTGCCCCAGCCACAGGCTGCCTTCGGCCCAGGCCAGCCCCGAGTTGTCGGGGCCCGGCGTCGGGATGGAGGCGCACACCTCGCCGGTCTGCGGGTCGATCTTGTCGATGCGCGTGCCGTGGATCTGGTAGAGGTGCCGGCCGTCGTACGCGGTGCCGGCGCGGCAGGCCCGCTCCAGCGTGCGGACGACGTCTCCGCTGTGCGGGTCGACGGCCACCAGCGCGGTGCCCAACGCGGCCCAGATGCACCGGCCGTCGTACGAGACGCCGTGCACGCCGTCGGCGTCGGGGAAAGGTCCGTACTCGCGCACGATCTCGGCGGTCGGCACGGTGGCATCCAGTGAGGTGTCGAGGGTCATGGCCTGCTCCTTCAGGGCTGCGGCACGCCGCCCGTCGGCGTGCCCGTCACGGCCACTCTAGTCAGGCGACGCCACGACCGGGAGTAACAAGATCGTCGCGAAACCCGCCGGCCCCGGCGCCAGCCAGCGCCGCGCGCGGGCCTGCCCTGCCGCATGCACCCGGCCGGCGGCGGCCAGCTCCGCCAGCGCGCGCTGCACGCTGCGCTGGCTGCGCCCCGTGGCCAGCGCCAGCGCCGACGTGGACCAGGCCATCCCGTCGGCCAGCAGGGCCAGCAGCGCGCCCTGCGCCCCGTCGACCGGCGGGGCCAGCAGCACGACCTCGCGCCCGGCCGGCGGCTGCCAGCGGTAGCCCCGCGCGGTGGCCTCGATGCCGGACAGCCCGGCCACCAGCGCCCGCAGCCGGCCGATCTCCACGCGCAGCCGGGCGCGATGTGTCGCGTCGGGATCGCGCAGCCGGAATGCCGCCTCGATCAGCACGCGCCGGTCGACATCGCCCGGCCAGGCGCGCGCCAGCGCCTGCGGCAGCACGAACAGCACCGGCCGGCGCGCAAGCGACACCCGGCGACCGCCCACGACCACGGCACGCCGGCAGCCGTCGACCACCAGCGCGTCGGAAGCCATCCACGCCAACCACCTCGGCCAGCCGCAAGGGCTGCTCTTCCCCGGCCTGCACGCGGCGCGCCGCAGGATGCTCCAGCGCCGCCCTGGCAGCGGCAACCTCGCGCTGCAAGGCGACGATGCCGGCGCGCTGCGCGGCGGCCTCGGCCCGCGCCAGGGCCGCCTGCGCCACCGCAGGACGCAGGCCCCGCAAGGCCAGCTCGGCGGCTGCCAGCTCGGCCACCGCGAGCAGCGCCGGCGGAGCGCCGCGCAGGTCGAGCGCGGCCAGGGCCTGCGCCGCAGGCACCAGCCGGCCGAGCAGCAGCAGGCGCCGCAACGCGACCAGGCGCGCCTGCAAGGCGTTGGCGCGGTCGCCGTGCGCCTCCAGCACCGCGACGGCCGCCGCCAGCGTGCGCGGGGCACCGGCCAGGTCGCGCATCGCCAGCGCCACCTCGGCCTCGGCCACCACGCAACGCGCCCGCGCCAGCGCCTCGCGGGCACCGAAGGCCCGGGCCGCACGGCGCAGCAGCTCGCGCGAGCGTGCGTACTCGCCCAGCTGCGCCATCGCGATGCCGCGCAGGGCCAGCGCCGCCGGCGCCTCGCGCAGCGCCACGCGCTGCAGCGCGCCCAGCACGTCGCCCGCGGCCAGCGCGCGGGCCGCAGCGGCGATCAGGGCATCCATGGCACGGAGGTGCGACGCATCGGCAGAACGACCGGGGGGAAGCGGTCACGGTCCTGGCGGCATTGTGGGGCCGGCGCCGGCGCGGCGGCCCTAGCGGTGCCCCAGCTGCCCCACCCGGCTGATCGCCAGGCCCGCGGCCGCGGTGCGCGTCTCCACGCCCAGCTTCTCGAACACGTGCTCCAGGTGCTTCTTCACCGTCGCGGGGCTGGCGCCGAGGATGTCGGCGATGTCGCGGTTGGTCTTGCCCTTGACCACCCAGTACAGCACCTCGGCCTCGCGGGCCGTGAGCCGGAAGGCGTGCGTCAGCGCCTCGATCGCGGCGGCGTCCGAGGTCTCGCGCATCACCAGCAGCCATTCGTCGTCGCCGGTCGGCTCGTGCAGCGCCAGCACCAGCCGGCGCGGCCCCTGCACGATGCTCATCTTCGGCGGCTCCTGCGCCCCGGCCGGCGCCGCCGCGTGCGCGCGCACCCACTCGAGCACCGAGGCCGGCACCACGGGCTCGGCGCAGCCCAGGTAGTCCTGCAGGAAGCGGCGCGCCAGCGGCGTCTGCCAGACCACGCGCCCGTCGGCCAGGCGCACCACCATGGTCGCGTGGCCGAAGGCGTCCAGCGCGTTGCGCGCCTGGCGCGCCAGCCGTGCCCCCTGCACGTGGGTGGTGATGCGCGCCAGCACTTCCTTGGGCTTGATCGGCTTGGTGACATAGTCCACGCCGCCGGCCTGGAAGGCGGCCACCACGTGCTCGGTCTCGGTCAGGCCGGTCATGAAGACGATGGGGATGTGCGCCGTCTCGGGCTGCGCCTTGAGGCGGCGCGCCACCTCGAAGCCGTCCATGCCGGGCATCACCGCGTCGAGCAGGATGATGTCCGGCACGGCCTGGGCGGCGCGCTGCAGGGCGCCGTCGCCGTTGGTGGCGACCAGCACCGTGTAGCCGGATTCGTCCAGCGCGTCGTGCAGCACCGACAGGTTGTCGGGGACGTCGTCGACGATCAGCACCACGTCGCTCGCACTGCGGTCGATGCGGATGGCGGGTTCAGGCAGCAAGACGGTCATGGCGGGCCTGTCTCAGGACGTGGGTCATCGCGTCGAGCTGGAACTGCCGGGCCAGCTCGCGCAGGCGTTGCACGAAGGGGGCATGGCGCGCATCTTCGGCCTCGATCTCGTCGAGCAGTTTCAGGATGCCGCGGAAGTAGCCGAGGTCGATCGCCTCCTGCAGGGCAAGCAGCCTGGGCTCCGGCGGCACCACCGGCTGCGCGGCGGCCGCGGGGGCGGGTGCGCCCGGCCCCTCCACCCGCGGCGCCTCGGTCCACTCGAGCTGCAGCCGCCGGCCGAGCCAGTCGAGCAGCTCGCCGATGCGCACCGGCTTGACGAAGAAGTCGGCCGGCGTGATGCCGACGTCGTTGTCCAGCCCCTGGTCGAAGGCATTGGCCGAGACGATCGCGACATGCGCGTCGCTCAGCCCCTCGCGGCGGATGGTGCGGATCGTTTCCCAGCCGTCGATGCCGGGCATCGCGAGGTCCATGAAGATCGCGTCCGGCGCGAAGTCGCCGCGGCGCAGCAGCGCCAGGCACGCGTCGCCGCTTTCGGCCTGCGCCAGCTCGAAGCCGAGCGGCTGCAGCAGGTGCAGCAGCAGGCCGCGGTCGTCCTCCTCGTTGTCGACCACCAGGATGCGGCGGCGCGCGCCGAGGTAGCCGGTGCGCGGCGGCGGCAGCACCTGCTCGGCCACCGCCGCGTGCAGCTGCGGCAGGAACAGGCGGATGCGGAACAGCGTGCCGCGCCCGACCTCGCTGCTGACCGTCATCTCGCCGCCCATCAGGTCGGTAAGCATCTTGCTGATCGTCAGGCCCAGGCCGGTGCCGCCGCTCGGGCCGGTGCCGGCGGCCGAGCCGCGCGCGAAGGGCTCGAAGATGCGGCCGATCTCCTCCGGCGCGATGCCGGGGCCGGTGTCCTCGATCTCGAACAGCGCGATCTCGCGCGCGTACTTCAGGCGGAACACCACCCGCCCGGTGCGCGTGAACTTGACCGCGTTGCCCAGCACGTTGAGCAGGATCTGGCGCAGCCGCTTCTCGTCGGCGCGCACCACCTCGGGCACCGTGCCGACGAACTCGGTCTCGAAGGCGATGCCCTTGCCCGCGGCCTGCAGCTCGAACATGCGCGCGATCTGCTGCACGCACTCGGCAAAACGCATCGGCCGCACCTCCAGCGTCAGCTTGCCGCTTTCGATGCGGGCAATGTCCAGCGTGCCCTCGATCAGCGACAGCAGGTGGTCGCCGGCGCGGCGGATCACGGTCACGGCCTGGCGGCGGTGCGGCGGCAGGCTGGCATCCTCGTCGAGCAGCTGCGCATAGCCCAGGATGCTGTTGAGCGGCGTGCGCAGCTCGTGGCTGATCGCCGAGATGTAGCGGCTCTTGGCCTGGTTGGCCTGCTCGGCCTGGCGCTTGGCCTGCTGCAGCTGCTCGTCGGTGCGGCGGTGCGACTCGATCTCGCGCATCAGCAGGTGCGTCTGGCGGTTGGATTCCTCCTGCGCGACCTGGCGGCTCTTGTGCGCCAGCACCAGCCACCACGCGACCACGCCGCTGACCACCACCAGCGCCGCATACACCTTCACGAAGGCCAGCCGCAGCACCGGCTCCAGCTCGGCGGCACTCGGCCCCAGCCCGCGCAGCTCCTGGTGGTACACCAGCATCAGCAGCACCCCGAGCGCCGGCACGATGGCCATCATCAGCAGCAGGAAGTGCCCCAGCTCGGTGTTCAGCCGCGCCCACACCGGCCGCGGCAGCAGCGCCTTCGCCGCGGCCAGCCATTGCGCCGACCAGTGCGCGTGCGACTTGCACAGGTCGTGGCAGCGCGCGTCCAGCGAGCAGCACAGCGAGCAGATCATTCCCTGGTAGGCCGGGCAGCGCGCCATGTCGTCGCGCTCGTACTCGCCCTCGCAGACGGTGCAGCGGTACACCGCCTTCAGGCCCTGCCGCTGCGGCTGCGGCGGCTCGGGTGGACGCGCCAGGTAGTAGCGCCCGCGCGTCAGCCAGGCGATGGTCGGCGCCGCGACGAAGGCGGTGACCAGCGCGATCAGGGCCGAGAAGGCCTCCAGCGTCGGGCCGAAGTAGCCCAGGTTGGCCGCCACCGACAGCACCGAGGCGATGCCCATCGCGCCCACGCCCACCGGATTCACGTCGTACAGGTGCGCGCGCTTGAACTCGATGCCCGGCGGCGACAGCCCCAGCGGCTTGTTGACCACCAGGTCGGCCACCACGGCCATCATCCACGAGATCGCGATGTTGGAGTACAGCCCCAGCACCTTGCCCAGCGCCTGGAACACGTTGAGCTCCATCAGCATCAGCGCGATCAGCGTGTTGAACACCACCCACACGACCCGCCCCGGGTGGCTGTGGGTGACGCGCGCGAAGAAGTTGGACCAGGCCAGCGAGCCCGCGTAGGCGTTGGTGACGTTGATCTTGAGCTGCGAGATCACGACGAACACCGCGGTGGCCGCCACCGCCCAGCCGACGTTGGAGGACACGTAGCCGTAGGCCACCAGGTACATCTGGTTGGGGTCGACCGCGCGGTCCACCGGCACCGAATGGCTGATCGCCAGGTACGCCAGCAGCGCGCCGCCCAGCATCTTCACGATGCCCGGCACCACCCAGCCCGGCCCGCCCAGCAGCACGCCGGCCCACCAGCGGCCGCGGTTGCGCGCGGTCTTCTCGGGCATGAAGCGCAGGTAGTCTGCCTGCTCGCCCATCTGCGTCATCAGCGCGATGCCCACCGTCATCGCCGCGCCGAACCGCAGCAGGTCGAAGCGCGCCGGCCCGCCCTCCTGGCCGCCGTACTGCACCAGGCCACGCAGCACGTCCGGCTCCTCGCGGAACACGTAGACGAACGGCAGCACCAGCAGCACCAGCCACAGCGGCTGGGTCCACACCTGCAGCCGGCTGATCATCGTCACCCCGTGCGTGACCAGCGGGATCACCAGCAGCGCGCAGACCAGGTAGCCCCAGGCCGGCGGGATGTCGAAGGCCAGCTCCAGCGCGTAGGCCATGATGGCCGCCTCGAGCGCGAAGAAGATGAAGGTGAAGCTCGCGTAGATCAGCGAGGTGATCGTCGAGCCGATGTAGCCGAAGCCCGCCCCGCGGGTCAGCAGGTCCATGTCCACGCCGTGGCGCGCGGCGTACAGGCTGATCGGCAGGCCGGCCAGGAAGATGATCAGGCCGGTGGCGATGATGGCCCAGAAGGCGTTGAGGAAGCCGTACTCCACCAGCAAGGTCGCCCCCACCGCCTCCAGCACCAGGAACGACGCCGCCCCGCCGAAGCCGGTCTGCGCGACCCGCAGCTCCGACCATTTCCGGAACGAGCGCGGCGTGAAACGCAGCGCGTAGTCCTCCAGCGTCTCGCTGGCCACCCAGCTGTTGTAGTCGCGCCGGACCTTGATGACGCGCTGCGGCGCCTCGCCGGCCGGGGGCGGCACGGCGGCGGAAGCGGCGGAAGTCATCGGGTCCATCTTTTGCATTGAGTCCGGCAATAGGCGCGGACTTTTCGCAATTTCGATGCCTTGCCAGGACGGACCATGGAACTAACGCCCCGAGAGAAAGACAAGCTGCTGATCTTCACCGCCGCCTTGCTGGCCGAACGCCGCAAGGCCCGCGGGCTGAAGCTCAATTACCCGGAGGCGGTGGCACTGATCACCGCCGCGATCATGGAAGGCGCGCGCGACGGCAAGAGCGTCGCCGAGCTGATGAGCGAGGGCAAGACCGTGCTCACGCGCGCCGACGTGATGGAAGGCGTCGCCGAAATGATCCCCGAGATCCAGGTCGAAGCCACGTTCCCCGATGGCACCAAGTTGGTGACCGTGCACCAACCCATTGCATGACTTCGCCACACCTCCACGAAAGACACCACTTTGGTGCATCGCGCACCAGCACCCTGACGAGAGCTGAGATGACGACGACCCCCTCCAAGACCCTGCCGTCCCTGGCCGCCGCCGCGTTGACACTCGCCAGCGGCGCTGCCTGGGCCCATGCCGGCGCCGATGCCGGCGTCCATCATGGCTTCGCCGCCGGACTGGCGCACCCGTTCACCGGGCTGGACCACCTGGCCGCGATGCTGGCCATCGGCTTCTGGAGCGTGCTGGGCAGCCGCCGTCCCTGGGCCGCCCCCCTGGCCTTCGCCGCGATGCTGCTGGTCGGCGCCCTGCTGGGCCTGGCCGGCATCGCCGTGCCGGCCATCGAGCCGATGATCGCCGCCTCGCTGGTGGCCGTCGGGCTGCTGGTGGCCGCGCGCCCGCAGCTGCCGGCAGCGGCCGCGGCGGCGCTGGTCGGCCTGTTCGCGCTGTTCCACGGCGCGGCACACGGCGTCGAGCTGGCCGGCGACGGCGCGGCCGCGGCGCTGGCCGGCATGCTGGCCGGCACCGTCGTGCTGCACCTGGCCGGCATGGCGGCGGGCTCCGCGGTGCGCACGCGCAGCGCCTGGTGGCCCCGCGCCGCCGGTGCGGCGGTGGCGGGTTTCGGGGCGGTGCTGCTTGCGCCGATGCTGCTCGGCTGAGCCAGGAGGACGCGATGATTCCGGGCGAACTGCTCACCGACGGCCCCGACCACGTGCTCAACCCCGGGCGCCGCACGATCACGCTGGTGGTCGAGAACACCGGCGACCGGCCGATCCAGGTCGGCTCGCACTACCACTTTGCCGAAACCAACGGCGCCCTGAAGTTCGACCGCGAGGCCGCGCGCGGCATGCGGCTGAACATCGCCTCGGGCACCGCGGTGCGTTTCGAACCCGGCCAGCAGCGCACCGTCGAGCTGGTCGATTACGCTGGCGACCGCGTGGTCTACGGCTTCCGTGCACAAGTCCAGGGAGCGTTGTGAGATGGCGACCGTGCAACGACGTGCCTACGCCGAGATGTTCGGCCCCACGGTCGGCGACCGCGTGCGCCTGGCCGACACCGACCTGGTCATCGAGGTCGAGCGCGACTACACGCTGGCCGCCGGCGGCTACGGCGAGGAAGTGAAGTTCGGCGGTGGCAAGACCATCCGCGACGGCATGGGCCAGGGCCAGCGCGTCAACGGCCCCGGTGACGGCGAGGCGGTCGACTGCGTGCTGACCAACGCCCTGATCGTCGACCACTGGGGCATCGTCAAGGCCGACATCGGCATCAAGGGCTCGCGCATCTTCCGCATCGGCAAGGCCGGCAACCCGGACGTGCAGCCCGGCGTGGACATCGTGATCGGCCCCGGTACCGAGGTGATCGCGGCCGAAGGCATGATCGTGACCCCCGGCGGCATCGACACCCACATCCACTGGATCTGCCCGCAGCAGATCGAGGAAGCGCTGGCGTCCGGCATCACCACCATGCTGGGCGGCGGCACCGGCCCTGCGACCGGCACCTTCGCGACCACCTGCACGCCCGGCCCCGAGAACATCGCGCGCATGCTGCAGGCGGCCGACGCCTTCCCGATGAACCTGGGCTTCTTCGGCAAGGGCAACGCCAGCCGCCCCGACGCGCTGCGCCAGCAGGTCGAGGCCGGTGCGATCGCGCTGAAGCTGCACGAGGACTGGGGCACCACGCCGTCGGCGATCGACACCTGCCTGACGGTGGCCGAGGACACCGACGTGCAGGTCGCCATCCACACCGACACGCTCAACGAGAGCGGCTTCGTCGAGGACACCATCGCCGCGTTCAAGGGCCGCACCATCCACACCTTCCACACCGAGGGCGCGGGCGGAGGCCACGCGCCGGACATCCTCAAGGTGGTGGGCGAGGCCAACGTGCTGCCTTCCTCGACCAACCCCACGCGGCCGTACACGGTCAACACCATCGACGAGCACCTGGACATGCTGATGGTGTGCCACCACCTCGACGCCAGCATCGCCGAGGACCTGGCCTTCGCCGAAAGCCGCATCCGCCGCGAGACCATCGCCGCCGAGGACATCCTGCACGACCTGGGCGCGATCAGCATGTTCAGCTCCGACTCTCAGGCCATGGGCCGCGTCGGCGAGGTGATCCTGCGCTGCTGGCAGACCGCGCACAAGATGAAGCAGCAGCGCGGCAAGCTGCCTGGCGACAGCGAGCGCCACGACAACGCACGCGTCAAGCGCTACCTCGCCAAGCTCGCGATCAACCCGGCGATCGCGCACGGCATCTCGCACGAGGTCGGCAGCATCGAGCCCGGCAAGTGGGCCGACCTGGTGCTGTGGAAGCCCGCCTTCTTCGGCGTCAAGCCCGCGCTGGTGATGAAAGGCGGCTTCATCGCGATGGCCGCGATGGGCGACCCGAATGCCTCCATCCCGACCCCGCAGCCGGTGCACTACCGGCCGATGTTCGGCAGCTACGGCGGCGCGCTGGCGCGCACCTCGCTCACCTTCCTGAGCCAGCCGGCGCTCGCCGCGGGCGTGGCGGACAAGTACCGCCTGCAGAAGACGGTCGCGGCGGTGCGGGGCTGCCGCGGCGTGCAGAAGCAGCACATGGTGCACAACGGCCACGCGCCGGCGATGCAGGTCGACCCGCAGACCTACGAGGTGCGCGCCGACGGCCAGCTGCTGACCTGCGAGCCGGCCCGGGTGCTGCCGATGGCGCAGCGATACTTCCTGTTTTGACACCCGGCGGGGCCGCCCGGCCCCGCCCTTCCATCAGGACAGGCTGAACCGCATGCTGACCGTCAACAAACTCCTGCCCCGGGGCCAGGGCCTGGCCTCCGTGCTGCTCAAGCGCGCCGCCACCGTCGAGCTCGACTGGGACGTGCGCCAGAAGAGCCGCTTCGACGCCACCGACAGCACCGGCCGCACGCTGGGCGTGTTCCTGCCGCGCGGCAGCGTCGTGCGAGGCGGCGACGTGCTGGTCGCCGAGGACGGCTCGCTGGTCCGCGTGATCGCCGCGCCCCAGCCGGTGCTGGTGGTGCGCCACTGCACCGAGCACGGCTCGCCGTTCGACCTGCTGCGCGCGGCCTACCACCTCGGCAACCGCCACGTGCAGCTGGAGCTGCAGCCCGACCACCTCAAGCTCGAGCCCGACCACGTGCTGGCCGACATGCTGCGGCAGATGCACCTGGTCGTCACCGAGACGCAGGCGCCGTTCGAACCCGAGGCCGGCGCGTACGCCGGCGGCCACGGCCACCACCATGGCCATGGACACGGGCATGACCATAGGCACGGCCACGCGCACGACCATGGTCGCGGACATGACCACGACCACGGGCACGGCCATCACCACCACGACCACGCGCCGGGCCGAAAGCACGAGCACCGATGACCTCCTCCGCGACGCTGCTGCAGCTGATGTGGCTGGCCTCGCCGGCCCTGCCGGTGGGCGGCTTCAGCTACTCCGAAGGACTGGAAGCCGCCGTCGACCACGGCCGCATCACCTCCGAGGCCCAGGCCCAGGCCTGGCTGCTCGACCAGCTCGCGCTCGGCCTCGGGCGCGGTGAGCTCGCGGTGCTGGCCCAGGCCGTCGAGGCCTGGCGTGACGGGGACGCCGCCCGCGTCACGGCACTGAACGACTGGGTCGTGCTGACCCGCGAATCGGCCGAGCTGCGCCAGCAGGCCGAGCAGATGGGCCGCTCGCTGCTCGAGTGGCTGCGCAACCGCAGCGACGACGCGCGGCTGGCCGTGCTGGCCGCGCTGAAGCCGGCCCCCACCTACCCCGTCGCCTACGCCCTGGCCGCGGCGCAGACCCAGGCCACGCCCGAGGAAGCGCTGCTCGCCTATGCCTTCGGCTGGGCGGAGAACATGGTGCAGGCCGCGGTCAAGGCCGTGCCGCTCGGCCAGAGCGCCGGCCAGCGCATCCTCGCAGCGCTGGCGGCGGAGATCCCCCACGCCGTGTTGCAGGCGCTGCGCCTGCCCGCCACGCAACGGCAGGCCTTCACGCCGATGCTGGCGATCCTGTCGTCCCGCCACGAAACCCAATACTCCCGACTGTTCCGATCATGAGCACTCCCCTGCACGCCATTCCCGGGCGCACCAAGAAACTTCCTCCGCTGCGCGTGGGCGTGGGCGGCCCGGTCGGCTCGGGCAAGACCACCCTGGTCGAGATGCTGTGCAAGACGATGCGCGAGACCTACGACCTCGTCGTCATCACCAACGACATCTACACCAAGGAAGACCAGCGCCTGCTGACCGTGGCCGGCGCGCTGGAGCCCGAACGCATCATGGGCGTGGAAACCGGCGGCTGCCCGCACACCGCGATCCGCGAGGACGCCTCGATCAACCTCGAGGCGGTGGACCGCATGCTGGACAAGTTCCCCGACGCGGACATCGTCTTCATCGAGTCCGGCGGCGACAACCTGGCCGCCACCTTCAGCCCGGAGCTGTCGGACCTGACGATCTACGTGATCGACGTGGCCGCCGGCGAGAAGATCCCGCGCAAGGGCGGCCCCGGCATCACCAAGAGCGACCTGTTCGTGATCAACAAGACCGACCTCGCGCCCTACGTCGGCGCCGACCTGTCGGTGATGGAAGCCGACACCCGGCGCATGCGCGGCGCCCGGCCCTTCGTGATGACCAACCTGAAGACCCGCGAGGGCCTGGCCGAGGTCATCCGCTTCATCGAGACCAAGGGGCTGCTGAACGCCGCCTGAGCGCGGCGTGACATCCCTCACGCCGTTGAGCGTTTTCCCGGGGCGTGTCTGTCACGCAAAGGACAGTGGCGGCTTGCAGCGGCCACCTAGTCTAGTGCGACACCCCGCAAGGGTGCTGTTCCCGGCCCTTCGTGAGGAGACGCGCGATGAACCGACCGCCCCGCCTGGCCTCCCGACGGCTGCTGCTGCAGGCCGCCGTCGCCTCGACAACTGCACTGGCGGCCCCGCGCTGGCTGCGCGCGCAATCCGCCCCCTGGCTGATCGGACAGACCGCCGCGCTGTCCGGGCCGCTGGCCTACCCCTTCGTCGAGATGAACAAGGGCATCCAGGCCGCCTTCGACGAGGCCAACGAGCGCGGCGGCGTCGATGGCCGGCCGCTGGAGCTGCGCAGCCTCGACGATGCCGGCGAGCCGCCGCGCGCCACCGAGAACGCAAGGCAGCTGGTGGCCGCCGACGTGTTCACCTTCTTCGCCTGCGGCGGCACGACCAGCGTGCTGGGCATGCTGCCGGTGGCGATGCAGGCCAAGGTGCCGCTGATCGCGCCGGCCTCCGGCGCGGATGCGCTGCGCGCGCACAACCCGCTGGTGATCCACGCCCGCGCCAGCTACGCGCAGGAGATCGCGAAGATCGTGCAGCACCTGCGCACCACCGGCCAGACGCGCTGTGCGGTGGCCTATGCCGACAATCCCTTCGGCCAGGCGGCGCTCTCCGCGTTCGACGCCGCGGCCAGGCACTACGGCAACGCCGACTGGAAGGCGTTCCGCCTGGGCGACGCGCCCGAAGACATGGCGGCGCTGATCGAGGAGATCGCACGCTGGCGGCCCAACTCGCTGATCTCGTTCGCGATCGGCGCCAACGGCATCCCGTTCTACCGCGGCCTGCGCCCGCGCGTGGCGGGGGCGGCGCCGTTCTCGATCTCGTTCCTCGGCACCAAGCCGCTGCTCGACGCCTTGGGCGACGCGGCGCGCGGCATCGCGGTGGCGCAGGTGGTGCCGCATCCGGAGAACCTCGCGCTGCCGGTGGTCAAGGCCTACCGGCAGGCGATGCAGAAGGCGGGCTTCGCCGAGGCCAGCTATTCGTCGCTGGAGGGCTACATCAGTGCCCGGCTGCTGATCGAGGGGCTGCGCCGCGCCGGGCGCGGCGCCAGCCGCGAACGCTTCATCGCCGCGTTCCACACGATGCGGCCCTACGACCTCGGCGGCTTCGAGTTCAACTTCGGCCCGAACCAGCACGACGGCTCGAGCTTCGTCGAGCTCACCTACTACAACGGCGAGCGCTTCCGCCGCTGAGCGCTCAGCGCAGCGAGACGCCGGCGGCGCGCAGCGAGCGCACCGCGCCCTCGCCGATCGAGGCCCCCAGCCGCTTGATCAGGCGCTCGGCCACGTTCTCGCGCGGCGTGTAGTCGATGACCTCCTCGGCCTGGACCACCTCGCGCGCGACGTAGTCGAGCGTGCCGAAGTCGTCGGCCAGGCCCAGCTCGACCGCCTGCTCGCCGTTCCAGAACAGCCCGGAGAACAGCTCGGGCGATTCGTCCTTCAGCCGGCCCTCGCGGCCCTGCTTCACGACCGCGATGAACTGCCGGTGGATCTGGTCCAGCAGGGCCTGGGCGTGCGCGCGCTGCTGCGGCGACTGCGGCGAGAACGGGTCGAGGAAGCCCTTGTGCTCGCCTGCGGTCAGCAGCCGGCGCTCGATGCCCAGGCGCTGCATCAGCTCGGTGAAGCCGAAGCTGTCCATCAGCACGCCGATCGAGCCGACGATGGACGCCTTGTCGACGTAGATCGCGTCGGCCGCCACCGCGATGTAGTAGGCGCCCGAGGCGCACATCTCCTCGACCACCGCGTAGACCTTCTTGCCATGCAGGGCCTTCAGGCGGCGGATCTCGTCGTTGATGATGCCCGCCTGCACCGGGCTGCCGCCCGGCGAGTTGATGCGCAGCACCACCGCCTGCGACCCCGGGTCCTCGAAGGCGTTGCGCAGCGCGGACAGCAGGTTCTCGGCGCTGGCCTCGGCATCGAGCGCGATCTCGCCACGCACTTCGACCAGCGCGGTATGCGGGCCGGCCGGCGCGCTGGTCGCCGCGCGCTGCGACAGCAGCACCGAGGCGACCGCCACGGCCACCAGCAGCCACAGGAAGCGGAAGAAGATGCGCCAGCGCCGCTCGCGCCGGCGCTCGTCAAGGTAGGCGCGCATCAGCTGCGCCAGCACCGCAGTGTCGGCAGCGGCGGGCGCGGGCGCGCCCGGGGTGCCGTCGCGCAGGCCGGACGGCTGGCCGGGATCGATGGAGCTCATGGAACGGATCGAATCGGGTAGAGAGGGCCGCGGGGCCGCAGGCGCGATGCCCGCTCAGTCGCCGAACGCGGGCCGGACGTCCTCGGAAGGATACCAATAGACCTTGCCGTCCCGCTCCTCGACCTGCAACGGGATCAACCGCTGCCCCATGCAGGGACCGCCGACGCACTGGCCGTCGCGCGGGTCGTAGACCGCGCCATGGATCGAGCAGACGATCCACTCGCGGCTGTCGTCGAGGAACTCGCCAGGCTGCCAGTCCATCTCGGCCGGCACGTGCGCGCAGCGGTTGACGTAGGCCACCGGCCGGCCGTCGAAGCGCAGCACGAAGGCGCGCGCGGTCTCGCCCCACAGCAGCACGTCGAAGCCCACCGCCGAGCCACGCTCCTCCAGCGCCGTCGCGGCGCACAGCTCCACCCCGGCACTCATGCGTGATCCTCCAGCCAGCGGTGCAGCTCGGCGACCGAATGCACCACCGCCTGCGGGGCGAACTCGCCGAAGGCCGCCGGTTCGTGCGCCCCGTAGCTGACCGCCAGGCTGGCCGCGCCGGCGTTGGCCGCCAGCTGCAGGTCGTGCGTGGTGTCGCCGATCATCAGCGTGCGCTCGGGCTCGACGCCGAACTCGGCCATCAGCTCCTGCAGCATCAGCGGGTGCGGCTTGGGCCGGGTCTCGTCGGCGGTACGCGTGCCGTCGAACAGCCCGCGCAGCTGCACGGTGGCCAGCGCCTCGTCCAGCCCCCGGCGCGACTTGCCGGTGGCCACGCCCAGCCAGTGGTGGCGGCGCTTGAGGTCGTGCAGCATCGGCAGCACGCCCTCGAACAGCGTCAGCTCATGCTGGCGGTTGAAATAGTGGTGGCGGTAGCGCAGCGCCAGCTCGCCCACGCGCTCGGTCGGCAGGCCCGGCACGCAATGCGCGAGCGCCTCGTGCAGTCCCATGCCGATCACGTAGGACGCGTCGCGGTCGCTCGGCACCGCCAGGCCCAGGTCGGCGCAGGCCGACTGGATGCAGCGCACGATCAGCGCGGTCGAATCGAACAGCGTGCCGTCCCAGTCGAAGACGACCAGGTCGAACTGGCGGGGTCGCAGGGTCATAGATGGTCCAGGAGTTCAGTGCACTCGGGCGGCAGCGGCGCCTCGAGCTCGATGGTGTCGCCGCTGGCCGGGTGCAGGAAGCTCAGCCGGCGGGCATGCAGGAACATGCGCGAGAAGCGGTGGCCGCCCAGCCGCTCGCCGCGCGCCAGCGCCTTGTTGAGCGCGAAGTCGCCGTACTTGGGGTCGCCGACGATCGGATGCCCCTCGTGCGCCAGGTGCACGCGGATCTGGTGCGTGCGCCCGGTCTTGATCGTCACGTCCAGCAGCGTGAAGCCGGCGTAGCTGCGCACCACCTTGACCAGCGTGATCGAGCGCCGCGCCTCCTCGGTGCCGGGCGCCACGACGCGCACGCGGCGCTCGCCCTCGGCATCCAGGTACTTGTACAGCGGCAGGTCGATCACCTTGCGGTTGGCCGGCCAGGTGCCGGTGACCAGCGCCGCGTAGGTCTTGCCGGTCTGGCGCTGGCGGAACTGGTCCTGCAGCGCGGTCAGCGCGCTGCGCTTCTTGGCCAGCAGCAGGATGCCCGAGGTTTCCTTGTCGAGCCGGTGCACCAGCTCCAGGAAGCGCGCCTGCGGGCGGGCGCGGCGCAGCTGCTCGATCACCCCGAAGCTGACCCCGCTGCCGCCGTGCACCGCCACGCCCGCCGGCTTGTCCACGGCAAGCACATGGTCGTCCTCGAACAGCACCGGGAACTCGCGCGCCGGCACCGGCGCCGGGGCCGGCGCCTCGGACACGCGCACCGGCGGCACGCGCACCTCGTCGCCGGCCGCCAGCCGGGTGTCGGCCGAGGCGCGCCCCTTGTTCACCCGCACCTCGCCGCTGCGCACGATGCGGTAGACATGCGTCTTCGGCACGCCCTTGAGGATTTTCAGGAGGAAGTTGTCGAGCCGCTGTCCGGCCGAGGCTTCGTCGATCACCACGCGCCGGACCGTGGGCTGCGCAGAAGCAACCACTGACTTCGTCTGCTTTCCCGGATCGGTGCCGGGCCGGCGACGGGCAGTTTCAAGCGGATCCACCTGTCGGGCCCTTTTCGCACCTATAATCCGTTGCACCACGTTTGCGTTGTAAGTGTTTGATTTGCAAGAGTTTACCCGGCACCCTCCGACCCTGATCGAAGGAGTGACGGCAACACGAACGAGCAAGGTGGGAGCGGCCGGTCCGTGGCGCCAGGTGGTACAGAGCGCGCGACGGGACGGCCAACGGTGATGCAACGCCGGTCCGGTGGCTCGGGCCGCTTCCCAAGGTGAGGCGGCAGGGTGGCAGGGCTGGTGGAAGAGCAAACGTCGAAAGAACCATAGAACAAGGTTTCAAGGCAACAGGCCGTCCTTGTCCGGAGACATGCAGGCGCACTTCGTCGTCTGTCCCTCACCCCGGCCGAGCCTGTTGTCCGCGTCCCATGACCCCCCTGCGGCTGTTGCCCTTTTCCCCCGCGCGATCGCTGGCATCGCCTGCCCGTCCGGCCCGACGCCGACCGGCAGCCTGCCAGCCTGGACGTGCCGCGGCGCCCGGCGCCGGCGGCACGCTGCGGACCTGGCAGCTGGCAAGGGCAGCCCTTCGTCCGAAGGGCGCGGCCATGGTGGCGCACGCGCCAACGCTGCCGTACTGATCCGTCGCGATCACGGCAGTCCAGGGCGATTCCTTCCGGTTCCTCCTCGTTTCTCGTGCATCGATGAGTCGCCCCTGAAGCCACGGCTTTTCCGGGTGACGTGTTGGTACGCCCGCCCCCGGGCAGGGGCGCGGGCGAAGGAGTGCACATGAAACGCATGCTGATCAATGCGACCCAGCAGGAAGAGCGGCGCCTGGCCATCGTCGACGGCCAGAAGCTGCTCGACTTCGAGACCGAGATCGAGGGTCGCGAACAACGCAAGGGCAACATCTACAAGGCCGTCGTCACGCGCGTCGAGCCCTCGCTGGAAGCCTGCTTCGTCGACTACGGCGAGGACCGCCACGGCTTCCTGCCCTTCAAGGAAATCTCGCGCCAGTACTTCCGTGAAGGCGTCGACGTCCGCAACGCCAAGATCTCCGACGTGATCCGCGAGGGCCAGGAACTGCTGGTCCAGGTCGAGAAGGAAGAGCGCGGCAACAAGGGTGCGGCGCTGACCACCTTCATCTCGCTGGCCGGCCGCTACCTGGTGCTGATGCCCAACAACCCGCGCGGCGGCGGCGTCTCGCGCCGCATCGAGGGCGAGGACCGCGAGGAGCTCAAGGAAGCGCTGGACCAGCTGCAGTACCCCAAGGGCATGAGCCTGATCGCCCGCACCGCGGGCATCGGCCGCAGCGTCGCCGAGCTGCAGTGGGACCTGAACTACATGCTGCAGCTGTGGGCCGCGATCGAGAACGCGGCCAACGCCGGCAAGGGTGCTTTCCTGATCTACCAGGAATCCTCGCTGGTGATCCGCGCGATCCGCGACTACTTCACCGCGGACATCGGCGAGATCCTGATCGACACCGACGACATCTACGAGCAGGCCAAGCAGTTCATGCACCACGTGATGCCCGACAACGAGCATCGCGTGAAGCGCTACCGCGACGACGCGCCGCTGTTCTCGCGCTTCCAGATCGAACACCAGATCGAGTCGGCCTACTCGCGCACCGTGCAGCTGCCCTCGGGTGGCGCCATCGTGATCGACCACACCGAGGCGCTGGTGTCCATCGACGTCAACTCCGCCCGCGCCACGCGCGGCGGCGACATCGAGGAAACCGCCACCCGCACCAACCTGGAGGCGGCCGACGAGATCGCCCGCCAGATGCGCCTGCGCGACCTGGGCGGCCTGATCGTCGTGGACTTCATCGACATGGAGGAGTCCAAGAACCGCCGCGAGGTCGAGCAGCGGCTGCGCGAGGCGCTGCGCCAGGACCGCGCGCGCGTGCAGTTCAGCTCGATCAGCAAGTTCGGCCTGCTCGAACTGAGCCGCCAGCGCCTGCGCCCGGCCCTCTCGGAAGGCAGCCACATCACCTGCCCGCGCTGCAACGGCACGGGCCACATCCGCGACACCGAGTCCTCGGCGCTGCAGATCCTGCGCATGGTGCAGGAAGAGGCGATGAAGGAGAACACCGCCGCCGTGCACGTGCAGGTGCCGGTCGAAGTGACCTCCTACCTGCTCAACGAGAAGCGCACCGAGATCACCAAGATCGAGCTCAAGCAGCGCGTCACGGTGCTGCTGGTGCCGAACAAGCACCTCGAGACCCCGAACTACAAGCTGGAACGCCTGCGCCACGACGACCCGCGCCTGGAGAACCTGCAGGCCAGCTACACGATGATCGAGGAGCCGGACGACGAGGTCGGCATCACCCGGCGCGACCGCAGCAGCAAGCCCAAGCAGGAGCCGGTGATCAAGGGCATCCTGCCCGACCAGCCGGCCCCGGTCGCCCCGCCCAAGCCCGAACCCGCGCCCGCCCCGGTGGCGGCCCCGGCGCCCGCGCCGGCGTCTGCCGCGCCCGCGAGCGGCGGCTTCTTCGCCTGGCTCAAGCGCCTGTTCGTCGGCGAGCCGCAACCGGTGCCCGCGCCCGCGCCGGCGCCTGCGCCGGCCACGCCGGCCGCCCGCGAGGGCCAGGAGGGACGCCGCCGAGGCGAACAGCGCCGCAACGGCCGCGACGGCAACCGCGACGGCCGCAAGGACGGCCGCGAGCGCAACCGCGGCGCGAACAGGCAGGGTGAGGCCGCCACGACCGAAGCCCGCGCCGAGACGCCGCGCAAGGAACGCGAGCCACGCGACGCGCAGCAGCGCGAGGCCGGCAGCCAGGACAACCGCCAGCGCCAGGAACGCCGCCCGCGTCCTGAACGCGCCGAGGCGGCCGCCCTGGCCGCTGCGGCCGCGGTGGCCAACGAGGCGCCGGCCGACGTCGGGTTTGCCGACACCGTGCCGCAGGACGGCGGCGACGCCGGCGAAGGCCAGCAGCAACAGCGCGAGGGTCGCCGCCGCCGCCGCGGCGGCCGTGGACGCCGTGACCGCGACACCGCCGCCGAAGCCGTGACCGGCCAGGAGGGCACGCCCGACACCGCGCCGGCCGAGGCCGCGGCTGAAGCCGCACCGGTCGAGCCACGCGCCGAGCCGCCGGTGACCGACGCCGTGGTGCCAGTGGAGACCGCCGCCGTGGCCGCCGAAGGTGATGACAACCTGGGCTCGACCGCCGGGGATGCCGCCAGCGACGCCGAGGCGCCGCGCGAAGGCGAAGGCCGCCGCCGGCGCGGCCGCGACCGCTACCGTCGCGACCGCCGCGAACGCGACGCCAACGGTGCCGCCCCTGCTGCGGGCGAGGACTTCGTCTCCGAGGCGGCCGTCGTCGAAGGCGCCGCCACGCCGCTGCCGCTGGCCACGCCCGAGGTGCAACCCCAGGTCCAGTCCGAGCCCGTGGCCGCGCCGGTCGAAGCGGTCGCCGAGGCCGCAGCCGAGCCGGCCGCTGTGGCGCCCTACGTGCTGCCTTGCGACGAGCTGCGCCAGGTCGCCAGCAATGCCGGCCTGGAGTGGATCCAGTCGGATGACGAGAAGGTGCGCGCCGCGCAGGCCGCCATCGCGGCCGAGCCGCCGCCGGTGCGCGTGCCGCGCGAGCCCAAGCCCGTGGCCGCGATCGACGACGGCCCGCTGGTGCTGGTCGAGACCCGCAAGGACCTCGCCCAGTTCGCGCTGCCGCTGGAAGGCGGCCAGGCCGACACCGCCCGTCCGGTGGCCTGATCCCCGCAGGCGGCCGCCGGGAACGCGGCCGCCACCCGAAGGCCCGACAGCAAGGCCGTTGCAGGCGATGCCCGCAACGGCCTTGTGTTTTTTCGGGGCCGGCGCCTGCCCGCGCCGGCGTTCAGGGCAACCGCGCCAGGGCCTGCTGGTAGGGCGCGTGCATCATCAGCTCGTCCCAGGCCAGCGGCGCGGTCTGCGGCAGCAGGTCCAGGCGCCGGGCTTCGCTGGCCTCGCTGGCCTGCCACTGCCCGTCGCGCAGGGCGCGCTCCAGGCCCTCGAGCAGCGCATCGCACGGCGCGCCGCCGTCGACGGTCGACTGGTTGCACAGCAGCACCAGGTCGCAGCCGGCGTTGAGCGCGGCGATCGCCGCCTGCACCGGGGTGCCGGCCACGCTCGCGCCCTGCATGCTGAGGTCGTCGCTGAAGATCGCGCCGGTGAAGCCCAGCCGGGTGCGCAGGATGTCCTGCAGCCAGCGGCTGGAAAAGCCTGCGGGCCGGTCGTCCACCTTGGGATAGATCACGTGCGCCGGCATCACCGCGGCCAGCGAGGTGCTGAGCCACTCGTAGGGACGCGCGTCGTCTTCCAGGATGGTCTTCAGCGCACGGCGGTCCACCGGCACCTCCACGTGGGAGTCCGCCGCGACATACCCGTGGCCGGGGAAATGCTTGCCGCAGGACTGCATGCCCGCCAGCAGCAGGCCGTGCATCAGGCTCTTGGCCAGCAGCGTCGCCACGCGCGCGTCGCGGTGGAAGGCGCGGTCGCCGATCACGCCGCTGGGCCCGTGGTCCAGGTCCAGCACCGGCGTGAAGCTGAAGTCCACGCCGCAGGCGCGCAGCTCGGCCGCCAGCACGTAGCCGCAGGCGGTGGCGGCGTCGGTGGCCGTCATCGCGTCCTGCATCCACAGCTCGCCGAGCACCCGCATCGGCGGCAGGTGCGTGAAGCCGTCGGTGCGGAAGCGCTGCACGCGGCCGCCCTCGTGGTCCACGCAGATCAGCACGTCCGGGCGCAGCGACTTGATCTCCGCGGTCAGCTCGGTGAGCTGGCGGCGGCTTTCCCAGTTGCGCGAGAACAGGATCAGTCCGCCCGTCAGCGGGTGCTGCAGGCGCCGGCGGTCGTCGTCGCTGAGCGCCGTGCCGGCGATGTCGAGCACCACCGGGGCGTGCACGGCATGATGGGTCTTGCTCATGGGATCAATCCTCGGTTTCGACCACGACGAAGCTCGCCGCGTAGTCGGATTCGTCGGTGACGCTCACGTGCGCGCGCAGCCGGCGCGCCGCGAACCACTCGGCCAGCGCGCCGTGCAGGCGGATCTCGGGCTTGCCGCTCGGCGCCTTGACCACCTCGCAGGCGCGCCAGGTCATCGGCATGCGCATGCCCAGCCCGATGGCCTTGGAAAACGCTTCCTTGGCGGAAAAGCGCGTCGCCAGGTAGGCGATGCCGCGCGCGGGCACCTTGGCGTAGCGGGTGCGGAACACCTCGATCTCGTGCGGGCCCAGCACCTTCAGCGCGAAGCGCTCGCCGCGGCGCTCCCAGGTCTCGCGCATGCGGCGGATGTCGCAGACGTCCGTGCCGATGCCGTAGATCATCGCGCCTGGGGCGCGTAGGCCCGCTGGATGCAGCGCAGGTAGTCGCGCACCGTCCCGGCATAGCCCAGCTCGAGCGCGTCGGCGATGAAGGCGTGGCCGATGGACACCTCCTGCACGCCGGGCACGGCGCGCAGGAAGTCGGTCAGGTTGTCGCGGTTCAGGTCGTGCCCGGCGTTGACCCCCAGCCCGCTGGCCATCGCCGCCTCGGCCGCGGCAACGTAGGCCGGCAGCGCCTGCGCGGCCTGGCCGTTCAGGTGGGCACGCGCATAGCCCTCGGTGTAGAGCTCGATGCGGTCGGCACCGCAGGCGGCCGCGGCGGCCATCGCCTCGGGCACCGGGTCCATGAACAGGCTCACCCGCACGCCCAGCGCCTGGGCCTCGGCGATCAGCGGCTTGAGCCGCTCGGCGTCCTGCGGGAAGCTCCAGCCGTGGTCGGAGGTGAACTGGCCGACGTCGTCGGGCACGAAGGTGCACTGGTGCGGCCGTACCGCGCGCACGAAGTCCATCAGGTTGTGGAAGGGGTTGCCCTCGATGTTGAACTCGACGTGCGGCCAGTCCTGCAGCAGCTCGGCCAGCTCGTGCACGTCGTGCGCGCGGATGTGCCGCCCGTCAGGACGCGGATGCACGGTCAGGCCCTGGGCCCCGGCTTCCAGCACCAGGGTGGCGGCACGGGTCACGCTGGGGATGCCCAGGTGGCGCGTGTTGCGCAGCAGCGCCACCTTGTTGAGGTTGACCGACAAGGCGGTCACGCCGTGGCGGGCGGACGGTTCGGGAGCGACGAGCGGGTTCATCGGGCAGGCGGCTGGTTGCGGTCGAGCAGCCGCTGCACGTCCATCATCATCTGGCGCGTGCGCAGCTGCGGCGTACCGACATGATAGTGAAGCAAGGCACGCAGCGCCGTCCTCAGCTCGGGCAAGGCGGTCGCGCAGGCGGCCTGCAGCGGCTCCAGGCCGTCGGCCTCCAGCGCGCGCTGCAGCGCCAGCAGCGTGCGCCCGGACAGCGCCCCTTCCGGCCGGTCGGCCTCCACCACCCCCGCCTCGCCGTGCAGCAGGTAACGCGCCTCGGGCTGCACCGGCGTGTGCGTCAGCGTCGCGAGGTCCAGCTGCGGCAGCACGCCCAGCTCGCGCAGCAGCAGCAGCTCGAAGGCGCGCAGCGCGGCCTGCACCCGCAGGTCGTCCGCCGCCGACAGGTACGGCAGCGTGCGCGCGTAGACGTCGAACAGCACCGGGTGCGGGTCGGCGCGCGCGAGCAGCTTCATCAGCAGCTCGTTGAGGTAGAAGCCGGTCAGCAGCGGCGCGCCGGTCAGCATCGCGCTGCCGCCCGCCCATTCGGCGCTCTTGAGCGTGTGCACCTCGCCGCCCTCTTCCTCGCGGCTGCTGTAGCCCACGACCAGGCGCTGGAACGGCAGCAGCACCGGGCGCAGCTGAGAATAGGGGCGCTTGGCCCCCTTGGCGACCACCGCGACGCGGCCGTGGTCGCGCGTGAACAGGTCCAGGATCAGGCTGGATTCGCTCCAGTCGTAGCGGTGCAGCACATAGGCCGGCTCGCCCTGCACGCGGTGCGCCGCGCGCGCGCCCGGCCCGCGTCCGCGGGAGGTCGCCATCGTCGTTCAGCCCGGCTCACTCGTAGCCATAGCTGCGCAGGCGCTCCTCGTCGTCGGCCCAGCCGGAGCGCACCTTGACCCACAGCTCGAGGAACACCTTGGCGTCGAGCAGCTTCTCCAGCTCCAGGCGCGCCTCGGTGCCGATGCGCTTGAGGCGCTCGCCGCCGTCGCCGATCACGATGGCCTTGTGCGACTCGCGCTCGACGATGATGGTCGCCGCGATGCGGCGCAGCCGGCCCTCTTCCTCGAACTTCTCGATCATCACCGTCGAGCTGTAGGGCAGCTCGTCGCCGGTGAGGCGGAACAGCTTCTCGCGCACGATCTCGCTGGCCAGGAACCGCTCGCTGCGGTCGGTCAGCGCGTCTTCCTCGTACCACCACGGCTGCTCGGGCAGGTAGGGGCGCACGATCTCCAGCAGGCGCTTGACCTGGTCCGGGCGCTTGGCCGACAGCGGCACGAACTCCACGAACGGGTGGCGCTCCTGCATGCTCTTGAGCCAGGGCGCCAGCTCGGCGCGGCGCACCACCTTGTCCAGCTTGTTGGCCACCAGCACGGTGGGCTTGTCCGGCGGGATCAGCGCCAGCACCTTGGCATCGTCGAGCCCGAAGCGGCCGGCCTCGACGACGAACAGCACCAGGTCGACGTCGCTGACCGAGGACAGCACGGTGCGGTTGAGCGTGCGGTTCAGCGCGTTGCTGTGGCGGGTCTGGAAGCCCGGGGTGTCGACGAAGACGTACTGCGTGTCCCCCAGCGTGCGGATGCCGGTGATGCGGTGGCGCGTGGTCTGCGCCTTGCGCGAGGTGATGCTGACCTTCTGCCCCACCAGGGCGTTGAGCAGGGTCGACTTGCCGACATTGGGGCGGCCGACGATGGCGATCAGCCCGCAGCGCTGCGGGCCTTCAGGCGCCGCGCCAGACTCCTCGGGCGGCATGGGGGTGGCGTCCACGTTCAGTTTTCTTCCCTCGCAGCGGATGCTGCATCGCAATACGGAAGCCGCCGCGCTCAGCGGCCCATGGCCTTGAGTTTAGCCAGCATCGCCTGGGCCGCCACCTGCTCGGCGGCACGGCGCGACGGCCCCAGCCCCTGCTCGCTGGCCGACAGGGCCGGCACGCTGCAGCTGACCAGGAACTGCTGCTGGTGGGCGTGGCCGCGGGTCTCGACGATGGCGTAGACCGGCACCGGCAGCTTGCGCGCCTGCAGCCATTCCTGCAACTCGGTCTTGGCGTCCTTGGCGCTGCTGTGCAGCTCGGGTTCGTCCAGCGCCGGGCCGAACAGCCGCTGCACCAGCGCGCGGGCGGCCTCGAAGCCTCCGTCCAGGTAGACCGCGCCGAACACCGCCTCCAGCGCGTCGGCCAGGATGGACGGGCGCTGCGCCCCGCCACTGCGCGCCTCGCCCTCGCCCAGGCGCAGGCAGGCCGGCAGCTCCAGCGCCAGCGCGATGCGGTGCAGCGAGCCCTGCTTGACCAGGTTGGCACGCACGCGCGAGAGGTCGCCCTCGTCCGAGCCGGCGAAGCGCTCGTACAGCAGGCCCGAGATCGCCAGGCCCAGCACCGAGTCGCCCAGGAACTCGAGCCGCTCGTTGTGGTCCGCGCCGAAGCTGCGGTGGGTCAGCGCCCGCCGCAGCAGCGAGGGATTGTGGAAGCGGTACCGGAGCCGCTGCTCCAGCGCCCGCAAGGAGGAATCGCTGCTCACGCCGACATCTTCAACGGGCCGACCGCCCGGCACCGCGGCCCGTCATCGCCGCGAGCTGCCGGAGTACTTGATCAGCAGGTAGACCGGCTCGATCAGCGGGATTTCCTTGTCGTAGGCAAAGCTGACGACGATGCGGTCGTTCTCCTTGGTGATCTCGAGGTCCTGGCCCGAGATCGAGGTGATCGAATATTCGATCTGCTTCTGCCGCTCGAAGGCCGCGCGGATCTCCGGCACCGTGGTGCCGCCTTCCATCGCGATCTTGTTGACCGTGCGCTGGATGGTCCAGTACTCGTTCAGGGTGGGGAAGACCTTCATCGCCACCAGCGCCACGGCACCCACGACGACGGCCCAGAACAGCAGACCGATCAGGGTGATGCCGCGCTGGGCGCGCCGGGAAACGGGGGTCATCGCATAGCTCCTGGATCCAATGAAAGTCATCGCCTGCTATTCACTGAAACGAACCGATACGGCCGAGATTACCCAAATTCATCCAGATCAAAAAGGCCTTCCCGACGATGTTCTCGTCCGGCACGAAGCCCCAGTAGCGCGAATCCTGGGAATCGTCACGGTTGTCACCCATCATGAAGTAGTGACCTTCGGGCACCTTGCAGGTCACGCCTTCGGCGCTGTAGCGGCAGTTCTCCCGGAACGGGAAGTCGTCGGCCGCGATGATGAACGGCGGCGCCTCCTTGTAGTTCAGCACCCGGTGCTCGACGTTGCCGAGCTTCTCGGAATACATCTGGGCATAGCGGCGCCGGTCCTCGTTGTAGTACTCGCCCAGCGGCGCCATCTCGACCGGCTGGCCGTTGATCGTCAGGCGCTTGTTGAGGTAGGCCACCTCGTCGCCCGGCACCCCGACCACCCGCTTGATGTAGTCGATGCGGGTGTCCTTGGGGTAGCGGAACACCACCACGTCGCCGCGCTGCGGGGTGTGGTTCTCGATGATCTTGGTGTTGAGCACCGGCAGGCGCACGCCGTAGTGGAACTTGTTCACCAGGATCAGGTCGCCCACCAGCAGCGTCGGCACCATCGAGCCGGACGGGATCTTGAACGGCTCGAACAGGAACGAGCGCAGCAGGAAGACGATGCAGATCACCGGGAACAGGCCGGCGGTCCAGTCCAGCCACCAGGGCTGCATCAGGATCTTCTCGCGCGCGGCCTGCACGTCGCCGTCCACCTGCGTGATGCCCTGGCGGGCCAGCTCCTCGCGGCGGGCGGCGTGCTGCGCCTCCAGCTGCGCCGCGGCGCGCCGGCGCGCCGGCAGGAAATGGAACCGCTCGGCCAGCCAGAAGGCGAAGGTCACCAGCGTGAGCAGGAACAGCAGCAGCGAGAAGTTGCCGTGCCACGCGTCCACATACCAGCCGCCCAGGTAAACGATCAGGCAGGCATACAAAGCTGCAGTCAGCAGTCCCATCCGGACTCCAGTGAAGGGGATCAGTCGTCGACTTGAAGGATGGCCAGGAAGGCTTCCTGCGGCACTTCCACGGTGCCGATCTGCTTCATCCGTTTCTTGCCGGCTTTTTGTTTTTCCAGCAACTTGCGCTTGCGGGTGATGTCACCGCCGTAGCATTTTGCCAGCACGTTCTTGCGCAGCGCCTTGATGGTCTCCCGGGCGATGATGTTCGCCCCGATGGCGGCCTGGATGGCCACGTCGAACATCTGGCGCGGGATGATCTCGCGCATCTTGACCGCCACCTCGCGGCCGCGGTGCTGGGCCTGGCTGCGGTGCACGATCAGCGACAACGCGTCGACGCGCTCGCCGTTGATCAGCATGTCGACCTTGACGACGTCGGCCGCACGGTACTCCTTGAACTCGTAGTCCATCGAGGCGTAGCCGCGCGAGACGCTCTTGAGCTTGTCGAAGAAGTCCAGCACGATCTCCGCCAGCGGCATGTCGTAGGTCAGCATGACCTGGCGGCCGTGGTAGGCCATGTTGACCTGCACCCCGCGCTTCTGGTTGACCAGCGTCATCACCGGGCCGACGTACTCCTGCGGCATGTACAGGTGCACCGTGACGATGGGTTCGCGGATCTCGCGGATGCGGCCCGGGTCGGGCATCTTCGACGGGTTCTCGACCTGCATCACCGTGCCGTCGTTGAGCTCGACCTCGTAGACCACGCTGGGCGCGGTGGTGATCAGGTCCTGGTCGAACTCGCGCTCCAGGCGCTCCTGCACGATCTCCATGTGCAGCAGGCCCAGGAAGCCGCAGCGGAAGCCGAAGCCCAGCGCCTGCGAGACCTCCGGCTCGAAGCGCAGCGAGGCGTCGTTGAGCTTGAGCTTCTCCAGCGCGTCGCGCAGCTGGTCGTACTCGCTCGCCTCGGTCGGGTACAGGCCTGCGAACACCTGCGGCTGGATCTCCTTGAAGCCGGGCAGCGGCTCGCTGGCCGGTCCCAGGCAGTTGGGCGTCTTCTTCTCGTGGGTGAGGGTGTCGCCCACCTTGGCCGCCTGCAGCTCCTTGATGCCGGCGATCACGAAGCCCACCTCCCCGGCCTGCAGCGACTCGCGCTGCACCGACTTGGGCGTGAACACCCCCAGCTGCTCGGCGTTGTAGGCGGCGTTGGTCGCCATCATCTTGATGCGGTCGCCCTTCTTCAGCTGGCCGTCGACCACCCGCACCAGCATCACGACGCCGACGTAGTTGTCGAACCAGGAGTCGATGATCACCGCGCGCAGCGGGGCGTCCGGGTTGCCGCGCGGCGGCGGCATGCGCGTGACGATGGCCTCCAGGATCTCGTCGATGCCCTCGCCGGTCTTGGCCGAGCAGGGGATGGCGTCGCTCGCGTCGATGCCGATGACGTCCTCGATCTCGCCCTTGGCCCGGTCCGGGTCGGCCTGGGGCAGGTCCATCTTGTTGAGCACCGGCACCACCTCGACGCCGAGCTCGATCGCGGTGTAGCAGTTGGCCACCGTCTGCGCCTCGACGCCCTGGCTGGCGTCGACCACCAGCAGCGCGCCCTCGCAGGCCGACAGCGAGCGGCTGACCTCGTAGCTGAAGTCCACGTGCCCCGGCGTGTCGATCAGGTTCAGGTTGTAGACCTTGCCGTCGCGTGCGGTGTACTGCAGCGCCGCGGTCTGTGCCTTGATCGTGATGCCGCGTTCGCGCTCGATGTCCATCGAGTCGAGCACCTGCGCTTCCATCTCGCGGTCGCTCAAGCCCCCGCAGCGCTGGATCAGGCGATCGGCGAGCGTCGACTTGCCATGGTCGATGTGGGCAATGATGGAGAAGTTGCGGATGTGGTTCATGAAAGCGGGTCGAGTGCTCCACCGCCGCTGCGGCATCGATCGTCGATGCGGCCGCGGCGGTGCGCCATGCCGTGCGGCCCCTGCCCTGCCTTCGCGCCACAGGCGGGCCGGAGCCTAAAAAAAAGGCGCGTCAACCGGCGACGCGCCTTCCAACAAAAAGGTATGGCAACTGCTTTGTTGGACCTCCATTGTAGCCAAATACCCCCCGCTGAAAACCGCACCAGTGCTTGCTTCGCCGACGTTGCACCGTGCCAACAGGGAAAACTTTCCACAGTTTATCCACAGACGCATGTGGATGGCCTGGGGATAGTTTCAAACGGGCGGGACTACCGTCGCGGTCCAACGACAAAGGGCTGCGCGACGCCCGGATTTTATCGAAATGTACCGGCAATCGCCGGCATCGACCCGATGTTTGTGGGCGCTCACGGACAGACTTATCAACACCGCCCAGACCCCGCCTGTCGCGCGCACTTTTTGGCACATGAAAAAACCCGACAACCTAGTTGGTTGCCGGGTTCTCCCGGAGCCCCTGCGCAGGGGCCTGGCGGACCGGTCAGCGCGCCGGCCGGATCACGGCGTACTGGGCCCATTCCCCGCGCCGGAACAGCACGTTGAAGGGCTTGCCCTTGTCCAGCTTGCGCAGCACGGCCTCGAGCTGCTTGACGTCCTGCACCTCGACGTTGGCCACCGCCAGGATCACGTCGCCCTCGCGCAGGCCGGCACGCGCGGCGGGGCCGTCGGCGGCGGTGACGCGCACGCCGCCCTTGAGGCCCAGCTCGCGCCGCTCCGCGGGCGTGAGGTCGGCCACTGCCAGGCCCAGGTCCTGCGCCGCGGCCAGCGGCGCGCCCCCCGGGCGCGGCTCGGGCGTGCCGGCGCTGGCGCTGCGCTCGGGCTCGAACTCGCCGACCGTGACCGGGATGTCGCGGTAGCTGCCGCGCCGGAACACCTGCACCGTGACCTTGCTGCCCGGCTTGGTGTTGCCGACGATGCGCGGCAGGTCGGAGGCCCGCTCGATGGTCTTGCCGTCGAAGCGCGTGATGATGTCGCCTGCCTCGAGGCCGGCCTTGGCCGCCGGGCCGTCGTCCTCGACGCTGCGCACCAGGGCGCCGACCGGCTTGCCCAGGCCGATGGATTCGGCCACCTCCTTGGTGACCTGGTCGATCTGCACGCCGATGCGTCCGCGGATCACGCGGCCGGTGGTGCGCAGCTGGTCGGCCACGCGCATCGCCTCGTCGATCGGGATCGCGAACGAGATGCCCATGAAGCCGCCCGAGCGGCTGTAGATCTGCGAGTTGATGCCCACCACCTCGCCGTGCAGGTTGATCAGCGGGCCGCCGGAGTTGCCGGGGTTGATCGCGACGTCGGTCTGGATGAACGGCAGGTAGTCGCCGGTCTCGCGCTGCTTGGCGCTGACGATGCCAGCCGTGACGGTGTTGTCCAGCCCGAACGGCGAACCGATCGCCATCACCCACTCGCCGACCTTGAGCTTGCCGACGTCACCGATCTTCACCGCCGGCAGGCCCGTCGCGTCGATCTTCACGACCGCCACGTCGGTGCGCTTGTCCGAGCCGACCACCTTGGCCTTGAACTCGCGCTTGTCGGTCAGCGTGACGTAGACCTCGTCGGCGCCCTCGATGACGTGGGCGTTGGTCATGATGTAGCCGTCGGAGGTGATCACGAAGCCGGAGCCCACGCCGCGCGGCACCAGCTCTTCCTGCTCGGGCCGCTGCTGGCGGCGCGGGTCGACCCGCGGGCCGGGAAACGGGATGCCGAAGAAGCGCCGGAAGAACTCCTGCATCTCCTCGTCCATCTGCGGTCCCGGGTACTGCCGCGTGCTCACGCGCGCGCTGGTGCGGATGTTCACGACCGAGGGGCCCACCTGTTCGACCAGCACCGTGAAGTCGGGCAGGTCGCGGCCGGTGGACTGGGCTGGCGCCGGCTGCGCCAGCGCGAGGCAGGCCCCGGCCAGCAGCGCGGTCAGCACATGACGAAACCGTCCAGTTGTATGGATTCTTGCAGTCATCGATCACCTCAACGGAAAGATGCCGCGACGAGCGCGGCACCGGTATGCGCAGGCAGGCTCAGGGCTTGCGCTCCAGGCCCTGCACCAGCATGCGCAGCGTGGCCGGCGGCACTTCCCCGACCGCCGTCACCCACCAGTCCCCGTGGCGGCGCATCAGGGTCTGCGTGGCGCCCATGCTCATCTGCATCTCCTTGCGATGCCGGGCGGGGTCATAGGGTTCCACGAACACCGAGACGTGCGCCAGCCCGTCGGAGAAGATGGTCTGCAGGATCTCGCGCTCGACCTCCTCGCCCGAGGCGGCATCCGGCCTCGTCAGCGTGCGCTTGACGCAGTGCACGTGGCGGAACCCGGGCACCTGCTGGCGGAAGGTCCAGCCTTCGGCCTCGTGGTGGGTCTTGCTCAGCACCGGACGGTTGACGCGGTAGCCGTCGAGCTTCTTCATCGAGCGGATCACCGCCTGCGGCTGCGGCTTCACGCCGATCGACACCTCCGAGAAGGCCGAGGATTCGAGCACCTCGTCGGCCTCGCCCAGCACCTCGGCACGCAGCAGCAGGCCGCTGCCCTTCTCGGCCCACAGGCGGTAGCCGTAGCGGTACGGGTCGCGGGCGCTGACCAGCAGCACGTCGGCCTCGTGGCCGGCCACGCGGTCCACGCCCAGCCGGCGCACCTCATAGTGCTCGGCCAGCCGGTCGCCGTCGTGGTGCAGCAGCGCCGGGAAGGTGCCCAGCGTCTCGCGGTGCTCCAGCACCGCGACCCGGGAGTTGGGCCACAGCGTCGCGACCAGGTCGTTGTGGCGGAACACGCGGCGCATCTGGCCGTCGAGCGATTCGATGCGCTCGTACTGGTTGGCCCCTTCGCAGTAGTGCGCGATGCGGGAACTGGCCACCTGCCCGCCGGCGCTGACGACGAAGGTGCCCTGGAAGTTGCGCTTCTGCGAGGCGTCATGGATGCGCAGCAACCAGGTGCGCACCTCGTTGCCGTCGAGCACCGCCGGCTCCTGCGGCTGGGCGATCACGACGCAGCTCGCGAAGGCCAGCATCCCCCACCCCAGCCACGGGGCCAACCAGCGCCATTGCATGTATTTCATCCGATCAGCGATCCGGGCCTTCATAGGTGGCGCCGCGCAGGAAGCCCGACGGCACGCCCAGGGCCGAGCTGCCACCGAACTGCCGGTGCGCGGTCAGGTACTGCTCGAGGCGGGCATCGCGGATCAGCGGCCCGTTGGCCGTCACGACGATCTGCTCGGCGCCGTTCGATGCCGCAGGGGCCGCCGCCGACGCGGCGACGGCCGTCACGGCGGTGGCCGCGGGCGCGGCCTGCACCACGGTCGTGGCCGCCGGTGCTGCGGTCGGCGTGTCCGCCATCCGGGTCACCACCAGCACGCCGGCCACGGCGACCACGCCCGCGGCCGCCGCCACCGGCGCCGTCCAGGCACGGCGGCGCACGCGCGCGGCAGCGTCCGTGCGGCCGGCCGAACGCTCGGCCGCCGCCGGCGCGATCACCACCGGCTCGTCCGCCAGGCGTTCGCGCAGGCGGCTCAGGAACACGTCGTCACGTCCGGTGCCCGCGAGGTCTTCGGAACGCATCACGTCGCCGATCAGGTGGTAGGCGTGCCAGGTTTCACAGGTGGCCGCCCGGGCCGCAGGATCGTTGCGCCAGGCAGCCAGCACGGCCTGGAGGTCCTCGGCGCCGGCCTCGCCGTCGCACAGGGCCGACAGCAGCTGCCTGCGTTGCAGGTCGACACCGGAATCACCCCACCGTTCGGTCGTCATCACCAACTCCTCAAGTCACCAACGCTTGCCGTCCGGCGTGTCCAGCAGGGGACGCAGCCGCTCGGCAATGGCTTCCCGCGCGCGGAAGATGCGCGAGCGCACCGTGCCGATCGGGCAATTCATCACTTCCGCGATCTCTTCGTAGCTCAGGCCTTCGATCTCGCGCAGCGTGATGGCCTGGCGGAGGTCCTCCGACAGGGCTTCGATCGCCGCGTTGACGGTGGCCGCGATCTCCTTGCTGGCCATCACCGCCTCCGGCGTTTCACCATCGCTTAGTTCGCGCTCCACCCGGGAAGTTTCCTCCTCGTCGCCGCCGGCAGAACGTGCGGATTCCGTCACGAGCGGGTCGCGCTTGAGCTCGACCAGGGCTTTCTTGGCCGTGTTGACGGCGATCCGGTACAGCCAGGTGTAGAAGGCACTGTCCCCCCGGAACTGCGGCAAGGCCCGGTACGCGCGCAGGAAGGTCTCCTGGGCGATGTCCTGGATCAGGTCGGTGTCACGCACCATGCGGGCAATCAGACGCTCGATCTTGCGCTGATACTTGATCACCAGCAGCTCGAAGGCTTTCTGGTCACCGCGCTTGACGCGCTCAATCAGCAGGGCATCGGCGTCAGCGCTCATGCGTGGGGGGAAGTTGCGGGGCCGGCCGAGGTGGCCGCGGGCGTGGGCGAATATACCGCACAGCGCAGGGCGTGCCAGTGAGGCTCCAGGCCCCGGGCCTGTACCGGCAGCCAGGCAGCGCGGGCGCGCCGGCGGCGGTCAGCCCCGTCGGGGACCAGCCGCAGCAGCATCCAGGATCCCAGGTCCAGCGTCACCACGACGCGGCCGCTGCCGTGCCGGGCGGCCGGGGCGCCGGGCGTCCCCCAGTGCCAGCACTGGCCGTCCCAGCGCAGCACGCAGGGCGGGCGGCGCCATTCGGCGCGCAGCAGCCAGCCGGACAACAGCAGCGTGCCCAGCAGCACGGACGCGCCGGCGGCGGCCGGCACGCCGGCCGTGGCCCACCACAGGGCGACCGCGGCGGTCGCAGCCACCGCCAGCCCCAGCAGCGCGCCGCGCCAGAGGCCGTAGCGAGCGACGGTCACCTGCAGAGCGGGGGCCGTGCGCATGCGGCGCCGGAAGAAGGAAGGATCAGACCCGCTTGAAGACCAGCGAGCCGTTCGTGCCGCCGAAGCCGAAGTTGTTCTTCAGGGCCACGTCGATGCGCATCTCGCGCGCCGTGTTGGCGCAGTAGTCGAGATCGCACTCCGGATCCTGGTTGAAGATGTTGATGGTGGGCGGCGAAACCTGGTGATGCACCGCCAGCACCGTGAACACCGACTCGATGCCGCCCGCGCCGCCGAGCAGGTGGCCGGTCATGGACTTGGTCGAGTTGACGGTCAGCTTGCGGGCATGGTCGCCGAAGGCCAGCTTGATGGCGTTGGTCTCGTTGACGTCGCCCAGCGGCGTGGACGTGCCGTGTGCGTTCAGGTACTGCACCTGGTCGGGATGGACCCCGGCGTTGCGCAGCGCCGCCTGCATCGAGCGGCGCGGGCCGTCGACGTTGGGGGCGGTCATGTGGTAGGCGTCGGCGCTCATGCCGAAGCCGGCCAGCTCCGCGTAGATCTTCGCGCCACGCTTCTTCGCGTGCTCGTATTCCTCGAGGACCACCACGCCGGCGCCCTCGCCGAGCACGAAGCCGTCGCGGTCCTTGTCCCAGGGGCGCGAGGCCGTCTTGGGATCGTCGTTGCGCGTCGACAGCGCGCGGGCCGCGGCAAAGCCGCCGATGCCCAGCGGCGAGACGGTGGATTCGGCCCCGCCCGCGATCATCACGTCGGCGTCGCCGTATTCGATCAGGCGACCCGCCTCGCCGATCGCATGCAGGCCCGTCGTGCAGGCCGTCACGATCGCGAGGTTCGGCCCCTTGAAGCCGTACATGATGGACACGTGGCCGGAGATCATGTTGATGATCGATGCCGGCACGAAGAAGGGCGAGATGCGGCGCGGACCGCGCTGCATCAGTTCGGCATGCGTCTCCTCGATCAGCGGCAGGCCACCGATCCCGGAGCCCACCAGGCAGCCGATGCGCTCGGCCATCTCCTCGCTCAGCGCGTCACCGGTCGGCAGGCCCGCGTCGCGGATCGCCTGGATGGACGCCGCCAGCCCGTAATGGATGAAGGTGTCCATGTGCCGGGCTTCCTTGGCGGGGATGTACTCCTCGATGTTGAAGCCCTTGACCTCGCCGGCGAAGCGGCAGGCCAGGTTCGATGCATCGAACTTGGTGATGTGGTCGATGCCGGACTTGCCGGCAAGCAGGTTCGACCAGGACTCCGCCACCGTGTTGCCCACAGGGGTGACGAGTCCCAGGCCGGTCACGACGACACGACGACGGCTCATGCGAAGGGATGAAAAGGGAGCGGGGAGAAACCAGGAAAGCCGATCAGGCCTTCTGGTGCTTCAGGGCGTAGTCGATGGCGAGCTGGACGGTGGTGATCTTTTCGGCTTCCTCGTCGGGAATTTCGATGCCGAATTCATCTTCCAGCGCCATCACGAGTTCGACGGTGTCGAGCGAGTCAGCGCCCAGATCGGCCACGAAAGCCTTCTCGTTGGTGACTTCCGACTCGGCCACGCCGAGTTGCTCGGCAATGATCTTCTTGACGCGTGCTTCGATATCGCTCATGACTCCTCCAGGAGGGGTTTCAGAAAACAGCCCGTGATTCTACGACCGATGGGGAGCGAACTTCTAAACCCCCACCTGCCGGCATTCCGGAACGGGCACCAACCGGCCGATGCCGCGCAAATCGCGGCCTCGGGAATCAATTCATGTACATGCCGCCGTTGACGTGCAGCTCGACGCCGGTGACATAGCCGGCCTGCGGCGAGGCCAGGTAGGCCACGGCGTGCGCGATGTCTTCCGGGCGGCCCAGGCGGCCGAGCGGAATCTGCGCCATCAGGGCGTCGGTCTGCTGCTGCGACAGCGCCTTGGTCATGTCGGTCTCGATGAAGCCGGGCGCCACGCAGTTGACGGTGATGCCGCGGCTGCCCAGCTCGCGCGCCAGCGCGCGGGTCATGCCGGCCACGCCGGCCTTGGCCGCCGCGTAGTTGGCCTGGCCCGGGTTGCCGCTGGCACCGACGACCGAGGTGATGTTGACGATGCGGCCGTAGCGCTGCTTCATCATCAGGCGGATCACGGCGCGGCTGAGGCGGAACACGGCCTTCAGGTTGGTGTCGAGCACCGCGTCCCAGTCCTCGTCCTTCATGCGCATGGACAGCGTGTCGCGCGTGATGCCGGCATTGTTGACCAGCACGTGCAGCGCGCCGTGCTCCTTGCCGATCGCCTCGACCAGCGCCTCGACGCCGGCGGCGTCGTTGACGTTCAGGCAGGCCCCCTTGCAGCCCGGATGGGCGGCCAGCGCCTCGCTGATGGCCTGCGCGCCCGCCTCGGTGGTGGCGGTGCCGACGACCTTCAGCCCCTTGCGCGCCAGTTCAAGCGCGATGGCACGGCCGATGCCGCGACTCGCGCCGGTGACCAGCGCGACCTGTCCCTCGAATTGCATCTCGTTCATTGCAGCAGCCCCTTCACCTCGGCCAGCGAGGCCGGATCGAACACGTTGCCGACCTGCAGCTCGCCGTCGATGCGCTTGACCATGCCGGCCAGCACCTTGCCCGGCCCGCACTCGACCACCGTCGTGACACCGCGCGCCTTGAGCACCTGCACGGTCTCGACCCAGCGCACCGGGCCGAAGGCCTGGCGGTACAGGGCGTCGCGGATCGCCGCAGGATCGGTCTCGACCTTGACGTCGATGTTGTTGACGACCGGGAGGCGCGGTGCCTCGAAGGCGGTCATGGCCAGGCGCTCGCGCAGCCGCTCGGCGGCCGGCTTCATCAGGCTGGAGTGGAACGGCGCCGACACCGGCAGCGGCAGCGCGCGCTTGGCGCCGCGCGCCTTCAGCACCTCGCAGGCCTTCTCGACCGCGGCCTTGGTGCCGGCGATCACGGTCTGCTTGGGATCGTTGAAGTTCACGGCTTCCACCGGCTCGCCGGCCGCGGCGGCGGCCTCCTCGCAGCCGGCACGCACCTCGGCGGCGTCCAGGCCCAGGATCGCGGCCATGCCGCCGGCGCCCAGGGGCACGGCTTCCTGCATCGCCTGGGCGCGGAAGCGCACCAGCGGCAGCGCGTCGGCGAACCGCAGCGCGCCGGCGGCGACCAGCGCGGTGTACTCGCCGAGCGAATGGCCGGCCACGACCGCGGGCTCACGGCCGGTCTCCGCCAGCCAGGCACGGTAGCAGGCCACGCCCGCGGCCAGCATCACCGGCTGGGTGTTGGTGGTCAGGTCCAGCTCTTCCTTCGGACCTTCGGCGATCAGGCGGGCAACGTCCTGCCCCAGCGCCTCGGAGGCCTCCTGCAGGGTCTGGCGCACGACCGGATGGTCGCCCCAGGCATCGAGCATGCCGACCGACTGGGACCCCTGGCCGGGGAACACGAACGCGAATGCACTCATCTCGGGTTTCGGATCTGAGGATGGGAAATCGGAGTCAGGGCGCTGCGCGGGCGGCTGCCACCGCGTTCACCAGTCGAGCAGCACGGCGCCCCAGGTGAAGCCGCCGCCCACGCCTTCGAGCATCAGGGTGTCGCCGCGCTGGATGCGGCCGCTGCGCACGGCCTGGTCGAGCGCCAGCGGGATCGAGGCGGCCGAGGTGTTGCCGTGCTCGTCCACCGTCACCACCAGCTTCTCCAGCGGCAGGTGCAGCTTCTTCGCGGTGCCCTGCATGATGCGGATGTTGGCCTGGTGGGGGATCAGCCAGTCGATGTCGGCGTCGCTGCGGCCGGCCTTGGCGAGCACCGCACGGGCGGCTTCCTCGAGCACGCGCACCGCAAGCTTGAACACGGCCTGGCCGTCCATCTTGAGCAGCGGATCGCCCAGCACCTTGCCGCCGGACACGTTGCCCGGGGTGCACAGGATGCCGACATGGCGGCCGTCGGCATGCAGCTCGGTGGCCAGGATGCCGGGGGTGTCGCTGGCTTCCAGCAGGACCGCGCCGGCCCCGTCGCCGAACAGCACGCAGGTGGTGCGGTCATTGAAATCCAGGATGCGGGAGAACACTTCGGCGCCGACCACCAGGGCCTTGCTGGCCGCCCCGGTGCGGATCATCGCGTCGGCGACCGTCAGCGCGTAGACGAAGCCCGAGCACACCGCCTGCACGTCGAACGCCGGACAGCCGTGCACGCCCAGCTTCTGCTGCAGCAGGCAGGCGGTCGACGGGAACACCATGTCGGGGGTGGACGTCGCAACGATGATCAGGTCGATCTCGTCGGCGCGGCGGCCTGCCGCCTCCAGCGCATGGCGCGCGGCCTGCAACGCCAGGTCGCTGGACGTGACGTGCGCATCGGCGAAGTGGCGCGCCCGGATGCCGGTGCGCTCGACGATCCAGGCGTCGGACGTCTCGATCCCGCGCTGGGCCAGTTCGGCAGCGAATTCGGCGTTGGTCACGCGCCGGGGGGGCAGGTAGCTGCCGGTCCCGGTGATGCGGGAATATCTGGGCGTGAAATCGGTCATGCAGTCTTGGCGACCGGGATCTGGGAGTCGGCAGGCGCCACGGCGGGCAAGGCCTGCAGGGTTTCGACGATCCGGTCATGGACCCGGTCGAGCAACCGGTTTCGGGCCGCATCATACGCCCGATTGAGGGCCTGCTCGAACGCGAACGCGTCCGCCGAACCGTGGCTCTTGAACACCAGGCCGCGCAGGCCGAGCAGCGCGGCGCCGTTGTAGCGGCGGTGGTCAACCCGGTTTTTGAAGTGATTCAGGACAGGAAGCGCAACGATCGCCGCAAGTTTGGTGAAGATGTTGCGGGTGAACTCCTGCTTGATGAAGCTGGACAGCATCGCCGCCAGCCCCTCGGCGGTCTTCAGCGCCACGTTCCCCACGAAGCCGTCGCAGACGATGATGTCGGCCCGGCCGGTGAAGATGTCGTTGCCCTCGACGTTGCCGCAGAAGTTCAGATGGCCGCCGTTGGCCGCAGATCGCAGCAGTTCGCCGGCCTTCTTGATGGTGTCGTTGCCCTTGATGACCTCTTCGCCGATGTTGAGCAGGCCCACCGTGGGCTGGGACTTGCCCTGCACGGCCGACACCAGCGCGCTGCCCATCAGGGCGAACTGCAGCAGGTGTTCCGGCTCGCAATCGACGTTGGCGCCGAGGTCCAGCACCGTGGTGTAGCCGTCCTTCTGGTTCGGCATCACGGTGGCGATCGCCGGGCGGTCGATGCCGTCCAGGGTCTTGAGCACGTAGCGCGACACCGCCATCAGGGCGCCGGTGTTGCCGGCCGAGACGCAGGCGTCGGCAGCAGCGGTGCCGTCCTCGCCCGGCTTGACCTGGCTGATCGCCACGCGCATGGACGAATCCTTCTTGCGCCGCATGGCGATCTCGACCGGGTCGTCCATCTCGACGACTTCGCTGGCAGGCACGATGGTGCAGCGCGGCCAGTCCCGCGCGGCCTCCAGGGCCTCGGGACGACCGACGAGCAACAGCTCCGCCTCGGGATGGGCGGCCAGGAAGGCCCGGCAGGCCGGCAGCGTCACGGAAGGACCGTGGTCGCCACCCATGCAATCGACGGCGATGCGGACGACGCGCGACGCCGCCCGCGCAGACTGATCAGCAGAGAGATTCATCGCTTGTGACGCAGGGCCGACGCTCGTTGCCGGCGCTGACGGGGCCGCAGCTTAAGGCAGCCCGGCGCAGCCAGGCAACGACAGCGCAGGCGGCCGCACCGCGGCAACCTCCTCGGCATCGCGAGGCAGCGGCAGCGCGCCGCCCGGCCGTCACGACGGACGAACCGGTCAGGCGTCGGCCTTGGTCTTCAGCACCTTGCGACCGCGGTAGAAGCCGGTCGGGCTGATGTGATGACGCAGGTGGGTTTCGCCGGTGGTGGGCTCAATCGCGGTCGGCGGGTTGACCAGGTGCTGGTGGGCACGGTGCATACCACGCTTCGACGGCGACTTCTTGTTCTGTTGAACGGCCATGGCTCGCTCCTTGGGAAAACCCGCGATTCTAGCATTGCGCGCGGGCGCCCGGCCAGTCGGGGGTTGCTGTGCGGCGCGGGGCGGCGACGAAAGTCGCATCCCGCGTCGTCACGACCGGCATTGCCGGCCCGTGGGCGAGGACTCAGGACGACGAGCGGCCTTTCTTCAGCTGCGCCAGCACCGCGAACGGGTTGGGCCGTTCGGGCCGGGCCTCGGATTCGGCAGGCGCCTCGGGCTCGGGGTCATCCTCCGCCGCCATCGGCAGCGGCACCGGGCAGGCGTCGTGGCGCGGCACGATCGGCAGCGCCAGGATCAGCTCGTCCTCGACCAGCTCGCGCAGGTCCAGCGCGCGCGTGAGCGCGAGCACGTCCTCCTCGCTGTCGTTGTCCTGCGCCTCGGCCTCGGCCTCGCCGTGCACGAAGCGGAAGCTGCGCTCGACCTCGAGCGCTTCCTCCACGGGCTGCAGGCAGCGCTGGCATTCGAGCGCCACCGTCGCACGGGCCTTCAGGTGCAGCCAGGTCTGGGCTTCGGCCCCCAGCCGCTCGACGCGCTCGCCCTCGGCCGACCAGGCGACCTGCCGGCCGGCAGGCGCGGCCTCCTCGTGCTGCGACGAGGCCAGCCGCGGCAGTTCCTCCAGCGGCCACTGTCCTTGCAGCGCGCCGCCCTCGCGGGCGAACACCTGCACGTCCAGCCGCAGCGGATTGAATTCCTTCGCTTTCATGTCCGGGCAGTGTAGCGGGCGACGCCTTCCCCGCGGCCGTGCGAGACAATCGCGGCCATGGTGTTGCACTCTGCTTCCGCCGCGGCGACGCCGCGGCGCCTGATCCTCGGCTCGACCTCGCGCTACCGCCGCGAACTGCTCGAGCGCCTGCGCCTGCCGTTCGACGTGGTCTCGCCGCAGGTCGACGAAACCCCCGACGACGGCGAGGCGCCCGCGGCGCTGGCGCAGCGGCTTGCGCTGGCCAAGGCCCGCGCGGTGGCGGCCCTGCACCCCGATGCGGTGGTGATCGGCTCCGACCAGGTGGCCGACCTCGCCGGCCGGCCGATCGGCAAGCCGGGCACGCACGACAACGCGGTGCGCCAGCTGCGCGAGATGAGCGGCCAGGCGGTGGTGTTCCAGACCGCGGTGGCGGTGGTCTGCCAGGCCACCGGCTTCGAGCGTGTCCAGCTGGCGCCGGTGACGGTGCGCTTTCGCGCGCTGTCGGACGCCGAGATCGAGAACTACCTGCGCGCCGAGCAGCCCTACGACTGCGCGGGCAGTGCCAAGTCCGAAGGGCTGGGCGTCGCGCTGCTCGAGGCGATCGAGTCGGACGACCCGACCGCGCTGGTCGGGCTGCCGCTGATCCGCACCTGCGCGATGCTGCGCGAAGCGGGCATCGACGCGCTCGCCGCCCCGGCCGCGCGATGACGGGGCGGCTGTACCTGGTGCCGGTCCCGCTGGACTTCGGGACGCTGCGCGCCGACGCGTCCCCGCCGCCACTGACCGAGGTGCTGCCGCAGCAGGTGCTGGAGACCGCCGCGCGCCTGCCGGCCTGGATCGCCGAGAACGCGAAGACCGCACGCGCCTTTCTCAAGCGCGTGCACGCGGTCGTGCCGCTGCAGCAGCCGCTGCAGGCGCTGGCGATCCGCGAGCTGCCGCGCCCGCCCAAGGGGGGCACCCGCACGATCCCGCCCGAGGTGCTGGACGCGCTGCTGGCCCCGGCCGTGCAGGGGCAGGACGCCGGGCTGGTGTCGGAAGCGGGCATGCCGGCGGTGGCCGACCCCGGCGCGGAGGTGGTGCGGCGCGCCCACGAGCTGGGCATCGCGGTGGTGCCGCTCGTGGGGCCCTCCTCGCTGCTGCTCGCGCTGGCGGCCAGCGGGATGAACGGGCAGAGCTTCGCCTTCGTGGGCTACCTGCCGGTCGAGGACGGCGCCCGCGCGGCGCGCATCCGCGAGCTGGAGGCGCTGGCGCGGCGCACCGGGCAGACCCAGCTGATGATCGAGACGCCCTACCGCAACCCGGCGCTGATGCAGGCGCTGCTCGCGCACCTGCGGCCGGACACGCGCCTGTCGGTCGCCTGCGGGCTGACGCTGGCCGGCGGCTGGAACCGCAGCCAGAGCGTGCAGCGCTGGAAACTGGAACGGCCGGGGCTGCCCGCGGACATCCCGGCCGTGTTCGCGATCCACGGCGGCTGAGGGCCGCCGCGGCGCTGCCTCAGCGCCTCAGACCTTGCGGCCGGCGCCGCCCAGCAGCACCGGCACCTTGCGCTTGGGCTTGATGTAGGGCGACAGCGAGCGCGTCACCGCCGGCGCCGGCGTGGCCGGCTGCTTCTCCCAGCCGGGGGCGGCGGCCGGATCGGCCTCGTAGGGACGCGAGAAGATCGGGTCGTCGGGCACAGGCGGCGCGGCCGGCACGACCGGCGCGCGGCTGCTGCGGCGCGGCTCGGAGCGCTCGCCCTCGCCCTCGGCCTCGTCCTCGCGCCGGCGCGGACGCCGCGGGCGGTCGTCCTCCAGCTCGAGCGGCTCGATCTCGATCTTCTTCTTGGTCAGCTTCTCGATCTCGGCGACCTGGCGCTGGTCGCTGCGCGTGACGAACGAGATCGCCAGGCCCGAGGCGCCCGCGCGGCCGGTGCGGCCGATGCGGTGCACGTAGTCCTCGGCGTTGAACGGGATGTCGAAGTTGAACACCGCCGGCAGGTCGGCAATGTCCAGGCCGCGCGCGGCCACGTCGGTGGCCACCAGCAGCTCGACCTCGCCGCGCTTGAAGGCCTCGAGCGCCTTCAGGCGCTCGTCCTGCGACTTGTCGCCGTGCAGCGCGGCGGTCCTGAGGCCGTCGCGCTCCAGCGCGCGCGCCAGGCGGGCGGCGCCCAGCTTGGAGTTGACGAACACGATGGCCTGCGACAGCGAGCGCTCGCGCAGCAGCTGGCGCAGCGCGCGGCGCTTGTCGTCGTCGTCGACGCTGTAGAAGCGCTGCTCGACCGTGGTCGCGGTGGCGTTGGGACGCGCGACTTCGACCAGCACCGGGTCCTGCAGGTAACTCTGCGCCAGCTTCTTGATCTCGGGCGAGAAGGTGGCCGAGAACAGCAGCGTCTGGCGCTGCTTGGGCAGGTAGCTCAGGATGCGCTGCAGGTCGGGCAGGAAGCCGATGTCCAGCATGCGGTCGGCTTCGTCGAGCACGACGTACTCGACCTGGTTGAGCGTGCAGTTGCGCGCCTGGATGTGGTCCAGCAGGCGGCCGGGGGTGGCGATCAGCACCTCGACGCCGCGGCGCAGCTCGGCCGTCTGCGGCGCCATGTCGATGCCGCCGAACACGCAGGCCACGCGCAGCTGGGTGTACTTGGCGTAGGCCTTCACGTTGACGGCGACCTGGTCGGCCAGCTCGCGGGTGGGCGCCAGCACCAGCGCACGCACCGGGTGCCGTGCCGGCGAGGCACTGGTGTTCTCGTGCCGGAGCATCTTCTGCAGCAGCGGCAGCGAGAAGGCGGCCGTCTTGCCGGTCCCCGTCTGCGCCGCGCCCATGACGTCGCGACCGCTCAGGACCACGGGGATGGCCTTGGCCTGGATCGGCGTCATGCTGGTGTAGCCCATCTCGGCGATGGCACGCTGCAACGCAGGGCCGAGAGGGAGGGTGGAAAAGTCTCCGCCCGGAACGGGAGCTTGTGGGGTCACTTCGGTCATAAGCCGATGATTATCGTCCACCCGCTTGACAAACGCCTGGAAACCGCGCAGTTCACCCCGGAGGCACCCGGGACGGCCGGTATTCCGGCACGATCCGGCACAGCCAGCGCCGCACCTGCGCGTCCGACACCAGCCCGGCGGCCTCCTCCAGCGCCGCGGGCAGCGCCTCGCTTGGCCGGTGCTCGAGGCGGGCGATGCGCAGGCGCGCGATCGGCGTGGGCACGGTGGCGTCGGAGTCGGCCAGCAGCTCCTCGTAGAGCTTCTCGCCGGGACGCAGCCCGGTGTAGACGATGGGGATGTCCTCCGGCGCGTGGCCGGCCAGGCGGATCAGGTGGCGCGCCAGGTCGACGATGCGCACCGGCTCGCCCATGTCGAGCACGAACACCTGCCCGCCCTCGCCCATCGCCGCGGCCTGGATCACCAGGCGCGCCGCCTCGGGGATGGTCATGAAGTAGCGCATCATGTCCGGGTGGGTCACGGTGACCGGGCCGCCGTGCGCGATCTGCTCCTTGAACTTGGGGATCACGCTGCCGCTGGAGCCCAGCACGTTGCCGAAGCGCACCGCGATGTAGCGGGTGCCGGGCACCTGGCCGGCGTAGTGCGAGACGATCATCTCGGCCGCGCGCTTGGTGGCGCCCATCACGCTGGTGGGGTTGACCGCCTTGTCGGTGGAGATCAGCACGAAGCGCTCGACGCCTGCCTCGGCCGCGGCGGTCGCGGTGCGCCAGGTGCCCAGCACGTTGTTCTGCAGCGCGGCCCAGGTGTTGTGCTCCTCCTCCATCAGCGGCACGTGCTTGTAGGCCGCGGCATGGAACACCACCTGCGGGCGCCAGGCGGCGAAGGTGCGGCGCAGGTGGGCGAGGTCCTTCACGTCGCCGATGACCCGCACCAGGTCCAGGTGCGGGTACTGCCGGCCGAGCTCCTGCTCGATCGTGTACAGCGCGTATTCGCTCAGCTCGTACAGCACCAGCCGGCCCGGCCCGTAGCGCGCCACCTGGCGGCACAGCTCGGCACCGATGCTGCCGCCCGCGCCGGTGACCAGCACGGTGCGGCCGTTGAGGCATTCCGAGATGCCACCCTCGTCCAGCGTCACCGGCTCGCGGCCGAGCAGGTCCTCCGGCTCGATCTCGCGCACGCGGCTGACCTGCGAGCCTTCGCGCAGCTCCTCGGCCGAGGGCACGGTGAGCACCGGCAGCCCGGTCTGCGCCGCCTGCTCGATCACGCGGCGCCGCTCGGCCAGGCGCAGCGAAGGCATCGCGACGATCACGTGGGTCGCGCCCAGCCGCGCAGCGTGGCGCGGCAGGTCGCGCAGCGGCCCCAGCACCGGCACGCCGCCGATGCGCGCCTGCTGCTTGGCCGGGTCGTCGTCGAGCAGCCCGAGGATCAGGTAGCCCTGGTGCTGCACGCCGGCCAGCAGCAGCCGTGCCGCCTCGCCGGCGCCCAGCACCAGCGCGCGGCGCGGCTCCCCCTGGGGGCCGGCGAGGCGCGCGCGCATGTGCTCGTACAGCATGCGGTAGCCGATGCGCACGGTGCACAGCCCCATCAGCGCGACCACCGGGTGCAGCGCGAGCACCGCGCGCGGCACCTCGCGCAGCTGCGCCATCAGCACCACCACCGCGCCGACCAGGCCGGCGACGAAGCAGCCGAGGGCCAGGCGCTTGACCTCGCCGAAGCCCGAGAAGCGCCACATGCCGCGCGGCACGCCGAACAGCCGGAACACCGCCAGGTACAGCACGACCAGCCCCAGCATCACCCAGGGGTCGTAACCGGGGCGGGCGCTGATCCAGCGCTCGAAGCCGAGCCGGAACAGGTAGGTGACGTTCCAGCACAGCGCGACGACCAGGCCGTCGACCGCCATCACCAGCGGCTGCCGCCAGCGGCGCAGGCGGGCCAGCAGGGCATCGAGCCGCAACCACAGGCGCGTCATGTCCCGCCTCCCCACAGCACCCGCAGCGTGCGCGCCAGCAGCCGCAGGTCGGTCCACAACGTCGCATGCTCGACGTACTGCGCGGCGTACTGCAGCTTGTGCGGCAGCACCTCCTGCACGTAGGTGCGCTCGGGGTCGTCCGAGCGCGCCAGCAGCTCGCTCTCGCGCCGGTACTCGATCGAGGCCAGGTCGGTGATGCCGGGCCGCACCGACAGCACCTTCTCGCGCAGCGCGGGCGGGTAGAGCTGCACGTAGCGCGGCACCTCGGGACGCGGGCCGACCAGGCTCATCGTGCCCTGCAGCACGTCGATCAGCTGCGGCAGCTCGTCGAGCTTGTAGCGGCGCAGCACCGCCCCGACGCGGGTGATGCGCGGGTCGTCGCCGACGGTCAGCTCGCGGCCGCGCACCGGCGCGTCGGCGACCATGGTGCGGAACTTGTGGATGCGAAACGGCACGCCGTGGCGCCCGACGCGCTCCTGGCGGAAGAACACCGGCCCGGGGCTGTCCAGCCTGATCGCCAGCGCGATGAGCGCGAACAGCGGCCACAGCAGCAGCAGGCCGGCCGCGGCAACGACGAGGTCGAACAGGCGCTTGCCCATGCGGCGGCGTTCAACCCAGGATGCGGTGCAGCGCCTGCGCCACCCGCTGCACGTCCGCATCGCTCATGCGGGTGTAGATCGGCAGGCTCAGCGTGCGCTCGTAGAAGCGCTGGCTGTGCGGGAACTGCTCGGGCACCAGGCCGTAGCGGTCGCGCCAGTACGGCTGCAGGTGCAGCGGGATGTAGTGCACGCTGCAGCCGATGCCGGCCTCGAGCAGCCGCTCGATCACGGCGTCGCGGGGCAGCGGCGCGTCGTCGGCCAGGCGCACCGGGTAGAGGTGCCAGGCATGGCGCTCGCCCGGCGGCGCCTGCGGCGGCAGTCGCAGCGGCAGCCCCTGCAGCAGCTCGCCGTAGCGGCGCGCGATCGCCGCGCGGCGCTGCTGGAACGCGTCGGCGCGGCGCAGCTGGTGCAGGCCGAGCGCGGCGGCGATGTCGGTCAGGTTGTACTTGAAGCCCGGGGCGACGATCTCGTAGTACCAGCTCGGCACCTTGGCGGTGAAGCGGTCGAAGGCGTCGCGGCTCATGCCGTGCAGGCGCATCACGCGCGCACGCCGCGCCAGCTCCGCGTCGCGCGTCACCAGCATGCCGCCCTCGCCGGTGGTGATGGTCTTGTTGGCGTAGAAGCTGAACACCGTGGCGTCCGACGCGAGCGTGCCGACCAGCGCCCCGCCGACCGTCGCGGGCAGCGCGTGCGCCGCGTCCTCGACCACCTTCAGGCCGTGGCGCGCGGCGATGTCCAGCAGCCGCGGCATGTCCGCCGCCAGCCCTCCGTAGTGCACCGGCACGATGGCCTTGGTGCGCGGCGTGATGGCCGCCTCCACCGCGGCCGGGTCGATGCACAGCGTGGCCGGGTCGATGTCGACCAGCACCACGTCGGCCCCCAGGTAGCGCACCACCTCGGCGGTGGCGGTGAAGGTGTGGGTGGTCGTGACGACCTCGTCGCCGGGGCCGATGCCCAGGGCCTCCAGGGCCAGGTGCAGGCCGGCGGTGGCCGAGTTCACCGCGATCGCGTGCAGCCCGGTGCCCGGCCCGCCCAGGTAGTCGACGAAGGCCGCCTCGAAGCGGCGCGCCTTGGGACCGGTGGTGATCCAGCCCGAGCGCAGCGTGTCCACGACCTCGGCGATTTCCTCCTCGCCGATCTCGGGCAGCGCAAAGGGGAGGAAGGGCTCGGCACTCATCTCGGTTTCTCGATCCAGGCCAGCACGTGGGTGCGCAGCGGCCAGCGGTTGAACAGGGTGTACAGCGCGGGATGCACGCGGGTCACCGCGCGGGCGACGGGCGGGGCGAGCGTCAGGCGTTCGGCCTGCAGCCGCCCTTGCGGGAACAGCTCCCGCACGCGCGGCAGCGGCACTCCGCGCACGTCCGGGTTGCGCGGATTGTCCACGGTGAAGTCGTACCAGAGCACGCCACCGCCCGGCTTCACCCAGCGCCACATCACGTCGGCCAGGCGCTGCTGGTAGTCGTCGTCGAGCAGCGAAGAGAACACGGTGGCCTGGTAGACGATGTCCTGGCTGTCCTGCGCCAGCAGGTCGGGCGCCTCGGTGGCGTCGGCGCAGTGGACCTCGACCGCCGGCGGCAGCACGTGACGCGCCTCGCGGGCCCGGTCGGGCAGCAGTTCGATGCCGAACAGGTGCTCCGGCACGAAGCCCATGCGCAGCAGCTCCAGCAGGTTGGCCCCGTTGCCGCAGCCGACCTCGACCAGCCGCAGCGGCGCCGGATCGCGCCAGCCCTGGGCCAGCAGGCGGCGCGCGATCGCGCGCTGGCGCTCCTGCGCGGCCAGCAGCGCCGGCGGATTGAGCAGGCTGTAGCGCCAGTCGCCCGCAGGACGGCGCGCGTAGCGCTCCCGCACGGCCGCGGCTTCGTCGTGCGGCGCGGAGGTCGGATCGTGCGACGACATGGCCAGCCCCTCCTTCATCGTGTCAGCCGCGCGAAGCGCTCGCGGCCGGCAGCAGCCCCCCGCAGCACGTCGAACCAGCCCCACAGCGAGCCGATGCCGTAGCCGAAGTGGTAGGCCGCGATCACGCCGGGCAGGCGCCACCACAGCCCCCAGCCGGCGCGCGCGGCGATCGCCAGGCTCGCCGCCAGCACCGCCGCAGCATAGGCGCCGGCCAGCACGGCCGGCAGCGCCGCCGGCGCCCCGAAGGGCAGCGCCGCGACGCTGCCCGCCAGCGCGAGCACGAAGGCCCCCGGCACCAGGTGGCGCAGCGCGGCGGGCTGGCCGTGCTTGCGCATCACGAAGGGCTTCCAGTAGCCATACTGCAGGTACTGGCGGTACAGCGCGCGCAGCGAGCCGCGCGGGCGGTAGGCACTGCGGATCGCCGACGACTGCCAGACCCGGCCGCCCCCCTTGACGATGCGCAGATTGTGCTCGTCGTCCTGGTTGCGCGCCAGCGCCTCGTCGAAGCCGCCGAAGCGCTCGAAGGTGCGGCGCGGCCAGCAACCCAGGTACACGGTGTCGACCGGCCCGTCGTAGTCGAGCTGGCGCGAGCGGGCCCCGCCGGCCAGCCAGCGCGACTGGAACACCGCGGCGACCGCGCGCTGCATCGGCGTCTCGCCCTCGGCGCGCCAGGGGCCGCCGACGTTGTCCGCGCCGCTGGTGGCCAGCGCCTCCAGGCAGCGCGCGACGTAGTCCGGGGCGTAGCGGGTGTGCACGTCCATGCGCACCAGCACCTCGCCGCGCGCCTGCTCCAGCGCCCGGTTCAGCCCCGCCGGGACGATGCGCGCCGGGTTGTCGATCACGCGCAGGCGCGCATCGGCCGCGGCCAGCCGCTGCAGGAGCTCGGCCGTGCCGTCGTCGCTGCGCCCGTCGGCGACCAGCACCTCCAGCGCCCAGCCGGCCGGCAGCTGCTGCCGCAGCACGTCGGCGCAGAAGGCTTCGATGTGCGCCCGCTCGTTGCGGCAGGGCACGAGCACCGACACCAGGCGCGTCATGCCCGCTCCCCGGCCAGCAGGCCGCGGTACAGCGCGTCCATGCGGTCCATCTGCGTGCGCCGCGCGGCTTCCGGGTCGACGCGGGCGCGGTTGCGCCGCCCCATCTCGAGCGCGCGCGCCGGGTCGTGCAGCAGCGCGCGCAGCGCCTCGGCCAGCGCGACCGGGTCGCGCGGCGCCAGCAGCCAGCCGCCCTGCGCGTCCACCCATTGCCGGTTGGCCGGCAGGTCCGAGACGATCACCGGCAAGCCGGCGGCCATCGACTCGAGCAACGCCACCGAGGTGGCGTCGCTGGTCGGGATCGAGACGCTGACATGCGCGCGGTTGACCAGCTGCGCGAGCCGGTCCTCGTCGACCCGGCCGTGGAAGTGCACCACGTCGGCCAGGCCCAGCGCCTGGGCGGTCGAGCGCAGGCGCGGCTCCAGCGAACCGCCGCCCAGCAGGTGCAGCTCGATCGCCGCGCCCGGCTCCGCGGCGCGCAGGCGCGCGGTCGCGTCCAGGATCACGTCGATGTTGTAGTTCGGCTCCCAGGCCCGCAGGCTGACGATGCGGAACACCGGGTCGGTGCTCGGGTAGGGGCGGAACTTCTCGGTGTCCGCCCCCCAGTAGACCTGGTGCAGCGGCGCGCGCGGCCGGTAGCGCGCGATCTCGTCCAGCATGTCCTGGCTGTCGGCGGTGATCAGGTCGGCGCGCCGCAGGATCCAGCCGGTGAGCCAGCGCACCGCCCGGCTGCGCCGCGGCGAGACGAGGATGTCCGAGCCCCAGCCGGTCAGCACCAGCGGCCGCCGCCCGCAGGCCGCGGCCCACAACCCGTAGGACGTGATGTAGTGGCCATGCACCAGATCCGGGGCGAGCCGGGCGGCCAGCCGCCGCACCGTGGGCAGGGCCGAGAACCACGGCCAGTTGCCGTCCGGCGTGTGCAGCGCGTGCACCTCGGCACCCTCGATGCGCTGGAACTGGCGCGACAGCACCGTGCAGCGCCAGCCGCGCTGCACCATCGCCGCGACCCAGCGTTGCGTGTGCACGCTCTGCGCGTCGGCGCAGAACAGGATGTGCCCGTTCATCGCCGTGCCTGCTGCCTGCCGATGCCGCAATAGTGTTCGGCCGCCTCGGGGTGCTGCTCCAGCCAGGGCGCGTCGATCTCGCGCACGTCGCCGAGCACCCGCGCCGGCTGGCCCCCGACGATGGCGTAGTCGGGGAACTCGCCGTCCACGTAGCTGTGCGCACGCACCAGCACGCCGCGCCCCAGCCGGCTGCCGGGCGCGATGACGGCACCCGGCCCGATGAAGCAGTACGGCCCGATCGACGTGGCGGCCAGCCGCATCCCGGCCGGCGCCGGATGGCCCCAGTAGCGCCGCCCCATCAGCCGCGCCGCGACGTGGCTGGAGTGGCTCAGCACCGAGACATGGCTGGTGATCTGCGTGCCTTCGCCGATCGCCAGGCCACCGGCCGCGTCGATGAAGTTGAAGTGCCCGATGTAGACGTGGTCCTCGATCTGCAGGCGTTGCGGGCACTGCAGCTCGGTCGCGGTGCTGATGCGCGTGTGCGGCAGCCAGGTGCCGTCGGCGCGCCGGTAGCCGTACAGCATCCGGGGGCCGACGAGGCGCCGCAGCAGCGAGTGGACGAAGGACTTGACCATGGGCCCGACGAGTCTACCGGCCCAGCCAGCGCAGCGGTGCGGCCAGGTCGTGCCGCAGCTGCCGCCAGTCCGGACACAGCACCGCCTGCCAGGCCAGCCCGGCGTGCGCGCGGAACAGGGCCAGCCCCCAGCCGATGGCCAGCAGGTAGGACGCCGAGGTCGCCAGCGCCGCCCCGGCTGCGCCGGTGCGCGGCACCAGCCACAGGCACAGCGCGACGTTGACGGCCAGCGAGGTCGAGGCCACCGCGGCCGACAGGTGCGGGCGCCCCAGGTAGTTGGTGTAGAAGGCCGACAGCGTCGAAGCGGCCGCGTAGGCCCACACCCCCGGCAGCAGCAGCGCCAGCAGCGGCAGCGAGGCGGCGTACTCCGGGCCCAGCAGGCCGGGCAACCCCCAGCCGGCCAGCGCGAGCAGCACCGGCGAGGCCAGCAGCAGCACCGCGAGGTTCAGGTGCACCACCCGCACCGTCAGCGCCGCGGCCTGCGTCCGGTCCGGCTGGCCGATGCGCGCATACGCGGCCACGCTGACCGAGGACGAGACGAACCACAGCAGCTCGGCCACCGTCACCGCCACCGAGTAGACGCCGGCCGGCGCCAGCCCGGCGTGGTGCTCGACCAGGAACAAGTCGACCCGGTAGTTCAGCCAGCTGACCAGGTTGGTGAGCCCGACCACGACACAGAACCCGGCCAGCGGCGCCCAGCGCGCGAGGTCCACGTAGCGCAGGCCGAAGCGCGCCGCGGCATGCAGGGCCGCGGCCACGCCCACCAGCGCGCGCGACCCCAGCCAGGCAAGCATCGCGCCGGTCACGCCGGGCTGCGCCGCCGTGGCCAGCGGCAGCAGCACGAGCGCCAGCAGCGGCGGCGCCAGCGTCAGCAGGTTGATCGGCCCCATCCGGCCCAGCCCCAGGTACAGGCCCGAGACCGTGGGGGTCAGCAGCAGGAAGGGGGCGGCGGCGGCCAGCAGCGGCAGGTAGCGGTAGGCCGGGTCGTCACCCCAGCGCGCGGCCGCCAGGCCCAGCACGGCGGCGCCGGCCAGGCCCGCGAGCAGGCACCACAGCAGCGCGCCGGCCAGCCAGGTGCCGGCCTCGTCGCCGTGGTGGGAGACCCGGCGCGCCACGGCCAGCCCGATGCCCGAGAACAGCGCGGCATAGACCGCCTCGGTGGCCACCAGCAGCGAGAACGCCCCCTGGTGCTGCGCCCCCTGGCGCGCGACGATCGCGATCAGCGCCATGCCCAGCGCGACCGCGAGCAACTTGGCGACGAAATGACTGATCGCGCCGCGGGAAATCGAAGGGACTGGCATGCGGGGGACGCGGAAGGACGGGTCGCGCGAAGGTGGCGCGATGATACGTCCGCCGGGGCTGCGCGCCGGCCGCCGCTGGCCGGCCCGGTAAAATCGGCCCCTTTTCCACGCCCTCCCGAGTCCGTCATGACCGAACGTGCGACGCCTGCCGCCCCCGCCGAGCCGCAAGCAGCTCCCGACACCAACCAGCTCATCGCCGAACGCCGCGAGAAGCTCGCCGCGTTGCGCCAGCAGGGCGTCGCCTTCCCGAACGACTTCAAGCCGCGCCACCACGCCGAGGAACTGCATCGCCTGTACGACGGGCGCTCCAACGAGGAGCTCGAGCCGCTGCACATCAACGTCTCGGTGGCCGGCCGCATGATGCTCAAGCGCGTGATGGGCAAGGCCAGCTTCTGCACGCTGCAGGACGGCACCGGCCGCATCCAGCTCTACATCACGCGCGACCAGGTCGGCGACGAGGCCTACGCCGCCTTCAAGCACTGGGACCTGGGCGACATCCTGGGCGCCGAGGGCGTGCTGTTCAAGACCAAGAGCGGCGAGCTGTCGGTGCAGGTCACCGTGCTGCGGCTGCTGACCAAGAGCCTGCGTCCGCTGCCGGACAAGTTCCACGGCATGACCGACCAGGAACAGAAGTACCGCCAGCGCTACGTCGACCTGATCACCGACGAGGGCGCGCGCAAGCGCTTCGTCGCGCGCAGCAAGGCGCTCGCCTCGATCCGCAACTACATGACCCAGCATGGCTTCCTGGAAGTCGAGACGCCGATGCTGCACCCGATCCCGGGCGGTGCCAACGCCAAGCCGTTCAAGACCTACCACAACGCGCTGGACCAGGAGATGTTCCTGCGCATCGCGCCGGAGCTGTACCTGAAGCGGCTGCTGGTGGGCGGCTTCGAGCGGGTGTTCGAGATCAACCGCAACTTCCGCAACGAGGGCATCTCGGTACGCCACAACCCCGAATTCACGATGATGGAGTTCTACGCGGCGTACTGGAACTACCACGACCTGATGGACTTCACCGAGTCCATCCTGCGCCAGGCCGCGCGCGACGCGACCGGCTCGGCCACCCTCACCTACCAGGGCAAGGTGGTCGACCTGGAGCAGCCGTTCGCCCGCCTGAGCATCCGCGACGCGCTGCTGCGCTACGCGCCGCGCAGCGACGACGCCCAGATCGACGACCCGGCCTACCTGCGCGAGCAGCTGCGCATCCTCGGCAAGGAGGCGCCGGCGCACTGGGAGCTGCCGCAGCTGCAGTTCGCCTGCTTCGAGGAGCTGGTCGAGGACAAGCTGTGGGAGCCGACCTTCATCGTCGACCACCCGGTGGAGGTCTCGCCGCTGGCGCGCGCCTCCGACACCAACCCGGCCATCACCGAGCGCTTCGAGCTCTACATCACCGGCCGCGAGATCGCCAACGGCTTCTCGGAGCTGAACGACCCCGAAGACCAGGCGGCACGCTTCCAGGCCCAGGTCGCGGCCAAGGACGCCGGCGACGAGGAGGCGATGTACTTCGACGCCGACTACATCCGCGCGCTCGAGTACGGCATGCCGCCGGCCGGCGGCTGCGGCATCGGCATCGACCGGCTGATCATGCTGCTGACCGATTCGCCGAACATCCGCGACGTGATCCTGTTTCCCGCGCTGCGCAAGGAGCAATGACCACCGGCGCCCGCCTGCAGGACCTGGCCCGGATCGAGTCCGCGGTCTGGGACGAGCTGCAGCGGGCCGCCCGCACCCGGGGCCACCCCTGGCGCACCGCGGTGCTCGCCACCCGCGAGGGCGAGCTGGCCGACGCACGCTTCATGGTGCTGCGCGACGTGCGCACGGCCGAGCGCGAGCTGCTGTTCTACACCGACGCCCGCTCCGCCAAGGTCGTGCAGGCCGGGCTGGCCCCGCTGGCCACGGTGGCGATGTGGGCGGCCGACCCGGGCTGGCAGCTGCGCTGCCGGGTGCGGCTGTCGGTCCAGACCGACGGGCTGGACGTGTCCTCGCGCTGGGCCCGGCTGCGCCTGTCGCCGGCCGCGCAGGACTACCTCTCGCCGCTGCCGCCCGGCGCCGCGGTGGACGCCCCGCCCCCGCTGCCGCCGCGCGACGGGCGCCACCATTTCGCGGTGCTGGTCGCGCAGGTGCTGTCGCTCGACTGGCTGGAGCTGCACGCCGAGGGGCACCGGCGCGCCCGCTTCGACGCAGACGGGGCGCGCTGGCTGCAGCCCTGAGGCGGTGGCCGGGGGGCGCCCTCAGCGGTGCCGGAACGCCGGCTTGCGCTTGTTCAGGAAGGCGTCCATGCCCTCCTTCTGGTCCTCGGTCGCGAACAGCGCGTGGAAGGCACGGCGCTCGAACAGCATGCCTTCGTTCAGCGGCGCCTCGAAGGCCCGGTTCACCGATTCCTTGGCCGCGATCAGGCTGGGCAGCGAGTAGCCGCAGATCGCGTCCGCCGCGGCCAGCGCCTCCTCCATCAGCTTGTCGGCCGGCACGACGCGCGAGACCAGCCCGGCGCGCTCGGCCTCGGCCGCGTCCATCATGCGCCCGGTCAGCACCATGTCCATCGCCTTGGCCTTGCCGACCGCGCGCGGCAGGCGCTGCGTGCCGCCCGCGCCGGGGATGATGCCCAGCTTGATCTCCGGCTGGCCGAACCGGGCGCTGTCGGCCGCGATGACGAAGTCGCACATCATCGCCAGCTCGCAGCCGCCGCCGAGCGCGTAGCCCGCCACCGCCGCGATCACCGGCTTGCGCACGGTCTTGAGCGTCTCCCAGTTGCGGGTGATGTAGTCGGACTTGTAGACGTCCATGTAATTCCACTTCGCCATCGCCGCGATGTCGGCGCCGGCCGCGAAGGCCTTCTCGCTGCCGGTGATGACGATGCAGCCGATGCCCTCGTCGGCGTCGAAGCGCTTCAGCGCCGCCCCCAGCTCGTCCATCAGCGCGTCGTTCAGCGCGTTGAGCTGCTTGGGCCGGTTCAGCGTGATCACGGCCACCTTCAGCGGCCCGTCGCCGCGCACGTCGGTCAGGATCAGTGGATCGCTCACAGGGAAACTCCTAGGGTGAACAACAAGGATGCAAGGCGCCATCCCCCCTCCGGGCGGTGCGGAACCGGTAAGACGGCACACACCGCGGTGCTAGTCAGGATGGCACGGCAGCGCTGCTGGCGCTAAGCTGCACAGCATAACGACCGAAAGCAGCACGAGCGATGGGAACGGTATACCGGAAGACGGAGAAGGGACAAGCCGAGATCGCCACCCGCCAGAACCAGCTGGCCGTCAAGTTGCGCTCGGCGTTGATCATGGTGGACGGCAAGCGCACCGACGAGGAGCTGCAGCGCATGATCGGCCCCGCGGCCGAGGAGATCCTGCAGACCCTGCAGGCCGAGGGCTACATCGAGGTGATCGCGGTGACGGCAACGCGCAACGGCTCGGCGGCGGCGGCCAAGCCGGCGGCCAGCGAAGGACCGCCCAGCGTGCCGCCGCCGCTGAAGCCGGTGGAGCAGATCCGCGTCCAGGCGGTGCGCTTCATGAACGAGCAGCTCGGCCCGCTCGGCGACATGCTCGCGGTGAAGATCGAGAAGAGCAAGACCTGGGAAGACCTGCACCCCTTGCTCGTGATGGCCCACCGCGCGATCGCCGACCACCGCGGCAACGCCACCGCCGAGACCTTCAAGGCGGCCTTCCTCGGCTGACCGGGGAGCGTCCCGCCACGCTCCGTCCCGCGCCGGCCGGCGGGACGGACCTCAGCGTGCGCCGAGCCAGGCCTTGCGGCGTGCCACCGCGGCCGCGGGGGCCCCCTCCTGCACCGCCAACGCCACGTTCGCCCGCGCCTCGTCGCGCCCCGGCAACACCGCGCGCAGGCGCAGCAGGCGCTGGTCGCGCCCGACCAGCAGCTCGACCGGCTCGCCCTCGACGGCGTACAGCTCGAGGTCGTCCAGCTTGCGCAGCCGCCAGTCGTTGACCGCCAGCAGCTCGTCGCCCGCCGCCAGCCCGACCCGCTCGGCCCACTGACCGCGCATCACCGCCCGCACCTTCACGCTGCCGTTGCCGTCGGCCGTGCGCAGGCCCAGGCGCAGCGGCCAGGGCGGTGGCTGCACGCTCCACTGCACGCCGACCTCGCGCAGCAGCGCCTCCAGCGGCAGGTCCTGGGTGCCGTGCACCCAGCGCGAGAGCTCGCGCGTGTACGGGCGGCCCCCCACCTCCTTCAGCGCCGCGGCGATGTCGGCCTCGCCGACCGGCCCGCCGCCCGAGCGGGCCCACAGCAGCCGCATCACGTCGTCCAGCGTGCCGCGCCGTTGCGCGCGCAGCGTCAGGTCCAGCGCCAGCGCGACCAGCGAGCCCTTGGTGTAGTAGCTGACGGTGGCGTTGACCGTGTTCTCGTCCTGCCGGTAGTACTTGACCCAGGCATCGAAGCTGGCCTGCGCGACGCTCTGCACCCGGCGGCCCGGCGTGGCCAGCACGTTGCCGACCGTGCGCGCCAGCAGCTTCAGGTAGCGCGCCTCGTCGACCAGCCCGGTGCGCACCAGGAACAGGTCGTCGTAGTAGGACGTGAAGCCCTCGAAGAACCACAGCAGCTCGGTGTAGTTCTCGCGCGCGTAGTCGTAGCGCGCGAACTCGGCCGGGCGCAGGCGCTTGACGTTCCAGGTGTGGAAGTACTCGTGGCTGATCAGGCCCAGCAGGGTCACGTAGCCGTCGCTCGCGCCCGCCTCGCCGCGGCGCGGCAGGTCGCGGCGCGAGCAGATCAGCGCCGTGCTGGCGCGGTGCTCCAGCCCCCCGTAGCCGTCGTCCACCGCGTTGAGCAGGAACACGTAGCGCCCGAACGGCGGCTTGCGCCGCCCGTGCCAGAAGCGGATCTGCGCCTCGCAGATGCGCTTCGCGTCGGCCAGCAGGCGCTCGCCGTCGAAGCCCGGCAGGGCCCCGGCGACGACGAACTCGTGCGCCACCCCGGCTGCGCGGAACTGGCCGCGCCAGAACGCGCCGAGCTCGACCGGGTGGTCGACCAGCTCGTCATAGCCGGCAGCCTCGTAGCGCCCCTGCCCGCGCGCGTCGACCTGCACGGCCGGCAGGGCGGTCGCCACCTGCCAGCCGCGCGGCAGCTGGCGGATCTCCACCGCGTGCGGCTCGTCCTCGCGCCCTTCGACGCGCAGGAACACGCTGGTGCCGTTGAAGAAGCCGCGCGTTGCGTCCAGCCAGGCCGCCCGCACCGAGTTGTCGAAGGCGTAGACCTCGTAGCTCACTTCCAGCGCCGCGCGCCCCTGGCAGCGCACCTGCCAGCTGGCCTTGTCCAGCTGCTCGACCGGCCGCGCCTGGCCGCCCTGACGGGCCGTCAGCCCTTGCAGGTGCCGGGCGAACTCGCGCATCAGGTAGCTGCCGGGGATCCACACCGGCAGCGACAGCCGCTGCACGGCCTCAGGGGCGGGAATGCGCAGGCGCACCCGGTACAGGTGGGCGTGAAGGTCCAGGGGCTCGATACGGTAGGCAATCATGGGCAGGACTCGTTGCATGGCCGGCGGGCTCAGACCCCCGCGGCCGCCAGGAAACAGGACAGGCTCGCCACGGCGGCGAGGCGGAAGCGCAGCACCAGCCAGCCGCGCGCGCCCAGGCCCGGGTAAAGGCGCCGGTCGACCAGGCAGGCCAGCAGCTGCATCGCGCCGAGCACCACCAGCCCGGCATAGGGCGGCATCACCACCGCGACCCAGGCCACCCCCGCCAGGACCACGCCCCAGGTGCAGGGCACGGGCGACGGCACCGGCTGGCGCACCGCCAGCCCCCACTGCACCCCGCCGAGGAAGGACAGCACCACCGCCGCATGGCCGGCCAGGGCCAGCGTGACATGCGGCTGCACCTCGGGATGGACCAGCCAGACCAGCAGCGCCCCGGACACGAAGGGCAGCAGGCCGAGATGCACCAGCCAACGGGCCACGGGCGGCGGCGGAAGGGAAGAACCGGGACGGGACATCGGCAAATGCGGGCGCAGACGGCAGGCGACAGGCCGATTGTCGCCCCTGCACCGGCCGGGGCCCGGCCCCCCTCGATTGTTCCCGGCCCTGCAACAGTGCGTTGAGCGAGATCGCCTTTTCAGGAACTGGTGAAAACCCTAATCTTGCGACATCGGACGAACGAACTCGTCAGCGCAGCGGAAGACCTCCTCCGCGGCAGGCAGCTCGGGCAGTCCGAACGTCATCAACGCAACGGACCCCTGAAAGGAATTGCCATGAACAAGCTTCTTGCCACCGCCATCGTTTCCGCCGCCGCCTTCGTGTCCTTCGGCGCTGCCGCCCAGGAAGCCACGCCCACCCCGGACCTGGACATCAAGTCGACGGCCACCCGCGCCGAAGTGCGCGCCGAGTACCAGCGCGCCAAGGCCGCCGGCGAACTGAAGGTGTACTCCGCCGGTTACATCCCCACGGTCAACAGCAGCCGCAGCCGCGCCGAAGTCGTCGCCGAACTGCGCCAGGCCCAGCAAAGCGGCGAATACGCGCTGATCAACGCCGAGGCCGTCGACGTCGTGGCGTTCGAACAGCTGGCCGCCAAGCAACAGGCCACCCGCCTGGCGACCAAGCCGGACACCGCGATCGTGCGTTGAGCGTCACCTGCTCCGATGAAAAAAGCCGCGCCATGCGCGGCTTTTTGTTTGGGCGCCGGGTGGTTCAGCGCACCCGGACCTCGGCCAGCTGGGCCTCGATCTGCTCGGTGTTGAGCGCGCCCGGCACCCGGGTGCCGTCCTCGAAGATCAGGGCCGGCGTGCCGTTGATGCCGTGCTTGCGGCCGAAGGCGGTGTTGCGCGCCAGCGGGGTGTCGCAGTTGGCCGGCGCGGCCGCGGGGGCGACGCCGTTGAGCATCCAGTCGCGCCAGGCGCGGGTGCGGTCCTTGGCACACCAGATCGCCTGCGACTTGACGGTCGAGTCGGGCGACAGGATCGGGTACAGGAAGGTGTAGACCGTGACGTCCCTGACCGCCTGCAGGTCCTGCTCGAAGCGCTTGCAGTACCCGCAGTTCGGGTCGGCGAAGACGGCGATCTTGCGCTTGCCGTTGCCGTTCTTCCAGACGATGGCGTCCTTCAGCGGCAGGCTGGCGAAATCGATCGGGGCGAGCTTGAACTTCGCCTGGCGCTCCTCGGTGAGGTTGCGGCGCGCCTTCAGGTCGATGATCTGGCCGGTGATCAGGTAGTTGCCCTCGGCGTCGGTGTAGGCCAGCTCGGTGCCGATGCGCACCTCGTAGATGCCGGGGATCGGGGTCTTGCTGACCTCGTCGATCGCCGGCAGGTTGGGCATGCGGTCGGCCAGGTTCCTGCGGATCGCCGCTTCCTGCGCCCAGGCGCCGGCCGCCAGGGCCAGGGTCACGGCCGCTGCGGCCACCTTGTGATGTTTCATGATTCGTCCTTGCAAGGCTCAGGAGTCCAGCGCGCGGCGCGTCAGCCAGCGTTTCACCGGGCTCAGATGGTTCACCAGACCCAGGCCGCGGTTGCGAAGTTCCCGCACCGCGGGGGCCGAAGCCGCGAACAAATGCAGCAATCCGTCGGTCAGCTGCCCCATCGCCCAGGTCGGCGCGGCACGCGTGCGCTCGTAGCGGCGCAGCAGCTTGGCATCGCCGACCGGCCGCCACGGCTCGCGCTCGCGCAGCACGCGCGCCAGCACGTCGACGTCGGCCAGCCCCAGGTTCAGCCCCTGGCCGGCCAGCGGGTGCACCACATGGGCGGCATCGCCGAGCAACACCCAGCCCTCGCCGCTGCAGCGGCTGGCGCGGGCGATCGCCAGCGGCCAGGCCGCGCGCTCGCTGCGCAGCGCCAGGGCGCCGGCCGCATCGCCGGTGGCCTCCTGCAGGGCCTGCATGAAGCCCGCCTCGTCGAGCGCCATCAGCTCCTGCGCGCGCGCCTCGGGCAGCGACCACACCAGCCCGTAGGAGCGCCCTGCGTCCGGCCGGTCGAACGGCAGCAGCGCCAGCACGTCCGGCGAGCGGAACCACTGCCGGGCCACGCCGTTGTGGGGACGGTCGCTGGCCAGCCGCGCGGCGATCGCCGTGTGGCCGTAGGGATGGCGGACCCATTCGACGCCGAGCGCCTCGCGCGCCGCGGAGGCCTTGCCCTCGCAGATCGCGGTCAGCGCCGCCTCGATCGGGGCGTCCACCTCGCTGACATGGGGCTGGAAGCGCACCAGCTGCGCCAGCGCGTCCTCCAGCGCCTGGGCGTCGACGATCCAGGCCAGCTCGCCGAGCTGCTGCTCCCAGGCCGAGAACTCCAGCACGCCGGGCAGCAGCTGGTGGCCGGGCGCGTCGCCCTCGATGTGCATGTCGTAGACCGGCGTGGCCGCATCGGGCGGCAGGGCGTCCCAGGCCTTGACCGAGCGCAGCAGCGCCACCGAACGCGCACTCAGCGCGTAGGCACGCACGTCCTGGCCGGCGGGACGCCCGGGCGCGCGCTGCAGCGCCACGCCCAGGCCGGCGCGCGCCAGCGCCAGGGCCAGGGTCTTGCCGACGATGCCGCTGCCCCGGATGTAGACGTCATAGCGAACCATGCAACGCATTGTAGAAGCCGGCATCGGCGCGACGGAGCCGGCACAATAGTCCGACCATGAACCACTCCGTCCGACGCTGGATCCGTTACGGCGCGCTCGCCATCGCTGCCCTCATCGTCCTGTTCGCGGCCGTGGCCGCCTACCTGGTCGCCACCTTCGACGCCAACCGCTACAAGGGGGCGCTGATCGACTGGGTCCAGGAGCACAAGCAGCGCACGCTGGCGATCGACGGCCCGGTGTCGCTGCGCGTGTTCCCGCGCCTGGAGGTCAGCCTGCGCCAGGTCTCGCTGAGCGAGCACCGCAGCGACGAGCAGTTCCTGCGCCTGGAGGAAGCCGCGCTGGCGGTCGAGGTGCTGCCGCTGCTGCGCCGCCAGCTGGTGGTCGAGCGCGTGCAGGCCAGCGGGCTGCGCGTGCGCTACACGCGCGACGGCCAGGGCCGCAGCAACATCGACGACCTGCTCGCCGCGGACGACGACGGGCAGGACCGGCCCGACGAGCGGGACGACGCCTCGCCCGCCCCGCAGTTCAACGTGCGCAGCGTCGAGCTGCGCGACCTGCGCCTGACCGTGCAGGACGCCAAGGCCCGGCTGCTCGGCGACATCCACCTGCGCAGCCTCACCACCGGCCGCCTGGCCGACGGCGTGGAGGCCCCCGTGACGCTGGACGCCAACTTCGATTTCGCCCAGCCCTCGCTGCACGGCGACCTGCGCGGCGAGACCCGGGTGCTGCTCGCGCTGGCCGACGGCTCGGTCACGCTGCGCGACATGAAGCTCGGCTACCAGGGCAACGCGCTGGGCGTGGACGCGCTGGACACGCGCATCGAGGGCCAGCTGGCCTACGACAGCCGCCAGGGCGCGATGCACGCCGAGAACCTGCGCCTGAGCAGCAGCGCGCTGCTGGGCGCGCTGAAGCTGGAACCCTCGACCGTGGCGGTACAGCGCTTCGCCTATGAACCGGAGCGGCGCTCGCTGGCGGTCGAGCAGCTGACGCTGGACCTCAAGGCGGTGCACAACAAGCAGCCCATCGAGGCGCGCCTGAGCTGGCCGCAGCTGCAGGCCGAAGGTGCCTCGCTCAAGGGCAGCGCGCTGCAGGGCCGCGTCGCCCTGGGCGGCGCGCAGGGCTGGGCCGCCGACTTCCATTCCGACGCGCCGAGCGGCAACTTCGACGAGGTGCGCCTGCCGGGCTTCGAGGCCACCTTGAGCGGCAGCGGCGAACGCAAGGTCGCCGGCGCGCTGCGCGCCGACCTGTCGCTGCAGCCGGCGAAGACGGCGGTCGTGCTGGAGCAGCTGGACCTGCAGGCGCAGGTGCAGGACCCCTCGCTCAAGCCGCTGCAGATCGCCGTCAAGGGCCGCGCCCAGGCCTCGTCGCAGGCTGCGCAGTGGCAGCTGTCCGGGGCCCTGAACAACAACGCCTTCGCGACCCGCGGCAACGCCGCCTTCACCGGCACGGTGCCCACGGTCCAGGCGCAGGGCGAATTCGACCGGCTCGACCTCAACACCGTGCTGGCCGACACCTCGGCCACCGGCACGGGCAAGCCCGCGGCCGCCGGCGGCACCGAGGGCACGATCGACTTCGCGCCGCTGCGCGCGCTGCAAGGCTCGCTGGCGCTGAAGGCCAGGACGCTGATCTACCGGCCCTACCAGCTCGACGACGCCCAGGTGCAGGCCACCCTGGAAGGCGGCATGCTGCGCGTGAACACCCTGTCCGGCCGGATCTGGGGTGGCAGCATCGCGGCCAACGCGTTCGCCGACGCACGTGCCCAGCGCGTGATGCTCAAGGGCACCGCCACCGACATCGACGTGCATGCGGCGCTGCGCGACGTCGCGGACAAGGACCTGCTGGAGGGCCGCGGCCGGGTCACCTTCGACCTGGCCTCGGCCGGCAAGACGGTCGCCGAGATGAAGTCGCGCCTGGAAGGCCAGGCGGCCGTGCAGCTGCGTGACGGCGCGGTCAAGGGCATCAACCTGGCGCGCGTGCTGCGCGAGGCGCAGGCGGCGCTGACGCTGCGCAAGGACGCGGTGCAGCAGGCCCGCCAGACCGAGAAGACCGACTTCTCCGAGATGAGCGCCAGCGTGCAGATCGCCGACGGCGTGGCGCGCAACAAGGACCTGGACGTCAAGAGCCCGTTCCTTCGGGTCACCGGCGACGGCGCGATCGACATCGGCCGCAACCGCATCGACTACACCGCACGTGCCGCCGTGACGGCCACCGCCAAGGGCCAGGGCGGCGCCGACCTCGCCGCGCTCAAGGGCGTGACGGTGCCGGTGCGGCTGACCGGCCCGCTGGAGGCGATCGACTGGCAGGTGCAATGGTCGGCGGTCGCGATCGGCGCGGCGGAGAACACCCTCAAGAACCGCCTCGAGGACCGGCTGAAGAAGGAACTGGGCGTCAAGCCGGCCGACTCTGCCGCCTCGGCCACGCAGGAGCCGCCTGCGGCCAAGCCGCGCGACCTGCTGAAGGACAAGCTGAAGGGGCTGCTGAAGTGAGCCCTGGAGCGCCAGACGGAGCCATCGACGTGAGCGACATCCACTTCCTGCTGAGCGGCCTGTACGTCTACCCGGTCAAGTCCTGCGCCGGCGTGGCGCTGGACGAAGCGCTGCTGGTCGAGACCGGCCTGGAGTTCGACCGGGCCTGGATGGTGGTCGACCCCGACGGCCGCTTCCTGACCCAGCGCGAGCTGCCGCGCATGGCGCTGATCCGGCCCGAGCTGCGCCACCAGGACATGGTGCTGCGCGCGCCCGGGATGCTGGCGCTGCACGTGGCCTACGACACCGTGGAGGAGCCGGTCACCGTGCAGGTCTGGAACGACACCGTGCGCGCCTACGACATGGGGCGGCTCGCGTCCCAGTGGTTCAGCGACTTCCTCGGCCGCCCGGTGCGCCTGGTGCGCTTCGACCCCGAGCAGAAGCGGCTGTCGAGCACGCGCTGGACCGGCGGCCTCGAGGCGGAGAACCAGTTCAGCGACGGCTACCCGCTGCTGGTGCTGTCGCAGTCCTCGCTGGACGGGCTGAACGAACGGCTTGCCGCGCGCGGCGCCGCGCCGGTCGGCATCGAGCGCTTCCGCCCCAACCTGGTGATCGCGGGCCTCGACGCGCCGCTCGACCCGCACGCCGAGGACGTCCTCGACGAACTGTGGATCGACACCGACCAGGGCCGCGTGCACCTGAAGCTGGTCAAGCCCTGCCCGCGCTGTCCCATCCCCAACGTCGACCCGGCCACCGGCGAGCCCGGCACCGAGCCGCTGGACACGCTGGCGACCTACCGCGCCGATGCGCGGCTGGACGGGGCGCTGACCTTCGGGATGAACGCGATCATCCTGGACGGCATCGAGCACCTGCTGCGGCGCGGCGCCACCGGCTCGGCGACGCTGAAGTTCTGAGCCGGCCGGCCCGGATCCCGGCGCATGAGGGGAGGGGTCACCCCGGGCGGCCTTGGTCGTTCGTGGCGGCCGGGCCACCCATCCTGCGGCCACGCGACCCGTTTCGGCACTGCCGCCGGGGGCCGGAAAACCGTGCCGCAGCGGCACACGGGTGGATGCCGGCCCCGGTCGAATCCGGCCGTTTGACGGGATGCTGACATGAACGACCGAGGCACCACATCGCAGGCCCCCGAAGGCACGGCCGAGGTCGCCGGACCGGGTCGGGACCGGCCGCCAGGAGCCATGCGCCGCGGCGTGAGCATGGCCGGCGCAGTGGCGCTGGCCTGCCTCGTCCACGCCCTGGCCCCGTTCGACGAAGCCGCCCGCAAAGGCCTGGCACTGCTCGTCTTCATCGGCACGCTCTGGCTCACCGAGGCCCTGCCCCTGGCCGTCACGGCGATGCTCGTGCCGCTGGGCGCGCTGGTGTTGCGCATCCCCGGCGTCACCACCACGTCGGCGCTGGCGTCGTTTGCGGACCCGATCGTGTTCCTGTTTCTCGGTGGGTTCGCCCTGGCCACGGCACTGCGGACGCAGAAGCTCGACCTCAAGATGGCCGCGTGGCTGCTCTCGCTGTCCGGCGGACACTTCGGGCGGGCGGTGGTGCTGCTGTTCCTGGCGACGGCCCTCCTGTCCCAGGGCATCAGCAACACGGCGACCGCCGCTGTGATGCTGCCGCTGGCCCTGGGCATGCTCGGATCGCTGGGCCCGGCCTGCGACCGCCGCACACAGGCCTTCGTGCTCCTGGGCGTGGCGTACTCCACCAGCATCGCGGGCATCGGCACCGTGGTGGCCACCCCGCCCAACGCGATCGCCGCGCGGGCCGCCGGCATCGACTATGCCGGCTGGCTGCTCATCGGCCTGCCCTTGGCCGCCATCCTGCTGCCGCTGATGTTCGTGACCCTGTGGTGCGTGCTGCGGCCGACGCTGCACCGGCGTTTCGTGCCCGAGATGGTGCCGCAGCCCTGGACGCCGCGCAGGGTGGTGACGCTGGTGGTGTTCGGGCTGACGGTCCTGGGCTGGATCTTCGGTGCCACCCCGCTCAAGGCCTGGGGCATCGAGGGCCCCGACACCTTCGTGGCCATGGCGGCGGTCGTGACCCTGGTGGCCTTGCGGCTGGCGAGCTGGCAAGACGTCGTCCGGCACACCGACTGGGGCGTCCTCCTGCTGTTCGGGGGCGGGCTGGCCCTGAGCCGGGTGCTGGACGTGTCCGGTGCCTCCCTGGCCCTGGGCCGCGCCACCGCCGACGCCCTGCAGGGCGCCCACCCCACGCTGGTCCTGCTGGCGGTCGCCGCCTTCATGGTGGCGTTGACCGAGTTCGCCAGCAACACCGCGGCAGCCGCCCTGATGGTGCCCATCTTTGCCGCGGTGGCCGCGCAGATCGGGCTGCCGCCCGAGGCACTGGTCGTGGTGGTGGCCCTGGCCGCCTCGTTCGGTTTTGCCCTGCCGGTGGCCACGCCGCCGAACGCCATGGTGTTCGGCACCGGGATGGTGCCCCAGCGCAGCATGCTGCGCGCCGGCATCGCCCTGAACCTGGTCTGCATCCTCGTGCTCACGGCGTGGGGCACGCTCCGGTGGGGCTGAACGCGGCAGCCGGACGGCCCGATCTTCCGGTCACGGCAGCGGGCCTCGCCCGCCGGGCACTGCGTCGGCGCCGCCGGCGCGACCGGATTCACCGACCAGTACAATCGGCAGCAGTTTTCCCCAGGCAAAACGAGGACCAGGCACCGGTGTCCCGGGTGTTCCTGCGCCATGCGCCGGTGTCCCCCCCGAGACCTCGCACCAGGCGCGCGGGTCGGGCCCCTCGATCACGCCCGCACCGGGCACCCATGGTGCAGAGGGGGGTTGATTCCAAAGGACATTTCATGAGTCTCAAGTGCGGCATCGTCGGCCTGCCCAACGTCGGCAAGTCCACCCTGTTCAACGCCCTGACCAAGGCGGGCATCGCGGCCGAGAACTATCCGTTCTGCACCATCGAGCCCAACGTCGGCGTCGTGGAACTGCCGGACCCGCGGCTGCAGGCGCTGGCCGAGATCGTCAAGCCCGAGCGGGTGGTGCCGGCCATCGTCGAGTTCGTCGACATCGCCGGCCTGGTGGCCGGTGCCTCCAAGGGTGAAGGCCTGGGCAACCAGTTCCTCGCCCACATCCGCGAGACCGACGCCATCGTCAACGTGGTGCGCTGCTTCGAGGACGACAACGTCGTGCACGTGGCCGGGCGCGTCGACCCGATCGCCGACATCGAGGTGATCCAGACCGAGCTGTGCCTGGCCGACCTTGCCACCGTCGAGAAGGGCCTGCAGCGCTACACCAAGGTCGCCAAGGCCGGCGGCGACAAGGAAGCGCAGCGCCTGGTGGATGTGCTGCAGAAGTGCCAGGCGGCCCTGAACGAGGGCCGTCCGGTGCGCACCATCGACTTCAGCAAGGAAGAGCTGGCCGTGCTCAAGCCGCTGTGCCTGATCACCGCCAAGCCCGCGATGTTCGTCGGCAACGTCTCCGAGGACGGCTTCGAGGACAACCCGCTGCTGGACCGCCTGAAGGCCTACGCCGAGCAGCAGGGCGCGCCGGTGGTGGCGATCTGCGCCAAGACCGAGGCCGAGCTCGCCGACATGAGCGACGAGGACCGGCTGATGTTCCTGAAGGAAATGGGCCAGGACGAACCGGGCCTGAACCGCCTGATCCGCGCCGCCTTCAAGCTGCTGGGCCTGCAGACCTACTTCACCGCCGGCGTCAAGGAAGTCCGTGCCTGGACCATCCCCATCGGCGCGACCGCGCCGCAGGCCGCCGGCGTGATCCACACCGACTTCGAGCGCGGCTTCATCCGCGCCCAGACCATTTCCTACGAGGACTTCATCGCCTACGGCGGCGAACAGGGCGCCAAGGACGCCGGGAAGATGCGCGCCGAAGGCAAGGACTACGTCGTCAAGGACGGCGACGTGTTGCACTTCCTCTTCAACGTCTGACCGCCCGCGGGACCCGCGGGTCCCCGTCGCGCCGCACGCTGGCCCACGTGCCGGCAGTGCGGCCCCGGCCGGCCCCTGCGCCGGCCGCCCTCCCCACGCTCGCCGCTGCCGACGGCAGCCGCTGCCTTTCCCTGCCCGATGACCCACCCCACCACCGCTATCCCCCAGGCCGGCGCCGGCCGGCTGATCCTCGTGCTGGCGATGCTGACGGCCTTCGCGCCGTTCTCGACGGACATGTACCTGCCCGCCTTCGCGCAGCTGGCCGCAGCCTACCGGACCGACCACGGGCACATCGAGGCGACGCTGTCGACCTTCTTCCTGGGGCTGGCGTGCGGGCAGGCGCTGTACGGGCCGGTGATCGACCGCTACGGCCGCAAGGGCCCGATGCTGGCCGGGGTGCTGCTGTTCGCCCTGGCCACGCTCGGCTGCCTGCTGACGCGCGACATCGCGCTGTTCACCGGGCTGCGCTTCGTGCAGGCCATCGGCGGCTGCGCCGGCATGATCATCGGTCGCGCGGTGGTGCACGACCTGTACGGGCCGCGCGACAGCGCCCGCGTGCTGTCGCTGCTGCTGACGCTGGTGACCCTGGCGCCCATCGTCGCGCCATTGCTGGGGGGCTGGATCCTCGCGGTGTCCGACTGGCGCGCGATCTTCGTGCTGTTGCTGGCGTTCGCGGCGCTGTGCGCGATCCTGGTGGCGCTGTGGGTGCCCGAGACCCTGCCGCGCGAGCGCCGCAGGCCGCTGGACGGAGCCTCGATCCTGGCGGGCTACGCCACGCTGCTGCGCTCGCCGCGCTTCATGGTGCCGGCGTTGGCCGGCGGCATCGCCGGGGCGTCGATGTTCGCCTTCATCACCGGATCGCCGTTCGTCTTCATGGGGCACTTCGGCCTGTCCGAGCAGCAGTACGGCTGGGTGTTCGGCGGCACCGCGCTCGGGCTGGTCGCGGGGGCCCAGCTCAACGGCATCGCGCTGCGCCGCTTCGGCGTGGCCCGCCTGCTCGGCCTGGCGCTGGGCGTGAACCTCGCCGCCGCCGTCGCGCTGTTGGCGGTGGCGCAGACCCCGCATCCGCTGGTGCTGATGCTGCCGCTGTGGTTCGTGATCGCCACGCTGGGCCTGGTGGCCGGCAACTCGGCAGCGATCGCGATGGCCGCCTCGGGCGCCTACCCCGGCACCGCCTCGGCGCTGGTGGGCATCCTGCAGTTCGGCTGTGCGTTCGCGGTCAGCAGCGCGGTGGCCGCGGCCCAGAACGGCACGACCTGGCCCATGGTGCTGGCGATGCTGGCCTCGGCCGTGCTGGGCAGCGCGCTGTGGTTCGGCGGGCAGGCCTGGCGCGCCGCCCGCGCGGACTGAACGCGCCTCACTCGGCGGCGCGCCGGGCGTACGGCCAGGCGCCGCTGACCACCAGCGCGTCCAGCTCCTGTTCCAGGATCTCGTTGACGCGGTTGACCGCCACGGCGCTGATGTCCTTGCGGTGCCGCACGATGCACAGTCTCCAGTTCACCAGCGGCGAGCTGAACGGGGCCACCGCCAGCGCGCCGGAATCGACGGCGTACTTCCAGCCGCTCTTGCTGAACACGGTGTAGCCCATGCCCCGCTCGACCATGCCGCGGATCGTGTGGGTGCCCTCGGCCTCGTAGATGATGTTGGGACGCACGCCGTGGCCGGCGCACAGCCGGTCGATCAGCACGCGGATGCTGTGCGGCTTCTTCGGCAGGATCAGGGGGTAGTTCGCCAGGTCAGACAGCGAGCAGACTTCGGGCAACGGCGTGCCCCGCTTGCGCGCCACGGCCGGGCTGGCGCCGAACAGGTACAGCGGCTCGACCAGCACCGGCTTGATCCAGAACTCGGCGCCGAGCTCCGGGTTGTAGGCCAGCGCGATGTCGGCCTCGCCGCTCAACAGCCAGGCATGCACGTGGGCTGGCGTGCCTTCCAGCACCTGCAGGTCCACCAGCGGCAGCTCGGCGCGGCAGCGCTCGATCAGCGGCGGCGCGAGCAGCGCGCAGGAGCGCTGCGGCATCGCGACGCGCACCTCGCCCGAGGGCGTGTGCGTGACGGCCGACAGGTTGCGCTCCATGTCGGCCACTTCGGCGACGACGCGCTCGGCCCGCGCCAGGAACACCTGCCCGACCTCGGTCAGCGCCACCCCGCGCGCGCGCCGCTCGAGCAGGGGCACGCCCACACGCTGTTCCAGCCGTTGCACCCGCTTGCTCAGCGCCGACTGCGCGATGCACAGGTCGACGGCCGCGCGGGCGAAACTGCCATGCCGCGCCACCGCAACGAAAGCGCTCAGATCCTCGAATATCAAGGCGGTTGCCTACTGCACTGTCCCGACGGCCGGGATGCCCGCCGCCGGGATGGCGGCCGTGGGGCGCAAGGCCCCCGCCGGCCCGCCGGTCCCGTGACGGCGGATCGGTGCGGCCACTATACCTGCTCGGCCGGCCTGAACATCGGCACCACGTGCCCGCCCGCGGCAGGGCGGAACACCACCGACACCGGCAGCCCGACGCGCAGCTGCGCGGGGTCGCAATCGACGACGTTGCTCATCATCGTGACGCCTTCGTCCAGCCGCACGAAGGCGATGGTCCAGTCGTCGCTGCCGCGCACGACGCGGCTGTACGAGTAGAGGCTGCCGGTCCCGCTGGACTCGATCCACTCGGTGTCCGCGCTCAGGCAGTGGGGACAGATGTCGCGCGGGTAGAAGTGCGCCTGCCCGCAGGCCCTGCATCGCTTGATCAGCAGGCGCCCCTCGGACGCCGCCTGCCAGTACGCCTCGGTGCCGAGGATGCCGGGAGTTGCCTTGTCTTGCATGTCACTGCCTCTCGAGGATGAGCGTCGCCGCGGTGTGGCGGCTGATGGTCCCGCCGATGCCGTTGGCCAGCGCCAGCCTGCAGTCCTTGACCTGCACCGCCGGATGCGCCTCGCCGCGCAGCTGGCGCACCGCCTCGATGACCTTGGTCATGCCGCCGCGGTTGGCCGGGTGGTTGTTGCACAGGCCCCCGCCGTCGGTGTTGAACGGCAGGCGGCCCACGCCGGAGATCAGGTTGCCGTCCATCACGAAGCGCCCGCCCTCGCCCTTGGCGCAGAAGCCCAGGTCCTCGATCTGCAGCAGGGCGGTGATCGTGAAGCTGTCGTACAGCGAGACGTACTGGATGTCCTGCGGCGTCACGCCGGCTTCCTCGAACGCACGGCGGCCGGACCACACGGTGCCGGTACAGGTCAGGTCCAGCTGGCCGGCCATCGCGTTCCTGGGCGCCGTGCCGGTACCGCGCACCGCGACCAGCGGGCGCTTGAGCGAGCGCGCGATCTCGGGCCGCGCCACGATGACCGCGCCGCCGCCGTCGCTGACGACGCAGCAGTCCAGCCGGTGCAGCGGATCCGCCACCAGCGGCGAGTTGACCACGTCTTCCACCGTGACCACCTGGCGCAGCATCGCGTGCGGGTTGTGCTGCGCATGGTGCGAGGCGGCGACCTTGATCCACGCGAGCTGCTCGCTGGTGGTGCCGAACTCGTGCATGTGCCGGCGCGCGGCCATCGCGTAGACGTTGTGCGTCATCGGCCGGTACGGCAGCTCGAACGCGACTTCCGGGGCATCGGGGTCGGGCGGGCGCAGCGCCAGCGAGGCCCCCGCGGCGCGCGGACGGCCCGCCAGCGTCACCAGCGCGACGTTGCAGTGCCCGGCGGCGATCGCCTGCGCGGCGTGGATGACGTGCACGATGGGGGCAGAGCCGCCGCATTCGGTGGCGTCGATGTGGCGCACGTTGAGGTTCAGGTACTCGACCATCGAGGCCGGGCCCAGTCCGGGCAGGTCCCCGGCACAGAAGTAGCCGTCGATGTCGTCCTTGCCGAGGCCGGCGTCCTTGAGCGCGCCGATCGCCACGTCGGCGTGCAGGCGCATGACCGACAGGTCGTCGGCCTTGCGGGTCGGGTGCTCGTAGGCCCCCACGATGTAGGCGGTGCTCGGCGTCATGCCAGTTCCTCCTCGCGATGCGCAGCGTAGCGCTGCAGGTGTTGTCCGGTGGTGCCGTAGCGCGCGCTGGCCACGAGCAGGCGGCGCACGTAGTGGGCCACCAGGCACTCTTCGGTCATGCCCATGGCGCCGTGCAGCTGCACCGCCCACTCGCCGACGAAGCGTGCCGCCTCGTCGGTGGTGACGCGCGCAGCCGAGACCAGCCGGGCGCGCTCGCCCGCCCGCGACTCGTGCACCGCCATCGCGGCCAGCGCGCTCATCGCGCGCACCTGCTCCACCGCCACGTACAGGTCGGCCAGGCGATGCTGCAGGGCCTGGAAGTCCGCCAGCGGGCGGCCGAACTGGCGCCGGTCCTTGAGCTGCTGGATGCACATCTCGAGCAGCATCGACAAGGCTCCGGCGCTCTCGGCGCACAGCGCCGCGCGGGCGGCGTCCAGCGCCGCCTCCAGCGCCGCGCCGGCCTGCCCTGCCGCGCCGATGCGGCACGCGTCGGGCACGCTCACGGCATCGAACCTCAGGGTGGCAGCCTGCTGCCCGTCCAGCGTCGCGCCGGCCTCCAGCGACAGGCCCGCCTGCTGCGCCGGCACGGCGAACAGGCTCAGGCCGTCGAGCCCGCCCGGCGCGCCGGAGGTGCGCGCGGCGACCAGAAACACGTCGGCTGCCGGGGCGTGCATCACGTGCGTCTTGATGCCGTCGAGCCGCCAGCCGTCCGCGGCCTGCATGGCACGCATCGCGACCTGCGCCGGCGTGCCTGCCTGGCCTTCCTGCAGGGCCAGCACGACCAGCGAGCGCCCTTCGGCCAGCGGCGGCAGCCAGCGCTGGCGCTGCCGCGCGTCGCCCAGCGTGTCCAGCAGGCGGCCGCACAGCACGGCCGATTCGATGTAGCGGCTCGCGTCCAGCGCGCGGCCCAGCTCCTCGGCGACCAGCCAGGTCTCCACCGCGGTGCCGCCGCTGCCGCCGACGTCCTCGCCGAAGCCCCAGCCAATGACGCCCAGTTCGGCCAGCCCGCGCCAGCGCGCGGCCTGCTCGGCCGGCGTGGCGGGCGCGCCGCGCCGGTGCAGCGGCAGGGCCTGGTCGCAGTAGCGTCGCACCGCGTCCTGCAGGGCGACCTGCTCCTCATCCAGATAGAAATCCATAGACGTGTCCTTCAGGCAGCCAGCAGCGCCTTGGCAATCAGGTTGCGCTGCACCTCGTTCGTGCCGCCGTAGATCGAGAACTTGCGTGCATCGAGGTAGTCGGGCGCGAGCGCGCGCAGCTCCGCCAGTGCGTCGTCGTCGTGCGCACCGGGCCACAGCGCCGCCTCGGGGCCGGCCACCTCGAGCATCAGGCGGTAGATGGACTGGCGCAGCTCGGTGCCGCGTACCTTGAGCATCGAGGTCTGCGCCGCGGGGGCCAGGCTGCGCTGTCCCGCGCCCAGCAGGCGCAGGGCGGTCGCCTCGAGCGCCAGCAGCTCGATCTCCAGGCGGTGCACCTGCGCCGCGAACACCGGGTCGCCGAGCCGGGGCCCGGCCAGCCGGCGCAGGCGCCCGAGCTGCTGCTTGGCCGCGCCGATGCCGGCGATGCCGCCGCGCTCGTGGCCGAGGAGGTACTTGGCGCAGGTCCAGCCCTGGTTCTCCTCGCCGACCAGGTTCTCCACGGGCACCCGCACGTTGTCGAGGAACACCTCGTTGAGGTCGCGCCCGCCGTCCAGCGTCGCGATCGGACGCACCGTCAACCCGGGGGCCTTCATGTCGATCAGCAGGAAGCTGATGCCCTCCTGGGGCTTGCGCGCGTTGGGGTCCGTGCGCACCAGGCAGAACATCATGTCGCTGAACTGCGCGTACGAGGTCCAGATCTTCTGCCCGTTGACGACGTAGTGGTCGCCGTCGCGCACCGCGGTCGTGCGCAGCGAGGCCAGGTCCGAGCCGGAGCCCGGCTCCGAGAAGCCCTGGCACCACCACACCGCGCTGCGCTGGATGTCGGGCAGGTAGCGGCGCTTCTGCGCCTCGGTGCCGAACGCGATCAGCACCGGGCCCAGCATGATGATGCCGCTCGAGACCATGCGCGGCGCGCCGCCGAGCAGGATCTCCTCGTCGAACAGGTGGCGCTGCACCGGCGTCCAGCCGGTGCCGCCCCACTCGCGGCTCCAGCCGGGCGTGGCCCAGCCCTTCTCGTACAGCCGGCGGTACCACGCCACCAGGTCCTCGCGCTCGAGGCGCTCGCCCCGTTGCATCTTGCGGCGCACCCCGGCCGGCAGCTCGGTGGCGACGAAGTCGCGCACCTCCTGGCGGAATGCCTCGTCCTGCGGCGAATACTTCAGCTTCATGCCTGGCCTTCCTCGCCCGGGTCGCACACGACCAGCGCGTCCAGCGCCACCACGCCGTCCTCGCTGGCCATCACCGGGTTGATGTCGATCTCGCGCACCTGCGGCACGGTGCGCATCACGTCGCCCACCAGGGTCACCACGCGCGCCACCGCGCGCAGGTCGACCGGCGGCTGGCCGCGCAGTCCCTTGAGCATCGCGGCGGCCTTGAGCCGGTCGAGCTCGCGCAGCACCTGCGCCTCGTCGGCGTCGGCCGGCAGCAGGCGCACGTCCTTCAGCACCTCGATCCAGACGCCGCCCAGCCCGACGATCACCACCGGGCCCCACAACGGGTCGCGGCGCGCGCCGACCACCAGCTCGACGCCCTTGCGGCCCATCGCCTCGACCAGCACGCCGTCGAGGACCAGGCCGGGCCGCGCCTGCTTCACGTTGGCGACCAGCCGGTCCCACGCGGCGCGCAGGGCGGCCTCGTCGGCGATCCCGACGATCACGCCGCCCGCGTCGCTCTTGTGCGGCAGTGCGGCGGCCTGCGCCTTGATCACCACCGGGTAGCCGATGTCGCGTGCGATGTGCACCGCCGCCTCGACGTCGGTGGCCAGCGCGCCCCGGGGCACCGGCAGCCCGGCCTGCGCGAGCCAGGCCTTGCCGCGGTATTCGGCCACCGTGCCGCCTTCGGGAAAGGCCTCGCGCACCGGCGGCAGCGACGCGGCCTGGGTGCGCCGGCCCTCCTGCCGCAGTTCCTGCAGGGCGCGGCCGTAGGCGCGCACCAGCGCCATCGCGCGCATCGCGCGGTCCGGCGAGCGGAAGAACGGCACGCCGCTGTCTCGCGCGGCCTGCAGCAGCTCCGGCGCCAGCGGGCCGTCGTCCCCCATGATGACCAGCGCCGCCGGCTTGTCCGCGCGTGCCACGGCCGGCACCATGTACTGCGCCTTGTCGCGCTGGTTCATCGCCGAGCCGCCCATCTGCGAGACGATCAGGCAGCCGCACTGCGGGTCGGCCGCGACCGCGTCGATCAGCGTGCCCATCAGGGCCGGGTCGCGCACCGCGACGGTGGTGTAGTCGAGCGGGTTCTCGCTGACGGCGTAGCCGGGCAGCATGGCCTGCAGCGCCTGCACCGTGGCATCGGTGAAGGCCGGCAGGTCCAGGCCCAGGTCCTGTGCCAGGTCCAGTGCGACGTTCTTCATCGCCCCGGAGCCGGTCACGAAGGCCAGGCCGGCATCGGGCGGCTGCGGGTGGCGCAGCAGGATCGGCAGCACGTCGAACAGCTCGTCGATGGTCTCGGTGACCACCACCGCCTCGGCGCGCAGCAGCGCGCAGGCCGTCGCGTAGTCGCCGGTCAGCGCGCCGGTGTGCGACTGCGCGGCCTCGCGCGCCCGCTCGCTGCGGCCGATCATGCTCAGCACGATGGGCTTGCCGGCCTCGCGGGCCTGGCGCGCCAGCTCGAGGAACTTCTGCGGGCGGCGGATCTGCTCGGCATAGACCGCGATCACCCGGGTGGAGCGGTCGGCGATGAAGTGCTCGATGTAGTCCTCGAGCGTGAGCACCGCCTCGTTGCCGGTGGACACCGCGCAGGTGATGGGCAGGCCGCGGCCGATCAGCGACTCGCGGATGTTGTTCGCCATCGCGCCGCTCTGGGCCACGATGGACACGCCCGGCACCTCGCTGCCCGGGTAGCGGTCGACCGTCTCGAAGGTCAGCGGGATGCCGTCCCTGAAGTTGGTCAGCCCCATGCAGTTGGGTCCCGCCAGCGCGATGCCGTGCCGGGCGGCGGCGGCGGCCAGCGCGTCCTGCTTGCGCCGCCCCTCCTCGCCGGCCTCGGCATAGCCGGCGGCGAACACCACCACCGAACGCACGCCGCGGGCGCCGCACTCGTGCAGCGTCGCCAGTACCGCGCTTTCCGGGATGGTCAGGACGGCCACGTCGACGCCTTCGGGCAGTTCGGACACGCTCTTCACGCAGGGACGGCCCCGCACCTCGGTCGCGTTGCGGCTGACCAGGTGGATGTCGCCCGCGTAGCCGAAGCGCTCGAGGTTGTCGAGCACGAAGCCGCCCAGCGACCGGGCCTCGGCGGACACGCCGACGATCGCGATGGACCGCGGCTGAAGCAGGGAGGTAAGGGATGAAGTCACAGCCAGTGTTCTTTCTTCAGGAACAGGAGGGTTGCGTCACTCGGGCCGGATGCCGGCGTTGCGCAGCACGTCGCCCCAGACCCGGGTCTCGGTGGCGACCCACTCGCGCATCTCGTCGGGACCGCCGGTGGCGCGGGTGAAGTTCAGCATGGCCAGCCGCTGCGACAGCTCGGGCGAGGACAGCGCGCCCTGCAGGGCGGCGTGCAGGCGGGTGACGATGGCCGGCGGGAGGTTGGCCGGGCCGAGCAGACCCCACCAAGAGCCGACGTCCAGCTCGGGCAGCGGCACGCCGGCCTCGGCCATCGTCGGCACCTGCGGCAGCACCGGCGAGCGCTGCCTGCCGGCGACCGCCAGCGCGCGCACCTTGCCGCCGTCCAGTAGCCCCTTGGCCGCGCTCAGGCCGGTGAACACCACCTGCGCGTGCCCGGCGGCCACGGCGGTGAGCGACTCGCCCGAGCTCTTGTAGGGCACGGAGATCAGCTTGAGCTGGTAGCGGCTCTGGAACACCTCGGGGCCCAGGTGCGTGGGGCTGCCCACGCCGCCGTGCGCGTAGGCGATCGTGCCGGGTGCCTCCTTGGCGCGGCGCACCAGGTCCTTCATGTCCGTGATCGGCGAGTTCGCCGGCACCAGCACCAGCATCGGGGCGTTGGCCGCCATGCCGATGTGCGTGAACGAGATGGACGGATCGAACGGCAGCGACTTGTGCAGCGCGGGGCTGACCGACAGGTTGATGTCGCCCAGCAGCAGCGTGTAGCCGTCCGGCGTCGCGCGCGCCACCTCCGACATGGCGATCACGCCGCCCCCGCCGGGGCGGTTCTCCGCGACCACGCTCTGCTTGAGCTCACGCCCGAGCTGCTCGGCGAGCGCGCGGCCCAGCACGTCGGTCGGACCGCCCGGGGCATAGGGAATCACGAGGCGGACGGTCCGCTCAGGGTAGCCCTGGGCCGCGGCCCCCGCTCCCCACAGGGCCGTCGCGGCCAGCAAGCTGGCCTGCAGGATGCGCCTGGTCGCTTTCAGCATGTCTTGTCTCCTGTGTCGTTGTGGTGTGCGGCCTGCCCATGCAGGCCGACGGGTGGGGCTAGATCTCGACCGCCTCGGCGTCGTAGGTGAACAGCCAGTCGTATCGGTCGCTGATGGCCTGGGTCTGCCATTCGCGGCTGATGAAGGGCTCGGCCGTCTCCGGCGTGGCCAGCACGGGGTTGTGGAAGCGGTAGAGGTTCTCCGACGAGCCGTGCACCATCGCGTAGGTGTGCGGGCGCCGCACCGCCTCGTAGCGCTGCAGGGCGGTCGGCACGTCGTCGTATTTCTCGAGGCAGCGCGCCAGCACGATGCCGTCCTCGATGGACGACACCGCCCCCTGCCCCAGCAGCGGCAGCGTGGGATGGCAGGCGTCGCCGGACAGCGTCGCGCGGCCCACCGTCCAGCGCTCCAGGAACGGCCGCAGGCACATGGCCCAGCGCGTCACCGAAGGGGCGGCCTGGATCATCGTGTGGATGTCCTCGTGCCAGCCCGCGAACGCCTGCGCGCAGGCCTCGCGCGTGGACGGCTCCTGCCACGGCGGGCCGCCCCACCGGTCGCCCTCGAGCGTGCCGACGAAGTTCATCAGCCGCCCGCCCTGCACCGGGTAGTGCACCAGGTGCCCGCCCGGGCCGATCCAGTTCAGCGCCACGTTGCGCACCAGGTGCGAGGGCAGCGCCTCCATCGGGATCAGGGCGCGCCACGCCACCATGCCGGTGAACTGGATCTCGTCGGGCCCGTGCAGCAGCCCGCGCATCACCGAGTGCACCCCGTCGGCGCCCAGCAGCAGGTCGCCATGCACCCAGCGGCCGTCGGCCAGCTGCACCGACACGCCATCGCCGGTCTGCGCGAAGCCCACGCAACGCGCGTTCAGGTGGATCGCATCCGGCTTGAGCCGGCGCACCCGCTCGCCGAGCACGCGCAGCAAGTCGGGCCGGAACACCGTCATGTACGGGAAGCCGTACTTGCGGATCGCCTGGTCGCCCAGGTTGAACAGCGGCCACATCCGACCGGTGTTCCACAGGCGGATCTCCTTGCCGTCGGCGTCGCACGACAGTGCCCGCAGCGCCTCGAACACGCCCAGCGCGTGCAGCGCGCGGTTGCCGTTCGGGCTGATCTGGATGCCGGCGCCGACCTCGCGCAGCTCGCCGGCCTGCTCGTAGACCTCGACGTCGATGCCCCGCTGCAGGAGCGCGATGGCTGCCGCGAGGCCGCCGATGCCACCCCCTACCACGATTGCCTTGAGTGTCCGCATGTCAGATCGCCACCGTTTCTGCCTGATAGCTGTAGAGCCACTCGTAGCGGTCGCCGACCGCGCCTTGTGACCATTCGCGTGCGCCGAAGATCTCGGCGCTGGCCGGATCGCCCAGCTCCCGCGCGTGGATGCGCCGGCCGTTCTCCAGCGCGCGGCGCACCATGTCGTAGGTGCGCGGCATGCGCAGCGCCTCGTAGCGCTTCAGCGCGGCCGGGATGTCGTCGCGGTGGGCGTCGACGCAGCGCGCCAGCACCACCGCGTCCTCGAGGGTCATCACCGCCCCCTGGGCCAGGAAAGGCGTGGTCGGATGGCAGGCATCGCCCAGCAGCGTGCAGCGCCCCACTGACCAGTGCGGCAGGAACTCGCGCAGGCACAGCGCCCACTTCTGCACCGCCGGAGCGTGGCGGATCATCGTGTGGATGTCCTCGTGCCAGCCCTCGAACGCGGCTGCGCATTCCTCGCGACTGGACGGCTCGTTCCACGGGGGGCCGCTCCACTGGTTGCCCTCCTTGGTGCCGACGAAATTCATCATCTTTCCGCCCTGCACCGGGTAATGCACCAGGTGCCCGCCGGGCCCGACCCAGTTCACCGCGACGTTGCGCTTCATGTGGTCCGGCAGCACGTCCATCGGGATCAGCGAGCGCCACACCACCATGCCGGTGAACTGGATCTCGTCCTCGCCGAACAGCGCCGGTCGCACCTTCGAATGCACGCCGTCGGCGCCGACCAGGAAGTCGCCCTGCACGCGGCTGCCGTCGGCCAGCTCCAGCGTCACGCCGTCGGCGTCCTGCGTCACGCCCATGCAGCGCGCACCGAGGCGGATCGCGTCCGGCTTGAGCCGGCGCACCTCGTCGCCGAGCACGCGCAGCAGGTCGGGCCGGAACACCGTCATGTACGGGAAGCCGTACCTGCGCATCACCTCGTCGCCGTCGGAAAACAGCTTCCAGGTGCGCCCGGTGTTCCACAGCCGGATTTCCTTCTCGTCCGCGTCGCACGACAGCGCACGCAGCGTCTCGAACACGTTGAGCGAGTGCAGCGCACGGTTGCCGTTCGGACTGATCTGGATGCCGGCGCCGACCTCGCGCAGCTCGCCGGCCTGCTCGTAGACCTCGACGTCGATACCCCGCTGCAGCAGCGCGATGGCCACGGCCAGTCCGCCGATGCCGCCGCCTGCGACCAACGCTTTCTGGCTCATCTCATTGCTCCCGGTAGTAACCCAGGGCCTTCATCACCGGGGTGTCGGTCGCCTCGAGCAGCACGGCATCCTCGTGCGCCTCGATCTCGTACGGTGTCCAGCTCGGCACGGCCAGCACGTCGCCGCGCGCCCATTGCGTGGTCAGCCCGCCGATGCGCGCGGTGCCGCGCCCCTGGCCGACGGCGATGATCCGGCTGGCCGTGGTGCGCGGCTGCACGCGGCGCGAGCCCGCCTCGATCGCGGTGAAGCCGATGTCGAAGGTCTTGATCTCGTTGGCGGTGTCCAGCAGGACGCGCCGCACGCCGTCCTGCGGCGCCGCGGCCGCAAGCAGCTCGCGGTTGCGTGCATGCGGGCGGTAGAACGGGTGCTCCTCGGGCTCGGCAGTGACCGGCTGGTAGCGCTCCGGGTGCTCCTCCCAGAACATCGGCTCCAGCAGGTGCACCAGCGGCACGTCCAGGATGTCGATCCAGTAGGCGTTGCCCTGGCCCTCGTTGTAGTGGCTGTGCCAGGCGTAGGCCGGCGTCAGCAGCACGTCGCCGGTGCGCATCGGCACCTTCACCCCGTTGACGATGCTGTAGCAACCGTCCTCGGCGTCGAGCACGAAGCGCATCGCGTTCGGGGTGTGCCAGTGGGCGCGGGCGTGCTCCCCCGGCTTGAGCATCTGGAACGCGACCACCAGGGTGCGCACCGAGTCGTAGTCGTTGTCGCCGACCGGGTTGAACAGCAGCAGGTTGCGGCGCTCGGCCAGCTCCATGCCGATCCAGCGGCCGGCCTGGTCCAGAGCGACGCGGCCCACGTCGTAGCTCCAGTGCAGCGGCTGGAACCGGGTGCGCGGCTCGGGCCACAGCGAGGGGCGCTTCTTGTGCCAGCCCGGCGTCATGCGCAGCGCGTCGAGCACCGGGTACAGCTCGTCGAGGTTGGTGGCGGCCTGCAGGCGTTGCTTGTTGTCGTTCATGGATGCCTCCGGGGATCAGGAATGGCGGACGAATTCGTAGGGCTTGTCGAACACCACGTTGGCCCCGTGCGTGCCCTGCACCACCGGCAGCGACATCCTTCCGACGTGCTCGACCTCGATGGTCACCTCGTCGCCCGCCAGCACCTTGTCGACCCCCGCCGGCGTTCCGGTGGCGATGATGTCGCCGGGGTACAGCGTCGACGCCGACGACGCGATCGCGACCATGTTCGCGATGTCGACGATCAGGTCCCGCGTGTTGGATTGCTGGCGCAGCTGGCCGTTGACCCACAGCTTCATGCCGATATCCTTCGGGTCCGGCACTTCGTCGGCGGTGGTGATCCACGGGCCGACCGGCGTGAAGGTGTCGTAGGACTTGCGGAACACGCGCTCTTCCTTGCCGCGCACCGTCATGTCCATCAGGCAGGCGTAGCCGAACACGTGGTCCAGCGCCCGCTCGAGCGGGATCTGGCGCCCCTGCTTGCCGATGATCAGTGCGATCTCGCACTCGTGGTGGATCTCGCGGCCGCTGAGCGCGGGCAGCTCGATGCGGTCCGCCGGGCCGACCAGCGAGGAGTTCGCCTTCAGGAAGTAGCCCTGGATGTTGGCCAGCCCCCTGGAGGCCATCTCCCTGGCGTGGTCGTGGTAGTTGACCGGGTAGGCGACCAGCTTGTTCGGCCACGGCACCGGCGTTTCCAGGCGCACCGACTCCAGCGGCACGCCCGGCTCCGATGCGAGCAGCTGCTCCAGCTGCGGACGCAGCGCGTCGAAGTCGCGGATCAGGCGGTTGATCCCCACGGGCGGCCACTCGTCCGGGCCCGCCCCGCACAGGTGGCTCACGTCGACGACCTTGCACGTGTCGGAGATGCCGACGTGGCCTCCGTTGTATCGAACGATCTTCATGTTGCTCCTTGCCTGCTGCGCCGGTGGCGTCAGCCATGTCTCGAAACCGGCGTCAGTAGAGCAGCCGCAAGGTCCGCCAGAAAGGCGGCAGCGGAGATCCGAGCCATCTCGAAAAGAGAACCCCCCGCACCGCCCCGGCATCGCTGCCGTGTCATGCTGTGCGTCCATGGGTAAACCCCAGGCATCGATCTCGTTCGGAGATGGATGGGTTCTCCGCCAGCGGCTATGTCGACCGCCCGTGCAGTGGTCCACTTCGCACAGCGTCCGGATTTCCAACCGCCTGGACCCACGGCGACGTGCCGACACATCCCTAGACACAGGAGACAAACATGCCTTCCAAGCTCAAGCCGCTCTTCCGGCTCGCCCTCGCGCACGCCATCGCGCTGTGCGGCGGCGCGGCCCTCGCGCAGCAGTCGCAGCCGACCCCGGTCACGATGCTGGTCGGGTTCGCGCCGGGCGGCACGTCGGACGCCGTGGCCCGCGTGCTCGCGCAGAAGCTGCCCGAGTACCTGAAGCAGCCGGTGGTGGTCGAGAACCGCACGGGCGCGCTCGGCACCATCGCGCTGCGCGAACTCGCCAACACCCCCGCGGGCAAGCCCGTGTTCGCGCTCATGCCCTTCAGTGCCGTGGTGTTCCCTGCCCTGACCGGCATGGCCTCCGGCTACGACCCGCTCAAGGACCTGAAACCGGTCGCGAGCGTGACGTCCTATCCGCTGGGCCTCGTCGTCGGCGGCGACTCCAAGGTGCGCACCCCCACCGACCTGGTCAACTCGCTGAAGGCCGCCCCGGGCGATGCCCAGTTCGGCACCGCCGGCGCGGGCGGCCACAACCACTTCCTGGGGCTGCAGCTCGCCAAGGTGATCGGCGTGGAAGCCACCATCGTCCCGTACAAGGGCAACGGCCCGCTGATCACCGACCTGATCCCCGGCCACGTCGCCGCCGGCCTGATGGTCGCCGGTGAAGTCACGCCCTTCGTCAAGGACGGCAAGCTGCGCATCGTCGGCGTGCTGACCGCCAACCGCTCGCCGCTGATGCCGGACGTGCCGACCTTCGCCGAGCACGGCTTCCCGGTCACCGCCGGCGAAGCCTGGTATGGCGTGTGGACCCACGCGCGCGCCAGCGCCGGCGAGGTCGCACAGATGCAGGACGCGGTCAGCAAGGCTCTGGCCACACCCGAGGTGCAGCAGTCGCTGATCGAGAAGTTCGCGATGCAGCCCGACTTCCGCCCGGCCGCCCAGACGGAGAAGCGCCTGCAGGCCGACTTCGAGCAGTGGGCACCGGTCATCAAGGCCTCCGGCTTCAAGCCCCAGTGAGCCGCCCTCCCTCCCGTTTCGCACCCATTTCCATGACCCAGGAACTTGTCACCTACCGCCTGGAGGGCAACATCGCCCTCGTGGGCCTGAACCGGCCGGAGAAGCGCAACGCGATCAACGAGCCCGTCATCAACGCGCTGCGCGAGGCGATCGCCCGCGCGCACGAGGAAGCCGACGTGGCGGTGCTGCACGGCCACGGGCCGAACTTCAGCGCCGGGCTGGACCTCAACGAGGCCCTGGCCCGGGCCACCAACCAGGTGCCGCCGCGCAAGCGCCGGCGCCACTCGTGGCACGAGGTGTTCGACCAGATCGCGCGCGGCCCGATCCCGTGGATCGCGGCGCTGCACGGCGCGGTCGTCGGCGGCGGCCTGGAGCTGGCCACCGCGGCCCACATCCGGGTGTGCGACCGCACCGCGTTCTTCGGCCTGCCCGAGGGGCAGCGCGGCATCTTCGTCGGTGGGGGCGGGTCGGTGCGCATCCAGCGCGTGGTCGGCTTCACCGTGATGGCAGACATGATGCTGACCGGCCGCCTGCTCAACGCCGACGAGGCCGAGCGCGTGCACATCGTGCGCTACGTGGTGCCAGAGGGCGAGGCGCTGAACAAGGCGATGGAGCTGGCGGCACGGGTCGCCTCCAACACGCCCGACACCAACTGGCGCATCATCAACGTGCTCCCGCGCGTCGCCGACGCCTCGCACGACGACGGCCTGTTCATCGAGTACCTCAGCTCGAGCATGCAGCGCCCGCCCGAGGCGGCCGAGCGCCTGCGCGCCTTCCTCGAGGGCCGGGCCAGGCCGCTCGCCCCGAAGCCCGGCCAGGCCTGAGGAGAGCGGCGAGATGAGCACCCTCCTGACTCCCGTCGACGCGAGCGCGCGCGAGCTCGCGCTGGCCCACGTCGAGCGCGCCCGCCGCGAGGCCGGCGTCATTCCCGACATCCCGCCCGGCACGCCGCTGCGCCCCATCGGCTCGGTGGGCGTGATCGGCGCCGGCACGATGGGCGGCGGCATCGCGATGGCGATGGCCAACGCCGGCCTGCCGGTGATCCTCGTGGACGTCGAGGCGGCCGCCCTCGAGCGGGGCCTGCAGCGCGTGCGCGACAACTACGCCTTCAGCGTGCGCCGCGGCCGGCTCGACGAGGCCACCGTGGCCGAGCGCCTGGCGCGCATCCAGGGCGCCACCTCGCTCGACGCGCTGGCCGGCGTCGACCTCGTGATCGAGGCGGTGTTCGAGGACATGGCCCTCAAGCGCGACATCTTCTCGAAGCTGGACGCGCTGGTGAAGCCGGGCGCGATCCTCGCGACCAACACTTCGGGCCTGGACATCGACGAGATCGCCGCCGCCACCGGCCGCCCCGCCGACGTCGCCGGGGCCCACTTCTTCAGCCCGGCGCACGTGCAGAAGCTGCTCGAGGTGGTGCGCGGCGCCGCCACCGCGCCGGACGTCGTCGCCACCCTGATGGACCTCGGCCGCCGGCTGGGCAAGGTCGCGGTGGTCTCGCGCGTCTACCCCGGCTTCATCGGCAACGCGCTGTTCCGGCAGTACATCCGCGAGGCGCACTTCCTCGTCGAGGACGGCGCCCTGCCGCACGAGGTGGACGCCGTGCTGGAGCGCTTCGGCTACGCGATGGGCGTATTCGCGGTGCACGACATGGCGGGCAACGACGTGGGCTGGCAGGCGCGCAAGGCGCAGATCCCGACCCGCCCGAAGGACCGGCGCTGGAACGACCTGATCCTGGAACTGTGCGACATGGGCCGCATGGGCCAGAAGACCGGCAAGGGCTGGTACCGCTACGAGCCGGGCGACCGCACCCCGCACCGCGACCCCGAGGTCGAGTCCTACATCGTCGAGCGGTCCGCGCGCATGGGCATCGCCCGGCGCCCGATCGGCGAGGACGAGATCCTGGAACGCTGCCTGTTCAGCATGGTCAACGAGGGCGCCCGCCTGCTCGAGCAGGGCGTCGCCCTGCGCGCCAGCGACATCGACATCGCCTTCGTCACCGGCTACGGCTTCCCGGCCGAGCGAGGCGGCCCGATGTACTTCGCCGACCGGATCGGGCTGCAACGCGTGGCCGAGACGGTGCAGCGCATGCATGCCGAGCACGGCTACTGGTGGCAGCCCGCACCGCTGCTGCTGGAACTGGCCCGCACCGGCCGCAGCTTCCGCGACCGGGAGGCCGCGCGGTGAAGTGCGTCCGCATCGAGGCCTACGGCGGCCCGGAGGTGATGGTGCTGGCCGACATCCCCGTGCCGGCGCCGGGCCCGGGCGAAGTGCTGGTGCAGGTCAGCCATGCCGGGATGAACTTCATGGACATCCACACCCGGCAGGGCAAGTACCGGCAATCCCGCACCTACCCGGTCCGCCTGCCCTGCACCCTGGGCATCGAGGGCGCGGGCCGGGTGGTCGCCACCGGGCAGGAGGTCGCCGGCTTCGCCCCGGGCGACCGGGTCGCCTGGTGCATCGCCTGGGGCAGCTTCGCCGAGTACGCCTGCGTGCCGGCGCGCCTGCTGGCCCGCGTGCCCGACCGGCTGGGGCTGGACATGGCCGCGGCCAGCATGTTCCACGGCTGCACCGCGCATTACCTGGCGCACGACGTCGCGCGCCTTGCGCCCGGCATGAGCTGCCTGGTCCACGGGGCCTCCGGCGGCATCGGGCAGATCCTGGTGCAGATGGCGCGCCGCCTCGGCGTGCGAGTGTTCGCCACCACCAGCTCGGCCGCCCGCGCCGGACGCATCCGCGCCCTCGGCGCCGACCAGGTGCTGGCCTATGACGGCGGCCGCTTCGCCGACGCCGTCCGCGACGCCACCGGCGGCCACGGGGTCGACGTGGTGTTCGACGCGGTCGGCCGCGAGACCCTGCGCGACAGCTTCCGGGCCACCCGCAAGCGCGGCCTGGTGGTCAACTTCGGCTCGGTGTCCGGCTCGCTGGACGACCTCGACCCGATCGAGCTGGGCGAGGCCGGCTCGCTGTTCCTGACCCGCCCGCGCCTGGCCGACCACATGGAGTCGCAGCCGGTGGTGCAGTCCCGTGCGGATGCGGTCTTCGCCAGCCTGCTGGACGGCTCGCTCGACATCGTGATCGCCGCGCGCCATTCCTTCGACACCCTGGCCGAAGGGCTCGAACGGCTGGAGCACCGCCGGTCCACCGGCAAGCCGCTGCTCGTGGTGCAGCCCGAGGCCGGCTGAGCCCCGGGCGGGGCCGGCCACGCCGGCCCCGTCGTCCCTGATGGTCACCCTTGAAAGGCCTCCGACCACCCCTATAATGAGGCTGTTAGCACTCTCTGCCGGAGAGTGCTAGTAGTTTCGGACGAGCCGCATTCCCGGGGCTCATCCTGAAAGTTAATGGGCGCTCACGTGCGCTCATTCTTATTCCAGACGTGCCTTCCTCTTCAAGGAGATGCAATGAAACTTCGTCCGTTGCACGATCGCGTGATCGTCAAGCGCCTCGAACAAGAAACCAAGACCGCTGCGGGCATCGTGATCCCCGACAACGCCGCCGAAAAGCCTGACCAGGGCGAAGTCCTGGCGGTGGGCCCGGGCAAGCGCAACGACAAGGGCGATTTCGTGGCCCTGAACGTCAAGGTGGGCGACCGCGTGCTGTTCGGCAAGTACAGCGGCCAGACCGTCAAGGTCGATGGCGAAGAGCTGCTGGTGATGCGCGAGGAAGACCTCTTCGCCGTCATCGAGAAGTGATCGTCGGCGTCGCTGAACGGTTCCCCTTACAAGTTTCAAAGCATTCGGAGTAATCAGACATGGCAGCAAAAGACGTGGTCTTCGGCGGTGACGCCCGTGCCCGCATGGTCGAGGGTGTCAACATCCTGGCCAACGCCGTCAAGGTGACCCTGGGCCCGAAGGGCCGCAACGTGGTCCTGGAGCGCTCGTTCGGCGCCCCGACCGTGACCAAGGACGGCGTGTCGGTCGCCAAGGAAATCGAGCTGAAGGACAAGCTCCAGAACATGGGCGCCCAGATGGTCAAGGAAGTCGCTTCCAAGACCAGCGACAACGCCGGTGACGGCACCACCACCGCCACCGTGCTGGCCCAGGCCATCGTGCGCGAGGGCATGAAGTACGTGGCCGCCGGCATGAACCCGATGGACCTGAAGCGCGGCATCGACAAGGCCGTCGCCGCCCTGGTGGACGAGCTGAAGAAGATCAGCAAGCCGACCACCACCTCCAAGGAAATCGCCCAGGTCGGCGCGATCTCCGCCAACTCCGACTCCTCGATCGGCCAGATCATTGCCGACGCGATGGACAAGGTCGGCAAGGAAGGCGTGATCACGGTCGAGGACGGCAAGTCGCTGCAGAACGAACTCGAAGTCGTCGAGGGCATGCAGTTCGACCGCGGCTACCTGTCGCCGTACTTCATCAACAATCCCGACAAGCAGGCCGCGATCCTCGAGAACCCGTTCGTCCTGCTGTACGACAAGAAGATCAGCAACATCCGTGACCTGCTGCCGACCCTGGAGCAGGTCGCCAAGGCCGGCCGTCCGCTGCTGATCATCGCCGAGGACGTCGAAGGCGAAGCGCTGGCCACCCTGGTGGTCAACACCATCCGCGGCATCCTGAAGGTCTGCGCCGTCAAGGCCCCGGGCTTCGGCGACCGCCGCAAGGCCATGCTGGAAGACATCGCCATCCTGACCGGCGGCAAGGTGATTTCGGAAGAAGTCGGCCTGACGCTCGAGAAGGTGCAGCTGGCTGACCTGGGTCAGGCCAAGCGCGTCGAAGTGGCCAAGGAAAACACCACCATCATCGACGGCGCTGGTGCTGCGGCCGACATCGAAGCCCGCGTCAAGCAGATCCGCGTCCAGATCGAGGAAGCCACCTCCGACTACGACCGCGAGAAGCTGCAGGAGCGCGTGGCCAAGCTGGCCGGCGGCGTGGCGGTGATCAAGGTCGGTGCCGCCACCGAAGTCGAGATGAAGGAGAAGAAGGCCCGCGTGGAAGACGCGCTGCACGCCACCCGCGCTGCCGTTGAAGAAGGCATCGTGCCCGGCGGTGGCGTGGCCCTGCTGCGTGCCCGCCAGGCCGTCGGCGAGCTGAAGGGCGAGAACGTGGACCAGGACGCCGGCATCAAGCTGGTGCTGAAGGCCATCGAAGCCCCGCTGCGCGAGATCGTCGCCAACGCCGGTGGCGAGCCCTCGGTCGTGATCAACAAGGTGCTGGAAGGCAAGGGCAACTTCGGCTTCAACGCCGCCAACGACACCTACGGCGACATGATCGAGATGGGCATCCTGGATCCGACCAAGGTGACCCGTACCGCGCTGCAGAACGCCGCCTCGGTCGCCTCGCTGATGCTGACCACCGAGTGCATGGTCGCCGAAGCGCCGAAGGACGAGACCCCGGCCCCCGGTGCGGGCGGCATGGGCGGCATGGGCATGGACATGTAATCGGTCCGGCCACACGCCGAACTTTCGCCAGGAAGGCCGCCGCAAGGCGGCCTTTTCTTTGGCCCCTCGCAAAGGCCGCATGCGTGCGGCCGGGGCGGCGCACCTGCCCGGCCGCGCGGCGGCCAGGGCATTTCAGGCAGGCAGGTCCGGACAGGTGCGGGCTGCGCCGAGGAAACGCCCGCTCAGTCCTCGGCTGCGCCCGGCGGCGCCTCGGGGTGTGCCCAGTCGTACAGCGTGGTCGCCAGGTCTTCCAGCCCGGTCTTCTTCAGCGCCGAGAACAGCGTGATGCCGATGTCGGCCTCGTCGGTGACGAACTCGCCCAGCGCCGCCCCGGCCCCACGCAGCGCTTCGTTGGCCTCCTTGCGGTTGAGCTTGTCGGCCTTGGTCAGCACCACCAGCAGGCGCACCTGGCCCGAGCCGACGCGCGGCGCGACGAAGCGCAGCAGCTGGTGGTCCAGCTCCTTGAGCCCGTGGCGCGAATCGACCAGCAGCACCACGCCGCTGAGGCTGCGGCGCACCTCCAGGTACTGCGCCATCACCTCCTGCCAGCGCAGCTTGGCCGCGCGCTCCACCGCGGCGTAGCCGTAGCCCGGCAGGTCGGCGAACACCGCGTCGGGCGCGCCCTTGGGGCCCAGCTCGAACAGGTTGATGTGCTGCGTGCGCCCGGGCGTCTTGGAGGCGAACGCAAGCTGGCGCTGCTGCGTCAGCGTGTTGATCGCGGTGGACTTGCCGGCGTTGGAGCGACCGACGAAGGCGATCTCCGGCAGCTCGATCGCGGGCAGCTGGTCCAGCCGGCTCGCCGTGGTCAGGAAGCGGGCGGTGTGGGCCCACGCGAGTGCTTTTTTGCCGGTTTGCGAGGCAGACGGAGCAGGTGAGCTGGAGGCTTGGGTATCGGACATTTGGGGAGCATTGTAAAATCCCGCGGTTTTGCATCCGGCCACACAACTTTTCCCACGACATGAAATCGATCGCTACCCTGCTGCTTGCTGCGTTTGCGTTGACTCCTGCTCTGGCGGCCGATGCGCCGGCGGCTGCCAAGCCCGACCTGGCCAAGGGCCAGGCCATCGCCAACCAGGTCTGCTCGGCCTGCCATGCGGTCGACGGCTCGCGTGGCAGCCCCGCCAACCCCATCCTCGCCGGCCAGCACCCCGAGTACCTGGTCAAGCAACTGACCGAGTTCAAGAACGGCAAGCGCAAGAACCCGGTCATGCAGGGCTTTGCCAGCGCGCTCAGCGAGGCCGACATGAAGAACGTCGCGGCCTTCTACGCGACGCGTGAGGCCAAGCCAGGCTTTGCGAAGAACAAGGATCTGGTGCGCCTGGGCGAGCAGATCTACCGTGGCGGCATCGCTGGCAAGCAGGTGCCGGCCTGCGCCGGCTGCCACAGCCCGACCGGTGCCGGTATCCCGGCGCAGTACCCGCGCCTGGGCGGCCAGCACGCCGACTACACCGAGGCCCAGCTGGTGGCGTTCCGCAACGGCGAGCGCACCAACAGCCCGCAGATGACCGCGATCGCTGAGAAGATGTCCGACCGCGAGATCAAGGCCGTGTCCGACTACATCGCCGGCCTGCGCTGATTCCCTCGCGCGGAACCGAACCGGCAAAAGGCGGGTCCCTCGCAGGGGTACCCGCCTTTTGTCTTTGATGCACGGCGCGCCCTGCCCCGGCGTCCGATAATCCTGCCCATGTCCTCCTCCGCCACCACCGGCCTCGAAGTTCGCTCCGGCTCGCGCCCGCTGCGCGACGCGGTGGAACTGATTTCCTCGATGCGCTTCGCGATCACGCTGCTGACCGTGATCTGCATCGCCTCGGTCATCGGCACCGTGATCCGGCAGCACGAGCCGTTCGTGAACTACGTCAACCAGTTCGGTCCGTTCTGGGCCGAGGTGTTCGGCGCGGTGGGCATGTACTCGATCTACAGCGCCTGGTGGTTCCTGCTGATCCTGGCCTTCCTGGTGATCTCCACCAGCCTGTGCATCGCGCGCAACACGCCGAAGGTGCTGCACGACCTGAAGACCTACAAGGAACACATCCGCGAGCAGAGCCTGCAGGCGTTCCACCACAAGACCAGCGGCGAGCTGGCCGAGGGCCACGAGGCGGCGCTGGCGCGCGTCACGCAGCTGATGCAGCGCAACGGCTGGAAGGCCAAGGCCCAGGTCCGCCAGGACGGCGACGCAGTGCGCGGCGTGATGGTCGCGGCCAGGAAGGGCGGCGCCAACCGCATCGGCTACCTGGCCGCGCACGCGGCCATCGTGCTGATCTGCCTGGGCGGCCTGTTCGACGGCGACCTGGTGGTGCGCGCGCAGATGTGGCTGGCCGGCAAGGAACCCTACACGGGCGGCGGCTTCATCGCCGACGTGCCCGAGAAGCACCGCCTGAGCCTGGCCAACCCGACCTTCCGCGGCAACCTGCTGGTGCCCGAGGGCGCGCGCTCGAACGTGGTGCTGCTGAACCAGTCCGACGGCGTGCTGCTGCAGCCGCTGCCCTTCGACATCGAGCTGAAGAAGTTCATCGTCGAGTACTACGAGACCGGCATGCCCAAGCTCTTCGCGAGCGAGATCGTGATCCACGACCACGAGACCGGGCAGGCCGTGCCGGCCACCGTGAAGGTCAACGAGCCGGCCTTCCACCGCGGCGTGGCGATCTACCAGTCCAGCTTCGACGACGGCGGCTCGAAGCTGCGGCTGCGTGCCTACCCGATGAACCACCGCGGCGAGGCCTTCGACGTCAGCGGCACGGTGGGCGGCGCCACCACGCTGTCCGGAGGCGACGAGAAGTACACGCTCGAGCTCGCCGGCCTGCGCGTGATCAACGTCGAGAACCTGGGCACGCCGCAGGACGCCACCGACGTGCGCAAGGTGAACCTGGTCGACAGCCTGCAGCAGCACCTCGGTTCGGGCGCCAAGGCGCCCGGCGAGCGCACGCTGCGCAACGTCGGCCCGTCGGTCACCTACCGGTTGCGCGACGCGAGCGGCCAGGCGCGCGAGTTCCACAACTACATGCTGCCGGTCGAGCTGGACGGCCAGCGCGTCTTCCTGGCCGGCGTGCGCGAGAACCTGGCCGAGCCGTTCCGCTACCTGCGCATCCCGGCCGACGACAGCGACAGCATCGACACCTGGATGCGGCTGCATGCCGCGCTGCAGGACCCGGCGCTGCGCGAACGCGCAATCACCCGCTACGTCGCCAAGGCGATCGACGGCGACAAGCCGGAGCTGGCCCAGCAGCTGACCATTTCCGCCCGGCGCGGGCTGAACCTGTTCGCCGGCGCCGAGCCGGTCGAGCCCGGCGGGCCGCTCACCGGCGGGCTGCAGGCGCTGGCCGACTTCATGCAGGCCAACGTGCCGGAGGCCGACCGCGCCCGCACCTCCGACGTGCTGATCCGCATCCTCAACGGCGTGCTGTACGAGCTGACCCAGATGACGCGCGAGGCCGCCGGCCTGCCGCCGCTGCCGGGCGACGAGAAGACCCAGGCCTTCATGACGCAGGCGGTGCTGTCGCTGTCCGACGCCGGCCTGTACCCGGCGCCGCTGCTGCTGCAGCTCCAGGACTTCGAGCACGTGCAGGCCAGCGTCTTCCAGGTCGCGCGCGCGCCGGGCAAGTACCTCGTCTACCTGGGCTGCCTGCTGCTGGTCATCGGCGTGTTCGCGATGCTGTACGTGCGCGAGCGGCGGCTGTGGATCTGGCTGCAACCCGCCGGCGCGGGCCGCACCCGGCTGACCGCCGCCCTGTCGTCCACGCGCAAGACGCTGGACACCGACCGCGAATTCGAATCCCTCAAGGCCGCGCTGCTGCCGGCCGTGCCTGCCGAGGAGGCTGCACGATGAACACCACCACCCTTTCGCTCAACACGCCCGGCTACTTTGCCCGGCGCACCTGGTTCGACTGGCTGTTCGCCGCCCTGGTGGTCGCGGGCGCGATCACTGCCTTCGGCCGCTATGCGGGGTCGATGGACGGCTACGAGAAGGCCATCCTGGTCGGGGCCGTGCCGGCCGCGATCTGGCTGGGCTGGTTCTGGAAGCCGCTGCGCGGACTGATGCTGGGCGTGGGCGCCGCGGCCTTGCTGGCCATCGCGCTGTACCTGCGCACCACCGACGACTTCGGCGCGGACCTCGCCGCCGGCGAGAACGTGCTCCTGCTCAAGTACTTCCTGTCCAGCCAGAGCGCCATCCTGTGGATGAGCGTGCTGTTCTTCATGAGCACGGCGTTCTACTGGATCGGCTTCTTCTCGCGCGGCAGCGCGGGCACGGCCGAGCGCATCGGCTCCAGGCTGGCCTGGGCGGCCGTGGCGATGGCCCTGATCGGCACCCTGGTGCGCTGGTTCGAAAGCCACCAGATCGCGCCGGACATCGGCCACATCCCGGTCAGCAACCTCTACGAGGTGTTCGTGCTGTTCTGCTGGCTGACCACGACCTTCTACCTCTACTACGAGGACCAGTACCGCACCCGTGCGCTGGGTGCCTTCGTGATGCTCATCGTCAGCGCCGCGGTCGGCTTCCTGCTGTGGTACACGCTGGTGCGCGGCGCCCACGAGATCCAGCCGCTGGTGCCGGCGCTGCAGAGCTGGTGGATGAAGCTGCACGTGCCGGCCAACTTCATCGGCTACGGCACCTTCGCGCTGGCCGCGATGGTCGCCTTCGCGTACCTGATCAAGCAGCAGGCCGGCGAGACGCGCTGGTACAAGCTCGCACCGCTGTGGGCACTGGGCGTGGTGCTGTGCTTCGAACCGCTGGTGTTCCGCCAGTCCGGAGCCGACGGCGGCAGCGCCTACTGGGCGGTCTACTTCGGCATCTCGGCGCTGGTGGTCGGCGGCATCCTGCTGGCGCGCCGGCGCATCGCCGAGCGCCTGCCGGGGCTGGAAGTGCTGGACGACGTGATGTACAAGTCCATCGCGGTGGGCTTTGCCTTCTTCACGATCGCGACCATCCTGGGGGCGCTGTGGGCCGCCGAGGCCTGGGGCGGCTACTGGAGCTGGGACCCGAAGGAGACCTGGGCCCTGATCGTCTGGCTGAACTACGCCGCCTGGCTGCACATGCGCCTGATCAAGGGGCTGCGCGGCACGGTGGCCGCCTGGTGGGCGCTGGTGGGCCTGGTGGTGACCACCTTCGCCTTCCTGGGCGTCAACATGTTCCTCTCCGGGCTGCATTCCTACGGCGAGCTGTGACCCGCCGGCGGCCGCCGGGCACGCCGGCAGCCCTGGTGCCGACGCGACTGCGGGAAGGTCCTGCCCGGCGCGGAGGAACCATCGGCGCAGGCACGGCTCGAACCGTGCATTGCTGCCAGCGCACGGAGGCTTGCCATGCCATCACGCAAGGACCGCGGCTTCGAGCACCCGATCCCCTCGGAGATCACCCCGCGCGCCGTCTACGAAGGACGGCGCGAGCTGCTGCGGCGCATGGCCGCAGGCAGCGCCGGCGCCGCGCTGGCGGCCTGGGCCGGGCGCGATGCACTGGCCGGTGTCGCCCGCCCCGGCAAGCTGGCCCCGCTGCCAGGTGGCAGCAGCACCGTGCCGGGCGCGATGACCATGGACCGGCCGACCGCCTACGAGCACGTCACCGGCTACAACAACTTCTACGAGTTCGGCACCGACAAGGATGACCCGGCCCGTCATGCCGGCGCGCTGCGCACGCAGCCGTGGTCGGTCATCGTCGAAGGCGAGGTGCACAAGCCGCGCACCTATGCGCTGGAAGACCTGCTGCGCCTGGCGCCGATGGAAGAGCGCATCTACCGGCTGCGCTGCGTCGAGGGCTGGTCGATGGTCGTGCCCTGGGTGGGCTACTCGCTGGCCGAGCTGATCCGCCGCGTCGAGCCGACCGGCAATGCCAGGTACGTCGAGTTCCACACTGTGGCCGACAAGACCAGCATGCCCGGACTCGCCTCGCGCGTGCTGCTGTGGCCGTATGTCGAAGGCCTGCGCCTGGACGAAGCCCTGCACCCGCTGACGCTGCTGGCCTTCGGCCTGTACGGCGAGGTGCTGCCCAAGCAGAACGGCGCGCCGGTGCGCCTGGTCGTGCCCTGGAAATACGGCTTCAAGAGCGGCAAGTCCATCGTGCGGATCCGCTTCGTCGAGAAGCAGCCCACCACCGCCTGGATGGCCGCCGCGCCGCACGAGTACGGCTTCTATTCCAACGTCAACCCGCATGTCGACCACCCGCGCTGGAGCCAGGCGACCGAGCGGCGCATCGGCGAGGACGGCCTGTTCCAGCGCAAGCGCCCGACGCTGATGTTCAACGGCTACGAGGCCCAGGTCGGGCAGCTCTACGCCGGCATGGACCTGCGCAAGCACTACTGAGCCCGTGAAGGCCCTGCTGCACCCGGCGGCCAAGCCCGCGCTGTTCGTCGCCTGCGCGCTGCCGCTGGCCGCGCTGCTGCACGGGGCCGCCACCGACACGCTGGGGGCGAACCCGGCCGAGGCGCTGATCCGCTCGCTGGGCGACTGGACGCTGCGCCTGCTGTGCGCGACGCTGGCCGTCACGCCGCTGCGGCAGTGGACCGGCTGGGCGGCGCTGGCGCGCTTTCGCCGCGTGCTGGGGCTGTACGCCTTCGGCTACGGCGTGCTGCACCTGCTGGCCTACGCCTGGTTCGACATGGGCTTCGACGTCGGCGAGATCGCGCGCGACCTTGGCAAGCGTCCGTTCATCCTCGTCGGCTTCGCGGCGCTGGCGCTGATGCTGCCGCTGGCGGCGACCTCGTTCAACCGCGCGATCCGGGCGCTGGGGGCGGCACGCTGGCAGGCCCTGCACCGCAGCGTCCACGCGGTGGCACTGCTGGGCCTGCTGCACTTCTGGTGGATGCGCTCCGGCAAGAACGACCATGCCGAGGTGATGGTCTATGCCGCGGTCATTGCCGTGCTGCTCGGCTGGCGCGTGCTGCACCGCCTGCGCACCCGGCAACGCCTGCAGCGCGCCTGACGCGCTAGGCGCCTGCCTTCCAGGTCTCCAGCAGGATCTCGACGCTGCGCTGGCCGTCGCCGAGCCAGACCAGCCCGTCCTGCACCGTGCACTGCAGGCGCATCGAGCGCTGCACGAGCGCGGCCATCTGTTCGACCGCCGGCCCCGGCACGTGCAGCACGCGCAGCTGCGGCAGGCGCTCCAGCGCACCCTTGTTCTGTGCCCACCACACCCCGGCCACCCGGCCGTAGGTCAGCAGGACCACCTGCCGCGCGCGATGGCAGGCCTTGCGCACCAGCTTCTCGTCCGGCTGGCCGACGTCGATCCAGCGCTCGATGGCACCGGTCAGATCGCGCTGCCAGAGGTCGGGCTCGTCGTCGGTCGACAGGCCCCGGCCGAACGCCAGCCCCTCCTCGGCGAACAGGGCGTAGGCCAGCACGCGCACCATCATCCGCTCGTCGTTCTCGGAAGGATGCTGGGCGACCGTGAGCTGGTGGTCGGCATAGTGATGCCGGTCCATGTCCGCCACCTGCAGCTCGACCTTGAAAATCGTGGATTTGAGCGCCATGGGGCGAGAGTCTCCCACAGCGGCGCCGGCCCGGGGGAGTAGGATGGGCACATCATCCACCCGGTCGCCTGCCTGCGACGTCGAAAGGACCGCCCTTGGCCACGCCCAACTACGCCTACGAGAAGCGCCAGCGCGAACTGGCCAAGAAACGCAAGAAGGAAGAAAAGCTCAAGCGCAAGCTGGAGCAGCGCACCCCCGGCGCGCCGCCTCAGGCGGACGACGCGCCGGGCGACGAGAACCCGCCGCCGCAGCCTCCGGCCGGCCAGCCCTGAGGCCTACTCGCTGCTGCTTTGCTGCAGCGCCCACATCTGCGCGTAGCGGCCGCCGGCGGCCAGCAGCTGCGCGTGGGTGCCGCGCTCGATGATGCGGCCGCCGTCCATCACCAGGATCTCGTCGGCGTCGACCACGGTCGACAACCGGTGTGCGATCACCAGCGCGGTCTTGTTGCGCGCCGCTGACGCCAGCTCGGCCTGGATCGCGCGCTCGTTGGCCGAGTCCAGCGCCGAGGTGGCTTCGTCGAAGATCAGGATCGGCGGGTTCTTCAGCAGCGTGCGCGCGATGGCCACGCGCTGCTTCTCGCCGCCCGAGAGCTTGAGCCCGCGCTCGCCGACGATGGTGTCGTAGCCCTTGGGCATGGAGGCGATGAAGTCGTGGATGTGCGCTGCCCGCGCGGCGGCCTCGACCTCCTCGCGCGTCGCGCCGGGACGCCCGTAGGCGATGTTGTATTCGACCGTGTCGTTGAACAGCACCGTGTCCTGCGGCACGATGCCGATCTGCCGGCGCAGGCTGGCCTGCGTGACGGTGCGGATGTCCTGCCCGTCGATCGTGATGCGGCCCGCGTTCACGTCATAGAAGCGGAACAGCAGGCGCGCCAGCGTCGACTTGCCCGCCCCCGACGGGCCCACCACGGCCACCTTGTGCCCGGCCGGGATCTCGAAGCTCACGTCGTGCAGGATCGGCCGGTTCGCGTCGTAGCCGAAGCTCACGTGCTCGAAGCGCACCTCACCGTGCGTGACCACCAGGTCCGGCGCACCAGGCGGGTCGTCCACCTCGCGCTCGCGCTCCATCAGCGCGAACATGCGCTCCAGGTCGGTGAGCGACTGCTTGAGCTCGCGGTACACCACGCCGAGGAAGTTGAGCGGGATGTACAGCTGGATCATGAAGGCGTTGACCATCACCAGGTCGCCCAGCGTCAGCGTGCCGGCCACCACGCCCTCGGTGGCGCGCCACAGCATCGCCACCAGCGCGGTGGCGATGATCAGCTGCTGCCCGGTGTTGAGCAGCGACAGGCTCGACTGCGACTTGAGCTTGGCGCGACGCAGCCGCTCCAGGCTCTCGCCGTAGCGCTGCGCCTCGTAGTCCTCGTTGTGGAAGTACTTGACCGTCTCGTAGTTCAGCAGCGAGTCGATGGCCTTGGTGTGCGTGCTCGAGTCGAGCTCGTTCATCGCCTTGCGGAACTGGGTGCGCCACTCGGTCACGACGACCGTGAAGGCGATGTAACAGGCCAGGGCCGCCACCGTGATCCAGACGAACACCGCATCGAACTTCACGCCCAGCAGCGCCAGCACCAGCCCCACCTCGACCAGCGTCGGGAAGATGCTGTAGAGCGAGTAGGAGATCAGCGACTGCACGCCGCGCGCCCCGCGCTCGATGTCGCGCGTCATGCCGCCGGTCTGGCGCTCCAGGTGGAAGCGCAGGCTCAGCGAATGCAGGTGGCGGAACACCTGCAGCGAGATGCTGCGCACCGTCCCCTCGGTGACCTTGGCAAACACCAGCTCGCGCAGCTCGGTGAACAGCGAGGTCGACAGGCGCAGCGCGCCGTAGGCGATCAGCAGCCCCACCGGCACCACCAGCAGCGCGCGCGCGTCCCCGGGCGGGATCGACAGCGCATCGACCAGCTCCTTGAGCAGCAGCGGCACGCCGACGTTGGCGAGCTTGGCCCCGATCAGGAAGGCCAGGGCAACCATGACGCGAACGCGGTATTGCCACAGGTAAGGCAACAGCCGCCGCAGCGTGGCCCAGTCGGAGCGCGGAGGGGCAACGCCCGGGCCGGCCGGTTCGGCGGGCTCGGGCAAGGTCATGGCGACACGGCGCATCGTGGAGAATCTCGTTCTTGACTTCTGTCTGGAGCCCTGGAGCCGATGACCGACCCCTCGAGCCCTGCGTCCCGCAAGGACGCACCTGTGAGTTTGCCCAAGGACATGGAACTCGTCCTGCGCGTCATGCCCATGCCTGCCGACGCCAATGCGAACGGCGACATCTTCGGCGGCTGGATCATGGCGCAGGTCGACCTGGCCGGCTCGGTGCTGCCCGCCCGCATTGCCAAGGGGCGCGTGACCACCGTTTCGGTCAACCAGTTCGTCTTCAAGCAGCCCGTCTCGATCGGCGACCTGCTGTCGTTCTACGCGCGCGTCGAGCGAGTGGGCCGGACTTCCATCACGGTCCACGTCGAAGTCTATGCGGAACGCAATCCGGCCGCACTGCATGTGGTCAAGGTGACCGAGGCCAACCTGACCTTCGTCGCGATCGACCAGGAAGGCAAGCCGCGCGAGATCCCGAAGGGCTGAACCTGCGCGGTGCGGCGCCGGTACCCCCCTTGAAATCCGGCGATGCGCCCCCATGATCCCGGCGGCTTTGACCGACTGCAAAGACGGAGGCTGCATGAGGATCGCGCAAGTCGCCCCCTTGTTCGAAAGCGTGCCGCCCAAAGCCTACGGCGGCACCGAACGTGTCGTTTCCTACCTGACCGAGGCGCTGATCGCGCTGGGGCACGACGTCACCCTGTTCGCCAGCGGCGATTCGGTCACCTCGGCCGAGCTGGTGCCCATCGTCGAGCGCAGCCTGCGGCTGGACCCGCGCCGGCCCGACTGGCTGCCCTGGCACACGATGATGGTGGACGAGGTGTTCCGCCGCGCCGACCAGTTCGACGTGATCCACTTCCACGTCGATTTCCTGCACTATCCGCTGGCGCGGCGCAGCACCACCCCGTGCGTGACCACCTTCCACGGCCGCCTGGACCTGCCGGACCTGGCGCCGCTGCACCGCCATTTCCACGACATGCCGGTGGTGTCGATCTCCAACCACCAGCGCCGGCCCCTGCCGCACGCGCACTGGATCGGCACGGTCTACCACGGCCTGCCCGGCGGCCTGTACCGCTTCCACGACGAGCCGGAGGACTACTTCGCCTTCGTCGGCCGCATCTCGCCGGAAAAGCGCGTCGACCGCGCCATCGAGATCGCCAAGGCCTGCGGCACGCGGTTGCGCATCGCCGCCAAGGTCGACGAGGCCGACCGGCGCTACTTCGAGCACGAGATCCGCCCGCTGCTGGACCATCCGCTGATCGAGTTCGTCGGCGAGATCGACGATGCGCAGAAGAACGACTTCATCGGCAAGGCCCGCGCCCTGCTGTTCCCGATCGACTGGCCGGAGCCGTTCGGCCTGGTGATGATCGAGGCCTTTGCCTGCGGCACGCCGGTCATCGCGTTCCGCCACGGCTCGGTGCCCGAGGTGATGACCGACGGCGTGACCGGCTGGATCGTCGACGACGTCAAGGCCGCGATCGCGGCGGCGCGCTGCGTCGGCGAGCTCGACCGCCGGCGCATCCGCGCGGAGTTCGAGCGCCGCTTCACCTCCGACACGATGGCCGCGCGCTACGTGGACCTCTACCAGAGCCTGCTCGACAGCCGCTCGCAACGCCCCTCGGCCCCCCGCGCGGCGGAAATGGTCGACTGACCGCCGCTTCGGGCGCGTTTTGTGCTGCTGGCAGCTGCATCGGGTGCAGCTGCCGCTGCCGCAGCGCCCGCACATGAACGAACTGCCGGTAAGAAAGCGAGGACCATGGTGGACGCCATCCGTGTCGGCGACAAATGGTACGTGGCGGCCCAGGCCGCCCGTGCCGAAGCGCAGCCCCACGTGCTCAAGCACGACGACACCTTCCTGCTGCTGGACCGCTACGGCGACATCCGCACCCTGGGCCAGGGCGAGCAGGGCCTGTACCACGAGGACACGCGCTACCTCTCGCACCTGGAGCTGCTGGTCGAGGGCATGCGGCCGCTGTTCCTGGGCTCGGCGGTCAAGGACGACAACAGCCTGCTGATCGTCGAGCTGATGAACCCGGACCTGCCCCGCCACGGCGTGCTCAAGGGGACGGTGCACGTCTTCCGCGCCAAGGTGCTGTGGCAGGGCGCCTGCCACGAGCACATCCGGCTCACCAACCACGGCACCGAGCCGGCCCGGCTGCGCCTGTCGCTGCGCTACGGGGCCGATTTCACCGACCTGTTCGAGGTGCGTGGCACCGCGCGCAGCCGCCACGGCGAGCACCTGCCCGCACAGGTGGGCCGCAGCGAGGTGGTGCTGGGCTACCGGGGGCTGGATGGCCGGGTGCGCCGCACCCGCATCCTGCTGCGCCCGCAGCCGGTGGCGATCAGCGAATCCGAGGCCGCGTTCGAGGTGGAGCTGCATCCCAAGGAGGAGGCGCACTTCTACCTGTGCGTCAGCTGCGAGCCCGACGACGTCGAGCGCCACCTGCCCAGCTACGAGATGGCCTACCGGGACAATGCCGAGGCCCGGCACTCGACGCTGCTGCGCCAGTGCACGCTGGAATCGTCCAACCCGCTGATGAACCTGTGGTTCAGGCGCTCGGCGGCCGACCTGGCGATGCTGACCACCCAGCTGAAGACCGGGCCCTACCCGTACGCCGGGGTACCCTGGTATTCGACCACGTTCGGGCGCGACGGCATCCTGACCGCGCGCCAGATGCTGTGGATGGACCCGTCGCTGGCGCGCGGGGTGCTGGCCTTCCTCGCCTCGACCCAGGCCACCGAGGAGCAGCCCGAGCGCGACGCCGAGCCGGGCAAGATCCTGCACGAGGCACGCAAGTGCGAGATGGCGCACACGCGCGAGGTGCCGTTCGACCGCTACTACGGCACCGTCGACGCCACGCCGCTGTTCGTCAGCCTGGCCGGCGCCTACCACGAGCGCACCGGCGACCTGGCGTTCATCCGCACGATCTGGCCGCACATCCTGCTTGCGCTGCAGTGGATCGACCGCTACGGCGACCGCGACGGCGACGGGTTCGTCGAATACGCCCAGCGCAGCAAGGATGGCCTGTCGCAGCAGGGCTGGAAGGACTCCAGCGATTCGGTGTTCCACGCCGACGGCAGCCCGGCCGTGGCGCCGATCGCGCTGTGCGAGGTGCAAGGCTACGTCTACGAAGCCAAGCTGCGCGCCGCCGAACTGGCGGTCCTGATGGACGACGAGGCGCTGGCCGCGCGGCTGCGCGACGAGGCCGCGGAGCTGAAGCAGCGCTTCCAGGCGCAGTTCTGGTGCGAGGAGCTGGGCGTCTACGCGCTCGCGCTGGACGGCGAAAAGCGGCCTTGCCGGATCGCGACCTCCAACGCCGGGCACGCGCTGTGGACCGGCATCGCCTCGCCCGAGCATGCCGCGCGCATGACGCAACGCTTCCTGCAGCCGGACTTCTATTCCGGCTGGGGCATCCGCACGGTCGCGGGCGGCCAGGCGCGCTACAACCCGATGTCCTACCACAACGGCTCGATCTGGCCGCACGACAACGCGCTGATCGCCGCCGGCATGGCGCGCTACGGGCACACCGAGGCGGCGCTGGAGGTGATGAGCGGGTTGTTCGATGCCAGCCACTACTTCGGCCAGCACCGCCTGCCCGAGCTGTTCTGCGGCTTCCCGCGCCGGCCGTCGGAAGGCCCGACGCTGTACCCGGTGGCCTGTGCGCCGCAGGCCTGGGCCGCCGCGGCGGTGTTCGCGATGGTGCAGGCCTGCCTGGGCCTGGGCGTGTCGGCCAGCCGGCGCGAGGTCTCGTTGCAGGGCGCGCGCCTGCCGCGCTTCATCGACTGGCTGCAGATCCGCCAGCTGCCGCTCGGCGACGCGTCGATCGACCTGCTGCTGCAGCGCTATGACAACAACGTCGGCGTGGAGGTCACGCGCAAGAGCGGCGACGTCGCGGTGCGCATGACGCTCTGAGCCGCCATGCGCCCGTCAGGTGCGCCGGGCGAGCGCCAGCGTGGGCAGGTGGGCCCCGGCCGACAACCCCGGCCCGGCCGGCTGCCAGCGCTGCGCGATCAGGGCCGCGAGCGCCTCGCCCCAGCGGCGGTACAGCGCCGGGCCGGGATGGAAGCCATCCTCGGCCATCTCCGCCACCGCGGGGCGCCCGTCCGGCAGCGTGCCCGGCAGCGCCACGTGCATGATGCCGCGCTCGACGGCCCAGCGCGCCTGCGCCTCGTTGAGCCGGCGTGCGTCGTGCCCCAGCACGCTGCGCAGGGGCCAGGGCAGCAACGGAAACTGTTCCAGCGGCGGCACCGCCGACCACAGGCACAACCGCGGCCTGCACCGCTCGCGCAGGTGATGCCACAGGGCCTCGCGCTCGGCCACCGCGCGCGCCGGCGGCACCTGGGCCAGCACGTCGTTGACGCCCAGCACCACCAGCACCACGTCGCACGGCGCGGGCGGCCGCTCCTGCAGCCAGGCGATCGCCCCCTGCGTGGTCAGCCCGGTGCGGGCGACCAGCTGCCAGGCCACCGGCTGCCCGAGCTGGCGCACCAGGGCCTGCGCCAGCTGCCCGGCCAGCGCTTCGTCCTGCGTGGGCGCCCCCACCCCCGCGGCGGAGGAATCGCCGACGATCAGCAGCCGCAGCGGCGACGCACCGGCCTGCGCGTCGCCTGCCAGCCCTTGGCGCGGGCCGGCCGCCTCGGGCAGCTGCAGTGCCCGCCTGCGGGTGCGCGCCCCCTGCGCCAGCAGCAGCGGGCCCAGCGTCAGCTTGGTGAAGGTGCCGGCCATGCCGCGCGTGCAGGCAGTGTCACTGGAACTGGCTGAAGTCCGGCTTGCGCTTCTCGAAGAATGCCTGGAAGGCCTCGCGCGCCTCGGGACTGCGCAGGCGCTGCGCGAACAGATCGCCCTCGGTCGCGATGGCCTCCTTGACCATCTGCTCCAGCCCGCGGCGCAGCAGCTTCTTGGTCTCGCGTACCGCTGCCGGCGGCAGCGCGTTGAAGCGCTCGGCGATGCGGCGCGCGTGGTTCACCACTTCCGAGGCCGGCAGGATGGCGTTGACCAGCCGCATCTCCAGCGCGTCCTCGGCGCCGAAGGGGTCGCCCAGCAGCAGCTTCTCCGCCGCCTTCAGGCGCCCCGCGTGCAGCGGCAGCAACAGGCTGGAGGCGAACTCCGGCACCAGGCCCAGGCCGGTGAACGGCATCGCAAAGCGCGATTCGTCCGAGGCATAGACCAGGTCGCAGTGCATCAGCATGGTCGTGCCGATGCCGATCGCCGCGCCGGTGACGGCCGCCACCACCGGCTTGTCGCAGCCGCGCAGCGCCTCCATGAACTGGAAGACCGGCGAGTCGGCGCCCTGCGGCGGGCGCTGCATGAAGTCCTCCAGGTCGTTGCCCGAGGTGAAGATGCCCGGCTGGCCGGTGATCAGCACCGCGCGCACCGCGGCGTCGGCCTGCGCCGCCTTCAGCGCGTCGGCCATGGCCTGGTACATCGCGATGGTCAGTGCGTTCTTCTTCTCCGGCCGCGCCATCTCGATGGTCTGCACGCCGTTGAGGACGGCAGTCTTGATGCTCATGCTGTCTCCTGAGGGATGGGGGGTGGACATTGTCGGACATGCTGCGGCAGGACCGCACCGGCTGCATGTCCCCCAAACGACAAGGGCCGCCCCTTGCGGATGGCGGCCCTTGCGCGCTCACCGGGTCGGCATCACACCCGTTCGAAGATGCCCGCCGCGCCCTGGCCGGTGCCGACGCACATCGTCACCATGCCGTACTTCAGGTTGTGGCGGCGCAGCGCGTGCACCACCGTGGCCGAGCGGATCGCGCCGGTCGCGCCCAGCGGGTGGCCCAGCGCGATCGCGCCGCCCATCGGGTTGACCTTGCTGCGGTCGATCTCCAGCGTGTTCAGCACCGCCAGCGACTGCGCCGCGAAGGCCTCGTTCAGCTCGATCCAGTCCAGCTGGTCCTTGGTCAGGCCGGCGTACTTCAGCGCCGCCGGGATGGCCTCGATCGGGCCGATGCCCATGATCTCGGGCGGCACGCCCTTGATCGCGAAGCTGACGAAGCGCGCCAGCGGCTGCAGGTTGAAGCGCTTGACCGCGGCTTCGCTGGCCAGGATCAGGCAGCCGGCGCCGTCGGAGGTCTGCGAGCTGTTGCCCGCCGTGACGCTGCCCTTGGCGGCGAACACCGGCTTGAGCTTGGCCAGGCTGTCCAGCGAGGTGTCGGGACGCGGGCCCTCGTCGACGTCGACCGTGCGGGTGCGCGTGACGACCTCGCCGGTGGCCAGGTCGGGGAAGCGCTCGACGATTTCCACCGGGGTGATCTCGTCCTTGAACTCGCCGGACTGGATCGCCTTGAGCGCCTTCTGGTGCGACTGCAGCGAGAACTCGTCCTGCGCCTCGCGCGAGACCTTCCAGCGCTCGGCCACCTTCTCGGCCGTCAGGCCCATGCCGTAGGCGATGCCGACGTTCTCGTCACGGGCGAACACGGCCGGGTTGAACGAGGGCTTGATGCCGCCCATCGGCACCATGCTCATCGACTCGGTGCCGCCGGCGATCATCACGTCGGCCTCGCCGACGCGGATGCGGTCGGCAGCCATCTGCACCGCGGTCAGGCCCGAGGCGCAGAAGCGGTTGATCGTCACGCCGCCCACCGTGTTCGGCAGGCCGGCCAGCAGCGCGGCGATGCGCGCCACGTTCATGCCCTGTTCGGCCTCGGGCATGGCGCAGCCGATGATGGCGTCCTCGATCGCCTGCGGATCCAGGTTGGGCACCTGGGCCAGCGCGCCCTGGATGGCCTTGACCAGCAGGTCGTCCGGGCGGGTGTTCTTGAAGTAGCCGCGCCCGGCCTTGCCGATCGGAGTGCGCGTGGCGGCAACGATGTAGGCCTCTTGAACTTGCTTGCTCATGTCGATTGACTCCGATCAGTTGCGCACGGGCTTGCCGGTCTGCAGCATGCCCATGATGCGTTCTTGGGTCTTGGGGTGGTCCAGCAGCGCGCAGAAATGCTTGCGCTCCAGGCCCATCAGGTATTCCTCGTTCACCAGCGAGCCGGCCTCGACGTCGCCGCCGCAGACCACGTCGGCGATCAGGCTGGCCAGGTGGAAGTCATGCTGGCTGATGAAGCCGCCGTCGCGCATGTTCACCAGCTGGCCGACGATGGTCGCCTTGGCCGAGCGGCCGGCCACCGGGAAGACGGCCTTGTGCGGCGGCCGATAGCCGCTGTCGTACATCGCCTTGGCCTGCGTGAGCGCCACGTGCAGCAGCTCGTCCTTGTTCGGCACGATCACGTCGCTGTCGAGCAGGTAGCCCAGCTTGCGCGACTCCAGCGCGCTGGTGCCGACCTTGGCCATCGCGGCGCTGGTGAAGCCGTCCTTCAGGAAGGCCAGGATGTCCGCACCGGCGTTGCCGGCCTGCGCCATCTCGGCGGCGCGGCGCGCGATGTAGGTCAGGCCGCCCGCCCCCGGGATCAGGCCCACGCCCACTTCCACCAGGCCGATGTAGCTTTCCATCGCGGCCACGCGGCGCGCCGAGTGGATCGCCAGCTCGCAGCCGCCGCCCAGCGCCATGCCGCGGATCGCCGAGACCACCGGCACCTGGGCATAGCGGATGCGCAGCATCGCGTCCTGCAGCTTCTTCTCCTCCGGCGCGATGCCCTTGGAGCCCTTGGCCATGAACACCGGCATCAGCGCTTCCAGGTTGGCGCCGGCGGAGAACACGTCGTCGGGCGACCAGATCACCAGGCCCTTGTACTTGGCCTCGGCCAGCTCCACCGCCTTCATCAGGCCTTCGGTCACGGTCGGGCTGATCAGGTGCAGCTTGGCGGTGATCGTGGCGATCAGCACCTCGCCGTCCAGCGTCCAGACGCGGATCTCGTCGTTGCGGAACTCCTCGGTGCCGGCCTTGAGCGGGTCGGCCGCGCCGGAGCCGTACACCGACTCGGGGAAGTGCTGGCGCTGGTAGACCGGCAGCGTGCTGCGCGGCAGGTACTTGCCCTGCGAGGCGCTCCACGAGCCTTCGGGCGTGTGCACGCCGTCACGGCCGTCGAACACCCAGTCGGGCAGCGGCGCGCTGCAGAGCGCCTTGCCGGCCTCGATGTCGGCCTTCACCCACTCGGCGACCTGCTTCCAGCCGGCCTGCTGCCACAGCTCGAACGGGCCCTGGCTCATGCCGAAGCCCCAGCGCATCGCCAGATCCACCTCGCGCGCCGAGTCGGCGATCTCGCCCAGGTGCACCGCTGCATAGTGGAACGCATTGCGCAGGATGGCCCACAGGAACTGCGCCTGCGGGTTGCTCGACTCGCGCAGCAGCTTCAGGCGCTCGGCCGGGGCCTTCTTCAGCATGCGGCTGACGATCTCGTCGGCCTTGGCGCCGGCGGGCACGTAGTCGCCCTTGGCCGGGTCGAAGCGCAGGATGTCCTTGCCGACCTTCCTGTAGAAGCCGGCGCCGCTCTTCTGGCCCAGTGCGCCCTGCTCGATCAGCCGGGCCAGCACCGGCGGCGTGGCGTAGCTGGGATAGAACGGGTCGTCGGCCAGGTTGTCCTGCATGGTCTTGATGACGTGCGCCATCGTGTCCAGGCCCACCACGTCCGCGGTGCGGAAGGTGCCCGAGCTGGCGCGGCCCAGCTTCTTGCCGGTCAGGTCGTCGACCACGTCATAGGTCAGGCCGTAGTTCTCGGCCTCCTTCATCGTCGACAGCATGCCGGCGATGCCGACGCGGTTGGCGATGAAGTTGGGCGTGTCCTTGGCACGCACCACGCCCTTGCCGACGCTGGTGGTGATGAAGGTCTCGAGCTGGTCGAGGATGTCCGCGCGCGTGGTGGGGGTGGGAATCAGCTCCACCAGGTACATGTAGCGCGGCGGGTTGAAGAAGTGGATGCCGCAGAAGCGCGGCTTGATCTCCTCGGGCAGCGCCTCGGACAGCTTCGTGATCGACAGGCCCGAGGTGTTGGATGCGACGATCGCGTGCGGCGCGACGTGGGGCGCGACCTTCCTGTAGAGGTCGAGCTTCCAGTCCATGCGCTCGGCGATCGCCTCGATCACCAGGTCGCACTCCTTGAGCAGCTCCAGGTGCTCCTCGTAGTTGGCCTGCTGGATCAGCGCGGCGTCCTCGGCCACGCCCAGCGGCGCGGGCTTGAGCTTCTTGAGCCCCTCCACCGCCTTGGTGACGATGCCGTTCTTCGGGCCTTCCTTGGCCGGCAGGTCGAACAGCACGACCGGCACCTTCACGTTGACCAGATGGGCGGCGATCTGCGCGCCCATCACGCCGGCACCGAGCACGGCGACTTTGCGAACTTGGAATCGACTCACGAACGTTCTCCTCAGAAGGATGCTTGCGCCGGGTGCCCGGCACGCCAGCAGGGGTGTTTCATTCGACGCGCTGCCAGACCTGCGTGCGGCCCAGCAGCGGCGCCCCGATGTAGCCGCGCACTTCCAGTTTCTTTCCCTCCTCGACCGGCTTCAGGCGCACGCGATACTCCTTGCCGTTGTTCGGATCGAGGATCGTGCCGCCGTCCCACAGCTGCGGGTCGGTGGCGTTCCTGCGCACGTTGCGGATGACCTCCAGGCCCACCAGCGGCTGGCCCTTGCGCTCGTCGCTGCACTTCTCGCAGACCGCGTCGGGCCGGGTGGCCGGATCGAGCAGCTGCTCGATGCGGCCGGCGATCACGCCGTCGGCCTCGGTGATGCGCACCAGCGACTTCTCCTTCCTGGTCTCGTCGTCGATGGTCTTCCACAGGCCCACCGGGGTGGGCTGGGCCCAGGCGGCGCCGGCGACAAGCAGTGCGACGATGGCCAGCAGCGATTTCATCCGGGTCTCCTTGGTCGGGCGTGACAGGCCGGGGCCGGCAGCGACGTCCGGCCCCACCGGGACGGGGCAGCTCAGGGCCATCAGAACAGCGCCTCGTCCATCTCCATCAGGGGCTTGAGGCCGGCACGCGCGGAGCGGATCAGCGCGGCGGTCTCGGGCAGCAGCTTGGCGAAGTAGAAGCGCGCCGTGGCCAGCTTGGCCTTGTAGAACGGGTCGCCCGAATCGGCCTTCGCGAGCGCCACCTTGGCCATGCGGGCCCAGAAGTAGGCGAACACGAGGTGGCCGCACACGCGCAGGTAGTCCACCGCCGCGGCGCCCACCTCGTCGGGGTTGCCCATCGCCTTCATGCCGATTTCCATGGTCAGCTTGGTGACCTTCTCGCCCAGGTCGGCCAGCGGGTTGACGAACTCCTGCATGGCCTCGTTGACGCCTTCTTCCTCGACGAACTCCTGCACCAGCTTGCCGAACTTCTTCAGCTTGGCGCCGTTGTCGGCCAGCACCTTGCGGCCCAGCAGGTCCAGCGACTGGACCGTGTTGGTGCCCTCGTAGATCATGTTGATGCGGGCGTCACGGACGAACTGCTCCATGCCCCACTCGCGGATGTAGCCGTGGCCGCCGAACACCTGCAGGCAGTGCGAGGTGGCGATCCAGCCGTTGTCGGTCAGGAAGGCCTTGACGATCGGCGTCACCAGCGCGACCAGGTCGGCGCAGTCCTTGCGCACCTGCTCGTCGTCGCTGGACAGCTCCTTGTCGATCTGCAGCGCGGTCCAGATCGTCAGCGCGCGGCCGCCTTCGGCGTAGGCGCGGGCGGTCAGCAGCATCTTGCGCACGTCCGGGTGCACGATGATCGGATCGGCGGGCTTGTCCGGCGCCTTGGGGCCGGACAGCGCGCGCATCTGCAGGCGGTCCTTGGCGTAGGCCACCGCGTTCTGGTAGGCCACCTCGGTCAGGCCCAGCGACTGCACGCCCACGCCCAGGCGCGCGGCGTTCATCATCACGAACATGGCCTGCAGGCCGCGGTTGGGCTCGCCCACCAGCGTGCCGATCGCGCCGTCGAGCACCATCTGCGCGGTCGCGTTGCCGTGGATGCCCATCTTGTGCTCCAGGCCCGCGCAGTAGATCTTGTTGCGCTCGCCCAGGCTGCCGTCCGCATTGACCAGGTACTTGGGCACGACGAACAGCGAAATGCCCTTGCTGCCCGCCGGCGCATCCGGCAGGCGCGCGAGCACCAGGTGGACGATGTTCTCGGCCAGGTCATGCTCGCCGGCCGAGATGAAGATCTTCTGGCCGGTGATCCTGTACGTGCCGTCGGGCAGCGGCTCGGCCTTGGTGCGCAGCAGGCCCAGGTCGGTGCCGCAGTGCGGCTCGGTCAGGCACATCGTGCCGGTCCACTCGCCGCTGGTCAGCTTGGGCAGGTACAGGCGCTTCTGCTCCGGCGTGCCGTGCGCGTGCAGGGCCTCGTAGGCGCCGTGCGACAGGCCGGGATACATGGTCCAGGCCTGGCTGGCCGAGTTCAGCATCTCGTAGAAGCACTGGTTGACCGTGACCGGCAGGCCCTGGCCGCCGTATTCCGGATCGCAGCTCAGCGCCGGCCAGCCGCCCTCGACATACTGCTTGTAGGCTTCCTTGAAGCCGGTGGGAGCCTTGACCTCGTGGGTCTGCCGGTCCAGCGTGCAGCCTTCCTGGTCGCCCACCTGGTTCAGCGGGAAGACCACTTCGGCGGCGAACTTGCCGCCTTCCTCCAGCACGGCGTTGATGGTGTCGGCGTCGATGTCGGCATGCTTGGGCAGCTGCTTGAGCTCGTCGACGACGTTCAGCACTTCGTGCATCACGAACTGCATGTCGCGCAGCGGCGGGGTGTACTGGGCCATCAGTGGTCTCCTTGAGGGATATGGATATCGCGGATTAACGGGTGGATCGGGTCGTCTTGCGGGCGGGGGCGCCGTCGGCTCGCGCCAGCGACGGGTCGGTCGCGTAGTGGCTCACGATGAACTCGAAGCCGCGACGGGCCCGGTCGATCGAGCCGGGCGAGCGCAGGAAGCGGGCATCGTGGTGCAGGGCAAGAATGAGGCCATGGATCTCGAACAGCATCTGCGCGGGATCGGTGTCCGGCTTCAGGTGCCCTTCCTCGATCGCGATGGCGATCGCGCGGCCCAGCGCCTGGTGCCAGGCACGCACCATCGCGGCCAGCGCGTCGCGCACCGGGCCGGGCCGGTCGTCGAACTCGACCGCGCCGCTGATGTAGATGCAGCCCGAATCGATCTCGACCGAGACGCGCCGCACCCAGCGTTCGAACAGGGCACGCAGGCGCGGCAGGCCGCGCGGCTCGACCAGCGCCGGGAAGAACACTTCCTCCTCGAAGCGGTTGTGGTATTCGCGGATCACCGAGATCTGCAGCTCCTCGCGCGAGCCGAAGTGGGCGAACACGCCCGACTTGCTCATGCGGGTGACCTCGGCCAACGCCCCGATCGACAACCCTTCCAGTCCCACCTGGGACGCCAGCCGCAATGCGGCATCGAGGATGGCGGCCCGGGTCTGCTGGCCTTTCTGCAGCGTGCGTGCGGATTCGCGCGCCGGCTTGATCGCGGCAGTGTTCGCGCTCACGAAACCCCCGAAATAAAACGAACGGTCGTGCTATTTTGCAGGAATCCGCCCTCCCGCCAACAGTAGGGGGAAACCATAGGGAGTTCCCGTGACGGGAAAACGACAGAAGGCCGCGAAATCGAGGGTTTTCCCTAGGTCTTACGGCAGGAAAGCCGCCGCGTCCGAGAGTCTGGCGCCCGCCGCGCCCCCTGGCAAGAGGTGAGACCCGGCCCGAGCCCGGCCGGGCCGGAGGCGTCAGTCGAGGAACTCCTCTTCTTCCTCGGGCACCGCGTCGTCGTCGCTTTCCCGCGCCTTGGCGTCGAGCGAGGCCTGCATCGCGGCGACCTCCTCGAGGAAGGCCTGCGGCGGCACCGCCGGCGCGAGCCGCAACGCAGGCGGCGGCAGCGTGGTGAGGTAGAGCTCGGAGCTCAGGCGCCCGGTGCGCTGGTACTGGAAGGCGCTCATCGTCACCAGCCCCGCGACCGCCGCCGAGCCGACCACCCAGGCGAACACCCTGCGGCGCTGCGGCAGCACCGCTCCCAGGTGGGCATAGACCGCGCCGGCCAGCACCAGCGTCTCGGCGGCATCGCGCACGCGGCTGAGCAGCACCCAGGAGGTCGCAAAGGCCAGCACGCCCAGCGTCGCGCCGAGCACGCCAGAGGCCAGCAGCCCGGTGGCGGCGATGCGCACGTGGGTCCAGTAGTCGAAGCGGTGCTGGAACAGCTTGGAGCCCAGCGCCCACGCGAAGCTCCAGCCCGCCAGCAACGCCGAGACGGTGATCAGCAGCGCCGCGAAGCTGGTCAGGAACTCGCCGGGCTCGGTGTCGAGGTAGTGCGACCATGCCGTCCATGCGAACAGCCCGGCCAGCGCCAGGGCCAGCGGCACCAGCCGCCCGCCCTGCAGCGGCAGCGGCTGCTCGGGCGCCAGCTGTTCGCCGGCCAGGCGCACGCGCAGGCGGGTGCGCCCGACCATCCAGTCCTCGCCGGCAGGGCGCACCGCCGCGCTGCCGGCCGGCAGGTGCTGGCCGCCGCAGCGCAGGCCGTTGACGGTGTCGCCCACCATCACGTGCAGCCGACCGTCCTCCGCGCCGATGCTCAGGTGGTGCGGCGCCACGTGCGGGTCGTCGAGCACCACGTCGCAGTCCAGCGCGCGGCCCACGCGCACCGGCCACTGCCGCACCGGCACGACCTGGCAGACCGCACCGTCCCGCCCGAACACCTCGATCAGTGCGATCCTGTCCATGCGTACCCCGCGAGATAGTGTTCGGTGAGCTTCAGTGCGTTGGCATAGTCGACGCCGCGCGCGTCGAAGCGGCCCTGCACGCCCATGGTCGGATGGTCCAGCGTGGCGACCAGCACGCTCAGGTCGTACAGCCCGCGCAGCTTGCGGTAGGCCGAGATGCAGACCACCGCGCGCAGCGGCAGCCCGTCGCGGTCGACGAAGCGCTCGCGGCACTGCGCCGCGGTGCGGTGGCGCGTGGTGCGCTCGGGAAACGATTCGTTGGCGAAGCTGCGCGAGTACATCGACGCGAAGCGCCAGCGTCCCAGCTTGCGCCCGTCGTAGGCCTCGTGGCGCACCGCGATGCCACCGGTGTGCAGCCAGTCGGTGATGAAGATGTGGGTGTCCATCTGGCAGTCCGAGCGCTCGAACTCCAGTCCCTTGGTGTCGGCCGGCGTGGTCGTGCCCCAGCAGCGCATGAAGCTCTCCTGCGGCACCGGGATCGCGTAGCGCGGATGGCCCGCCGGCCGCCACGGCTGCTGCAGGAAGCGCTCGACCAGCAGCTGCTGGTGGCGCAGCAGCTGTTCGGTCAGCTGCGGATAGACCGGCTGGGTCAGCGGCGTGGCGTCGCGGCTGCGCTCGAGCAGCTGCTGCGCGAACTCGGCCGGCACCAGGAAGCTGACCTGCTGGCCGTCGCGCCGCGTCGCCACGTTGACGCCGATCACGCGCCCGTCCTCGTCCAGCGCCGGCCCGCCGCTCATGCCGGGGTTGAGCGCGCCGGCGAAGAAGATGTTCGGATAGAAGCTGCGCTCGACCAGGCCGTTGTAGTTGCCCTCCAGCACCGCGAAGCCCACGTCGAGCGGATTGCCGAGCGAATAGATGCGCTCGCCCTTGGCCAGCCCCTGGCTGGCCGGCCGGAAAGCGAGCGGCTTGCGGCCCGCCAGCCCGCCGTCGGCCGCGCGCACCAGCGCCAGGTCGTGGATCGCATCGAAGGCCAGCAGTTCCAGCGGACCTTCCTGCCCGTCGGCGGTGGTGTAGACCAGCCGGTAGCGCTGCGGCTGCAGCGCCACCTGGCTGACGACGTGGTAGTTGGTGATCAGGTGCCCGCCGCCGCTCACGAGGAAGGCCGAACCCACGGTGGACTGGCTCGCCTGGCCCTTGAGCAGCGTGCGCACCTGCACCAGCTGTGCGCGGGTGCGTTCGTAGAGCCGCTGCGCCGAGGCCGACACCGGCGGTGCCGGCTGCATGGGCACCGGTGCGGCACCGGCTTCGGACGCCGCGGGCGGCACCGGCGCAGGCTGCGCCAGCGCGGCGGCCAGCGGCAGCCACGCCAGCAGGCCCCACCAGCGGTGCGGCCGGCGATCCGGTGCACGCAGGCACGAAAGGTCGACGCTCATGCGGGCCATTGTAGGAAGGCGGCGCGGCGCATCCCGACGGGGCATCGGCGGGACGCCCCGGGCGCCTGTTCAAACCGGGTGCACAGGCGCAGAATCGTCAGTCCCGCAGCGCCGCGCACGCGGTTGCGCGACGCCGCTCGTCTGCCGCCTGCAAGGAGACCGTCATGAAGACGATGCGCACGCTCCTGACCGCCCTGGCCTTCGTCGGCCTGCCCGCCTGGGCCTTTCACTGCCCGGCCGACATGAAGAAGATCGACGAGGCCCTGCCGACCGCCCAGCTCGACGACACACAGAAGGCCGAGGTGCTGCGCCTGCGCGCCGATGGCGAGCGGCTGCACAAGGAAGGCAAGCACCAGGAGTCGGTCGACACGCTGGCCAAGGCGCTGAAGATCCTCAAGCTCTGAGGCGCCGAGGACGCCTTGCGGGCGGCCGGCCAGCGGTGCGCTGCACCCGAGGAGCCGACCGCCTTCCCCGCCTGCCGCCGGCCCGGTGGGCGCCCTGCCCGGCAGACCGCTGTCCGAGTGGCGGTTCCTGTGCGTCTGCGACACGGACGTCTTGAGCGGGGCACGTGATTTGCAATATGCTGCACGGATCGTCGCTGCGCCGTAGCCGGCGTTGCCGCAGACGGGTTGTGACGAAATCGCGATGCGGAGCGCGTGCGATTTCGCCACAGGCTCAATGACAGGCAACTCTGGCGACGCCATGGAGATCTTGCAGCTCGACGTGTCCGGCCGCCCGCAGGCGTGGATCTCGCCGAAGGAAGCGGCCATCCTGTACGCCACCGACGGCATCGCGTGGACGTTGGGGAACCCCTTCATCACCTTCCGGGGGGGCATCCAGCGCGCCAGCGGCCGGCAATCGCGCATCGAGCTGCATCCCATCGTCGCCGTGCGGGGAGCCATCCCCAGCCGTGCCTGGCGCCAGGTGCCGGCACTGACCAACCTGAAGCTGTTCGCGCGCGACCGCTACCTGTGCGCCTACTGCGGCCAGCAGTTCCACGTCGAGGACCTCACCCGCGAGCACATCGTGCCGACCTCGCGCGGCGGCGAGGACACCTGGATGAACTGCATCACCGCCTGCCGCAGCTGCAACGGACGCAAGGGCAACCGCCTGCCCGAGGAAGCGCACATGACGCTGCTGTACCTGCCCTACGTGCCCAGCCTGCACGAGGACATGATCCTGCGCGGCCGGCGCATCCTGGCCGACCAGATGGAGTTCCTGCTCGCCAGCGTGCCGCGCACCAGCCGCCTGCACGGCTGACGGCGGCACGCCACCGGCTCAGACGCAACGGCCGCCGTCGACTTCCAAGCAGGCCCCGGTGATGAACTCGGCCTCGTCCGAGGCGAGATAAAGCGCCGCGTTGGCCACGTCCAGCGGGCGCGACAGGCGCCCCAGCGGGATGGTCGCGATGAACTGCGCGCGCCGCTCGGGCGTGTCCTCGCCCATGAACTGCGCCAGCAGCCCGGTCTCGCCGGCCACCGGGTTGATCACGTTGACGCGGATGCCGTCCGGGCCGAGCTCGGCGGCCATCGAGCGGCTGGTGGTGATGGCCGCGCCCTTGCTGCCGTTGTACCAGGTCAGCCCCGGGCGCGGGCGCACGCCGGCGGTCGAGGCGATCGTGATGAAGCAGCCGCGGCGCTGCCGGCGGAAGTGCGGCACTGCATGGCGGGCAGTGAGGAACAGGCTCTTGACGTTGACCGCGTAGATGCGGTCGAACTCCTCCTCGGTGACCTCCAGCATCGGCCGGTTGCGGTGCGTGGTGCCGGCGTTGTTGACGATGATGTCCAGCCCGCCGTAGGTGTCCAGCGCGCTGCGCACCAGGCGCTCCACGTCGGCGTCCTTGGACACGTCGGCCTGCACGAAGCTGGCCTGCCCGCCCGCGGCGCGGATCTCGGCCACCACGCGCTCGCCGCCGGCGGCGTTGAGGTCGTTGACGATCACCTTGCAGCCTTCCTCGGCAAAACGCTTGGCGATGCCCTCGCCGAAGCCCGAGCCGGCCCCGGTCACGATGGCGATCCTGTCGGCAAGTCTCATGCGGTCTCCTGGATGTCGGTCTGTCAGTCGTGCTTGATCGCGATGGTCTTGATGCGGGTGAACGACAGCAGCCCCTCGATGCCCTTCTCGCGCCCGTGGCCGCTGGACTTCACGCCGCCGAACGGCAGCTCGACCCCGCCTGCCGCCCCGTAGTTGTTGACGAACACCTGGCCGCAGCGCATGCGCCGCGCCACGCGCAGCGCCCGCGAGCCGTCGCGCGTCCACACGCCGGCCACCAGGCCGAAGCGCGTGCCGTTGGCCAGCGCCACGGCCTCGGCCTCGTCGGCAAACGGCATGGCCGCCAGCACCGGGCCGAACACCTCCTCCTGGGCGATGCGGTGCCCGGGCGGCACGTCGCGCAACAGCGTCGGCGCGAAGTAGTAGCCGCCGGCCGGCGCGTCGGGCTCGATGCGGCCTTCGGCCACGACCGCGATGCCCGCCTCGCGCGCTTCCTGCACCATCTGCCGCACGCGCGCGAGCTGCGAGGCGCGGATCAGCGGCCCGCAGGCAAGGTCGGCCCCGGCCGGCCCGACGCGCAGCGCGGCGAACGCCGCCGCGAGCCGCTCCATCAATGCATCGTGCACGCCGCGCTGCACCAGCAGGCGGCTGCCGGCCGAGCAGGTCTGGCCGGCGTTCTGCACGACGGCGTTGACGATCACCGGCACGGCGGCGTCGAGGTCGGCGTCGTCGAACACGACCTGCGGCGACTTGCCGCCCAGCTCCAGCGTCACCGGCACATGGTGCTCGGCGGCGGCCTGCGCGACGCGCGTGCCCGTGGCGGGCGAGCCGGTGAACGAGATGTGGTCCAGCCCCGGGTGGGCCGCCAGCGCCGCGCCGGCCTCGCTGCCCAGCCCGGTGACGATGTTGAGCGCCCCTTCCGGCAGCCCCGCCTCGGCCAGCAGCTCGGCCACGCGCAGCAACGACAGGCAGGCGTCCTCGGCCGGCTTGACCACGCAGGCATTGCCCGCGGCCAGCGCCGCGCCGACCGAGCGGCCGAAGATCTGCAGCGGGTAGTTCCAGGGAATGATGTGGCCGGTCACGCCGTGCGGCTCGCGGTCGGCCAGCACCGCGTAGCCGGGCAGGTAGGGCAGCACCTGGCCGCCCACCTTGTCCGCCGCGCCGGCGTAGAACTCGAAGTAGCGCGCGATCGCCGTCACGTCGTTGCGCGCCTGGGTCAGCGGCTTGCCGCAGTCGCGCGACTCGATCTGCGCCAGCTCGTCGGCATGCTCCTGCACCAGCGCGCAGGCGCGCGCCAGGACGCGCCCGCGCTCGACGGCCGGCATGCGGCCCCAGGCGCCTTCGTCGAAGGCGCGGCGCGCGGCCTGCACGGCCAGGTCGACCTCCGCCGCGGTGCCGCGCGCGATGGCGGCATACGGCTGGCCGTCGGACGGGTCGATCACGGGAATGGTCTCGCCACTGGCCGAAGGCAGCCTGCGGTGGCCGATGAAATGCAGGTGGACGGGCAGCGTACTCATCACGGACTCCTTCACTGCGGCCCGATCACCGGGCCGATGGCCGGGGCGGCGAACACCAGGTCGCGCAGCCACAGGCTCAGCCAGGGCACGTAGGTGATCACCATCAGGCAGGACAGCACGACCAGCACGAACGGCACCAGGTGCCGGATGATCTGGTCGAGCGAGACGCGCGCCACGGTGCAGGCGGCGAACAGGTTGACGCCGAAGGGCGGCGTGATCATGCCCATGGCGAGGTTGACCACCATGATGATGCCGAAGTGCACCGGGTCGATGCCGAAGTGGGCGGCCACCGGCACCAGGATGGGCGCGAGCACGATGATGGCGGCCGAGGTCTCGATGAACATGCCGATCACGAACAGCGCCGCGTTGACGCCGAGCAGGAACCAGCCCGGCGACTGCAGCACCTCGGTCAGCCACTGGCCGATCGCCTCGGGGATGCCCGCGCGCGTGATCAGGAACGCGAACAGCCCGGCGTTGGCGATGATGAACATGATCACCGCGCTGGAGATCACCGACTTGCGCAGCACCGGCAGCAGGTCCCGCCAGCCGAGCTCGCGGTGGATCAAGCAGCCGACGAGCAGCGCGTAGAACACCGCCACCACCGAGGCCTCGGTGGGCGTGAACACGCCGCCATAGATGCCGCCGAGGATGATCACCGGCATCAGCAGCGCCCAGCCGGCGTTCGCCGCGGCCTTGAGCACCGGGCTGCGGCCCTCGCCGTCGTTCTTGCCCCAGCCCTTCCAGCGGCAGTACAGGTGCACGAACAGCATCAGCACCGAGCCGATCAGGATGCCGGGCAGCACGCCGGCGATGAACAGCTCGCCGATGGACACCTCGGCCGAGACGCCGAACAGGATCATGGGGATGGACGGCGGGATCACCACCCCCAGCTCGGCCGAGGTCGCCTGCAGGGCCGCGGCATAGGTCCTCGGATAGCCGTGCTGCACCAGCGCCGGGATCAGGATCGCGCCGATCGCGAAGGTGGTGGCCACCGACGAGCCGGAGACCGCCGCGAAGATCATGCAGGTCAGCACGCAGGTCATCGGCAGGCCGCCCTGCACTCCGCCGACGATGGACTTGGCGAACTCGACCAGGCGGCGCGAGATGCCGCCGGTCTCCATCAGGTTGCCGGCGAGGATGAAGAACGGGATGGCCGCGAGCGGGAACTTGTCGATCGCGGTGAATATCTCCTTGGGCGCGAGGATCAGCTGCCTCGGCTCGAACAGCGCCATGCCGAGCACGGCCGCGCCGCCGATGGACACCGCGATCGAGACGCTGAGGGCGAAGCCCACCAGCATCGTGAACAACAGGGTGAAGGGCATGATGGAAGGGGTTTCGCAGCGCTAGTGCGCGTTCTCGAGCTCTTCGTTGAGCGGGTCGACGTGGTGCGCCAGCACCGCGACGATGGCCAGCGCCGCACCGACCGGCAGCGCGGCATAGCCCCAGGACATGGACAGGTCCAGGCTGGCGAAGGTCTGGAAGCGCACGCGCCAGACGAGGTCGATGCCGTACCAGACCAAAGTCGCAAGGAAGGCCACGCTGGCCACGGTGATGAAGGTGCGCACGAAGCGCCGCCAGGCGCCGCGCGACAGCCGCAGCATCAGGTCCACCGAGACCAGCGCGCCGCGGCGGAACGCCACCACCGTGCCGAGCATCACCATCCAGATCAGCAGGCGGCGCATCGACTCCTCGGTCCAGGTGGACGGCTGCGACAGGATGAAGCGCGCGATCACCTGCCACAGGCCCAGGCAGGCGATCACCGCGAGCAGCGCGCAGGCCAGCGACATCGCGGTCCCGGTCAGCACCCGGTCGACCGCCAGCAGGACGGCACGGGCGCCCTGCAGGACACCCGGCCGTCCCGCCGACGGCGTGGAGCCGGACGAGGACGGCACGGCGCTCACTTCACGGCCTGGATCGCGGCGATGCGATCCGCCCCGAACTCGCGCGCATAGGCCTGGTAGGCCGGCGCGATCGCCTTGCGGAAGCTGTCGCCGTCGACCTTCTCGACCACCTGCATGCCTTCTCGCTTGAGCTGCGCGATGCCGTTGGCCTCGTCCTCGTTGACCTTGCGGCGCTGCGCCTCGGCGGCCTTCTTGCCGGCCGCGAGGAACACCTGCTTGTCGGCGTCGGACAGCTTGTTCCACACCGCGGGCGACAGGATCAGCGCGGCGGGCGAATAGACGTGGCCGGTCAGCGACAGGTGCTTCTGCACCTGCGAGAACTTGGCCGCCAGGATCACGGGGATCGGGTTTTCCTGGCCGTCCACCGTGCCCTGCTGCAGCGCGGTGAACAGCTCGGGGAACGGCATCGGCGTGGGCAGGATGCCGAAGGTCTTGTAGCCGTCCATGTGGACCTTGTTCTCCATCGTGCGCATCTTCAGGCCGGCGGCGTCCTCGGCCTTGACGATGGCGCGGCGCGAGTTGGTCATGTGGCGGAAGCCGTTCTCGGTCCAGGCCAGGTTGATCAGGCCCTTCTCGGCCATCTTCCTGCGCAGCTCCTCGCCGATCGGGCCGTCCATCACCTTGCGGGCGTGGTCGTAGTCACGGAACAGGAAGGGGATGTCGACGATCTTGACCTCGGGCACGAAGTTGCCCAGCGGCCCGGTCGAGGTGTTGACCAGGTCCTGCGTGCCCAGCTGCACCGCCTCGATCTGCTCGCGCTCGCCGCCCAGGGCCGAGTTCGGGAAGTGCTGGCACTTGTAGCGCCCCTGCGTGCCCTTCTCGATCTCGTCGCAGAACACCGTCGAACCGACGCCGTAGTGCGATTCCTTGGACGTGGCATAGCCGATCTTCAGCACGGTCTGTGCGTGCACGCCAGCCGCCAGACCGAGGCCGGCAAGCACGAGGGCGAGGCTGCGGTTCAACTTCATGGTCTTGTCTCCTGTTGGGTTTGTCGAACGGAACGGTTTTTCAGGTTTCTGTCAGCCGGCCAGGCGCAGTGCCTGGCGGTTGGTGACGGCCTGCGGGTGGTCACGCACGTACTGCAACACGACCTCGCGGAAATCGCCATCCGGGATGAGCCGCAGGTGGGCCGCCCGCGCGCTGGAAAAACGCGCCGGCCAGCCGCCGACGATGCGTTCGATGTGCGGATCGCGCTCGAAGCGCACCAGCGACCGCGCCTCGTCGCCGCCCACCGCGTGCAGGGCGTCGAGCATCTGCTGCACGGTGACGGTGAGCGCCGGCAGGTTCAGCGCGGTGCGCCCGCCGAAGTCCTCGCGGCTGGCCTCGGCCACCGCCAGCAGCCCGGCGATCGTGGTGGCGGGCGAAGCCAGCGCGACCCGGGTCTCGGGCGGCACCGGGCAGACCGCCAGCAGCCCGGCCAGCGGCTCGCGCACGATGCCCGAGAGGAAGCCGGAGGCCGCGCCGTTGGGCCGGCCCGGCCGCACCGAGACGGTCATCAGCCGCGCGGCGCGCCCGTCGACGTAGCCCTTGCGGGTGTAGTCGGCGACCAGCTGCTCGCAGATGAACTTCTGGATGCCGTAGCTGGACTGGGGCGTGGGCAGCGTGCGGTCGTCCACCACCTCGGGCAGCGGCAGCGCCGGGTCGGCACCGAACACCGCCACCGAGCTCGAGAACACGAAGCGCGCCACGCGCCCGCGGGCCGCCTGGCGGCGGCAGGCCTCCAGCAGCGCGCGCGTGGTGTCCAGGTTGGCGCGCAGGCCGAGGTCGAAGTCGGCCTCGCATTCGCCCGACACCGCCGCGGCGAGGTGGAATACCACGTCGTACGGCTCGGCCATCAGCGCATCCAGCTGCGCCAGCAGGTCGCCGGTGCGCACCTGCACGCGCGCGTCGGCACACAGGTCGTCGGCCGGGCGGCCGAGGTCGGCCAGCACCAGCCGGGCCAGCGGCGCCCCGCACAGCTGGCCGCGCTGCAGCAGCGTGCGCGCCAGGCGCGTGCCCAGGAACCCGGCGCCGCCGGTGATCAGCACCCTCATGAGCCCTCCTTGCGCGCCGCGCGGAACCATCCCAGCCCGGCCGAGGTGCCGGCGCGCGGACGGTACTCGCAGCCCACGTCGCCCTCGTAGCCCAGCTCGTCCATCAGGCGGAACAGGTACGGGTAATGGACCTCGCCGACGTCCGGCTCGTGGCGCTCGGGGACGCCCGCGATCTGCACGTGGCCGACCTGCGGCAGGTAGCGCCGCAGCCGCATGGCGAGGTCGCCCTCCATGATCTGGCAGTGGTACAGGTCCATCTGCACCTTCAGGTTGGGCGCGCCCACCTCGGCGACGATGTCGTGCGCCTGCTGCTGGTAGTTCAGGAAGTAGCCCGGCATGTCGCGCGTGTTGATCGGCTCGATCAGCAGCGTGATGCCGTGCGGTGCGACGGCGGCCGCCGCGCGGCGCAGGTTGTCCACGTAGGTGCGGTGCCATGCGGCCCGGTCGGCCTCGGCGGGCATGATGCCCGCCATCACGTGCAGCCGCGGGCAGCCCAGCGCCTGCGCGTAGCGCAGCGCCAGCTGCACCGAGGCATCGAACTCCGCCTCGCGCCCGGGGATGGCGGCCATGCCGCGCTCGCCCGCGGCCCAGTCAGCCGGCGGCAGGTTGAACAGCGCCTGGCGCAGGCCGTGCACGCGCAGCCGCAGCGCCAGCTCCTGCGGGTCATGCTCGTAGGGGAACAGGAACTCCACCGCCTCGAAGCCGTCCGCCGCGGCCGCGGCGAACCGCTCCAGGAAGGGCAGCTCGGTGTACATCAGCGAAAGGTTGGCAGCAAAACGGGGCATGGCATTCACCAGCGCGCGCCGAAGTGGCGGCGCAGTTCTTCGATCTGCGTGTCGTCCAGGGGCGCGGCGCGGGTCGTCAGCCACAGCCGCGCGGTCTCTTCCAGTTCTTCCAGCACGGCCATCGCGGCGGACGGGCTCTCGTGCCAGACATTGGGGCCCAGGCGCTCCAGCATCACCGCGCGCAGCGGCAACCCGCGCTGGCGCGCCTCGCGCAGGCGCTGCGCGACCTGCTGCGCCACCGCCGGGTCGCCGGGCCGGTGGTAGCGCACCAGCGGCACGTGGCCGACCTTCATCACGTAGTACGGCGTGATCGGCGGGACGATGTCGTCCTCGCGCCAGACGCCCTGCAGCGTCAGCGCGACCAGGTGCGTGGAATGCGTGTGGATGATGCAGCGCGCCTCCGGCTCGGCCTCGTAGATGGCACGGTGCAGGGCGAGCGTCTTGCTGGCGCGGTCGCCGCTGCGCTGCTCGCCGTGCGCGTCCACCCAGGCCAGGCGCTGCGGATGCAGCGTCCCCAGGCAGGCGTCGGTGGGCGTGATCAGGAACCCGCCGCCGTCGGCCTCGTCGACGCGCGCGCTGATGTTGCCGGTCGTGCCGTGCACGTAGCCGCGCTCGAACAGCGAGCGGCCGACGCGGCAGATCTCCAGGCGCAGGCTCGTGACGTCCATCAGGGCGCCTCCTGCAAGGCCTGGCTGAAGAACGCCGGCGCGCCGAAGTTGCCAGACTTCAGCGCCAGCCACAGCGGACGGCCTTCGGCCCGCGTCCAGGGCACGCCCGGCGCGATGGTCGCGCCGATGCGCAGCCGCGCGATGCCCAACGCCTGCACCACCGCGCCGGAGGTCTCGCCACCGGCCACGACGAGGCGCTGCACGCCGGCCTCCGCCAGCCCCTGCGCGATCGCGGCCAGGGCCTGCTCCACCAGTGCGCCGGCGCGCTGCGCGCCGAGCTCGGCCTGCACCGCCCGCACCACCTCCGGCTGCGCGGTCGCATAGACCAGCACCGGCTGCTGCGCCATCCGCTCGCGCGCCCAGGCCAGCGCCTGCGCCGCCACCGGCGCACCGGCAGCGAGCTGGCGCACGTCGATGCGCCACGCCGGCCGCCCGGCCTCGATCCAGTGCGCCACCTGAGCGTGCGTCGCCTCCGAGCACGAACCCGACAGCACCGCCGCCGCGCCGCCGGCCGGCGGCCACGCCGCCGCCTGCGCGTCCGGCTGCAGCCAGCCGCGCGCGGCATACACCGCGGGCAGGCCCAGCGCGACGCCCGAGCCCGCGGTGACCAGCGGCAGCCCGTCGCAGGCCTGTGCAATGTGGCGCAGGTCGTCGTCCTCGATCGCGTCGACCACCGCGAGCCGCACGCCGTCGCGGCGCAGGGCCTCGAAGGCCGCGCGCAACGCCTGCGCCCCCTGCGCGACCGTGTCGCGGCGCACCAGCCCGACCCGAGCGCGCGACTGCGCCTGCAGCACGCGCACGAGGTTGGCATCGGTCATCGGCGTCAGCGGGTGGTGCTGCATGCCGGACTCCGACAGCAGCCGGTCGCCGACGAACAGGTGCCCGCGATAGACCGTGCGGCCGTTCTCCGGGAACGCCGGGCACGCAATCGTGAAGTCGCTGTCCAGCGCCTCCAGCAGCGCCTCGGCCACCGGCCCGATGTTGCCCGCCGGGGTGGAATCGAAGGTCGAGCAGTACTTGAAGTAGAACTGGCGCGCCCCGCCCGCCTGCAGCCAGCGCAGCGCGGCCAGCGACTCGCGCACGGCCTGCTCCACCGGCGCGGTGCGCGACTTGAGCGCCACCACCACCGCGTCGGCATCGTCCGGCACCGGGCCCTGCGGCACGCCGATGGCCTGCACGGTGCGCATGCCGGCGCGCACCAGCATGCTGGCGACGTCGGTCGCGCCGGTGAAGTCGTCGGCGACCACGCCGAGCACCAGGCGCGACGCGCTCATCGGACCTGCCCCTGGTGGTGCGCCTGCAGCGCCGCGCGCAGGGCCGCGCGCACGTCGGCGTCGGCCTCCTCGATGCGCCGCGCCGCGTTGACCATGTGGCGGATCGCCGCCTCGCGCGCGGCCGCCGCATCGCGGCGCAGGATGGCCTCGGCCAGCTCGTGGTGCTCGCGGCGCGCCTCGTCCATCAGCAGCTCGCTGGTGGCCTCGTTGGCGCGCGTGACCTTCATCGCGTCGCGCTGGTACTGCTCGAGGAAGCCCAGCAGCAGGCGGAACTGCGGGTTGCCGGTGGCCTCGGCGATCGCGCGGTGGAAGCGCAGGTCTTCCTCCACGCCGTCGCGTCCGGCGGCACTGGCCTCGTCGATCGCGGCCAGCGCCGCGCGGATGCGCTGCAGGTCCTCGGGCGTGGCGCGCTGCGCCGCCAGCGCGGCGACCTCGCCTTCGAGCGCGCGGCGCACCTCGACCACCTGCAGCACCGCCTCCAGCGAGTTCAGCACGGCAGGATCGAAGGCCAGCGGCCGGGCCGCCGACAGCGGCGCGACATAGACGCCCGAGCCCTGGCGCGACACCAGCAGCCCCATGGACCGCAGCCGGCTGACCGCCTCGCGCACCACGGTGCGCGAGACGCCATGCTGCTCGGCCAGTTCCTGCTCGGTCGGCAGGCGCTCGCCGGGGCGCAGGGCCCCCTGCTCGATGCGCTGGCGCAGCCACTCCGCCAGCCGGTCGGACAGCCGGTGGGGCGTCAGCAGCGGTTCGGCAGCGGCCTCGCGAGTCATCAGGTCATCATACAAATCGCCTCGTCCGACGCGCCTAGGGATGTCCCGGGCGCCTTCTTTATGCACTCAGCGCTGTAAGAAACAACTTTTTATTCGTTGTTTTTATGGAAGACCGCTCGCATCATGGCCACTCCCCTACTTGCGTCGAAAGGAAGTGCCATGGCCAGTCTGCGTCTGGGCGACATCGCCCCCGATTTCGAGCAGGACTCGACGGAAGGCCGGATCCGTTTCCATGAGTGGCTGGGCGACAGCTGGGGCGTGCTGTTTTCCCACCCCGCGGACTTCACCCCGGTGTGCACCACCGAGCTGGGCCTGACCGCCAAGCTGAAGGACGAGTTCACCAAGCGCAACGTCAAGGCGATCGCGCTGTCGGTGGACCCGGTCGACTCGCACCACAAGTGGATCGAGGACATCAACCGCACCCAGGGCTGCACGGTCAATTTCCCGATCATCGCCGACGCGGACCGCAAGGTGGCCACGCTCTACGACATGATCCACCCGAACGCCAACGCCACGCTGACCGTGCGTTCGCTGTTCGTGATCGACCCGCAGAAGAAGGTGCGCCTGATCATCACCTACCCTGCCAGCACCGGCCGCAACTTCGACGAGGTCCTGCGCGTGATCGACTCGCTGCAGCTGACCGACCACCACAGCGTGGCCACGCCGGGCAACTGGAAGCCGGGCGACGACGTGGTGATCGTGCCGTCGCTGCAGGACCCCGAGGTGATCAAGCAGAAGTTCCCGCAGGGCTACAAGGCGGTCACGCCATACCTGCGCCTGACGCCGCAACCGAACAAGCCGCAATGAACTTCCAGCAGCTGCGCTCGGTGCGCGAGACCGCGCGCCGTGGCTTCAACCTGACCGAAGTCGCCAACGTGCTGCACACTTCGCAGCCGGGCGTCAGTCGCCAGATCCGCGAGCTGGAGGACGAGCTCGGCATCGAGCTGTTCGTCCGCGCCGGCAAGCGGCTCACCGGCCTGACCCCGCCTGGCGCGCAGGTGCTGCCCATCATCGAGCGCATGCTGCTGGACGCGGAGAACCTCAAGCGCGCCGGCGAGGACTACGCACAGCAGTCGCGCGGCAAGCTGTCGATCGCGACCACCCACTCGCAGGCGCGCTACGCGCTGCCGCCGGCGGTCAGCGAGTTCCGCCGCCAGTTCCCCGAGGTGACGCTCAACCTGCACCAGGGCTCGCCCAAGCAGGTCGCCGAGATGCTGCTGACCGGCGAGGCCGACATCGGCATCGCGACCGAGGCGCTGTCGCGCTACGACGACCTGATCGCCCTGCCCTGCTACCGCTGGACCCACTGCGTGCTGGTCCCGCCCGGGCACGAGCTGCTCGACGGCCGGCCGCTGACCCTGGAGCGCATCGCCCAGCACCCCGTCATCACCTACGACGAGGGCTACACCGGCCGCGCGCACATCGATGACGCGTTCAACCGCGCCGGCATCAAGCCCGACATCGTGCTGACGGCGATGGACGCCGACGTGATCAAGACCTATGTCGAGCTCGGCATGGGCCTGGGCATCGTCGCCTCGATCGCCTACGACGAGGAGCGCGACCGCCACCTGCGCGCGCTCGATGCGCGCCACCTGTTCGCGGTCAACATGACGCGGCTGGCGATCCGGCGCGGCACCTACCTGCGCACCTACGTCTACGCCTTCATCGAGTGCTTCGCCCCGCCGCTGACGCGCGCCGTGGTCGACCGCGCACTGGCAGCCGACCCGGGTACCAGCTTCGAGATCTGAGGCATTGCCTGTTGGCGTAGAGTCTGCCCGACCGGGGAGACCACGCATGGGCAGGCAACGCACGGGCGCCATCCGCGTCGGCATCGGTGGCTGGACGTACGAACCCTGGCGGCAGACCTTCTATCCGCCGGGGCTGCCGCAGCGGCTCGCACTGCACCACGCCAGCCGCCAGCTGACCGCCATCGAGATCAACAGCACCTTCTACCGTGCGCCCGCACCGGGGACGTACCGGAAGTGGCGCGCCGACACGCCGGAGGGCTTCGTGTTCTCCGTCAAGGCACCGCGCTACGTGACCCACCGCAAGCAGCTGGCGGAGGCGGGCGAAGCCGCCCGGCGCTTCATCGACGGCGCGCTGCACCTGGAGGACCGGCTCGGCCCGCTGCTGTGGCAGCTGCCGCCGACCCGGACCTTCAATGCCGGCGTGCTCGGCCCCTTCCTCGACGCGCTGCCGGCCGAAGCCGGCGGGCGGCCGCTGCGGCACGTGCTGGAGGTGCGGCACGAGAGTTTCCTGTGCGAGGCCTACGTCGCACTGGCGCGTGCCCACGGCGTGGCAACCGTCTGCACCGATTCCCCGAGGTACCCGAACCTGGCCGACATCACCGGCCCCTTCGTCTACGCGCGCCTGATGAACGCGCGCCCGGACCTGGCATCCGGCTATCCGGACGAGGCACTCGACCGCTGGGCCGACCGGGCCCGGGCCTGGAGCGCGGGCGCCCGCCCCGAAGGGCTGCCTTGCGTGAGCGCGACGCCGGCGCCCGTGCAGGCGCGCGACGTCTACGTCTTCTTCATCGACGGCGCGAAGGAACGCGCGCCGGCCGCGGCGCGCGGGCTGATCGAACGCCTGGTGCGCTGAGCGACGGCGCTCAGTGCTGCGACTGGTGGAAGCGCGTCACGCGGCGCGCCCGCAGGTGCACCTGGGCGCCGGGGCGCAGCTGCAGCCGCTCGCGCAGTGCGCTGAACTCGGCACGCGGCAGTTCCACGTCGACATAGCCGCCGTCGTCCAGGCGCTTGAACTCGATGCGGGTGTTGGGGCCCACGGTCAGCGTCTGCGACAGGGTCACGGCGAGGCTGCCCTCCTCGGGCCGCTCGACGATCTCCAGCTCGTGCGGGCGCACGTAGGTCACCTCGCCGTCGGCCGCGCCCGGCGCATGGCCCAGACGGCCGTGGAACAGGTTCACGTCGCCGAGGAACTGCAGCACGAAGGGCGAGGCCGGATGGTCGTAGACCTCGTCCGGGCTGCCTTCCTGCTCGATGCGGCCCTGGTTCATCACCACGATGCGGTCGGCGACTTCCATCGCCTCGTCCTGGTCGTGGGTGACGAACACGCTGGTGACGTGCATCTCGTCGTGCAGGCGGCGCAGCCAGCGGCGCAGCTCCTTGCGCACCTTGGCGTCCAGCGCGCCGAACGGTTCGTCCAGCAGCAGCACCTGCGGCTCCACCGCCAGCGCGCGGGCCAGCGCGATGCGCTGGCGCTGGCCGCCGGAGAGCTGGTGCGGGTAGCGGTCGGCGATCCAGTCCAGCTGCACCAGCTTGAGCAGCTCGTTGACCTTGGCGCGGATCTCGCGCTCGGACGGGCGCGTCGCCTTGGGGCGCACGCGCAGGCCGAAGGCCACGTTCTCGAAGATCGTCATGTGGCCGAACAGCGCGTAGTGCTGGAACACGAAGCCGACCTGGCGCTCGCGCACGTCGGCAAAGGTGGCGTCCTTGCCGTGGAACAGCACGCTGCCGCTGTCGGGGACTTCCAGGCCGGCGATGATGCGCAGCAGCGAGGTCTTGCCCGAGCCCGAAGGACCCAACAGGGCCACCAGCTCGCCCGACGGGATGTCGAGGTTGATGTTGTCGCAGACGACCGTCTGGCCGAAACGCTTGTTGAGGTTGCGGACTTCGATGCTCATGCGCTTTCTCCTGCGAGCTGGATGTCGCGCTTCATGCGCTGCTCGACGATGAATTTCAGGACCAGGGTCACCAGGGCCAGGCCGGCGAGCAGCGACGCCACGGCGAAGGCGGCCGCGAACTGGTACTCGTTGTAGAGGATCTCGATGTGCAGCGGCATGGTGTTGGTCTCGCCGCGGATGTGGCCCGAGACCACCGACACCGCGCCGAACTCGCCCATCGCGCGCGCGTTGCACAGGATCACGCCGTACAGCAGCGCCCACTTCACGTTGGGCAGCGTCACGCGCCAGAAGATCTGCCAGCCCGAGGCGCCCAGCACGCGGGCGGCCTCCTCCTGCTCCTGGCCCTGTGCCTGCATCAGCGGGATCAGCTCGCGGGCGATGAACGGGAAGGTGACGAACACGGTGGCCAGCACGATGCCCGGCACCGCGAAGATGATCTTCAGGTCGTGGTCACGCAGCCATTCACCGAACCAGCCCTGCAGGCCGAACACCAGCACGTAGATCAGGCCGGCGATCACCGGACTGACGGAGAACGGCAGGTCGATCAGCGTCAGCAGCAGGTTCTTGCCGCGGAAGTCGAACTTCGCGATCGCCCAGGCCGCGGCGATGCCGAACACCAGGTTCAGCGGCACCGAGATGCCGGCGGCCAGCAGCGTCAGCTTGATCGCCGAGACCGCGTCGTCGTCGGTGATCGCCGCGAGGTACACGTCGACGCCCTTCTTGAAGGCCTCGACGAACACCGTGACCAGCGGCACGAACAGGAACAGCGTGAGGAACAGCAGCGCCACGCCGATCAGCGTCCACTGCACCCAGCGCGCTTCCTGCGTCGCCGAGCGCGCGTCGGGCGGCGGCACGGCCGCGTCGGTGCGGGAATTCAAAGGCAAGGTCGCGGAACTCATCTCATTTGCCCTGGCGCTTGCGGGTCCAGGCCTGCAGGAGGTTGATGCACAGCAGCATCACGAAGGACATCACCAGCATGACCACCGCGATGGCCGTGGCACCGGCGTAGTCGTACTGCTCCAGCTTGGTGATGATCAACAGCGGCGTGATCTCCGAGACCATCGGCATGTTGCCCGCGATGAAGATCACCGAGCCGTACTCGCCGAGCGCGCGGGCGAAGGCCAGCGCGAAGCCGGTCAGCAGCGCCGGCATCAGGATCGGCAGGATCACGCGGCTGAAGGTCTGCCAGCGCGAAGCACCCAGCGTCGCGGCCGCTTCCTCGAGTTCCTTGTGCAGGTCCTCGAGCACCGGCTGCACGGTGCGCACGACGAACGGCAGGCCGATGAAGGTCAGCGCGACGAACACGCCCAGCGGCGTGAAGCTGACCTTGAACGGCAGCCACTGGCCGATCCAGCCGTTGTGCGCGTAGATGGCCGTCAGCGCGATGCCGGCCACCGCGGTCGGCAGCGCGAACGGCAGGTCGACCAGTGCGTCGACCAAGCGCCGCCCGGGAAACGAGTAGCGCACCAGCACCCAGGCCACCAGCAGGCCGAACACCGCGTTGATCAGGGCCGCGCCGAACGAGGCGCCGAAGGTGAGCCGGTACGAGGCCACCACGCGCGGCGAGCTGACCGCTTCCCAGAACTGCGGCCAGGTCAGCGTGAACGACTTCAGGAACGCCGCCGACAGCGGGATCAGCACGATCAGGCTGATGTACAGCAGCGTGAACCCGAGGGCAATGTCGAAGCCCGGCAGCACGCTGTGCCGCCGCAGCAGGGTGCGCGAGAGGATCATGGACGACGCCTGTCGGGGTTCAGCGCTTGGCCGCGGAGAGGATCTGGTCGTAGACGCCGCCGTCGTCGAAGTGCTCCTTCTGGGCGCGCGTCCAGCCACCGAACACCTCGTCGACCGTGAAGAAGTTGATCTTCGGGAAGACGCTGGCGTACTTGGCCAGGACCTTCTCGGAACGCGGACGCAGGTGGTGCTTGGCGGCGATCTCCTGGCCTTCGTCGGACCACAGGTACTTCAGGTAGGCCTCGGCCTGGCGGCGCGTGCCCTTCTTGTCGACGACCTTGTCGACCACGGTCACCGGGTTCTCGGCCAGGATGCTCCAGGACGGGTAGACCACGTCGAACTTGTCGCCGAACTCGCGGATGATCAGCGGCACCTCGCTTTCGAAGGTGGCCAGCGCGTCGCCGATGTCGCGCTGCGCGAAGGTGGTGGTCGCCGCGCGACCGCCGCCGTCGAACACCGGCACGTTGGCGAAGATGCGGCGCACCAGCTCCTTGGCCTTGGCGGCATCGCCACCGGTCTTGATCACCGAGCCCCAGGCGGCCAGGTAGGTGTAGCGGCCGTTGCCCGACACCTTCGGGTTGGGGATCACGACCGAGACGCCCGGGCGCGCCAGGTCTTCCCAGCCCTTGATGCCCTTGGGATTGCCCTTGCGCACCAGGATCACCGAGGTCGAGGTGGTCGGCGCGCTGTTGTCCGGCAGGCGCTTGGCCCAGTCGGCCGGGATCAGGTTGCCGCGCAGGTGCAGGATGTCGACGTCGTTGGCCTGGTTCATCGTCAGCACGTCGGCCTGCAGGCCGTCGGCGACGCTGCGCGCCTGCTTGCTGGAGCCGCCGTGCGACTGGTTGATCGTGATGTCTTCGCCGGCGGTCTGCTTCCAGTAGCGCTGGAAGGCGGCGTTGTAGTCCTTGTAGAACTCGCGCGAGACGTCGTAGCTGACGTTGAGCAGCGTCGGGCCGGCGGCCACGGCGGCAGTCAGCGGAGCGGCCAGCGCCGCGGCGGCCAGCGAGGCCAGCAGGCGGCGGCGGATCAGGGAAGCGCGGAAGTCAGTCATGTACAGCCCATTGAGTCAATGCGGGGATGCTAGGCCCCCGCGCTTCTAAAAAGAACAAATACTTCTTTTGATCCAAATGAGAAAAACAAATAAAGCCCACCCGGAGCTGCCCGGGCGGGCTCGCAGGTGCCAGGGCAGGTGGACCGGCACCTGCCGCGCCGGTCCGGAGTGCCCGCTTACTTGCTGACGTAGATCTGGTCGAAGGTACCGCCGTCCTGGAAGTGGGTCTTGGAGGCCTTCTGCCAGCCGCCGAACGCCTCGTCGATCGTGAACAGCGTCAGCTTCGGGAACTGCTTCTCGTACTTGGCGGCCACGGTCGGGTCGGTCGGGCGATAGAAGTTGCGCGCGGCGATGTCCTGGCCTTCGGGCGTGTACAGGTACTCGAGGTAGGCCTGGGCCACCTCGCGGGTGCCGCGCTTGTCGACCACCTTGTCGACCACGGCCACCGGCGGCTCGGCCAGGATGCTGAGCGACGGTACCACGATCTCGAACTTGCCCGGGCCCAGTTCCTTCAGCGCCAGCAAGGCTTCGTTCTCCCAGGCGATGAACACGTCGCCGATGCCGCGCTCGACGAAGGTGGTGGTGGCGCCGCGCGCACCGGAGTCGAGCACCGGCACGTTCCGGTAGAGGCGGGCCACGAAGTCCTTGGCCTTGTCGTCACCGCCGTACTTGCGCTTGGCGTATTCCCAGGCGGCCAGGTAGTTCCATTGCGCGCCACCGGAGGTCTTGGGGTTGGGCGTGATCACGGCGATGCCCGGCTTGACCAGGTCGTCCCAGTCCTTGACGCCCTTGGGGTTGCCCTTGCGCACCAGGAACACGATGGTCGAGGTGTACGGCGTGCTGTTGCGCGGCAGGCGCTTCTGCCAGTCGGCCGGCAGCAGCTTGGCCTTCTCGTGCAGCGCGTCGATGTCGTAGGCCAGCGCCAGGGTCACGACGTCGGCTTCCAGGCCGTCGATGACCGAGCGGGCCTGCTTGCCCGAACCGCCGTGCGACTGCTTGATGGTCACGTTGTCGCCGGTCTTGGCCTTCCAGTGGGCCGAGAAGGCCTTGTTGAACTCGACGTACAGCTCGCGGGTCGGGTCGTACGAGACGTTGAGCAGGGTCACGTCCTTGGCGAGCGCGGCCGGCACGGCGGCCGCCAGGGCCACGGCAGCAGCCAGGCTGCGGATGAAACTGCGGCGTAGGGTCATGGTGCGGATCCAGTTGCGGTGATGCGATGCAGGGATGCTAGGGAGGTCGCCCCGGACAAGGAACGAATGGATGCGCCGATGCTTATGCGCAAAACGAGAAAGCGGCCCTGCGGTCAGACGGCGAACGACAGCTCCAGCGGGTGCGCCCAGCGCCAGCGCTGCGTGCGATGCACCTGCTGGCGCAGCAGCTGCACCAGCGTGTGCGCCTGCGGCCACGGCCCGAAGCCGGCCTCCACGTTGATGTGGCCGACGTCGCCCAGGTTGATGAAGTGGCTGCGCCAGCGGTGCGCCCAGTCGCGCGCCTTGGTGGCGCTCATCCACGGGTCGGTGTCGCTCGCGACCAGGTAGCTGGGCAGGCCGAGCGGCCGCTGCGGCAGCAGCGCGGCCACGCCGAACTTGTCCGGGTCGGCGGGCGCGGCGAGCAGCGCCGCGCGCACCGGGCTGTCGTTCCAGGAGAAGCGGCAGAGGTAGCGCGCCAGGGCCAGGCAGCCGAAGCTGTGCGCCGCGGCCACCCAGGTGTGCCCGGGGTGCGCCTGCAGGGTCTCGCCGATGCGGTCGGCCCAGCGGTCCAGGTCGGGCGTGTCCCAGTGGTCCTGCTCGACGCGCACGCTGTGCCGCCAGCGCTGCTGCAACCAGGTCTGCCAGTGGCCCGGGCCGCTGTTGCCGAGGCCGGGGACGACCAGCAGCCGCACCTTGCTGCCTTGGTAAGCCATGGACGCGCCTCCCGCGTCACAGCGCGGCGATCGACACTTCGGTCGACTTCACCAGCGCGATGACCTCCTTGCCGACCACCAGCCCGAGCTCCTTGACGGAGCGCGTGGTGATCACCGAGGTGACGACCAGGCCACTCGGGGTTTCGACGTCGATTTCCGAGACCACCGGTCCCTCGATGATCTCCTTGACCTTGCCGCGGAACTGGTTGCGGACGTTGATGGCGGAAATGCTCATGCAGGCTCCTCTTGCGCGATGGGGATGCCGCGCGGATGCGCGGCGTCAGCACAAGGTAGCCGGCCTGCCGCCGCTCAGGAAGGAAGATTTCCGAGGCAGCTCATGCGCACGGCGCAGATGCAGGAGGCCTGCCCGTGCCCCCGGCGCAGGGGCACGCCGCCAGGCCCGGGAAGCGCGGGGTCAGCGCGCGGCCGCGATCGCAGCCTGGATGGCCGCTTCGGCGTCGCCGTCGACGCCGAGCACCATGCCGACCGAGCCGCCCTCGCGCGCCGCGCGGCGCAGCGCGCCCGGCAGGGTGTCGCCCAGCAGCCGGTCGAGGTCGGCGCCGAGGAAGCTGCGTTCCTCCGCCTTGCCTGGCCCGCCGACCAGCGCGACGAAGCGGAACAGCGAGGACGCCTCCCAGACCTGCACCGGCTCGGCCGCGAGCAGCTCGGCCAGGCCCGGAAAACGCGGTGCCAGCGCGCGCACCGCGAGCAGCACGCCACGGCCGGCCTCGGACTTGTCGAGCACGATGCAGTAGCGCGCGCCGTCCGGGCCGAACTCGCCCGCGGCGAGGCGGCGCTGCAGCGTGTCCTGCTTCTGCTTCAGTTGTGCGTTCTTGCGTTTGGCCTCGCCCATCGCGGTGCGTCCTCGGTTGACTGACGAGGCCGCAAATATAGACGCTTCCGGCCCCGGGGGGCGGGCGCCCCGGCACCGGACCGGCCGCTCAGATCGCGAAGCGCCACAGCGGGGCCTGCGGCAGCGGCTGCGGCGGGGCGGCCTCCTGCGCCGCGGGCTGCCGCAGCACCCGCTCCAGGATGCGCGCCTCGATGTCCGCGAAGCCGCTCGCGCCACGCGCACGCGGGCGCGGCAGCGCGACGCGCTCGTCGAAGGCGACGCGATGCTCCTCGATCAGCACGATGCGGTCGGCCAGCGCCACGGCTTCGGCCACGTCGTGCGTGACCAACAGCGCGGTGAAGCCGTGCTCGCGCCACAGCCGCTCGATCAGCTGCTGCATCTCGATGCGCGTGAGCGCATCCAGGGCGCCCAGCGGCTCGTCGAGCAGCAGCAGGCGCGGCCGGTGCACCAGCGCGCGCGCCAGCGCCACCCGCTGGCGCTGCCCGCCGGACAGCACCGCCGGCCACTCCTGGGCGCGCTCGGCCAGGCCCACCTGGGCCAGCGCCTCGCGGGCACGCTCGCGCGCATCGGGCCCGGACAGGCCCAGCGAGATGTTGTCCAGCACGCGCTTCCATGGCAGCAGGCGCGCGTCCTGGAACATGATGCGCGTGCCATCCGCACCGGCTTCGCCCTGCGGCACGCCGTCGAGCCTCACCGTCCCGTCGTCGCCCCGCTCCAGGCCAGCGACCAGGCGCAGCAGGGTGCTCTTGCCGCAGCCGCTGCGGCCCACGATGGCGACGAACTCGCCCGGCGCGATGCGCAGGTCGATGCGGTCCAGCACCTGCCGCCCACCATAGGACTTGGACAGCCCCTGCGCCCACACCTCGGTGCCGCGTGCCGCGCCGCTGCGCGCGATCGGGACGCGGGCCGCGGCGACAGGGTCGGCGGCGGTGCGGTCCAGGAACACCGGCAGCTCCAGTTCGTTGGTCACATGCATCGCCCTCTCCTCATGCCGCGGCACTGCGGTAGCCAGGATGCCAGCGCAACCACCAGCGCTCCAGCGCCTTGGCCAGCACGTCGGCCAGCTTGCCGAGCAGGGCGTAGAGCAGGATGCCCACGACCACCACGTCGGTCTGCAGGAACTCGCGCGCGTTCATCGTCATGTAGCCGATCCCCTCCTGAGCCGAGATGGTCTCGGCCACGATCAGCAGCACCCACATCAGCCCCAGCGAGAAGCGCAGCCCCACCAGGATGGACGGCAGCGCGCCGGGCAGGATCACCTCGCGGTACAGCGACCAGCCCTTGAGCCCGTAGCTGCGCGCCATCTCGATCAGGCCGCGGTCCACCGAGCGGATGCCGTGGAAGGTGTTGAGGTAGACCGGGAAGAACACCCCCACCGCGACGAGGAACAGCTTGGCCGCCTCGTCGATGCCGAACCACAGGATGACCAGCGGGATCAGTGCCAGCCCGGGGATGTTGCGCACCATCTGCAGCGTCGAGTCGAGCAGCGTCTCGGCGATGCGGAAGGTGCCGGTCAGCAGGCCCAGCGCCAGGCCCAGTCCGCCGCCGATCGCCAGCCCCGCGAAGGCGCGGCCGGTGCTGACCGAGACGTGCGTCCACAGTTCACCCGAGGTGGCGAGCGCCCAGAAGGCGGTGATCACCGCCCACGGCTCGGGCAGCACGCGGCTGGACAGCCAGCCGGCACGTGCCGAGAGCTCCCAGGCGACGAGGACCAGCACGGGCACCAGCCAGGCAAGCCCGCGGTGCAGGCGGGCGCGCCAGGCCGCGTCAGACGGCGATGAGGAGGTCTTGGACATGGGCGCGGACCGGAGTGTCGATCGAGGTTGAGGGCGGCTCGACCAGCTCGAGCCGGTTGCCGAACGGGTCTTCCACGTAGACGCGGCCGTCGGTGAAGGCCGAGCGGTCGACGCGGTGGCCGGCCGCTTCCAGCGCGTCGGCCAGGCGCGCGACGTCGACCACGCGCAGCGCCAGGTGCGCCTGCGGCGCGACGCCGGTGTAGTAGCCCTCGCTGAGGTCCAGGCGCTGCCAGCCGAGCGAATAGCGCAGCACCCCGGGGTAGTCCAGCCCCGGGTCGCGCACCTCCTTCAGGCCCAGCAGGCCTTCGTAGAAGGCGCGCGCGACCGGCGCGGTGCGCGGCGGGATGGGCAACTGGATGTGGTCCAGGCTGCGGATGGCTTCGGTCATGACGACTCCTGCGATGACTCAGCTCGCGCTGACCTGCGGGGCGGCCTGGCCCGGCACGATGCTGTTGGCGACGATCTCGCCGAACGGCCCGGTCAGCACGCGCTGCGGCGCCTGCCCGTCGCCATGCTGCAACGGCAGCAGCGGAAACACCAGCTCGGCAAAGCGGTACGCCTCCTCCAGGTGCGGGTAGCCGGAGAGGATGAAGTGCGACAGCCCCAGGTCGGCGTATTCCTTCAGGCGCTCGGCGACCTGCTGCGGGTTGCCCACCAGCGCCGTGCCGGCCCCGCCGCGCACCAGGCCGACCCCGGCCCACAGGTTGGGGGAGATCTCCAGTCCTTCGCGCACGTTGTCGCGGTTGAAGCGCCCGCGGTGCAGCTCGGCCATCCGGCGCTGGCCGACCGAGTCCATGCGGGCGAACTTCTCCTGCGCTGCGGCGATCACGCGGTCGTCGAGGTGCGACACCAGCTCGGCCGCTGCCTGCCACGCCGCCTCCTCGGTCTCGCGCACGATCACGTGCAGGCGGATGCCGTACTGCAGCGTGCGCCCGTAGCGCGCGGCGCGCTGCTTGACGTCGGCGATCTTCCCGGCCACCGCCGCAGGCGGCTCGCCCCAGGTGAGGTAGGTGTCGAGCTGCTGCGCGGCCAGCTCGTGCGCCGCCTCCGACGAGCCGCCGAAGAACAGCGGCGGGTACGGGCGGCTGACCGGCGGGAACAGCGCCTTGGCGCCCTTGACCTGCAGGTACTTGCCTTCGAAGTCGAAGTCCTGCCCGTCGTGGCTGCGCGCCAGGATCTCGCGCCAGATCGTCAGGAACTCACGCGACAGCTCGTAGCGTTCGGCATGGTCGAGGAACAGGCCGTCGCCCTCGAGCTCCTCGGGATCGCCGCCGGTGACGAGGTTCACCAGCAGTCGCCCGCCGCTGAGGCGGTCCAGCGTCGCGGCCATGCGCGCCGTCTGGGCCGGCTGCATCAGGCCCGGGCGCAGCGCCACCAGGAACTTGAGCCGGCGCGTCGCGCCGATCAGGCTCGACGCGAGCACCCAGGAGTCCTCGCAGGACCGCCCGGTGGGAATCAGCACGCCTTCATAGCCCAGGCTGTCGGCCGCGACGGCCACCTGCTTGAAGTAGTCGTAGGTCGCGGCGCGCGCGCCCCGGGCCGTGCCCAGGTAGCGCGAATCGCCGTGCGTGGGGATGAACCAGAAGACTTTCATGGCGTCACGTCCTCCTCCTGCAACGTTCGATGAACGGATCAACCGGCGCGATGCGCCGCCGGGTTGCCGGCGGGCTGCCAGACGGCCTGCGCCACCTCGATGCGGCGCGGGATCAGTCCCAGCTCGCGGAAGGCATCGGCCACGCGCTGCTGCTCGGCCACCAGCTCGGGCGTCAGCGGTGCGACCGGCGAGGGGTTGCGCCGCGCCAGCACGCGCAGCACCGTGTCCACCGGCAGGCCGGTGACCTGCGCGTACAGCTGCGCGGTTTCCTGGCGGTGCGCCTGCGCGTAGGCGTCGGCCTCGGTCAGGCCGTCGAACAGCACGGTCAGCGTCCCGGGATGCCGGCTCGCGAAGCCGCGCGCGGCGAGGTAGAAGGTGTGGTTGCCGGTCAGCCCGCGGCTCGTGACCAGCACGCGCACGCCGCCACCCACCTCGGCGGCCGCGTAGTACGGGTCCCAGATCACCCAGCCGTCGACGCTGCCGCGCTCGAAGGCCGCGCGCGCGTCGGCCGGTGCCAGGTAGACCGGCGTGATGTCGGACCACTGCAGCCCGGCCTTGCGCACGATCTGCACCAGCAGGTAGTGCGCGCTCGAGCCCTTCTGCAAGGCGATCTTGCGGCCCTTCAGGTCGGCCAGCGCGTTCAGGCCCGAGTCCTGGCGCACCAGCAGGGCCGAGCTGTCCGGCTTGGGCGGCTCGGCGCCGACGTACAGCAGGTCCTTGCCGGCCGCCTGCGCGAACACCGGCGGCGAATCGCCGGTGGCGCCGAAGTCGATGCTGCCCACCGCGAGCCCCTCGAGCAGCTGCGGCCCGGCGGGGAACTCGGTCCACGACACCCGCGTGTCGGGCAGACGTTGTTCCAGCAGGCCGCGCTGCTTGAGCAGCAGCAGGTTCAGCGAACCTTTCTGGAAGCCGATGCGCAGCTCCTTCGGAGCCGCTGCGGCGCGCACGCCCGTGGCGACGAGTGCAAGCGAGGCGGCGGTGCCGGCCAGCAGCCGGCGGCGCGTGAACGTATGGCGATCGTCCATGGTGGATCTCCTTGCCGTGCGGTTCAGCGCGCCGACGCCGTCGCGGTGCGCGGCAGCGCGTCGACGATGCGGATCGGCCGGGGGATCAGCTTCAGGTCCAGGAACACGTCGGCGATGCGCTGCTGCTCGGCCGCCACCTCGGGCGACACCGGCACCACGCCGAAGCTGTAGCGGGACAGGCTGCGCTCGACCACCTCCGGGTCCAGCCCCTGCAGCGGCGCGATCAGCTGCGCGGCCTCCTTCGGGTGGGCCGTGAGCCAGCGGCCCTGCGCCACCAGCTCCTCGAACAGCACGGCAATCGCCTCCTGGTGCTGCTCGGCAAAGCGCCGCGCGGCGAGGTAGTAGGCGTAGTTCTTCACCACCCCGGTACCGTCGGCCAGCACGCGGGCGTCGACCTGCTTTTCCGCCGCCGCGAGGAAAGGATCCCAGATCGCCCAGGCATCGACGCTGCCGCGCTCGAAGGCCGCCCGCGCATCGGCCGGCGCGAGGAACACCGGCTGCACGTCGCGGTAGGTCAGCCCGTGCTCCTCCAGCAGGCGCACCAGCAGGTAGTGCACGTTGGAGCCCTTGTTGAGCGCGATCTTCTTGCCCTTCAGGTCGGCCACCGTGCGCAGCGGCGAGTCCTTCGGCACCAGGATGGCCTCGGCCTGAGGTGCGGCCGGGTCATGGCCGACATAGACGAAGTCCGCGCCCGCGGCCTGCGCGAAGATGGGCGGCGCCTCGCCCACGTAGCCCAGGTCCACCGAACCGACGTTCAGCCCTTCGAGCAGCTGCGGCCCGGCGGGGAACTCCACCCACCGGACCGTCAACCCCAGCGGCGCGAGCCGTTGCTCCAGCGTCTGGCGCGACTTCAGCAGCACCAGCAGGCTGGCCGACTTCTGGTAGCCGATGCGCAGCTGCGCAGCCGGCTGCGCCACGGCGGCACCCGACGCGAACGCGGCGATCGTGACCGACAGCACCGCGGCCACGTTGTGCAGCCAGCGGCGGCGCGAAGCCGCTTCCGGCGGCGTCGTGGCGTTCGATCGATCCATGATGCTTTCCTCCCTGCCGTATGAGAAAAAAGAAGCGCCCTCGCCACGCGTGGCGAACCCCGGAATCGGTCTGTGCAGCGAGGGAGCGGAACGGCGCGCGAGGCGCCGAGGAGACAACCCGGTGACGGGTATCAGGGCATCAGGAACATCGGCCGGCCGGCATGCAGGACGCCGCGCGAGATGCCAGGCCCAGGACGTCGGGCAGCGAGTGCCACGGCACCTGGGGGGACGGGAATGACGGACGGGCGAGCAAGCCGACGACGTTCATTGAAGCTCCCTGTGGCTGGTCCATACCGTGATGACAGGAGCGAACGATAGAGGGACGCGAGGCCGCCGCGAACGAACGATTTCGCCTTAGGTTGGTTGAAAACCGCATGTGGCACCGCCCCCGCCCACAGGAGCGCCGGCAGGGGGCTTGCCAAGGACCGGACAAGCCACGCTATAATCGCGGGCTCTTGGCGCTTTAGCTCAGTCGGTTAGAGCGACGGAATCATAATCCGCAGGTCCGGGGTTCGAGTCCCTGAAGCGCCACCAGACAAATCAACGGGTTACGTCGCAAGGCGTAGCCCGTTTTCCGTTTGTGCGCCCTTCGCCAGGCGCCGGCGGGTCGACCGCTGAGCACGCCAGTCGGGATACCCGGAACGGGATCACTCCAGCCTCACGGATGCGGCGAACCACACCGCAAGCGCCGCCAGCGCCAGATGCCAGCCCAGCACGCACCAGGCCAGGGTGCGGCTGCGCTCGCCCGGCGCACTGCGCCACAGCGCCAGCCCGGCCAGACCTGCGCCGAGGAACCATCCCGCACCGAGGACCACCAGCACCGCCCCCAGGCAGCCGACGAACGGGGCGACGCACCACGCCGGGTTCACCTCCCCGAGGTAGCCGGCCCAGCCCAGGCTGCCGGCGCTGACCACCACCCCCAGGGTCGCAAACAGCTGACCGCCCCGCTTTCCAGCCTGCATCGCCATCGATCCATCAGAACGCACCGGGACGCAGCCTCAAGGTGGGCGTGATCGCATCCCAAAGTGCCACGACTTGCGCTTCGCTCAGCGTCGCACGCTTCAGGATGGGGGTCTTTGCTTGCTCCTCCAGGCTCTTGGGCGGAGAAGGGATGTAGTGGCCGTTGTAGAGGTACAGCTCGATGCTCGGGCGGGCCGGATCGTGCGACGTCTCGTTGCCATGCAGGCGCAGGCCATGACCGGGAACACGCGCCGAAGTGACATCGGCCGGCTCGCGCACCAGCCACTCCTCGTAGGGCTGGCCATGGATCACCCGCTCGCCCTTGCGCAGCGTCCTCATGCCGGCGAACACCATCCACTTCATGATGCTGCCGGAACGTTGCAGCATCGTCTCGTCCTCCCACACGGAGGTGGTCTGCTTGAAGAACAGGTAGACGTCCGGCGTGCCTTGCAGGTGGAAGTTCGCCACCACGTCCACGTCCCGCATCGGCCCGCCGCGGAAGAAGCCATGAGGGAAGCAGTCGCCAGGTTCGGTGGGAATCTCGTCCTCCGCTCGGCCCCGAATCCGGCCGATCACCTGCTGCAACACCTCGAGCTTCTTCGGAACGTCGCTGCCTTCCTCCCGGTAAAACCGCCTTTCCTGCAGCTCCGGGTAGGTTCCATCGAACGCCTTGATTTCCCCATGAAAGGCTACACCGTTGCTCCACCAGTGTGCTTCGATGCGTCGCCTCGCCCGCGTTGCCGCAGCGGCGCTTTCGGATCTGTCGAACACCATCCCTTCATGAATAGGCCACACCCTACTCAGGAAAGGCAGCTTGTCTTTGGTCGCGACCAATCTGGTCGCTTCATAGCTCTTGCGAATGGTCTCCAGGTGTGCCCGAAACGCAGGGCGACTCATCGGACGGGCAAGCACATTGACCTCATCGGTCCCCACCGTGAAACGATGGACAGGATTCAGGATGAACTGCTCAGGCACATCGATCAGGTAGCGCCCTACGCAGCGTGTGCGCATCCGGGCCTTCAGCTGTTCGACAAAGCGGCGTTCCTCGGGTGACATGGCAGGTATGTGGCCATGGCAACCCGCGAGGAAGGAGACCAAGGGCAGCGTCATGGCCGTCCCCAGCAGACAACGTCTACGCATCACCGGCAGTACGTCGTACATCGGATCGAGCGCGCTGTGCGACACGCACGATGGATCGTAGGAAAAGCAATGGAGCGTGCGGCCTCCAACAGCGGCCGGCAGGAGTTCGGGTGCCGACACCAATGACACATCAATGGACTGGCAAGAGCCGCCCGTTGGGGGGCGCGACAGCAACAACACCTCTTCCTTTACCCACGCGTCATACCGGTTGCTCTTCGCGTGGACGCAAACCCGTCACCTATGCCCGGATCATCCGAGCCCATCGCAAGCCTGCACTGCCGTCCGAGTGAGTGTGGTTCGACACCTTCCCATCAGCATCGGCATGTCCTAGACACGCGATGAACCGGGCCCGGTCTGCAGGAGGCCGGTGTGCGGCCGTCGTGACTGGATGCTGCCCCGGCACCCGCTCTGCAACGAGCAACACGACGCCTACACCCGTCAGCGCCGCGCTCGGCAGCCGATGAACAGCCGCCCCTCCCCGAGTCGGCAGACTCTGCCCGCACAAGGCAACGTCCCAGGATCGCGACCTGGCCCCATTTTTCGTACCGCATCGTCATCCACCTATCAGAACGCCCCCGGCCGCAGCCTCAAGGTGGGCGTGATCGCATCCCACAACGCCACCACTTGGGCTTCGCTCAGGGTGGCGCGCGTCAGCGTCGGAAGCTTGGCCTGTTCCTCCAGGCTCTTGGGCGGAGAAGGGATGTAGTGGCCGTTGTAGAGGTACAGCTCGATGCTCGGGCGGGCCGGATCGTGCGACGTCTCGTTGCCATGCAGGCGCAGGCCATGACCGGGAACACGCGCCGAAGTGACATCGGCCGGCTCGCGCACCAGCCACTCCTCGTAGGGCTGGCCATGGATCACCCGCTCGCCCTTGCGCAGCGTCCTCATGCCGGCGAACACCATCCACTTCATGATGCTGCCGGAACGTTGCAGCATCGTCTCGTCCTCCCACACGGAGGTGGTCTGCTTGAAGAACAGGTAGACGTCCGGCGTGCCTTGCAGGTGGAAGTTCGCCACCACGTCCACGTCCCGCATCGGCCCGCCGCGGAAGAACCCATGAGGGAAGCAGTCGCCAGGTTCGGTGGGAATCTCGTCCTCGCTCCGCCCACGCAAGCGGCTGATCACCGAGCGCAGCTCCTCCAGCTTCGCCGGGACGTCGCTGCCCTGTCTGCGGTAGAAGCTGTCGTCCTGCAGTTCCGGGTAGGTGCCGTCAAACGCCTTGATCTCCGCACAGAATGCGACACCGCCGTCCCACCATCTGGCCTCCAGCTTCCTGCGTGCGCGCGTTGGCGTCGCCGGGCTCTCGGAGATGTTGAAGATCAGACCTTCCGCGGTCGGCCATACCTGGGACAGGAAGGGAAACTTCTCATCCGTTGCAACGAGTCGCTGTGCTTCATAGCGCTGCTGCAGCGTTCTCAGGAATCCCCGGAACCCAGCCCGATCCATCGGCTGCGTGCTCACCTGAATCTCCGACTTGCCGATAGTGAATCGATGTACCGGATTCAGAACGAACTCTTCGGGCACATCGATGAGGTAACGCCCTACGCATCGGGTCCGCATTCTTGCGGTAAGTCGTTCTACGAATCGAGCTTCTTCAGCAGACATGGCTTCAAATCGTGCGGAGCATCCGGAAGACCACGGAAACAGCGGCAAAGCCAACGCGGACTTGATCAGGTTTCTTCGATGCATCGTCATCCAAGGTCCTCGTACATCATGAACTGGGATTCGCGCACACGCTGCGCGATCCGGACGATGGCTCGCAGCGTGAACAGCAATGCTTTGACACTCCCCTCGCCCTTCGGATGAAAAGCCGGTTCGTGCTCCACTTCGACACGCATGAAGCCTTGGCAATGTGGCTTGGGCGCGAGCCCGGAGTGGCTGGGCACCGTCCCGTCCCCCGGCGCATCGGGTGGCGAAATGACGAACTCCGCCTGATCCACGGTTGAGCCATTCAGTCGTACGGAACGGCGGTCTTTCTTCTGGTGCAGGACGATCCCGTTATCCAGTTGATCCGGAGGTGCATCGCCTTCCAGCCAACGGTCCACCGGCTCGACCGGCGATCCCGCTTGCATGACCCATGCAACGCTTCCATAGGCCTTGTGGCGGTTGCTGTCGCCGATGAACGCATAGGTCTGTGCGTGGTAGCGATGAGCGATCCTTCGATGAAAAACCCTTACGCGTTCGAGGATCAGCCGCTCGTAGCCTCTCCATTCATCCTCAACCTGCTGTGCCCGTTTGACCGGGTCACGCTCCTCGTTGACGGGATTCATCAATGCCGGATCACACAGCGCCCACCAAACCCCTCGGGCGGCATAAATCTCTTGATAAGGATTGCCACTCTGCGGCAACGCCACCTCCTGCTCCCCTCCACGGATCTTCAACCAGCCATCGCCGTACTCGGCGCTGGGCAACAGCTGCAGCGGCCCCGGCGCGGTCGACAGCACGGCGGTCATTTCTTCCGCATTCGCGCCGATGACCTGGGCCGCCGCCCAGCCTGCCAGGGACCCGTTGGTCTCGGTACCCGCCTTCATCCGCCGGTAGACGGCTGCAGCGCCTATGGCCGGCATCACCCCGTGCACGATGCCAAGGATCCGGTCCCGGTAGCCGAGCACCTCCGAGCAGTACCGCGCCACCAGGCCGCCCATGCTGTGCGTCACCAGGATCACCTTCTCGCAGCGCATGCGGTCGGTCTGGTTGTAGCGCGCGATGATCTCGTCGATGCGTGCCCCCAGGGTGTGCGCAGAATCAACGTTGTCGGCCAGCCAGTTGTAGCCGCACGCATGCACCGGGAAGCGGTAACGGTAGCTGAGCCGGACCTCCTCGTGGGTGAGGCACGCTTCGCCCACCTCGGCGCCCAGCGCCTCCTGCATCAGCCGCACCCTCAGGCCCTCGCGGGCCCGCGAGAAGTCGTTCAGGTGCTCCTCGAGCCAGCGCAGCGCGCCGCTGTAGCTCATCGCGGAGATCTCCCCCCAGCCGCGACGCCGCAGCTCTTCCGCCGGCACGGCCATGTCTTTGGGAACCTTGCCGTCCTGGTCGACCTCCATGACGCCCGGCTGCAGGAACTTCTTCCGTGTCTTGGGACCACGGAAGATCCACGCCAGGGCCGACAGCGCCCCGTCCATCCGCCAGCGGGGCCCGTCGTCGCCCTTGGGTTTCAGGTTGCTGCCCATCACGCCCGGCACGAAGATCACCGGGATGACGCGGTCGGGCACCATCACGCACTGTGCGCAGCTCTCGTCGGGTGGGGTGAGCTGCGAGTGCCAGACGGGTCGCCCCCGCCCGTCGAACTCGGGTTCGATGCGTCGTACGGTTTCGTTGCGCTCCAGCGTTTCGGCCATGGTCAGACCTCGTCCAGCATCCGCAATCCCACCCCCTCGGGCAACAGGCTGCGCTGCAGGCCGCTGCGCCCGTGCGCGTCCGTGACGCCGCGCACGGTCGTGCCGTCCTGGCGGGTGATCTCGAACCGGCGGCCGACGACCGGGGTCTCGTCGAACGGCCAGACCAGCTTGAACTCCTCGTCCAGCGGCAGCGGCCCGGGCCAGGCGTTCAGCTCGGCCGCCACCGTGCTGGGCCCGGCGAACCGCTTGCGCGCCGCACGCACTGTGAACTTTCCGGGGCACTGGCAGGTGATGCCCTGTGCGTCGATCGTGATGCACGCGCCGCCTGCGGTGGCGAGCACGACGCGCGTGGCGGCCGCCCAGTCGATGTGCGCATGACGCGAGCGCACGTCGACGAGCCCGTGGGCGGCCAGCTGCATCGGACCGTCCTGCGCCTGGCATTCCACCGGACCTTGCGCGGCGACCATCGTGAGCCCGGTGCCTGCAGCCCCCTCCCCTGGCCCGACGGCCCCGGCGAGCACGCCGATGGCCTGGCCGGTGTGCAGGCGGGCCTGTCCACCCACGGCCTGGTGCACGTCGCGGCCCGCCGCCGTGTGCAGCACCTCGCCTGCGGCCAGCAGCACGTCCTGCCCCGCAGTCAGCGCAAGGCCGGCCCGCGCGCAGATCGCGACGAGCGGGTCGGTGACGTGCGGCACCTTGTCGTCGGCAGCCCGGGTGTGACGCCGGTCGGCGTCGTCGCAGGCCCGCGCGAAGTCCTGTGCGTCGACCGTGCCACGCAAGGCCTGCTGCAGCGCCTCGAGCGGCGCAGCCTGGTCGCGGAGGCGGCTGCTGCCAGGTTCATCGCTGCCTTCGTGACCCGCGAGAGGGACGCTCCCATGGGTCCGCGCCGCGTGGCTGAACTGCGCGGCCTGCCCGACCATCTGCCGGGCCAGCGCAACGGCCGGCGTGGCATCCCCTGCGGGTGTGGCGGGCTGGGCCGGATAGCTGCTCAGCATCAGCCCCCGGCCGCCGCGGATGGCCCCGTAGGCATCGGTGCGCAGCTCCAGCCCCAGCCCGCGCAGGCTGCCACGGTGGTTGTCGGCATAGTGCAGCAGGTGGCCGAGCTGCAACCAGCTCGCATGCTGGGTGGTGGCCGCACGCAGCGCCAGCTGGGCGTTGCTGTCGTCGAAGCGCAGTTCGTTGGCCCCCGTACCCTCGAGTTCGCAGCTCTTGATGCCGCCCAGTGCCGCGGCGTTGTGCTGGGCCTGCGCCGCCGCGCCATGCCAGGCCGGTGCGTGTCCACCGTCGCAGAGGTTGCCCTGGGCACTCGGCCGGTGGTCGGTGCTGTGGTGCAGGACCTCGGTGTGCGCCGTGGCGGTGGCTCCACCCGGTGTGGGTGGAACACCGGCTTCGCCGCGACCGTTGTAGAGCGCGCCCAGCACGATGGGGCGGTCGATGTCGCGCTCCTCGAAGTCGACCAGCACCTCCTGTCCGATGCGAGGCAGGAACTGGCTGCCCATGCCCGCACCGGCCCAGGGCTGGGCCACGCGCACCCACAGGCTGTGGGCACTGGCCCCCGGGTGACCGGCCTCCTGCCAGTGGAAGCGCACGCGGATGCGCCCGTAGCGGTCGGTGTGGATGCCCTCGCCTTCGGTCTCTCCATCGGGACCGACCACCAGCGCACTCTGCGGACCGGAGACCGTCGGCCGCGTGACGGGCTGCGGGCGCCAGGGACGACGCGCATCGATGGCCTGGAAGACGTTGGCATGGCCGTGCACGGCGGCCTCGCGGCGCACGGCATCGGGCAGCTCGCCGCTCAGGGAGCAGGGACCGAGGCGGCGCGCCACGGCTTCGATCAGCTCCCTGGGGAGATTGTTGATGCCAGCGCTGGTCACCGCGGTCACCAGCAGTTCCAGGGGTTCGCCGGCGGCCTGCGGAGCGTCGTGCACGGTGATGCGCCGGCCCGCACGCAGGCTGCGCACGGTGGAACGGCCCTGGTAGCGGCAGGCGGCGGCCTCGAAGGCCTGGGCCTGCAACCAGGCATGGCGTTGCACCGCCCGGTGCGGGACAGCACCGTGCACGGCCAGGCCGGTGCCGGGGGCGTAGTGCTCAAGCCGCGTGGCGTGCGGACCCTGTGCCTGGATGGGGACGCTGGCAGTGTGGCTGCGGCGATGCTGCGGGTCCCAGGCCAGCACGGTGACCAGGCCGGGATGCAGGTGCTCGCTGCACGCGAGCCACTGGATGGTGTCGCGCGCGGGCTGGCTGCTGGCGCGGTGGTGGCGCAGCCCGCCGTCGGCAGCGTCGGTGGGATCGCGCGGCAACCGGGTGCTGTCGGCAAAACAGACGAGGCGGTGCTGCGCAGGGGCCTCGGGGTCCTCCTCGACGTACCACCCCAGGCCTTCTTCCGCGAACAGCCGCGTGAGGAACTGCAGGTCGGTCTCGCGGAACTGGTTGCAGCACGGCCGCGGGCCGGCTTCGGCGATGAACGAAGCGACTTCGTCGGCCAGGCGCCACGAGGCCAGAGGCTGGCAGGACCGGAACAGGTGCTCGGCGATCTGCAACGCGTCCTGTTCGAGGAAGGTCTGGCTGCGCCACGTGAGATCCAGCGCCGCGAGCCAGGGCCGCAGGATCAGTTCGTAGCGCGCCAGGCCCCGGTCGCTGTGCAAGGCCACCGCCTGCGTCACGAGGCCGCTGCGGTGACTGCTGCGGCCGTCGGCCAGCCGGATGCGCAGGCGCAGCGGCTGGCCGAGCAGCGCAGCGAGGTCGAGGTGCGCGTCGGTCGAGAGCACCGTCAGGCGGTACTCGAAGACCTCGTTGAGCGCCTCGTGGCCGCTGTAGGCTTCGAGCAGCAGACCGTCCGCGGCACGGCCTTCCAGCTCGTACAGGCGGGTCTCGGCGCTGAAGGCCACGCCCGACGCGCGCGCCATGGCCTCCAGGGTGGCATCGGCCCCGCGTGTCATGCAGATCACCTCCCCGATCGTCTTGTTCTTCTTGGCGACGCGAGACCGCATCCCGGCAGGTGCGGGCCTCGCTGCAGGCGCGCGTCGCTTCTGTGGTCGTTCGTGCACGCGCCTCGAGCCGGGCGGCAGTCTCGCACAGCCTGACACCGCTGCCGCACACCCAGGATGCGGGGAAATCGAAAGCGATCGTTACCGGCCGCAAGTCGGCACGCCAACGCCGCGAGGAAGCATCCGGTCGCCGTGCCGGAGCCCGCCGGGTTCGGGGCTCAGAACACGAGCGTGCGCCAGCGCAGGTCGCAGGCCCGTGCCATGAACTGCACCGCGCCGCCGTGCCCGGCGCATTCGGGGATGAGCTGCTGCGGGTCCAGGCCCTGCGCGTGCAGCGCGTCGGTGCAGGCGTAGAGCCTCGCCCCATGCGCGACCGCTTCGCGCATCGCGTCGCCGACGGTCTTGCGATGGTGCGGGCTGGCGCGCAGCGCGTCGGCCACGCCAGGCACCAGCAGGTGCACGCTGCGCGCGGTGAAGTAGATCTCGACCGGCACGTCCATCGCCGCGGCGGCCGCGGCATGGAAGAACGGCGTCACCAGGCGGTGCGGCGCCGCGGGGTCGGTGGCCCACAGCAGGATCGCCACGCCTTCGGCTTCGTGACCGGCATCGCTCATGGACGTTCGACCTTGTTGAGCCAGAGGTAGTGTTCGACGGCGCCGCGCAGCGCCTCGCCGCGCCGCAGGTGAGGGCGGTCGGCCTCGAAGTCGGACACGCGCAGGCGCACCAGCCAGCCGTCGCCATAGACGTCCTTGTAGGCCAGTTCGGGTTCCTGCGCCAGCCGGGGATTGACCTCGACCACCTCGCCGCCCACCGGCGACTTGACCGAGACGATGGACTTGGCCAGCTCCACCACCGCGACCGAGCGGCCGCGCTCGACCCGCGTGCCCACCGGCTTGGGCCGGCACATGTAGATCTCGCCCGCCTCGCGCGCCCCCACCGAGGTGATGCCGACGGTGGCGGTGCCGTCCTCGTGCAGGCGTGCCCACACCTGGTGCTCGACCAGGATCCAGAGCTCGTCGGGAAACTCGAAGCCGCAGATGTTCATGGGTGAACGGGATGGCGGAGGGGAATGGGAGTCGAACCCACCCAGCGACGCATGGCGTCACCCACCGGGTTTGAAGCCCGGCCGACCCACCAGGATCGTCTCCCCTCCGCGGAGTTGCAGGAACCGGCATTCATGCCGCTTCCTCGGCAAACAGCGTGCTGTCGGTGCGCAGGCGATGCTCGTCACCGACCCGGCGCAACAGGCCGATGCGATCGAAGTATTCGAGGATCTGGATCGCGCGCTTGCGGCCCAGCCCGGTCGCGTCGCGAAACGCGGCCGCCGTGACCGCGAGCCGCTCGCTCTGCCCGGCAAGCTGTCGCGCCAGGGCCGCCAGTTTCGCCATCGTCTCGACCGAGTAGTAGAGGTCTTTCACCACTTGATGGAGTTCGCCGCGCTGTGCCAGCCGCGCGAGCGTCGTGCGCATCAGCGGTTCGGACTCGCCGCAGTCGCGCGCCAGGTCACGCGCCCAGCACCCCTCGAAACCGGATTCCGCAAGCCGGAGTGCCACCTTCTGCGCGATGCGCTGGTCCACCGCGGACAGGCGCACGCCGTGCGCCGGCAGGTGCACGAAGGCGCCGCGCACCGCGAGCGTCCCGTCGGCCTGCAGCAGCACGAGCAGGTGCCGCCACAGGGCTTCGGGCATGCGTGGCTGCGCGAGCCGGCGCAGGCGTGCCGCATCGGGCCCGAGTTCGTCCGGGTGGCGCTGGTGGTAGGCGGACAGGGCCTCGACCACGCTGGCACGCACCGCCGTGGCCTGGGCTTCGCCGAGCGCGAGGTCGGCGCGGGCATCGTGCAGGTGCAGCGCCGCGGCCGGCAGCACGTCGGCCAGCGGCTGCGTCGACTCCTGGCCCTGCGCAGCCGCCAGCCGCCGCAGGTCGACACCGTAGGGCGCCACCGCGAGCAGCCCTGCCACCCGCCCGGCCAGCCCGGGCTGCGCCAGCGCGTCGAGCTCGGCCAGGCGCTGCGCAGTGCGGCGGTAGCGCACCGGCGCGAACGGGTCGAGCACGGTGCCGCCGGCCAGCGTGCGGCTGGCCGAGGCGTCGCGCAGCACCACCCGGTCGCCATGCCAGGCGCCGACCGGCGCGCGCAGCACCAGCTGCACGCGTGCGGTCTCGCCCGGAGGCAGCGTCTCGCGGTCGAGCACGGCCACCGAACCGGGCACCGACGCGGCGCCGATGTGCACATGCACCGGCGTGCCGCTGCGCAGGGCCTTCGCTTCCTCGTGCCACAGCGTGAGCGTCGCGTCGATGCGGTCGGTGGCCAACGCGCAGGCCGGATGCACCAGCCACTGGCCGCGCTCGATGTCCTGCTTGGCGATGCCGGCCAGACCGACGGCGCAGCGCTGTCCGGCCGCGGCCTGCTCGACCGGCCGGTTCTGCGCATGCAGGCTGCGCACGCGCACCCGGGCGCCGGGGCCCGGCGTGAGCACCAGCTCGTCGCCGACCGCCACGCGGCCGGCATGGACGGTGCCCGTCACGACGGTGCCGACGCCGTCGAGCGTGAAGGCACGGTCCACCGCGAGGCGGAACGCGCGACCGTCCGGCGCGCGCTCGCCCAGCTGGCGCGCCTGTTCGTACAGGTGCTCGCGCAGGGCCTCGACGCCCTCGCCGGTGTGCGCCGACAGCGCGAACACCGGCGCGCCCTGCAGCGAACTGTGCTGCAGCAGCTGCCCGACATCGGCCCGCACGGCGGCGAGGCGGTCCGCGTCGGCGCGGTCGGCCTTGGTGATCACCACCGCCCCGCGCTGCACGCCGAGCAGCGACAGCACCGCGAGGTGCTCCCGCGTCTGCGGCATCACGCCGTCGTCGGCGGCCACCAGCAGCAGGCCGAAGTCGATGCCGGTGGCGCCGGCCAACATGGTGTGCACCAACCGCTCGTGGCCCGGCACGTCGATGAAGCCGATGCGCTGCGTGCTCTGCGGAACGTCGAGGAAGGCGTAGCCCAGCTCGATGCTGATGCCCCGCTTCTTCTCCTCGGGCAGCCGGTCGGTGTCCACGCCCGTGAGCGCGCGCACCAGCGTCGTCTTGCCGTGGTCGATGTGTCCTGCGGTGCCGATGATCATGCGTCAGGCCGTGATCTCGCGTCCCTGGATGCGGTAGCGGAAGGTGTCCGGCGACAGCTCGTCGAAGCGGCCGCTGTCGTTCTCGCCGTTCGGGTACATCAGGAACGGCAGGCTGGCCTTGCCCGCGCTGCCGGGCAGCATCAGGTCGTTGGCGGTGTTCCAGCCGATCCAGTTGCCCTCCCAGTTGCCGAACAGGCCGGCGCGCACCGGCGCGACCACGGGATGGTCCGTGTCACGGATCCACTCGGGGGTTTCCTGGCGCATCACCTTCAGCACGTCGGCCGGGTCCATCGCGACCCAGCCGTGGCCGGCGATGTACGCCTCGGCGCGGCAGTGCTGCGCGCCGGTCAGGTTGGCCGGGTTGGCCCCCAGCTCCTTGTAGCCGAACGCCGAAGGCGCGACGCGCAGGCCGTAGACGTCGCGCGCCGGCACGCCCACCGCACGGCACAGGCCGGCGAACACCGCGTTCAGGTCGGCGCACTTGCCGCCCAGGTTGCCGGTCTCCAGCATCGTGACGATGTCGCCGGTGCCGCAGCCGCGCACCTTGGGCTCGCGGTGCGCGTTGGCGACCACCCAGTCGTAGATCGCGCGCACCTTGTCGAAGTCGGTACGCGCGCCGCGGGTCGCCTCCAGCGCGGTCTTGCGCACGATGCCATCCAGCGGCTTGAGTTCGGTCGGCCGCAGCGCGGCACGCAGCACGGCCGGGTCCTCGCGCACGCCGGCCGGGCGGTTCCAGTCGACCGTGCGGTTGCGGGTCTGCACGCGGCTGGTCAGCGCGAGGGTCGGCTCGGCGACCCCCGGCGGGAACTCGGCGTAGAGCATGCGCACGCCGCGCGGCGCATCCGCCACGATCGCCACGCGCGACGCGTTGCCGGTCCAGCTGTGGTCCAGGCTGCGTTGCCAGGGCGTGTCGAGGTCCGGGATGGGCAGCCACAGGCGCGTGGTGCCCTGCACGTCGGCCACCGTGACGGTGGTGGTCACCTCGAAGGTGCGCCAGCCGTCGGGTTGTGGTGCGAAGCGGCGCTCCTGGGCGCTGGCGACCCGCGGGAGCCAGGGCAGCGTCGCGGCGGCGGCGCCGGTGCGCAGCAGGTGACGGCGGGTGAGACGACAGGTCATGGCAGGTTCCTTGTGCAGCGAAGGAGAGGACGAAGTCAGACGACGGCAGCCATCCAGGCGCGGGCCTGCGGCCCGCCCCAGTCGCACTCGCCGGTCACGGTGAAGGCGGCCCGGCCGTCGCGGCCGACGACCACCGTGGTGGGAAACACGCGCACGCCGAACGCCTTCGCCGCCGCGCCGTCGGCGTCGCGCAGCACCGGCAGCGTCAGCGGCTGGCGCTCGAGGAAGCGCCGCACCGCGGCGTCGGTCTCGCGGAAGTTCACCGCCAGCACCTCGACCCCGTCGGACTCGTGGCGCGCGGCCAGCAGCTCCAGCGAGGGCAGCTCGGTGACGCACGGCGGGCACCAGCTGGCCCAGAAGTTGAGCACCACGACGCGCCCGCGCGAGCGCGCCAGCGACCAGCGGCCGCCCTCCCAGGCCGGCAGGTCCAGCCCGGGCGTCGCGCGGCCCCGGGGCCAGGGCCGGTACAGCGGCCCGCCCTCGGTTTGCGCCGCCAGTTCCGGCAGCGCGAGGCCGAGCACGAGCGCGGCCACCAGCCGGCGCCGCGCCGGCACGAAGGCGACGGCGCCCTCCCCGCCCAGGCCGCCGGGAGGCATGCCGCCCGGCCCGTGCAAGTCGGGCGAGGGACTGCGAGAAAGGCGCCGTGCCCTCGTCATCATGCGAACATGTCGTCAAACTTCAGCGACGCCCAGCGGAAGTTCTCGGTGACGAGTTCCTCGCGCCGCTCGTTGTCGTCGATCTGGGTCTGCTCGATCTCGCCCTTCGAGTTGACGACGTAGTCGAACTGCACGCTGATGGCCTCGCGCGGGTTGCCATTGACCATCATGTAGCAGAGGTTGTCCGGCAACTCGTCCTTCGGGCTGCGGCCGGCCAGGCGCTCGCCGATGTAGCCGGCCACGATGTGGCCCAGCGCGTTGGCGACGTGCGCACTCTTGGGATAGAAGCCGAAGGTCGGCGCGACCCGGCCCACCGCGTCGCCGATCACGTAGACGCGGTCGTCGCCGCGCAGGTGCAGCTTCAGCGGGTCGACGTCGGTCCAGCCGGTGGGCTTGCCGTCCGGGCCGCGCGCGATCGCGTCGGCCTTCCAGGCGATGTCGCCGGCCTGGTGCGGCGCCATCAGCGTCGCATGGTCGAACTTCATGTCGCCGGCCGAGGTGCGGATGCGCTTGTTGAAGGGATCCACCTCCTGCACGTGCGCATTGGGCACGTAGGTGATGTAGTCCTTGTACAGCTCCTCGAAGGCGGCACGGAAGCCCGGGCCGATCGGCATGATGCGCGGCTTGTGGTCCAGGATGGTGACCCGGCCCTTGATGCCGTGGCTCTTGAAGTAGTAGGCGATCATGCAGGCCCGCTCGTAGGGCGAGGGCGGGCAGCGCTGCGGCGGCGGCGGCAGTGTCATGACCCAGTCGCCGCCCTTGAAGGACTGCAGCGCGCGCTTGAGCGTGAAGTGCTCGGCGTTGGGAATGTAGGCGGCCGGGAAGCGGGTGCGCGTCGCATCCGCCGCCGCGCGGTCGTTGCCGAACCAGGCCTCGTAGTTGTAGCGGATGCCGGGCGCGAGCACGAGGTAGTCGTAGTCCAGGTGCCCCTGGCTGGTGTAGACCCGCCGTGCCGCGCGGTCGACATGGGTGACCTCGCATTGCACGTACTTGTAGCCGTGCGCCTGCGACACCTTGAGGTAGTCGTGCGTGAGGAAGCTGTCGTCGACGATGTCGTTGAGCCACTTGTTGCTCAACGGGCAGGAGAAGAACACCGGGTTGCGCTCGAGCATCACCACCTCGGCCTGCGGCGCCTTCAGGCGCAGCTGCTTGGAGACGGTCAGGCCGCCCCAGCCGCCGCCGACCACCACCACGCGCGGGGCGCGCCCCTTGGGCATCAGCTGCTGGCCGGGCAGGCCGATCATGGGCGGCAGCGTCGTGGCCGCCGGGGACGAGGAACCGGCCGGGCTGGCACAGCCGGACAGCCAGCCGGTGGACGCGGCGGCCGCGCCGATGAGGAAGTGGCGTCGATCAAGCGACATGTGTACTCCTTGTGGGCTTGTCGTGACGGAAAACGGATTCAGGCCAGCACCTCGCGCAGCGCAGGAAGCTGGCGCACGAAAAGGTCCGGATTTTCCAGGCAACGCAGGTCCAGCAACAGGCGGTCGTCGGCAATGCGGCCGATCACCGGCACCGGCAGCCCGCGCAAGGCCTCGGCCAGCCGGTCGAGCGCGCGGCCGATGCCCTGGCGCTGCAGCGGCGCGATCGCCAGCCCCGCCGAGGGCAGGCGCTCGACCGGCAGCGAACCCGAGCCGATCTGCCCCATCAACGCCACCACCTCGACCGCGTAGTGCGGCGCCACCGCCGCGGCCACCTCGGCCTGCAGCGCACGCGCCAGCGCCTCGATCTCCTGCACCGGGCGGGTCAGCAGGCGCAGCGTCGGCAGGTCGCGGGTCAGCCGCTCGGGCCGCAGGTACAGCCGCAGGGTCGCCTCCAGCGCCGCAAGCGGCAGCTTGCTCATGCGCAGGGCCCGCTTCATCGGGAACTTGCGGATGCGCCCGACCGCCTCGCGCGTGCCGACGATCAGCCCGGCCTGCGGGCCGCCGAGCAGCTTGTCGCCGCTGAAGGTGACCACGTCGCAGCCGGCCTTGAGCATCTCCTGCGGGGTTGGCTCGTGCGGCAAGCCGTAGTCTTCCATGTTCACCAGTGCGCCGCTGCCCAGGTCGGTGGCCAGCGGCACGCCGCGGGCGCGGCAGATTTCGGCCAGTTCGGCCTCGCTGACGCTCGCGGTGAAGCCCTGCACCGCGTAGTTGCTGGTGTGCACCTTCATCACCAGCGCGGTGCGCTCGTTGATCGCACGCTCGTAGTCGTGCGGGTGGGTGCGGTTGGTGGTGCCGACCTCGACCATCTGCGCGCCGGCGCTGGCCATCACGTCGGGCATGCGGAACGCGCCCCCGATCTCGACCAGCTCGCCGCGCGAGACAACCACCTCGCGCCCGCGCGCCAGCGCCGCGATGGTCAGCAGCACCGCGCCGGCGTTGTTGTTGACCACGGTCGCCGCCTCGGCGCCGGTGAGCGTGCACAGCAGCTCCTCGACCACGCTGTCGCGGTCGCCGCGCCCGCCCGAGGCCAGGTCGTACTCGAGGTTGTTCGGCCCGGACATCATCGCCATCAGGTGCTGCAGCGCCTCGTCGGCCAGCAGCGCGCGGCCGAGGTTGGTGTGCAGCACCGTGCCGGTCAGGTTGAGCACCGCGCGCATGCGGGGGGCCAGGCGCGCCTCGACGCGTCCGGCCAGCCGGGCAGCCAGCGCCCCGGGCTCCACCTCGGCCTGCGTCAGCTCGCCCGCCACCGCGCGGGCGCGCAGCGCGTCGAGCATCGCGCGCACTTCCGCGGCGACCAGCGTGTGGCCATGGGTGTCGACGAGCGCCGCCACGGCGGGCTGGCGCAACAGACGGTCCACGGAGGGCAGGTCCTTGGGGCTGGCCTGGGAACCGTACACGACGGACTCGCTGGGCCGGGCCATCAATGACCTCCCGGCGTGGGAGGCGAGTCTCCCGGTGGTTCGGGTTCGCCGTACAGCAGCATCAGGTTGACGCCGTAGCGTTGCCGGCCCGCTTCGCAGACCAGCAGGTCCAGCGTCAGCGTCGCCAGGTCATCGGCCACCGGCTCCGCGAACGGATCGCGCTCGGTGTGCACGATCTTGAGGTAATGGCCGCAGTCGTCGCAGGTCTCGGCCTGCACCGCGGCCAGGCGCGGCGGCTCGTCGCCCGGCGCGTCGGCCGCCTCCAGGGATTCATAGGCAATGTGCCCGGTGGCGCCGCAGTGCGTGCAACGCGCGCGCACCATGTGCCACTGCATCGAGCACAGCGAACAGTGCAGGTAGCGCTGGCCCGGCGCATCACCGGCCGGGCGCACCACGCTGGCGGTGGGCCGGCTGCCGCAGCAGGGACAGCGCCCGTGGTCGTCGAGCCGGCCGAAGGCCGACCCGCCGCCCTGGTGCCGTTCCTGGGTGGAAATGACCAGGTGCGTCCAGTGCACCTGTAGCGCGGCGGCCACCAGCGGTGCGGTGGCCAGGTCCAGCCCGTGCATCACGCCGTGCAGCAGGCCGTCGGCCTGCCGCTCGAGCTGCACGTCGTCCCATTGCAGCAGGCGGTCGATCACGGGCCGTGCAGCCTCGGGCGCGGCAACCCGCACCTTGGTGACGAGGTCGCGCAGCACCTGGCGCCAGGCCGCATCGCGCGGCCAGTCGGTGGCCGACAGCGGCGGCACCCCGCAGCGCGCCGCATCGTCCAATGCCTGCGCATCCGGCAGCGGCACCTCGGGATGGCGGTTCAGCAGCTCCTGCTGCGCCAGCGAGACGTCGGCCATGAAGCGCAGGAAATCGCCCATCGCGTGCGAGGCGGCGAGCTGGCGCAGGCGCATGCCCCGTTCGGCGAAGACGGTCCCGCGCGCCGGCGGCGCCAGGTACGGCACGTTGCCGCCACCGCGCGCGACGATCTCCTCGACGGGCATCACCCGCACCGTTCCCGTGGCTGTCATGCGTTCATTGTCTCCTTTGCGTGCAACCGGCACCCCATGGCCCGCCTCACTTGCCCTGCGTCACTTCGCGATGCCACAGCGGATGGTTCTGCCGCGCCCAGGTCTCGGACACCGTGCCGCGCGTCATCGCGCGCACCGTGCCCTTGACCCAGATGGCCGCGTAGATGTGCACGATGACGGTCAGCACCAGCACCACCGCGGCAATCGAGTGCAGCAGCACCGCCACGCGCATCACGCCGATGGTGAAGTACGGGGCGAACCAGGGCCGCCAGAACATGAAGCCCGTGACCAGCAGCACCAGCAGGCTCAGCACCATCACCCAGAACACCGTCTTCTGCCCGGCGTTGTACTTGCCCACCGGCGGCATGCCGGCCTTGTCGCCACGCAGCATCCGGCCGGCGTTGCGGCGCCATTCCCGGTCGCGCTCGTCGAAGAGGTTGTCCTTCCAGAGCCGGAAGAACAGGCCCAGGAAGCTGAGCACCATCAGCACCCCGAGGAACGGGTGCAGGATGCGCGCCCAGGCCCCGCCGCCGAACAGGTGGCTGAAGAAGAACAGGCTCGGGTGGAAGAAGGCGAGGCCCGACAGGCCGGCCAGGAAGAAGAAGATGGCCAGCGCCCAGTGGTTCAGGCGTTCGCCGTCGCTGTAGCGTCGGATCAGCTTGCTCATGGGGCCTCCTCAGGCGTCCGCCTTCTCGTCGCTGTCGGCCTTCTCCTCGACCGGCCCGACCTTCATGTAGTGGAAGAACCCGGCCAGCACGGCACCGATCATGCCGGCCAGCGCCAGCGGCTTGGCCACGCCCTTCCACAGCGCCACCAGCGGGCTGATGGTCGGGTTGGCCGGCAGGCCTTCCAGCTCGGGCCTGTCGGCATGCTTGAGCACGTACATCACGTGGGTGCCGCCCACGCCTTCGGGGTTGTAGAGCCCCGCGTTCTGGAAGCCTCGCTCCTTGAGCTCGCCGACCCGCTTCTGCGCGTAGGCGACCATGTCCGGCTTGGTGCCGAAGCCGATCGCCCCGGTCGGGCAGGTCTTCACGCAGGCCGGCTCCAGGCCGACACCGACGCGGTCGGAACACAAGGTGCACTTGTACGCCTTGTTGTCCTTGGCGCTGATGCGCGGCACGTTGAACGGGCAGCCCTTGACGCAGTAGCCGCAGCCGATGCAGTTCTCGCTGATGAAGTCGACGATGCCGTTGGCGTACTTGACGATCGCCCCCGGCGACGGGCAGGCCTTGAGGCACCCGGGGTCCTCGCAGTGCATGCAGCCGTCCTTGCGGATCAGCCACTCGAGCTTGCCCTCCTCGGGTTCGACCTCGAAGAAGCGCATCACCGTCCACGAGCTCGGCGTGAGGTCCGCCGGGTTGTCGTAGACGCCGATGTTCTGCCCGACCTCGTCGCGCAGGTCGTTCCAGTTCATGCAGGCGACCTGGCAGGCCTTGCAGCCGATGCACTTGGACTCGTCGATCAGCTTGGCGACCTGCGGGACCGCGTTGCGGACCTGCGGGGTCGGGGTGGTGGTGGCCGAGCGGGCCACCACGTCGAGCGATTGCAGACTGGCCATGCCCTACCTCCTCACACCTTCTCGATATTCACGAGGAACGCCTTGAACTCCGGGGTCTGCGAGTTCGCATCCCCGACGAACGGCGTCAGCGAGTTGGCGAGGTAGCCGTTCTGCGTCACGCCCTTGAAGCCCCAGTGGATCGGGATGCCGACGGTGTGGATGACCTTGCCGTCGACATGGAGCCCCTTGATGCGCCGCGTGACCACCGCCGCGGCGATGACCTCGCCGCGGTTGCTGCGCACGCGCACCTTGTCGCCCTGCCGGATCCCCTTCTCGCGGGCCAGCTCCTCGCCGATCTCGACGAACGGCGCGGGCTGCACGACCGCATTGCTGCGCGCGTGCTTGGTCCAGAAGTGGTGGTGCTCGGTCAGGCGATAGGTGGTCGCCGCGTACGGGAACTCCTCCTTGGTGCCGAACGCCTCGAGGTCGCCCTTGAACACGCGCGCGGCCGGGTTGCTGACGGCCTTCGGGTTGTCCGGGCACATCAGGTTCACGCCCACCGGCGTCTCGAAGGGCTCGTAGTGCTCGGGGAACGGCCCGTCGGCCATGCCGACGGCATGCAGGCGCGCCACGCCCTCGGGGTTCATGATGAACGAGCCCACGCCCTCCTCGGGCTTCGCGTTGGGCCGCATGTCGGGCACGTCCGCACCGGCCCAGGACCTGCCGTTCCAGTACAGGTAGGTGCGGCTCGGATCCCACGGCTTGCCCGACGGGTCGGCCGACGCCCGGTTGTACAGGATGCGGCGGTTGGCCGGCCACGCGAAGCCCCAGTTCGGGTACACGCCCAGGCCACTGGGGTCGGACGTGTCGCGCCGCGCGGTCATGTTGCCCGCCTGCGTGAAGCAGCCGCTGTAGATCCAGTTGCCGCACGCGGTCGAGCCGTCGTCCTGCAGCAGCGCGAAGCCCGGCAGCTGTTCGCCGGCCTTCACCAGCACGGCGCGCGGCGCGTCCGGGTTCTTCGGATCGGGCGGCGCGAGCACGTCGCGCAGCGCACGGCCGTTGATCTCGCGCAGCAGCTCGACGGGCGACGGCACGTTCGGGTTGAGGTACGGCCAGGTCAGCGCCGCAATCGGCTCGGGCAGCGTGCCGCCTTCCTTGGCGTACAGCTGGCGCAGCTTCATGAACAGGCGCGCGATGATCTCCGAGTCGGGCTTGGCCTCGCCCGGCGGGTCGACCGCCTTCTCCTTCCACGAGATGACGCGGCTGGAGTTGGTGAACGTGCCCGCCTCCTCTGCGAAGCAGGCGGTCGGCAGCCGGAACACCTCGGTCTGGATCGTGGCCGGATCCACGTCGTTGAGCGGACCGTAGTTCTTCCAGAACTCGCTGGTCTCGGTCTCGAGCGGGTCCATGATGACCAGGTACTTCAGCTTGCTCAGCGCCGCCGACAGCTTCTTCTTGTTGGGCACCGCCGCGATCGGGTTGAAGCCCTGCACGAGGAAGCCGTTGATCTTGCCCTGGTGCATCAGCTCGAAGATATGCAGGACGTCGTAGCCTGCATCACGCTTCGGGATCCAGTCGTAGCAGTAGTCGTTCTCCGCCGTCGCGGCGTCGCCGTAGTACGCCTTCATCAGGCTGGTGTGCCACTTCGGGAAGTTCTGCGGGAACGACATCTGGTTCGGCCGCAGCGGCTTGAGCGTGCGGCGCGCCAGGTACTCGGCGCGGTTGGTGTCCGCGTCGGTGGGCGCGCTCATGTAGCCCGACAGCACGTCCGAGTAGGCGTTCATGTCGGTGATGCCCTGCACGTTGGCATGGCCCCGCAGCGCGTTGACCCCGCCGCCCGGACGGCCCATGTTGCCCAGCAGCAGCTGGATCATGGCCATCGTCCGGATGTTCTGCGAGCCCACCGAGTGCTGGGTCCAGCCGAGCGCGTACATGATGGTCATCACCTTGTCCGGCGCCGAGGTCTCCCCGATCATCTCGCAGATCTGCAGGAACTTGTCCTGCGGCGTGCCGCAGATGCGGCTGACCATCTCCGGCGTGTAGCGGCTGTAGTGCTTCTTCAGCTGCTGGTACACGCACAGCGGGTCCTGCAAGGTTTCGTCGACCTTGACGTAGCCGTCCTCGCCGATCTGGTAGCCCCAGGTCGACTTGTCATAGGCGCGGCGCTCCTCGTTGTAGCCGCTGAACAGGCCGTTGTCGAACGAGAACTCCGGCTTCAGCAGGAACGTGAGGTCGGTGTTGAACTTGGCGTACTCGAGGTGGATCTTGTCGTTGCTCAGCAGGTAGTTGATGACGCCGCCCAGGAAGGCGATGTCGGTCCCCACGCGGATGGGGGCATAGACGTCCGCCACCGCAGCCGAGCGCGTGAAGCGCGGGTCGACCACGATGAGCTTGGCCTTGCGGTGCTGCATCGCCTCGGTCACCCACTTGAAACCGCACGGGTGTGCCTCGGCGGCGTTGCCGCCCATGATCAGGACCAGATCCGTGTTGCGGATGTCGGTCCACGAGTTGGTCATCGCTCCGCGACCGAAAGTCGGGCCCAGACTGGACACCGTCGGCGCGTGTCAGATGCGTGCCTGTGTATCGAGTGCGACCATCCCCAGGCCACGAGCGACCTTCACGCTCAGGTAGCCTGATTCGTTGGACGAGGCGGACGAGATCAGGAACGCCACCGAGTTCCAGCGGTTGACCGTCACGCCCTTGTCGTTGGTGCGGATCAGGTTGGCATCGCGGTCGTCCTTCATGTGGCGCGCGATGCGGGTGAGCGCCTCATCCCAGGTGATCCGCTTCCATTCGTTGCTGCCGGGCTCGCGCACCTGCGGGTACAGCACCCGGTTCGGCGACTGGATCATGTCCATCACGCCCGCGCCCTTGGGGCACAGCGTGCCGCGGTTGACGGGGTGGTCCGGGTCGCCTTCGATGTGGATGATCGACGACTTGACGTTCTTGGCCTTGTCGCCCAGCGTGTAGATGACCAGCCCGCAGCTGACCGAGCAGTACGGGCAGATGCTGCGGCTTTCGGTGGTACGGGCGAGCTTGAAGTTGCGCGTCTCGGCCAGCGCTGCGGTGGGCGAGAAGCCCATCGCGACCAGGCTGGACCCAACCAGCCCGGCGGCGCTGACCCGGAAGAACTGCCTCCGGTTCATGTCCATCGATGTCACTCCTGTGTGGCTAGGGGGGCCGCACGCGGCACCGGACCTGACTGTGCGTGTGGATTGGACCCGAGTGGGAACCCGCGGTCGCTCCACTGTTTCCCCTATGAAACGAAATGCACAGGTGTCGTGGCAGCCCGTCGCGACAAGTTGTCGCACCTTGCGCCGGGGTGTCTCGAGGGATCGCGACAACCTGTCGCAAAGCCGGCCCGGATGACGGCGCCGGCGCGCGATGCGCGAACCGGCGCACGACGCGGTGCCGTCCGCAACGCGCACCGGTTGTTGCAGGTCGGCGACAGGCCAACAGGAAGGACGCGCGGTTCACCCGCAACCGGCCAGCGCAACGGCCCAGCCCGACAGGTGCAGGCGCAGCGGGGCGTCCAGCATCGCGCCGTCGAGCGCCCGCAGCGAGGCCGCATGCAGCTGGACCAGCCGCCCGTCATCCCAGGTGCGCACCACCCGCACCGAGGGTGGCAGGGTGCGCAGCAGGCGCGCCGGCCGTGTCGTCCAGACGAGCACCGCGCCGCCTGCGTCGCTGCGGCGCGCCAGCGCATCGACGGCGAGCGCCGTGCCTGCCAGCACGCCCAGCAGCACGAGGAGCACCATCACATGCCGCCGCATGGCGCTCCTCCGGTTCAGCGCGCACCCGCCAGGCGCAGGAAGCGCTCGGCAGGCTGCTCGCGTACCGGCAGGTTCGCCACCGCCGCCAGCAGCGACAGCGCGACGCAGCCCCACCACATCGCGTCGTACGAGCCGGTGCGCTGGTACACCGCACCCGCGAGCGACACGCCCAGGAAGGAGCCGACCTGGTGGCTGAAGAAGGCGATGCCGAACAGCATGCCCATGTAGCGCGTGCCGAAGAAGGTCGCCACCAGGCCCGAGGTGAGCGGCACGGTCGACAGCCACAGCAGCCCCATGCCTGCGCCGAAGCCGAGCACCGTCGCGGTCGACACCGGCAGCAGCACGAAGCCGGCGATCAGCGCGCCGCGCACCAGGTAGATCCACACCAGCAGCGGCTTCTTGCCCCAGCGGCCGCCCAGCGTGCCGGCCAGGTAGGCGCCCAGCACGTTGAACAGCCCGATCATCGCCACCGCCCAGGACGACAGGCTGGCCGAGACGCCCAGGTCACCGAGGTAGGCGGGAAAGTGCGTCGTGATGAAGGCGAGCTGAAAGCCGCAGACGAAGAAGCCCAGCACCAGCCAGACGTAGCTGCGGTGCGCGAACGCCCCGCCCAGCACCGTCCGCGCCGAGGCCGCCGGCACGGCGGCGGCGCCCCCCGCGGCGGGCACCTCGCGGACGAACCACGCGGCCACCAGGATGGAAGCGATGCCCGCGGCCATGCAGCCCGCGCCCGCGGACCAGTGCGCACCCAGGTCGATGCAGGCCTGCACCAGCGGGACGATCACGAACTGCCCCAGCGATCCCGCGGCGGTGCCGACCCCGAGCGCCCACGAGCGGTGCGATTCCGGCATCACCCGGCCCAGCGCGGCCAGCGCGGTCGAGAACGAGGCCCCGCCCATGCCGACGCCGACCAGCACGCCCGCGCTCAGCAGCACGTGCAGCGCGGTCCCGGACACCACCAACCCGAGGATGCCGGCCAGGTACAGCAGCGCGCCGACCAGCATCACCCGGCGCGCCCCGAAGCGGTCGGTCAGGTGGCCGGCAAACGGCTGCGTCACGCCCCAGCACAGGTTCTGCACCGCGATCGCGAGCGAGTACGCCTCGCGCGTGATGCCGAGGTCCGGCGGCAGCGGCGCGGTGAACAGGCCGAACGCCGCGCGCACGCCGAAGGACATCAGCGAGATGAAGCTGGCCGCCACCAGGGTCGCCACCAGCGCGCCGGACAGGCGGGAGGACGCGGCGCTCATGTGCGCCTCCCTCCGGCGGCCGTGACCGACAGCCGCGCGCGGGTGCCGGTGACGACGACCACGTCGCCGGCGCGCACCGCGAGCGTCGCGCCGGCGTGCAGCACGTGGTCCTCGACGTCCAGGTGCCGCGTCACCCACAACGTGCCCTGGGTGCAGCCCAGCACCAGCGCGACGGACGGGCGCAGCACCAGCACCCGGCAGCCGTGCGGCTCGAACGTGAAGCCGGCCGGCAACGGCGTCGTGCGGCGCCCGCCCGGGCCCGCCCGGTTCCACGCCTCGTAGCTCAGCGTCGCCGCACGGACCTCGGGCCGCGCCGTGCGGCGCGCGCCCCGCCCCAGCCAGGACGGCAGGGACCACAGATCAAGGGAAACGAAACGCATGGATGCCCCGCAATGACGTTGGTGCTTCCATGCTGAGCACGCGCCCAAGCCCTGTCACTTGAAACTTCGGGCGCGCGAAGCGGACGCCCGTTCATGGCAACGGCGCCCAGGCGGCGGTGCGCACCTCCTGCGCGCAATGGAGGATCCAGTCGGCCACGCGTCGCACCGGGTCGGGCACGTCGTCGCCTGCGCCGATCAGCCAGAAGGCCTGGCCGCTGTCGAACGGCGCGACGCGCGGCCCCTCGAGCAGCCGCAGCTGGCCGGCGCGCAGCGGCGCCTGCAGCAGCTCCAGCCGCCCCAGCGCCACGCCCTGCCCGGCCAACGCCGCCTGCACCATCTGCTCGTACTGGTTGAAGCGCAGCACCGCCTTGGCGCTGGCGGTGCTCCAGCCGCGCGCGGCCAGCCAGTCGGCCCAGTGCAGCCAGGGGCGGCCGGGGTAGTCGAACTCCAGCAGGTTGACCGCCGCCAGCGCCTCACGCGTGTCCAGGCAACGGGGATCGATCGCCGGATGGGCCACCGGCGCGATGGTCTCGCCGAACAGCCGGATCGCGCCGATCGGCGCATGCCGCGGGGCACAGTAACGGATGGCCAGGTCCACGTCGCCGCCCACCTCCAGCACGGTGTTGGTGGCCGCAAACCGCACGTCCACGTCCGGATGGGCGGCAAGGAAGTCGCCCAGCCGCGGCAGCATCCACAGCGCCGCCACGCTGGTGCTCATCGTGACGGTGACCGGCCTGGGTCGCTGCACGACCATCAGCCCCACCACCGACTGCAGCTGCTGCACGCAGGCATCGGCCACCTTGAACAGCAGCTCGCCGTGCTCGGTGAACGCGAGGCTGCGGTAACCGCGATGGAACAGCGGCACGCCCAGCGCCTCCTCCAGCGTGCGGATCTGCTTGGACACCGCCGACTGGGTCAGGCACAGCTCGTCGGCCGCCTGCGTGATGCTCATCTGCCGGCCCACCGCGACGAAGCCCTTGATCAGGTCCAGCGACGGCAGCCGGACCAGCGGCAGCGACATGCGCGTTTCATCGGACATACGGCCACCTCCTGCTGGCACAGCCTGCGTTCTACCGTCCCCGGCGCCCGCACGGGATGACGTCCGCGGCGCCCTCGCATGCACGGTCGTCATGCGAGACCGGTCCGATTTTGCGCGCCGGCGCGGCAAGCGGGCCGCTCACATGAAATTGCGTCGTGCGCGGCGGCCCCATTGATCGTTTGAAGCCGGCGCGTCGCTCCTCTTCAATGGACCCCGGGTCTAGCAGATGGTCCTGGAGGTACCGATGACATCGATCCTGGAGGAACGGCGGCACGCGACGACCGGGCATGGCGGGGTCGTCGCCCGGCTGAGCTACGTGCTGCCCGATGGCACCACCCCGGTGTCGTACGCCTATCCCCCGCCCGACGGGCACCCGTGGGAAAGTGCGCGCTTCGAGGACGTGCCCATGCACATCGCCGACGCGCGCCGCGCAGCCGGGCTGCCCTCGCTGCACGAATGCGGGTTCGGGCTGTTCGACGCCCCCAGCGCGGTGCGCGATTTCGAGGACCCGGCCGAGCTGCGTGCACGGTACGAGCCGGAGCTGGTCGAGCTGGCCCTGGCCGCCACGCAGGGCCGTGCGGCCTGGGTGTTCGACCACCTGGTGCGCAAGCGCGACCCCGCGCAGCCGACGCTCAGCTTCGGCCGCACGGTGCGCGGCAGCGCGCCGACCGCCAACGGGCGGGTGCACAACGACTACACGGAAGCCTCCGGGCAACGCCGGCTGAGGCTGGTGCTGGCCGACGAGGCCCTGGCCGGGGCCGTGGCGCGCTACTGCATCGTCAACGTCTGGCGCCCGCTGGCGCACCCGGTGCTCGATGCGCCGCTGGCGGTGTGCGACGCCCGCTCGGTGACCCCCGGCGACGCCGTGGTCGGCGAGGTGCGCTACCCGCGGCGGCGTGGCGAGATCTACCTGTACCGGCACGCGGCCCGGCACCGCTGGTATTACTACCCCGGGATGCGCCCGCACGAGACGCTGGTGTTCAAGCAGTACGACTCCGCCGAAGGCGTGGCCCGCTACACCCCGCATGCGGCGTTCGAGCTGCCCGACATCCCGCCGGGCACCCCGCCGCGGCAGAGCATCGAGGCGCGCATCCTGGTCGTGATGGAGTGGAGGCAGCCATGACGCCACGTCCCGTGCTCGAGTTCTGGTTCGACTTCGGCAGCAACTACAGCTACCTGGCCGCAATGCGCATCGACCGGCTGGCCGCCCGGGCCGGCGTGCAGGTCGCGTGGAAGCCGTTCCTGCTCGGCCCCGTGTTCCGTGCGCTCGGATGGCCCTCCTCGCCCTCCGTGGTGCAGCGCGAGAAGGGCCGCTACGTCTGGCGCGACATGGAACGCGAAGCCGCCCGCCTGGGCCTGCCGTTTCGCCGGCCCAGCCGGTTCCCGCGCGCCGCGCTGCTCGCGCACCGCGTCGCCGTGGCGGCCGACGGCCAGCCCTGGCTGCCGGAGTTCTGCCAGGCCCTGTTCCTGCGCAACTTCGCCGCCGACCAGGACATCGAGGACATGGAGGCGGTCAGCGAGGTGCTGTCGGCCGTCGGCCAGCATTCGGGCGTGTGGATCGAGCGCGCGCAGCAGGAAGACGTCAAGCTGCGCCTGCGCCGCCAGACCGAGGAAGCGCAGGCGCGCGGCATCTTCGGCGCGCCGACCTTCTTCGTCGCGGACGAGATGTTCTGGGGCAACGACCGCCTGGAGCAGGCCCTGGCCTGGGCGACCGGCGAGGCCGGACGCCCGGAGCGCTGACGCAGCCCCTGTGCCTGCCCTTCCCGCGGCGCGCGGCGCACCGTACGATGCGCAGGCGATGAGCACCTCCTTCGCCGCGCCGGCCGCAGGCCACCCCTACCACGCGCTGACCTGGCGGCTGCTGGCCGCCCTGGGCCTGTCGCAGCTGATCGCCTGGGGCACGCTGCACTACCTGATCGCGGTGTTCGCTGCCGCGATCGCCGCGGAGATGCACTGGAGCAGCGCCCGCGTGCAGACCGGCTTCGCCCTGGCAATGCTGGTGATGGCGGCCAGCTCCTACACCGTGGGCCGTTGGATCGACGAGCGCGGCGGGCGACTGCCGCTGATGAGCGGCTGCTGGATCGGCGCGCTGGGCTGCACCGTGCTGGCGGCAGTCGACAGCTACCCGGTGTACCTGTCGGCCTGGGTACTGATCGGGCTGGGCATGCGGCTGGCGCTGTACGACGCGGTGTTCGCGACGCTGGCCGGCATCGCGGGGACGGCGGCGCAGCGCGCGATCTCGGTGGTGACGATCATGGGCGGGCTGGCCTCCACCGTGTTCTGGCCGCTCGGCCAGCACCTGCTGGAGCGCTTCGGCTGGCGCGGCGCGCTGCTGTGCTACGCCGGCTTCCTGCTCGCCTGCTCGCTGCTGCACCTGGCGGTGCCGAAGGTCGCGCGCCGGCCCGCGCAGGCCGGCCCGGCCACGGGCGCCGTGGCCAGCCATCCGCCCACGCAGCCGGCCGTCGCCTGGCTCTACACCTACTGCGCCGCGGGGGTGGTGTTCCTGCAGACCGGCATGGCGGCCCACTTCATCGAGCTGCTGCGGCATGCCGGCTGGAGCGCCGGCGATGCGGTCTGGCTGGCCACGCTGTTCGGCGCAGGCCAGTTCTGCGGCCGCGCGACGATCGCCCTGTGGGCCTTCCGCTTCAACCCGGTGGCGCTGAACCTGGTGCCCGCGGTGCTGCTGGTCGTCTCGATCGCCACCTACCTCGGCGGCGGCGGGCTGATGGCCGGGGCGACGACCTTCGCGTTCCTCTACGGCCTGAGCAACGGCACGGCCACCTACACCCGCGGCGCGATGCCGCTGGTGCTGTTCGATCCGGCGAAGTACGGCCGCACCGTCGGGCTGATGCTCAAGCCCGCGCTGGCGCTGTCGGCCGTGGCGCCGGTGGCCTTCGGTCACGGCATCGACCGCTGGAGCGCGCACGGGCTCGCCACCGGCATCCTGGTGCTGGCGCTGTCGCTGCTCGCGGCGTCCGCCGCCCTGTACCGCCTTGCGCCCCGTCCGGCCGTGACCTAGGTCCGCCTCGCGGCGGCGCCCGGTGCGTCGCCCGCTGGCCGCAGGCGGGGGCCGGGGTACACTTGCCGGCGTTGCCGGCCGTCGCCCTGCCGACCTCGCCCGCGCGTTCCGTCATTCCTCAACAGCCCCTGGATCTACACCATGTCCCGCTGTGTACTGTTCGGCGCCGCCCTGGCCGCCGCCCTCTCGATGCCGCTGGCGGTCCACGCCCAGCACCTGGTCCAGCGCCAGTTCCCGCAAGACACCCTGCGCGGCGAGCTCGTCGTCGTGCAGCCGCCGGACGTCCGGCTCAACGGCCGGCCGGCGCGGCTGTCGCCCGGCGCGCGCATCCGCGGCCAGAACAACCTGCTGGTGATGTCCGGCGCGATCGTCGGCACGCCGCTGGTGGTCAACTACACCGTCGACAACCTCGGCCAGGTCAAGGACGTCTGGGTGCTGCGCGAGGACGAGGCAAAGAAGGTCTGGCCCAAGACGCGCGAGGAAGCGGCGCGCTGGAGCTTCGACCCGATCGCCCAGGTCTGGGTCAAGCGCTGAAGGAGGCGGCCATGAGCAAGAAGGTCTACATCAAGACGTTCGGCTGCCAGATGAACGAGTACGACTCGGACAAGATGGCCGACGTGCTCGCCGCCGCGCAGGGCTACGAGCCGACGCAGGACCCGGAGGAAGCCGACCTGATCCTGTTCAACACCTGCTCGGTGCGCGAGAAGGCGCAGGAGAAGGTGTTCAGCGACCTCGGCCGCTTCAAGCACCTGAAGAAGAAGGGCGTGAAGATCGGCGTCGGCGGCTGCGTGGCCAGCCAGGAAGGTGCGGCCATCATCGAGCGCGCGCCCTACGTGGACGTGGTGTTCGGTCCCCAGACCCTGCACCGCCTGCCCGAGATGCTGGCCAAGCGGGAACAGCAGGGCCGCCCGCAGGTGGACATCTCCTTCCCCGAGATCGAGAAGTTCGACCACCTGCCGCCGGCCAAGGTCGAGGGCGCCTCGGCCTTCGTCTCGATCATGGAAGGCTGCTCCAAGTACTGCAGCTACTGCGTCGTGCCCTACACCCGTGGCGAGGAGGTCTCGCGCCCCTTCGAGGACGTGCTGGTGGAGGTCGCCGGCCTGGCCGACCAGGGCGTCAAGGAGGTGACGCTGCTGGGGCAGAACGTCAACGCCTACCGCGGGAAGATGGGCGACACCGACGAGATCGCCGACTTCGCGCTGCTGATCGAGTACATCGCCGAGATCCCCGGCATCGAGCGCATCCGCTACACCACCAGCCACCCGAACGAGTTCACGCAGCGCCTGATCGACGTCTACGCCAAGGTGCCGCAGCTGGTGAACCACCTGCACCTGCCGGTGCAGCATGGCAGCGACCGCATCCTCGCCGCGATGAAGCGCGGCTACACCGCGCTCGAGTACAAGAGCACGATCCGCAAGCTGCGCGCCGTGCGCCCGGACATCAGCCTGTCGAGCGACTTCATCGTCGGCTTCCCCGGCGAGACCGAGGAGGACTTCGCCAAGCTGATGAAGCTGGTCGAGGACGTCGGCTACGACAGCTCCTTCAGCTTCATCTTCAGCCCGCGCCCCGGCACGCCGGCCGCGGCGCTGCACGACGACACGCCCAAGGAGGTCAAGCTGCGCCGCCTGCAACAGCTGCAGGCCGCGCTGGAGGCCAACGTGCGCCGCATCAGCGAAAGCCGCGTGGGCACCGTGCAGCGCATCCTGGTCGAGGGCCCGTCGAAGAAGGACCCGGGCGAGCTGATGGGCCGCACCGAGTGCAACCGCATCGTCAACTTCCCCGGCGGCCCGAACGCGCAGCGCCTGGTCGGCCAGATGATCGACGTGCGCATCACCCAGGCCCTGCCGCACTCGCTGCGCGGCGAGGTGGTGGTCAAGGAGCAGGTCGCGGCCTGACGGCGGCTCAGGCGCGCCGGCGCGGCCCGAACCCGGCCCAGCCGAGCGCCAGGGCCGTGGCCAGCACCATCGCGAGGTAGGTCGCCATGCGGCCGTCGCGCCCGAGCACCACGGCCCCGCCCACCAGCGCGACGGTCGCCCCTGCGCAGGCCCAGGCGGCCAGGCGCCGCCAGCCCACCCCGGCGAGTGCCCGGCGCCAGACCAGCTTGGCCAGCGACGCGCTCAGCAGGCCGACACCGACGGCCGGGGCGAAGAAGTTGATCAGGTGCCAGAAGGCGTCGAGGGGACCCATGGAGGAAGCGTGTGGCGAGGTTGACATCCATCAAGCCCATAGCCGGACACTAAGTGCTTGAAAGACTTCGAAATTTTATAATCCGGGCATGAGCGTCTTCGCCCTCGGCCTGAACCACACGACCGCTCCCGTCGACCTGCGGGGGCGGTTTGCGTTCACGCTCGACCAGCTCGGGCCGACGCTGCGCAGCCTGCGCGAGCGCTTCAGCCTGCGCCCGGAAGCGGCGCTGATCTCCACCTGCAACCGCACCGAGCTGTACTGCGCGGCTCCGTCCGACCTGGTGCGCCCGGCCATGGACTGGCTGGCGGGCTTGGGTGGCATCTCCGGCACCGAACTGGCCCGGCACACCTACGTGCTCGAGGATGGCCAGGCGGCGCGCCACGCGTTCCGTGTGGCCAGCGGGCTGGACTCGATGGTGCTGGGCGAGCCGCAGATCCTCGGCCAGATGAAGCAGGCCGTGCGCGAGGCCGACGCCGCCGGCACGCTGGGCACCACGCTGCACCAGCTGTTCCAGCGTTCCTTCGCGGTGGCCAAGGAAGTGCGCACCTCCACCGAGATCGGCGCGCATTCGATCAGCATGGCCGCCGCCGCGGTGCGGCTGGCCGGGCAGCTGTTCGAGGACTTGCGCGACGTCAAGGTGCTGTTCGTCGGCGCCGGCGAGATGATCGAGCTGGCCGCCACGCACTTCGCCGCCAAGTCGCCCAAGGCCATGGCCGTGGCCAACCGCACGCTGGAGCGCGGCGAGAAGCTCGCCACCCGCTTCGGCGCCGAGGCGATGCGCATGGCCGACCTGCCGTCGCGCCTGGCCGAGTTCGACGTGGTGGTCTCCTGCACCGCGAGCTCGCTGCCGATCATCGGCCTCGGCGCGGTCGAACGGGCGCTGAAGGCCCGCAAGCACCGCCCGATGTTCATGGTCGACCTGGCCGTGCCGCGCGACATCGAGCCCGAGGTCGCGCAACTGGACGACGTCTACCTGTATACCGTGGACGACCTGTCCGCGGTGGTGCAGACCGCCGGCGAGAAGCGCCAGGCGGCCGTCGCCCAGGCCGAAGCCATCATCGAGACCGGAGTGCAGAGCTTCGTCCACTGGCTGGACCAGCGCGCCACCGTGCCGCTGATCCAGGCACTCAACGCCCAGGCCGATGCTTGGCGCGACATCGAGCTCGCGCGTGCACGCAAGGCCCTGGCACGCGGCGAGGACATCGACACCGTGCTGGAAGCCCTGTCGCGCGGGCTGACCCAGAAGATGCTGCACGGCGCGCTGGCCGAACTGCGCAGCGCCGATGCGCAACACCGCGAGCAGCTGGCCGACACCGTCGCGCGGCTGTTCCTGCGCGGCACCTCCCGCCCCTGCGGCCGCCGTTAGCGCAGGCCCCGGCCCGCCTCCGCCGCGGAGGCGCCCGCCTGCCCACGGCCCGAGCCGTTCCTGCCCCCACCTGCCGCCGATGAAACCCTCCCTGCGTCTCCAGCTCGACCGCTACCTGCAGCGCCTGAAGGACCTGGACGCCGTGCTGGCCGCACCCGACGTGCTGAGCGACATCACGCGCTTTCGCGGCCTGACGCGCGAGCACGCGGAGGTGGCCGCGGTCGCGCAGCGCTACGAACGCTACCTGCAGCGCGAATGCGACCTCGCCGGCGCACGCGAGATGCTGTCCGACCCGGACATGGCCGAGATGGCCCGCGAGGAGATCGCCGCGGCCGAGGCCGAGCTGCTGCGCCTCGAAGACGAACTGCAGCGCGCCCTGCTGCCCAAGGACCCGGACGACGCGCGCAACGCCTTCCTCGAGATCCGCGCCGGCACCGGCGGCGACGAGTCGGCGCTGTTCGCCGGCGACCTGCTGCGCATGTACCTGCGCTACGCCGAGCGCCACGGCTGGAAGGCCGAGATGATGTCGTGCAGCGAGTCGGACCTCGGCGGCTACAAGGAAGCCGTGGTGCGCATCGAGGGCGAGGACGTCTACAAGCACCTGAAGTACGAATCCGGTGGCCACCGCGTGCAGCGCGTGCCGGCCACCGAAACCCAGGGGCGCATCCACACCAGCGCCTGTACCGTGGCCGTGATGCCCGAGCCGGACGAGGCCGAGGAGATCGCGATCAACCCGGCCGACCTGCGCATCGACACCTTCCGCGCCAGCGGGGCCGGCGGCCAGCACGTCAACAAGACCGAATCGGCGATCCGCATCACCCACCTGCCCACCGGCATCGTGGCCGAGTGCCAGGACGACCGCTCGCAGCACCGCAACAAGGCCAAGGCGATGGCGGTGCTGGCCGCGCGGCTGCGCGAGAAGGAACGCCACGAGCGCCTGAGCAAGGAAGCCGCCACGCGCAAGAGCCTGATCGGCAGCGGCGACCGCAGCGACCGCATCCGCACCTACAACTTCCCGCAAGGGCGACTCACCGACCACCGCATCAACCTGACGCTGTACCGCCTCCAGGCGGTGATGGACGGCGAGCTGGACGAGGTGGTCAACGCGCTGATCGCCGCGCGCGAGGCCGAACAGCTGGCCGAGCAGCTCGACGAGCTGGAGCGGGGCCGCGCATGAACGACGACGCCCGCGCCCGCACCACCGTCGCGCAGGCCTGGCAGGCCGCGGTGCAGCGCGGGCTGGAGCGCATCGACGCCCAGGCCCTGCTGGCCCACGTGCTGGACCTGCCGCCCGGGCGTGCCCGCGCCTGGCTGCTCGCGCACGACACCGACCCGCTGCCCCCCGCACAGCTGGCCCGCTACGAGGCGCTGGTGCAGCGCCGCGCGACCGGCGAGCCGCTTGCCTACCTGGTCGGCACGCGCGAGTTCTACGGCCTGACGCTCGCGGTGACGCCCGCGGTGCTGGTGCCGCGCCCGGACACCGAGACGCTGGTCGACTGGGCGGTCGAGCTGCTGCGCCCGCTGCCCGCCCCCCGCGTCGCGGACCTGGGCACCGGCAGCGGCGCGATCGCGCTGGCGCTCAAGCACAGCCTGCCGCAGGCCGAGGTCAGCGCGGTGGACCTGAGCGCCGAGGCCCTGGCGGTGGCACGCGCCAACGGCGAGCGCCTCGGACTGGCGGTGCAGTGGCTGCACGGCTCGTGGCTGGAACCGCTGGCCGGCCGGCGCCTCGAGATGATCGTCAGCAACCCGCCCTACATCGCCGACGGTGACCCGCACCTTCCGGCCCTGCAGCACGAGCCCGAACGAGCGCTGACCTCCGGCCCCGACGGCCTGGACGACCTGCGCCGCATCGTGGCCGCCGCCCCGCACCACCTGCTGCCGGGCGGCTGGCTGCTGCTCGAGCACGGTCACGACCAGGCCGAGGCGGTGCAGGCCCTGCTGCGCGAGGCGGGCTTTCAGCGCATCCAGACCCGCCACGACCTGGGTCACCGCCCGCGCTGCACCGGCGGCCGGTGGAACTGAAGACCGGCGCCGCCGTCCAATCGTTTCAAGACGTATCACCTGCATCAGGTGCGTCTTCGGTCACGGCGGCCGCGGCCTTCCCCTCGATCGCGGTGCTTGGCGGACCGCCGGGACCGGTCTAGCATGGGCCCATCCGGCGCTGCCGCCCCGGGCGGCCGCCCGTTTTCAGGGAGCCAGGCCATGAAGACGCTCAGCAACGTTCACGGTGCCATTGCCCTCGTCCTGCTGGCGGCATTCGCGCCCGCCCGTGCCGACGGCGTCCTGCAGCTGCGCATCGACGGCCCCAAGGTGCGCCTGAGCTATGCCGTGCCCCTGGAGGAGATGCCCGACTTCGGCATCGACCGGTTCCGCGTGCGCCTCGGTGGCCTGCGGGTGTACGAGACCCGGCTGGACGGCAACGCCCGCACGGCGCTGGGCAACTGGAGCATGATGGGCGACTACTACTTCGACCGGCAGGGTGGCTTTCGCGCCAGCGGGGGCCTGCTCGCCGGCGAGCGGCTGGGCGATCACGCCGGCCTTGCCGCGCTGGGCGCGCCGGGCTCCGGTCTGGGCCTGACGGGCCTGCGCACGCCCATGACGCTGGACCTGCACACGCGTCCCCTGCCCTACATCGGCATGGGCTACACCGAACCGTCCTGGCGCGGCAGCAACTGGAGCTTCTTCGCCGACGTGGGGATGGTGATGCTCAAGCCGCGCTCGACCGTCAAGCTCGGGGCCGCCGCGGGCGGGGCCTGGCTCAACGGCGACGAGGGCCGGCGCGTCGGCGAGATGGACCTGCCGGGGCCGCTGGGCGACTGGCGCCTGTCGCCCGTGATCCAGTTCGGCCTGTCCTACGCCTTCTGAGCGCGCCGCACCGAACCGCAGCGGCCTGGCCGGGAGATGACCCGGGGCGGACACGGGGGGTCGGCTTTTGCTCTATAAAGAGGGGTTCGACCTCCTGTCTCCCCGAACCGAACCACACACCATGAGCGACGTTCAACAACGCATCGACGACATCGTCAAGAACCACCGGGTGGTGCTCTTCATGAAGGGCACGGCCCAGTTCCCGATGTGCGGCTTCTCCGGCCGCGCCGTGCAGATCCTCAAGGCCTGCGGCGTGTCCGACTTCAAGACCGTCAACGTGCTGGAGGACGATGCGATCCGCCAGGGCGTCAAGGAATACTCCAACTGGCCGACCATCCCCCAGCTGTACGTCAACGGCGAATTCATCGGCGGCTCGGACATCATGATGGAGATGTACGAAGCCGGCGAACTGCAGCAGGTGCTCGGCACGTCCCAGGCCTGAGCGACGAGCGCGCATGAGCCGCCTCGTCGTCGGCATCACGGGCGCCACCGGGGCGGTCTACGGGCTGCGCCTGCTGCAGCGCCTGCGCGAAGCGGGGGTGCAGACCCACCTGGTCGCGACCCCGGCCGGGGTGCTCAACGTGCACCATGAACTCGGCCTGGACCGGCGCGAACTCGAAGCCCTGGCCGACGTGGCCTACTCGCCGTCGGACATCGGCGCGGCGATCGCGAGCGGCAGCTTCGCCTGCGACGGCATGGTCGTCGCCCCCTGCTCGATGAAGACGCTGGCCGCGATCGCCCACGGCCTCGGCGACAACCTGCTCACGCGCGCCGCCGACGTGGCGCTCAAGGAGCGCCGCCGGCTGCTGCTGATGGTGCGCGAGACCCCGTTCAACCTGGCCCACCTGCGCAACATGACCGCGGTCACCGAGATGGGCGGCATCGTGTTCCCGCCGCTGCCGGCCTTCTACCACCGCCCGCAGAGCATCGACGAGCTGGTGGACGACACCGTCGAGCGCGCGCTCGCGCTGCTGGGCGTGAGCCAGGCAAGGCCCCGCCCCTGGGGCGGGCTGGGCGGTTGAGGCCCCCGCCTCAGCCCTGCGGCGGGTCGGCGTACTCCCACTGCCGGCGCGCCGCGAACACCGCGTTCGGGTACTCCGGGCGGCCGCGGCTGCCGTTGTAGCGGCCCAGCGCCATGAAGAGGTCCCCCTTCTCCAGGTCGAGGTAGTGGCGCAGGATCACGCAGCCGAAGCGCAGGTTGGTCTGCATGTGGAACAGCTTGCTGGCATCGCCGTCGCCGATCAGGCGGCTCCAGAACGGCATCACCTGCATGTAGCCGCGCGCGCCGGCCTTGCTGATCGCGTACTTGCGAAAACCGCTTTCGACCTGGATCAGCCCGAGCACCAGCGCCGTCTCCAGCCCGGCGCGGCGGCTTTCGTACCAGACCGTCTCGAGGAACTCGATGCGGGTCTGCATGTCGGGCTTGCGCCGCTTCAGCCGGTCGCTCATCGCGCCCAGCCAGCGCAGGTAGCGCAGCCGCTCCTCGATGTGGGCGAAGGTGGGCTTGGGCGGCGCGGAGTTGGCGATCACCGCCGACAGCGCGGTGCGCACCGAGTCCGCCAGCGGCTCCTCGATCTGCGCGCCGGCGCGCGCCACGGGGGCGAACGCCAGCGCCAGCCATCCGGCCACGCCACCGGCCCACTGGCGGCGCGTCAGGCCGGCGCGGTTCATGCCAAGAACTTCTCGCGCAGGAAGTCGAACACCTGGTCGGCTGCCAGCGGCGTCGCGGCACTGTCGCGGCGCCCCTGGTACTCGACCTTGCCATCCTTCAGCCCGCGGTCGGAGATCACCACGCGGTGCGGCACGCCGATCAGCTCCCAGTCGGCGAACATCGCGCCGGGGCGCTCGCCGCGGTCGTCCAGCATCACGTCGATGCCGGCGTCGGCCAGCTGGTCGTGCAGGCGGTCGGCCGCGGCCTTCACCTCGGCCGAGCGGTCGTAGCCGATCGGGCAGATCACCACGCGGAACGGGGCGATCGCGTCCGGCCAGATGATGCCGCGCTCGTCGTGGTTCTGCTCGATCGCCGCGCCCAGGATGCGGGTGACGCCGATGCCGTAGCAGCCCATCACCAGCAGCTGCGGCTTGCCCGACTCGTCCAGGTAGGTGGCGTTCATGTCCTTGGAGTAGCGCGTGCCCAGCAGGAACACGTGCCCGACCTCGATGCCGCGCTGGATCGACAGCACGCCCTTGCCGTCCGGCGAGGGGTCGCCGGCCACCACGTTGCGGATGTCGGCCACCAGGTCCGGCTCGGGCAGGTCGCGGCCCCAGTTGACCCCGGTGTAGTGGAAATCGGCCTCGTTGGCGCCGCAGACGAAGTCGCTCATGTTCGCGACCGTGCGGTCGGCCACCACCTTGACCGGCTTCTTCAGGCCGATCGGGCCCAGGTAGCCCGGCTTGCAGCCGAAATGCTCCTCGATCTCGGCGACGGTGGCGAAGCGGAAGCCGTCCTTCAGGCCCTCGATCTTGCCGGCCTTGACTTCGTTGAGCTCGTGGTCGCCGCGCACCAGCAGCAGCCACACCGTGGTCCTGACCACCTCGCCGGCCTCGTTCTTCTCGTCGGTGGCCAGCACCAGCGACTTCACCGTCTGCGACAGCGGCAGCTGCAGCAGCTCGGCGACGTCCTCGCAGGTGGACTTGCCCGGCGTCGGCGTCTTGGCCAGCGGCTGGGCCGGTGCGGCGCGCTCGGCGATCAGCGGCAGCGCCTCGGCCAGCTCGATGTTGGCCGCGTAGTCCGACTGCTCGCAGTAGACGATCGCGTCCTCGCCGGTGTCGGCGATCACCTGGAACTCGTGCGAGGCCTGCCCGCCGATCGCGCCGGTGTCGGCCGCGACTGCGCGGAACTGCAACCCCATGCGCTGGAAGATGCGCACGTAGGCGTCGTACATCGTCTGGTAGCTGGCGCGCGCCGACTCCAGGTCACGGTCGAAGGAGTAGGCGTCCTTCATCGTGAACTCGCGCCCGCGCATCACGCCGAAGCGCGGCCGGCGCTCGTCGCGGAACTTGGTCTGGATGTGATAGAAGTTCTTCGGCAGCTGCCGGTAGCTGCGCAGCTCCTGGCGCGCGATGTCCGTGATCACTTCCTCCGAGGTGGGCTGGATCACGAAGTCGCGGTCGTGGCGGTCCTTCACGCGCAGCAGCTCCGGGCCCATCTTGTCCCAGCGCCCGGTCTCCTGCCACAGCTCGGCCGGCTGCACGATCGGCATCAGCAGCTCGATCGCGCCGGCGCGGTTCATCTCCTCGCGGATGATGTGCTCGACCTTGCGGATCACGCGCAGGCCCATGGGCATGTAGTTGTAGATGCCGGCGCCCAGCCGCTTGATGAGGCCGGCGCGCATCATCAACTTGTGACTGACGATCTCTGCGTCCGAGGGCGCTTCCTTGAGGGTGGAAATGAAGAACTGGGAGGCTTTCATGTCAACGGCCACGCCCGGCGTCGAGCCGGGAAAGGTGTGGGCTTTCGAGGGGTTGAAACCGCACCGGTCGGTGCAATAATGGTTTCAATTGACGAATTCGAGGTTCGATTATGCTCGACAGGGAAGGCTTCCGGCCCAACGTCGGCATCATCCTGCTCAACCAGAAGAATCAGGTTTTCTGGGGCAAGCGCATCCGCACGCACTCCTGGCAGTTCCCCCAAGGGGGCATCAAACACGGAGAGACTCCCGAGCAGGCGATGTTCCGTGAACTGCACGAAGAAATCGGCCTGAAGCCCGAGCATGTGCGCATCATCGCCCGAACCAAGGACTGGTTGCGCTACGAGGTGCCCGAACACTACATCCGGCGCGACGCCCGCGGCCACTACAAGGGGCAGAAGCAGATCTGGTTCCTGCTGCAGCTGACCGGCCGGGACTCCGACATGAACCTGCGCGCCACCGACCACCCGGAGTTCGACGCCTGGCGCTGGAACGACTACTGGGTGCCGCTGGACGTGGTCATCGAGTTCAAGCGCGACGTCTACCAGATGGCGCTGACCGAGCTCGCGCGCTTCCTGCCGCGGGTCAACCACCACAACCGCTACCTGCGCGGCGGCGCCCGCCCGCACCAGCGTGAGGCCTCCCGCGAGGAGCGCCACCGCCCCGCACCGGTGCAGCCCGACGACGACCCTGCCGACCCCGAGTAAGCCGCGCGGCCGCACCTGAGCCGCCGCGGCCGGCTCAGGTCAGCACCATGTTGTCGCGGTGGATCATCTCCGGCTCGCCGGTGAAGCCCAGCAGCCGCTCGAACTCGCTGGAGGGCTTGCGCGCGATCAGGCGCGCCTCGCTGCTGGAGTAGTTCGCCAGGCCGCGCGCGATCTCCTCGCCGGCCAGCGACTGCACCGCGATCACGTCACCGCGCGCGAACTCGCCGATCACCTGCACCATGCCGATCGGCAGCAGGCTCTTGCCCTCCTCGCGGAGCTTGGCCACCGCGCCGTCGTCGACCACCACCGCGCCGCGCAGCTGCAGGTGGTCGGCCATCCACTGCTTGCGCGCCGCCAGCTTGGGCGTGGAGGCGTACAGCAGGGTGCCGATCGACTCGCCGTCGACCAGGCGCACCAGCACCTGCGGCTCGCGCCCCCAGGCGATGACGGTGGACGCGCCACTGCCCGCGGCCCGCTTGGCCGCCAGCACCTTGGTGATCATGCCGCCCTTGCCGATGCTGGAGCCGGCGCCGCCGGCCATCTGTTCCAGCTCGGGGCTGCCGGCCTCGGCCTCGTGGATGAAGCGCGCGTTCGGGTCCCTGCGCGGGTCGGCCGAGTACAGCCCCTTCTGGTCGGTCAGGATCACCAGCGCGTCGGCCTCGACCAGGTTGGCCACCAGCGCGCCCAGCGTGTCGTTGTCGCCGAACTTGATCTCGTCGGTGACCACGGTGTCGTTCTCGTTGATGACCGGCACCACCTTCAGGCGCAGCAGCGTCAGCAGCGTCGAGCGTGCATTGAGGTAGCGCTCGCGGTCGGCCAGGTCGGCGTGCGTGAGCAGCACCTGCGCGCTGCCCAGGCCGTGCTCGCGCAGCTTGCTCTCGTAGATCTGCGCCAGGCCCATCTGGCCCACCGCGGCAGCGGCCTGCAGCTCGTGGATCTCCTTCGGGCGCACGCTCCAGCCCAGGCGCTGCATGCCTTCGGCGATCGCGCCGCTGGAGACCATCACCACCTCGCGGCCGCGCCGCGACAGCTCGGCCAGTTGCGCGCACCACTGCCCGATCGCCTGCGCGTCGACCCCGCGCCCCTCGTTGGTCACGAGGCTGGAGCCGACCTTCACGACGATGCGTCGCGCGTTCTTGAGCACGTCACTCATGGACTCAAAACCGATACGTCAACGGAACAGGAGGCCCCGGCGGCTCAGCGGAAGCGCGGATCGTCCGGGTCGGGGGCCGGCGGGGCGTCCTCGGCCGGCTGGAAGCGCACGTCCGGCGCCTGGGGCGCCTGCTCGCGCGTGGCCTCCAGGTGCTGGTAGATCGCGCGGATCAGCGGCTCGCAGCCCTCGCGCGTCAGCGCCGAGATCTCGAACACCGGCCCCTTCCACCTGAAGCGCTTGACGAAGTCCTTCACGCGCTGGGCGCGCTCCTCGGCCGGCACCATGTCCAGCTTGTTGAGCACCAGCCAGCGCGGCTTCTCGTACAGCCCGGGGTCGTACTTCTTCAGCTCGGCCACGATGGCGCGGGCCTGCGCGACCGGGTCGACGCCCTCGTCGAACGGTGCCAGGTCGACCAGGTGCAGCAGCAGCCGCGTGCGCTGCAGGTGGCGCAGGAACTGGTGGCCCAGGCCGGCGCCCTCGGCGGCACCTTCGATCAGCCCGGGGATGTCGGCCATCACGAAGCTCTGCTCGGGGCCGACGCGCACCACGCCCAGGTTGGGGTGCAGCGTGGTGAACGGATAGTCGGCGATCTTGGGGCGGGCGTTCGACACCGCGGCGATCAGCGTCGACTTGCCCGCGTTGGGCATGCCCAGCAGCCCCACGTCGGCCAGCACGCGCAGCTCCAGCTTGAGCCGGCGTTGCTCGCCCGGCCAGCCGAGGGTGCGCTGGCGCGGCGCGCGGTTGGTGCTGGACTTGTAGTGCAGGTTGCCGAAGCCACCGTCGCCGCCCTTGGCGAGCATCACCTTCTGGCCCGGCACCATCAGCTCGGCGATCTGCTCGCCGGTGTCGGCGTCGCTGATGATCGTGCCCACCGGCATGCGCAGCACCACGTCGTCGCCGGCCGCGCCGAACTGGTCCGAGCCGCGGCCCGGCTCGCCGTTGCGCGCCTCGTGGCGGCGCGCGTAGCGGAAGTCGATCAGCGTGTTGAGGTTCGGGTCCGCGACGGCAAACACATGCCCGCCCCGGCCGCCGTCGCCACCGTTCGGGCCGCCGAAGGGGATGAACTTCTCGCGCCGGAAGCTCACGCAGCCGGCGCCGCCGTTGCCGGCTGCGACGTCGATGTAAGCCTCGTCTACAAATTTCATGGTTGCCTGTCAGGCCCTCGGGCCTTGTGCCTGTCGGAGTCCGCGCTGCGGTTCGCGAAGATCGACCACGCGCCGGCGACCACCAGGATCAGCGGCCACCACACCGACAGCCACTGCCAGCTCAGCCAGCCCAGGTTGTGGGCCAGCAGGACCAGGCCGATGACGATCAGCAGGACGCCGCTCTTGTTCATGGACAGCCTCGCGCCGGTGGACGACACGGGGCATGGTACTTCAGCACCTGCCGCAAACGACAAAGCCCCGGCGGGCCGGGGCTTCACGTGCGCAAGGCGCATCCGGGCGGTCAGACCGGGGTGACGGTCACGACCTTGCGGTTCAGCGGACCCTTGACCTCGAACGAGACCTTGCCGTCCACCAGGGCGAACAGCGTGTGGTCACGCCCACAGCCGACGTTGGTGCCGGCATGGAAACGGGTGCCGCGCTGGCGCACGATGATCGAACCGGCCGGGACGACCTGGCCGCCGAACACCTTCACGCCCAGCATCTTCGGTTGGGAGTCGCGGCCGTTCCGGGTGGAACCGCCGCCTTTTTTCTGTGCCATGGTTGATGAGCTCCTGAAAAACTATGGCCGGCGGGATCAGGCGTTGACCGCGCTGATCTGCAGCTCGGTGTAGGCCTGACGATGGCCCTGCTGCTTCTTGTAGTGCTTGCGACGGCGCAGCTTGAAGATGCGCACCTTGTCGTGCTTCCCATGCGCCACCACCGTGGCCTTGACGCTTGCACCGGCAACCAAGGGCGTGCCCACCTTCAGCTCGGCGCCGTTGCCCACGGCGAGAACCTGGTCGATCACGATCTCTTGGCCGACGTCCGCAGCAATCTGTTCTACCTTGATCTTCTCGCCAGCAGCAACCTTGTACTGTTTGCCGCCGGTTTTTATGACCGCGTACATATCAGCCTCTCTCTCGATGACAGCCGCCCCGACGGGCCGGCTTCCTTGAATAGACAATAGTCAATCCCGGCCTTTTGGACCGAGCCCGAGATTGTAGCACGGATCGCACAGGCGCCCTGCCACCCCGCCGGCGGCCCGGCGCACCGGCCCGGCCGCGCCGCAGCCGGGTGACGGCCCCCTCCCTATAATTCAGGGATTCCTCTGCTTGTCCACTCGTGTCTGCCACCTCCTCTCCTCCTGCCACCCAGAACGCCCACAGCGCCCTTGCGATCATCGCCCCCGACATGGCCGAGGTCGATGCCCTGATCCGCAAGCGCCTGTCCTCGGAGGTGGCACTGATCAACCAGATCGGCCACTACATCGTTTCCGCCGGCGGCAAGCGCATCCGTCCGATGCTGGTGCTGCTGGTCGCCAACGCGCTGGGCTTCCGCGGCCCGGAACGGCACGAGCTGGCCGCGGTGGTCGAGTTCATCCACACCGCGACGCTGCTGCACGACGACGTCGTGGACGAGTCCGAGCTGCGGCGCGGCCGCGAGACCGCCAACGCGCTGTTCGGCAATGCCCCGAGCGTCCTGGTCGGCGACTTCCTCTACTCGCGCGCCTTCCAGATGATGGTGTCGGTCAACCGCATGCGCGTGCTGCAGATCCTCGCCGACGCGACCAACGTGATCGCCGAGGGCGAGGTGCTGCAGCTGATGAACATGCACGACCCGGACATCGACGTGCCGGCGTACCTGAAGGTGATCCGCTACAAGACGGCCAAGCTGTTCGAGGCGAGCGCCCGCCTGGGCGCGGTGCTCGCCGACGCGCCGGCGGCCGTCGAGGAAGCCTGCGCCGACTACGGCCGCTCGCTCGGCACCGCGTTCCAGCTGATCGACGACGCGCTCGACTACGAAGGCTCGACCGCCACGCTGGGCAAGAACGTCGGCGACGACCTGCGCGAAGGCAAGCCGACGCTGCCGCTGCTGATCGCGATCGAGCGCGGCACGCCCGAGCAGCGCGAACTCGTGCGCAAGGCCATCGAGCACGGGGAGGTCGAGCGCCTGCCCGAGATCATCCGCATCGTCACGGAAACCGGCGCGCTGGAGGCCACGCGCGAAGCGGCCCGCGCCGAGGCGCAGCGTGCGCGCAGCGCACTCGATTTGATTCCCCCTTCGCCATTTCGCGAAGCTCTGCTAGAATTATGCGTTCGCTCGGTCGACCGATCTTCCTGATCCGGTCAGAGCGCGGCGGAAGCCGGTCCTGGACACCAGGGCTGGTGGCTGCCGGAAGACAACCACGGGGTGTAGCTTAGCCTGGTAGAGCGCTACGTTCGGGACGTAGAGGCCGGAGGTTCGAATCCTCTCACCCCGACCAGACTTCCTTCCTCATTCGTGCATGATTTGCCGCCCGGCTGCGGTTTTTGCACGCGCTTCCCGTTTTCGGCAGGTTTACAGTACTTGGTGAATCAGCGATGATTCGCCGGCTTTTGGTGCCTGAACAAGGCGGTTTCTGAGCAGTAATGCTCGCCTTGCCCCGAGATTTCCTGATCCATGGACAGCACACTGGCTGAGGCCCCGAATCCGACCCTGTCTGGCGTTGCGCGGGTGCTCGTGAATGCGGGCAAGCTCAACGCAAAGACGGCCGAGGAGCTGGCCAAACAGGCCCAGGAAAAACGCATCAGTTTCGTGTCGGCCGTGATCGCGGCAGGCGCGGTCTCGGCCAGCGACCTGGCCCACACGCTGTCGAATGCGTTCTCGCTGCCGCTGATGGACCTGTCGGCGGTGGATCCGCAGCGCCTGCCCAAGGGCCTGCTGGAAAACAAGCTCAGCGCGCAGTACCAGGTGGTGGTGCTGGGCAAGCGCGGCAGCCGGCTGTTCGTCGGCGGGGCCGACCCCACCGACCAGGAAGCCCTGGAGCGCATCAAGTTCGCGACCCAGCTGACGCCCGAGTGGGTGATCGTCGAGCACGACAAGCTGACCCGCATGCTGGAGGCGACCAATGCCTCCGCGAGCGAGGCGCTGGAGAACATCGTCGGCGGCGAGTTCGAGTTCGACGTCTCCGAGGAGGACACCCAGCAGGAGTCGGCCGACGTCACTGCCGACGTCGAGGACGCGCCGGTCGTGCGCTTCCTGCAGAAGATGCTGATCGATGCGATCAACATGCGCGCCTCGGACCTGCACTTCGAGCCCTACGAGTACAACTACCGGGTGCGCTTCCGCGTCGACGGCGAGTTGCGCGAGATCGCCCAGCCGCCGATCGCGATCAAGGACAAGCTGGCCTCGCGCATCAAGGTCATCTCCCGCCTGGACATTGCCGAGAAGCGCGTGCCGCAGGACGGCCGGATGAAGCTGAAGTTCGGCAACCGGCCGATCGACTTCCGCGTCAGCACGCTGCCCACGCTGTTCGGCGAGAAGATCGTGATCCGTATCCTGGATCCGTCCAGTGCCAAGCTGGGCATCGACGCGCTCGGCTACGAGAAGGAAGAGAAGGAACGCCTGCTGGAGGCGATCCACCGCCCCTACGGGATGATCCTCGTGACCGGCCCGACCGGCAGCGGCAAGACCGTGTCGCTGTACACCTGCCTGAACCTGCTGAACCAGCCGGGCGTGAACATCTCCACCGTGGAAGACCCGGCGGAAATCAACCTGCCCGGGATCAACCAGGTCAACGTCAACGACAAGGCGGGCCTGACCTTCGCGGCCGCGCTGAAGGCCTTCCTGCGCCAGGATCCGGACATCATCATGGTCGGCGAGATCCGGGACCTGGAAACCGCCGACATCGCGATCAAGGCCGCCCAGACCGGTCACCTGGTGATGTCGACGCTGCACACCAACGACGCACCGTCGACACTGACGCGTCTGCGCAACATGGGGGTGGCCCCCTTCAACATCGCGTCCAGCGTGATCCTGATCACGGCGCAACGGCTCGCGCGGCGCCTGTGCGAGAACTGCAAGGCCCCCGCAACGTATCCTCGCGAAGCGCTGTTGCGCGCCGGCTTCAAGGAAGAGGAACTGGACGGCAGCTGGAAGCCCTACCGGGCGGTCGGTTGCTCGGCCTGCAACAACGGCTACAAGGGGCGGGTCGGCCTGTACCAGGTCATGCCGATCTCGGAGGAGATCCAGCGCATCATCCTGGCCGACGGCAGTTCGATGGACATCGCGGCGCAAGCCCAGAGGGAGGGCGTGCGCGACCTGCGACAGGCCGGGCTGCTGAAGGTCAAGCTGGGCGTGACGACGCTGGAAGAAGTGATTTCCGTCACGAACGAATAGACAAGAGGAAACCGACGGTTGGGGACGGTGAGCCCCCGGAGGCACTATGGCAACTGCTGCTGCGGCGAAAAAGATTCAGGACTACATCTTCGAGTGGGAGGGCAAGGACCGCAATGGCAAGCCGGTGCGCGGCGAAATGCGCGCCGGCGGGGAAGCGATGGTCAGCGCCAGCCTGCGCCGGCAGGGCGTGCTGGTCACCAAGGTCAAGAAGCGCCGCACCAGCGGCGGCAAGGCCATCAAGCAGAAGGACATCGCCATCTTCACCCGGCAGCTGGCGACCATGATGCGCGCCGGCGTGCCCCTGCTGCAGTCCTTCGACATCGTCGCCCGCGGCAGCACCAACCCGCGCATGACGCGGCTGCTCAACGAGATCCGCGCCGACGTCGAGACCGGCACCAGCCTGTCGGCCGCCTTCCGCAAGCACCCGCTGTACTTCGACGCGCTGTACTGCAACCTGGTCGAGGCCGGTGAGGCCGGCGGTATCCTCGAGACCCTGCTGGAGCGCCTGGCGACCTACCAGGAAAAGACGCTGGCGATCAAGGCCAAGATCAAGTCCGCCCTGATCTACCCGGTGGCGGTGCTGGTGGTGGCCTTCGTGGTCGTCGCGCTGATCATGATCTTCGTGATTCCCGCGTTCAAGGACATCTTCTCGTCCTTCGGCGCGGACCTGCCCGCCCCGACGCTGCTGGTCATCGCGATGTCGGAGTTCTTCGTCGAGTACTGGTGGGCCATCTTCGGCGTCGTCATCGGCGGCACCTACTTCTTCTTCGAGTCGTGGAAGCGCTCGGAGAAGATGCAGAAGACGATGGACCGCCTGCTGCTGAAGGTGCCGGTGTTCGGCGACCTGGTCTACAAGTCGGCGGTCGCGCGCTGGACCCGCACGCTGGCCACCATGTTCGCCGCAGGCGTGCCGCTGGTCGAGGCGCTCGACTCGGTCGGCGGGGCTTCGGGCAACGCGGTGTTCGCCGAAGCCACCGAGAAGATCCAGAAGGACGTCGCGACAGGCTCCAGCCTGACCATGTCGATGACCACCACCGGCCTGTTCCCGGTGATGGTGCTGCAGATGTGTTCGATCGGCGAGGAATCGGGTTCGCTGGACCACATGCTGAACAAGGCGGCCGAGTTCTACGAGCAGGAAGTCGACGAGGCGGTCAAGGGCCTGTCCAGCCTGATGGAGCCGATCATCATCGTCGTGCTCGGCACGCTGATCGGTGGCATCGTGGTCTCGATGTACCTGCCCATCTTCAAGCTCGGCCAGGTGGTCTGAACGTTCCTGATGAACAACGAACTTTGGGGCTGGTGGCTGTCACCGGCCGTCCTGGGCGTGCTGGGCGCCTGCATCGGCAGTTTCCTCAACGTCGTGATCCACCGCCTGCCGCTCATGCTCGAGCGGCAGTGGAAGCGTGACAGCGCCGAGATGCTCGGCCAGCCCGTGCCCGAAGATGCCGGCGAGCCGCTGAGCCTGTCGCGCCCGCGCTCGCGCTGCCCGCACTGCGGGCACCAGATCCGCTGGCACGAGAACATCCCGGTGCTCGGCTGGCTGATGCTCAAGGGCCGCTGCTCGAGCTGCCAGGCGCGCATCTCGCCCCGCTACCCGCTGGTCGAGCTGCTGACGGCCGCGCTGTTCGCCGCCACGGCCTGGAAGCTCGGGCCGCAACCCGTCGCGCTGCTGTGGTGCGCCGCGATCGCGGTGCTGGTGGCGCTGACCTTCATCGACTGGGACACCACCCTGCTGCCCGACGACCTGACGCTGCCGCTGCTGTGGGCCGGCCTGGTCGTCGCCGGCCTGGGCTGGACCATCCCGCTGTCGTCGGCCCTGTGGGGCGCGGTGGGGGGCTACCTCAGCCTCTGGGGCGTGTACTGGCTGTTCAAGCTGACCACCGGCAAGGAAGGCATGGGTTACGGCGACTTCAAGCTGCTCGCCGCGCTGGGCGCCTGGCTCGGCCCGGCCATGCTGCTGCCCATCCTGGTCGGCGCCTCGGTGATCGGCACCGTGGTCGGCGTCGTGATGAAGGCCAGCGGCGCCCTGCGCGAGGGGCGCTACGTGCCCTTCGGCCCGTTCCTCGCCGGCGCCGGCATCGCGGTGTTCCTGATCGGCCCGGACGCCGTGCTCGCCTGGCTGGGCTGGTACTGACGCACCACCGGGGCCCGCGATGAACGGCCTGCGCATCGGACTGACCGGCGGCATCGGCAGCGGCAAGAGCACGGTGTGCCAGATGCTCGCCGAGCTGGGGGCCTGGGTGGTCGACACCGACGCGATCTCCCGCGAGCTGACCGCCGCAGGCGGCGCCGCGATCCCCGCCATCGCGGAACAGTTCGGCCCGGCGTACATCGACGCCGACGGCGCGCTGGACCGGGCCCGCATGCGCGACCTGGTGTTCCGCGACCCGGCCGCGCGGCGGCGCCTCGAGCAGCTGCTGCACCCGCTGATCGGCGCCGAGACGGTGCGCCGCGCCGCGCTCGCGCAACCGGGCCAGCCGGTGGTGTTCGACGTGCCCCTGCTGGTCGAATCCGGCCGCTGGCGCACGCTGGTCGACCGCATCCTGGTGGTCGACTGTCGTCCCGAGACGCAGGTCGAGCGCGTCACGCGCCGCTCCGGGCTGCAGCCGGAAGAAGTCGAGCGCATCATCGCGCAGCAGGCCACACGCGCGCAGCGCCTGGCCGCGGCCGACGCAGTGCTGTGCAACGACGGCGTCACGCTGGAACAGCTGCGCGAGGACGTGGCCACCCTGTGGCGCGCGTGGTACCCCGCCAGACCGTAACCGAGTCTGTCGCGCCCTTGGTCACGCCCCCCGGGCTGTGAAACAATGCCGCGAATCTGCACTCGCAGCATGATGCAACGGGCGCAGCCGAGGAATCCTGCCTTGACCCTGTACGAATACCCCTTCAACGAGAGCATCCGGACCATGCTCCGGCTCGAGCACCTGTTCGACCGCCTGGGGCAACTGATGCCGCGCGAAGCCGCCGTGGACCACCACTACGCGCTGGCGACGATGTTCGAGATCATGGACGTGGCCTCGCGGGCCGACCTGAAGTCCGACCTGCTGAAGGAACTGGAGCGCCAGAAGGCGCAGCTGAACGCCTTCCGCGGCAACCCGTCGATTTCCGAGCGCGTGCTCGACGAGGTCATCGCGCGCATCGACCACGCGTTCCAGGGCCTCAACGAGCTGCCGGGCAAGGCCGGGCAGTCGCTGACGACCAACGAATGGCTGATGAGCATCCGCAGCCGCATCAGCATCCCGGGCGGCACCTGCGAGTTCGACCTGCCGGCCTACTACGCGTGGCAGCAGCTGCCCGCGGCGCGCCGCCAGGCCGACCTCGCGCAATGGATCGCCACGCTGACCCCGCTGGCCGAGGCGCTGAAGGTGCTGCTGGGGCTGCTGCGCGACTCGGGCACGCCGCACAAGGTGGTGGCCCCGCACGGGCAGTACCAACAGAGCCTGCCGGCCGGCCGCACGTTCCAGCTGCTGCGCGTGCGCATCGACCCGGCGCTGGGCGTGATCCCGGAGATCAGCGGCCACCGCCTGATGGTGTCGATCCGCATGATGCGCCAGGAGCCCGACGGGCGCCTGCGCCCGGCCGGCGACGAGGACGTGAGCTTCGAGCTCACGCTGTGCTGAACGGGATCCAACCACCATGAACCAGCCGAGCGGCCCCACCGTGCGCTGCCCCACCTGCGGGAGCGAGCACGTGTACTCCACCGCCAATCCCTACCGGCCGTTCTGCAGCGAGCGCTGCAAGAACATCGACCTGGGCGCCTGGGCCAGCGAGAGCTACCGCGTGCCCGCCCCGCCCGACGCGCAGGCCGACCCGGACGACCCGAACGGCCCGCACTGACGTGCGGACCGCCGCGGCCGCGTTCAGCCGCGGTGCGTGGGCCCCTCGAAGCCGCGCTCCTCGGCGAACCAGCGCAGCACCGGCACGGTGCCGGGCAGCACCGGCGTGACCTCCACCGGCAGCGTCTGCCAGGCCATGCGCTGCGCCTCGCGCATCTCGAACTCGCCCTGCCAGTCGTAGACCTTGCAGAAGTGCAGGCGCACCAGCGCGTGGGGGTAGTCGTACATCTCGACCTTCCACGGGTGCACCGCGCCGATCGTGATGCCGAGTTCTTCCTGCAGCTCGCGACGCAAGGCGTCCTCGACGCTTTCGCCCGCTTCCAGCTTGCCGCCCGGGAACTCCCAGTAGCCGGCGTAGACCTTGCCCGCGGGCCGCGAGGTCAGCAGGAAGCGTCCTGCCGCGTCGATCAGCACGCCGACGGCCACGTCCACCGGCTGGCGCGCCTCGCTCATGCCGGCGCCCCCGCCTGCCGGCCCGCGTAGTCGCGCGCGAACTGGTAGGCGACGCGACCGGAGCGCGAGCCGCGCTCCAGCGCCCACACCAGTGCCTCCTGGCGCGCCGCAGCGATGGCCTCCTCGGAAACGCCGAAGTGGCGCAGCCACTGCGCGGCGATGGTCAGGTACTCCTCCTGGCTGAACGGGTAGAAGCTGATCCACAGGCCGAAGCGCTCGGACAGCGAGATCTTCTCCTCGACCACCTCGCCCGGGTGCACCTCGCCGTCCTCGGTGTGCTGGTAGCTCAGGTTCTCCTTCATGTACTCCGGCAGCAGGTGGCGCCGGTTGGAGGTGGCGTAGATCAGCACGTTGGCCGTGGCCGCCGCCACCGAGCCGTCGAGGATGGATTTCAGCGCCTTGTAGCCGGGCTCGCCCTCGTCGAAGCTCAGGTCGTCGCAATAGATGATGAAGCGCTCGGGCCGGCCGGCCACCAGGTCGACGATGTCCGGCAGGTCCACGAGGTCGGCCTTGTCGACCTCGATCAGGCGCAGGCCGCGGTCCGAGAACTCGTTCAGGCAGGCCTTGATCAGCGAGGACTTGCCGGTGCCGCGCGCCCCGGTCAACAGCGCGTTGTTGGCGCTGCGTCCCGCGACGAACTGCTCGGTGTTGCGCACCAGGCGTTCCTTCTGCCCGTCGACCTCGCGGATGTCGGCCAGGCGGATGGAGGCCACGTGGCGCACCGGCTCGATCACCGGGCGGCCGGCGCGCTTGCGGTAGCGGAACGCCACGGAGGCCGACCAGTCAGGGGCCGTCAGCGGTTGCGGCAGGATGGCCTCCAGACGGGAGAGCAGACGTTCGGCGCGGGAAATCAGTTGATCCAGGGAAGCAGACATCTCGAAAAAACGCGGAGAACCTGAGGTGGGGCCCGCAGTGTAACGGCCTCAGCGATCCGGCACCGGCACGACGGCGTGGTCGGTCACCGCGTAGACGCGGTCGCCCTCGGCCGGTTGCACCGGGTGCATGCCGGTGAAGCTGCCGAACGCCGGCAGCACGCCGACCTCGCGCCCCAGCCAGAAGCAGGGCAGCCGCAGGCGGTCGCGCGCCGGGCCGTCCAGGCGGATGCAGGGGTGCAGATGCCCGGCCAGGGCGTAGTGGCCCGGCACCGCCTGCGGCTCGTGGCACAGCGCCAGGCCACCGAGGATCCAGGGCTGCGCGACCGAGGCGATGCCCAGTCCCGCGGGCGGGTCTCCGGCGCGACGGTCGTGGTTGCCGCGCACCAGCACCAGCTCCAGACCCGCATGGTGTTCGCGCCAGCGGTGCAGCGCGGCCAGCGTCGCACCCGCGTGCGAGCGCGGCGAATGCAGGAAGTCGCCCAGGAAGACGACGCGCCGCGCGCCCGTGGCCTCGACCGCCCGGGTCAGCCGCGCAAGGGTGTCGCTGGTCGTGCCCTGCGGCACCGGCACGCCCCAGCGGCGGAACGACACGGCCTTGCCGATGTGGGCGTCGGCCACCAGCAGGGTCTGCGCCTCGGGCAGGCAGGCCGCCTTGTCGGGCAACAGGACCAGGCGGTGCCCGGCGCAATCGGTCTCGAGCATGGCGGGATGGGTGCAGGTCGCGGCCGGCCGCCCGGCGGGCCGGCGCCGCAGTCCCGGGCGCGTCGGCCCGGGCCAGGGGCCTAGCCTAGCAGCAGACGCAGGCCGACATCCAGGTGCTCGGTCGGCAGCCGCTTGAAGTTGGAGCGCGCATAGCGCTGCAGGCGCCCGATGATGAAGCTGGTCAGCACCGAGGCCATCGCGGTGGCATCGACCGTCGGCGTGATCGAGCCGCCCTCGTCGGCGGCGCTGCGCAGGCTCTGGCGCAGCTGCGATTCCACGCGGTCGAAGAAGTGGTTCATGCGCACCAGCAGGCGCTCGTTCTCGAACACCAGCGCGTCGCCGGCCATCACGCGGGTCATGCCCGGGTTCTTCTCGCCGAACTGCAGCACCACGGCCACGATCTTCTGCGCCTGGGCGGCGCCTTGCGGCTCCCGCTCGACGATCTGGTTGACCAGCGTGAAGACGCTCTGCTCGATGAACTCGATCAGGCCCTCGAACATCTGCGCCTTGCTGGCGAAATGGCGGTACAGCGCCGCTTCGCTGACGTCCAGGCGCGCCGCCAGCGCCGCCGTGGTGATGCGGTCGGCACCCGGCTGCTCGAGCATGGCGGCCAGCGTCTGCAGGATCTGGATACGGCGTTCGCCGGGCTTGGGTCGCTTGCGCGTCGCCGCGCCGGCGGGTGCGGCGTCTGCCGCAGCCGGCGCCGGCTCGGCGGCACCGGTGGCGTCGTGGGGGGCGGGAGTCTCGGACATCACAACCGACGTAACTTCTGTAGCGAACGGATTCTCGCATGGACGTACGTCGGCTTCCGGTGCAGGTAAACACCTACTTCGGGACCGTGTGAACTGCGCCGCACGTAGCGCTGCATCCAGACCGTGCGCATGCCCAGCTGGCGGGCGGCCTTCTGGTGGGCCAGCGTGTCCTCGACCAGCACGCAGCGCGTCGCCGGCACGCGCAGGCGCGCCACCAGCGCCTGGAACATGCGCCGGTCGGGCTTGGGACGGAACTGCCCGAACATGCGCATCTGCTCGATGCTGATGACGCCGTCGAAGCAGCGCGCCAGCCCCAGCGCCCCCAGCACGCGCCGCGCATAGCGGGCCGGCGCATTGGTCAGCACGTACTTGCGACCGGGCAGCCGCCGCAGCGCCGCCTTGTCATGGGCGTGGCCTTCGACGTGGTCCTCCAGACCGGGCAACAGGTGGGTGTGATGCAGGAAGTGGCGTGCATCGACGCCATGGTGCCGCACCAGCCCGAGCATCGTGGCGCCGTAGCGGCGCCAGTAGTCGCGCCGCAGCGCGTCGGCCTGTGGCGCGGGCAGCTGCAGCTCACGCTCGATGTAGGCGTTCATCGAGACGTCGAGCATGCCGAAGGCCGCCCGCGAGGCGTCGTGCAGGGTGTTGTCCAGGTCGAACAGCCAGACCGGACGGCGCGCGGCGCGGGTCATGACGGCAGGACGGCAAAAGGGCCGCACGCGGCGGCCCGAAACGTCAACGCAACGACGGTCATCGCGTCAGTGCGAGCGGATCATGGTGCCGTAGGCCTGGTCGGTCAGGATCTCCAGCAGCATCGAGTGCGGCACCCGGCCGTCGATGATGTGCACCGAGTTCACGCCGCTCTTGGCCGCGTCCAGCGCCGAGCTGATCTTGGGCAGCATGCCGCCGGAGATCGTGCCGTCGGCGAACAGCTCGTCGATCTCGCGCGCCGACAGGTCGGTCAGCAACTGGCCGTTCTTGTCCAGCACGCCGGGGGTGTTGGTCAGCAGCACCAGCTTCTCGGCCTTGAGCACCTCGGCCAGCTTGCCGGCGACCACGTCGGCGTTGATGTTGTAGTTCTCGTTGTTCTCGCCGAAGCCGAGCGGCGAGATCACCGGGATGAACTGGTCGTCCTGCAGCGCCTTGACCACCGAGGGGTCGATCGAGACGATCTGCCCGACCTGGCCGACGTCGTGCTCCTTGGACGGGTCGTCCTTGTCGACCATCTTGAGCTTGCGCGCGCGGATCATGCCGCCGTCACGGCCGGTCAGGCCCACGGCCTTGCCGCCGGCGGCGTTGATCAGGCCGACGATGTCCTGCTGGACCTGGCCGGCCAGCACCCATTCGACGACTTCCATCGTCTCCTCGTCGGTCACGCGCATGCCCTGGATGAAGGTGCCCTTCTTGCCGACCTTGGCCAGTGCCTCGTCGATCTGCGGACCGCCGCCGTGCACCACCACCGGGTTCATGCCGACCAGCTTCAGCAGCACCACGTCCTCGGCAAAGTCCTGCTGCAGCGACGGGTCGGTCATCGCGTTGCCGCCGTACTTGATGACGATGGTCTTGCCGTGGAACTTGCGGATGTACGGCAGGGCCTGGGACAGGATCTCGGCCTTCTCGCGCGGCGCGATGTGGGACAGGTCGGCCGCTTGCTGGGCCGGTGCAGAGGGGGGCTCGCTGGGCATGGAACGTGACTCCGGGCGGTACTGACGAAAGACAAGGCGGGATTCTATGCCTGCCCCCCGGCCGCTGCCCGGGCCCTCCGTTTGACCGGACCCGGACCTGGTGGCGTCGCGGCAACGCTATAGTGCGCTGCCACGCCGTCGCGCCGCCGCGTGACGGATGCCCGGCCCGCGCCCTTGAGTCTGAACTCCCGGCGCCGCCGCCGGTCTGACCCGGGTGACCAAGGAGCACCGATGCCGTCCCGTCGACGTTGTCTCGAACTGATGGCCGCCACGCTGGGCGGCAGCCTGCTGGGCGGCGCCGGCCCGGCCCGCGCCGCCGCGGCCCCGCTGGTCGAGGTCTGGAAATCGCCCACCTGCGGCTGTTGCGGGCAGTGGGTGGCGCACCTGGAGCAGCACGGCTTCCGGGTGCGGGTCCACGAGGTGCAGGGCCCGGCCGAGCACCGTGAGAGACTCGGCATGCCCTCGGCCTGGGGATCCTGCCACACGGCGGTCGTGCAGGGCTACGTGATCGAAGGCCATGTGCCGGCGCGCGAGATCCACCGGCTGCTGCAGGAAAAGCCCGCGGCCCTGGGCCTGGCGGTGCCCGGCATGCCGGTCGGCTCGCCCGGCATGGAGATGGGCGACCGCCGTGATCCGTACGACGTGCTGCTGGTCCTGCGCGACGGCCAGGCCCGCGTGTACCAACGCTACCGCTGACGCCCCACGCGTGAAAGGAATGTCCGACATGAACAAGCTCCCCGTCCTGTTGACCCTGCTGGCCGGCCTGCTGGCCAGCCCCGCGCTGGCGCAGGACACCGACGGCGAAGTGCGCAAGATCGACCGCGCGGCCGGCAAGATCACGATCAAGCACGGCGAGATCCGGAACCTGGACGTGCCGCCGATGCAGATGGTGTTCCGCGCCCAGCCGCCCGAGCTGCTCGACAAGGTGCAGGTCGGCGACAAGGTGCGCTTCCACGCCGAAAAGGTCGGCGGCACCTACACCATCACCGCGATCGAAGTGCGCAAGTGATGCGCTGCGCCCGGGTCCGCCCCGGGGCTCGCCGCCGCGGCGCGCGGCGCCTATAGTGAAGGCTCCCCGACAGGACAAGGAGCCGCAGCATGGTCACGAAACAGCAGAGGACCGCCGGCCGGCGCAGCAGCGCCGCCGACGCCCCCGGCGCGGAGTTCACCGGGACGATCCGCGACTCGGCCCAGCAGATCTGGCTGGCCGGGCTGGGCGCGTTCTCCAAGGCGCAGGAAGAAGGCAGCAAGGTCTTCGAGACGCTGGTCAAGGAAGGCGTGACGCTGCAGCGCAAGACCCAGGCGGCGGCCGAGGACAAGCTCGCCGAGGTGACCCGTCGCATGAGCGAGATGGCCGGCGACTGGCCCGGCAAGGCCGCCCCGCCGTGGAACCAGCTCGAATCGCTGTTCGAGCAGCGCGTCGCCAAGGCCCTGCACAAGCTGGGCCTGCCCAGCCGCGAGGAACTGGACGCGCTCGGCGCGCGCATCGAGGCGCTGACGCAGACCGTGCAGCGGCTGCAGGACACGCTGGAACAGCAGGCCCCGGCCGCACCTGCCGCGGCCAGGCGCCGCCGCACGCGCAAGACCGGCGGCGAGTGAACCCCGCCGCCGCGGCGCGGCCTCAGCTGCGGTAGTCGGCGTTGATGCTGACGTAGTCGTGGGACAGGTCGCAGGTCCAGACCACGGCCTGCGCCTCGCCGCGCCCCAGCCCCACGCGCACCGTGATCTCGCTCTGCTTCATGACCCGCTGGCCGTCCTCCTCCCGGTAGTCGGGATGGCGGCCGCCGCGGGTCGCGACGTGCACGTCGTCCAGGTACAGCTCGATGCGGCCCTGGTCGAGGTCGGCGATGCCGGCATAGCCCACCGCGGCCAGGATGCGGCCCAGGTTGGGGTCGCTCGCGTAGAAGGCGGTCTTGACCAGCGGCGAATGGGCGATCGCGTAGGCCACCTGCTGGCACTCCTGGACGCTGCGCCCGCCTTCGACCTGCACCGTGATGAACTTCGTGGCGCCCTCGCCGTCGCGCACGATGGCCTGCGCCAGCTGCTCGGCCACCGCCACCACCGCGTCGCGCAGCGCGCGGCCGGCCGGCGTGTCCAGCGCGGTGATCGGCGCATGGCCGGCACGGCGCGAGGCGATCAGCACGAAGCTGTCGTTGGTCGAGGTGTCGCCGTCCACCGTGATGCGGTTGAACGACAGGTCGGCCGCCTCGCGCACCAGCGCCTGCAGCGCGGCCGGCTCGATGTTGGCGTCGGTGGCGACGAAGCTGAGCATGGTCGCCATGTTGGGCCGGATCATGCCGGCGCCCTTGCTGATGCCGGTCACGGTGACAGTGTGGCCGTCGACCTGCATCTGGCGCGAGGCTGCCTTGGGCACCGTGTCGGTGGTCATGATGGCCTCGGCCGCCACCGCCCAGTTGTCGGCCTTCAGGTCGGCCAGCGCCGCCGGCAGCCCGGCCTCGATGCGCTCGACCGGCAGCGGCTCCATGATCACGCCGGTGGAGAACGGCAGCACCTGCTCGGGCCGCAGCTGCATCAGCTGCGCCAGCGCCGCGCAGGTGGCGCGGGCACGCGCCAGGCCATCCTCGCCGGTGCCGGCGTTGGCGTTGCCGGTGTTGACGACCAGCGCACGCGTGCCGGCGCCCAAGGCCAGGTGCTCGCGCGCCACCTGCACCGGGGCGGCACAGAAGCGGTTCTGCGTGAACACGCCGGCGACCGCGCTGCCCTCGTCGAGGGCGATCACCGTCAGGTCGCGCCGGTTGGCCTTGCGCATGCCGGCCATGGCGATGCCCAGCCGGACGCCGGGAACGGGATGCAGTGCGGACGGGTCGGGAGCCTGGAGATTGACGGGCATGACGGCCTCGGAAAAACGCGGGTGATGGACGGAATCCGGCATTGTAGGCAGCCGGCGGGCCGGACCGGAACGAAACGGGGCTCCCGCAGGAGCCCCGGATCGTCGCGCCGCACGCGGCTCAGACCAGCTTGCCGTGGCAGTGCTTGTACTTCTTGCCGCTGCCGCACGGGCAGGGTTCGTTGCGCCCGACCTTGGGCACCGCCTGGCGCGCCGTGGCCTGGTCGACCTCGCTGGCCACGCTGCCGTCCTCGTTCGGGTGCGTGTAGGTGACGTTGGAGATCTGCTCGGCCCGGCCTTCGATCGCCTCGGCGGCTTCCTCGACCTGCTGCTCGGACTGGATGCGCACGGTCAGCAGGATGCGCGTGACCTCCATCTTCACGACGTCCAGCAGCTGGGCGAACAGCTCGAAGGCCTCGCGCTTGTACTCCTGCTTCGGGTTCTTCTGCGCGTAACCGCGCAGGTGGATGCCCTGGCGCAGGTAGTCGAGCGCGGCCAGGTGCTCGCGCCAGTGCGTGTCGAGCGACTGCAGCAGCACCATGCGCTCGAACTGCATGAAGCGCTCCTTGCCGACCAGGTCGACCTTGCTCTGGTACAGCCGGTGGCCGGCCTCGACCACCTTGGCGACGATGTCCTCGTCGGTGATCGCCTCGCTCTTCTCGACCTCGGCCTGCAGCGGCACGTCGAGCTGCCACTCCTCGCGCAGCACCTTCTCCAGGCCGGGCAGGTCCCACTGCTCTTCCACGCTGTCGGCCGGCACGTAGGTGCGCACCACGTCGGTCAGCGCCCCTTCGCGCAGGCTGGCGATCTGTGCGGTCAGGTCCTGCGCGTCGAGGATGTCGTTGCGCTGCTGGTAGATCACCTTGCGCTGGTCGTTGGCGACGTCGTCGTACTCCAGCAGCTGCTTGCGCACGTCGAAGTTGCGTGCCTCGACCTTGCGCTGCGCGCTCTCGATCGAGCGCGTGACGATGCCGGCCTCGATGGCCTCGCCCTCGGGCATCTTCAGGCGGTCCATGATCGCGCGCACGCGGTCGCCGGCGAAGATGCGCATCAGCGGGTCTTCCAGCGACAGGTAGAAGCGCGACGAGCCGGGGTCGCCCTGGCGGCCCGAGCGGCCGCGCAGCTGGTTGTCGATGCGGCGCGACTCGTGGCGTTCGGTCGCGATGATGCGCAGCCCGCCCAGCGCCACCACCTGCTCGTGCAGGCTCTGCCATTCGTCTCGCAGCTGCTGCGCGCGGGCGCGCTTTTCCTCGTCGGACAGCGACGGGTCCTCCTCGATCAGCTGGATCTGCTTCTCGACGTTGCCACCCAGCACGATGTCGGTCCCGCGACCGGCCATGTTGGTCGCGATCGTGATCATCTTCGGGCGGCCCGCCTGGGCGATGATCTCGGCTTCCTTGGCGTGCTGCTTGGCGTTGAGCACCTGGTGCGGCAGCCCGGCCTGGGTCAGCAGCTGCGAGATCAGCTCGGAGTTCTCGATCGAGGTGGTGCCCACCAGCACCGGCTGGCCGCGCTCGTAGCAGTCGCGGATGTCCTTGATGACCGCGTCGTACTTCTCCTTGGCGGTCTTGTAGACCAGGTCCAGCTCGTCCTTGCGGCGCGTGGGCTTGTTGGGCGGGATAACGACCGTCTCCAGCCCGTAGATTTCCTGGAACTCGTAGGCTTCCGTGTCGGCCGTGCCGGTCATGCCGGCCAGCTTGGCGTACATGCGGAAGTAGTTCTGGAAGGTGATCGAGGCCAGCGTCTGGTTCTCGGCCTGGATCTGCACCCCTTCCTTGGCCTCGACGGCCTGGTGCAACCCCTCGGACCAGCGGCGGCCCTGCATCAGGCGGCCGGTGAACTCGTCGACGATGACCACCTCGCCGTTCTGCACCACGTAGTGCTGGTCACGGTGGTACAGGTGATGCGCACGCAGCGCCGCATACAGGTGGTGCAGCAGCGCGATGTGCGACGGGTCGTAGAGGCTGGCGCCTTCGGCCAGCAGGCCGGCCTCGGCGAGGATGCGCTCGGCGTTCTCGTGGCCCTGCTCGGTCAGGTAGACCTGGCGGGTCTTCTCGTCGACCGTGAAGTCGCCCGGCTCGATGATGCCTTCGCCGGTGCGCGGGTCGGCCTCGCCGATCTGCTTCTTCAGCAGCGGCACGACCTTGTTGATGCGCACGTACAGCTCGGTGTGGTCTTCGGCCTGGCCGCTGATGATCAGCGGCGTGCGCGCCTCGTCGATCAGGATCGAGTCCACCTCGTCGACGATCGCGTAGTTCAGGCCGCGCTGCACCCGGTCGCCGGCCTCGTAGACCATGTTGTCGCGCAGGTAGTCGAAGCCGAACTCGTTGTTGGTGCCGTAGGTGACGTCCGCCGCGTAGGCCGCCTGCTTCTCCTCGCGAGACATCTGCGGCAGGTTCACGCCCACCGTCAGGCCGAGGAAGTTGTACAGCCGGCTCATCCATTCGGCGTCGCGGCGGGCCAGGTAGTCGTTGACCGTGACCACGTGCACGCCCTTGCCGGCCAGCGCGTTCAGGTACACCGGCAGCGTGGCAGTCAGCGTCTTGCCCTCGCCGGTGCGCATCTCGGCGATCTTGCCGTAGTGCAGCGCCATGCCGCCCAGCATCTGGACGTCGAAGTGGCGCATCTTGAGCGTGCGCTTGCTGGCCTCGCGCACGGTCGCGAACGCCTCGGGCAGCAGGTCGTCCAGCGTCTCGCCCTTGCCGAGCCGTGCCTTGAATTCCTCGGTCCTGGCGCGCAGCTGCTCGTCGCTCAGCGCCTCCAGTTGCGGCTCCAGCAGATTGATCTTCTCCACCACCCGCCGGTATTGCTTGAGCAGACGGTCGTTGCGACTGCCGAAAATCTGGGTAAGAAGCTTGGGCAACATGGAGTTCGGTTCTAGGTGAAGGGTCGGCCAGCCCGCATCCGGCCGCGGCAGGCGTCTGGGCCCGCCCGGCACGGCAGGCCAGGACGTGGAGTGTGCTGCTCGTCGGGGACACCCGGCCGCTCGGTCGTCTGGCGCCGGGCCTGGAGGCCGGGCAGGCAGGCTGCCCCAAAAGCTTTGGAGTTTAGCACCGGGGCCGGCGCGCCAGCGTGGTGCCGGCCCGCGTCGCCGGCACGGTCAATGGGCGTGGGTGCCGGCCGTGCGGGCCGCCCCGGCCACGCGGCGCTGCGGGGTGCGCCCGTCGCCAGCCAGGAACTTGGCCGGGTTCTGGTGCACGCCGTTCATCAGCACCTCGAAGTGCAGGTGCGGGCCGGTGGACCGGCCGGTGGAACCCACCTGGGCGATGACCTGGCCGCGCTTGACGATGTCGCCGCGCTGCACGAGCAGCTTCGAGGCATGGGCGTAGCGGGTCACCAGCCCGTTGCCGTGGTCCACGTCGATCATCTGGCCGTAGGCCGGGTGGTGTTCGGCGGCGATCACCACGCCGCCGGCCGCGGCCTTGATCGGCGTGCCGGGCGCCGCGGGGAAATCCAGGCCGGTGTGCAGCGCGCTGCGGCCGGTGAACGGGTCGGAACGGAAGCCGAAGGCCGAGCTGGTCGGCCCGTCGACCGGCTTCGTGCTGGGCACCATCAGCGCCTGCATCTGCTCCTCGAACAGGCGCGACTCGATCAGCGTGAACACGTCGGCCCGGTGCGCGGTCAGCTCGTCCAGCCAGTCGATGGCCTGGAGGATGTCCTGCACGGTCGGCTGCTCGGGCGGGAGCATCGGCACGAACGGCCCCCCCTGGCCGCCGGGCTGCTTCTCGCTGAGCTTGATCTCCTCGGGCTTGAGCCCGGCCAGCCCCGAGACCCGCTCGCCCATGGCCTCGAGCTGCACCAGCCGGGCCTGCATCTCGCCGACGCGGCGGGCCATCGCCTCGAGGTTCTCGCGCATGTAGCGGTCACGCTGCGCGAACTCGTCCTTGACGACCAGCTTGACCACCTGGCTGACCACCGGCCAGCCCTCGCGCGCGGCCTTCACGAAGATCAGGTGGTAGACCACCCCGGACAGCACCAGCATGCCGGCGAGCAGGCCCAGCGCCAGGCCCAGCAGCTGCCAGCGTCCGAGCTGCAGCACATGGGTTCTCGCCAGGCGCCCGTGGGTGATCATGATCTGCATCGCTACACTCCTTGCATGAACCAGCGCGCACCGCACACCTTGCCGATCCAGGAAGCCCTGGACCGCCATGCCGGACTGGCACGGCTGCAGCAGCTCATGCGCGAGTCCAGCGCCCGATTCGAAGTGGTTCGACCCTTGCTCCCTCCCGCGCTGGCTGCCCATGTCAAACCCGGGCCTGTGGACGAGCAGGGATGGTCCCTGCTGGCTCCGAACGGGGCCGCGGCCGCCAAACTGCGGCAGCTGCAACCACGCCTCGAGGAAGCCTTGCGCCAGCGAGGCTGGCAGGTTAGCGCGATCAGGGTGAAGGTTCAATCCGGCTGAACCGCAAAGGGGTCACGCCGGCGGGCGAACCGGTAAGGTTTCACGCCCAGGGGATGGTCGGTGGTGCCGGCTATCCGACTCGAACGGATGACCTACCGCTTACAAGGCGGTTGCTCTACCAACTGAGCTAAGCCGGCAGGCTTGTCGGCGCGGACACCGAAGAAAGGAACGCCGCGATTCTACTTGACCCGCTTCAGCGAGGGCCGCGCCCCGGGGGTCGGGGTGGGCGGCTCGGGCGGCGGCGGCGTGTCGCCCTCCTCGGCGGGCGATGCCGGCGACGGGCCGTCGCCCGCGGTCGGGGCGAGCTTCAGGCCGGGGCCGCCCGCCTCGGCCGGGGCGGGCGACTCGGCCTCGTCGGCCGGCTCGGCGGCGGCCGGCACCGGGAAGGCCATGCCCTGGCCGTTCTCGCGGGCGTAGATCGCGATCACGTGGTCGACCGGCACGACGATGTCGCGCGGCACGCCTCCGAAGCGGGCGCGGAACTCGATGAACTCGTTGCCCAGCTGCAGCCCGCTGGTGGCCTCGAAGCTGACGTTGAGGACGATCTCGTTGTTCTTGACGTACTCCATCGGCACCTGCACCGAGCGGTCGACGTACACGGCCAGGTACGGCGTGTAGCCGTTGTCGGTGCACCAGTCATGCAGCGCCCGGATCAGGTAGGGCCGGGTCGAACTGCCTGCGCTGCCGGTCGATTGGAGCTTCGTCATGGTTGGCGGATCACTTGCGCATCACCTTCTCGGAAGGCGTCAGCGCCTCGATGTAGGCCGGCCGCGAGAAGATGCGCTCGGCGTACTTCAGCAGCGGGGCGGCGTTCTTGGACAACTCGATGCCATAGTAGTCCAGGCGCCACAGCAGCGGGGCAATCGCCACGTCCAGCATCGAGAAATCCTCGCCCAGCATGTACTTGTTCTTCAGGAAGATCGGCGCCAGCTGGGTCAGGCGGTCGCGGATCTGGGAGCGCGCCTTCTCGAGCTGCTTGTCGCTCGGCTTGACGCCGCGCGACTCGAGCACGTTGACGTGGGTGAACAGTTCCTTCTCGAAGTTCAGCAGGAACAGGCGCACGCGGGCCCGGGCCACCGGATCCCCCGGCATCAGCTGCGGATGCGGGAAGCGCTCGTCGATGTACTCGTTGATGATGTTCGACTCGTACAGGATGAGGTCGCGCTCGACGAGGATCGGGACCTCGTTGTACGGATTCATCAACGCGATGTCTTCGGGCTTGGCGAACAGATCCACGTCGCGGATCTCGAAGTCCATGCCCTTCTCGAACAGGACGAAGCGACAACGGTGGGAATACGGACAGGTGGTTCCGGAGTAAAGCACCATCATGATGGCGTGCTCCTTGATTGTCGAGGTTGAGGGCAGCGCGCCCTGACAAATACAAACGGAGTGGGCACCCCTCGGGCCACCCACTCCGATCGATGCAGCGCCTGGGGCGTCACGCCGGCAGCGCTGCGCCGGATCACTTCACGTCTTTCCAGTACGCAGCGTTCAGGCGCCAGGCGATGACGGTGAACAGGGACAGGAAGATGAGCACCCACACGCCAAGGCGGACCCGCTCCTTCTGCACGGGCTCGCCCATCCACTGCAGGAACGCCACCAGGTCGGCCACGGCGCTGTCGTATTCCTGGGGCGTCAGCTTGCCCGGGGTGACCTGCTCGAAGCCGGCGAACACATGGGTCACCTTGCTCGGATCATGCGGATCGGTGACTTCCTCGAACTTCGCCACGCGCTGGCCCTGCAGCTCCCACATCACGTGCGGCATGCCCACGCTCGGGAACGCCAGGTTGTTCCAGCCGGTGGCCTTGGTGTCGTCGCGGTAGTAGGTGCGCAGGTAGGTGTAGAGGTAGTCCGCGCCCGTGCCGCTGTGCGAGGCGCGCGAGCGCGCGATCACGGTCAGGTCCGGCGGGGTGGCGCCGAACCATTCCTTGGCCTGCTTCGGGTCCATCGCCACCTTCATGGTCTCGCCGACCTTGTCGGTGGTGAACATCAGGTTGTCCTTGATCTGCTGCTCGGTCAGGCCGATGTCGCGCATGCGGTTGAAGCGCATGAAGGCCGCCGAGTGGCAATTCAGGCAGTAGTTGACGAACAGCTTGGCGCCGTTCTGCAGCGCCGCGATGTCCGTCACGCGATCGGCCGGGAACTTGTCCCAGGCAATGCCGCCCTCGGCCGCGTGCGCGGGGGCAGCACCCAACACCAGGCCGAAGGTGGCCACCAGGGTAAGAATCAGTTTTTTCATCGTGGTTGACTCCGGCGGGGCTCAGTGGGCTGCAAAGACCACACGCTGCGGCACCGGCTTGAAGGTGCCCAGGCGGCTCCACCACGGCATCAGCAGGAAGAAACCGAAGTAGAACAGCGTACCGATCTGGGAAATCTTTTCACCGACCGGCGACGGCGGCTGGATGCCGAGATAGCCCAGCACGAAGAAGAAGATCACGAACACGGCGTACAGCCAGGTGTGCCAGCCGGGACGGTAGCGGATCGACTTGACCGGGCTGCGGTCCAGCCAGGGCAGGAAGAACAGGATGATGACCGCACCGCCCATCACGACCACGCCCCAGAACTTGGCGTCGAACACCTTCAGCAGGAAGGCGGCGATCACGGCACCGACCACGATGCCCAGCTTGCCCTTGGCACCGAAGCCACCCTTGAGCACGGCCAGGATGGCCGCCAGCGCCAGCACGACCAGCAGCACGTTGACCATCTGGTCGGTCGTGGCACGCAGCATCGAGTAGAACGGCGTGAAGTACCACACCGGCGCGATGTGCGGCGGGGTCTTCAGCGGGTCGGCCGGGATGAAGTTGTTGTACTCCAGGAAGTAGCCGCCGAACTCGGGAGCGAAGAACACGATGGCCGAGAAGACGATCAGGAAGATCGACAGGCCGAAGATGTCGTGCACCGTGTAGTACGGGTGGAACGGGATGCCGTCCAGCGGGCGGCCGCTGGCATCCTTGTGCTCCTTGATCTCGACGCCGTCCGGGTTGTTCGAGCCGACTTCGTGCAGCGCGATGATGTGCGCCACCACCAGGCCCAGCAGCACCAGCGGGATCGCGATCACGTGGAAGCTGAAGAAGCGGTTCAGCGTGGCGTCGGAGACGACGTAGTCACCGCGGATCAGCAGCGCCAGGTCCGGACCGATGAACGGCACGGCGGCGAACAGGTTCACGATCACCTGGGCGCCCCAGTAGGACATCTGGCCCCACGGCAGCAGGTAGCCGAAGAAGGCCTCGGCCATCAGGCACAGGAAGATCAGGCAGCCGAAGATCCACACCAGCTCGCGCGGCTTGCGGTACGAGCCGTAGAGCAGGCCGCGGAACATGTGCAGGTAGACGACGACGAAGAACGCCGACGCCCCGGTGGAGTGCATGTAGCGGATCAGCCAGCCCCAGGGCACGTCACGCATGATGTACTCGACCGACGCGAACGCGAGGTTGGCGTCCGGCTTGTAGTGCATCACGAGGAAGATGCCGGTCACGATCTGGATGACCAGCACGACCAGGGCCAGCGAGCCGAAGATGTACCAGAAGTTGAAGTTCTTGGGCGCGTAGTACTGGCCCATGTGCTCGTTGTAGAGCTTGCTCAGCGGGAAGCGGTTGTCGATCCAGTTGAGCAGCTTTTGCGCGGCGGGCGCGTCGGCGGGGACTTCTTTGAATTCAGCCATGGAGTGTCACCTCAATACTCTGCGGCCCTTCAGGCCTTCTTGTCCTCGCCGATCAGCAGCACGGTGTCGGAGAGATACATGTGCGGCGGCACTTCCAGGTTGTCCGGCGCAGGCTTGTTCTTGAAGACACGGCCGGCCAGGTCGAAGGTCGAGCCGTGGCAGGGGCAGAGGAAGCCGCCCGGCCAGTCGTCAGGCAGCGAGGGCTGCGCGCCGGGGGTGAACTTGTCGACGGGAGAGCAACCGAGGTGGGAGCAGATGCCCACGCCGACGAAGATCTCGGGCTTGATCGAGCGGTACTGGTTCTTCGCGTACTCGGGCGTCGGGTACTGCTTGCGATCGGAATTGGGATCGGCCAGCTGGTCGTCGAGCTTCTTGAGGGCCTCCAGCTGCTCGGGCGTGCGGCGGATGATCCACACGGGTTTGCCGCGCCATTCCACCGTCATCTTCTCGCCCGGCTGCAGCGAGCTGATGTCGACTTCCACCGCCGCACCGGCGGCCCGGGCCTTCTCCGAAGGCTGGAAGCTGCTGACAAAGGGAACTGCGGTGGCCACGCCGCCGACGGCACCCGCGCCACAGGCAATGGCTACCCACGTGCGGCGGCCTTTGTCCACTTGCTGGTCACTCATGGGGATCCTCGGAAAGCTCTTCTACGATTAGGGCAACCCTTAATTCTAGCCCACGGGCGCAACGCGAAACCAGTGCCACGTGGTGCGATCTGCGCTCGACAGGCGCGAACCGGCGCCCTGCGGCGCATTCCCGGCCCGCGCAGCGCTTGAGCAAGGGCAAGGGCTCGGCAATACTCTCGCCGGGCCGCGCGCAGCCACCGCGGCAACGCACCCTACGCTAACCAGGAGCCCCTCATGAGTTTCATGTCCGAATTCAAGGAATTCGCCGTCAAAGGCAACGTGATCGATCTCGCCGTCGGCGTGATCATCGGCGGCGCCTTCGGCAAGATCGTCGATTCGCTGGTCAACGACATCATCATGCCGGTGGTCAGCAAGCTGTTTGGCGGGCTGGATTTCTCGAATTACTTCATCCCGCTGGCCGGCCAGACCGCCGAAACCCTGGCCGAAGCCAAGCAGGCCGGGGCGGTGTTCGCCTACGGCAGCTTCATCACCGCCGCGCTCAATTTCCTGATCCTGGCCTTCATCATTTTCGTGATGGTGCGCCAGATCAACCGCCTCAAGCGCTCCGCCCCGCCCCCGGCGCCGGCCGCCCCGCCCGAAGAGGTCGTGCTGCTGCGCGAGATCCGGGATTCGCTGCGCAAGTAACAACACGTAACCATGCGGGCACCTCCCGTGCGGAGGACTGCCCGCCGCGTCGCCTTGGACCGGGAAAAGGTTGGCGAACTGCGCACTTCGCCACGTCCGCCCGCGTCGGCCCACAGCACTTTTCGGGCCATACTGTCCGTCCTTGCGACGCCAGGTGAGATGAGCCTTCCCGACCCGCGACTCCACACCGCCATGCAGTCGGCGGTGCAGAAGATCCTGTCCACGGTGTCGACCGCCTCGAGCAGACTGGTCGATGCCCTGGGCATGCTGGCGTTGTCGGCCACCAGCAATGCGCAGCGCCAGTCCTACATGTCGGCGCAGTTCGACCTGCACCGCAAGCTGCCGGTGTTCAACACGACGTTCGCCACGGTGCTGAACGAGAAGGTGGCGCAGGAGCTGCATCCGCGCACCGGCAGCCGGCCGCTGGCGGCCACCGACTGGGCCTCGCTCAGCCTGGTGGGCGACTCGGAGGTCGAGGAACAGGTCACCGCCCACCGGCTCGGCCTGGAGATCGAACACGAGTGCGAGTGGGAACTGCGCGAGCTGGACGCCTACATCGGCTCGCTGCTCGGCATCGGCCGCGCCGACCCGGAGCGCAACCCGATCCGCCCGGAGATCCTCGGCAAGGCGCTGTTCCGCGCCATCGAGGCGGTCACCACCGACACCGCGGTGCGCAAGACGCTGTCGTCCGAGCTCGGACGCAGCCTGGCCAAGGCCATGCGCCCCTGCTACAGCGCCATCGTCAGCGATTTCGTCGCGCAGGGCATCCAGCCGGTCGGGCTGACCGTGCGGGCCGCCCCGCCGGCGCCGGCGGCCTCCGTGCACGGCCCGCTGACCGCGCCCGGCGGCCTCCATCCGCGCGCGCCCGCCAGCGCCCCGGCCGCCGACCCGAACCATGCCGCGCAAGCGCTCAGCGCGATGTTCGGCATCTCGGTGCCGGCGGGCCTGGGCAGCAGCGGCCCGGGCCTGCTGTCCGGCGGCTTCGCACCGACCTCCTCGTTCCCGAACACCGGCCCGGGCAGCGCCGCGGCGGTGGCGGCGCCTCCCACCACGGCCAGCGACGCCCACATGCTGGAGGTGATCCGGCGCCTGGCCTTCCTCGCCAGCTCGCCCGGCACGCTGGACGCCGGCAGCGGCTGGTCGTCCAGCGCCTCGCAGGCGCTGGCCGGCGCCGGCACGAACTCGTCCCCCGGCGCGCTCGGCGCCCCGGCGAGCGGCAACGGCGGGCTGAGCGGCCTGATGGCGGTCAACCTGATCCGCGCGCACCGCGAGGAGCTGATCCGCGCTTCCAGCGGCGCGCTCGATCACATGGTGATCGACATCGTCGCCTCGCTGTTCGACCAGATCCTCTCGGACAGCAAGGTCCCGCCGCAGATGGCGCGCCAGATCGCGCGGCTGCAGCTGCCGGTGCTGCGCGCGGCGCTCAAGGACGTGCAGTTCTTCTCGTCGCGCAGCCACCCGGTGCGCCGCTTCGTCAACCGCATGGCCTCGATCGCCTGCGCGTTCGAGGATTTCGACGAGGGCCCGGGCAAGCGCTTCCTCGAGCTGGTGCGCGAGCTGGTGCAGCAGGTGGTCGACGGCGACTTCGACCAGATGAGCCTGTACGAGAGCAAGCTGCGCGCGCTCGAGAACTTCGTGCAGGAACAGACGCGCGACGAGGCCCAGGCGCACGCGGAAGCGGTCGAGCTGCTGGCGCAGAAGGAAACCCAGCTGCGCGTGCAGGCGCGCCATGCCGAGCTGATGCAGGCGGTGCTGCAGTCGGTCACGCTGGCGCCGGAGTTCGTGCGCCGCTTCCTGCTGGACACCTGGACCCACGCCCAGGTCGAGGCGACCTGGCGCCATGGCGCGGATTCCGAGATCGCCAGGCGCCTGCGCGGCGTGCCGCGCCAGCTCATCCTCAGCGTCCTGCCCAAGGGCACGCCGGCCGAGCGCAAGCAATTCATCCTCGCGCTGCCCGGCCTGATGAAGACGCTCAACGAAGGCCTGGCGCTGATCCACTGGCCCGAGGAGCGCAAGAAGGCCTTCTTCGGCGAACTGCTGCCCTGCCATGCACAGTCGCTCAAGGGCCAGCCGCTGACCGACTTCGAATACCGCCAGCTCGACACCCACCTGCAGGCGCTGGACCGGCTGGTGGTGCCTGCGGCCGAGGACGTGCCGCTCGCGCCGCCGTCGGCGACGCTGGCCGAGCAGGCCGACACCGGGTTCTCGGCCGAAGAAGCGGCCCAGGTGGGACTGGTCGAGGACGCCGCGATCAACTGGGACGGCAACGTCGACATCGACCTGGAGCAGCTCGATTCCTCCTCGGGCGAGCTGGACATCAACCTCGACGGCCTGGGCCCCGAGATGGCCCCGGAGACGCCCACCCGCGGCGCACAGCTGGCGCAGTACGTGCAGGCAGGCGTGGCCTACCAGATGCACGTCGAGGGCGAGTGGCGCAAGGTGCGCCTGAACTGGGTGAGCCCGGGCCGCACCTTCTTCATCTTCAGCTACGGCAAGAAGCACCAGAGCATCGTCTCGATGACCGGGCGCATGCTGACCAAGCTGTGCGAGACGGGCCGCTTCCGCGCCTTCGAGCAGGCCTACCTGATCGAGCGGGCCGTGGCCCGCACGCGCAAGCAGCTGGCGGCGCTCACCAGCAAGGCCTGAGCGTCACGCGCGCGGCCCGCCACGGGCCGCGCCCCCTTGCCCGGCCTTCCGGCCGGGGACACCCGCTTCAGTGCTGCAGGATCTTGGAGAGGAAGTCCTTGGCGCGCGGCGAACGCGCTTCGGGGTTGCCGAAGAACTCCTCCTTCTTGCAGTCCTCGATGATCTTCCCCTGGTCCATGAAGATCACGCGGTGGCTGACCTTGCGCGCGAAGCCCATCTCGTGGGTCACGCACATCATGGTCATGCCTTCCTGGGCCAGCTGCACCATCACGTCCAGCACCTCGCCGACCATCTCCGGGTCGAGCGCCGAAGTGGGTTCGTCGAACAGCATCACGATCGGGTCCATGCTGAGCGCGCGGGCGATGGCCACGCGCTGCTGCTGGCCACCCGACAGCTGTCCCGGGAACTTGTCCTTGTGCGCCATCAGGCCCACGCGGTCGAGCATCTTCAGGCCGCGGGCGCGCGCCTCGTCCTTGCTGCGGCCGAGCACCTTGACCTGCGCGAGCGTGAGGTTCTCGGTCACGCTCAGGTGCGGGAACAGCTCGAAGTGCTGGAACACCATGCCCACGCGCGAGCGCAGCTTGGGCAGGTTGGTCTTGGGGTCGCCGATCGAGACACCGTCCACCAGGATCTCGCCCTGCTGGAACGGCTCCAGCGCGTTGACCGTCTTGATGAGGGTGGACTTGCCCGAGCCGGACGGTCCGCACACCACCACCACCTCGCCCTTGTTGACGGTGGTGCTGCAGTCGGTCAGCACCTGGAACGAGCCATACCACTTGCTGACGTTCTTGATTTCGATCATTGCCGACATGTCGTCGTCTCCTGATTCAAAGCCGCTGTCCTGCAGGCAGGAACGTCAGCGGACGATGGCGATTTTCTTCTGCAGGCGCTTGACCAGCTGGGACAGCGCAAAGCAGATCACGAAGTAGACCAGGGCCGCAGCCAGGTAGGCCTCCACCGGCCGGCCCATGTTCTTGCCGGCGATCTCGAAGCCCTTGAGCGTGTCGTAGGCGCCGATCGCGTAGACGAGCGAGGTGTCCTGGAACAGGATGATCGTCTGCGTCAGCAGCACCGGCAGCATGTTGCGGAAGGCCTGCGGCAGGATCACGTAGCGCATGTTCTGCCCGTAGGTCAGGCCCAGCGCCTGGCCGGCGAACACCTGCCCGCGCGGGATCGACTGGATGCCCGCGCGCATGATCTCGGAGTAGTACGCCGCCTCGAACAGCGTGAAGGTGATGATGGCCGACAGCTCGGCACCGATCGGGCGGCCCAGCACGAACGGCACCAGCAGGAAGAACCACAGGATCACCATCACCAGCGGGATGGAGCGCATCCCGTTGACGTAGATGGTGGCGGGAATCTCCAGCACCTTGAGGCCCGACAGGCGCATCAGCGCCAGCAGCGTGCCCAGCACGATGCCCCCGATCATCGCGATCAGCGTCAGCTGGACGCTGAAGGCGAAGCCCTTGAGCACGTAGCTGCTGATCAGATCCCAGTTGTAGAAGGACCAGTCGAGATTCATTTGCCGCCTCCCACGTAGCCGGGCACGCGCACGCGCGCCTCGATGAAGGCCATCACGCGGTTCACGGCGAAGGCGGAGATGATGTAGAGCGTGGTGACGGCGAGGTACACCTCAATGCCGCGCGAGGTCTCCTCCTGGACCTGCATCGCGAACAGGGTCAGCTCGGAGATCGACACCGCGAAGGCGACCGACGAGTTCTTGATGATGTTCATCGCCTCGCTGGTCAGCGGCGGGATGACGATGCGGAACGCCATCGGCAGGATGACGTAGCGGTAGGTCTGCGGCAGCGTCAGGCCCAGCGCCGAGCCGGCCATCATCTGGCCGCGCGGCAGGGCCTGGATGCCGGCGCGCACCTGTTCAGCCACGCGCGCCGAGGTGAAGAAGCCGAGCGCGAAGATCACCAGCACGAAGGTCGACAGGCCCTGCAGGGGCGGCACCAGCGCGGGGATCACGTGGTACCAGAGGAAGACCTGCACCAGCACCGGAATGTTGCGGAACAGCTCGACCCAGGCGTTGCCGAGCCATTGCAGCCCCTTGTGCGGCACCGTGCGGATGGTGCCGATCAGCGCCCCGACGACCAGGGCGATGACCCAGGCGCAACCTGCCACCGACAGCGTCCAGCCCCAGGCCGACATCATCCAGTCGAAGTAGGTTTCGTCCGCCCCTGTGTCCCGCAGGAAGACTTCCCAGTCCCATTGGTAACTCATGTCGTTCTCCTCCGGAGCACGCCGCCGCTGGCCGTGCGGCTGCCCCGGATTCTCGTGCTTCTCTCGTGGCGATGGTTAAAAAAAACCCACCCGCGTGCAGCAAGTGGGTCGTGAGCCGGCCCGCGCCTTACTTGGCGGCGTAGGCTTCCATCGGCTTGTCGTTCGGGTTGGCGATCAGCTCCTTGAGCGTGGCGCCCATCGGCAGGTTCACGCTGACGTTCTTGGGCGGGATCGGCTGCATGAACCACTTGTCGTACAGCTTGGCCAGCTCGCCGCTCTGCATGGCCGCGCGGATCGAGTCGTCCACCGCCTTCTTGAAGGCGGGGTCGTCCTTGCGGATCATGATCGCGATCGGCTCGACCGACAGCACCTCACCGACGATCTCGAAGTCGGCCGGATTCTTGGCGTTGGCGATGTTGCCGGCCAGCAGGTTGTCGTCCATCACGAACGCGTCGGCACGGCCCGATTCCAGCGTCAGGAAGGAGTCGGCGTGGTCCTTGCCAAAGATCTCCTTGAACTGCACGCCTTCGGCGCGACGGTGCTTGCGCAGGTGCTGCACGGACGTGGTGCCGGTGGTGGTCACCACGGTCTTGCCCTTGAGGTCGGCGATCGACTTGATGCCCGACTTCTTGTTCACGGCCATGCGCACTTCGGTCACGTAGGTGGTCAGCGCGAAGGCGACCTGCTGCTGGCGCGCCTCGTTGTTGGTGGTCGAGCCGCACTCGATGTCGACCGTGCCGTTCTGCACCAGCGGGATGCGGTTCTGCGAGGTGACCGGGGTGTACTCGATGGTCGGATTGATGCCCAGCTGCTTGCCGATGTCGCCGATGATGCGCTCGCACAGCTCGACGTGGTAGCCGACGTACTTGCCGCTGCCGACCGTGAAGGACAGCGGGGACGACGATTCACGCACGCCCATCACGACCTTGCCGGTCTCCTTGATCTTCTTCAGGGTGTCGGCTTGGGCTGCGCCGGCTGCCAGCAGGGCAGCGGCCAGGACGAGCAGAGACTTCTTCATAGAGGCTCCTAGTGGTTGAGCTAAAACCCCAGTCGGGTCAATGTCGAGGAACGCGATTCTAGAGATCGGTGCTGACAGCGGTCTCCGGTATACCCCGCCCCCGGGTGGCCTACGGCATCATCCCATCAGAACGGCACCTGGTCGGTCGGATATTTCCAGAAGTCCTTCAACAGGTAGCTCATGGGCAGGTTGAGCGACACGTCGTTGGGCGGGATGGGACGCAGGAACCAGCGTTCGTAGAGGGCCTCGATCTCGCCGCTGCGGATCAGCCGCCGCATCTCGTCGTCGACGATCCTCTTGAACCCCGGATCGTCCTTCGACAGCATGATGGCCAGCGGCTCGATGGTGAGGAACTTGCCGACCACCTTCAGCTTCGCCGGATCCGGACGGTTGGCGATCAGGCCGTAGAGCAGCACGTCGTCCATCACGAAGCCGTCGGCCTCGCCGCGCTCGACCATCTCGATGGCTTGCGCATGGTCCGGCGCCTCCAGCAGCGTGATGCGCAGCAGCCGCTCGCGGTTGGCCTGGTCGACCGCCTTCAGCGGCGTGGTGCCCCGGGTCGAGACCAGCTTGCGGCCCTCGAACTGCGGCAGGTCGTCGATGCCGCTGTCGGGGCGCACCGCGTAGCGCGCGCCGGTGATGTAGTGCGGCACGGTGAAGGCCACCGTCTTGCGGCGTTCGGCGTTGTTGGTGGTCGAGCCGCATTCCAGCTCGGCGCGTCCTTCCACGATGGCCCGGATGCGGCTGGCCGGCGTGACCGGCACGAACTCGGGTTCGAGCCGGTCGAGGCCGAGCTGCCGGCGTACGGCCTCGGCCACCTTCAGGCACAGGTCCAGTGCATAGCCCACGGGACGGCCTTGCGCATCCAGGTAGGAAAACGGCACCGCGGATTCACGGTAGGCGAGGCGGATCTTGCCGCTGGCACGCACGTGGTCCACCACGGGACCGGCCTCGGCGAGCGACGGCACGAGCACGGCCAGCGCGCAGGACGCCACGGCGAACCCACGTGCAGCACGCGCAGCCCAACGACGGAAAAGCATGTTCTGTTCTCTACGACTCAACGGCTTCAGGAGGTCGCCAGGCAGCGGGCCGCGACGACGCGGGCGGCATCGACGCCCGACGGCCTGGCCTGCGGCTGCAGGCCCTCCTGCACCGGCATCCGCACGTTCAGCCCCCTGTCAGCTGGCAGCGTGACCGGCCCGGCACGCCGATGCGCGCCGGTGGTGCGACGACGCCGTCACGGGCTGTGGCCTGGCCCAGGAAAGGGCCGGCGGCAGGAGCGATCCGGGAAGCGGGGACGTGCATGAACAGGGAGTCGGTCCGGAGAATTGCGCGCGACTGTAGGGCCTACGCAATTCCGGTGCCAATGCTGATTGCGCGGGAGATTATGCGCCTCGCGCATGAGCGATCAGGGTTAACACCAGGAATTGGGTGTGTCTTTTTCCGCAGATCGTCAGCGCGCCGGGACGGCAGGCCCCCCTTGGCGCAGGTAGCTGCTCTCGAGCAGGACGCGCAGCGCCGGCAGCTCGGTCAGCCGCGCCTCGTCGGCAGCCAGCAGGACCAGGCGCCAGCGGCCGTCGGGATGGGGCTGCGGATGCAGCAGCAGCGGATCGCCCTGCCAGCTGCCGACCTGCAGCCACTGCGCCACCTGGTCGAGCGGCAGGAAGCATGGTCGATCCGGGTCGGTCTCGCAGGCGATGGGCACGGCACCGGGTCGTTGCGGGTGGCGCTCGCGCAGTTCACGTGTCAGCTGCGCGACCAGGCGCGGGCGGTTGTCCCGCAGCGGCCGCACGTCGGCCACCGCATGCAGCTCCAGGCCATCGGCCGCGCGCAGGCCGTCGCCGGACTGGTAGAGCGCGTGCACCTCGTCGGGCAGCGCACGGCCGGTGCGCGTGGCCAGGGACTCCAGGGCCAGCGATGAAGCGGGCGCACGCGTGCCCGCCGCGACATCCACGGCGCGCGCCAGTGCGGCGATGTCCATCTCGCGCGCCTGGCGCGCGCGCTCCAGCCCCGCCTGCACGAGCCTTTCCTCCTCCGAGAGGAAGCTCAGCTGCGCATGGGCGAGCAGGCGTGGCAGCCCCGCCACCGGCAGGGCGAGCAGCACTGCATAGAGGACCGCCAGACCGGCCTTGCGCGGCACGGCCATCGGCTTGTCGCGCAGGCGGTCCAGCCACTCGTCGACCATGCGGACCCGCTGGGCCAGCGAGGCCCGTGCCGGCAGCAGGCGCTCCAGCAACTGGAACGACAGGCGCACCGCCGCCTTGGCATCGGCCGGGCGCATGCGTGCCGCCGCGCGCCGGTACCAGCGCTCGAACTGCAGCTGCCGCCACAGCCCGCCCCAGCCCAGCACGCGCAGCACCAGCAGGACCAGCAGCAGGGGCGACCCGAACCACCAGGCCAGTGCCAGCAGGCCGCACGCGGCCAGCGCCTCCAGCCCGATGCGCACCGCCGCATGGCGGGCCGGCAGCAGGGCCTCGAGCACCTGCCCGCCGTCCAGCGGCGCGAAGGGCAGCAGGTTCAGCGCGTTGATGAACACCAGCAGCCAGGCCAGCAGGGCCGTGGCACCGCCGGCCGGCACCGCCCACAGCAGCGCCAGGCCCAGCAGCAGCCCCGGCACCGGCCCGGCCAGCGCCACCAGGGCGCGGTGCCAGGCGTCGGGCCGGCTGGCCTCGCCGAACGCGACGCCGCCCACCAGCGGCAGCATCAGCATCTGGGTGCGGCGGTAGCCGAAGGCCCGCATCGCGAGGTAGTGGCCGGCCTCATGCAGCGCGACCACCACCAGCAGGCACGCGGCCAGCGTCAGGTCGAACACCAGCCAGGCCAGCAGCAGGAACAGCAGGCAGCTGCCGCCGTACAGGGCCCACTGCACCGGCGGCAGGGGCGCGGGCCGGGGGGCGAGCTTGCCCGCCGCGTAGATCAGCAGGCTGCGCTCCAGCGGCGCGGCGCGCTTGAGCGCCACGCTGTCGTCCGGCAGCGCCGCCAGGGTCCGGCGCAGCAGGCGCGTCCGCCTGGCGGTCCACACGAACAGCTCCGGCAGGCGCCGCAGCGACACGCACAGCGCCTCGCCGTCCGGCCGGCACCAGCCCTGCCCGACCGCGGCCTGGATCGTGCGGTTCTCGTAGTCGGTCAGCCGCGCCTCGATCTGCTCGGGCTCGCCCCAGGGCAGGAAGTCGGGCAGGCCTTCGGCGCGCATCGCGGCCAGCTGCGCCTCGTACTGCTCCTTCACGCTCGCATGGCCTTCGCCCGCGGTGCGCAGCAGCTGCGGATCCGGCGGCACCACCGACCAGGGCAGGTTGGACGAGCCCACCATCAGCCCTTCGCGCACCTGGGCCAGCATCACCAGCGCGTGCAGGTTGGGCAGCTCGAGCAGGCCGGGGGCCATCACCTGCGCGAGGATCGGGTACTGCGCATGGACGTAGACGCGCACCGGTCGCCAGGGCGTGAGTTCGCGCGGGACGGCGCGCCACTGCGTGGCGTGCGAGAAGCGGAAGCCCAGCGCCAGCAGCTCGGCCTCCAGCGGCTGGAACAGGTCGTCGACCGCCGGCTGCGCACGCACGGGGGCGACCCGGCGCTCGATGCGCCCGGGCAGGCGCAGCGAGGCCAGCTCGCGCAGGCGCGCCACCATCGGGGCCAGCCAGGCCAGCAAGACGATCGCGGCGGTCAGCGCCCACCCGCTCATCGGTTCCTCCTCGTGACGGACGCGCCCCCCGGCATCGCGCGGGCCGGGTGGATCAGCTGCTGCTGCGCGTCTCGCGCAGATACTCCCACAAGGCCTGGACGCCGGGACGCACGTGCTTGGCGACTTCGGGCCGTTCGCGGTAAATCCGCACGTCCATCGTCACTTCGTAGGCCTGCGGGTCGGCGGCGAGCACCAGCCGCTTCGCGCGCAGTTCCTTGCGCACCGAGCTGGAGGGCAGGAAGGCCACGCCATGGCCTTCGAGCGCCATCGCCTTCAGCCCTTCGGCCATGTCGGTCTCGTAGATGGGGTCGAGGTGCAGCGGCTGCGGCGAGCGCTTGACGATCAGGTCCACCAGCCGGCCCAGGTAGGCGCCCTGCGCATAGCCAAGGAAGGGCACCGGTTCGCCGGCGTGTCCCGGCAGCCGGAACAGCGGCTCGCCGTCGGCACCGGCCCTGGCGTAGGGCGCCAGGGTTTCCTCGCCCAGGCTCAGCATCTCGTAGCGGTCCGGGTTGAGCTGCAGCGGCTGGGACGGGTGGTGGTAGGCGATCAGCAGGTCGCAGCTGCCTTCGGTCAGCCGCATCACCGCGTCGTGCACGTTGAGCGCGATCAACCGGCTCTTGACCGCGCCGAAGCTCTTGCGCAAGCCCATCACCCAGTGCGGGAAGAAGGTGAAGGCCAGCGTGTGCGGCACGGCGAACTCGATCATGTCCTGCGCGGCCGAGCGGTGGCTGCGCATCATGTTGCGGGTCGCCTGCAGGGTCCCGAGGATTTCCAGCGCCTGGGCGAGGAAGGTTTCGCCCGCGGGCGTCAGCCGGGTGGGATAGGACGAGCGGTCGACCAGGTCGGTGCCCACCCACGCCTCCAGCGCCTGGATGCGACGCGAAAACGCCGGCTGCGTCACATGCCGCAGCTGCGCCGAACGGGAAAAGCTGCGCGTCTCGGCGAGGCTGACGAAATCTTCGAGCCACTTGGTTTCCATCGAGGGCGAAGTGTAACCACGCGGAAACCGCGCGCCGGCGCCGATCGCCCGGCCGGCCGGCGGCACAGCCGATGCCCGGCAGGGTACCCCCTCGAATCGGGGGGCAGGGCCAGTCCCGGCTCAAGACGCCCGGAATGGCGCCGATATGCCGGACATCTGTCCCTGCCGACAGCCCCGGGGGCCTGGCCTGCTGCGGGTTGACGGCGCGAGCTGCCCGGTATGTCCGATCCAGTCGAATCGCTTGCCAGCCTGACCGTCCACCGCGACCTCGACGCGCTCGACGCGGCGCTCGTGCACGCACTGGCGGACTTGCTGCAGCCGCAGGCGATCGCGATCCACCGCCTCGTCGGGCTGCGCCAGCAGCCCAGCCACTGGACGCTCAGCGCACGGCTGGGCCCGCTGGTCGCGTGGACCGGGCGCCCCCTGCCGGTGCGGCCGTTCGACGACGAGCTGCCCGAGCTGGCGGCGCTGCCGGCCCACAAGGCCTGCATCGACACCGGCTGCGTGCAGCACCTGACGGCCGAGGCAGGCGCGGCGGTCACGCTGTTCCCGCTGCTGTCCGGCCGCGGCCCGGTGGCGGTGCTGGAGGTGCAATCGGCACAACCGCTGGGCGAAGCCGACGTCCAGATGGTCAGCGGCATCCTGCGCGTGTTCCAGAACTTCTGGAACGTGGTCGACGAAAGCGAGCGCGACACGCTGACCGGCCTGCTCAACCGCAAGACCTTCGACGACACGTTCTTCAAGATCAGCCTGGCGCTGCCGCGCCCGCCGTCGGCGCTGGAGGCCCCGGCCGGCGGCGGCTGCTGGCTCGCGGTGCTGGACATCGACCACTTCAAGTCGGTCAACGACCGCTTCGGGCACCTGATCGGCGACGAGGTGCTGCTGCTGGCTGCACGCATGCTGCGCGAGATGTTGCGCCACCACGACCGGCTGTACCGCTTCGGCGGCGAGGAATTCGTCGTGCTCTTGCGCTGCGGCAGCGAGGCGGACGCGCGCCGCGCGCTCGAGCGCGTGCGCGAGGGCATGGCCAATCACGCCTTTCCGCAGGTGGGGCACGTGACGGTGAGCATCGGATTTGCCCAGGTGCTGCCCGGCGACACCCCGAGCAGTGCCTTCGGCCGCGCAGACAAGGCCGTCTACCACGCCAAGCAACACGGCCGCAACCGCGTGGTGAGCTACAACGACCTGGTCCTGCTGGGTCAGGCCGGGCAGGAAGACGCGCGGGTCGGCGAGGTCGAGCTGTTCTGACACGCGGGGGGGCCGGGCCGCGATCATCGTCTATGCTTGGCGACCCGCAGCACGTCCTGCACGTGCGGCATCCATCGACGTTGACACCCCAGGACCCGACATGAGCGATCTGAAAGCCCGCTTCGACCAAGCCGTTGCCGAATCGAAGACCCTGCCCGAGAAGCCGGACAACATGACCCTGCTGAAGATCTACGCGCTGTACAAGCAGGCCACCGCCGGCGACGTCGAGGGCGAGCGTCCCGGCATGACCGACTTCGTCGCGCGCGCCAAGTGGGACGCGTGGAACGCGCTGAAGGGCAAGTCGGCCGAGGAAGCGATGCAGGAGTACATCGACCTGATCGAAAGCCTCAAGTGAGGCCCGGGCCGCACGCGGCCTCAGCGCCCGGCCGCTGAGGCGCTGGCCCGCGCCGGCGCCGCTTGCTGCAGCAGGGCCTGGCGCCGTTCCTCCTGCGGCAGGCGCGCGAGCCGCCCGACCGCGGCATAGAAACGCGCGAAGTCCCGCCCCTCGGCCTCGAACAGCCGCTCGAACGCCGGCACCAGGTCGTGGTAGGCCGCGAGCACGCCCAGCGAGGCGTTGTTGGCCCGCTCGAACCAGGCGTCGTAGCCGGTGAAACCGCCCCACTGCTCGCGCTTGATCGTCTCGTACTCGTCGCGCAGGCGCTGCATCAGCTCGGCCTTGCGGCGGCGCATCGCCTCCGGCGCCAGCCGGCTGCGGTACAGCGCCTGCAGCTGCTCGCGGTAGCCGAGCGTCAGGGTGCGGAACTGCTGCCGGCGTGCCTCGAAGCGCGCGTACTCCTCGCGGGCCTGCGCGTCGGCCTGCGTCTCCAGCCAGCGCTGCACGCCCAGGCGCTCCACCGCGGTCGCGAACGATTCGTTGAAGGTGGTGTCGCCCTTGGCGTAAGCCACCTGGTGCGCGAGCTCGTGGAAGATCAGCCGGGCCAGCTCGCCTTCGGGGTAGTGGATGAAGGTGTTGAGCAGCGGGTCGTCGAACCAGCCCAGCGTCGAGTACGCCGGCACGCCGTACACCGCCACCTCGTAGCCCTCGGCGCGCAGCTGCGCGGCCATGGCCTCGGCGTCGGCCTGGTCGAAATAGCCGCGGTAGCCCACGCAGCCGGCCACGGGGAAGCACCAGGTCTTCAGCTCGAGCGAGAGCTCGGGCGCGGCCACCACGTTCCACACCGCCGCCGGCCGGCCCAGGTCGGCATAGCGCCGGTAGCTGCCGTTGTCGGGCAGCTTCAGCTCGCTGACCGCGAAGTCCCGGATGCGCTGGCTGAGCGCCAGGCGCTCGCGCAGCGCCTGCGGCGTGTCGGCCGCGTCCAGCCACTGCGCCACCGGGCGCGCCTCGCCGAGCAGCGCGAAATGGCCGCGCACCGACTGCGCCAGGTAGCCCACCGAGCCGCAACCGGCCAGCCCCGCGACCGCGAACCCGGCCAGCGCCAGGCCCGCCCGCCCCGCAAGGCGCCGCCACGTGCGAGGCCTGCCCGTGCGTGCCGTCATGCCCCCGCCTCGACTTCGACCAGCACGTCGTAGAAGCACGGCGCCCGCCCGATGTCGGTCAGGCGCTGGTGCGTCAGCTCATTGACGTTGGTGCCGCGCAGGCCCAGCTTGCGCCACCAGATGCCCAGGCCGTTGACCACGCCCGGGCGTGCCCGTTCGCTGACCCGCGCGATGCACCAGTACTCGCCGCGGTCGTTGTGGACGCGCACCGGCCGGCCGTCCTCGATGCCGCGCGGCGCGGCGTCCTGCGGATGGATCTCCAGCACCGGCTCGCCCTCGATGTCGCGCAGGCTGCGCACGTTGACGAAGGTGGAGTTGAGGAAGTTGCGCGCCGGCGGCGAGATCATCGCCAGCGGGTAGCGCGCCGCCAGCTCCGGTTCGGCGGCCGGGCTCTCGTGACCGGGCAGGTGGCGCGGCGCCTCGAGCCCGGGCGCGGCGATGCGGCAGCGGCCCGAGGGCGTCGGGAAGCCCCCCTCGGCGAACGGCGCCTCGGGCAGCGGCAGCTTCACCCAGCCGCGTGCGCGCAGCTCCTGGAGCGTGATGCGCCCGCCGAAGGCCTGGGCAGCGACCGTCTCGTCGTCCTCGCGCAGCGCGGGATGGTCCAGGCCCATGCGGGCCGCAAGCTCGCGGAAGATCTGCGTGTTGGGCCGCGCCTCGCCGAGCGGGGCGATCGCCGGCTCGTTGAGCAGCGCGTAGGTGTGGCCGTAGCTGGCGTGCACGTCCAGGTGCTCGAGCTGCGTGGTGGCCGGCAGCACGTAGTCGGCGTGGTCGGCCGTGTCGGTCAGGAAATGCTCGAGCACCACGGTGAACAGGCCCTCGCGCGCGAAACCCTGCACCACCTGCGGCGACTGCGGCGCCACCGCGACCGGGTTGCTGTTGTAGACCACCAGGGCCTCGATGCGCGGCCCGAACCCGGGCGAGGCCTCGCGCAGCAGGTCCGCGCCAATGGTGCTCATGTTGAGGATGCGCGGCTCGCGCCCGCCCAGCAGGTCGGGCCGCTGCAGGGCCGCGCGGTCGACCGGGAACCAGCCCGAGCTGGACAGCAGCAGCCCGCCGGCACGGTGCCGCCAGGCGCCCACCAGGCAGGGCAGCACCGCGATCAGCCGCACCGCGTTGCCGCCCCCGCGGGTGCGCTGCATGCCGTAGTTGAGGCGGATTGCCGCGGGCGCCAGCGTCGCGTAGTCACGCGCGAGCTGCCGGACCTCGTCGGCCGTCAGGCCGCACACCGCGGCGGTGCGCTCGGGCGTCCATGCAAGCGCCTCCTCGCGCAGCGCCGGCCAGCCCTCGGTGTGGCGCGCGACGTAGTCGTGGTCCAGCCAGTCGTGCACGATGAGCTCGTGCATGAGGCCGAGCGCGAGCGCGCCATCGGTGCCGGGCAGCAGCTGCAGGTGCTGGTGGCATTTCTCGGCCGTCTCGGTGCGGCGCGGGTCGATGCAGACCAGCTTCGCGCCGTTGCGCTTGGCCTGCTGCGCGACGCTCCAGAAATGCAGGTTGGAGGCGATCGAGTTGCTGCCCCAGATGAGGATCAGGCGGCTTTCGGCGAAGTGCTCGACATGCATGCCGACCTTGCCGCCGTAGGTGAGCGCCAGCGCCTCGCTGCCCGCGCTGGCGCAGATGGTGCGGTCCAGCCGCGAGGCACCCAGCGCGTGGAAGAACCGCGCGGCCAGGCTCTCGCCCTGCACCAGGCCCATCGTGCCGGCGTAGCTGTAGGGCACGATGGCCTGGGGATCGCGCGCGGCAATGGCCGACAGGCGCGCGGCGATGTCGGCCAGGGCCTCGTCCCAGCTCACCCGCTCGAACCGCCCGCTGCCCTTGGGGCCGACGCGCTTCAGCGGCTGCAGCACGCGCTCGGGGTGGTAGGTGCGCTCGGGATAGGCCGATACCTTGCGGCACAACGCACCATGCGTGGGCGGATGGTCCGGGTCCCCCTGCACCTTGATGGCGCGTCCGTCAACCACGGTAACCCGCAGCGCGCAGGTGTCCGGGCAGTCATGCGGACACGCGCCGCGCACGACCGCGGTCCTGCCGTGAGGTATTGCGCTCGCACCTGGCCCTTGCATTGCTTTAATCTCCGCTATTCGAGGGACGCATACCTTCCCGGTATGCCTGTGTGGGCGTGACGCCCTGACCAAACAACTTTGCCATGCATTCGACTTCCCTGTCCCGCCGCAGGGCCCTCCAGGTCCTGGGGGCATCCGCCGCATCCGTTGCATTTCCTGCACTGGCCCAGGCCGAACGCATCGTGCTTGGCCAGTCGGCCGCGTTCAGCGGCCCGGCCGCCCAGCTGGGCATCCAGATGAACATCGGCGCGCAGGTGCTGATCGACCAGGTCAACGCCGCCGGCGGCATCGGCGGCCGCCAGATCGAGCTGCGCACCGCGGATGACGGCTACGAGCCCGACCGCTGCAAGGCCAACACCGAGAAGTTCCTGCGCGACGGCGTGTTCGCGCTGTTCGGCTACGTGGGCACGCCGACCTCGCTGGCGGCGCTGCCGCTGGCCAACGAGGCCCGCACGCCCTTCATCGCGCCGTTCACCGGCGCCGAAGGCCTGCGCGACCCGTTCAGCCGCTACGCCTTCCACGTGCGGGCCTCGTACTTCGACGAGACCGAGCTGATCGTCAAGAACCTGACCTCGCTGGGCCTGACCCGGATTTCGGTGTTCTACCAGGACGACAGCTACGGCATGGCCGGCCTGACCGGCGTGCAGCGCGCGCTGGCGGCCCGCAACCTGGCGCCGGCCTCGCTGGGCACCGTGCAGCGCAACTCGGTGGACGTGGCCGCTGCCGTGCAGTCCATCCTGCCCGCGCAGCCGCAGGCCATCGTGCAGATCAGCGCCTACCAGAGCTGCGCGGCGTTCATCCGCGCGGCGCGCAAGGCCGGCTTCGGCGGCACCTTCTTCAACGTCTCCTTCGTCGGCACGCAGGCGCTGGCCGACGAACTGGGCCCCGACGGCAAGGGCGTGATGATCAGCCAGGTCATGCCCTACCCCTACGCCCCGACCATGGCCATCGTGCGGGAGTACCTCAACGCGCTGAAGGCCCATGGCGGCGGCAAGGCGCAGCCCAACTACTCGAGCATCGAGGGCTACATCGCGGCCAAGGTGCTGGTCGAGGGGCTCAAGCGCGCGCCCAAGCTGACGCCCGACGGGCTGATCGCGGGCCTGGAGTCCATCGACACCTCGTTCGGCGGCTTCAACGTCAGCTTCGGGCCGCGCAAGCACACCGGATCGACCTTCGTCGACCTGTCGATGCTGACCGAGGACGGTCGGGTTCGCCGCTAGTGCCTTGCCCGCAGGGCGCGGCTACACTGACTCCGATCGAGGCGGGGCCGCGTCCCGCCGCCCTCCTGCCCGCCTGGCGCCGGCGGCCCGACGGCCCGCCGGCTGCGACCGGAGTTACGTCATGCAGCTGATCGAATCGATCCTCAAGGATGCGGCCGCCATTGCCGCCACGAGGCGCGACATCCACGCCCATCCGGAACTGTGCTTCGAAGAGGAGCGCACCGCCGACCTGATCGCCGCGAAGCTCACCGAGTGGGGCATCCCCGTGCACCGGGGCCTGGGCAAGACCGGCGTGGTCGGCGTCGTCCGGAACGGCACCTCGCCGCGCGCGATCGGGCTGCGCGCCGACATCGACGCGCTGCCGATCACCGAGCACAACCAGTTCGCCCACGCGAGCCGGCATCCCGGCAAGATGCACGCCTGCGGCCACGACGGCCACACAGCGATGCTGCTGGCGGCGGCGAAATACCTCGCGCAGCACCGCGACTTCGACGGCACCGTCTACCTGGTGTTCCAGCCGGCCGAGGAAGGCGGCGGCGGCGCGCGCGAGATGATCCGCGACGGCCTGTTCGAGCGCTTCCCGATGGAGGCGATGTTCGGCATGCACAACTGGCCCGGCCTGAAGGTCGGCCAGTTCGCGATCCGCAACGGCCCCTGCTTCGCGTCGAGCAACGAGTTCTGCATCCGCATCCGCGGCAAGGGCGCGCATGCCGCGATGCCGCACCTGGGCGTGGACCCGGTGCCGGTAGCGTGCCAGATGGTGCAGGCCTTCCAGACCATCATCAGCCGCAACAAGCGCCCCATCGACGCCGGCGTGATCTCGGTGACCATGATCCACACCGGCGAGGCCACCAACGTGGTGCCGGACTACTGCGAGATCCAGGGCACGGTGCGCACCTTCACGATCGAGGTGCTGGACCTGATCGAGCAGCGCATGCGCACCATCGCGCAGCACACCGCGGCGGCCTTCGAGTGCGAGTGCGAGTTCGAGTTCGCCCGCAACTACCCGCCGACGATCAACCATCCCGCCGAGACCGAGTTCGCGCGCCGCGTGATGGCCGAGGTGGTCGGCCCCGAGAACGTGCTGGAGTTCGAGCCCACGATGGGCGCCGAGGACTTCAGCTACTTCCTGCTCGAGAAGCCGGGGGCCTATTTCGTGATCGGCAACGGCGACGGCGACCACCGCGACAGCGGCCACGGCATGGGGCCGTGCATGCTGCACAACCCGAGCTACGACTTCAACGACGAGCTGATCCCGCTGGGCGCCACGCTGTGGGTGCGCCTGGCCGAGCGCTGGCTCGCGCCGCAAGGGGCGGCCTGACGTCACGGGCAAGGAGGCAGACATGGACCGTGTGGTGGCAGCCTACTCCCGCAGCTATGCCGAAGCGCGGCAGAAGTTCCTGCGGGCCTGCGACGCGGCAGGCCTGGACGTCGAACACCATGTGCACCCGCTGCTCGGGCGCGACGGCGAGACGCTGGCGCTCGACGCCTGCCTCGAGGGCCCGCGCGATGCGCAGCAGCTGCTCATCCTCAGCAGCGGCTGCCACGGCGTCGAGGGCTTCGCCGGCTCGGGCATCCAGGTCGCGCTGCTGGGCGACGCGGAATGGCACCGCGCGGTGCGCGACAGCGGCGTGGCGGTGCTGTACCTGCACGCGCTGAACCCCTACGGCTTCTCGTGGCTGCGCCGGGTCACGCAGGAGAACGTGGACCTCAACCGCAACTTCCACGACTTCTCGCGCCCGCTGCCCGCCAACGACGCCTACGCCGAGATCCACCCGCTGCTGCTGCCGGCCACCTGGCCGCCCACCGCGGAGAACGAGCGCGCGCTGCAGGCCTACATCGACACGCACGGCGTGCCGGCCTTCCAGGCCGCCGTCTCGCAGGGCCAGCACACGCACGACACCGGCATGTACTACGGCGGGTGCAACCCGACCTGGAGCAACATCACGCTGCGGCACGTGTTGCGCGAGCACACCCGCCACACGCGCGACCTCGCCTGGATCGACCTGCACACGGGCCTGGGCCCGCGCGGGCATGGCGAGCGCATCTTCGCCTCGCGCGACAACGCCGAGGAGCTGGCCCGCGCCCGCGCCTGGTGGGGGCCGGAGGTCACCTCCATCTACGAGGGCTCGTCCAGCTCCGCGCTGCTGACCGGCATGATGTGGCTCGCGGTGTTCGACGAATGCCCGCAGGTGCGCTACACCGGCATCGCGCTCGAGTACGGCACGCTGCCGCTGTTCGACGTGCTCAACGCGCTGCGCGCCGACCACTGGCTGGAACTGCACCCGGAAGCCGACCCGGCGCTGGCCGCCGCCATCAAGCGGCAGTTGCTCGACGCGTTCTACGTCGACGCCGACGACTGGAAGCGCCAGCTCTACGACCAGGCACGCGAGGCGGCGCTGCAGGCCCTGGCCGGACTGCAGGGCTGACCCGTCGCCCCCGGTCCGAAACCGATCGGTCTTCGGCCGTTTCCAGCGCGCGACCGGGCATCCGCCCCGCTAGCATGTGGACATCATCCACAGGAGCCCGCCATGCAGACCGCGCTGATGCTGATCGATGTCCAGGAGTCCTTCCGCCACCGGCCCTACTGGAACGAGGAGGAGCTGCCGCGCTTCCTGGCGCGCACCAACGCGCTGATCGAGGGCTGCCGGCGACGCGGCGTGCCCATCGTGCGCATCCTCCACGCCGACGGCCCGGAGGTGGCGGGCAACCCCTTCTCGCGCACCTCCGGCCACGTGCGGCCGCTGCAGGGCCTGGCCGGGTACGAGCCCGCGGCCGAGTTCGTCAAGTCGCGGCACAGCGCGCTGGTGGGCACCGGCCTGCCGGTCTGGCTGCACCAGCACGGCATCCGCCGGCTCATGATCGCCGGCATCCGCACCGAGCAGTGCTGCGAGACCACTGCCCGGCACGCCAGCGACGAAGGCTACGAGGTGGACTACGTGACCGAGGCGACGCTGACCTTCGCGATGACCCAGCCCGACGGCAGCATGCTGTCGTCGCGCGAGCTGATGCTGCGCACCGAGACCGTGCTCACGGACCGGTTCGCCACCCTCTGCACCGTGGAGCAGGCGCTTGAACGCGCGCAGTGACCCGGCCGCCCCCGGCCGCATCGACGTCGTGTTCGTCGTGCTGCCGGGCACGCTGCTGCTGGACATCGCGGGACCGGCCGAGGCCTTCCGGCTTGCCAACCAGCGCCTGCAGCTGCAGGGGCGCCCGCCGCGCTTCCGGCTGCGCTTCGCCGGGCCGCTGCCCGAGGCGGCCAGCTCGGTCGGCCTGGCGCTGGCGCAGCTGGAACCGCTGCCGACGACGCGCCAGGCGGCGCGCACCTGGTTCGTGCTGGCCGGCCGCGCGGAGGCCGCCCGGCAGCGCGGGACGCCCGACTGGCTCGCGGCGCGCGACTGGCTGGGTCGCACGGTGCGGCCCTGGCTGCTGGACGGCACCTGCGGCTGCCGGCTGCTGACCGTGTGCGCCGGCACCCTGCTCGCCGCCGACGCCGGCCTGCTCGACGGGCGCCGCTGCACCACGCACCACGAGCTGCTCGAGCTGCTGCAGCACACCGCGCCATGCGCCGAGGTGCACGGCAACCGGGTGTTCGTCGAGGACGGGCCGCTGGCCAGCAGTGCCGGGATCACCTCCGGGATCGACCTCGCGCTGCACCTGATCGCCGGCGAGGCGGGCGAGGCCGTGGCCGCCGCGGTGGCGCAGACCATGGTGGTCTACCTGCGCCGCGGCGTGCAGGACCCGGAACTGTCACCGCTGCTGGCCCACCGTCACCACCTGCACCCCGCGGTGCACCGCGTGCAGGATGCGATCTGCAGCGATCCGACGGCCGACTGGAGCGTGGAGGCGATGGCGCGTCTGGCCCACGTGACGCCACGCCACCTTCACCGGCTGTTCACGCTGCACGCAGGCATCGCGCCGCTGGCCTACCTGCAGGGCATCCGTGTCGAACGTGCACGCCAGGCGCTCGCGCAGGGCGCCAGCGTCGCGCAGGCGGCGGAACAGGCCGGCTTCGGCTCGGAGCTGGCGCTGCGGCGCGCCTGGAAGGGCCGTGCCGCCGGCACCCCGCGAGATGCGCGCGCCCCGCGCCGCCCCCGGCGCCTCGACGCGCCAGCGTCCTAGCCCGCGCGCGTCACGTCACGCCCAGCGCCTGCAGTTCCGCCTCGGCCTGCGCCGCATCGCGAAACTGCACGGCATGAAGGCCCAGCGCCCGTGCGGCCTCGACGTTCAGCGGGTGGTCGTCCAGGAACACCGCCTCCTGCGGCGCGCAGCCGAAGCGCTCGAGCGCCAGCTCGAAGATGCGGGGCTCGGGCTTGATGCACTGCACGCGCGAGGAGAACACGCCGTCCTCGAACCAGCGGAAGAAGTCGTGGCGGCGCTCCAGGTGCTCGGCATACGGCAGCGGCATGTTCGACAGGTAGTACAGCCGGCAGCCCGCCTCGCGCAGCCGCCGCATCAGCGCGAGCGTCGCCTCCACCGGTTGCAGCTCCTCGGGCCCGGCCTCGATCACCGACAGCACCTCGGGCACGCCCAGAGCCAGGCGCCGGACCAGCCGGTCGGCCAGATCCACCGTGCTGACGGTGCCACGGTCGAAGTCCCACCAGTCCGGGCCGAAGAAGCCGGCCTGCAGCTGCGCCAGCGCCTGCGGGGTCGCGGTGTGCCGGGGCAGCTGCTGCGCCAGCAGCACGGCCGGTCGCCAGCGCAGCACCACGCCGCCCAGGTCGAAGATCACGCGGCGGATCATGGGCCGGCTCATGCGGTCAGCCAGCGCAGCAGCCCGGCGGTGGACGCGTCCAGGCCGCTGGTGTCCTTCGAGGCCAGGCGCGGCAGCAGGTCGTTGCACAAGGCCTTGCCCAGCTCCACGCCCCACTGGTCGAAGCTGTTGATGCGCCACAGCGCGCCGCTGGTGAACACGCGGTGCTCGTACAGCGCGATCAGCGCGCCCAGGCTGCGCGGCGTGAGCTGTTCCAGCAGCAAGGTGGTGCTCGGGCGGTTGCCGGGGAAGGTGCGATGGCGCGCGATGATCGCCGCATCGAGCATGGCCGACGCGGTCGGCGCCTTCTCGCCCAGCGCCTGCTCGGTGGTCTTGCCCAGCATCAGCGCCTGGGCCTGCGCCAGCCCGTTGGCCAGCAGCTTGGCGTGCAGGTCGGCATGGCCGTGCGTGGGGTGCCGCACCAGGATGAACTCCACCGGGATCACGTCCGTGCCCTGGTGCAGCATCTGGAAGTAGGCATGCTGGCCATTGGTGCCGGGCTCGCCCCAGACCACCGGCGCGGTCCCGTACGGCAGCGGCTCGCCGTCGAGGTCCACGCGCTTGCCGTTGGACTCCATCTCCAGCTGCTGCAGGTAGGCCGGCAGGCGCTTGAGCCCCTGGTGGTACGGCGCGATGCTGCGGCTGGTGTAGCGGTGGAAGTTGCGGTACCAGACGTCCAGCAGCCCGAGGATCACCGGCAGGTTGCGCTCCAGCGGCGCCTCGGCGAAATGCCGGTCCATCGCATGCGCGCCGGCCAGCAGCGCCCGGAAGTGGTCGGCCCCGATGGCCAGTGCGATCGGCAGCCCGATGGCCGACCACATCGAGTAGCGGCCGCCGACCCAGTCCCAGAAGCCGAAGGTGGTCGTGATGCCGAACTCGGCCGCCGCCTGCACGTTGGTGGTCGTGGCGACGAAGTGCCGCGCGAGGTCGGTGCCACCGTGCTGCAGGAACCACTGCCGCGCCACATGCGCGTTGGCCATGGTCTCCTGCGTCGTGAAGGTCTTGGAGGCGACGATGAACAGCGTCTCCTGGGGCTTGAGGCGCCGCAGCACGGGCGCGATGTCGTGCCCGTCGACGTTGGAGACGAAGTGGAACTGCAACCCCGGGTGCACGAACGCATCCAGCGCCGGCACCGCCATCTGCGGCCCCAGGTCCGAGCCGCCGATGCCGATGTTCACCACGTGGCGGATGCCGCTGCGCGCGGTGTCGCGCACCTGCTCGGCGAACGCCAGCATGCGCTCGAGCACGCCGTGCACCTGCTCGCTGTACGGGCCTTGCCCCTTGGGCGCGCGCAGCGCGGTGTGCAGCACGGCGCGCCCCTCGGTGTGGTTGACCGGCTCGCCGGCCAGCATCGCGTCGCGCCGCTCGGGCAGCCGGCACTCGCGCGCCAGCTCGAGCAGCAGCCGCAGCGTGGCGAGGTCGATGTGGTTCTTCGACAGGTCGGCGCGGATCTCCGGCGCCTCGAACGCGAAGGTGTCGAAGCGCCCCGGATCCCGGGCGAAGGCCTCGCGCAGGTCGAAGTCCCGTCCATGCGCTTCGTAGTGGCCTTGCAGGGCCACCCACGCCGTGGTGCGGTCGCAGCGCGGTGCGTCGATCATGTCGTTTCCTCCCCGGAGGCTCTCACAGGGCCTGCACCAGGCCCTCGAGCTTGACCGCGTCCGCCGCGAACAGCCGGATGCCCTCGGCCAGCTTCTCGGTGGCCATCGCGTCCTCGTTCAGCGCGTAGCGGAAACTGGCCTCGTTGTACGAGACCGCCTTGATGCTGGCCGCGCGTGCGGCCTCGGGGTCGAGCCTGCGCGTCACCGGCTCGTTGCTGGCCTGCAGCTGGGCCAGCAGCTCGGGACTGATGGTCAGCAGGTCGCAGCCGGCCAGCGCCAGGATCTGCCCGACGTTGCGGAAGCTCGCGCCCATCACCTCCGTCTCGATGCCGAAGTGCTTGTAGTAGTTGTAGATCTGGGTCACCGACTTCACGCCGGGGTCGTTGACGCCCGCGTTGGCCGCCTCGTCCCAGGCACTGCCGGCCTGCCTCTTGTACCAGTCGTAGATGCGGCCGACGAAGGGCGAGATCAGCTGCACGCCGGCCTCGCCGCAGGCCACGGCCTGGCAGAACGAGAACAGCAGCGTCAGGTTGCAGTGGATGCCTTCGTGCTCCAGCGCGCGGGCGGCCTGGATGCCCTCCCAGGTCGAGGCGATCTTGATCAGCACGCGCTCGCGCGGGACGCCCGCGTCCTCGTACATCGCCATGATGCGCTGTGCGCGCGCGATGGTCGCGGCGGTGTCGAAGCTCAGCCGCGCGTCGACCTCGGTGGACACCCGCCCGGGCACCACCTTGAGGATTTCCAGGCCGAAGCGCACCAGCACCCGGTCGATGACCTGGTCCAGCGGCTCGTCGCGATGGGCCGCGACCGTCTCGGCCAGCAGCGGCTGGTAGTCGGGCTGCTGGACGGCCTTGAGGATCAGCGACGGGTTGGTGGTGGCGTCCTGCGGCGCAAACTGCGCAAGCTGCTTGAAGTTGCCGGTGTCCGCAACGACGGTGGTGTATTGCTTGAGCGCTTCGAGTGAGGTCATGGTCGATCCAGGAGCAAGAAACAAGACCGATTGTCGGCGCTGGAGATGACGGTGCGGCGGCACCCGCTTCGGGCCGGCACGCACCCCGGACCCGGCATCGTAACAAGATTACCCGGGCCGATGCAGGCCACCCGGCCCGACGGGCGGTCCCGGCTCGCCTGCCGGCAGGACGCCTTCGCATTGACGCTGCCGGACTTTGGCGGCATCATCACTTGAAACTTTATTACAAGTCCCCCGCGCCCGATTCCCCGCCTCGGCGTTTTTCCAACGGTTACGGTTACACGATCATGTCCTTCGATCTGGTGTTCTTCGGCGGCACGGGCGACCTCACCTGGCGCAAGCTGATGCCGGCGCTGTTCCAGGCCTTCCGGCATGGCAAGCTGCCGCCGAACGGCCGCATCCTGGCGGTCGCACGCGACGACCATTCCGACGAACGCTACCGCGCCTGGCTGAAGGAGCGCTTCCAGGAAGTCGACACGCCCAAGCGTCCGACCGACGAGGAATTCGCACGCTTCGCCGAGCTGATCTTCTACCGGCGCGTGGACCTGTCGCAGCCGGCGCACTACCAGGCGCTGAAGTCCTGGCTGGCCGAACGCAACGCGGACACCGCCGTGCTGTACCTCGCCACCAGCCCGCACCTGTTCCCGGTGATCTGCGAGCAGCTCGGCGCCGCAGGCCTGAACGGCCCGCACGTGCGCGTGGTGCTGGAAAAGCCCCTCGGCCACGACCTCAGGAGCGCGCAGGAGATCAACCGCGTGGTGCGCTCGGTGTTCACCGAGAACCAGGCGTTCCGCATCGACCACTACCTCGGCAAGCCGTCGGTGCAGAACCTGATGGCGCTGCGCTTCGGCAACGCGCTGTTCGAGCCGCTGTGGCGGCGCGAGTGCATCGCCAACATCCAGATCACGCTGGCCGAGAGCATCGGCGTGGGCACCCGCGGCGACTTCTACGACCGCACCGGCGCGCTGCGCGACATGATCCAGAACCATGCGCTGCAGCTGCTCACCATGATCGCGATGGAGCCGCCGTCGAGCAGCGACGCCGACGCGATCCGCGACGAGAAGCTCAAGGTGCTGCGCTCGCTCAAGCCCTTCACCCCGGAGAGCGTCGCACGCGACGTGGTGCGCGGCCAGTACCGCGCCGGCACGGTGGACGGCCAACCGGTGCCGGGCTACCTGGAGGAGGCCAAGGTGCCGCCGAACAGCCGCTGCGAGACCTTCGTCGCGCTGCGCACCGAGGTGCAGAACTGGCGGTGGGCCGGCGTGCCCTTCTACCTGCGCACCGGCAAGCGCCTGGCCGCGCGCGACGCGCAGATCGTGGTCAACTTCCGTCCCACGCCGCACAGCATCTTCCCGGGCATCAACCAGCCCAACAAGCTGGTCATCAAGCTGCAGCCCGAGGACGGCCTGGAGCTGCACCTGCTGGCGGCCAAGGGCACCGACGGGCAGCACGAGACGCTGTCGCCGGTGTTCCTCGACCTGGACTTCGACAAGGCCTTCCCGACCGACCGCGTCGGTGCCTACGAACGCCTGCTGCTCGATGCGATCGCCGGGCGGCTCAACCTGTTCGTGCGCTCCGACGAGCAGGAGCAGGCCTGGCGCTGGGTGGAGCCCATCCTCGAGGCCTGGCGCCGCGACGACAGCGGGCTGCGCAGCTACAAGGCCGGCAGCTGGGGCCCGCCGGCGGCCAGCGCGCTGGTGGCCCGCGACGGATTCACCTGGCCCGAGGAACAGTAGAAGAACAAGCGCGCCCGCCGGCGGTGCGCAAAGGAGTGACGTACATGCTGGACCGCATCCGGGCCTCGATGCCCGCCCTGCCCCCGGCCGAGCAGCGGGTGGCCAAGCTGGTGCTGGCCGACCCGCGCAGCTTTGCCAGCCTGCCGGTGGCCGAGCTGGCCGAGCGCGCCCATGTGAGCAAGCCGACCGTGGTGCGCTTCTGCCGCAGCGTGGGCTACGACGGCCTGGCCGACTTCAAGCTCAAGCTCGCCGGCAGCGTCAACGAAGGCGTGCCCTTCGTGCACCGCGCGGTCGACGAGGACGACAAGCCGGCCGACCTGATCGTCAAGGTCATCGACAACGCGATTTCGGCGCTGCTGAAGTTCCGCAACGATGCCGCCAGCCATGCCTTCGAGCGTGCGCTGGACGCGCTGGCGACGGCAGGTCGCGAAGGGCGGCGCATCGAGTTCTACGGGGTCGGCAATTCCGGCATCGTCGCGCAGGACGCGCAGCACAAGTTCTTCCGCCTGGGCGTCAATGCGGTGGCATGCAGCGACGGCCACGTGCAGGTCATGAGCGCGACCATGCTCAGGTCCGGCGACTGCGTGGTGGTGATCTCGAACTCGGGCCGCAGCCGCGACCTGCTCGATGCCACCGAGATCGCGCGCAAGAAGGGCGCAACCACCGTCGCCATCACCGCGAGCGGCTCGCCGCTGGCGCAGAAGGCGCACATCCTGCTCGCCGCGGACCACCCCGAGGACTACGACCGCTACAGCCCGATGGTCTCGCGGCTGCTGCACCTGACCATCATCGACATCCTGACCACCGGCGTCGCGCTGCGCATGGGAGAGGAACTGCGACCGATGCTGCAGGAGATCAAGCGCAACCTGCGGCTCAAGCGCTACAGCGACGCGCAGTGAGGCAAGGCGTCCGCCCGGGGCGCGCAGCGGCACGGAACGCCGCGACGCTGCCACGGCCCCGTCACGGCGTGACGGCCTCGGTCAGCAGCTCGGCGACGCCGTAGAGCACCGCCAGCGCGCGCAGCTTGGGCGGCAGCTGCTGCACCTCGAAGCGCCGGCCCGACGCGCGGGCGATGCGTTGGCACTCCAGCAGCACGGCCAGGGCCGACGAATCGAACGCGGCCAGGGCGCCGGCATCGACGACCACGCGGTCCGCCGGTTCGCCGCGCAACCCCTGCTGCAGCATGCGCAGGGTGTCGTTGGCTTCGTGGACGGTCAGGCGTTCCGGCAGCAGCAGCATGGCGGCGGGTCCCCGGTGTTCAGCTCTGGCCGCTGCTGGCGTTCTTGTTGCGCTCGACCAGCTTCTGGATCAGCCCGTCGATGCCGACCTGGCCGATCTCCTGGGCAAAGCTGCTGCGGTAGTTCTCGACCAGCCACACGCCCAGCACGTTGACGTCGTAGATCTTCCAGCCGCGCTCGGTCTTCTCCAGGCGGTAGTCCACCTGCACCGGCTCGCCCTGGCCGCGCACCTCGGTGCGCACGATGACTTCCTTGTCCTCCGGCGCGGCGCGGAACGGCTTCATGTGCACCTGCTGGTTGCGGACCTGGGCCAGCGCCCCCGCGTAGGTGCGCATCAGCAGCTGCTTGAACTCGGCTTCCAGGCGCTGGCGCTGTTCGGGCGTGGCCTGGCGCCAGTAGCGGCCGACCGCCGAAGCCGTCATGCGACGGAAGTTCACGTGCGGCAGGATCTTCTCGTCGACCAGCGTCGTGATGCGCTGCAGGTCGCCAGCCTGGATGGCCGGGTCGTTGCGCGCCGTCTCGAGCACCTCCTTGGACACCTGCTCGATCAGCGCGTCCGGCGCCTGTTGCTGCGCGCCCGCACTCGCACAGACGAACAGCAGGCCCGACAGACACGCGGCAACAAAACCTCGAAAGTTCATGGCTTTCCTTTCATTCGGAAACGATCGACCCCGAGGAGGTCAGTCGTTTGAGACCGAGGCGGGCGGCTTTGGTTCAGCGGCCGGCGCCCCGGCGGGTGCGGCAGCCCCGGCGTCGTCACCCGCCTGGTCGTCTTCTTCTTCGTCGTAGTAGTAGTCGTCCTCATCCCCGCCCTCGTCCGGCGGGTTGCCGTCGTAGACCTGGTTGCGCCGGCGTTGCAGGAAGCCGTCGCGCACGAACAGGTAGGAGTCCAGCGCCGCATCGTCGATCACGTCCGTCACGCCGAGGGCACGATGGCGCAGGTCGACCACGCGCAGCCCGGCGAGTCCGTACAGCGTCTGCGTGTCATGGCGGAACGGATAGGCCGTGGCCTTCAGGTCCACCGGCAGCGCGGCCGTGTCGCGCAGCGTCGAGGGGCCGAGGAACGGCAGCACGAGGTACGGCCCGGCGCCGATGCCCCAGTGCCCCAGCGTCTGGCCGAAGTCCTCCGGATGCGGGTCGAGCCCGGCCTCGGTGGCGATGTCCAGCAGGCCACCCAGGCCGAGCACCGTGTTCACCGCCACGCGCATCGTGTTGCGCAGTCCGGCTTCGGCCTTGAACTGCAGGAACGCGTTGATCGCCGACCAGGCGTCGCCGATGTTGGAGAAGAAGTTGGACACGCCCGTGCGCACCGGGCGCGGCACCACGTCGCGGTAGGTGGTGGCCACCGGCTTCAGCACCGCCCGGTCGACCGCCTCGTTGAACGCGAAGATCTTGCGGTTCATCGGCTCCAGCGGGTCGCGCGGATCGCCCGGCGTGCTGGCACAACCGGCCAGGCCGGCCGCCAGCACCGCGACGGCCACGCCCTTGAGGGCCGACCGGGGGGGGTGTCGCATCACGGCTTGCTCCCTCCAGAAGGTGCGGCGTCGGCCGCGCGGTTGTAGAGGAACTGGCTGATGAGGTTCTCCAGCACCACGGCCGACTGGGTCTGCGTGATCATGTCGCCGGCGGCAAGGTTGGTTTCCTCGGCCCCCGGCTCCAGCCCGATGTACTGCTCGCCGAGCAGCCCCGAGGTCAGGATCTTGGCCGACGTGTCCTTGGGAAACGCGTAGCGCTGCTCCAGCTCCAGCCGCACGCGCGCCTGGTACATCTTGTCGTCGAAGGTGATCGAGTGCACCCGGCCCACGACCACGCCGGCGCTCTTGACCGGCGCGCGCGGCTTGAGCCCGCCGATGTTGTCGAAGCGGGCGTCGACGTAGTAGGTGGGCTCGAACGAGAAGCTGACCAGGTTGCCGGCCTTGAGCGCGAGAAACAGCACCGCGGCCGCGCCGATCAGCACGAACAGCCCGACCCACACGTCATGACGAGATTTCTGCATCGCTGCCATCCTCGGCTAGATAGAAAACATCAGCGCGGTGAGCACGAAATCCAGCCCCAGCACTGCCAGCGAGGCCATCACCACCGTGCGCGTCGTCGCGCGCGAGACGCCTTCGGGCGTCGGTTTGCTGGCGTAGCCCTGCAGCAGGGCCACGAAGGTGACGGTCACTCCGAACACGAAACTCTTGATGATGCCGTTGCCGACATCGGCCCACACGTCCACGCCGCCCTGCATCTGCGACCAGAAGGCACCCTCGTCGACGCCGATCATCAGCACGCCGACGACCCAGCCGCCGATGATGCCCACGGCGCTGAACACCGCCGCCAGCAGGGGCATCGCGATCACGCCGGCCCAGAAGCGCGGCGCCAGCACGCGCTGCACCGGATCGACCGCCATCATTTCCATCGCGGCGAGCTGCTCGCCCGCCTTCATCAGGCCGATCTCGGCGGTCAGCGACGTGCCGGCCCGGCCGGCGAACAGCAGCGCACTGACCACCGGCCCGAGCTCGCGCACCAGCGCCAGCGCGACCAGCAGCCCCAGCGCCTCGGACGAGCCGTAGCGCTGCAGCGTGTAGTAGCCCTGCAGGCCCAGCACGAAGCCGACGAACAGCCCGGAGACGGTGATGATGGCCAGCGAATAGTTGCCCAGGAAGTGGAGCTGGTCGACCACCAGGCCGCCACGGCGGAACGTCTTGCTGCCCGAGGCCAGCAGGCGCAGCAGCAGCCGGGCCGACCAGCCGACGTCCTGCAGCTTCAGGCGCACGGCCTGCCCGACGCGTGCCGGATGCAGCCATCCCAGCATGCTCACCCCCCCACGCGGAAGTCTTCGGCCACCGGGGCGGCCGGGTAATGGAAGCGCACCGGGCCGTCGGCCTGGGCATCGACGAACTGGCGCACCAGCGGATCGGTCGAGGCACGCATCTCGGCCGGCGTGCCTTGCGCGGCAATGCGGCCGTTGGCGAGGAAGACGACGTGGTCGGCGATCAGGAAGGTCTCGTCCACGTCGTGCGAGACCACGATGCTGGTCACGCCCAGCGTGTCGTTGAGCTGGCGGATGAGGCGCGCGGCCACGCCCATGGAGATCGGGTCCAGCCCCGCGAAGGGCTCGTCGTACATGATCAGGTCCGGATCGAGCGCAATCGCGCGCGCCAGCGCCACGCGGCGCGCCATGCCGCCCGAGATCTCGCTGGGCATCAGGTCGCGCGCGCCGCGCAGGCCGACCGCATTCAGCTTCATCAGCACCAGGTCGCGGATCATGCTTTCCGGCAGCCTGGCGTGCTCGCGCAACGGGAACGCGACGTTGTCGAACACCGACAGGTCGGTGAACAGTGCACCGAACTGGAACAGCATGCCCATGCGGCGCCGCGCCGCGAACAGCGCGTCGGCGTCCATCTGGTTGATGTCGGCCCCGTCGAACAGCACCTGCCCCGCCTGCGGCGAGACCTGGCGGCCGATCAGCCGCAGCACCGTGGTCTTGCCGCCGCCCGAGGCGCCCATCAGCGCCACCACCTTGCCGCGCGGCACGACCAGGCTGATGTCTTCGAGGATGCGCCGCTCGCCATAACCGAACGTGACCCCGCGCAGCTCGACCAGCGGCGGGACGTCAGCAGCGACTTCGGTAACGGGAGACGACATGGGCGACGGGCTGTCCAATCAACAAAAAACCGGTGTCAGCAGGCAACCGGTTCACCCGATGATAGGGGAAAACACCGCAGCGGCTGACCCGCGCGCCTGTCGCACGGGCGGCACGCCGCAGCCGCGTTGTCGCAACCAGCCAACAATCCGCCCCGCGGACCACGGCCTTGCGCCGCGCCCCTGGGGGTGACCTGCAGCCGCGCAGCCGGCCCTCGCGCAACGACTGGAGGCCCGCCAGTCGTTTCCCGTGGCGCCCGTCAGGGCGATCCGCGAGGGCTCAGCGTGGCAGGTCGCTGCGACCCGTCAGGTACTCGTCGACCGCGCGGGCGGCTTGCCGGCCCTCGCGGATTGCCCACACGACCAACGACTGGCCGCGGCGCATGTCGCCGGCGGCAAAGACCTTGTCGACGCTGGTCTGGTAGCCGCCCATGAAGTCGGTGCTGGCGCGCGCGTTGCCGCGGGCGTCCTTCTCGACGCCGAAGGCGTCCAGCACGCTGGCCACGGGGCTGACGAAGCCCATCGCCAGCAGCACCAGGTCGGCCTTGAGCACCTGCTCGGAGCCGGGCACCTCGACCATGCGGCCGTCCTTCCATTCGACGCGCACGGTCTTCACGCCGGTGACACGGCCGTTCTCGCCGATGAACTCCTTGGTCGCGATCGCGAACTCGCGCTGGCAGCCTTCCTCGTGGCTGGACGAGGTGCGCAGCTTGTACGGCCAGTACGGCCAGGTCAGCAGCTTGTTCTCCTGTTCCGGCGGCATCGGCATCAGCTCGAACTGCACCACGCTCTTGGCGCCGTGGCGGTTGGAGGTGCCCACGCAGTCGCTGCCGGTGTCGCCGCCACCGATGACGATGACGTGCTTGCCGGTGGCCATGATCTGGTCCTTGAGCTTGTCGCCGGCGTTGACGCGGTTCTGCTGCGGCAGGAACTCCATCGCGAAGTGGATGCCGTCCAGCTCGCGGCCCGGCACCGGGAGGTCGCGCGGCTGCTCGGCGCCACCGGCGAGCAGCACGGCGTCGAACTCGGCCTGCAGCTGCTCGGCGGACACGGTTTCCTTGGCCAGGTTGGTGACCCTGGAGCCCTCGGACATGCGGCCGACCAGCACGCCGGTGCGGAAGGTCACGCCTTCGGCCTTCATCTGCTCGATGCGGCGGTCGATCAGCGACTTCTCCATCTTGAAGTCGGGGATGCCGTAGCGCAGCAGTCCACCGACGCGGTCGTTCTTCTCGAACACCGTCACGTCGTGGCCGACGCGCGCCAGCTGCTGCGCCGCGGCCAGCCCGGCCGGGCCGGAGCCGACGATGGCGACCTTCTTGCCGGTCCTGGCCTTGGGCGGCTGCGGCTGCACCCAGCCCTCGCTCCAGGCGCGGTCGATGATCGCGCGCTCGATCGACTTGATGCCCACCGCGACGTCGTTGAAGTTCAGCGTGCAGGCCGCCTCGCACGGCGCGGGGCAGATGCGGCCGGTGAACTCCGGGAAGTTGTTGGTCGAGTGCAGCACCTCGATGGCGCGCTGCCACTCGCCGCGGTAGACCAGGTCGTTGAAGTCCGGGATGACGTTGTTGACCGGGCAGCCGTTGTTGCAGAACGGGATGCCGCAGTCCATGCAGCGCGCGCCCTGCACGCGCGCCTCGTCTTCCTTCAGGCCGTGGACGAATTCCTTGTAGTGCTTGAGCCGGACCGGGGCGGGTTCATAGGACTCCTCGACCCGCTCGTACTCCATGAAGCCAGTGACTTTTCCCATTGCGTACTCCTCGATCCGGTCAGGCCTTGGCCTTGCTCTTGCCGGACTTCTCCGGCTTGCCCGCTGCCTTGGCGATGGTCTCGTCGGCAGCCTTCTTCGCGTTCAGCTCGCCCAGCGCCCGCTTGTACTCGTGCGGGAACACCTTGACGAACTTCTCGCGCGCCTCGTTCCAGCGGTCGAGGATCTCGCGGGCGCGCGCCGAACCGGTCCAGCGGAAGTGGTCCTCGATCAGCTGCTTGAGCAGCGCCTCGTCGGTCTGGCCCTTGTGCCAGATGGCCGGATCGACCTCGGCCTCCTGCCGCCTGGCAGGCAGCACCTTCTCCAGCGCCACCATCGCGGTGTTGCAGCGCGAAGCGAACTGGCCGTCCTCGTCGTAGACGTAGGCGATGCCGCCGGACATGCCCGCCGCGAAGTTGCGGCCGGTCTTGCCCAGCACGACCACCGTGCCGCCGGTCATGTACTCGCAGCCGTGGTCGCCGGTGCCTTCCACCACCGCGGTCGCGCCGGACAGGCGCACCGCGAAGCGCTCGCCCGCGACGCCGCGGAAGAAGGCCTCGCCGCTGGTCGCGCCGTACAGCACCGTGTTGCCGACGATGATGTTCTGCGTCGCGTCACCGCGGAAGTCGATGCTCGGGCGCACCACCACGCGGCCGCCGGACAGGCCCTTGCCGGTGTAGTCGTTGGCGTCGCCGATCAGGTACAGCGTGATGCCCTTGGCCAGGAACGCACCGAAGCTCTGGCCGCCGGTGCCCTCCATCTGGATGTGGATGGTGTCGTCCGGCAGGCCGTCGGGATGGTGGCGGATCACCTCGCCGGACAGCATCGCACCGACCGTGCGGTTGACGTTGCGCACCGTCTCGATGAACTGCACCTTCTCGCCCTTCTCGATCGCCGGGCGCGACTTCTCGATCAGGCGCACGTCGAGCGCGCGCTCCAGGCCGTGGTCCTGCGACTCGACATGGCGGCGCGGCACGTCGGCCGGCACCTGCGGCTGGTGGAAGATGCGCGAGAAGTCCAGGCCCCTGGCCTTCCAGTGCGCGATGCCCTTCTTCATGTCGAGCAGGTCGCTGCGGCCGATCAGGTCGTCGAACTTGCGGATGCCCAGCTGCGCCATGATCTGGCGCACTTCCTCGGCGACGAAGAAGAAGTAGTTGACGACGTGCTCGGGCTTGCCCTGGAACTTGCGGCGCAGCACCGGGTCCTGCGTGGCCACGCCCACCGGGCAGGTGTTGAGGTGGCACTTGCGCATCATGATGCAGCCTTCGACCACCAGCGGCGCGGTCGCGAAGCCGAACTCGTCGGCACCCAGCAGCGCGCCGATGACGACGTCGCGGCCGGTCTTCATCTGGCCGTCGGCCTGCACGCGGATGCGGCCACGCAGGCGGTTGAGCACCAGGGTCTGCTGCGTCTCGGCCAGGCCCAGCTCCCACGGCGTGCCGGCGTGCTTGATCGACGACCAGGGCGAGGCGCCGGTGCCGCCGTCATGGCCGGCGATCACCACGTGGTCGGCCTTGGCCTTCGCCACGCCCGCGGCGATCGTGCCCACGCCCACTTCCGAGACCAGCTTCACCGAGATGTCGGCGCGCGGGTTGGCGTTCTTCAGGTCGTGGATCAGCTGTGCCAGGTCCTCGATCGAGTAGATGTCGTGGTGCGGCGGCGGGCTGATGAGGCCCACGCCCGGCACCGAGTAGCGCAGGAAGCCGATGTACTCGGACACCTTGCCGCCCGGCAGCTGGCCGCCTTCGCCCGGCTTGGCACCCTGGGCCATCTTGATCTGGATCTGGTCGGCCGAAACCAGGTACTCCGTGGTCACGCCGAAGCGCCCCGAGGCCACCTGCTTGATGCGCGAGCGCAGGGAGTCGCCTTCCTGCATCTCGTAGTCGACCTCGATGACCTTCTGGCCCAGCACCTCGGAGACCTTGGTGCCCTGCCTGATCGGGATGCCCTTGAGCTCGTTGCGGTAGCGCGCCGGGTCCTCGCCGCCTTCGCCGGTGTTGGACTTGCCGCCGATGCGGTTCATCGCCAGCGCCAGCGTGGTGTGCGCCTCGGTCGAGATCGAGCCGAGCGACATCGCGCCGGTGGCAAAGCGCTTGACGATCTCGGAGGCCGGCTCGACCTCCTCGACCGGGATCGCCTTGCTCGGGTCGACCTTGAACTCGAACAGGCCGCGCAGCGTCATGTGGCGACGCGACTGGTCGTTGATGATCTGCGCGTATTCCTTGTAGGTGTCGAACTTGCCCGCGCGCGTGCTGTGCTGGAGCTTGGCGATCGCGTCGGGGGTCCACATGTGCTCCTCGCCGCGCACGCGCCAGGCGTACTCGCCGCCGGCATCCAGCATGTTGCGCAGCACCGGATCGTCGCCGAAGGCGGCCAGGTGCATGCGGATGGCCTCCTCGGCCACCTCGAACACGCCGATGCCGCCGACCTGGCTGGCCGTGCCGCGGAAGTACTTCTCGATCAGCTCCTTGCTCAGGCCGATGGCCTCGAAGATCTGGGCGCCGCAGTACGACATGTACGTGCTGATGCCCATCTTGGACATGATCTTCGACAGGCCCTTGCCGATCGCCTTGATGTAGTTCTTGATCGCCTTCTCGGGGCTGAGGTCGCCTGGCAGGTCCTTGTGCAGCTCGGCGAGCGTCTCCATCGCCAGGTAGGGGTGCACGGCTTCCGCGCCGTAGCCGGCCAGCACGGCGAAGTGGTGCACCTCGCGCGCCGAGCCGGTCTCGACCACCAGGCCCGCGGTCGTGCGCAGGCCCTCGCGCACCAGGTGCTGGTGGATCGCCGACAGCGCCAGCAGCGCCGGGATCGCGACATGGTGGCGGTCCATGTAGCGGTCGGTGATGATCAGGATGTTGTAGCCGCCCTTGATCGCGTCCACCGCCTCGGCGCACAGCGAGGCCAGCTTGGCCTCGACGCCTTCATGGCCCCACGACAGCGGGTAGGTGATGTTGAGTTCGTAGCTGCGGAACTTGCCGCCGGTGTGCTTCTCGATGCCGCGCAGGCGCGCCATGTCGTCGAAGTCCAGCACGGGCTGCGACACCTCGAGGCGCATCGGCGGGTTGACCGCGTTGATGTCCAGCAGGTTGGGCTTGGGACCGATGAAGGACACCAGCGACATGACGATCGACTCGCGGATCGGGTCGATCGGCGGGTTCGTGACCTGCGCGAACAGCTGCTTGAAGTAGTTGTACAGCGGCTTGTTGCGGTCCGACAGCACCGCCAGCGGCGAGTCGTTGCCCATCGAGCCGACCGCTTCCTCGCCGGCCTGGGCCATCGGGGTCAGCAGGAACTTGATGTCCTCCTGCGTGTAGCCGAAGGCCTGCTGGCGGTCCAGCAGCGATTCGGCCGGCTGCGGACGGCTGCCCGACGGCTCGATCTCGTCCAGGCGCACGCGCACGTTCTCGATCCACTGGCGGTACGGCTTGGCCGAGGCGTAGAGGTTCTTCAGCTCCTCGTCGTCGACGATGCGGCCCTGCTCGAAGTCGATCAGGAACATCTTGCCGGGCTGCAGGCGCCACTTCTTGACGATCTTGTTCTCGGGGATCGGCAGCACGCCCGATTCCGACGCCATCACGACCAGGTCGTCGTCGGTGACGATGTAGCGGGCCGGGCGCAGGCCGTTGCGGTCCAGCGTCGCGCCGATCTGCTTGCCGTCGGTGAACACCATCGCGGCCGGGCCGTCCCACGGCTCCAGCATCGCGGCGTGGTACTCGTAGAACGCGCGGCGGCGCTCGTCCATCAGCGTGTGCTGCTCCCACGCCTCGGGGATCATCATCATCGCCGCGTGGGCCAGCGGGTAGCCCGCCATCACCAGCAGCTCCAGCGCGTTGTCGAAGGTCGCGGTGTCGGACTGACCCTCGAAGCTGATCGGGTAGAGCTTCTGCAGGTCCTCACCCAGCACCGGCGACTTCATCACGCCCTCGCGGGCGCGCATCCAGTTGAAGTTGCCCTTGACGGTGTTGATCTCGCCGTTGTGCGCGACCATGCGGTAGGGGTGCGCCAGCGGCCACTCGGGGAAGGTGTTGGTCGAGAAGCGCTGGTGCACCAGGGCCAGCGCGGAGACCACGCGCGGGTCCTGCAGGTCCTTGTAGTACTGGCCGACCTGGTGCGCGAGCAGCAGCCCCTTGTAGATGATGGTGCGGCAGCTCATGCTCGGCACGTAGTACTCGCGGCTGTGCGTGAGCTTGAGCTTCTGGATCGCCGCCGACGCGGTCTTGCGGATCACGTAGAGCTTGCGCTCCAGCGCGTCGGGCACGATGATGTCCGGGCCGCGGCCGATGAAGATCTGGCGGATCACCGGCTCCTTCTCGCGCACGGTGGGCGACATCGGCATGTCGCGGTCCACCGGCACGTCGCGCCAGCCGAGCAGCACCTGGCCTTCGGCCTTGACGGCGCGTTCCAGCTCCTGCTCGCAGGCCAGGCGGGAGGCGTGTTCCTTGGGCAGGAAGATCATGCCCACGCCGTACTCGCCGGGCGGCGGCAGTTCCACCCCCTGCTTGGCCATCTCGGCGCGGAAGTACTCGTCCGGGATCTGGATCAGGATGCCGGCGCCGTCGCCCATCAGCTTGTCGGCGCCCACCGCGCCGCGGTGGTCCAGGTTCTCGAGGATCTTCAGGCCCTGCTGGACGATGTTGTGGGCCTTCTGGCCTTTGATGTGGGCGACGAAGCCGACACCGCAGGCATCCTTTTCCCGGGTCGGGTCGTACAGGCCGCCTTCGGCCAGCGACGCGATTTCTTCAGGGGACGCCGTCCCCAGGGCGGCCTTGTTCATGGCGCACTCCGTGTCATCGTTAGGGATAACACGGAGCATACGTGCGCATAACCCTATGTCAAGGAAGAATAAATAGGGTCAGATTCAATTTAAACCGATGCACCATTCTGGGTCGATGTTAAATGGGGACAGGGTTGTGCTTGCGGGGCCGCCCGCGCGGGCGCGGCTGCAGCGGCCGGGCCACGACCGGCGCCAGGGCCGCCAGGAACGCCGGGCTGCCCAGGGCCCAGCCCTGCAGGGCGGTCTGCTCGATGTGCTGCACCTCGCGCTCGCCCAGCCCCTGCTCGAACAGGCGCCGGTAGGCCACCTCGCGGTCGAACGGCGTGTTGCCCAGCGCCCACCAGCAGCCGTGCTCGCTCACGAGCGGGTCACGCCGGTGTCCCAGGTGGTGGCCCAGGCTGGACCACGGCCAGTCCTGGCCCGGCAGCACCAGGCCGTGGCGCAGCGGCAGGCTCTCCAGCAGCACGGTGCAGCGCAGCACGTACGGGTCGGCCTCCACCACCCCGGCCCGGAAGCGCGCCTCCCACAGCGCGCCGCTGCGGCCGTGCTGGCGGTTGTACCAGGCGACGTAGCGGCGGCCGAGCGACTGCATCGTGCGGCTGAGCGCGCCTGCGTCGGCCGGCGTGGCGAGCAGGCGCACCTCCGCGGGCAGCAGCACGTAGGCGTGCACCGCCAGGCCCGCGGTGACGGCGTAGTTGCGCAGCGTGTCGAGGAAGACCTGGTAGTCGGTGTCGTTCTGGAACACGACCTGGCGGTTGTGGCCGCGCAGCGCGACCAGGTGCGGATGGCCGGGAACGGCCAGGCGAGGCAGACGTGCCATGGGAAAGCCCGCAGCGGGGCGGTAGTCGACTCCGGCCCCAGTTTACGGGGTCAGAACAGCCGCTGGCCGGTCAGGCGCTCGTGCTCGCGGATCGCGAAGCGGTCGGTCATGCCGGCGATGTAGTCCGCCACCGCACGGTGACGGTCGGCCGCGGCCTGGTAGTCGGCCGGCATCTCCCCCGGGCGTTCGACGTAGGCGGCGAACAGCTCGCGCACGACCTGCTTGCCGCGGCTGGTGCTGTCGACCACCTGCGGGTGGCGGTACAGCTCGCGGAACAGGAAGCGCTTGAGCACGACGAGCTCCTCGCGCATCGCGTCGCTGAAGCGCACCAGCGGTGGCAGGCGGCGCACCTCGTCGACGCCCTGCGGTCGGTGCGCCTCCAGCGCCTGGCGGGTCGCGCCGATCACGTCGTAGACCAGGTCCGACAGCATCAGGCGCAGTGCCTCGAACAGCACCCGCCGCCCGGCCAGCTGCGGATGCGCCACGAGCACCTTGCGGTGGTAGCGCGCGAACAGCGGCACCTCGTCGAGCTGCTCCAGCGTCAGCAGCCCCGAGCGCACGCCGTCGTCGATGTCGTGCGTGCTGTAGGCGATCTCGTCGGCCAGGTTGCACAGCTGTGCCTCGAGGCTGGGCTGGGTGCGCTCGATGAAGCGCTGCCCGACGTCGCCGAGCTTGCGCGCGTTCTCCAGCGAGCAGTGCTTGAGGATGCCCTCGCGCGTCTCGAAGGTGAGGTTCAGGCCGTCGAAGTCCGGGTAGCGCTCCTCGAGCCGGTCGACCACGCGCAGGCTCTGCAGGTTGTGCTCGAAGCCGCCGTGCTCGCGCATGCATTCGTGCAGCGCGTCCTGGCCGGCGTGGCCGAACGGGGTGTGGCCCAGGTCGTGCGCCAGCGCGATCGCCTCGACCAGGTCCTCGTGCAGCCCCAGCGTGCGGGCGATGGAGCGCGCCAGCTGCGCGACCTCGAGCGAGTGCGTCAGGCGGGTACGGAACAGGTCGCCCTCGTGGTTCAGGAACACCTGGGTCTTGTAGACCAGGCGCCGGAACGCGGTGCTGTGGACGATGCGGTCGCGGTCGCGCTGGAAGGCGTTGCGCGTCGGCGCCGGGGGCTCGGGGTGGCGACGCCCCCGGGACTGCTCAGGCCTGCAGGCGTAAGGCGCGAGCATCGCGAGGGCCCTCCCGTCAGGCGGCGGTGTGCGCCTCGATCACGTCCGCCACGAGCTCGTCCGGCGCGGTGCGCACGCCGGCCCGGCCCAGGTCCTCGATGACGACGAAGCGGATCGCGCCGGCCTCGGCCTTCTTGTCGATGCGCATCAACTCCAGGTAGCGCGGCGCCGACAGCTGTGCCGGCCCCTGCACCGGCAGGCGGGCGCGCTCGACCAGGCGCCGCATCCGGTCGACGAAGCCTGCGGGCATCAAGCCCAGGCGCGCCGACAGCTCGCTGGCCATCACCATGCCGCAGCCGACCGCCTCGCCGTGCAGCCATTCGCCGTAGCCCAGGCCCGCCTCGATCGCGTGGCCGAAGGTGTGCCCGAAGTTGAGGATGGCGCGCAGGCCGCTTTCGCGCTCGTCCTGGCCGACCACCCAGGCCTTGATCTCGCAGGAGCGCTTCACCGCGTGCGCGAGCGCCGCCTTGTCGCGCGCCAGCAGCGCGTCGAGGTTGGCCTCGATCCAGGCGAGGAAGTCCGCATCGGCGATCGGGCCGTACTTGATCACCTCGGCCAGGCCGGCCGACAGCTCGCGGTCCGGCAGCGTGTCCAGGACATCGAGGTCGGCGACCACCAGCCGCGGCTGGTAGAACGCGCCGATCATGTTCTTGCCGAGCGGATGGTTGATCGCCGTCTTGCCGCCGACCGAGGAGTCCACCTGCGCCAGCAGCGTGGTCGGGATCTGCACGAACGGGACGCCGCGCATGTAGCACGCCGCGGCAAAGCCGGTCATGTCGCCGATCACGCCACCGCCCAGCGCGTAGAGCACGGTCTTGCGGTCGCACGCCTGTGACAGCAGCGCCTCGAACAGGGTGTTCAGCGTCACCCAGTTCTTGTGTTCTTCCCCGTCGGGCAGCACGACCTGCAGCACGCGCGCATGGCGTCGCTGCAGCGTCTCGGCCACCCGGGTGGCGTACAGCGGCGCGATGGTGGTGTTGGTCACCACCACCGCCGTGCCGCCCGCCGGGGCCCGCTCGTAAGTCTGCGGTGCGCCGATCAGGCCGGCGCCGATCAGGATGGGGTAGTCACGGTCGCCCAGGTCGACCGTGACCTCAAGAAGACCTGCCCCCATTTCACTGGGGCACGCACGCTTGCGCGGTGGTCCCCGAGTTCGGGTTCCCGGGTTCGTCGGCGCGCCAGCGGTTGTAGCGATAAAGCGTCATGGAGCAATTCTCGCCGATCTCCAGGTCGAACAGGTGCCAGTACCGCGACGTGCCCTCGCCGGCCGGCGGGGTGAAGACCACCACCCGGCCGAGGTAGTTCAGCTCCACCCGGGTGGGCGAGCCGGTCATGCCGGGCGAGAAGGTGCCCGAGTAGTTGTGCAGGTAGAAGCGGTAGATGCCGCGCTTCGGATTCCGGATCGTGGTGACCTCCGGGCCGTAGCCGTTGGTGTCGTCCACGTCCAGGCTGGCGTACGGCTCGGCCGTCAGCGAGCCCTTGTTGACGTAGTAGATGTGCGTGCCGCCGGGCATCTTCAGGTGCGAGTCGATGTCGGCCGGGCTCTGGCCCCAGGTCAGGCGCACGGTGACCGCGTTGCGCGCCGGCAGCGTCAGGCAGGTCGGGATGTTGGTCGCGCCGGTGGACGTCGCGACCGACACCGCGTTGGTCTGGGCCGCGCCATGGTGGCCCGACACCATCACGGTGCTGCCCGGACGCACGGACAGGGTGAAGCGGCCGTCGGCGCCGGTCACTCCCTGGTTGATGCCCGTGTAGGAAATGCCCTCGGCCTCGACGCTGACGTCGGCCACCGGCGCACCCGCCTCGTCCTGGACGCAGCCGGTCACGGTGGCACCGCCGGCCAGCGGCAGGCCCACCATCCATTGCCCGAACTCGTCCACCACGGCGGTGTAGTAGCCCGGCGAGCCGGCGGTGAGCGTCGCCTGTCCGCGCGGCTCCCAACGGCCCGTGGCCGGGTCGAAGCGGTAGAGGTTGGCCGTCGTCGGCGCGGAGCTGCTGCGCGTGCTGACCGGGATGCGCAGCTCCAGCTGCGCGCCCGCGGCCGCACGCAGGTCGTTCCCGACGGCGATGATCGCACCGCCGAAGCTCTCCAGCGCGTCGCCTGCAGCGTCGGTGTAGTCGCCCGACAGCACGCTGCTGTCCGAGCCGGGCGCGAAGTCGGTCACGCGGACTTCCACGTCGCCGTTGGCGCCGCTGCCATCGGCGTTCTCCAGCGAGGAAGGCGGCACCGACAGGCGCAGCGGGGAGTCCGTTGCCTCCACCACGCCACCTGCGGCCGCGTCGATCGTCTCGGTCGTGCCGAAGGCGATCAGCTTGATCACCGACAGGCTCGGCACGCCGGCCACCACCCGGGTCACCCGGTAGGCGGTCTCGTAGTTGGCGGCCGTGGCTTCCATCACCAGCCGCGGCGTGGGGGTGAAGCTCGCAATGGAAATCCGTCCGTTCCCGTCCGTCGTGCGGGTGAGCGCACCGGCCACCACGGTGGCGCCCTGGACCGGCGCACCCGACGCGGCCCCCAGCACGGTCACCTGCAGCGCATCGCTGGTCGGCACGATGGTCTCGTCGGGTCGCGGGCGCTGGCCGTCCCCGGTCTGGCCCCCGCCCCCGCCACCGCCGCCGAACGGCGGCGAGCCGGCGCCCGGGCCGTCAAACGGGGGACTTCCGGGATCACCACCGCCTCCGCCACAGGAGGCCATCAGGAAGGCCGCGAACACGACGGCCAGAGGGCGTCGGACGGAACGAACGGATGTCTGGTGCATGGACTGGTTTCCCTCTTTGGCTTGTTCTGGTCACGCCCCCTCGAAGGCGGCGGGTCGTTCAGGAATCGGTGGGTGGCGCGGCGTCGGTCCCCTGGTCGGCCAGCTCGACCTGCATCGCGATGATGCGGGTCACCGCCCGGGCCGAGGGGCGGCCGGTGTCGACGGCGATGTCGGCGATCTCCTCGTAGAGCGGGGCCCGCTCGGCATGCAGCTGGCGCAGGCGCGCCTGCGCGTCAGGCACTTGCAGCAGCGGGCGCTTGGTGTCATGCCGCAAACGCCGCCAGAGGTCGTCGACGCTGGCGCGCAGGTAGACGACGGTACACGCCTGCTTCAGGGTGCGCCGGTTCGCCTCGCGCAGCACCGCGCCGCCGCCGGTGGCGAGCACGAACGCATCCCGCTCGCACAGCTCCTGCAGCACCTGCGCTTCGATGTCGCGGAAAGCAGCCTCTCCGTGCTGCTCGAAGTAGGCACGGATCGAGGTCCCCAGGCGGGCCTCGATTTCGGCATCCGAGTCGAGGAAGGGCACTCCCAGGCGTTGTGCGAGCTGCCGGCCGATGGTGCTCTTGCCCGAGCCCGGCAGCCCGACCAATGCCAGCTTCACATCACGACTCACACGGCACCGCTCAACGGACAGCCGTGCGGTCGGTGATCACCCGCGGGGTCAGGAAGATCAGCAACTCGCTCTTCTCCGCCGTGCGACCGCGATGCTTGAACAGGTTGCCCAGCACCGGGATGTCGCCCAGCAGCGGCACCTTGGCGGTCTCGTCACGCTCGAGCTGGGTGAAGATGCCGCCGATCACGACCGTGCCGCCGTTCTCGATCAGCACCTGGGTCTTGACGTGCTTGGTGTCGATCGCGAGACCTGCCGGCGTCGTGATGCCGACGCTGTCCTTGTTCACGTCGACGTCCAGGATGATGTTGCCTTCCGGCGTGATCTGGGGGGTGACCTCCAGCTTCAGGTTGGCCTTGCGGAACTCGATCGAGGTCGCGCCGCTGGACGTCGCCGACTGGTACGGGATCTCGGTGCCCTGCTCGATCAGCGCCTTGACCTGGTCGGCCGTGATGACCCGCGGGCTGGAAACGATCTTGCCGCGGCCATCGGCTTCCAGGGCGGACAGCTCGAGGTTCAGGAAGCGGTTGGCGGTCGCGCTGAACAGCGACAGCGCGAAGGTCGCCGGCGACTGGCCGTTGAGCGTCGCGGCAGGCAGGTTGATGAACTGCGTGTTGGGGATGTAGCTTTCCTCGGTGACCTCGGCCTGGCGGGTCTGTTCGCCCACGCCGAGGTAGTTGCCCGTCACCGCCACGCGGTTGTTGCCGCCGATGCCCCAGCCCGGCGTGCCGCCGCGCAGGCCGCGCAGGTCGGCCGCCCCCAGCTTGACGCCCAGCTGGCGCCCGAACTTGTCGTCGGCCTCGACGATGCGCGCCTCGATCATCACCTGGCGCACCGGGATGTCGATCTTGGCAATCAGCTGCTGGATCTCTTCCAGCTTGGACGGGATGTCCGTCACGAAGATCTGGTTGGTCCGCGATTCGAAGATCACGCTGCCGCGCGGCGTGAGGATCGGCTTGGCCTTGGAACCCACGCCTTCACCCAACAGGCCCTTGGCGACTTCCTCGGCCTTGGTGTAGTTCAGCTGGAACGACTGCGTGCGCAGCGGCTCGAGCTGTGCCACCTGTGCCTTCGCCTCCAGGTCGAGCTTCTCCTTGGCCGCGATTTCGTCCTTCGGCGCGATCCACAGCACGTTGCCCGACTTGCGCATGCCCAGGCCCTTGGCCTGCAGGATGATGTCCAGCGCCTGGTCCCAGGGCACGTCCTTCAGGCGCAGCGTCACGTTGCCGGTGACGGTGTCGCTGGTCACGACGTTGAAGTTGGTGAAATCCGCGATGACCTGCAGCAGCGCGCGCACTTCGATGTTCTGGAAGTTGAGCGACAGCTTCTCGCCCTGGTAGCCTGGCCCCTGCACCAGCTTGTTCGGGTCCTCCTTGATCGGGCGGACCTCCAGCACGAACTGCGTGTCGCTCTGGTAGGCGCTGTGCTCCCAGTTGCCGGTGGGCTCCACCACCATGCGCACGCGGTCACCGTCCTGGGTGGTCGTCACGGTCTGCACCGGCGTGCCGAAGTCGGTCACGTCCAGGCGACGGCGCAGGTGGTCGGGCAGCGTGGAGCGCAGGAACTCCACCACCAGGCTCTTGCCCTGCTGGCGGATGTCCACGCCCACCTGGTTGTTCGGCAGCTCGACGACCACGCGCCCGGCGTTGTCCTGGCCCCGGCGGAAGTCGATGTCCTTGAGCGCCAGCTGGGTCGGGTTCGCGCTCTCGGCGAAGTGCACGGTCTCGCCGGCCTCGGCCGTTGCGGCGCCCGCCTGGTTCTCCATCACCAGCAGGAGCGTGCGGCCGTCCAGCTGCGCCTTGTAGCCCGAGGGCTGCTTGAGGTTCAGCACCACGCGCGTGCGGCTCCCGGCCTGGGCGACGTTGACCGAGCGCAGGTTGCCCTGGTTCAGCTCGATCGAGGAACGGCCCATCGCGTTGCCGACATCAGGCAGGTCGATCGCGATGCGCGGGGGCGTCTGGATCGTGAAGCCGGCAGGCACCTGCGACAGCGGCTGCGCCAGCTCGATGCGCACCACCTGGGCACCGGCCTGCTGCGTGCTGTTGATCGATTGAATGGCGTTCTGCGCCAGCGCCAGCACCGGCGCGGCCAGCATGGACAGTCCGAGCGTCACAGCCCTGAAGATGTTCATCGTTCGATTCTCTTGTTTGCCATTCATCGCGCGTTCTCCTGAAGCTGCAGGGTGCTGTAGCGCTCGACCCACTCGCCTCCAGCGTCCTGGACGATCTCCCGGAGAGCGACCTCCGTCTCGCTGATCTTCGTGATCCGACCGTAGTTCTGACCCAGGTAGTCCCCCACCTTGACCTGATAGAGCAGCTGGTCGACCTTCAGCAGCGCGTACTGCCGGCCGTTGCGCGACACGCTGCCCACCATGGTCATGCTGTCGAGCGGATAGGCCTCCAGCGGCTCGCGCCGGCGGTTCAGCTCGCTGGCCAGCAGCGAGCTGGCCTGCCTCACCTGCTGGTTCAGCGCCACGGTGAGCTTCTGGACGCTGAACGGCTCGACCGTGTCGGCCACTTCATACGGTTGCGGATCGAACTTCTTGGGCGGCTCGAGCGGGGTCACGTTCGGGCGCACCTCCCGCTTCTGCTGCTCCATCCAGGCCTGCAGTTCGTCCTGGCTGCTCTCGCATCCGCTCAACAGGACAGCCGTCAGCGCCAGGCACAGCGCAGAAGCGGTGCGCAGAGATGTCAACGCGTTCACTTCTTCTTGCCTCCCTTGGCCTTCGCCGCAGCCGCCCGGGCCTTGCGCTGCTCTTCCAGTTCGGCCTGGTCCAGGTACCGGTACGTCCTGGCCACGGCCTGCATGCCCAAGGTCGGCCCGCCGTCCTTCGGCAGGCTGATGTGCAGGTCATGCAGCGTCACGATGCGCGACAGGTTGGCGATGTCGGCCGCGAACGCCCCGATCTCGTGGTAGCGGCCTGCGACGTTGATCGAGATCGGCAGCTCGGCGTAGTAGTCCTTCACGATCACCTGGCCCGGGCGGAACAGCTCGAACTGCAACCCGCGGCCCAGGCCCGCCTGGTTGATGTCCGACAGCAAGGCGTCCATCTCGGCCTTGCCCGGCAGCTGCTTCTCGAGCTGGGTGACGTACTCCTGCACCTGCAGGCGCTGCTTGCGCAGCTCGCCCAGGTTGACGGCCTGCGCCAGCTTGCTGCGGTAGCTTTCCTTCAGCTGCGGTTCCTTGTTGCGCTCCGCCTCCAGCGTCTCGGCCTCCGGCGACAGCACCAGGAACCAGCCGATGACGACCACGGCCACGGCTGCCAGCACCCAGGCCAGGGCCTTGGGCAGCACCGGCCACTGGCCGGGTTCGTTGAGGTCCAGGTCACGGAACTGGGAGGCGACCTCCTCCGACAGCTCGGACAGATTGATGTTCAGCGTTCCCTTCGCCATGTCGAACCCCGATCAGGATTGCTTGCGCGCCGCGGCGGCAGCCGGCTTGGCAGCGCCTTCCTGCGGCTGGTTGTCCTGCGGACGCTTCAGCGACACGCGCATCGAGAACTCGAACAGCCGCTGAGGATTGCGGTCGCCGGGCTTCGGCGTCGTGGCCCGGATCTCGACCAGCTCGGGACGTTCCAGCCACGGCGAGTGGTAGGCCGTGTTGCGCAGCAGCTCGGACACCCGTTCGTTGGTCTGGGCGACCCCGCTGACCACCACCGTCTGCCCGGTCTGCTTGATCTCTCGCAGGTAGACGCCCTCGGGCGTCTGCTTCGCCAGTTCGTTGAGCAGGTGCACCGGCATGTTGCGGTCGGTCTGCAGGTCCTCGACCGCACGCTGGCGCGCCTTCAGCGCCTCGATCTCGGCACGCAGCGTGGCGATGTCCTTGATCTGCTCGTCGAGCTTCCGGATCTCGGCCGTCAGGAAGGCGTTGCGCTCCTGCTGGCTGGCGATCATCTGCTGCAGCACGGCATACCAGCCGGCCACCACCAGCGCACCGACACCCGCCGAGACGCCCAGCGCGACGAAAAACGCCTGCTTGCGGCGACGCCGCTTCTCTTCCCGGTGAGGAAGGAGGTTGATCAGGATCATTGCAGGAATCTCCGCATCGCCAGACCGCAGGCCGTCAGGTACGAGGGCGCCTCGCGCCGCAGCTTGCTTTCACGCACGCTGGGGCCCAGCTTCATGCCCTCGAAGGGGTTGACCACCATCGAGGCGAAACCGGTCTGTTCGGTCACGCGCTCCTTCAGGCCCGGCAGCGTCGCGCTGCCGCCGGCCAGCATCACGTAGTGCACCTTGTGGTGCGGCGTGCTGGTGAAGAAGTACTGCAGCGCGCGGCCCACCTCCTGCGCCAGGCTGTCGACGAACGGCGCCAGGATGGTCTGCTCGTAGTCTTCCGGCAGGTCGCCGGAGAGCTTCTTCTGCTCCGCCTCCTCGAAGGAGAAGCCGTACTGGCGCGAGATCAGCTGCGTCAGCTGCGACCCGCCGAAGGCCTGGTCGCGGTCGTAGAGCAGTTCCTCGTCGCGCAGCACCTTGAGGCTGGTGGTCTCGGCCCCGATCTCGAACAGGGCGACCAGCGAATCCTTGCCCTCGTTGGGCAGGTTGGCGATCAGGCGCCCGATGGCCAGGCGCGACGCATGCGATTCGATGTCCAGCACCACGGGTTTCAGGCCGGCGGCTTCGGCCAGGCCCTGGCGGTCCTGCACCCGGTCCTTGCGGGAGGCGGCGATGAGCACCTCGACGTCGCCGACCGAGGTCGGGCTCGGGCCGATGACACAGAAGTCCAGGCTCACTTCGTCGAGCGAGAACGGGATGTACTGGTTGGCCTCGGCCTCGACCTGGACCTCCATCTCCTCCTCGCGCAGGCCCGCGGGCAGCATGATCTTCTTGGTGATCACGGCCGACTGGGGCATGGCCATCGCGACGTGCTTGGTGCGCGTGCCGCTCTTGACGACGACGCGACGCACCGCGTTGGCCACTTCGTCGAATTTCTCGATCTGGCCGTCGGCGATCCAGCCCTTCTCGAAACTCTCCGAGGCAAACCGCTCGACGACGTACTCGCCCGAGGCGTTCTGGGACAACTCGACCAGCTTGACGCTCGACGAACTGATGTCGAGCCCGACAAGCGGCGCATGCTTGCGGCCTAACAAAACGTCAAGAAAACTCACGGGTCCCCCACGCGCAAGAAGGTGCGCCGGATTGTTAATAAGTTACTTCAATGCTATCAGCAAGCCCATTGAGCAACAAAGATTTTTTCACGCTTTGGCCGTTTCTTTCAGAGGCGTGAAACGTGTTCGCGACACCCGTTTCGGGGTAGACCCTGATACACCCTCCCTGAAGTGAAACAACTCGTGTCGAAGCCCCTCGAAGCCCTTGCCGGAACGCGCCGGAACTGCCACGGACCCGGTTTCTATAATGCGCGTTGTCTCTTAGGAACGACATGACCGAATCTGCGCGCCAACGCCCGAAAGGCGGCGCGGCCAGCGCTGCAATGCCTGCCTGGACGCGCTGGCTGCTCAAAGGGTTGACCTGGGCCTTCGGCCTTGCGCTGGCCGGCGTGGCGGCGGCGCTGATGGTGGCTGCCATCGCGCTGGCCGTCGCCTATCCCAACCTGCCCGAGATCAGCGGGTTGATGGACTACCGTCCCAAGCTGCCGCTGCGCGTGTACTCGGCCGACAACGTCCTGATCGGCGAGTACGGCGAGGAGCGGCGCAAGTTCGTGCCCATCCGCAACATCCCGAAGGTGGTGCAGCACGCTGTGCTCGCGATCGAGGACGCGCGCTTCTACCAGCACAGCGGCGTCGACTACATCGGCGTGCTGCGCGCCGGGCTGCGCAACTTCGGCGAGGCGCGCAGCCAGGGCGCCTCGACGATCACGATGCAGGTGGCGCGCAACTTCTACCTGTCCACCGAAAAGACCTTCACGCGCAAGATCTACGAGATCCTGCTCGCGCTCAAGATCGAGAGCCTGCTGACCAAGGACCAGATCCTCGAGCTCTACATGAACCAGATCTACCTGGGTCAGCGCGCGTACGGCTTTGCGGCCGCCGCCGAGACGTACTTCGGCAAGGAGCTGGACGAGCTGACGGTCGCCGAAGCGGCGATGCTGGCCGGCCTGCCCAAGGCCCCGTCGGCCTACAACCCGATCGTCAATCCGCGGCGGGCGGCGACGCGGCAGCGCTACATCATCTCGCGCATGCTGGAGCACGGCTTCATCACGAAGGAACAGCACGACGCGGCGCTGGCCGAGAAGCTGACCTACCGTCGCAACGTGCCGCCGCCGGTGCACGCCGAATACGTGGCCGAGACAGCCCGCCAGCTGATCTTCGAGCAGTACGGCGAAGAGGCCTACACGCGCGGGCTGAACGTCTACACCACCATCGAGACCGACGACCAGGTCGCCGCCTACCGGGCCCTGCGTGCAGGCATCATCGACTACGAGCGGCGCCAGTTCTACCGCGGCCCCGAAGGCTACGTCGAGCTGCCCAAGGACGCCACGGAACTGGACACGCGCATCGCCGAGGCGCTGGCCGACTATCCCGACAACGACGAGATCCGCGCCGCGGTGGCCATCGAGGTCAGCCCCAAGAAGGTGGTCGCGGTGCTGCAGAACGGCGAGGACGTCACGATCACCGGCGCCGGGCTCAAGCCCGCCGAATCGGGCCTGTCGGAAAAGGCCAATCCCAAGGTGCGCATCCGTCCCGGCGCGGTGATCCGCGTGGTGCAGGACGCCAAGGGCAAGTGGTCGATCACGCAACTGCCCGAGGTCGAAGGCGCACTGGTGTCCCTGGACCCGCGCACCGGCGCCGTGCGCGCGCTGGTGGGCGGCTTCGACCATGCCAAGAACAAGTTCAACCACGTCACGCAGGCGTGGCGCCAGCCCGGCTCCAGCTTCAAGCCGTTCATCTACTCGGCCGCGCTCGAGAAGGGCTTCACGCCTGCCACGGTGATCAACGACGCACCGTTGTTCTTCGATGCCGGCACCACCGGCAGCCAGCCCTGGGAGCCGAAGAACTACGACGGCACCTTCGACGGCCCGATGTCGATGCGCCGCGCGCTGGCCAAGTCGAAGAACATGGTCTCGATCCGCCTGCTGCAGGCCATCGGCCCGGACTACGGGCAGCAGTGGGTGAGCAACTTCGGCTTCGACCCGGCACGGCATCCGCCCTACCTGACCATGGCGCTCGGCGCCGGCTCGACCACGCCGCTGCAGATGGCCACGGCCTACGCCGTGTTCGCCAACGGCGGCCTGCGCGTCACGCCGCACCTGGTCACCCGCGTGACCGACAGCAAGGGCAACGTGCTGGTCGACCGTCCGCCCAAGCCGGCGGACGAATCGGCGCGCGTCATCGACGCCCGCAACGCCTTCGTGATGAGCAGCCTGCTGCAGGAAGTGACCCGCTCGGGCACCGCCGCGCGCGCGCAGGCCCTGCTCAAGCGCCCGGACCTGTACGGCAAGACCGGCACCACCAACGACTCGATGGACGCCTGGTTCGCCGGCTTCCAGCCGACCCTGGTCGGCGTCGTCTGGATCGGCTACGACACGCCGCGCAAGCTGGGCTCGCGCGAGACGGGGGGCGGCCTGGCCCTGCCGATCTGGATCAGCTACATGGCGCACGCGCTCAAGGGCGTGCCGGTGCAGGAGCCCTCGCCCCCGCCGGGCGTGGTCAACATCGGCGGCGAGTGGTTCTACGAGGAGTTCAGCCAGGGCGCCGGCGTGGCCAGCCTCGGCCTGGAAGACCAGCTGCCGGTGACGCCGACCGAGGACGAGCGCCGCAGCATCCTGGACCTGTTCAGGAACTGACCCTCGGCGTTCCCCAAGCACAAAGGCGGCCTTCGGGCCGCCTTGTTCGCTTGCCGGGCCTGCGCCGCGTGCTCAGGCCGCCGGTGCCGTGAAGCTCACCGGGCACCCGGCCTGTTCGCTGACGCACTCGGACAGCATCTCGAAGAAGTCGCGCCCGCTGCGGGTGTCCAGCCAGCGGCCCTCGACATACTTGTAGTGGTAGCCGCCACGGCGCGCGGCCAGCCAGATCTCGTGCAGCGGCGGCTGGGTGTTGATCACGATCTTGCTGCGGTTGGGCAGCGTCAGTTCGAGCAGGCCGCCGGTGCGGCTGGTGTCGATGTCCACCACGTCGCTCTGCAGCAGTTCGTCGACGCGCGCCTCGACGGCGGCCAGCACGGCATGCGTCCGGGCGTGGTATTCGCTGTCGCTCAACGGAGTGGGGGTCAGAGTCATCGTTGCCAGAACCTACAATCGTGAAATGTTTGCACGCGCATCGATTCTAGTCTTCGGTGCGGCCACCCTTCTGGCCGTGGGTGTGAGCGGCTGCGGGCAGAAGGGCCCGCTGTACCTGCCCGGGCCCGCCGCCACCGCCCCCGCCGGGGCGGCTTCCGCACCTGCTCCTGCTGCCTCCCGATGACCCTGCCCGGCTCCCCCTTCGTCGCGTACCGCGACGGCCAGCTGCACGTGGACGGCTGCGCGCTCGACGCGCTGGCCGACCAGTACGGCACCCCGCTCTACGTCTACTCGCAGGCCGCGATGCTGGCCGCGCTCGCGCCCTACGAGCGGGCGCTGGCCGGCCGCAAGCACCTGGTCTGCTACGCGATGAAGGCCAACTCCAGCCTGGCCGTGCTGCAGACCTTCGCGCGCGCGGGCTGCGGCTTCGACATCGTCTCGGCCGGCGAGCTGGAACGCGTGCTGGCCGCAGGCGGCCGTGCCGACCGGGTGGTGTTCTCGGGCGTGGGCAAGACCCGCGCCGAGATGCGCCGCGCGCTGGAAGCCGGCGTGCGCTGCTTCAACGTCGAAAGCGAGGCCGAACTGGAGGTGCTGTCGGAAGTCGCCGCCTCGCTGGGGCGCCGGGCGCCGGTGAGCCTGCGCGTCAACCCGGACGTCGACGCGAAGACCCATCCGTACATCTCCACCGGCCTGCGCGACAACAAGTTCGGCATCGCCCATGACCGCGCCGTCGCGGCCTACCGGCGCGCCGCGGCGCTGCCGGGGCTGCAGGTCACCGGCATCGACTGCCACATCGGCTCGCAGATCACCGAGGTCGCACCCTACCTCGACGCGCTGGACCGCGTGCTGGACCTGGTCGAGGCGGTGGAGGCCGCGGGCATCCCGATCCACCACGTCGACCTCGGCGGAGGCCTGGGCATCACCTACACCGACGAGACCCCGCCGGCGGCCGACGAGCTGATCGCGCGCCTGCTCGAGCGCATCGACGCGCGCGGGCACGGGCATCGCGAGCTGCTGTTCGAGCCGGGCCGCTCGCTGGTCGGCAATGCCGGCGTGCTGGTCACCGAGGTGCTCTACCTCAAGCCCGGCGAGGAGAAGAACTTCTGCATCGTCGATGCGGCGATGAACGACCTGATGCGCCCGGCGATGTACGAGGCCTGGATGGCCACTGCCGCCTGCCGCCTGCGCGACGAGCCGCCGCAGCGCTACGACGTGGTCGGCCCGGTGTGCGAATCGGGCGACTGGCTGGCGCGCGACCGCCTGCTGGCGGTGCGCCAGGGCGACCGGATCGCGGTGCTGTCGGCCGGCGCCTACGGCATGAGCATGGCGAGCAACTACAACACGCGCGGCCGCGCGGCCGAGGTGATGGTGATCGACGGCCAGGCGCACCTCATCCGCGAGCGCGAGACGCCGCAAGAGCTGTTCCGCGGGGAGCGGCTCCTGGGCTGAACGCTCAGCCGGCGCGCTTGAGCACCACCAGCCCCTTGAGGTATTCGCCCTCGGGGAAGGTGATGGTCATCGGATGGTCGGGTGCGGCGCCCAGCCGCGCCTGGATGAAGCCGTCCACCCCCGCGTCCAGCCCGGCGCCGGCCACGATCTTGTGGAACAGCTCGGCGCCGATGCCGCCCGAGCACGAGAAAGTGAACAGCAGGCCACCCGGCTCGAGCAGCTTGAACGCGAGCCGGTTGATGTCCTTGTAGGCGCGCGCGGCGCGCTCGGCGTGCGAGGCGGTGGGCGCGAACTTGGGCGGATCGAGCACGATGGCGTCGAAGCGGCGACCTTCCTTCAGGTAGCGGCGCAGCGTGTCGTTGACGTCGGCGTCCAGCGCCTCGTGGCGGCCGGCGTCGAAGCCGTTGAGCGCGACGTGCGCGCTCGCGCGCGCCAGCGCGGGTGCCGACGAGTCGACGCTGACCACCTGCTCGGCGCCGCCGGCCAGCGCGGCGATGCTGAAGCCGCCGGTGTAGCAGTAGCAGTTGAGCACGCGCCGGCAGCCGAAGTGGCGCACGGTGTCGGCGAACAGCTTGCGGTTGTCGCGCTGGTCCAGGTAGAAGCCGGTCTTGTGGCCTTCGGCCACGTCCAGCGTCAGCTGCCACTCGTGCTCGCGGATGGTGAGCTCGGTCGCGCCGCTGCCGCGCAGCCAGCCGGTCGCCGCAGGCAGGCCTTCGAGCGTGCGTACGCCCGAGTCGGAACGTTCGTACAGGCGCTGCAGCCCGGTGGCCTGCAGCAGCAGGTCGGCGATGGTCTGCTTCCAGCGCTCGGTGCCGGCCGACAGGAACTGCGCGCTCAGCGTGTCGCCGTAGCAGTCGACGATCAGGCCCGGCAGCCCGTCGGCCTCGCCGTGGATCAGGCGCACCGCGTCGCTGGCGATCGGCAGGCGCCAGCGCACCGCGACGGCCTGCTCGATGCGGCGCGCGAAGAAGGCCTCGTCGATGCGCTCGGCCTCGTCGAAGCTCCAAGCACGCACCCGGATCATGGAGGTCGGGCTGTAGGCAGCCCAGGCGAGGAAGCGCCCGTCGTGGGCCTGCACGCGCACGGTCTCGCCGGCGTCGGCCTTGCCGCGGGCGATGCTGCCCTGGAACACCCAGGGGTGGCGGCGCAGCAGCGAGCGCTCCTTGCCTTCGCGCAGTGTGATGACTTTCATGACGGAAACGGAAACGGGGATTCAGGTGTTGCGCTTGGTCGCGCGGGGGTGGGCGGCATCGTAGACCTTGGCCAGGTGCTGGAAATCCAGCCGCGTGTAGACCTGGGTGGTCGAGATGCTGGCATGGCCGAGCAGGTCCTGCACCGCGCGCAGGTCGCCGCTGGACTGCAGCAGGTGCGAGGCAAACGAATGCCGCAGCATGTGCGGATGCACGTGGGTCGGCACGCCGGCCGCGAGCGCACGCGCCTTCAGGCGCTGGCGGACCTGCTGCGGCGTCAGGCGCGTGCCACGCGCACCGAGGAACAGCGGCGCGGGATCGTCCTTCACGAGCCGCGGGCGCACCGCGAGCCATTGCCGCAGGGCTTCGGCGGCGGCCCGGCCGACCGGCACCGCACGGCGCTTGCTGCCCTTGCCGAGCACCTGCGCCTCGGCCGCGTCGAGGTCGATCCAGCCGCGTGCCGTCGCGCTCGCCGCGACGTCCAGCCCGACCAGCTCGCTGATGCGCAGCCCGCAGCCGTACAGCAGCTCGACGATGCAGCGGTCGCGCGCCTCGAGCACCGGGTCGGTGTCGTCGCACTGCAGGTCGGCCAGCTGCATCGACTGCTCGACCGACAGCGCCTTGGGCAGGGGCCGGGGCGCCTTGGGCGCGCGCACGCCCTCGACCGGGTTGAGCTTGACCTGCCCCTGCCGGCCCAGCCAGCGGTAGAAGCCCCGCCAGGCGCTCAGGATGCGTGCCAGCGTGCGCCCGGTGCGGCCCTGCGCGTGCAGCGTGGCCGACCAGCGGCGCACGTGATGCACCTGCACCGCCTCCAGCGCGACGCCGCCGTCGGCCGCCAGGGCCTGCAGCAGGCGCAGGTCGTGGGCATAGGTCTCGAGCGTCAGCGCCGCCATGCGCCGCTCGACGCGCAGGTGCTCCAGGTAGCGCTCGACCGGCGCGTCCATGCGCAGGCTCAGGCGGCCGGCACCAGCCGCGCCAGCCCGGCGCTGGCGAGCTCGCCGACACGCACCAGCAGGTCGGTGCCCATGTCGGCGGTGTAGCGGGTCGGGTCGGGCGAGCCCAGCACCAGCAGCCCGAAGGCCGGGGCGGACTCGGCATGGCGCAGCGGGATCAGCGCCAGCGACATCACCGTGCCCGGGTCCTGCAGCCAGCCCACCGGCTCGAAGCCGGAATTGACGCCGCAGTAGGGCATGGTCAGGCTGGTCGCGAAGGACTTGGTGTCCTCCTTGACGCCCTGCGCGAACGGGCGGTCGGCGTACTCGGGCTTGACGCCCCAGACGCGCACTGCGGCCTGCGGGATCAGGAACTGGTTCTTCAGTTCCTCGGCCATCACCGACGGCACGTCGGCCGGGTCGGCGGTCAGCATGATCGCGCGCGTCCAGCGGTGCAGCTTGTCGACGATAGCCATGTTCTCCTGGCCGTGCCGGATCATCTCGACGATCTTCAGCTCCAGGCCCTTGATCTTCTCGCGCAGCATTTCCATCTGCCGCTCCTGCAGCGAAACGGCGCGGTTGCCGTGCGGGCTGGTCAGCTGGATGGTGGCCAGCAGCTCGGCATGCCGCTCGAAGAACCCGGGCGTCTGCACGAGGTAGTTGGCGATGTCGTCTTCGGTGATGCCCTGGATGCTCATGGTGTGAGGTGCCTGTTGGTGTCGCTGCCCGGCCGGGTCGCGGCCGTGTCCATGGTCCGCGCCTTCAGCGCGCGGCCCCTCCGAGGTGCGCGCGGCGGCTCATAGCTCGATCTCGCCTTCGAAGACCGTGACGGCCGGGCCGGTCATGCGCACCGTGTGGCCCGGGCCGGCCCATTCGATGGTCAGCCGCCCGCCACGGGTGTCGACGTCCACGCGCGCATCCAGCCAGCCCAGGCGGATGCCGCAGGCCACCGCCGCGCAGGCGCCCGTGCCGCACGCCAGCGTCTCGCCGGCACCGCGCTCGTGGACGCGCAGGCGGATGTGGCCGCGCGCGACCACCTGCATGAAGCCGGCGTTGACGCGGCGCGGGAAGCGCGGGTGCGACTCGATCATCGGCCCCTGCTGCGCGACCGGCGCGGTGTCCACGTCGTCGACACGCTGCACCGCATGCGGGTTGCCCATCGACGCCACCGCCACGTAGACCGTGGTGCCGTCCAGCTCGAGCGGCCACTGCACATGGTCGCCGACCGGCCGGGGCACCAGCCCCTGCGCGTCGAACGGCACCCGCCCGGGCTCGAACACAGGCTCGCCCATGTCCACCGTGACGCGGCCGTCATCCTGCAGACTCGGCTCGATCACGCCGGACAACGTCTGCACGCGGATCGCCCGCTTGTCGGTCAGGCCGCGCTCGTGGACGAACTTCGCGAAGCAGCGCGCGCCGTTGCCGCACTGCTCGACCTCGCCGCCGTCGGCATTGACGATGCGGTAGCTGAAGTCCACGCCGGGCGCAGGCGACGGGCCGACGATCAGGATCTGGTCGGCCCCGATGCCGAAGCGTCGGTCGGCCAGGTGCCGGTACTGCCCGGGGGACAGGTCCAGGGGTGCGCGCGTGGCGTCGAGCACGACGAAATCGTTGCCCGCGCCCTGCATCTTGGTAAAGCGCAGCTTCATGGGCGGGATTATCGCGCCGCGCGCTTGCGGTACAGCGACGGCTCGCCCTTCGGGCGCGTCTTGAAGCGGCGATGCACCCACAGGTACTGCGCCGGGTTGCGCCGGATCTCGGACTCGATCCAGCGGTTCATCGCGAGCGCATCGGCCTGCGGGTCGTCGGTCGGGAAATGCTCCCAGGGCTCGAGGAAGCGCACCCGGTAGCCCCGCCCGCCCGGCAGGATCTCGCCGACCACCGGCTGCACCACCATGCCCAGCGCACGCGCCATGCGCGACGGCGCCAGCAGCGTCGAGGCCGGCACGCCGAAGAACGGGATGAAGGCCGAGTCCTGGCGGCCGAAGTCCATGTCCGGCAGGTTGAAGAAGGCATGGCCCTGGCGGATGCAGCGCATCAGCGGCCGCGCCGATTCCTGGCGCGAGAACAGCGTCGCGCGGCCGAAGCGCAGCCGCCCGCGCCGCACCGCGGCGTCGAACACCTTGTCGCTCTGGGTCTGGTAGATCGATGCGGCCGGCCGCTGCACGTACAGCTGCTCGGCGACCCCTGCCACGTCCAGCGCCAGGAAGTGCGGCACCAGGAACATCACCGGCTTGTCGCTGCGGTCGGCAAAGCCCACGTCGCCTTCGACGTGGATCAGGCGCCGCAGCCGCGCCTCGCTCGCGTACCACAGCACCGGCCGCTCGAGCAGGCTGCGCGTCAGCCACTGGAAATGCTCGCGCGCCAGCGCCTCGCGCTCGGCGGGCGACTTCTCGGGGAAGCACAGCTCGAGGTTGCGCAGCGCGATTTGCCGGCGCGACTTCGCCAGCGGGTACAGCACACGGCCCAGGCCGCGGCCGAGCGCGGCCAGCACCGGCAGCGGCAGCCAGTGCAGCAGCCACAACAGGGCGAGCAGCAGCCGCGAGCCCATCAGGACGACTCCGCCGCGCCGGCGGGCGCAGCCTCGCGACGCGGTTGCTTGTAGCGGTGATAGCCCCACAGGTACTGCCCGGGGCATCGCAGGATCAATCGTTCCATGGCGCGGTTGATGGCGGTGGCGGCCGATTGTCCTTGATCGGCGGCCAGGTCCGGCAAGGGTTCGTCAAATGGCTCCAGGTGGATCACGTAGCCCGCGCCGCGGCGCAGCCGCTCGCCCCAGGCCAGCACGATGCTCGCGCCGGTCTGCTGCGCCAGCCGCGCGGCGAGCGTCATGGTGTAGGCCGGCCGGCCGAAGAACGGCGCCCACACGCCCATGCCCTCGGGCGGCACCTGGTCGGGCAGCAGGCCGACCGCCTGCCCCTGGCGCAGCGCGCGGATCATCTGCCGCACCCCGGCCAGCGTGGCCGGCGCGGTCGCGAGCCCCGGGCGGCGCCGCGCCGCCTCCACCAGCGGCCGGATCGCGGCCTTGCGTGGCGGCCGGTACAGCACCGTGATCGGACCGTGCGTCGCGCCGTAGCGCTCGGCATAGCCCTGCGCGGTCACCTCGAAGCAGCCCAGGTGCGGGGTCAGGAACACGATGCCCTTGCCGCGCCGATGGGCTTCCTCGATGCAGGCCTCGCCCTGCCAGCGCAGCTTGTCCCCCAGCGGCCGGTCCGCCGGGCGCATCCACAGCCAGGGCAGTTCCATCACCATGCGTCCGGCCTCGGCCACCGCCGCGCGCGCCTGCGCCGGCGCCACGCCCGCCTGCGCCGCGTTGCGGTGCAGCCGTCGGCGGTAGGTGGGCGACAGCAGCCAGGTCAGCCAGCCCAGTCCTGCACCAAGGACGTGCAATAGCCCCAAGGGCCAACGTGACAGCAGACGGAACAGCGTGAGCATCTTTTCTATAATCGCGCGGTCGCCGGTTTAAGGAACAACTTGCGGGGCGACGCAGGAGCGAAGCATAGCGAGCTCCTGCTGGACCACCGGGTCCGACAAATGCCGCTAAAGCGTTCGCCGCACCTCCTCAAGACCCGGGCCGGCAACGCGGGCCAGGGTCTTTTTGTTTGGAGTCAACGAAGTGGCGAACGAATTCCTCTTCACATCCGAGTCCGTCTCCGAAGGCCACCCGGACAAGGTGGCCGACCAGATCTCCGACGCGATCCTGGATGCCATCTTCGAGCAGGACCCCCGGTCGCGCGTGGCCGCCGAGACGCTGTGCAACACGGGTCTCGTGGTGCTGGCCGGTGAAATCACCACCAACGCGCATGTCGACTACATCCAGGTCGCGCGCGACACGATCAAGCGCATCGGCTACGACAACACCGAGTACGGCATCGACTACAAGGGCTGCGCGGTGCTCGTGGCCTACGACAAGCAGAGCAACGACATCGCGCAGGGCGTGGACCACGCCAGCGACGACTACCTGAACACCGGCGCCGGCGACCAGGGCCTGATGTTCGGCTACGCCTGCGACGAGACGCCCGAGCTGATGCCCGCGCCGATCTACTACGCGCACCGCATCGTCGAGCGCCAGGCCCAGCTGCGCAAGGACGGGCGCCTGCCCTTCCTGCGCCCGGACGCCAAGAGCCAGATCACGATGCGCTACGTGGACGGCCGCCCGCACAGCATCGACACCGTGGTGCTGTCCAGCCAGCACAGCCCCGAGATGAGCGACGGCTCCAAGATGAAGCCCGAGTTCATCGAGGCCTGCATCGAGGAGATCATCAAGCCGGTGCTGCCCAAGGAGTGGCTGAAGGACACCAAGTACCTGATCAACCCGACCGGCCGCTTCGTGATCGGCGGCCCGCAGGGCGACTGCGGCCTGACCGGGCGCAAGATCATCGTCGACACCTATGGCGGTGCCTGCCCGCACGGCGGCGGCGCCTTCTCGGGCAAGGACCCGACCAAGGTCGACCGCTCGGCCGCCTACGCCGCGCGCTACGTCGCGAAGAACATCGTCGCCGCAGGCCTGGCGCGCCAGTGCCAGATCCAGGTCAGCTACGCGATCGGCGTGGCGCGCCCGATCAACATCACGGTCTACACCGAAGGCACGGGCGTGATCCCCGACGAGCAGATCGCCGCGCTAGTGCAGGAGCACTTCGACCTGCGCCCGAAGGGCATCATCCAGATGCTGGACCTGCTGCGCCCGATCTACTCCAAGACCGCCGCCTACGGCCACTTCGGCCGCGAGGAACCCGAATTCTCGTGGGAGCGCACCGACAAGGCCGCTGCACTGCGCGCAGCGGCCGGGCTGTAAGCCCCGGCGTGCGGAACGCCCGGCATCGGTGCGCGGGCGACGCTCACGTTGCGCCAGCAAGGTGAGCGCAGACCAAAGAACGGACAAGGCGGCGGCACTGCGCCCGCAGGGGGCCGTTCCCGGGTGACGCTCGCATTGCGCCGGCAATGCGAGTCGAGACCACACGCCGCTGCGGGCGACGCCCACATCGCGCCAGCGAGGTGCGCACGCCCCCCCACCGTACGCCGCAGCCGGGCCGTCGCGCCCGGCAGGCCGCCGCCCCGCCCCTGATCACCCCTACTGGGCGAGCACAAGCGTGCTTTTTTCATCACCACCCGCCCCCGACCTTCCCTAGGATCACCGGGGTCCCGTGTCCCCCTGCTTCAACCACCCCCGATGTCGTTGTCGGCTCCCTCGCCCACCCGCAAGAAGGTCCGCGTCGAACAGCTGCGGCCGGGCATGTTCGTGCTCGAGCTGTGCGGCGCCTGGCTGGACCACCCGTTCTGGCGGACCTCCTTCCTGCTCAAGGACCAGGCCGACCTGGAGCGGCTGCGCCAGAGTCCCGTCCGCGAGGTGTGGATCGACATCGCGCGGGGCCTGGACGTGGCCCCGGAAGCACCGGCCCCGGCGCGCGGCGACGCGGCTCCTCCGCCGCCGGTCAAGCCGGTGCGCACCGTGCCGGAGAAGGTCCCCCTGGAAGAGGAGATCGGCCGCGCCCGGAAGATCTGCATGCGCGCCTGCCGGGAGGTCGGCGGGCTGTTCCAGCAGGCCCGCATGGGGCAGGCCCTGCGCACGGCCCCGGTCGTCGAGCTGGTGGAGGACATCACCGCCTCGGTGCTGCGCTGCCCGAGCGCCCTGGTGAGCCTGGCGCGCCTGAAGACCAAGGATGAGTACACCTACCTGCATTCGGTGTCCGTCTGCGCCCTGATGGTGTCGCTCGGCCGGCAACTCGGGCTGCCCGAACCGGAACTGCGCGAGGTGGGCCTGGCCGGGCTGCTGCACGACCTGGGCAAGGCGGCCATCCCGCTGGAAGTGCTCAACAAGCCCGGCTGGCTGACCGACGAGGAGTTCGCCCTCGTCAAGCAGCACCCGCGCGCCGGCCATGCCATGCTGAGCGACGCCGGCGTGACCTCCGAAAGCGCGCTGGACGTCTGCCTCCACCACCATGAGCGCGTCGACGGCCGCGGTTACCCGGACGGGCTGGCGGGCGAGGCCATCAGCCTGCACGCCCGCATGGGGGCGGTCTGCGACGTCTACGACGCCATCACCTCCGACCGCCCCTACAAGGCCGGCTGGAACCCGGCCGAGGCCATCCGGCGCATGGCGCAGTGGACGAAGGAAGGCCACTTCGACGAACGGGTGTTCCAGGCCTTCGTGAAGTGCGTCGGCATCTACCCGACCGGCTCGCTGGTGAAGCTGCAGTCAGGCCGCCTGGCGGTGGTGCTGGAGCAGCGCGAATCCTCGCTGCTCACGCCGCGGGTGAAGGTCTTCTTCTCGACCCGCTCGAACCTCCACATCCCGCCGGAGGTCGTCGACCTGGCGTCGCCGCTGGTGCGCGACCGCATCGTGAGCCACGAGAACCCGGAAGACTGGGGCTTCCGCCACCTGGACGAGCTGTGGGCGGGGCTGCCGGCCCGCCCGGCCTGAGGCCTCAGCCCCGCGCCGCCAGCAGGGCGCGCGCCACTTCCGCGAAGCCGGCCCCCCGCTCGCCCTGCGTGACGTAGGCAGGCCGGTGCTGCAGCTGCGGCAGGAAGCGCTCGATGTTCGCCACCCCGACGCTGTGCGGGAAGTGCTCGAACATGCGCTGGTCGTTGGTGGAATCGCCGACGTAGACCCACTGGTCGATCTCGGCATCCAGGTCGCGGCCGTAGAGCTCGCGCACGATCCAGCGCGCGCCGCTGAGCTTGTCGTGCGAGCCGAACCAGCCGTTGATGTGGATCGAGCTGACCGTGGCGACCATGCCTTCGGCGCGCATCAGCGCGACCACCTGCTCGATGCGCTCGGGCGGCAGGTGGGCGAACTCGCCGTGGTCGATCGCGATGTCGGTGACGCGCCCGGCGCTGTCGCGCGCCAGCGTCGCGCCGGGCACCTCGCGCAGCACGCGCTGCGCGACCTGGCGCAGCCGCTCGGCATTGCGCGCGCGTGTGGCCTCGTCCTGCACGTAGAGCCTGCGCCCGTCGGGCAGCAGCGCCATCGCGCCATTCTCCGGCACGATGGCCGCGACCGGCCAGCTGCGCGCGAACGGCTCGGACCAGCCCATCGGCCGGCCGGTGATCGGGATCACGACCAAGCCGGCGGCCTGCAGGTCGGCCAGCGCCTGCAGCGCGTCGGCGGTGATCGCGCCGTTGGTCGTCAGCGTGTCGTCGATGTCGGTGAAGACGCCCCGGATGCGCCGGCGCGCGTCCACGGGCCACGCTTGCAGCGGCTGCATCGGGCCGGTCCTCCGTGTCCTCACGCGGCCTTTTCCAGCACCAGCCCGGCGTGCTCGCGCAGCGGGTGGAAGCGGACCCTGGGGAAGCGCTCCTGCGTCAGCCGCAGGTCGTACGGCGAGGTCATCAGGTAGGCCAGCGTGTCGGCCGCGTCGAGCGCGAGCTTGCTGGCGTTGGCGTCGGTGAACTTCTTCAGTTCCTCGGGCGTGTCGGCCGTGATCCAGCGCGCGCCGACGAAGCGCGATGGCATCAGTCGCACCTCGACGCCGTATTCGGTCTTCAGGCGGTGCTGGACGACCTCGAACTGCAGCTGGCCGACCGCACCCAGCAGCATCGGCCCGCCTTCGTGCGGGCGGAACACCTGGATCGCCCCTTCCTCGCCCAGCTGCAGCAACCCGGCCTGCAGCTGCTTGCTCTTCATCGGGTTGGCCAGCTCCACGGCCTGGAACAGCTCGGGCGCGAAGAAGGGCAGCCCGGTGTACTGCAGCGCCTCGCCTTCGGTGATGGTGTCGCCCAGCTGCACGCCGCCGTGGGTCGTGAAGCCGATGATGTCGCCGGCGTAGGCCTCGTCGACCGCCTCGCGGCGCTGCGACAGGAAGGTCACCACGCTGGTGGGCCGCAGCTCCTTGCCGGTGCGCTGCACCTTGAGCTTCATGCCCTGCGTGTAGCGCCCGGAGTAGACGCGCACGAAGGCGATGCGGTCGCGGTGCGACGGGTCCATGTTGGCCTGCACCTTGAACACCACGCCGGAGAACTGCTCCTCGTCCGGTGCGACCACGCGCGTGGTGGAGGCGCGCGGCCCCGGCGCGGGCGCCAGGTCCACCAGCGCGTCCAGTACCTCCTGCACGCCGAAGTTGTTGACCGCCGAGCCGAAGAACACCGGCGTCTGCTTCGCGGCGAGGAAGGCCTCGCGGTCGAAGGCCGGCGCCGCCTCGGTCAGCAGCTCGATGTTCTGCTCGGCCAGCTCGTAGTCGTGGCCGAAGCGCTCGCGCAGCGCGGCGGCCTCGGTCAGCGGCACGATCTGCTGGTCGGTGACGCGGTCCTCGCCGGCACGGAACAGCCGCATGTGGCGCGCGCGCAGGTCCACGATGCCGCCGAAGGCCTTGCCCTGGCCGACCGGCCAGGTCATCGGCACGCAGGGCATGCCGAGTTCCGCCTCGATCTCGTCGAGCAGCGCGATCGGGTCGCGGCCCTCGCGGTCCATCTTGTTGATGAAGGTGATGATGGGCGTGTCGCGCTGGCGGCACACCTCGATCAGGCGGCGGGTCTGCGCTTCCACGCCGTTGGCCGCGTCGATCACCATCAGCGCCGAGTCCACCGCGGTCAGCACGCGGTAGGTGTCCTCGGAGAAGTCGCGGTGGCCCGGGGTGTCGAGCAGGTTGATGACGTGGTCGCGGTACAGCATCTGCATCACCGAGCTCGCCACCGAGATGCCGCGCTGCTTCTCGATTTCCATCCAGTCCGAGGTGGCATGGCGGCTGGCCTTGCGGGCCTTGACCGAGCCGGCGATGTGGATCGCGCCGGAGAACAGCAGCAGCTTTTCCGTCAGCGTGGTCTTGCCCGCGTCGGGGTGCGAGATGATGGCAAAGGTGCGGCGGCGCCGGACTTCGGCGGCATGAGGTGAGGCAGACAAGGGACGGGCTCCGGTACAAGTAGCTGCGGCCGTGTCGTCGCACGGCCGCCGGCAGGCCCGCATTTTCCCACGCCCCTGCCCGGGCGGTGCCGGGCGCGCACCCGCCCCGGCCGCGCCGAAGGGGCTTGTACGAAGGGAAAACTGCACATCTTCAGTATCCCCGCCGCGGCCCGGGGCATGTCCCCCTGCCTAGAATCAGGGTTAACCCCAGGTCCTGCGCCCACCAGGCGCGGCACCGCCCGACGTCCGCCCGTGACCGCACCCGGCCCCGCGAGGCGCCGGCTTCACCGCCGTTTCGCCACTCGCAAGGAATCCGCCATGCAGGCCCTCGTCCGCCTGAGCCAGTTCGTCGGCAAGACCTTTGCCGCCTGGGTGCTGCTGTTCGCCGTGCTCGCCTATTTCGCCCCCGCCCAGTTCCGCTGGATCGCGCCGTGGATCACGGTGCTGCTGGGCATCGTCATGTTCGGCATGGGCCTGACCCTGTCGAAGGACGACTTCCGTGAAGTGTTCCGCCGGCCCGTCGACGTGCTGATCGGCGTGCTGGGCCAGTTCCTCATCATGCCGGGCCTGGCCTGGGCCCTGTGCCAGCTGCTGGGGCTGCCGCCCGAGATCGCCGTGGGCGTGATCCTGGTCGGCTGCTGCCCGGGCGGCACCGCCTCCAACGTGATGACCTACCTGGGCCGCGGCGACGTGGCGCTGTCGGTGGCGATCACCTCGGTGACCACGCTGCTCGCGCCGCTCGTCACCCCCGCGCTGATCTGGCTGCTGGCCAGCGCCTGGCTGGACGTCAACGCCGGCGCGATGTTCTGGTCCATCGTGCAGGTGGTGGTGCTGCCGATCGCGCTGGGCGTGGTCGCGCAGTCGCTGCTGCGCGAGAAGGTCAAGCTCGCGGTGGACGTGCTGCCGCTGGTGTCGGTGGCGGCGATCGTCGCCATCGTCGGCGCGGTGGTCGCGGCCAACCAGGCCCGCATCGCCGAAAGCGGCGCGCTGATCTTCGCGGTGGTCGTGCTGCACAACGGCCTGGGCCTGCTGCTGGGCTACCTGCTCGGCAAGCTGACCGGCCGCAGCATCGCCCGGCGCAAGACGCTCGCGATCGAGGTCGGCATGCAGAACTCGGGCCTGGGCGCGGCGCTCGCGGCGGCGCACTTCTCGCCGCTGGCGGCCGTGCCCAGCGCGATCTTCAGCGTCTGGCACAACATCTCGGGCGGGCTGGTGGCCACCTGGTTCCAGCGCATCGCCAACAGCCCCGAGGACACTGCGGCCGACCGGCCCTCCGGGGAAACGGCGGCCGTATAATCCGCCCCCAACCGAGGAGCGTTGCAGCGTCCGCCACGGACGCCAGGCTCGGCATCAAGCAACGACGCTCACCCACGCTTCCGTGCGGTGAGTGCCCTCCGGAAGCGTGGGCGGATCCACCCTCACGTTCCCGGAGTCACCATGAACGCTGTCCTCAAACCCTCCGCGCCGGCCGAAAGCGCCATCGCCGACATCTCCCTCGCCGACTGGGGCCGCAAGGAAATCCGCATTGCCGAAACGGAAATGCCGGGCCTGATGGCCATCCGCGAGGAATACGCCGCCAGCCAGCCGCTCAAGGGCGCGCGCATCGCCGGCTCGCTGCACATGACCATCCAGACCGCGGTGCTGATCGAGACGCTGCAGGCGCTGGGCGCCCAGGTGCGCTGGGCCTCGTGCAACATCTTCTCGACCCAGGACCACGCCGCCGCGGCGATCGCCGCCAGCGGCACGCCGGTGTTCGCGAAGAAGGGCGAGACGCTGGAGGAATACTGGGACTACACCCACCGCATCTTCGACTTCGGCCCGCAGGGCAGCGAGGCCGAAGGCCCGAACATGATCCTGGACGACGGCGGCGACGCGACGCTGCTGATGCACCTGGGCAAGCGTGCCGAGTCCGACCCCTCGGTGCTGGCCAACCCGGGCAGCGAGGAAGAGCGCATCCTGTTCGCCGCGATCAAGGCCAAGCTCGCGCAGGACCCGACCTGGTACTCGCGCAAGAGCGCGAAGATCATCGGCGTCACCGAGGAGACCACCACCGGCGTGAACCGCCTGAAGCAGATGTCCGCGCGCGGCGAGCTGATGTTCCGCGCGATCAACGTCAACGACAGCGTCACCAAGAGCAAGTTCGACAACCTCTACGGCTGCCGCGAGTCGCTGGTCGACGGCATCAAGCGCGCCACCGACGTGATGGTGGCCGGCAAGATCGCCGTGGTGTGCGGCTACGGCGACGTGGGCAAGGGCTCGGCGCAGGCGCTGCGCGCGCTGTCGGCGCAGGTGTGGGTCACCGAGATCGACCCGATCTGCGCGCTGCAGGCCGCGATGGAAGGCTACCGCGTCGTGACGATGGACTACGCCTGCGACAAGGCCGACATCTTCGTCACCGCCACCGGCAACAAGCACGTCATCACCTTCGAGCACATGGCGAAGATGAAGGACCAGGCCATCGTGTGCAACATCGGCCACTTCGACAACGAGATCGACGTCGCCGCGCTGGAAGCCAAGTGCCAGTGGGAGGAGATCAAGCCACAGGTCGACCACGTGATCTTCCCGGACGGCAAGCGGATCATCCTGCTGGCCAAGGGGCGCCTGGTGAACCTGGGCTGTGCCACCGGCCACCCGAGCTACGTGATGAGCTCGTCGTTCGCCAACCAGACCATCGCGCAGATCGAGCTGTTCACGCACCCTGACGGCTACGACGTCGGCAAGGTCTACACCCTGCCCAAGCACCTGGACGAGAAGGTGGCCCGCCTGCAGCTGAAGAAGCTGGGCGCGATGCTGACCGAGCTGACCGACGAGCAGGCCCGCTACATCGGCGTGCCCAAGGAAGGGCCGTACAAGCCCGATACGTACCGGTACTGAACCCCCTACGGCCTGGCGGCCGCCCCTTGGAAAAGGGGGCGACACGCGTGGGCCGGCCACGCCGGATCCACGGCGCCCGCCCGGCCGAGCATGCCCTGCGGCCCGGCAGGGACGCCGGGCGGCCCGTTGCACTGCGGTTCGAGATGACGCGAGCGGATCAGTTGTTGGTACAGCGCGGACTGGCCCCGAGCCGGTCGGCCGCGCAGCGGCTGATCGAGCGCGGCGCGGCGCAGTGGAAGGGACCGCGCGGCTGGACGGTGCTGCGCAAGGCCGGCGAGGAACTGCCCGAGGGCGTGCCGCTGCGCGTGACCGACGACGCCGAGCTGCGCTACGTCTCGCGCGGCGGGCTGAAGCTGGAAGGCGCGCTCGCCGCCACGGGGCTGGACGTGCGGGGCTGGACCTGCCTGGACGTCGGGCAGAGCACCGGCGGCTTCACCGACGTGCTGCTGCAGTGCGGCGCCGCGCGCGTGGTCGGCGTGGACGTCGGGCACGGGCAGCTGCACGGGAAGCTGCGCGGCGATGCGCGCGTGACGGCGTACGAGGGCGTCAACGCGCGGGCGCTGGAGGACTCGGCGTTCGGGCGCGAGACCGCGAGGCACAGCTTCGACCTCGTCGTCGGCGACCTGTCCTTCATCTCGCTGGAACGCGTGCTGCCGGCGCTGGCGCCGTGGCTGCGGCCTGGCGGGCAGGCGCTGCTGCTGGTCAAGCCGCAGTTCGAGGTCGGGCCGCAGCATGTCGGCAAGGGCGGGCTGGTGCGCGACGCGTCGCAGTACGCGCGCGTCGAGCAGCGCCTGCGCGAGGCCTGCGCCGCGCTCGGCTGGCGCGTGCGCGGCTGGTTCGACAGCCCCATCACCGGCGGGGACGGCAACCGGGAATTCTTCATCTGGGCGCAAGCGCCCGATGCGTGAGGACGCAATGACGACGACACCCACCACCAGGCTGCCGGTCAGCCTGGAGTTCTTTCCGCCCAAGACGCCCGAAGGCGTCGACAAGCTGGCCGCGGTGCGCCAGCAGCTGTACGCGCTGGCGCCCCAGTACTGCTCGGTGACCTACGGCGCCGGCGGCTCGACCCAGGACGGCACGCTGCAGACCGTGCAGGCCATCCTCGCCGAAGGCGTCGATGCCGCGCCGCACTTCTCGTGCATCGGCGCGGACCAGGCCAGCATCCGCGAGAAGCTGCAGCAGTTCAAGGCCGCCGGCGTGCGGCGCATCGTCGCGCTGCGCGGCGACCTGCCCTCGGGCTACGGCGGCTTCGGCGAGTTCCGCTACGCCAGCGACCTGGTGGCCTTCATCCGCGCCGAGACCGGCGACCACTTCCACATCGAGGTCGCCGCCTACCCCGAGATGCACCCCCAGGCCCGCTCGCCCGAAGCCGACCTGCAGGCCTTCGCGACCAAGGTCCGCGCCGGCGCCGACGCGGCCATCACGCAGTACTTCTTCAACGGCGACGCCTACTTCCGCTTCGTCGACGACGTGCGCCGGCTGGGCGTGGAGATCCCGGTGATCCCCGGCATCATGCCGATCACCAACTCGTCGCAGCTGATGCGCTTCTCCGACGCCTGCGGCGCCGAGATCCCGCGCTGGATCCGCAACCGGCTGCAAAGCCTCGGCGACGACAAGGCCTCGATCCAGGCCTTCGGGCTGGACGTGGTCACGGCGCTGTGCGAGCGGCTGCGCGCCGGTGGCGCGCCGGGCTTCCACTTCTACACGATGAACCAGGCCGGCGCGACGCTGGAGATCTGCCGGCGCCTGCAGTTGCTCTGAGCGCACGGTCGCGCCGTTTCCCTGACGCGGCGCAAAGACCGTGTGCGCCGGGCGGCGCGGCGCCGCGGAGCTTGCGATGCGACAAACCGGCCGCGCGAGGCGGGGTGTCGAATGGACGCAGGGAATGTTCCCGTGCTCCCTGGACACCGAAGAACCATCATGAAGCAGAAGTACCTCCTCGCCTCGCTGCTCGGCCTGGCCGCCCTTGCCCCCGTCGCCGCCCAGGCGGACGACACGACGCCGTGGATGGTGCGCGTGCGCGCCGTCAACATCGACAGCGTCAACAAGGACAGCACCGGCCTGGACCTCAGCGTCAACGACAAGGTCATCCCCGAAGTCGACATCTCGTACTTCTTCACGCCCAACATCGCCGCCGAGCTGATCCTGACCTACCCGCAGAAGCACGACGTGCGCTCGGCCGGCGCGAAGATCGGCTCGCTCAAGCACCTGCCGCCGACGCTGACGCTGCAGTACCACTTCACCGACCTGGGCGCGTTCAAGCCCTACGTCGGCGCGGGCGTCAACTACACGCGCTTCTCCAGCGTCGACCTGCCCGCGGGCGTGAGCATCGACAAGGACAGCTACGGCCTGGCGCTGCAGGCCGGCGTCGACTACGAGCTGACCAAGAACGTCTACCTCAACTTCGACGTCAAGAAGGTGCAGATCCGCACCGACGTGAAGGCCGGCGGCACCAAGCTCGGCACGCTCAAGGTCGACCCGCTGCTGGTCGGCGTGGGCGTCGGCATGCGCTTCTGAGTGCCGCGCCGCCACACCCTCCAAACTGAATCCTGGCTGAACGAGGCCAGGTCCTGCGCGGGGCAGGCAAGTTGACGACAATGTCGGCTTGGCCTGCCCCATGTCGTCCGTCACCACCCCCGCCCGCTTCGCCCTCGGCCCGGCCCTGCGCCGCACGCTGCGCCACCCGGAGTTCCGGCGTGGCGCGCTGGACATCGGCCATGTGGCGCTGGGCATTTCCGCCTGGGGCCTGGTCACGGGCGTGGCGATGGTCAAGAGCGGGCTGTCGGTGCCGATGGCCCTGTTCATGTCGCTGGTGGTGTTCGCCGGCAGCGCGCAACTGACCGCCCTGCCGCTGATCGCCTCCGGCGCGCCGATCTGGGTGGTGTGGGTCGCCGCCACCTGCGTGAACCTGCGCTTCGTGATCTTCAGCGCGATGTGGCGGCCCTACTTCGCCCCGTACCCGCGCTGGCAGCGTGCGGTGATCGGCTACTTCACCGGGGACGTGAACTACGTACTGTTCATGAAGCGCTTCCCCGATCCCGGCCCGCACCCGGACGCCCTGCCGTACTTCTGGGGCGGCGTGGCGATCAACTGGTTCGGCTGGCAGGCCTCGTCCATCCTGGGCATCGTGCTGGCCAACGTGATCCCGCTGGAATGGGGGCTGGGCTTTGCCGGCGTGCTGGCGTTGCTGGGCATCACCTGCTCGCTGCTGCAGGACAAGGCCACCTGGCTGGCCGGCGGCACCGCCGCGGCTGCGGCGATCGCGGCCTACGCGCTGCCGCTGCGCATGAACATCCTGCTGGCCGTGGCCGCCGCGGTGGCCGTGGGCCTGGGCATCGAGGCGGTCGAGCGCGCCCGGCGCCAGGCCCGGCGCGACGCGCAGGACCGGGAGCGCGCCTGATGGCCACCTGGGAGATCATCGTCACGATCCTCGGCCTGGCCGTGATCACCGTGGTCACGCGCGGCTTCTTCATGCTGCCCGACCGCGAGCTGCCGATGCCCGACTGGGTCAAGCGCGGGCTGCGCTACGCCCCGCTGGCGGCGCTGATCGCGGTGATCGCGCCCGAGGTGCTGATGACCCAGGGCCACTTCATCGCCACCTGGCAGGACGCGCGCCTGCCCGCCGTGGTGGCGGCCAGCGCCTACTACTTCTGGCGCCGCGGCATCCTCGGCACCATCGTGACCGGCATGGCGGTCTACCTGCCGCTGCACATCGGCCTCGGCTGGTGACGCATCGCCCGCCGTTGCCGCCCGACACGGGGCGGCAACGCCGCAGGGGGCACAATCCGGGGTTTCGAGATCCCAACTCCGAGCACAAGCAAGACCACCATGAACGTACTGCGCTTTTCCGATCTGATCGCCCAAGGCAAGGTCCAGGGGCGTCGGGTGTTCATCCGCGCCGACCTGAACGTCCCGCAGGACGACAGCGGCCGCATCACCGAAGACACCCGCATCCGCGCATCGATTCCCTGCATCCGGATGGCGCTGGACGCGGGGGCCGCGGTGATGGTCACCTCGCACCTGGGCCGCCCCACCGAAGGCGAGTTCAAGCCGGAAGACTCGCTGGCCCCGGTCGCCGCGCGCCTGGGCGAGCTGCTCGGCCGCGAGGTGCCGCTGGTGTCCGACTGGGTCGACGGCGTGGACGTGCAGCCCGGCCAGGTCGTGCTGCTGGAGAACTGCCGCCTGAACAAGGGCGAGAAGAAGAACAACGAGGAGCTGGCGAAGAAGATGGCCGCGCTGTGCGACATCTTCGTGCACGACGCCTTCGGCACGGCGCACCGCGCCGAGGCCTCGACCTACGGCATCGCGCAGTTCGCGCCCGTCGCCTGCGCCGGCCCGCTGCTGGCCGCCGAGATCGACGCGATCACCAAGGCGCTGGACAACCCGAAGCGCCCGCTGGTGGCCATCGTCGCCGGCTCCAAGGTCTCGACCAAGCTGACCATCCTGCAGTCGCTGGCGAAGAACGTGGACCAGCTGGTGGTCGGCGGCGGCATCGCCAACACCTTCATGCTGGCCGCCGGGCTGAAGATCGGCAAGTCGCTGGCCGAGCCCGACCTGGTGGGCGAGGCCAAGGCCGTGATCGAGGCGATGAAGGCGCGCGGCGCCGAGGTGCCGATCCCGGCCGACGTGGTGGTGGCCAAGGAATTCAAGGCCGACGCGCCGGCCACCGTGAAGGCCGCCACCGACGTGGCCGACGACGAGATGATCCTCGACATCGGCCCGCAGACCGCGCAGGCCCTGGCCGACAAGCTCAAGGCCGCCGGCACCATCGTCTGGAACGGCCCGGTGGGCGTGTTCGAGTTCGACGCCTTCGCCCAGGGCACCGAGACCATCGCCCGCGCGATCGCCGCGTCGAGCGCCTTCAGCATCGCCGGCGGTGGCGACACCCTGGCGGCGATCGCCAAGTACGGCATCGAGAAGGACGTCGGCTACATCTCCACCGGCGGCGGTGCCTTCCTGGAGGTGCTGGAAGGCAAGACCCTGCCCGCTTTCGAGATCCTCAGCAAGCGCGCCGCGGGCTGACGGCCCGGCGCCCCGTCCCCGCCCCGGCGGCCGCCAGGCCCCCGGGGCTTTTTCGTGGCCGGGAAACCGCAGCTGCAGCCGCGCCTGCGCCCCCGGCCCGGGCACGGGCAGGCGGCTTGGCTATGCTCGGGGACGAAGACGCCGCACGGGCGGCACGCAGGATGTAACTCTGAAACGCATTCTGGCCGACAATACGGAACAAAGTTACAAACCCACCGGAGACTCCCGCACATGTCGCGCGCCACCAAGATCGTCGCCACGCTGGGCCCCGCCTCCTCGTCGCCGGAGGTGCTGGAACGCATGATCCTCGCCGGGGTCGACGTCGTCCGGCTGAACTTCTCCCACGGCACGGCGCAGGACCACATCGACCGCGCCCGCCTGGTGCGCGAGGCCTCCGAGCGCGCGGGCAGGCAGGTGGCCATCATGGCCGACCTGCAGGGCCCCAAGATCCGGGTCGGCCGCTTCGAAGGAGGCAAGACCCAGCTGGAGCCCGGCCAGCGCTTCATCCTCGACGCCGCCTGGACCGGCCTGGGCAACAACGAGCGCGTCGGGCTGGACTACAAGGAGCTGCCGCGCGACGTGAAGCCGGGCGACACGCTGCTGCTCAACGACGGGCTGATCGTGCTGACCGTCGAGCGCGTGGTCGGCGACGAGGTGCACACCGTCGTCCGGCTGGGTGGAGAGCTGTCCAACAACAAGGGCATCAACAAGCAGGGCGGCGGCCTGACCGCCCCGGCCCTGACGGCCAAGGACATGGAAGACATCAGGACCGCGATGAGCTTCCAGTGCGAGTACCTGGCCGTCTCGTTCCCGAAGAACGCCACCGACATGGAGATGGCACGCCAGCTCGCCAACGTGGCCGGCGAGCCGTGGCGCCACAAGCCGGGGCTGATCGCGAAGATCGAGCGAAGCGAGGCCATCCCGCAGCTGGAGGCCATCCTCAAGGCCAGCGACGGCATCATGGTCGCGCGCGGCGACCTGGCGGTGGAGGTCGGCAACGCCGCGGTGCCGGCGCTGCAAAAGCGCATGATCCGCATGGCGCGCGAGATGGACAAGGTGGTCATCACCGCGACGCAGATGATGGAGTCGATGATCGTCAACCCGGTGCCCACCCGCGCCGAGGTGAGCGACGTCGCCAACGCGGTGCTGGACGGCACCGACGCGGTGATGCTCAGCGCCGAGACCGCCACCGGCAAGTACCCGGTCGAGACCGTCGAGCACATGGCGCTGATCGCGCTGGAAGCCGAGCGCGCCGAGGACATCTCGCTGGACGCGGACTTCACCAACAAGCGCTTCGGCCGCATCGACCAGTCGATCGCGATGGGCGCGCTGTTCACCGCCCACCACCTGGGCTGCAAGGCCATCGTCGCGCTGACCGAATCGGGCTCGACCGCGCTGTGGATGAGCCGCCACAAGATCCACGTGCCGATCTACGCGCTGACCTCGCAGCCGCTGTCGCAGCGCAAGATGGCGCTGTACCGCAACGTGCACCCGATGCTGATGCCCAGCTGCACCGACCGCGACACCGCGCTGGCCAAGGCCGAGGCGCTGCTGGTCGAGCAGGGGCTGCTGCGCCCGGGCGATACCTACGCGATCACCTGCGGCGAGCCGATGGGCTACCCGGGCGGCACCAACATGCTCAAGGTCTGCCGCGTCGGCGGCTGAACGCCAGGCCTCAGTCCAGGCGCAGCGACACGCCGGTGACGAACAGCGCGTCGCCGCGCTTGAGCCCTTCCCCCGGGTGGCTGTTGTAGCGATAGGTGAAGCCGGCGGTCAGGCTCAGGCGTTCGGTCATCGCCACCGACAGGTTGGTGTCGAACTCGGCCCGCCAGGCGCCGGATTCCTCCAGCACCGGCAGCACGGTCAGCTTCTGGCGGAACTTGGTGCTCTGCGTCAGCGTGTGGCTGGACTCCTCGGCCAGCAGCAGTTCGGCACGGCCGTAGCTGCGGCGCAGGCGCCCCTCCACCTCGGACGGCTCGTCGAAGCGGTCGTGGGTGTAGCCCAGGCCCACGGTGGCGTCCCAGAAGCCGGTGTCGTCGCGGAAGAAGTGGTGGCCGACGCCGCTGCCGACGAAGCGGCGCAGCGCCAGGTTGGCGGGACGGTCGTGCAGCAGCTCCAGCCGGCCGAAGCCGAACCACTGCGCAGAGAAGTCGCGGTCGTACTGGGTGCCGGCGCCGAAGCGCTGGGCCGAGGTCTCGCCGGCCACCTTGGCGTACTGGGCCCGCGCGGTGACCATCCACTTGTCGTGGTCGGTGGCGCGCACGCTGTCGGCGCTCAGGTTGAAGCTCGAGGCCTCGCTGTTGCCGGACGACAGGCTGGCGCCGGCGCCGAACAGGTGCCGCCAGCGGCCGTCCGGCTTGACGGTGACCTGGGACCAGGCCAGCGCCGGCAAGGCGGCGGCCAGCACGGCGACGAGCAGGGAACGGGACATGGGCGGGGAACTCCTTGTTCTGTCCTGGATGGCAATGCGTCGAACCGGCCGACTCTAGGCGCAGCGCCGGCCGGGGGTGTTGCGATTCGTTAGTCCCTGCGCGGTTCCGAGCTTTTTCCGCCCGTGTGCACCGGTGACGGGTGCAACACCCGCGTTGCAGGATCGCGAGCTTTGCAGGGGCGGCCGGTAGAATCGGCCCCAGTCAGGCTGCGGAATCCTTCACGCAGCCCTCCCGGTTGTCCAACTTCCCTGAGGGCCTTGCCATGCCACTCGTCTCGATGCGCCAACTGCTGGACCATGCCGCCGAAAACGGCTACGGCATCCCGGCGTTCAACGTCAACAACCTCGAACAGGTCCAGGCCATCATGAGCGCCGCCGACGAAGTCGGCGCGCCCGTGATCATGCAGGCCTCGGCCGGTGCCCGTAAGTACGCCGGCGAAGGCTTCCTGAAGCACCTGATCCAGGCCGCGGTGGAGTCCTATCCGCACATCCCGGTGGTGATGCACCAGGACCACGGCCAGAGCCCGGACGTCTGCAAGGGCGCCATCGACCTGGGCTTCAGCTCGGTGATGATGGACGGCTCGCTGCAGGCCGACGGCAAGACCATCGCCAGCTACGAGTACAACGTCGAGGTCACGCGCCAGGTGGTCGAGATGGCCCACAAGCTGGGCGTGACCGTCGAAGGCGAGCTGGGCTGCCTGGGCTCGCTGGAAACGATGAAGGGCGACAAGGAGGACGGCCACGGCGCCGAGGGCACGATGACCCGCGAGCAGCTGCTGACCGACCCCGAGCAGGCCGCCGACTTCGTCAAGCAGACCCAGCTGGACGCGCTGGCCATCGCCATCGGCACCAGCCACGGCGCCTACAAGTTCACCCGCAAGCCCACCGGCGACATCCTGGCGATCAGCCGCATCAAGGAAATCCACGCCCGCATCCCCAACACCCACCTGGTGATGCACGGCTCGTCCTCGGTGCCGCAGGAGCTGCTGGCCGAGATCCGCAAGTACGGCGGCGACATGAAGGAAACCTACGGCGTGCCGGTCGAGGAAATCCAGGAAGCCATCAAGTACGGCGTGCGCAAGGTCAACATCGACACCGACATCCGCCTGGCGATGACGGCGGCGATCCGCAAGTTCCTGCACGAGAACCCGTCCAAGTTCGACCCGCGCGAGTACCTCAAGCCCGCGCGCGAGGCCGCCAAGGCGATCTGCAAGCAGCGCTACCTCGAGTTCGGCTGCGAAGGCCAGGGCGCTAAAATCAAGCCCGTTGCGCTGGCCGAGATGGCCAAGCGCTACGCCTCCGGCGAGCTGGCGCAGATCGTCCAGTGACGCCCGGGGCTGCCCCCGCTGCAGCCGACAAGCCCTGATCCCAGGAGCCCGCTCGCGCAGCGGGCTTTTTCGTTTCCGGAGAACGCGCCGTGACCGCTGCCCTGCTGAATTCCTCGATCCGCTCCCTGCCCCTGCTCGCCCGCGGCAAGGTGCGCGACAACTATGCCGTCGGCGACGACCGCATCCTGATGGTCGCCAGCGACCGGCTGAGCGCCTTCGACGTCGTGATGGGCGAGCCCATCCCCGGCAAGGGCGCGCTGCTGACCCAGATGGCGCTGTTCTGGTTCGACAAGCTCGCGGGCATCGTGCCCAACCACCTGACCGGCGAGGCGCCCGAGAGCGTGGTCGCGCCCGACGAGGTCGAGCAGGTGCGCGGCCGCTCGATGCTGGTCAAGCGCCTCAAGCCCCTGCCGGTCGAGGCCGTGGTGCGCGGCTACCTGGCCGGCAGCGGCTGGAAGGAATACCAGCAGTCCGGCGCGGTGTGCGGCGTCGCCCTGCCGCCCGGGCTGAAGAACGCGAGCAAGCTGCCCGAGCCGATCTTCACCCCGGCCACCAAGGCCGAGGTCGGCGAGCACGACGAGAACATCAGCTTCGAGCGCATGGTGGCGATCGTCGGCCGCGAGCTGGCCGAGCAGGTGCGCGACGTCTCGATCCGGCTGTACCGCACCGCGGCCGAGTACGCGCTGACGCGCGGCATCATCATCGCCGACACCAAGTTCGAGTTCGGGCTGGACGAGCAGGGCCGCCTGACCCTGATGGACGAGGTGCTGACGCCCGACTCGTCGCGCTTCTGGCCGGTCGAGGGCTACCAGGAAGGCATCAACCCGCCCAGCTACGACAAGCAGTTCGTGCGCGACTGGCTGGAACAGGCCCAGGTCGACGGCAAGCCCTGGAACAAGCAGGCGCCCGCACCGGCCCTGCCCGCCGACGTGATCGAGAAGACCGCGGCCAAGTACCGCGAGGCGCTGACGCGCCTGACCGCGGCGGCCTGACGGCCGCCTGCCCGGGGCGCGCGACGCGGCCCCGGATACGCCCCGTTCCGCTCAGAACAGGGCCATGCTGAGCTTGCGCCGGTACTGGTCGATCACCGGGTCGGCCGGCGCTGCCACCGCCTTGCCGGCGATCTCCAGCGTGCCCGACTGCGGCGCCGGTTCGGCCGTCCTGGGGGCAGGCTTGGCCATCAGCTCGAGGATCGCGACATAGGCCTTGCGCGGGGCCTCGTCGTTCCACTTCTTGTCGCGCATGATGATCTCGAGCAGCTCGTCCATCGCGGCGGTCCATTGCTGGGCGGCGAACAGGCGCTGCGCCAGCTCGAAGCGCGCCTCGAAATCGCGCTTGTTGGCCGCGATGGCCGCCTGCAGCGCCTCTACCGGGCGCGCCGTGGCGGCCTTCTCGCAGGCCTCGATCCACTGGCCGAAGGCGGCCACGCGGGTGTCGCCCAACGCCTTGCCCGCCACCGGCTCGTAGGCCACGCGCGCCTCGGCGGTGCGGCCGGCCTGCAGCAGCAGCTTGACGTAGTCCAGCCGCGCGGCATCGTTGGACGGGTCGATCGCGATCGCTTCCTGCAGCCGCTCCAGCGCCGCGTCGACATTGCCCTCGTCGGCCAGCAGCCCGGCCTCGTCGGCCGCCTCGTCGGCCGCCAGCTGGGCCTCGGCCGGCACGTGCTTGTCGAGGAACTGCTGGATGCGCTCGCGCGGCAGCGCGCCGACGAAGCCGTCGACCGGCTGGCCGTCCTTGAACAGCACGCAGAACGGGATGCTGCGCACGCCGAACATCGCCGACAGCTGGCCGGCGATCTCCTGCTGCTCGTCGGCGTTGAGCTTGCCGAGCACGAAGCGCCCGCCATACTCGGCTTCCAGCGCTTCGAGGATGGGCCCCAGCGTGCGGCAGGGACCGCACCAGGGCGCCCAGATGTCGAGCAGCACGGGCTGCTTCAGGGAGGCCTGCAGGACCTCGGCTTCGAAATTCTGGAGAGTGATGTCGATCATGGAGGCAAATCCTTCGGATGCCAGATGAGGTCGTCGGGCCCTGGACACAAGCCCGCCTAAAATCGCAGTTTTCCCGCACCGGAGCGCTCACTTGAGTCAGTCGCCCCTCGTCGGCGTCGTCATGGGTTCCAACAGCGATTGGGACGTCATGCAGAACGCTGCCCAGATTCTCGCCGAGTTCGGCGTGCCGTATGAGGCACGGGTCGTCTCGGCACACCGCATGCCCGACGACATGTTCCGCTACGCCGAAGCCGCGGCCGGCCGCGGCCTGAAGGCCATCATCGCCGGCGCCGGCGGTGCGGCCCACCTGCCGGGCATGCTGGCAGCCAAGACCACGGTGCCGGTGCTGGGCGTGCCGGTGCCGAGCCGCCACCTGCAGGGCGTGGACTCGCTGCACTCCATCGTGCAGATGCCCAAGGGCATCCCGGTGGCCACGTTCGCGATCGGCGTGGCGGGGGCGGCCAACGCCGCGCTGTTCGCGGTGGCGATGCTGGCCAACGAGGACGCCGCGCTGCGCCAGCGCCTGGAGGACTTCCGCGCCCGCCAGACCGAAACGGCCCGGGCGATGACGCTCGGCCCCCTGCCGGGGCAGCCGGGATGAGCCGCCGCACCGTGCTTCCCGGCGCGGGCACGCTGGGCGTGCTGGGTGGCGGCCAGCTGGGCCGCATGTTCGTGCACGCGGCACAGGAGCTGGGCTACCGCACCGTGGTGCTGGACCCGGACCCCGACAGCCCCGCGGGGCTGGTGGCGCACCGTCACCTGCGCTGCGACTACCTCGACCCGCAAGGCCTGGACGAGCTGGCCGGGCTGTGCGATGCGGTCACCACCGAATTCGAGAACGTGCCGGCCGAGGCGCTGGCCCGCCTGGCGCGGACCCTGCCGGTCGCGCCCGCCGCCGAGGCGGTGGCGATCTGCCAGGACCGCGCCCGCGAGAAGGCCCATTTCACCGCCTGCGGCGTCCCCTGCGCCCCGCACGCGGTGATCGCCGACGAGGCGCAGCTGCAGGCGGTCGACCCCGGCCTGCTGCCCGGCATCCTGAAGACCGCGCGGCTGGGCTACGACGGCAAGGGCCAGGTCGGCGTGCGCACGCCCGAGGAGCTCGCCGCCGCCTGGGACGAGCTCCAGCGCGTGCCCTGCGTGCTCGAGAAGCGCCTGGACCTGGCCTTCGAGGTCAGCGTGATCGTCGCGCGCAACGCGCAGGGCGAGCTGGTGCACTTCCCGCTGCAGCAGAACCTGCACCGCGACGGCATCCTGGCGGTCACCAGCGTGCCCGCGCCGCAGGTCACGCCCGAGCTGCAGGCGCAGGCGGTGCGCGCGGCCGAGGCGGTGGCCGCCTCGATGGGCTACGTCGGCGTGCTGTGCGTCGAGTTCTTCGTGCTGGCCGACGGCACGCTGGTGGCCAACGAGATGGCCCCGCGCCCGCACAACTCCGGCCACTACACGCTGGACGCCTGCGACGTCTCGCAGTTCGGGCTGCAGGTGCGCGCGATGGCCGGGCTGCCGCTGCCGGCACCGCGGCTGCATTCGCCGGCCATCATGCTCAACCTGCTGGGCGACCTGTGGTTCCGCCACGGCGAGGCCGAGACGACGCCCCCGTGGGACGCCGTGCTGGCGCTGCCCGGCACGCACCTGCACCTGTACGGCAAGGTCTCGGCCCGGCGCGGCCGCAAGATGGGCCACCTGAACGTCACCGGCGCCAGCGCCGCCCAGGTGCGCGAGGTCGCGCTGCGCTGCAGCGAGCTGCTGGGGCTGGACCCCTTCTGACCGGACGACAGGCATCGACCCGTGGCACGCGTACTCGACGGACAGGACCCGCAACACCTGCAACAGGCCGTGGACGCGCTCGCGGCCGGGCGGCTGGTCGCCTTCCCGACCGAGACGGTCTACGGGCTGGGCGCCGACGCCGGCAACGATGCCGCGGTGCGGCGCATCTTCGAGGCCAAGGGACGCCCGGCCGACCACCCGCTGATCGTGCACGTGCCCAACGCCGAAAGCGCCTACGGCCTGGCCAGCGCGATCCCGCCGGTGGCGCAGAAGCTGATGCAGGCCTTCTGGCCCGGCCCGGTGACGGTGATCGTGCCACGCCGCCCGGGCGTGGCCGCCGCGGCCGCCGGCGGCCAGGACACCATCGGCCTGCGCTGCCCGGCCCATCCGGTGGCGCAGGCGCTGCTCGAGGCCTGCGCCCGGCGCGGGCTGGTGGGCCTGGCCGCGCCGAGCGCCAACCTGTTCGGCCGGGTCAGCCCGACCACCGCCGCGCACGTCGCCGCGGAGTTCGGCGACGAGGTGCTGGTGCTCGACGGCGGGCCATGCCAGGTCGGCATCGAGTCGACCATCATCGACTGCTCGCGCGGCCACCCGGTGCTGCTGCGCCCGGGCATCCTGACGCGCGCCGAGATCGAGGCCGCGATCGACGCGCCGCTGCACGACCGCGACGCCGCGGCGCCGCGCGCCTCGGGCACGCTGGACGCCCACTACGCGCCGCGCGCCAAAGTGCGCCTGATGAGCACCGACGTGCTGCAGACCGCCCTGCAGGTGCTCGACCAGGACCTGCCCCAGCTCGCGCTGTACGCGCGCACCGTGAAGGCGCCGCGCGGGATGCTGTACCGTCGCATGCCCGACGACGCCGCCCAGGCCGCGCAGCAGCTGTTCGCCGTGTTGCGGGAACTGGATGCCGAAGGCGTCTCTCTCATCTGGGTCGAAAGCCCGCCGCCCGATCCCGCGTGGGACGGCGTGCGCGACCGGCTGGCGCGGGCCGCCGCGGCCTGAGCCCGGCCGGCCCCCTCACCTTTTCCGAAACGGAGTGTCCATGTCCCTGCGTTCCCGTCCCTGGTTGCCCCGGCTCAAGCGCGCCGTGCTCGGCGTCGCGATGGTGGCCGCCCTCACCGCCTGTGGCGGCGACGTCCACGACCGGTTCCGTCCCTCGCGCATCCTCTCGGTCGGCGACGAGTACAGCTACATCGACCCGGCCACCGGGGCCAAGTACAGCGTCAACCGCGCCCGCAGCGACGGCTCCTACAACTGCGACGAGTACCTGCTGTGGAACCAGATCGTCGCGGCCGACTACGGCATCCGCTTCGAGCAGTGCACCCCGCCGGACCGCAACCCCGACACGCGCGGCCAGGTCCTGGCCCAGCCGGGCGCGCTGGCGGCCGACATCCAGGCCCAGGTCGACAACTTCGGCGGCTTCCGCGACGGCGACCTGATCCTCGTCCAGGTCGGTGCCAACGACGTGTGGGAACTGTTCCAGCGCGGCGTCAACGGCGAATCCTGGACCGCCCTGGCGGAAGAAGCCCGCACGCGCGGCCGCGACCTCGGGACCCGCATCGACGAATGGACCCGCCGGGGCGCACGCATCCTGGTGCTGGACGTGATCAACCAGGGCTCCACCCCCGAGGCGGGCGCGGTCGCCCAGACGGTGTCGAACGCGCGCACCCGGTTGCGCGAGCTGACCAGCGAATTCAACAAGGGGCTGCGCCAGCGCGTGGCCGACGTGGCGAACCGGCGCATCGCGTTCCTGCGCGCGAACGACCGGGTCCAGGTGGCCGTCGACGACGACCAGTACAACTTCGACAACCGTAGCGCGGCCGGCTGCACGGTCTCGCCGGCGACCGACTGCACGCAGCACACGCTGCGCCCGGACTTCGATCCCAACCCGAACCGGCGCGAGTACATCTTCTCGGCCGACCGCTACCTGACGCCGGCGATGAACCACATCCTCGGCGACGTGGCGGTGGGCCTGATCGACGACTTCCCGTTCTGACGCTGCGGCGCCGGCCGGCGCCGTGCCCTCACGGCTGGTCCCGGGCGGTCCAGTCGATCAGCGCCTCGATCGCCGCGCGCGCCTGCGGCGCGTTGGGGTGGTTGACGATGGCCACCAGCACGTAGCGGCGGCCGCTGGCGCCCAGCACGTAGCCGGCCACGCCCTGCACGTCGCGCAGCGAGCCGGTCTTCAGGTGCGCCATGCCCCGGCCGGCACCGAAGCGGCGCAAGGTGCCGTCCAGCCCCGACACCGGCAGCGAGGCGACCAGCTCCGGCATCACCGGCGAGGCCCAGGCCGCCTGCAGCAGGCGGGTCAGGAACCGCACCGTCAGGCGGGCCTCGCGCGACAGGCCGGCGCCGTTGTCCAGCACCACCTCGGGCACCGGCCCCCAGCGCGACTCCATCCAGCGCCGCACCACCGCCTGGGCCGCCTGCGGCGAGCCCTGCCCGCCCACGGCCAGGCCCAGGGTCAGGAACAGCTGGCGCGCCATCGTGTTGTTGCTGAACTTGTTGATGTCGCGCACCACCTCGGCCAGCGTCGGCGAGGTGCTGACCGCCAGCGGCGCCAGCCCGGCCGGCGCGACGCCGTCGCGCACCGTGCCGCCCAGCCGCCCGCCCAGCTCGGCCCACAGCCCGGCGACCGCGCGCTGCGCGTGGGTGTCCGGCTCGACATAGGCCACCTGCCAGGTCATCTCGCCGCAAGCCGCGTTGTACGCGCCGTGGAAGGCCACCCGGCCGGGGTCGGCGAAGTCCGCCTTCAGGGCCGCGCGCCAGTCGCCGCAGGGCGCCATCAGGTCCAGCGGCACGGCCGGATCGACCGCCACGCCGGCCAGCGGCGGGTCGGCCACCACGCGCGCGATGCCGCGCGCCGCATCGGGCACGAAACCCAGCGCGAGCACGCGGTAGTTGACCAACAGGGCGTCGGGCTGCACGTTGTACGGGCGCAGCGGCTCGCCGTCGAACGCGCCGGGGTCGGCCGGCGGCACGCTGAAGGCGCTGCGGTCGAGCACGATGTCCCCGCGCACCTCGACGATGCCCAGCTGCCGCACGCGGCGCAGCAGCAGCCACAGGCGCTCGAGCACCAGGCGGGGGTCGCCCGAGCCCTTGATGTAGAGATTGCCCTGCAGCACGCCGTCCTGCACCGGGCCGTCGGCGTAGACCGGCGTGCTCCAGGTGTAGGCCGGGCCGAGCAGGTCCAGCGCCGCGTAGGTGGTGAGCAGCTTCATCAGCGAGGCCGGGTTGACGCTTGCGTCGACCCGGTGCGCCAGGCGCGGCGTGCGCCCGCCCACGTCCACCACCTGCACGGCGATCGCCTCGACCGGCACCCGCGCGCGCGCCAGCGCCGCCTGCACCGCGGGCGGCAGGTCCGCTGTCGCCGCCGCCGTCCCCACCGCGTGGCCGGCCAGGGCCACCATGCACAAGGCCCGGCAGCACCAGGCCCAGATCGAACGCATCCGCATGGGCTCATTATCCCGGCCCCGCCCGGCGGCGGCACCCGCGGGCGCATCCCCTGGCGCGGCCGTCGTCATCGCCCGGCCGCTAAACTGACTGACCTTGCACCAGACGACGACGCCGTGACCCGTTTTCCCACCCTGCTGGCCATCGAGACCGCGACCGAGAGCATGAACGTCGGCATCGCGGTCGACGGCCGCGTGCTGACCGAAGAAAGCCCGGGCGGCCCCCAGGCCTCGGCCCGGCTGCTGCCCGTGGTGCTGAACCTGCTGCAGGCCGCCGGCGGGCTGCGCGTGCAGGACCTGGACGCGATCGTCTTCGGCCGCGGGCCGGGCGCGTTCACCGGGCTGCGCACCGCCTGCGCCGTGACCCAGGGGCTGGCGCTGGGCGCCGGCAAGCCGGTGCTGCCGGTCGACACCCTGCTGGTGGTCGCCGAAGCGGCGCGCGCCGCCGACGCCGGGCAGGACGTCTGGGCCGTGCTCGACGCGCGCATGGACGAGATCTACGCCGCCCGCTACCGCCACGACGGAGGGGACTGGCACACGGTGACCCCGCCGGCGCTGTACAGCGCCGAGGCCCTGTCGCAGCGCCTGCGGCGCGACGGCGGCGACTGCGTGGCCGGCAACGCGCTGCAGGTGCATGCGCTGGAGGTCGGCACGATGGCCACGCTGCCGCATGCCGGCCCGCACGCCGCGGCGCTGCTCGAGCTGGGGCGCGCCGCCTGGCGACGCGGCGAGGCGGTCGACGCGGCGCTGGCGCTGCCGCTGTACATCCGCGACAAGGTCGCGCTGACCACCGCCGAGCGCGAGGCCCTCAAGCTCGCCAGGGAGGCCGCATGAACGCGGCGGTGCACCAGGACGAGCGCCGCCTCGTGCCGATGACGGTGGCCTCGCTCAACGAGGTGCTGCCGATCGAGCAGGCCGCCTACGAGTTCCCCTGGACGCGCGGCAACTTCATCGACTCGCTGCACGCCGGGTACGCGGCGCTGCTGCTGCGCGGCGCGGGCAACGAGCTGCTCGGCTATTTCCTCGCGATGTCCGGCGTCGACGAGATGCACCTGCTCAACCTCACCGTGGCCCCGGCCCACCAGGGGCGCGGCCATGCGCTGTACATGCTCGACGCGCTGCAGGCGCTGGCGCGCTCGCGCCACGCCGCGCAGCTGTGGCTGGAGGTGCGCGTCAGCAACGCCCGCGCACGCCACCTCTACGAACGCTACGGCTTTCGCAACGTCGGCCTGCGCAAGGGGTACTATCCCGCGGCGCAGGGCCGCGAGGACGCCATCGTGATGAGCCTGAGCCTATGAGCTGGGACGAGCGCCAACTGGCCATGCTGCGGGAGATGGGCCTGACGGCCTGGACCCCGCGCGACGCCGCGCCGGCGGAGGACGCCTCGGCCGAGGCCGCCGCGCCCGAACCGCCGCCCGCGGCGCCTCCCGCGTACGCGGACGCGGAGCACGCGCCGCTTGGGGTCCAGGAAGACGGCTTCTCCTATGTCGGCGAACCCGGCCCGGCCGCCCCCGAGCCGGGCCGCCGCCCCGCCGGCATCGGGCAGATGGACTGGCCCGCGCTGCGCGCCGCGGTGGCCGGCTGCACCGCCTGCAAGCTGTGCAGCAGCCGGCGCAACCCGGTGTTCGGCGTCGGCAACGAGCAGGCGCGGTGGATGATCGTCGGCGAAGCGCCCGGCGAGCAGGAGGACCGCAAGGGCGAGCCCTTCGTCGGCCCGGCCGGCAAGCTGCTCGACAACATGCTCGCCGCGATCGGGCTGACGCGCAGCGAGGCGCCGCCCGAACGGCAGGTGTTCATCGCCAACGTGCTGAAGTGCCGCCCGCCGCAGAACCGCAACCCGCAGCCGGAAGAGATCGCGCAGTGCGAGCACTACCTGAAGCGCCAGATCGAGCTGGCGCAGCCGCGCATCATCCTCGCGATGGGACGCTTCGCGGTGCAGTCGCTGCTGCAGAGCCAGGACGCGATCGGCCGGCTGCGCGGCCGGGTGCACCGCTACCGCGACATCCCGGTGATCGTCACCTACCACCCGGCCTACCTGCTGCGCAACCTGCCGGACAAGGCCAGGAGCTGGGAGGACCTGTGCCTGGCGCTGGACACCTTCCGGCAGCAGGGCTGAGGGCCGACGCGGGCATCGACGCCGCGCTGCGCGACCTGGGCTGGCTGCTGCTGTCGCCGCCGCTGCTGGCGCCGGGCCGGCATCCCGCCGCGGTGCAGCGCTTCGATGCGGACGACGCGCAGGCCATCTCGGCCTGGCTGGACGCGCTGGCGCGGCAGCCCGCGCCGCTGGCCGCCTTCCTCGAGCAGATCGGCCCCGCGCCGCTGCGCCTGGGACGGCGCGCCGAGCGGCTGCTGGAGTTCTTCCTGCGCCATGGCCCGACGCACCGGCTGGTGGCGGCCAACCTGCAGCTGCGCCACGCCCCGGACGAACAACCCGGCATCGACCACACCACGCGCGGCGAGATCGACTTCCTGCTCGAGGACCGCGCCGGACAGGGCTGGCACTGGGAGCTGGCGGTGAAGTTCTTCCTCTGCACGGCCGCCGGCCCGGTGGCCCGGCCGGCGGACTTCGTCGGCCCGGACCGCGCCGAGACGCTGCCCGGCAAGCTCGACAGGCTATTCGGCCGGCAGCTCGCGCTGACGCCCCCGCCGCCCTGGGACGGACGCGACTGGCGGCCGGCCGCCTATGCGCGCGGCTGGATGTTCTACCGGCATGACCAGGCCGTGCCGGCCTGCACGGCGCTCGCGCCCGGCCACCTGCACGGCTGGTGGGTCGAGCATGGGCGCCTGGCGGAGCTGCCCGAGGGCCCCTGGCTCGGCCTGCCGCGCTCGCGCTGGATGGCCCCGGCGCGCTGCGGGGACGCGGCGGCGCTGTGCACGCGCGCGCAGATCGGCGCGGCGATCGCCGCGGCCTGGCAGGCCCCGCCGCCGCCCGGGGTGCGGCGCTGGCCGAGCGCGCAGCTGGTCGCGCGCATGGCGCCGGCCGGGGACGGGGGATGGGAGGAAGTCGGGCGCGGCTTCGTCGTGCCCGACGGCTGGGCGGACGGCGCCCGCTGAGGGGCGCCGGGGCGGGACGCAGGCGTCAGCCGCGGCGCAGCAGGCGCGCCGCTTCCAGCGCGAAGTAGGTCAGCACGCCGTCGGCTCCGGCACGCTTGAAGGCCAGCAGCGACTCCATCATCACGGCGTCGTGGTCCAGCCAGCCGTTGGCCGCGGCGGCCTTGAGCATCGCGTACTCGCCGCTGACCTGGTAAGCGAAGGTGGGCACGCGGAACTCGTCCTTGACGCGGCGCACGATGTCCAGGTACGGCAGGCCGGGCTTGACCATCACCATGTCGGCGCCCTCGGCGATGTCCATCGCGACCTCGCGCAGCGCCTCGTCGCTGTTGCCCGGGTCCATCTGGTAGACCTTCTTGTTGCTGCGGCCCAGGTTGCTGCGCGAGCCCACCGCGTCGCGGAACGGCCCGTAGAAGGCGCTCGCGTACTTGGCGCTGTAGGCCATGATGCGGGTGTGGATGTGGCCGCCGGCCTCCAGCGCTTGGCGGATCGCGCCGATGCGCCCGTCCATCATGTCGCTCGGCGCGACGATGTCCACGCCGGCCTCGGCCTGCACCAGGGCCTGCTTCACCAGCACCTCGACGGTCTCGTCGTTGAGGATGTAGCCGGTGGCGTCGACCAAGCCGTCCTGGCCGTGGGTGGTGTACGGGTCCAGCGCCACGTCGGTCAGCACGCCCAGCTCGGGGAAGCGCTCCTTGAGCGCGCGCACCACGCGCGGCACCAGGCCGTCGGGGCTGCAGGCCTCGCGGCCGTCGTCCGTCTTGAGCGCCGGATCGATGGCCGGGAACAGCGCCATCACCGGCACCCCCAGCTCCAGGCACTGTTCGGCCACCGGCAGCAGCAAGTCCAGGCTCAGGCGGCGCACGCCCGGCATCGAAGGCACGTCCTGGGCGACCTTCTGGCCGTCCAGCACGAACACGGGGTAGATCAGGTCGTCGACCGACAGCGAGGCCTCGCGCACCAACCGGCGGGTGAACTCGTCACGGCGCAGGCGGCGCGGCCGGGCAGCGGGAAAAGCGGGGGGAGTGCGCAAGGGAACCGTCCTGTAACAGCAGCCAAGGGCAGGAAAAAGCTGGTGTTTTCCATACCCCACCGGCGTGGCGCCGGTTGTGAAATGAAATCTGTGTTCTGGTAAAGTTACATGTGAATGATACGCCGCCAGGCGCGTCATTCCCTGCTTTTCCTCCCTGAGCAGGTGCCTTACCGTGATGACAGCGTTAAGGCTTTGCAGCCCCAGTCGTCGACTGGGGCTTTTTTCTTGACGAAACCGCTCCCGGGCGGGTCGCGGCGGGGACTGCCGGCTCGTTATCATCGCGCGATGCTCTGGATCAAAGCCCTGCACATCGTCTTCGTGGTCAGCTGGTTCGCCGGCCTGTTCTACCTGCCGCGCATCTTCGTCAACCTGGCCATGGTGCCCGCAGACAGCCACGCCGAACGTGAGCGTTTGTTGCTGATGGCGCACAAGCTCTACCGGTTCATGACCCTGCTGATGGTCCCCGCGCTGGTGTTCGGGCTGTGGCTGTGGCTGGGCTACGGCATCGGGCGCGGCCCGGGCAGCGGCTGGATGCACGCCAAGCTGGCCATCGTCGTGCTGCTGGTCGGCTACCACCACTACTGCCGCAAGCTGCTGCGCGAGTTCGAGCAGCTGAACCAGCGCCGCAGCCACGTCTGGTACCGCTGGTTCAACGAGGCGCCGGTCATCGCCCTGCTGCTGGCGGTCGTGCTGGTGGTGGTCAAGCCTTTCTAGCGCCGCCGGCCGTCCATGACGACCGCGCCGCACCGCACGTCGCTGGCCCCGCTGGCCGCGCTGTACGCCGCGCTGATCGTCTACGCCAGCCTGTACCCGTTCACCGGCTGGCGCGTCCCCGCCATCACCCCCTTCGCCTTCGTCGTCGCCCCCTGGCCGCGCTGGTGGACCCGCTTCGACCTGATCTCCAACCTGCTCGGCTACCTGCCCTTCGGCGCGCTGGCCTGCGGCGCCCTGCTGCGCACCGGCCGCCCGCGCTGGGCCGCGGCCGGCCTCGCCACCCTGGCCGGCACGCTGCTGTCCGGCACGATGGAGCTGCTGCAGAACTACCTGCCCGCGCGCGTGCCCTCCAACGTCGACTGGGGGCTGAACGCCCTGGGCACGCTGGCCGGGGCGCTGCTCGCGGTGCTGGTCGCCGCGCTCGGCTGGGTGGGTCGCTGGCAGCAGCTGCGTGACCGCTGGTTCGTGCCGCAGAGCGCGGGCGGGCTGGCGCTGCTGGTGTCCTGGCCGGCCGCGCTGCTGTTCCCGACCCCGGTGCCGCTGGGGCTCGGCCGGGTCGGCAACCTCCTGCACGAGGCGCTGCTCGGCGCGCTGGCCGGCACGCCCTGGGACGGCTGGATCGGCCCCCCGGACGACGCGATCGCCCCGCCGCTGCCGCCGGGGGTCGAGATGGTCGGCATCGCGCTCGGGCTGCTGGTGCCCTGCCTGCTGGCCTACGCGGTGACGCCGCGCGGCTGGCGCCGCCTGGTGCTGGTGGCCGGCGCCGCGCTGCTGGGCTTCGGCGCCACCACGCTGTCGACGGCGCTGAGCTTCGGGCCCGACCACGCCCTGGCCTGGGTCACGCTGGCCACCCCGGCGGGCTGGATCGTCGGCCTCGTCGCGGCGCTGCTGCTGGTCGCGGTGCCGCGCCGGCTGGCCGCCGCGCTCGGGCTGGTCGCGGTGACCGCGATGATCGCGCTGGTCCACGAGGCGCCGGCCGACCCGTACTTCGCCTCCAGCCTGCAGAACTGGGAACAGGGCCGCTTCATCCGTTTCCACGGCATCGCGCAGTGGGTCGGCTGGCTGTGGCCGTACGCGGTGCTGCTGTACCTGATCGGGCGCACCGTCGCGCGCGCCGAGAAGCCCTGAGCGGGGGACGCCGCCGGCCGCGGCCTAGAATCCTCCAATGAGCTATTACGAGCGCCACATCTTCTTCTGCCTCAACCAGCGCGACAACGGCGAAGCCTGCTGTGCCGACCACCACGCCCAGGAAGCCTTCGATCACTGCAAGCGCCGCGTCAAGGCCGAGGGCCTGGCCGGCCCGGGCAAGGTGCGGGTCAACAAGGCCGGCTGCCTGGACCGCTGCGCCGGCGGCCCGGTCGCGGTGGTCTACCCCGAAGCGGTCTGGTACACCTACGTCGACACGCACGACATCGACGAGATCGTCGATTCCCACCTCAAGAACGGCCAGGTGGTCGAGCGCCTGCTGACCCCGCCGCACCTGGGGCGTTGAGCCGATGAACGCGCAGACCGAACGCGAGACCATCGCCGGGCCGGCCGGCGCGCTGGAATGCGCGCTCGACGGCCCGCGCCAGGGCGCCCGCGGGCTGGCCGTGATCGCCCACCCGCACCCGCTGCACGGCGGCACGATGGACAACAAGGTCGTGCAGACCGTGGCGCGTGCCTTCGTGCAGCAGGGCTGGCGCACCGCGCGCTTCAACTTCCGCGGCGTCGGTGGATCGGCCGGCCAGTGGGACGAAGGACGCGGCGAGATCGACGACATGATGGCCGTGATCGTGCATTACCGGCGCGACGGGGAACCTCTGGCGCTGGCCGGGTTCTCTTTCGGGGCCTATGTCGCTTCGCAGGCGGCGCGGCGCGTCGGGCACGACCAGGTCGCCCACCTGGTGCTGGTCGGCCCGGCCACGCGCAACTTCGAAGTGGCCGAGGTCCCCGCCCGGACGCTGGTGATCCACGGCGAGCAGGACGATGTCGTGCCGCTCGCGGCCACCCTCGACTGGGCGCGGCCGCAGAGCCTTCCCGTCGTGGTGGTGCCCGGGGTCGGGCACTTCTTCCACGGGCAGCTGCCGTTGCTGAAGAACCTCGTGGTGCGCGCGCTGGCCTGAGCCGGCCGCCGCCCCCACTGTCCCGTCATTGCTGAACGAATGAAACGACTCTTTTCCCTTTGCCTGGCCGTGGCCATCGGCCTGGGCACGGCCGCCAGCGCCCGGGCCCAGCTGCAACCGCCCGAGGTGGCGGCGCGCTCCTACCTGCTGCTCGACATGACGAGCAACCAGATCCTCGCCGCGCGCGACCCCGATGCCCCGGCCGACCCCGCCTCGCTGACCAAGCTGATGACCGCCTACGTGGTATTCGGCGCGGTGCGCGAGAAGAAGATCTCGCTGGAGCAGCGGCTGCCGGTGTCGGTGCGCGCCTGGGACGAGCGCAAGGGCGGCGCCTCGGTGATGTTCATCGAGCCGCGCATGCAGGTCTCGGTGGAGGACTTGCTCAAGGGCATGATCGTGGTCTCGGGCAACGACGCCGCGGTCGCGCTGGCCGAAGGCGTGGCCGGCTCGGTGGAAGCCTTCGTCGAGATGATGAACCGCGAGGCCCAGCGCATGGGCCTGAAGAACACCACGTTCAAGAACGTCACGGGCATCACCGAACCCGGGCACGTGAGCACGGCGCGCGACCTGGCGACGATCGCCTCGCGCATCATCACCGACTTCCCCGAGTTCTTCCCGCTCTACTCGATGCGGGAGTACCGCTTCAACAACATCACCCAGCCCAACCGCAACCTGCTGCTGCGCCGCGACCCGTCGGTCGACGGCATGAAGACCGGCTACACCGCCGCGGCCGGCTACTGCCTGATCGCCACCGCGCAGCGCGAATTCCCGAACGGCAAGCGCCGCCTGCTGTCCGTGGTGCTCAACACCACCTCGATGGAAGCGCGCGCCAGCGAGAGCCAGAAGCTGCTCAACTGGGGCTACCAGGCCTTCGACGCGCTGAAGCTGTTCGATGCCAACCAGGCCATCGTGACGCCGCCGGTCTGGAAGGGCACCGACTCCGAGGTCAAGCTGGGCAGCCCGGCGCCGGTGTACGTCACCGTGCCCAAGGGCGACGCCGACAAGGTCAAGACGCAGGTCGAGCGCATCGACCCGCTGGTCGCGCCGCTCGCCAAGGGCCAGTCGGTCGGCAAGCTGAAGGTCGTCTACGGCAACAACCTGCTGGCCGAGGTGCCGCTGGTGGTGCTGGATCCGGTCAAGGAAGCCGGCATCTTCGGGCGTGCCTGGGATGCCATCCGGCTCTGGATCAAGTAACCTGCGGGCAGACCGCCCCGGTGGAGGAAGCCCATGCAAGCCTTGCCCGACAGCCTGTGCTACCTGAACGGCGACTACCTGCGCCTGTGCGACGCCAAGGTCTCGGTGCTGGACCGCGGCTTCATCTTCGGCGACGGGGTCTACGAGGTGGTGCCGGTCTACGGGCAACGGCTGTTCCGGCTGCGCCAGCACCTGGTGCGGCTGGAGCGCTCGCTGGCCAAGCTGCGCATCCCCAACCCGCACACCGAGGCCGAGTGGCTGGAGCGCATGCGCCGGCTGATCGCCGACCACGCCCAGCGCTTCGGCGCGCCCGACCAGCTGCTGTACCTGCAGGTCACGCGCGGCGTGGCGATGCGCGACCACGTGATGCCCACCGGGCTCACGCCCACCGTGTTCATGATGACCAGCCCGCTCAAGCCGCCCAGCCCCGAGCAGCGCCATCACGGCGTGGCCTGTGTCACCGCGCGCGACTTCCGCTGGGAGCGCGGCGACATCAAGTCGATCTCGCTGCTGGGCAACGTGCTGGCGCGCCAGATCTCGGCCGACCAGGGTGCCGTCGAGACCATCCTGTTCCGCAACGGCTACCTGACCGAAGGCTCGTCGAGCAACGTGTGGATCGTCCACGAAGGCGCGGTGCTCGGCCCGCCCAAGAGCGAGCACGTGCTCGAAGGCATCCGCTACGAGCTGATCGCCGAGCTGTGCGAGGAGCTGGGCATCGGCTTCAACCTGCGCCCGATCACCGAGACCGAGGTCAACGTCGCCGACGAGATCATCCTGTCCTCGGCCACCAAGGAAGTGCTGCCGGTCACGCGCCTGGACGGCGAGCCGGTCGGCCACGGCGCCGGCCGGGGCAAGCCGGGCCCGGTTTATGCCCGCCTGTACGAGGCCTACCAGCACGCCAAGGCCGTGCAATCGATATGAACCGCCCCATTCCCCCCGACCAGTCGCTGATCGAGTACCCGAGCGCCTTCCCGATCAAGGTGATGGGCGCCAACGTCGACGGCTTCGCGCAGGCCATCGCCGAGGTGGCGATGCGCTTCGACCCGGCGTTCGACCCGGCCACCATCGAGATGCGCCCGAGCCGCAGCGCCAACTACCTGGGCCTGACCCTCACCGTGACGGCCACCAGCCGCGAGCAGCTCGACGACCTGTACCGGGCGCTGACCTCGCACCCGCTGGTCAAGGTCGTGCTCTGAGCCGGCCGGCTCACTCGTCCGCCGCGGCCTTCAGGCGCGCGTCGATCTCGCGCACCTTGTGCGGCGCCGCGGCGTCGCCGTTCCTCGCCGCGGCCTCGTACCAGTAGCGCGCCAGGCGCAGGTCCTGCGCGACGCCGTAGCCCGCCTCGTACATCGACGCGATCAGGTACTGCGCGCCCACGTCACCGCCCTGCGCGGCGATGCGGTACCAGCGCGCCGCCTGCGGCAGGTCCTGCGCCGTGCCGCGCCCGAGGTAGTAGGCCGTGGCCAGCGCCAGCTGCGCGTCCGGGTGCCCGTGCTCGGCGGCGCGCAGCAGCCACTGCACCGCGCGCGGCAGGTCGGGCGCACCGGTCACGCCCAGCTCGTAGATCTGGGCCAGCGCGTATTCGGAGCGCACGAAGCCCTGCTGCGCCGAGGCTTCCAGCAGCTGCACCGCGGCCTGCAGGTCGGGCTGCGCCGTCTCGCCCAGCACGTGCATCATCGCCAGGTTGTAGCGGCCCAGCGCGTTGCCCTGGCGCGCCAGCGCGCCGAAGCGCTGCTCGGCCTCGCGCAGCCGGCCGGCGGCATGCGCGGCCAGCGCGGCCTCGACCTCCTGGCGCTCGGCCAGGAACTGCTGCACCGCCTGGGGCGTGATGCCCGCGCCCGAGGGCGGCGGGGCACCGGGCCCGGCCGCCTGCGCCTGCACGGCGCCCGCAGCCAGCAGGCCGGCGATCAGCGCGCCGCAGCGCGCGGGGACGGAACGCGTCTCCATGGCGGCTCCTTCCGGAAAGGGGGATCCTGCTTGGAGCGCCGCGGCCGCCCCGGGTTCGCCGCGCCGACCGGGGGTTTTGCCGGGGCGGGTAGACTGCCCGGCTACGCGACATGTCCGCCGCCTCCCGCATGCAGATCCGAGTCCTGGGCCGCGTGGAATACGGGCCTACCTACGACGCCATGCGCGCCTTCACGGCCGCGCGCACCGACGACACGCCCGACGAGCTGTGGCTGTGCGAGCACCCGCCGGTCTACACACTGGGCCTGGCCGGCCGCGCCGAGCACCTGCTGAACCCGCGCGACATCCCGGTGGTGCAGACCAACCGCGGTGGCCAGGTGACCTACCACGGCCCCGGCCAGGTGGTGGCCTATCCGCTGCTGAACCTGCGCCGGCTCGGCATCTACGTCAAGGAATACGTGTTCCGCCTCGAGCAGGCGGTGCTGCAGACCCTGGAGAGCTACGGCATCACCGGGCACCGCGTGGCCGGCGCGCCGGGCATCTACGTGAACCTGGCCGACCCGCGCGGGCACGCCCGCCCGACCGGCCCCGGCCTGGACCCGTTCGCCGGGCTGGGCAAGATCGCGGCACTGGGCATCAAGGTCACCCAGCACTGCACCTACCACGGCGTCGCCCTCAACGTGAAGATGGACCTGAGTCCCTTCGACGGCATCAACCCCTGCGGGTATGCGGGGCTGAAGACCATCGACTTGGATACACTCGGGGTTTCCACTGACTGGGGCACCGCCGCCGCTCGCCTGGGCGAGCGCCTGGCGACGCACTTGAGCCCCTGACGCCCGGCAGCCTGCCGGGGCGAGACCGGAGATCCCGCGATGTCCACCCCGAACGTCGTGCACCAGCCGCAGGCTGCGGCCGAATACGATCCGACCGCCAAGCAGAAGGCCCAGGCCAAGACGGCGCGCATCCCGATCAAGGTCGTCCCGGCCGAACAGCTGAAGAAGCCGGACTGGATCCGCGTCAAGGCCGGCTCGCCGACCACGCGCTTCTACGAGATCAAGCAGATCCTGCGCGAGCACCGGCTGCACACGGTCTGCGAGGAAGCCTCCTGCCCGAACATCGGTGAATGCTTCGGCAAGGGCACGGCCACCTTCATGATCATGGGCGACAAGTGCACCCGCCGCTGCCCGTTCTGCGACGTGGGCCACGGCCGCCCCGACCCGCTGGACCCGGACGAACCGGCCAACCTGGCCCGGACCATCGCCGCGCTCAAGCTGAGCTATGTCGTGATCACCAGCGTGGACCGCGACGACCTGCGCGACGGCGGCGCGGCGCACTTCGTCGAGTGCATCCGCCAGGTGCGCGAGCGGTCTCCGCAGACCCGCATCGAGATCCTCACGCCCGACTTCCGCGGCCGCATGGACCGCGCGCTGGAGATCCTCAAGGCCGCGCCGCCGGACGTGATGAACCACAACCTCGAGACCGTGCCGCGCCTGTACAAGGAAGCGCGCCCCGGCTCGGACTACCAGTACAGCCTGAACCTGCTCAAGCGCTTCAAGGAATTCGCCCCGCACGTGCCGACCAAGAGCGGCCTGATGGTGGGCCTGGGCGAGACCGACGAGGAGATCCTCGAGGTGATGCGCGACATGCGCGCCCACGACATCGACATGATCACCATCGGCCAGTACCTCGCCCCCAGCGGCCACCACCTGCCGGTGCGCCGCTACGTGCACCCGGACACGTTCCGGATGTTCGAGGAAAAGGCCTACGAGATGGGCTTCACCCACGCCGCCGTCGGCGCGCTGGTGCGCTCGAGCTACCACGCCGACCAGCAGGCGCACGGGGTGCTGCAGGGCCGCTGAGGCCCGCCCGGCGACGCGCCCGGGCCCTCCCGGACGCGGGCGCGCCGCGCTACAGTGGCGCATCCGCCCGATCGCCTGCCGCCGTGTCCACCCCCGCCCTCAGCCTGCGCCGCTACGGCCACTCCAAGGGAAGCCACGCCCACGCGCACGTCCAGGTGCTGTGGGGCTGGCAGGGCGCGCTGGACCTCGAGGTGGGCGGCCGCGGCCTGCGGGTGCGGCGCGGCGACGCCGTCGTGATCGCCCCGGGCGAACGCCACGACTTCTGGTCGGCCGCCGGCAGCGCCTGCCTGGTGCTCGACTGCGCGGCAGACCAGCACCCCGCGCTCGCCGCCCTGGCCGGCCGCGCGCTGGCGCTGGACGCGCCGGCGCAGCACCTGCTGCATTTCCTCGCCGCGCAGCCGGCGCTGCCCGAGGCCTGGCAGGCCCCGGCCGCCGCGATGCTGCTGGCCGCCCTGCCCGCGGCCCCGCAGGCGCTGCCGCGCACGACGGCGCGGCGCATCGACTGGGAGGCGATCGACGCCTGGATCGACGCCCACCTGGGCGCGCCGATCGCGGTCGCCCAGCTGGCCGCGCTGGCCTGCCTGAGCCCCTCGCAGTTCGCGGCGCGCTGCGTCGAGGCCCATGGCCTCGCGCCGATCGCCTACGTGCGCCGCAGGCGCCTGGCGCTGGCGCGCCAGCTGCGCGCCGCGGGCTGGCCGGTGCAGCGCATCGCCGAGCGCTGCGGCTACCGCTCGCCCTCGGCGCTGACCGCGGCGTTGCGGCGCGCGGGCTGAAGGGCGCGCACGACCGGCGCCGCGCGACGATGCGCCGGTGCCGCGCGACGACGCCAAGCCCCGCGCGCGCGTATGCTCGCGGCCCATGTCGAACCCGTCGCAGACCCGCTCCACCCTCTGCGCCCTGGGCGCGATCGCGCTGTGGGCGCTGCTGGCCACGCTCGGCGTGGCCCTGTCGCATGTGCCGCCCTTCCTGCTGACCGGGCTGGCGCTGCTGGTCGGCAGCGTGCCGGCCTGGCCGCGCTGGCGCGACTGGCGCGTGCCGGCGCCCACCCTGCTGCTGGGCGTCTACGGCCTGTTCGGCTTCCACTTCCTGCTGTTCATCGCGCTGCGCCACGCGCCCCCGGTGGAGGCCAACCTGGTCAACTACCTGTGGCCGCTGCTGATCGTCGTGATGGCGCCGCTGTTCCTGCCCGGCCTGCGGCTGCGCGCGGTGCATGTCGGGGCGGCCCTGGCCGGCTTCGCCGGTGCGGCGCTGGCCATCGTCGGCGGGCGCGAACTGTCCGGGGCGTGGTCCTGGGGCTACCTGCCGGCGCTGGGCTCGGCCTTCATCTGGGCCAGCTACTCGCTGCTGACCAAGCGGGTGGCGGCCTTCCCGACCGCGGCGATCGGGCTGTTCGGGCTGGTGTCGGGGGTGCTGTCGCTGGCCTGCCACGTGGCACTGGAGCCGGCGGCCAGCCTGTCGGCGCGCGACTGGGCGCTGGTGGCGGCGATGGGGTTGGGGCCGCTGGGTGCGGCCTTCTTCCTGTGGGACGTGGCGCTCAAGCGCGGCGACCCGCGCCGCATCGGGGTGCTGAGCTACCTGACGCCGCTGGCGTCGACCGTGCTGCTGGTGCTGGCCACCGGGCGCGGCTTCAGCGGCTGGATCGCCGCGGCGGCGGCGCTGATCGTCGGGGCCGCGGTGGTCGGCGTGCGAGCCGAGGGCTGAGGGCTCAGGTCTCGGCCAGCAGCTGCTCGACCAGCTGGTGCAACGCGGCGAAGTCCGGCTCGCCGACGTAGCGCTTGACCACCTCGCCACGCTTGTTGAGCAGGTAGGTGGTCGGGGTGAGCTTGACGTCGCCGAAGCGCCTGGCGATCTCGCCGGTGTTGTCGATCGCGACCTTGAACGGCAGCTGGCGGGTCTTGGCGAAGTTGTCGACGTAGGCCGGCGGGTCGTAGCTCATCGCCACGGCGACGAAGTCCAGGCCGCGGTCGCGGTATTTCTGGTAGGTCTGCACCATCTGCGGCATTTCCTTGACGCAGGTGACGCAGCTGGTGGCCCAGAAGTTGACCAGCACCACCTGGCCCTTGAGGTCGCTGAAGTTCTGCCGCGTGCCGTCGAGCAGCACGTAGCTCACGTCCGGCGCGGTCTCGCGCTGGCCGAGGGCAAAATAGCCTGCGGCGCCGATTGCCAGGGCCACGGCCGCAGCGGCAAGATAGGTGGTTTTCTTCATGGAGCACTCCGTGGATCGACGCAAGTTTACGTGGATGCTGGCCGCCGGTGCCGGCTGGGGTTGTACGGCCACGCTGCCGGCCTGGGCCTTGTCGCTGGCCGACCTGAGCGATGCAGACGCCACGGCCGGGTTGCGCACGGCGCTGGAGCGCGGGGCCGTGGCCGCCGTCAACCTGCTGGGACGCACGGATGGATTCCTCGGCAACCCGAAAGTTCGCATCCCGCTGCCCGGTTACCTGCAGGATGCCGCGGGCATATTGCGCACTTTCGGCCTGTCCAAGCGGCTGGACGAGCTGGAGACCACGATGAACCGCGCCGCCGAGGCCGCGGTGCCGGAGGCCAAGGCCCTGCTGGTCAACGCGGTGAAGTCGATGAGCGTGTCCGACGCCAAGCAGATCCTCACCGGGGGCGAAACCTCGGTGACCGACTTCTTCTCGCGCAAGACCCGCGAGCCGCTGGGCGAGAAGTTCCTGCCCGTCGTGACCCGCGCGACCCAGAAGGTCGGGCTGGCGCGCCAGTACAACGAGGTGGTCGAGCGTGCCGGGCGCTTCGGCATCGTCGACGCGCAGTCCTCGCGCATCGAGCCCTATGTCACCGGCAAGGCGCTGGACGGGCTGTTCCTGATGATCGGCGAGGAAGAGAAGAAGATCCGGCGCGACCCGGTGGGCACCGGCAGCGCGATCCTGCGCAAGGTGTTCGGCGCCCTGTAGGCGCCGGCGCTCACTGCTGGGCCTTGAGCAGCTCGAACTCGACCGCCGAGGCGAGCGAGGTCGGCACCGCGTCGCGCCCGATGCGCGCCACCGACGAGTTGCCCACGCCCGAGACTTCGAAGATCGCGCCTTCCTCGATGATCTCGATGAAGACCAGGTCCGGGGCCTGACGCAGCAGGTCGGCGCGCAGCCGGTTGAAGCGCTCGCCACGCAGCAGCGCCTCGAAGATCACCGCGTGCGGCACCGCCTCGCTGCAGAACGCGGCGGCCTCCCCGACCGAGTTGACGAAATCGAGCAGCAGGCCCATGTGGCGCAGCGCCTCGCGCACCTGCACGCGCACCTCGCGCCGCGAGGCGACGACCAGCACGTGGCTGCCCGCCAGCGGTTGCGAGTTCATCGTCGACGGGAAGGCCTTCTCGTCGTCCTCCAGCACCGTCAGGCCCGGCAGCTGGTCGGCCACCGTGCGGGGAAACTCCAGCGTCAGCTCGACGCGCGCCTCGCGCACGCTGCGCCGCACCACCAGCCCCATCGCCGCGGCGGCGTGGCGCAGCAGCTGCCAGTGCATGTCGTCCAGCACCTCGCGGCCCGGCCCCGCCAGCGCGGCAAGGTCGGCATGCAGGTCCGGCGGCATGTGGTGGAAGCGGCACACGAAGCGTGCCTGCGCCGGCCACGGCTTCATGTCCAGCCGCAGCTCGGCCGCGGACTTCGCGTGCGCCAGCATCCAGTCGACCAGCGTGTCCAGCAGCGTGGACAGCAAGGTGGGGTCGACGATCACCTCGATCGGCTGCAACGCCTGCCGCATCTCGATGCCGTGCGCGTGCAGGTCGCCGCTGCGCTGCGCCAGCACGGCCTGCAGGGCCTGGGTCAGGTGCAGCCGCTCCGGGGCCTGGCGCACGCTGCCGCAGGCGAAGCGGGCGATCTGCTGGCAGGCGATGCCGACCCGGCGCGCCTGCTCGACCTCCTCGCGCAGCCGGCGCAGGCCCTGGCGGTCGATCGCGCCGGTCGATGCGAAGGCATCGATCCGCTCGAGCACCGCGGTCAGCGGCCCGGCGATCTCCTCCCCCACCTGCGCGACCAGCGCGGTCCAGGGCTGGCCCGAAGGCGCAGCCTCCTTGCCGCCGGGCGGGGTCAGCGCAGCCACCTCATGCGGGGACAGCTCGGAAAGATCCATGACAGGCGCCGAAATAAATTGCTACAGATGTGACAGTATTCGACACCCCGCCTCCGGCCACCATCCCCCGAACAAGTGGCGCACGGTACAGATCGCACCGCGAGGGGCGCCTCACGCGAGCGACAACAGCACCTGCAGCAGCGCCTGCGGCGCGCTGACCATGGGGTCGTGCCCGGTCTCCAGCTCGACCACCCGCCAGCCGGGCTCGCTGCGCACCCGGCGACGCGACGTGTCGATGGTCGGCAGCGCCGGGCGGGTGCAGTCGACGAAGGTGCGGGGACGCGCCGACACCCGCTGCGGATCGAAATGCAGCGGGCTGTCGTACACCCCGCCCGGCTGCGGGGTCTGGCGCCGCGCGACCCAGGCGTGGTCCTCGCCTTGCAGCCCGTACAACGCCGGGTCGGCCGGCGGCAGCAGGCCCTGGCGGGCGATCTGCTCGCGGCGCTGCTGCTGCGTCTCGGGGCCGTGGCCGCTGGACCAGCTCTCGCCGGGCAGCGGCACCACCGCATCCAGGTAGACCAGCTGCCCGACCCGCTCGGGGGCGAGGTCGGCCACGCCGGTGATCACCATGCCGGCGTAGCTGTGGCCCACCAGCACCGCATCCCGCAGTTCCTCGGCCTCCAGCACGTTGAGGACGTCCTCCACGTGCGTGGCCAGCGTGATCCACGGGCCCATCAGGTGCTTGCGCTCGCCGACGCCGGTCAGCGAGACCGCCCAGGCGCGGTGCCCGGCCCGCCACAGGCCGGGCAGCACCCGTTGCCAGCACCACGCGCCGTGCCAGGCGCCGTGCACCAGGACGAAATCGGCCATGTCCAGTCCTCCTCGTGTGTCCCGCGGGGCCAGGGCCCCGCATCGCCATGCCCAGCGCATTGTCGGCCGGCACGCGGGGATAATCACGCCGATGAAACCTGCCCCCACCGGCCGGGCGGCGGCGCTGGCCGCCGCGCTGCTGCTGGCCGCCTGCAGCCCCACGCTGGACTGGCGCCAGGTGCGCCCGGAAGACAGCGGCATCGAGGCGCTGTTCCCCTGCAAGCCGCTGACCCACGCCCGCACCGTGCCGCTGGCCGGGACGCCGACGCGCATGATGCTGTATGCCTGCACCACCGGCGGGATGACCTTCGCGCTGACCTACGCCGAGCTGGACGACCCGGCGCGCGTCACCCCGGCGCTGGAGGCGCTGCGCGCCGCGGCCTCGGCCAACCTGGACGGCCAGGAAACCCTGCTCGGCCCGGCCGAGGTGCCCGGCATGACGCCCAACCCCGCGGCACTGCGCCTGTCGGTGCAGGGCCGGCGCCCCGACGGCGGCGCACTGGCCCAGCAGCTGGTGCTGTTCGCCCATGGCACCCGGGTGTTCCAGGCCAGCGTGATCGGCGCGCAGCCCGAGGACGAGCCGGTCGCCACCTTCCTGGCCGGGCTGCGACGCCCCTGAACGCGACGCCTTTCGCACGCGCGTGTGGCGTGTCGCCTACGTAACTCCCCGGACTTGTGCAGTGCAACGATAATCCGCGTTCCATGTCCGGCATCCTGATCATTGCCCACGCTCCGCTGGCCAGCGCGCTCAAGGCCTGCGCGTCGCACACCTATCCCGACTGCGCGGCCACGCTGGAGGCGCTGGACGTGCCGTCCGACGCACCGCTGGAGCAGGTCGAAGCCCAGGCGCGCACCCTGCTGGCCAAGGTGCGCAACCCGGACGCGCTCATCCTCACCGACGTGTTCGGCGCCACGCCCTGCAACATCGCGCTGCGCCTGGCCGACGGCGTGTCGGTCAAGGTCGTCGCCGGCGCGAACGTCCCGATGCTGTGGCGCACCCTGTGCTACCAGCGCGAGCCGCTGGACACCCTGGTCGCGCGCGCCGTCACCGGCGCCACCCAGGGCGTGATGCAGGTGGCAGCCCCGCGCCCGCAGAACCAGGCCCTCCCTCCCGGACATGATCAAGACCACCATCACCATCAGCAATAAGCTGGGCCTGCACGCCCGGGCCTCGGCCAAGCTCACCAAGCTGGCCGGCAGCTTCCGCAGCGACGTCTTCATGAGCCGCAACGGCCGGCGCGTCAACGCCAAGAGCATCATGGGCGTGATGATGCTGGCCGCCGGCATGGGCAGCGAGGTCGAGATCGAGGTCGAAGGCCCCGACGAGCAGGCCTGCATGGACGCGCTCGTCGCGCTGATCAACGACAAGTTCGGCGAGGGCGAGTGAGCCCCGCGCGCGCCCGGGCGTCCCGCTAGCCCGGTTCCCCGCGCCGCATCGCCCCGCGCGCCTCGGGCGGCGCGCCATCCACCCAGGCGGGGAACAGCGCCTGCAGCCCGCCGTCCTGGCCGCGCCGCACCAGCTGGCGCGCCTGGGCGTGCGCCGAGGCGCAGGCTTCCTCCAGCGTCAGCACGCGCGCGAGGCAGCAGTCCACCCCCGCGAAGCGCCGCTCGAGGTCTTCCGCGCTCAGGCCGGCGAAGAAGGCCGCCACCTCCGCGCGCAGCGCCTGCTGCGGCAGCGGCTCGTCCTGGCGCGCGATCCAGTCCGGCCGGCCGGCCGCCTGGCAGAACGCGGCCCAGAACTTGGGCTCGACCGCGCCCAGGCTGACCTCGCGGCCGTCGGCCGTGCGGTAGATGCCGTAGCAGGCCCAGCCGCCGTCCAGCAACCCCTGCGCGCGGCGCGGCGGCTCGCCGGCGGCGAGGCTGGCCAGGCCCAGCGTCAGCCAGGGCGAGGCCACGTCCGCGAGCGCGATGTCGATGTGGCAGCCCTGGCCGCTGCGCTCGCGCGCGAGCAGCGCGGCCAGCAGCGCCGACAGCCCGAACATGGAACCCAGGCAGTCGGCCAGCGGCGGCCACACCAGCGTCGGCACCTCGGGCGCGGGGCCCACGCCCGCCAGCAGGCCGGCCTGCGCCAGGTAGTTGTTGTCGTGGCCCGCGGCCTGGGCGAGCGGCCCGTCCTGTCCGTAACCGGACAGCGACATGCACACCAGGCGCGGGAAGCGCTCGCGCAGCATCGGGAACGCCAGCCCCAGGCGCGCCATCACGCCGGGGCGGAACGATTCGATCAGCACGTCGGCGCCGGCCAGCAGGTCCAGCAGCGCATCTCGCCCGGCCCCGGTGGCCAGGTCCAGCTCGACGATGCGCTTGCCGGCGTTGAGCGCCGCGTGCCAGGCGCCCTGCCCGTCGGCGGTGCGCGGGCCGAGCTGGCGCATCGGCTCGCCGCCCGGCGGCTCGACCTTGACGACCTCGGCGCCCAGGTCCACCAGCAGCAGGCTGGCCAGCGGCCCGGGCAGGTAGCGCGACAGGTCCACCACGCGCAGCCCGCGCAGGAACTCGTGCAGCCGCGCCATCAGCCCAGCCAGCGCTTGCGGCGCTTGTAGTGCTTGACCTCGCGGTAGCTGCGCCGGCCGTCGGCGCCGCCCAGGCCGAGGTAGAACTCGCGGATGTCCTCGTTGCGCTCCAGGTCCTCGCGCGTGCCGTGCAGCACGATGCGGCCGTTCTCCATCACGTAGCCGTAGTCGGAGATGCGCAGCGCGGCACGCGCGTTCTGCTCGACCAGCAGCACGCTCATGCGGCGCTCGTGGCGGATCTCGGCGATGCGCTCGAACAGCTCGTGCACGATGCGCGGCGCCAGCCCCATCGAGGGCTCGTCGAGCAGCAGCAGCACGGGACGCGCCATCAGCGCGCGGCCGACCAGCAGCATCTGCATCTCGCCGCCCGAGAGGAACCCGGCGGTGCGCTCGCGCAGGTCCTTCAGGCGCGGGAAGTAGCGGTAGACCGCCTCCAGGTCGGCCGCGACCTCGGCCCGGTCGGTGCGGAAGTGCGCGCCGACGCGCAGGTTCTGCTCGACCGTGAGGTGGTGCAGCACGCGCCGCCCCTCCATCACCTGCACGGCGCCGGCGCGCACCACCGCGCCGGGGTCGCCGTTGGTGATCTCCTGCCCGGCGAACCAGACGTGGCCGCCCGTGACCGCACCGCGCTCGGCCGCGAGCAGGCTGGAGACGGCCTTCAGCGTGGTGGTCTTGCCCGCGCCGTTGCCGCCCATCAGCGCGACCACCTGGCCCGGCATCACCTCCAGGCTCAGGCTGCGCAGCACCTGGATCACGCCGTCGAACACCACGTCGACGTTGCGCAGCGCCAGCAGGGGTCCGGGCGGCGCCCCTGCGGCGGCATCGAGGGCCGTCATGCTCACCACTTCGCCAGCGCCGGCACCGGCATCCAGTCGGTCGACACGGCCTCGAGCTGGCCGTTCTTCATCGTCATGGCCTTGACCGCCAGGCGCTCGGTCGGGAACGGCGCCTCGCGGGTCAGCGCCACCGGCGGCAGCAGGCCGAGGAACTGGTCCGCCTCGAAGGGCCCGGCCAGCAGCGCGTCATAGACGGCCTGGCCGCTGAGCTTGTCCGCGCCCACCTTGGCGACCGCTCGCTCGATCGCGGCCAGCGCCAGCAGTGCCTGGCCGGCGGTCTGGGCCGAGGTGATGCCCCAGGTGCCCTTGGTCTTGTTGTACTTCGCGAAGATCTCGGCCACCTTCACGCTCGGGTCGTTGTACGGCGCGAAGGCGAACACCGAATAGCTGCCCTCCAGGTCGGCCGGCGCGATGGCCTTGGCCGCCTCGTTGAGGCCGTTGTGCGACGAGGTGACGATGGGGATCTTCAGGCCCAGCTCCTTGAGCGCCTTGGCGGTCGCGACCACCTGTGCGGTGTTGGTGCCGACCAGGATCACGTCGGGCTTTTCCTTGGCCATCTCGCGCACCTGGTTGGTCACCGAGATCGGCTGCGGATCCACCCACTGGGAGCTGACGACCCGGAATCGGTCCGGATAGGTCTTGGCCAGGGCCACGACGCCGTTGACCTGGTCGACCCAGCCGGCCAGGCCCTGGGTGCTGACGGTGCCGATGCGCAGCGGCCGGTTCTCGCCCAGCTTCGATTGCAGGTGGGCGAACAGGCCCGCGAACTCGTGCGAGTAGGTCGGCCGGTACGAGAAGTGCCAGCCGTCGGGCGTCCACAGCGGGCCCAGCATCGCGGTGCCCATGATCATCGGCACCTTGTCGTTGGGCAGGCGCTTCATCAGGCTGATCAGGTCCGGCGTGCCCATGCCGAGGAAGACGATGGGCTTGTCCTGCGACAGTACCTGCGGCCAGGTGCGCGCGACCATGCTGGGCTCATAGCGCATGTCGTGGGTCTTGACGTTGAGCTTGACCCCGAGCTGCTTGCCGCGGGTGTCGTTCCACCAGTCGAACACCGACTGCTGGCCGCCCCACCAGCTGTCCATCACGTTGGCGAACGGGCCGGTGTAGTCCAGCGACACCGAGATCGTGTACTGGTGTGGCTGCGCCTGCGCCGCACCGCACAGGCCGGCCGCCAGCGCGGCGGCAGCGAAGGCGTGGCGGGCCACGCTCGGGATAGGCAGGTTCATCACGTCGTGTCTCCTCTTTGGCGTGCGGGCCGCGGGGCCCGCGCTCGATCACCGCCGCCGGCCGCTCTGTCGGCTGCCGGTCGGCACGCTCCCCCCGGTCGCCCTAGCCGTGCGGATAGGGCCACATCCGGTAACTGGCCTTCAGCAGGGCCCAGCGGTGTGCCAGGCCCAGCGGCTCGAACAGCAGCATCAGCAAGATCACGCCGCCCAGCACCACGTTGGTCATCGCGAACACGGTGCCGCCGCTGACGTTGGTCAGGCCCGCCAGCGCGACGTTGCCCGCGGCGTGGACCAGCTCGTGCAGCGCGGTGATCGCCAGCACCCCGAGCACCGCGCCCAGCGGCGTGTGCAGGCCGCCGACGATCAGCATGCCCACGTACCAGACCGACAGCCACAGCGTGAACTGCTCGGTCGACACGTAGCGCACGAAGTAGGCATACAGCGCGCCGCTGACCCCGGCGAAGAAGGCGCCCGCGAAGAACGCCTGCAGCTTGGTCTTCGCCAGGTTCACGCCGATCACGGAGCTGGCGATGTCGTTGTCGTGCATCGCGCGGAAGGCTCGCCCGACGCGGCTGCGACGCAGGTTCATCGTCGCGACGAAGGCGATCGCGGCGACCACCACCGACAGCGCGTACATCGCCGCGGGCGTGCCGGCCGTGATGCCGAACAGCACCGGCGGATCGACCGCGAGGCCCGCCAGCCCGCCGAACCAGTCCTCGGGCAGCCGGATCATCACGATCGGGAACATGATCTGCGCGGCGATGGTGGTCAGCGCCAGGTAGAAGCCCTTGATGCGCAGGGCCGGCAGCCCGAACAGCAGGCTCACCGCGCCGGCGGCGAAGGCCGCGGCCGGGATGCACACCCAGGGGCTCCAGCCCTTGGCCGCCAACGCCGCCGCGGTGAACGCGCCCACGCCGACGAAGGCCGACTGGCCGAGGTTGAGCAGGCCGGCCATGCCGACCGTGATCTGCAGGCCCAGCACCGCCACCAGCGTGATGGCCGCCAGCGTCAGCACGCCCAGCACGTAGTCGCTGGCCAGCCACGGCACCGCGGCCAGGCCCGCGAGGAACAGCGCCAGCGCCACCCACTGCGGGCCGGTGCGCACCAGCGCCCGCTCGGCGGCGTAGCGTTCGAAGAAGACACCGGAGGGCAGGACGGCACTCATGGGTCAGAGCCTTTCGATCTTCTTCCAGCCGAACAGACCCTGGGGACGGAACAGCAGCACCAGGATCATCAGCACGTAGGGGAACACCAGCGACGCGGCACCGGCGGTGTGGGGGTCGAGGTAGCGCGAGGCCAGCGCCTCGCCGACGCCGACCAGCACGCCCGCGAGGCTCGCGCCGCGCACGCTCTCCAGCCCGCCGAGCAGCGCCACGGGCAGCGCGCGCAGCCCGATCTCGGCAGCCTGCAGGCCCAGCACCGTGCCCGACAGCAGGATCACCGCGGCCAGCATCGCCAGCGCCGTGCCCAGCATCCAGGCGATCGCGGTGGCCTGGCGCACCGACACGCCCAGCGACAGCGCGGTGACATGGTCCTCGGCCACCGCGGCCAGGCGCAGGCCGGGACGGCTGTGCGTGAAGAAGCGGTGCAGTGCCTCGCTGGTCAGCAGCGTGAGCACGGCGCCGATCAGCAGCGCCTTGTTCAGCAGCAGCGGCCCCACCGTCCAGGCACCCTCCGGGAAGATCTGCGGGAAGGGCCGGGTCTGGGCGCCGAAGAACAGCTGCGCCGCGCCTTGCAGCAGGATCAGCAGGCCGATGCTGGCCATCACCACGGTGAACACGGGCTGGCCGATCAGGCGGCGGAACACGGTGCGCTCGATCAACGCGCCCAGCGCCACGCTGGCCGCCAGCGCCGCGACCAGGCCCAGCCACAGCGGCCAGCCCAGCTGCTGCACGAACAGCCAGACGAAGAAGGCGCTGGCCATCACCACCTGCCCCTGGGACAGGTTGACGATGCGCGAGGCGCGATAGATCACGACGAAAGACAGCGCCACCACGCCGTAGACCAGGCCGGTGAGCACGCCGTTGCACAGGGTTTGCAGCAGTTCCATCTCAGCTTGCCTCGATCGGTGTGATGCGCACCTCCTGGTGCACGCGTGCCCGGGTGCCGTCGCGGTACTGCACGACCACGTCGAGCGGGCAGGACGCCGCGCCCGCGTACATCGCGTCGATCAGCGCCGCATAGCGCTGCTCGATCACGTCGCGGCGCAGCTTGCGCGAGCGCGTCAGCTCGTCGTCGTCGGCGTCCAGCTCCTTCGGGAAGGTGGCGAAGCAGCGCACGCGCGCATGACCGTCGAGCTGCTCGTTGATCGCCACCAGCGTCTCGCGCAGCAGCGCGTGCACCTCGGGCAGCTGGCTCAGGTCGGCGAAGGTGCTCCAGGCCAGGCTCCGGCCTTCGGCGTAGCGGCCGACGATGGCCTGGTCGATGTTGATCAGCACCGTGACGTGGGGACGGCTGGCGTCGCCGATCGCGATCGCGTCGCGGATGTACGGCGAGGCGCGCAGCTGGTTCTCGATGAACTGCGGCGGGAACGGGCGGCCGCCGGCCAGCCGGCGCAGGTCCTTGACGCGGTCGAGGAAGATGAACTCCCCGCCCTCGTCGAAGCGGATCGCGTCGCCCGTGGCGAAGGCACCGTCGCGCGGCACGGCCGCCGTCGCGGCGGCGTCGCGGAAGTAGCCGGCAAAGCCGCTCGCGCCGCGCACCAGCAGCTGCTCGTCGGCGCCGACCTCGACTTCCAGCGGCGCGCCCACCTGCGGGTCGACCTGCAGCAGCCGCCCGAGCGTGGCCGGATGGAAGCTGCCGCCCCAGTGCGCGGTGATCAGGCCGTATTCGGTGGAGCCGTACAGGTTGCGCAGCGGCACGCCCATCGCGTGGAAGCGGCGGAACACCTCGGCCGACATGCCCGAGCCGGCCGACAGCGCGATGCGCGCGTGCTTGAGGCCCAGGTTGTCGCGGATCGCGCGCAGCGCCAGCACCTCGGCGATCCGCGCGCGCCAGCTGCCGCGCCGCGCGCCGGCCTTGAGCGCCCAGTCCACCAGGCGCTGCCGCCAGGGTTTCGCATCCAGCATCGCGGCGGCCACCGACGAGGCCATCATCTCCCACTGGCGTGGCGTGAACAGCAGGAACTGCGGGCCGATCTCGCGCAGGTCGGCCTGCACCGTCGCGGGCTTCTCGCTGAAGTGGATGATGCTCGGCGCCATCAGGCCCAGCGCCAGGCCGGTGATCTGCTCGGCGGCCCAGGCCGGCGAGATGTAGCTCAGGTACACCGTGTGCTCGGGCACGCCGAAGCTCGCGATCACGCGGTAGGCGTTGTCGGTCAGGTAGCGGTGCGTGAGGATCACGCCCTTGGGCTTGCCGGTGGTGCCGGAGGTGTAGCACAGCACCGCGACCGACTCGTCGCTGGCCTGCGCGATGTGCTCGCGCAGCGCACGCCCGTCCTCGGGCGTGGCGCGCGCGCCCTCGGCCAGCAGGGACGGGTAGGGCGTCAGGCGCGGGTCGTCATAGTTCCACAGCCCGCGGTCTTCCAGGTAGACGATGGTGCGCACCTGCTGCGCGTGCTCGGTGAGCGCCAGCGCCTTGTCGACCTGCTCCTGGTCCTGTGCGACCACCAGGTGCGCGCCGCTGTGGCCGACGATGTAGTCCAGCTCGTGCGGCGCCGCGTCCGGGTACAGGCAGGTCACCGCCGCACCCAGCGCCTGCGTCGCGTACTGCAGCAGGTACAGCTCGGGCAGGTTCTCGCTGAGCATCACGACTACGTCGCCCTCGCGCACGCCGCGCTGGCGCAGCGCGTGCGCCAGCTGCAGCACCGTCGCGACGACCTGCTTCCAGCTGGTCGACTGCCAGATGCCGTGGCGCTTGGCGCGCAGGAAGGGACGGTCGCCATAGCGTTCGGCCTGGGCGAGCAGCAGCTGCGGCAGCGTGCGGCGCCGGCCCGAACGCGGGTCGGTGCCGTGGCTGCCGCTGACGCGGCGCACCGGCTGCGCCGATGCGGATGCCACTTCGGCCACGACGGGCTCCTCGACGCGAGCGTTCATGCCTCCACCCCCAGGTAGGCCTGGATCACGCGCGGGTCGTTGCGCACCTCCTCGGGGGTGCCCTCGGCGATGGAGCGGCCCCACTCCATCACCATCACGCGGTCGGAGATGTCCATCACCACGTCCATGTCGTGCTCGACCAGCACGACCGGGATGCGGCGCCCCTCCTTGATGTCGAGGATGTAGCGCGCGAGGTCGGACTTCTCCTCGGGGTTCATGCCGGCCATGGGCTCGTCCATGATCAGCACCTTGGGCTGCATTGCCAGCGCCCGGCCCAGGTCCACGCGCTTGCGCAGGCCGTAGGGCAGCTCGCCGACGCTGGCATGGCGCAGTTCCTCCAGCTCGAGGAACTCGATGATCGCCTCGGCCTCGCGCACGTAGCGGTCTTCCTCGCGGCGCACCCGGCCCCAGTACAGGAAGGCCGAGAACAGCCCGCTCGTCATGCGGGTGTGGAAGCCACACAGGATGTTCTCGCGCACCGTCATGCTGGCGTAGGTCTGGATGCCCTGGAAGGTGCGGCCCACGCCGAGCTCGGCGTAGCGGTGTGTCGGCAGGCGCGTGATGTCCTGGCCGAGGAAGCGCACGGCGCCGGCCTGCGGGCGGTAGAAGCCCGACAGGCAGTTCAGCAGGCTGGACTTGCCGGCGCCGTTGGGCCCGATGATGGACAGCAGTTCGTCCGGATGAACGCGGAAGCTCACGTTGTCCAGCGCCTTGATCGCGCCGAAGGACAACGTCAGTCCGGAGGCTTCGAGCACGGCGTGGGTCATGGCTGCCCGTCCTGGCGCTCGTCGCTGAGCGCAATGTCCTGCAAGGCCAGGCCGTCGTCGGCCTGGAACACGTCGGCGCGCAGCCGGCAGTGGTCGCGGAACTGCGCGGCCAGGCGCTCCTGGTCCACCGCGGCGGGCTGCTCGCTGCGCCAGCGCACCTCGATGTGGTCGCGCCCGGCCTGGCGCGTCAGCACGACGCGGCAGGCGGCCAGGCCTGCGGCCTGCGCGAAGGCCTTGACCTGCGAGGCGTGCAGCAGCATCGCGCGCACCCGGGCGCTGTCGGCCGTGCGGCCCAGCACCGTGACGCGCGCGGTCTCGCGGCCGCAGGCGCAGGGCGCGGCGTCGATGCGCACCAGGTCGCCGGTGGCGAAGCGCAGCAGCGGCAGCTCGTCGGCATCGAGCGTGATCGCGAGCTCGCCGACCGCGCCGTCGACGCGCTCGTGGGTCACGGGGTCGAGCAGCTCCCACAGCACGTCGGGGTGCAGGTGCAGGCCCCGCTGCTGCCCGCATTCGAGCGCGAACACGCCTCCTTCGGCATTGCCGTAGAAGTCGCGGCAGGCGATGCCCCAGCGCTGGCGGATCTCGTCGCGCAGCGTGGAGGCAAACGGTTCGGCCCCGGCCAGCGCGCAGCGCAGCGCCGGGCGCGGCAGGCCCTGCGTGGCCACCAGCGCGTCGATCGCTTCCATCAGCGCCTTGAGGTGCGAGGCGGTGCCGACGAAGCCGGTGGCGCCGGCGTGCACCATGAATTCCGCCGCCAGCGCGGTCTGCTGCGGGCCGATCGGCAGCACCGTCGCACCCAGGCGCTCCAGCGCCGCATGGCACAGCAGCCCCGCCGGGGTGAAGTGGTAGGCAAAGCCGTTGGCGACCCGGTCGCCGGCGCGCAAGCCCGCGTCCTCCAGCAGCTGCGCGAGGCGCGCGACCGCCGCCGCGACCATGGGCTCGCGCAGGCCGCCGGGCGACCAGAACATCGCGCCCGGCACCAGGCCGGTCGGCGCAAGCCCGCCGAAGTCCGGCACGCGACGCTGCAGCTCGGGCAGCTCGGCCTTGGCCCGCACCGGCACGCGCGCCAGCGCGGTCCAGTCCGGCGGGTTGTCCGCCGAGAAGCCGGCGGCCTCCAGCCGCGCGGTCAGGTCGGGCACCCGGCCGTGGTGCCGCTGCACCAGCCGCGCGAGCGCCTGCGTGCGTTGCACCTGCGTGTTCACCATGCCTCGAACTCCGGCGCGCGTTTCTCGAGGAAGGCGCTCATGCCTTCGCGCCATTCGCGTCCGCCCACCAGCATCGCGAGCGCGTCCACGCCGTAGCGGCGCGCGCTGCGCAGGTCGGCATCCTCGCTCGCGTAGATCGTCGCCTTGCTCTGGCTCACCGCCAGCGGCGCCAGCGCGCGCAGCTCACGCGCCAGCTCCAGCGCCCTGGGCAGGACCTGGTCCGGCGGCACCACGGCGGCGGCCAGCCCGTGGGCATCGGCCGTGGCGGCGTCGACATGGCGCGCAAGCAGGATCCACTCCAGCGCCTTGGAGCGGCCCACGTGGCGGATCAGCTTCTGCACGCCGCCCGCGCCGGCGCGTCACCGACTCGGGCCTGACCGGCCTGGTGCTCGGGGCGCTGCGCGTCGCGACCGGCCGCTACCACCTCGGGCTGGTCGTGAGCTGGAACCACACCTCGCAGATCGACGTGCAGGACGTGATGCGCATGCGCGCCGAACCGTTCGCGCTGCGCCCGGTGGGCATGAACGGCGCGATCGCCGACGCGCTGTTCGCCGGCGAGGTGCAGCGCCGCTGCGGCGTCGACGAGGACGCCGTCGCCGCGCGCATCGTGCAACGCCAGCAGGTGGCGCAGCGCAACCCGCGCGGGTTGCGACGCGCACCGCAGTCGGCCGAGGCGATCCGCGCCTCCGGCTACGACGCCTACCCGCTGCGGCGCGCCCACCAGGCGCCGGCCAGCGACGGCTGCGTGGCCTTCGTGCTCGCCTCCGGCGCCTGGCTGCGCGCGCACCCGCAGCACCGCGCGCTGGCACGCATCGCCGCGGTGACCAGCCACATCGACAGCTACCGGCTCGACGCCGGGCGCGTCGGCGCGATGGCCGGCTTCGATGCGGGCCTCGAGGACCTGCTGCGCCGCGCCGGCCGCGATCACGCCGCGATCGACGTGTTCGAGGCCGAGGCCCCCACCGGCTGGCACGAGGCCGCGATCGAGCACCACCTGGCCGGCCGCGACGTGCGTGCGCTCAGCCCCTCGGGTGGGGCCTGGGCGCAGCACCCGCTGTTCTGCATGGGCCTGGTCAACGCCGCCGAGGCGGCGCTGCAGGTCGCCGGCCGCGCCGGGGACGTGCAGGTCGAGGACGTGCACTTCGCCGTCGCGCACGGCAGCCACGGTTACGCCCAGCAGGGACACACCTTCGTCGCTTTCGAAAGGGTTGCCGCATGAGCCAGAACGTTGCCGTCATCGGCGTGGGCCAGACCGGCTTCCGCGCCCGGTGGGACTCGATGACCTACGTCGAGCTCGCCCAGCAGGCCGCGCTGCGCGCGCTGGCCGACGCCCGGCTGACGCCGGACGACATCGACGCGGTCGTCTTCTCGATGGCGCCCACGCACTTCATGGGCGTGGCCGACTGCGACAAGTGGGCCGTGGACTTCATCGGCGCGCGCGGCAAGCCGTTCATGCGCGTGCACACGGGCGGCGCCACCGGCGGCTCGGCCTTCCATGCCGCCTGGGCCCACGTGGCCAGCGGCCAGTACCGCCGCGTGCTGGTGATCGGCGCAGACCGCATCACCGAGACGCCCGACGCGCAGTTCGTGCTGAACCTGATCTGGGACCCGCTGTACGAGCAGGACTTCGCGCTCAACACCGTGACCATGACCGCGCTGTCCACGCAGCGCTACATGGCGCGCTACGGCGTCACGGAGGAGCAGTACGCCCGCGTGGTCGTGCGCGCGCGCCGCAACGCGATGCACAACCCCAACGCGCACCTCAAGGGCGAGATCACGGTGGACGACGTGATGAACTCCCCGCGCATCGCCTGGCCGTACAAGCTGTTCGACATCTGCCCGCGCTCGGCCGGCGCGGCGGCCATCGTGCTGGCCGACGAGGCCACCGCGCGCGAGGTGTGCGACCGGCCGGCTTTCGTGACCGGCGTGGGCGCGATCTCGAACACCGTGTTCCAGGGCGACCGCTGCGTGCCCACGGCCGACTGCGACTTCGCCGAGCACGCCGAGATCGCGATCGCCGCCAACGAGTGCTACCGCCAGGCCGGCATCACCAACCCGGCCAAGGAGATCCGGGTGGTCGAGATGTACGACCCGTTCAGCTCCTTCCAGTTTCCGGAGCTGGAATCGATGGGCTTCTGCCCGCGCGGCAGCGCGGCGCGCCTGAGCGACGAAGGCGCCTTCGACCCCGACGGCATGGTCGCGGTCGGCCCCTCGGGCGGCACGCTGTGCACGAACCCGATCGGCGTGACCGGCCTGGTGCGCGTGGCCGACGCCGCGCTGCAGGTGATGGGCCGCGCCGGCGCGATGCAGGTCAGCGGCGTGCGCAATGCGCTGGCCACCGCCGCGGGCGGGTCGGCGCAGTTCTTCGCCTGCACGCTGCTGTCCGACGAACCGCGCGGCCAGGCCGCCCTGGCCTGAGCCTCCCACCCACTTTCGACGACGGAGTCCGCCGTGACCACTGCCACTCAAGAACCGATGATCCTGCCGGCCGAATGGCGGGTGCGCTACAACTACCCGGTCGGCGAGACCGGGACGCGCTTCTTCAGCGCGCTGCGCGAGAAGAAGATCCTCGCCACGCGCTGCAGCGCCTCGGGGCTGAGCTACCTGCCGCCGCGCGCCTACTGCGAGCGCAGCTTCCAGCCCTGCGACGAATGGGTCGAGGCCGGCACCACCGGCACCATCGAATGCGCGACCATCGTGACGGCCGCGTTCGAGAACCTGCCCCCGCCGCCCTACGCGATCGCCTACGTGCGCCTGGACGGCGTGGACACCGCGCTGATCAACTTCGTGCAGGGCCTGGACCTGTCCGACGTGCCGGCCGCGGCGCGCCGCCTGCAGCCGGGCACGCGGGTGAAGGTGGTGTTCCGCGACCAGCCGGAAGGCCGCATCACCGACTTCCACTACGAGCTGATCGACTGAAACGAAAAAGGGAGGCCGCGGCCTCCCTGCTTCATCGTGCGGCGCGCGGGCGCCTTCAGCCCAGCAGCAGCGCGTCGTCGGCGAGCTTCTCGCCGCGCACCTTCTCGAACATCGCGAGCAGGTCGGCCACGTCCATGCGCCGGCGCTCCTCGCCGGAGACGTCCAGCACCACCTGGCCCTGGTGCAGCATCACGGTGCGGTCGCCCACGTCCAGCGCCTGGCGCATGCTGTGGGTGACCATCATCGTGGTGAGCTTGTTCTCGGTCACGATGCGCGCGGTCAGCTGCAGCACGAAGTCCGCGGTGCGCGGGTCCAGCGCCGCGGTGTGCTCGTCCAGCAGCAGGATGCGCGAGGGCTGCAGCGCCGCCATCAGCAGGCTCACCGCCTGGCGCTGGCCGCCCGACAGCAGGCCGATGCGGTCGCTCAGCCGGTTCTCCAGGCCCAGGCCCAGCGTGGCCAGGCGCTCGCGGAAGAACTCACGCATCGCCGGCTTGACCGCCAGCGACAGCCCGCGCGAGGCGCCGCGCCGCTGCGCCAGCGCCATGTTCTCCTCGATGGTCAGGTCCTCGCAGGTGCCGGCCATCGGGTCCTGGAAGACCCGCGCCACCCGTTGCGCACGCTCCCACACCGGGGCACGGGTCACGTCGGTGCCGTCGATCACGATGCGGCCGCTGTCGACCGCCAGGTCGCCCGAGACGGCGTTCAGGAAAGTGGACTTGCCGGCCCCGTTGGAGCCGATCACGGTGACGAACTGGCCGCTGGGGATCTCCAGCGACAGCCCGCGCAGCGCGCGGGTCTCGATCGGCGTGCCGGGGTTGAAGGTGATGGCAAGGTTCTGTGCACTCAGCATGTCGGGGCTCCCGGCAGCGATCAGGACGCACGCCGCGCCAGCTTGCGCTTGAGCTGCGGCACCACCAGCGCCACGGCCACGAGCACGGCGGTGACGAGGTTGAGGTCCTGGGCCTTCAGGCCGATGAAGTCGCTGTTGAGCGCCAGCGCAATGAAGAAGCGGTAGACGATCGCGCCGACCACCACCGCCAGCGTGGCCCACACCAGGCGACGCGAGGGCAGGATGCTCTCGCCGACGATCACCGCGGCCAGGCCGATCACGATGGTGCCGATGCCCATGGAGATGTCCGCGCCCCCCTGGGTCTGCGCGAACAGGGCGCCGGCCAGCCCCACCAGCGCGTTGGAGATCGCCATGCCCAGCAGCACCATCGCGCCGGTGTTGACGCCCTGCGCGCGCGCCATGCGCGGGTTGGAACCGGTGGCGCGGATCGCCAGGCCCCGCTCGGTGGCGAAGAACCAGTCCAGCAGCAGCTTGGCCAGCACCACGATGACCAGCAGGATCAGCGGGCGCGCGACGTAGTCGTCCAGGCTCTCGGGCTGCAGCTGGGTGAACAGCGTCGGGTCGTTGATCAGCGGCACGTTGGGCCCGTCCATGATGCGCAGGTTGACCGAGTACAGCGCGATCATCATCAGGATGCTCGCCAGCAGGTCCATGATGCGCAGCTTGACGTTGAGCCAGCCGGTGACGAGGCCGGCCACCGCACCGGCGGCGGTCGCGGCCGCCGTGGCCATCCAGGGGTTGGTGCCGGTGGAAATCAGGATGGCGCACACCGCGCCGCCCAGCGGGAAGCTGCCGTCCACCGTGAGGTCGGGAAAGCGCAGCAGGCGGAACGAGATGAACACGCCGAGCGCAACGAGGCTGAAGATCAGGCCGATCTCAACGGCGCCGAGCAGCGAGAACAGGGACATGGCGGGCAGGGCAAAGAACGAAGGGATGGCAGGAAACACGCGGGGGCCGCGCGCGGCGGCCCCCGTGGCGGTTCAGGTCACTGCACGACCTGGGCCGCGGACTTGATCAGCTCGTCGGAGAGCTTGACGCCCTGCTTCTCGGCGGCGCCCGGGTTCACGTACAGCTCCAGCTTGGTGCTGACTTCGGGCTTGATGTCGCCGGGCTTCTCGCCCTTGAGGATGCGCACCACCATGCGGCCGGTCTGCTCGCCCAGGTCGCGGTAGTTGATGCCCAGCGCAGCGATCGCGCCGCGCTTGACGCTGTCGGTATCGGAGGCGACCAGCGGGATCTTGGCGTCCTGGCCGACCTTGACCAGCGATTCATAGGCCGACACGACGTTGTTGTCGGTGTTGGTGTAGATCACGTCGACCTTGCCGATCAGGCTGCGCGCGGCGCTGCCCACGTCCACCGAGCGCGGCGCGGCGGCCTCGACCAGCGTCATGCCCAGCTTGGGCAGCAGGGCCTGCAGCTGCTTGACCACCACCACCGAGTTGGCCTCGCCGGGGTTGTAGACCATGCCCACGCGCTTGGCGTTCGGCACGACCTGGCGCAGCAGCTCGATCTGCTTGTCCAGCGCCAGCAGGTCCGACACGCCGGTCACGTTGGTCCCGGACGCTTCCCAGCTCGGCACCAGCTTCGCGGCCACCGGGTCGGTCACGGCCGAGAACACCACCGGCACGGTCTTGGTCGCGGCGACCACGGCCTGGGCCGAAGGCGTGGCGATCGCGACGATCGCATCGGGCTTGTCGCCGACGAACTTGCGCGCGATCTGCGCGGCGGTGCCGGTGTTGCCCTGGGCGCTCTGGTACTGCCACTTCAGGTTCTTGCCGGCTTCGAAGCCGGCTTCCTTCAGCGCCGCCTGCACGCCGTCGCGCACCGCGTCCAGCGCGGGGTGCTCGACGATGGCCGTCACGGCGACGGACTTCTGTTGCGCCAGCGCGGGGGTCATGGCCGCCAGGGCCAGGGTCAGGGCGCCGAGAGGCTTCCAGGGCAACTGCTTGATGTTCATTGCGGTCTTCCAACTCCGAGACAACAGGAGCGCCCTGGCCCGGGCGCTCGAAAGGGGAGCCAGGGAGTTTACCCGTGCCTTCCGCCACATGCTGGTGCATGGCCATGCCCGGCCTGGCGCAGGCGCCCGGCACCGGCGATGCGCCGGGACCACAGCCGGGCCAACTTTGACCGGTCCCCGTCCGCCACCGTGTTTCCCCTTCACCATGCGCAGGCCCCCCGTGTTACGTTTGCGCACACCATGCGCACCTCCCTGCCCACCCCCCTCCCGTCGCGCGAGGCGGCCCCGTCGCGCGCGTGGGGCTGGCTGTGGAACGCGACCCCGCTGCTGCCGGCCGGCGACCTCGCGCCGTTCTGGACCGGCGGCTGCGCGGTGCTCGCCGCGCTGGCGCTGTGCGGCGCGCCTGCGGCCTGGGGGCTGACGCCGGCTCCCGTCCTTCCGGCCGCGGTGGCGGCACTGGCCGCGGCCGCGCTGTACGCGCTGCACCGGCTCGCCCGGCGGCACGAGCCGGGCTGGCTGCCTCCTGCCGCCGCCTGCCTGTGGCTGGTGGCCTGCGCCGTCTGGAGCACCGCCACGACCAGCCCCGCGCTGCTGCGCTGGATGCTGGCGCTGCCGGTGCTGGTCGCGCTGCCGCTGCTGCTGGGCGCGCGCGCCGGCTGGCTGACCGCGATCGTCGCCGTGGCCGCCGGCTGGGCCTGTGCGCCGCCCGGCACGGGGGCGGCGGCCCTGCTGCTGCCGCCCGTCGCGACCTGCCTGCTCGGGCTGGCGCTGCGCGCCCCGCTGCAACGGCCACGCAGCCCGGGAACGCCCGACGACGCGCACGACACCGAGCTCAGCCTGCTGACCAGCCGGCTGGAGCTGGCCGCCGGCATCGGCGACCTGGGGGTGTGGGAGTACGACGTCGCGCAGCAGCGCTTCCTGGTGGACGAGCGCTTCTGCATGCTGTACGGCGAGCCCGGGCCGGGCCGCTGGCTGCCGGCGTCCTGGCTGAAGGAACGGGTGCACCCCGAAGACCTGCCCAAGCTGGAGGCCCGCTTCGACGACGCGCTGCTGCAGGGCCACATCTACGACATGCGCTTCCGGGTGATGCACCCGGACGGCAGCATCCACTGGCTGCGCAGCGTCGGCAAGGTCGAACGCGACGGGCACGGCCAGGCGGTGCGCGTGGTCGGCCAGGACCAGGACGTCACCGAAGAGGAACTCAACCGCCAGCGCCTGCAGCAGGCCATGCAGCGCCACGACCTGGCAGTGCGCGCGATGCGCGGCATGGTCTGGGAATACGACCCGGTGACCGGCCGCGTGACGCGCGACCTGCGCGCGGCCTCGCTGCTGGGGCTGGCGCCGGACGAAGGCATCCGCACGCTCGACGAGATGCTGCACCAGGTGCCGCCCGGCTCGCGCGAGGCCTGCCGGCGCTTCATCGAGCGCATCCGCCGCGGCCCGGACGCGCTGATCGAAGCGGTGCTGCCCTTCTACCACCGCGACGGCTCGCTGCGCCACCTGCGCCTGCACGTGCTGGTCGAGCGCGACGCCGACGGCCGGGTGCTGCGCGCCACCGGCATCAACATCGACGTCACCGGCGAGGTCGAGACGCGCGAGCGCATGCGCGCGCTGACCGAGACGCTGCGCCTGGCCACCGAGGCCGGCCGACTGAGCGTGTGGGCCTTCGACTTCCGCACGCGACGCTTCGACATCGACGCGATCGGCCGCGAGCAGCTAGGCATGGGCGACGCGCCGGCAGCGCAGTGGGACGAGGTGCTCGCCTTCGTGCACCCCGAGGACCGCCCCGAGCTGGAGAAGGCGCTGGCCGCGGTCGAGAACGGCGCGCAGCACGTCGAGGTGCGCTACCGCGCCGGCACCGAGGAGCGGCTGCGCTGGCTGCGCAGCGCCGGGCGGGTCGAGCTCGACGAGCACGGGCGGCTGCACCGCCTGCTCGGCGTGAGCTGGGACATCACCGCCGACGTGATGGCCGAGACCGCGCTGCGGCGGGTCAACGAACGGCTGATGATCGCGCTGTCGGCGGTGCACGCCTCGGTGTGGGAGTACGACGCGCGCACCGGGCGCCTGCAGTGGGACGAGCACGGCGCCGAGCTGTTCGGCGTCGACCCCAACGGCGGCCTGCGCGCCTGGGAACAGGTGCTCACGCCCGACTGCGCGCGGCAGGCCGTCGAGACGCTGCGCACCCACCTGCGCGACCCGGCCTGCCTGACCTTCGAGCTCGAGTACACCATCCGCCACTCGCAGCGCGGCCTGCGCTACATCCGCTGCGTGGGCCGCAACGAGCGCGACGACCAGGGGCGGCTGGTGCGCACCGTCGGCCTGGACCTGGACGTCACGCCGCAACGCCAGACCGCGCGCCACGCCGAGGAACTGGCCAGCCGCCTGCAGCTGGCCATCTCGGTCTCGCGCCTGGGCATCTGGATGCTGGACCTCCACACCGGCCGCAGCGAGTGGAACGAGGAGCTCTACCGCATCTTCGGCCTGGACCCGCAGCAGGTACCCCCCAGTGTCCATGCCTGGGAGGAGCGCATCCATCCCGACGACCGCGAGCGCGTGCTCAACGCCGCGATGCGCACCTGGACCGGGCAGCACTCGGACGTCAACGAATACCGCGTCGTGCGTCCCGACGGCGAGGTGCGCCACGTGCGCACCATCCTCAGCCACGTGCGCGATCCGCAGGCCGGCGTGCAGCGCGTGGTCGGCGCCACCTTCGACGTGACCGCCGAGAAGCGCGCCACCGAGGCGATCGAGCGCGCCCGCCTGGCCGCCGAGGAGGCCAACCGGCTCAAGAGCGAGTTCCTCGCCAACATGAGCCACGAGATCCGCACCCCGATGAACGCGGTGATCGGCATGACCGAGCTGGCCCTGGGCGGCGCGCTGCCGCCGCGCGAGCACCAGTACATCGCCAAGGCCAACGCCGCGGCGCGCAGCCTGCTGGGCGTGCTCAACGACATCCTCGACTTCTCCAAGATCGAGGCCGGCCGGCTCGAGGTGGAACGCACCGAGTTCGTGCTGCACGAGGTGCTCGAGCGCGTCACCGACGTGGTGGCGCTGCAGGCCGGGGAGAAGGGCCTGGAGCTGGTGGTCGACGTCGACCCCGCGCTGCCGGCGCGCCTGGTCGGCGACCCGACCCGCGTCGCGCAGGTGCTGACCAACCTGGTGGCCAATGCCGTCAAGTTCACCGAGGCCGGGCGCGTGATCGTGCGCGTCGCGCCTTCGGCGGTGCAGCCGCTGGCGCAGGACCTGCGGCTGCGCTTCGAGGTGGCCGACACCGGCATCGGGCTCAGCGACACCGAGCAGGCGCGCCTGTTCGAGGCCTTCACGCAGGCCGATGCGTCCACCACCCGGCGCTTCGGCGGCACCGGCCTCGGGCTGGTGATCTGCCGGCGCCTGCTGCAGCTGATGGGCGGCGAGATCGGCGTGCGCTCGCAACCCGGGCAGGGATCGCTGTTCTGGTTCGAGCTGCCGCTGGGCCGCGGCGCGACCGCCGAACCCCTGGTGCCGGCGCTGCCGCCCGGCCGGCAACGCCGGGTGCTGGTGGTCGACGACGACGCGGCCACCCGCGCCGCGCTGGCGCGCCAGCTGCGCGCGGCCGGGCACACCGTGGCCGAGGCCGCCGATGTCGACGAGGCGCGCCGCCACTGGGCGCTCGCCCGCGCGCAAGCCCCGCAGCAGGCCACCGCCGTGCTGATCGACGCCGGCCTGCCCGAGGGCACGGGCCTGGCGCTTGCCACCGAACTCGCCGGGACCACGCCCCGCCCGCACATCGTGCTGACCTGCCGCCCGCACGAATACGACGCGCTGCGCGCCCACGCGCCGCCGGTGGCCGCCCACGCCTGCCTGGCCAAGCCGCTGCTGCCCGCACAGCTGACCAGCCTGTTCGACGGCAGCGCCGAGGCGCAGCACACCGCGCCGGCCCCCTTGCAGGCCCCGCCCTCGCTGCGCGGCATGAAGGTGCTGCTGGCCGAGGACAACCCGCTCAACCGCGAGCTGGCGATCGAGCTGCTGCAGCGCGCGGGGGTGCAGGTCAGCACCGCGAGCACCGGCGCCGAGGCGCTGGCGGCGGTGCAGAGCCAGGAGTTCGATGTGGTGCTGATGGACGTGCAGATGCCGGACATGGACGGCTTCGAGGCGACGCGGCGCGTGCGCGCGCTGGGCGGGCCGCGCGCCTTCGTGCCCATCATCGCGATGACCGCGCACGCGATGGCCGGCGACCGCGAACGCTCGCTGGCCGCCGGCATGGACGACCACCTGGCCAAGCCGATCGACTCGGCGGTGCTGCTGCGCACGCTGCTGCGCTGGGGCCGCGGGCGCCACGCCGGCCCGACGCATCCGCCGGCACCGCCGCGCCTGCCCCCGCCGCCGGCGGCTGGCCCGTTGCGGGTGCTGGACGTGGACCTGGGGCTGCGCGCCTGCGGCGGCAACGCCGCGATCTACAAGCGCGCGCTGCGGCGCTTCGCCGAGGTGTACGAGCGCAGTCCGGTGCGTGCCGGCGACCCGCCCGACACCCAGCAGCGGGAGGCGCACAGCCTCAAGGGGGCGGCAGCGACGCTGGGCATGTCGGCGCTGTCGGAACTGGCCCGCGAGCTGGAACTCGCCGCGCGCGCCGGCCAGCCGCTGGTGCAGGAGCAGCTGGAGCGGCTCGAGCGCGCGCTGCGCGACGCACGCCGCGCCGCGCTGGCCCAGCTGACGTGAGCGGCATGCCGCCCGGACTCAGGCGGCGGTGACGTCCTCGACCGGGGCGCCGGTCAGGCGCGCCAGGTCCTGCGGCGTGACGCGGAACACCCCGTTGGGGTGGCCGGCCGCGGCCCAGACCTCGTCGAAGCGGAACAGCTCGCGGTCGATCAGCAGCACCGGCGGCTCGAGGTGGCCGACCGGCGAGACGCCGCCGATCGCAAAGCCGGTGCGCGCCTTCACGTACTCCGCGTCGGCGCGGCCCAGCGCGCCGACCAGGGCCGAGACCTTCTTCTCGTCGACCCGCTTGTCGCCCGAGGTGATCACCAGCACCGGCCGGTCGTCGTCCTTGCGGCGGAACACGATGCTCTTGGCGATCTGCCCGAGCTGGATGCCCAGCGCGTCGGCGGCTTCCTGCGCGGTGCGCGCGGGCACCTCGAGGAACACCGGCGCGTGCGGGTGGCCCGCCTCGCGCAGCACCTGCGTGACGCGGCGGAAGCCCTCGGGGCGTTGCAGCAGCACGGCATCCTCGCTCATGCAGCCCCCCGCCTCGACAGCACCGCGTTGGCCACGCGCGAGACCGGCTTGCGGCCCAGCACGTCGGAAATGAACTTGCCCGCGTCGACCAGGCGGTCCAGGTCGATGCCGGTCTCGATGCCCAGGCCGTGCAGCAGGAACACCACGTCCTCGGTCGCGACGTTGCCGGTCGCGCCCTTGGCATACGGGCAGCCGCCCAGGCCCGCGACGCTCGCGTCGAAGGTGTGGATGCCCATCTCCAGGCAGGCGTAGACGTTGCCGATGGCCTGGCCGTAGGTGTCGTGGAAATGGCCGCTCACCTCGGCGATCGGGTAGTGCTTGAGCGCGCGCTCCATCACCGCCTGCACGCGCCGGGGCGTGCCCACGCCGATGGTGTCGGCGATGCCCACGTGCTGCACGCCGATGTCCTTCATCAGCCGCACCACGCGCTCCACCTCGTCGGGGCTGACCTCGCCCTGGTAGGGGCAGCCCAGCGCGCAGGACACCGCGCCGCGCACCTTGATCCCCTGGGCGCGTGCGGCCTCCACCACCGGGCGGAAGCGCTCGATCGACTCCTCGATCGAGCAGTTGATGTTGCGCTGGCTGAAGGCCTCGCTCGCCGCGCCGAACACGACGATCTCGTCCGGGCGCGTGGGCAGCGCCGCCTCCAGGCCCTTCATGTTGGGCACCAGCACCGAGTAGCGCACGCCGGGCTGGCGCTGCACGCCGGCCATCACCTCGGCGTTGTCGGCCATCTGCGGCACCCACTTGGGGCTGACGAAGCTGGTGACCTCGATCTCGCGCAGGCCGGCGGCCTGCAGGCGATGCACCAGCTCGACCTTGTGCGCGGCGCTGACGGCCTGTTTCTCGTTCTGCAGGCCGTCGCGCGGCCCCACGTCGACCAGGGTGACTCGCTGTGGAAACATCTCTCGGGACTCCTCGTCGTGACCCTTCATTGTGACCTGCCGCGCGGCGCGCTGCAGCCGCCGCGGCCGGCACCGGCTCAGTCCGCCGGCTGCAGGCGCAGCAGCTCGGCGCCCTCGTCGACCTGGTCGCCCACGCCGTAGAGCAGCTCCTGCACCATCCCGTCGGCCGGTGCGACGATGCTGTGCTCCATCTTCATCGCCTCCATCACCGCCAGCGCCTGGCCCTTGGCGACGCGCTGGCCGGGCTGCACGTGCAGCGCGATCAGCTTGCCCGGCATCGGTGCGGTCAGCCGCCCGGCGTCGTGGCCGCCCTCGCCGGCATGGACGATGGGGTCGATCCAGGTCAACGACAGGTGGCCGTCGGCGCCGAACACCGCGAAGGACTCGCCGTGGCGGTAGACCGACAGCGTCCAGCGCTGCTCGCCCAGCCGCACGTCGTGGCGGTCGCCGCCCAGCGCGCGCGCCTGCAGCGGCAGCTGCAGCTCGCCCAGCTGCAGCAGGTGCGAACCGTCGTGCTGGTAGGCCAGGTAGGCGACGTGGCGCTGCCCGCCCACGTCCAGCTCCATGCGCCGGCGCGCCGCACCGTGCAGGCGCCAGCCGTCGCGCCGCGACCAAGGGTCGTCGTCCTGCAGGGCGGCCTCCTCGGCCAGCACGCAGGCCGCCACCCCGGCCACCGCGCAGGGCAGCGACAGCCCCGGCACGTCGAACAGCGCCTCGCGTTCACGCTCGATCAGTGCGGTGTCGAGGTCGGCCTGCACGAACGAGCGGCTGGCTACCACCCGGCGCAGGAAGGCCACGTTGGTGTGCAGGCCCACGACATGGGTCGCGGCCAGCGCCGCCTGCAGCCGCGCCAGCGCCTGCTCGCGCGTGGCCCCGTGCACGATGAGCTTGGCGATCATCGAGTCGTAGTACGGCGTGATCTCGTCGCCCTCGCGCACGCCGGCATCCAGCCGCACCGGCGCGACGCGGAACTCGGCCGCCTCGGGGGTGCGGAACACCCGCAGCCGCCCGGTGGCCGGCAGGAACTGCGCCTCCGGGTTCTCGGCGCACAGGCGCGCCTCGATCGCATGGCCCTCGATGCGCAGCTCGTCCTGCAGGCGCGGCAGGCGTTCGCCCGCGGCCACGCGCAGCTGCCACTCGACCAGGTCCTGCCCGGTGATCGCCTCGGTCACCGGGTGCTCGACCTGCAGGCGGGTGTTCATCTCCATGAAGTAGAAGCGCCCGTCCTGCTCGGCGATGAACTCCACCGTGCCCGCGCCGACATAGCCCACCGCGCGCGCGGCGGCCACCGCGGCCTCGCCCATCTCGCGGCGGCGCGCCTCGGTCATGCCCGGCGCGGGCGCTTCCTCCAGCACCTTCTGGTGGCGGCGTTGCACCGAGCAGTCGCGCTCGAACAGGTGGACGTAGTTGCCGTGCGTATCGCCGAACACCTGGATCTCGATGTGGCGCGGGCGCGTGACGTAGCGCTCGACCAGCACGTGGTCGCTGCCGAAGCTGGCCTGCGCCTCGCGCTTGCACGAGGCCAGCGCCTCGATGAAGTCCTCGGCGCGGTCCACGCGCCGCATGCCCTTGCCGCCGCCGCCCGCGCTGGCCTTGATCAGTACCGGGTAGCCGATGCGGTCGGCCTCGCCGAGCAGGAAGTCGGCATCCTGCCGGTCGCCGTGGTAGCCCGGCACCAGCGGCACGCCGGCGCGCTCCATGAGCACCTTGGCGGCCGACTTGCTGCCCATCGCGGCGATCGCCGAGGCGGGCGGGCCGATGAACACCAAGCCGGCCTCGGCACAGGCCGCGGCGAAGGCCTCGTTCTCGCTCAGGAACCCGTAGCCCGGGTGGATGGCCTGAGCACCGGTGCGGCGCGCGGCCTCGATGATGCGCTCCCAGCGCAGGTAGCTGTCGCGCGGCGCCGCCCCCCCGATGTGCACCGCCTCGTCGCAGGCCAGCACGTGCTTGGCCTGCGCGTCGGCATCGGAGTGGACCGCGACGGTGCGGATGCCCAGGCGCCGCGCCGTGGCCGCCACGCGGCAGGCGATCTCACCGCGGTTGGCGATCAGGATCTTGTCGAACATGTCAGTCTCCCGCGGTGAGATCGCCTGCGCACGCTACGCGTGCCATGCGTTCTGTCTGCGCCGCTGCGCCGGCTCGCGCCGGCTGGTCACCGCGGTTGGCGATCAGGATCTTGTCGAACATGTCAGTCTCCCGCGGTGAGA